>JGI11944J13513_1000052_pt1 | contig 120150 bp, 125 predicted proteins | sample TerdegcoTASludge_FD_13513 | JGI IMG/M metagenome (IMG submission 13513) | reverse complement strand
CAAGCACGAGCGGCACATCGTCAACGGCGACCACTTCATGCAGACGGCCCGCAAGCGCTGCGAACCCGTCCAGGCCAAGATCAAGTGATCGCGAAGCCGTCCTTCGCGAAGGGGTGAGGAAAGGCCCCCGGGGGGAAGGGTCCCCGGCGGGGGCATGGAGGATAGCGGCAATTCTATCTTTTATCATGCTATGACAAGGGAGGTAGTTATGGTTGGCTTCATGAAGCGGAAATGGTGGGTTGTATCCCTGTTCCTGCTGTGCCTCGCGGCCGTGCCCGCCTACTTCTACGCGACGGCGCAGCCCGCGGGGGCGCAGGCGGCAGCGCCCAAGGCGGCGGAGAAGGCCCCGGCGGCGGCAGCGGCCCCCGCGCAGGCCCCGGCCCCGGCGGCGGCCCCGGCACCCGCACCGGCTCCTGCACCGGCCAAGCCGGCGGCCAAAATCGATTACCAGAAGGCCTGGACGACGATCGCCGTCCTGGCGGTGGCCTTCCTCTTTTTCATGACGGAGCTCATCCCCCTGGAGGCCACGGCGATCCTGGTGCCCGTGGCCCTCGTCATCACGGGCGTGCTCAGGCCCGCCGATGCCTTCAAGGACTTCGCGAACCAGTGGACGCTCATCTTCATGTTCATGTTCATGATGGGCGAGTCCCTCTTCCGCACGGGCTTTGCCGACAAGGTGGGCCGCTGGGCCGTCGAGAAGGGCAAGGGCCGCGAGAAGCTCGTCATGCTCAACGTCATGATCGTGGCGGCGCTGCTCTCGTCGGTGCTCTCCAACACCGGCACGACGGTGTGCTTCCTGCCCATCGTGCTCGGCGTCGTCACCCTGGCCGGCTTCAGCACCCGCGGATTCATGATGGCCCTGGCCTTCGCCACCTCCTTCGGCGGTACCCTGACCCTCATCGGCACGCCCCCCAACGGCGTGATCAACGGCGTGCTGGGCACGGCCAAGATGCCCACCTTCGGCTTCTTCGAGTTCGCCCTCGTGGGCATCCCCATCGCCGTGGCCGGCATCGCCACCTTCATGCTCTTCGGAACGCGCTTTCTCCCCAAGGGCAAGGTGGACCAGAGCGCCGAGGACTACTCGGGGCCCGAGGCCGCGGCCGACATCAAATACCGCGTCAACAAGATGCCCGTGGCCGTGGGGATCTTCGCCTTCGTCGTCGCCGTCATGGCCCTGGGCGACTTCGTGCCCTTCATCAAGAACACCCTGCACATCGACCTGCTGACGGCGGCGGCCCTGGGGGCGGCGCTCGTCATCATCACGAAGTGCATCACCTGGAAGGAGGCCTGGCAGTCCGTCTCGTGGCAGACGATCTTCCTGTTCGCCTGCATGTTCCCCGTGAGCACGGCCCTCGCAAAGACGGGGGGCGTCCTCATGATCGCCCAGGCCGTCAACGACCTGGTGGCGGGCTCCCCCATGGGGCTCATGATCGGCATGACGGTGCTGACGGCCGTCCTGACCCAGTTTGCCTCCAACACGGCCACGGCCCTCATCGTGGGCCCCATCGGCCTCGCCTCGGCCGTCGGGATGGGGATCAGCCCCCTGCCGATCCTCATGGGCATCGGCATGGGCGCGAGCCTCTGCTTCCTCACGCCCATCGCCACCCCGCCCAACACCATCGTGCTCGGGCCGGGGCAGCTGAAGTTCATCGACTACTTGAAGGCCGGTCTCATCCCGCAGATCGTCTGCACGATCCTCGTGATCATTCTCGTTCCGCTGATCTGGCCGTTCCGTCCATGACCGGTTGACGTCCGGGCAGAGAAAGGGCCCCGCGGTTTCCCGCGGGGCCCTTTTTTTTGCCCGCATCGCCCCGGGCTCAGCGGATGACGCCCATGCCCGCGAGCCCCGAGAGCATGACCGCCGCCGCGATGACGGGACCGATTTGCCCGCCTGCGTTTGCGCCCGTGGTGTGCATCGTCAGGTGGCTCTTCCTGTTGTACCGGCAGCCCACCTTCTGCACCACGCGGGCCGCCATGGGGAACGCCGGGATGCCCGCCGCACCGATAAGCGGGTTGATCTTGCCGCCCGTCACGACGTAGAGGACCTTCGCGAAGAGCACGCCGCAGACCGTGTCGAGGCAGATGGCCAGGAAGCCCAGGCCCAGCACGATCAGGGTCTCGGCCCGGAGGAAGGCCGGCCCTTGCGGCCATGCGGTTTCCCGTGCAGACGGCTCCTCCGATATTTCATAGACAATGAGCCGACCAAATGCAACGACTGATGCCGCCGGGGAGACGGCTGCGCCCGAGCGGGGGCGTTCCGGGCTTGGAACAAATGCGTAATCGGTGAATTTCGATTGACAAAACGGGCGGAATGACCCTATGACAGAACACTGTTCCGCGTGAGCGCAACAGAGGTATCCCAAGGGAGGTGACCATCATGTTTTACATGGATTTCTGGACGGCGTTCGCCTTCGTCGGCACTCTTCTTCTGGTCGTCATCAACGCGATCCTCGTCATGAGGATGGATGTCGACATCCACGAGGAGGGAGAGGGAGACGGGGGGAAGGGGCCCAAGGGCGATGAGCAGCTCTGCCGGACCACCCAGGCCTGAGCCGGGAGCTTCCCGACGGCCTCATTCCCAATCATTCGAAAAGGGGAGGAAACTTTATGGAATACCTGGCAAAGAATTGGCTGATCCTTTCACTGATTTTCGTCTACGTGTCGGTGTGCCTCTGGATCGGATGGTTCTTCAAGCAAAAGGCCTCGAAGGGCGTCAAGGAATACTATATCGCCAAGCGCGAAATCCCGGGCTGGGTCGTTTCGCTGGCCTTCTTCTCGACGTTCATCAGCACCAACACCTACATCGGGCAGGCGGGGTTCTCCTTCCGGGCCGGGCTCAGCTGGGCCTGGATCGGCCTGATCTGGACGGTGTTCTGCATGATGACCTGGCTCGTTCTCGGCCCCCGGATGCGTAACCAGACGGCCTACCTGAACTCCGTCACGATCCCCGACTACTTCGATTTCCGCTACAAGAGCTCCCTCTCGAAGGCGATCCGGGTCCTCTCGGCCGTCGTCATCATCTTCGCGACGATTTTCTACATGGCCGGCATCGCCAAGGGCTGCGCGCACGTCCTCAAGTCGGTCCTCGACGTCCCGTACGAGTGGGGCGCCTTCCTGATCATCTTCATCACCTGCGCCTACACGGTGTGGGGCGGCATGTACAGCGTCCTCTGGACCGACGCCGTGCAGGGCATCATGATGTTCTTCGTGGCCATCCTCATGTTCGCCATTCCCTTCATGTACCTGGGCGGCATCGACCCGGTCATGTCCAGGGTCGCGATGACCGATCACATCTCCAGGACGGGACAACCCATCGGGGACGGACTCGTGACGTTCTGCGCCCTCGTCTCCTTCGCCTACATCCTCGGCATCGGCGTCTCCGTGGGCATGAAGCAGCTCGCCGAGCCCCGCTGCCTCATCCGCTTTTACTCCATCGACAACGCGAAGAGCATGCGGTTCGCCATGATCTGGACGCCCGTGTTCCTCGGCATCTCCATGGTCTGCGTCATGGGCCTGGGCGCCCTGATCCATTCCATGGCCACCCCCGAGGAGGCGGCATTCCTGATCAAGAACACGGACCAGGCCGTGGGGTTCATGCTGGCCAAGTTCGACAGCCCCCTGACGAGCGGGATCGTCATGGCGGGCCTCTTCGCCGCGGGCATGTCCTCGCTGGCCTCCGTCATGCTGATCGTCGGGACGGCATTCATCGGCGACATCTGGAACCTCTTCAAGCCGCTGAGTCCCGAGAAAACGGTCACCTGGACGAAGAATATGATCTGGCTGTACTGCATCCTCATCTTCGTCGTGACCATCCGGCCCCCGGCCGGCATCGTCGAGATGACGGCCTTCGCGGGGGCTGTCTTCGCCGCGAGCTTCTTCCCCGCCATCTTCGGCGGGCTGTACCTCCGATGGGGAACGGGCCATGCCGCCTTCTGGTCCATGGTGATCGGCATGGTGAGCTGCGTGCTGTACCGGGAGGTCCTACGGATGAAGATCCCGGCGTTGAGGGACATCCACGAGATCTTCCCCGCATTCGTCCTTTCGTTCGTGGCATACATCCTCATCAGCCTGATGACGCAGAGCAAGTTGCCCCCGAAGGAGCATCTGGCCCTCGTGTTCGGCGACCACAGGAAGAAGCAGCCGTGACGCGCCCCTCGATCCGCCGCGGCGCCTGCGCCGCTCGATGAGGGACGCCCTTGATTCGTGATGCAGGAAGGGGGGTGCGCCGAGGCGCAACCCCCCTTTCGCTTGCACCCGGGGCGGGGACGCGAATCGCCCGCCCCGGACGGAAAAAAACGGCATGGACCTCGCGATCCATGCCGCCTTGTTTCTGGTGCCGAAGCCGGGACTTGAATGCAAGAAAATGACTTTCAGCTAACTCCAGGTGTTCCGGTCTTTTCCTTTGATTTCGATAAGATAGAATCATTTTTAGCGACGTTCAATAGTCGCAAGCAGTTCATTATTTTCATCCAAAATCGTTTGAAGGGGACCCAAAAGGGACCCAAGTGCCGAAGTTGAAAGGTTGACCCGGGCTCGCCTTTTCACCCCCAGGATTTCTCCATTACAGACCTGTCCGCAACCTTCGGTAGACCTAGCATTTCAGCCCAAGCCATAACGATTTAATTTTTTCTTGACATGGTGTAGCATAGCTGCTAATTAGCATGTTAGCTAACATGTTTATATTGTGTCACGGAGTAATCTTGCCGCCGGCAGAAGCAAGAAGACGTCAGAATGGAGGTAGGCCATGAAATTCGGGAGGAGAGTGAGGCAGCTTAGGGAAGAGAGGGAGATGCACCTGAGCGATCTTGCCAAAGCAATGGGATGGTCGTCGGTATACATGTCCGACATAGAACTTGGACATCGCAATCCCCCCTCACTGGAAAAAATCTTAAAAATTGCGGAAACGTTGAAAACGGATTCGGCAGAATTAATCGATCTTGCTGCAAAAACAAAGAAGAAAGTAGAAATCGATCTCGAAGGGGTACAACCTCATCGAGCTGAAATGGCGTTGATGCTCGCGAGATCATTGAGCGGATTGAATGACGAGGAGGTAGAGAAAATCAAAGAAATCCTGCAAGGAGGTGGCAAATGAAATGAAGAATAGAGTTCACGTTCCTGTTGTTCAAGCGAGAACCTGGTTTGCGGTGGGGAAAAAGGCCGAGAAGCTGATTGACGAGCAATATCCTCGTCTTCAGCGTATACCAGGACCCTTTCCGATCGAGAAGTTCATCGAATTCCGGCTGAGAAAGACATTCGGTTTTGAATATGCGGTAAAGGCGTTACCGGATGGTCTGGAGGCTATGACGGTCCTTAGGAAAAAAATTATGATCTTCTCGGAAGAAACATGGGAGGGACTCAGGGCGGGAACTCCAAGGGCACGATTTACGGCGGCACATGAAGTGGGGCACGTATCGCTACATGTAAAAGATCTTGGACCTCAGATTCTTGAGAACAGGGGCGTGTTGACTCTTAAACGAGGAAACATACCTCCCTATAGAGATCCGGAATGTCAAGCGAATGCATTTGCTGCGGCACTTCTCATGCCAACATATCATATGGAAAAGTTACTTAAAGAAAGGAAAGGGCCTCAGGAAGTATGTGAGATATTCAATGTCTCGCTTGAAGCAGCCTGCTACCGGATCGGCAACATTGAAAAGTACCTGAAATGAGAATCTCCCGGATTGCGGCCGGGAGATTTTCTGTGCCCCCTAATACCTGGTAGGAACCGGGGGCCCTTGGCAGTTACGCCTATGGTGTATTTATCGTACACTGACCTGTCATTGTCAAGCGGAAAGGTTCCTCCGAGGGAGGTGATCAGCCTTCTGCTTCAACCTTTTCGCTATTCAAACGCCATTCCAGAAGCAAATTTCATTTACGGAGGTTTACGAATGAGAAATTCAGGTTCGACGAGATCAGGCCAGTCATTTGACAACGCAACCATCAACGCCGTGTGGGCTAAAGGGAAAATTGTTCCAGGGTATGATCCGGCAGTTTACCGTCAGGATGTTTGTAATTGGTGGATGCAGAGGAATGCCTACGGGAACACCTCGCATCAGTTCGGATGGGAAATAGATCACATCGTTCCGGTTGCTGCCGGCGGATCTGACAACTTGAGCAATCTTCAACCGCTCCACTGGAAGAACAACCGCAGCAAAGGGGACAATTATCCCCACTGGTACTGTGCAGTAGCTTAGTAGAAGAGAGGCCGTCCTCGAACTTTTCTGGACGGCCTCTTTCTTTTGATTTCTCTGATCAAAGACCCTTTGACAGGATAAGCGGTAATTTTGTAAATTGCTCCTCGAAAATTCCTCCCTTCTATAGAGCTAGAATCCGGCAAGTTGAGTGCTGGATCTATATAAATGCTTTTTATCCCCTCACCAGGAGCAATCACCTTGTTTGAACAGACCTTCAAGAACATCGACGATATCCTGTGGAAAGACGCCGGATGCAGCAGTGAACTGGACTACGTGGAACAGACCTCGTGGATTCTCTTTCTGAAATATCTCGATGACTACGAGAAGGACAAGAAAACAGCCGCCGAGCTGTCAGGGAAGACCTATTCCAACATCCTGAGTCCGCAATTTCGGTGGGATAACTGGGCGGTTCCCAAGAGCAACGGGAAACTCGACCACCACAAGGCGCTCTCAGGAGATGACCTGAAGGAATTCGTTGACAACAAGCTCTTCCCCTACCTGAGAAAATTTAAAACATCAGCGGAAAGTGCCAACACCATCGAGTACAAAATTGGTGAGATATTCAGCGAGCTCAAAAACAAGCTGCAGAGCGGGTATAACCTACGAGAAGTCATCAACCTGGTCGATGAGCTCCGGTTCCGTACTCACGCTGAGAAACACGAAATGTCACACCTCTACGAAGATAAAATCAAGAACATGGGGAATGCGGGGAGGAATGGAGGGGAATACTACACCCCCCGACCTCTCATCAAAACCATCGTAAAGGTGGTCTCCCCATCCATTGGAAACAAGGTTTATGACGGCGCTGTCGGTTCAGCTGGATTCTTGGTCGAGTCTTACGAATACATGAAAGCGAGCAAGACCCTCTCCACCAAGGATGCAAACACCCTCCAGAAATCGACCTTCTACGGGAAGGAAAAGAAATCCCTCGCGTACATCATCGGTATCATGAACATGATTCTGCATGGGATTGAGGCGCCCAATATCATCCACACCAACACGCTATCTGAAAATCTGGACGATATCCAGGAGAAGGACCGCTATGACATCGTGGTGGCCAATCCTCCTTTTGGTGGTAAGGAGCGCTCCGAGGTTCAGCAGAACTTCCCCATTAAGACGAGCGAGACCGCATTCCTTTTTCTTCAACATTTCGTCAAAATCCTGAAAGCGGGTGGCAAAGGGGGTGTGGTCATCAAGAACACCTTCCTTTCTAATACCGACAATGCGTCTGTGAGCTTGCGCAAACAACTGCTGGAGAACTGCAACCTCCATACGGTGCTGGACTTACCTGGTGGAGTATTCGCAGGTGCAGGGGTCAAAACTGTTGTCCTCTTTTTTGAGAAGGGAGTGCCTACCAGAAAGGTTTGGTTCTATCAACTCAATCTGGACCGTAACCTCGGGAAGACAAATCCGCTGAATGAAAACGATCTTGCAGATTTTTTGAAGCTGCAAAAGACCAAAGCGGACTCGGATAATTCTTGGACCGTAAATGTAGTGGATGTGGACAAGACCATTTATGACCTGTCGGTAAAGAACCCGAATAAAAACCACGTGACGAAGCTTCGTGACCCGAAAGAGATACTGGAAGAGATGAGGCGTCTGGACAAGGAAAGCGCTGAAATATTGAGCTCCATCAGGAAGCTAGTATGACGAAACAGTGGAAAGTAAAGAAGCTTATCGACCTTTGTGATGTATTTGCGGATGGCGATTGGATTGAAAGTAAACACCAATCCTCAAGAGGTATTCGATTAATTCAAACAGGAAATGTTGGAGACGGGTTGTTCAAAGATAGAGCTGAAAAAGCTCGATACATTTCCGAGGATACATTTAGACGATTACGATGCACAGAAGTCTTTGAAGGTGATTGCTTAATATCAAGATTGCCAGACCCAGTTGGGAGAGCATGCATTTTGCCGGACAGCGGCGAAAAAATGATAACAGCGGTCGATTGCACAATTGTGCGTTTTAAAAAGTCTATGCTCCCGCAATTTTTTAATTATTATTCTCAATCTTTTAATTACTTGAATGATATCGAACATGAAACAACGGGGACTACCAGAAAGCGGATAAGTCGAAGTAAGCTCGGGGAAGTCAATATTCCCGTTCCTTCCCTCCCCGAACAACAGCGAATCGTATCCATCCTGGATGAATCATTCATTGCCATTGCCTCAGCAAAAGAAAAAACAGAAAAAAGCCTCCGATACTCTCGCGACATATTCCAAGCGTATTTACAAAACGTATTCGGAAATCCCAGCGATGGATGGAAACAGAAGAAATTGGGGGAAATTGCCCAACACTCACTTGGGAAAATGCTCGACAGGGCAAAGAATCGCGGATCATACAAGAAATACCTTCGAAATCTTAATGTAAGATGGTTTGAATTCGATTTGTCTGATTTGCTCGAAATGAGATTTCGTGATGAAGAGCAAGAGCAGTATACCGCTGTAAAAGGAGATATTTTAATCTGTGAGGGTGGCTATCCGGGACGTGCTGCTATTTGGAATGAAGATTATCCAATTCATTTTCAAAAAGCAATTCACCGAGTGCGTTTCCATACTCCGGAATATAATAAATGGTTCTTATATTTTCTGTATTTATCGCATCTTAACAGAGACATAGAAAAATATTTTACGGGTGCTGGAATCCAGCATTTCACTGGAGAAGCGCTAGATCGATTTATTCTCCCGATAGCTCCCGTTACGGAGGTTAAAGAGATTACGTTCAAGCTAGACACACTCTACGTCGATACAAGAAAACTTGAAAAGGTCTACCAGCAAAAATTAGACGAACTGGAAAAGCTAAAAAAATCAATCCTCCATAAAGCTTTCAATGGTCAACTCTCAGGGGCGAGCTGATGAACGAGAGTGCCTCCATATCGACATGGAACTTGCTTCCGGAATTAGGATTTGCTCCGGATTCAAAAGTAGTTTCAGACATCATGCCGGGACTAAGCATAAATTTTGGTAATTTAAAGTTATCGGCGAGCTACCTGATGAGCATGCAATTTGCCAAAATAGTGCTGCTTTCAGGCGTTCTGAAGACTCCTGACAGTATCGCTGAGATTCACATTGAGATGCCCCGCCAAGTCTCTTCGCGAGAGCAGTGCTATGCTTGGATAGTATGGCATCTGGATGAACATTCAAAAAGGGGAGTATTTAAACCAATAAATGAATATGGATGGATAGCTGAGGGAAGAAAAAATAAGCATCTTTTGCCATGGGTCGCGGACATGATGGCGTATGAGGCACGTCCCATATGCGAAGTCAGGCGTGATTGGGCACGAATTGCTTTAAATACTATGGCAGAGTATTTCAAGGTTGATACCAGTTCAAAAGTCATATTTAGTTTCGATGGAAACGTGCTTCGGATAGATTACACAGGAAAGGTAATTCCCCTTCCAGGAAAGGGTAAGAAATGGCCTAATAGTTACTCGATACCTGCTCGATGTCTGGAGAATTTGCCAAAGCGACTAATGAAGGAGCGCGTCTTTTTTTCTATCTGGAAATCACAATTATATATCGGGGGATATGTCTATCCTGGTGTGGAAGAAGTGTTGCTATGAACGAAGCGGATACCAGAGCGGAGCTTATCGACCCCAAGCTCAAGAATAGCGGGTGGGGGGGTGTAGAGGGTTCGAAAATACTGAGGGAATATGTCATTACGCTCGGCAAAATTCAGACCGGTGGAGGACGAGCAAAACCCCTGAAAGCTGACTATGTATTGGTTTACAAGGGGCAGAAGCTGGCCACTGTCGAAGCAAAAAGCGACGAACTGGAAGTGGGTGAAGGGGTAGCACAGGCAAAAAACTACGCCGAAAAGATGCAACTGGAGACCACCTTTTCCTGCAATGGGAAAGAGATTTACCGCATTTGCATGAAAACCGGCGCAGAGGGTCTGATTGACACATTCCCCACACCCGATGAGCTCTGGAGCAAAACTTTCGCAGTTCCCAATAAATGGCGTGACAAATTCAACCAGGTGCCCTTTGAGGATGTGGGGGGAACAAAGAGCGCCCGCTATTATCAGGAAATCGCCGTAAACAACACCATGAACGCCATTGCCGAGGAGAAGCCGAGGATTCTGCTAACCTTGGCCACTGGTACCGGGAAGACCTTCATCGCTTTTCAGATAGCATGGAAGCTGTTTCACACCCGTTGGAACCTCATGAGGGATGGTTCCAGAAGACCACGAATTCTGTTTCTCGCTGACAGAAATATCCTGGCGGACCAAGCATTCAACGCTTTTTCTTCATTTCCAGAAGATGCACTGGTCAGAATCAACCCAAAGGACATCAGCAAGAAGGGAAGCGTTCCCACAAACGGAAGCATCTTCTTCACCATCTTCCAGACCTTCATGAGCGGACCGGATAACAAACCCTATTTCGGGGAATATCCCGCTGACTATTTCGATTTCATCATCATCGACGAGTGCCACAGGGGAGGTGCCAACGACGAGGGGAACTGGAGGGGCATCCTGGAATACTTCTCTCCCGCAGTTCAGCTCGGTCTTACCGCAACCCCAAAGCGCAAGGACAATGTGGATACCTACAAGTACTTCGGGGAACCGATCTACATATATTCTCTGAAGGAGGGAATCAATGACGGGTACCTCACTCCCTTCAAGGTAAAGCGTATCAAGACCACACTGGATGATTACATCTACGTCTCGGATGATCAGATAATAGAAGGGGAAATCGAGGAAGGGAAAATCTACACGGAACCGGATTTCAACAAAATCATAGAAATCAAGGAACGTGAAAAGAAAAGAGTAAAGATATTCCTCTCAGAGATTAACCAGCAGGAAAAGGCGATAGTATTCTGCGCTACTCAGGACCATGCTGCAGCGGTACGGGATCTGGTAAATCAACATAAAGACAGCAAGGAACCAAACTACTGTGTCCGTGTTACCGCCAACGATGGAGCTCTCGGCGACCAGTATTTGAAGGAGTTCAGGGACAACGAGAAGACCATCCCGACGATTCTGACAACCTCCCAGAAGCTCTCCACCGGTGTGGATGCAAGGAATATCCGTAACATCATCCTCATGAGACCCATCAACTCAATGATTGAGTTCAAGCAAATCATAGGGCGAGGGACAAGGTTATTCGACGGGAAGGAATTCTTCACCATCTATGACTTCGTTGATGCATACCATCATTTTCTCGACAAGGAATGGGATGGTGAATCCATAGCACCTGAACCGAAACCGGAGAAACCAAAGAAACCGAAAGAGCCTGTTCCGCCCGAACCACCGGAACCGCCAGAACCTCCGAAGACAAAAATTAAGGTGAAGCTCGGCGATGGAAAAGAGCGTCAAATTCAGCACATGATTTCGACATCATTTTGGAACGCGGATGGAAAACAAGTCTCTGTGGAAGAATTTCTGAAGCAGCTATTCGGGAAATTACCGGATTTTTTCAAGGATGAGGAGGAGCTTCGGAAAATCTGGTCTTACCCTGCAACCAGGAGAAGACTGCTCGATAAACTCGCTGAAGCTGGATATGGAAAGGAAGAACTCTCCACCCTTCAATACCTGATTGAAGCTGAAAAGAGCGACCTGTTTGATGTTCTGGAATATATCTCCTTCGCCATAAAACCGATTACAAGGGAAACACGGGTCGCCGGCGCACAGTCCAAGATATTCGCCATGCTGAATAACAAACAAAAAGAGTTTCTGGAATTCGTGCTTTCCAAGTACATTGAAACCGGGGTCGAGGAGCTCGATCAGGAGAAGCTGCCGGACCTTCTGATGCTGAAATATCAGACAATCAGCGATGCGGCAGAAATGCTGGGAGGGGTTGATAGTATTAAAACGACGTTTATTGATTTCCAGAAGCATTTGTATTCGAAGAGTACAACGATTTATGAATGAAAACATCTTGAGCTGTTAACGGGTGGAGCAACCTTATCTTTGACCTTATTGTTTCGCAAGGAGTACAGACGTGAAAACACTTACCGTCAAAGTTAATAGTGATCACCTGAATACTTTATCACAAACCAAGAAACCAATTCTAGCATTGGCAGAATTGATTTGGAATTCTCTCGATGCGGATTCAAAAAATGTCGAAGTTATCATTGCTGAAGATGCTCTGGGAAGTATGGAATCTATTCGTGTCATAGATGATGGACATGGTCTGAATTATGAACAGGCAGAAAGCGATTTCAGCAATTTAGGCGGATCTTGGAAAAGAAAGCATATAAAATCTAAAGGATACAAGAGACTTTTACATGGGAGATTAGGCAGAGGCAGATTTCGCGCATTTGCCATTGGACAATATATAACGTGGTTGACCCGCTATAGATGCAACGGAGTCACTAAAGAATATCAAATAATTGGAAAAGCAGAAGATCTTGGACACTTCACACTTTCGGATCCTTTGGAATCTCACTCATCCTCTGGAACAGAAGTCATAATAAATAATATAAACAAAAATTTCACTTCGATTCGCGGAATTGGAGCTGTTAATGAAATTGCCTGTCATTTTGCACTCTACCTGCGTCAATATCCTGATATCTCCATAATATATGATGGTACGAGAATAGATGCTAGCCATTTAGAATCAGGCGTATATGATTTTGAAATAGAAGAGAATGTAGGGCTTAACGGATCACCAGTAAAAGTAATTCTTACAGTTATTGAGTGGACCCAACAGGCGGAACGTTCTCTGTATTTATGTGATTCCGGGGGATTTACTCTTTTAGAAATACCAGCTGGCATACATGCTAGGGGATTTAATTTCACAGCATATATGAAATCTGATTTCTTTAGAGAACTTAATGAGACTGGTGATTTGCAGTCAGCTGAGCTTTACCCTCCTGTCAAACAGCTAATTGAGGAAGCGCGGAATCGTTTACGAGTGCATTTTAGAAAGCGATCTGCTGACGAAGCTTCCATACTTGTGAAAAGATGGAAAGCTCAACGTGTCTATCCGTATGAACAAGAGCCAAAAACACCCGTTGAAGAAGCAGAACGCCAAGTATTCGATGTCTGTGCGTTGAATATCCATTCTTATCTACCCGATTTTGAGGAAGGAAGTCAAAGGAGTAAGCAATTAGCGTTTCGATTATTGCGGAATGCTTTAGAAACGAGTCCTGCATCGATTCAGGTAATCCTCGGTGAAATATTAGAGCTCCCAAAACAAAAACAAGAGGATTTTGCTGAACTAATTCAGCAAACATCATTAGATTCAATTATTACTGCCTCAACTACTGTAACCAATAGGTTAACATTTCTAAGCGGTCTCGAATTACTCCTTTTTGATCCTGAATCAAAGAAGGCATTATTAGAACGTCGTCAACTACATAGAATGCTCGCAGAAAATACCTGGATATTCGGCGAGGAATTTAACCTGACATTGGATGATCAATCTCTTACTGAATTACTAAAAAGACATTTGAAGCTGTTAGGTAAAGAATGTGATGTAGTGGATGAGGTTAGACGATCAGATGGTTCCAAGGGTATTCTTGATCTCGTTATAGGACGGAAAATACCGACACCACATGGTGATGTAAGAGAACACCTTGTGATAGAACTGAAACGCCCGAGTTATAAATTAAATGACGAATCGTTGAATCAGATCAGGAGCTATGCATTCACCGTAGCAAATGATGACAGATTTAGAGGAGTTGATGTCAAATGGAGTTTCTGGCTTATATCCAATGACATGGAGGATAGCGTTCGAAGGCAAGCGAGTCAAAAACACTTGCCCCCTTGGTGTCTGCATGATGATTCCGAACAAAACATAAAGATATGGGTAAAACCTTGGGGTCAGCTCATTACAGAATGTCAAGGGCGATTAAAGTTCTTTCAGGAGCAGCTACAGTTTAGGGCCAATAGGGAGGATTCGTTAGAATATCTCAGAAAACATTACAATAAATACTTACCAGAAGCGTTTCAAAAGGATGAAGAATATTCACCGGAATGTGAAGAGAACTAAATACTGAACGGTTTAGCAAGTTAAACCATGAACAAAATATGAAGAGAAGATCAGGGCGCAAATTGTATTTTGCCCTGATCTTCTTCTATTGACAGATTCAGTTCAGTTTACCATCCCCAACACCATCCCACCCACCTTCTGCAACCGAAACCTGCTCTCCGCAGAGAGGAGCTCATACTGCGAAGCTTTCGTGTACGTGTTGACCACCGAGAACATTGTGAACCCATATTCCTGCGCAAGGGCCCACTCCACCGCTTCCTTCTCCTCCTTCCGGAGTTCGAACTGGCGATTGAAACTCTCGATGGTTGCCTCGGGGTTTTCCACCTTGCTTTCCAACGAGATTTTGAACTGCTCTCGCTGTCGACCGAAACCTGCCCGCAGTTCATTCAAGACTCCCGGGAGGTTTGAAAGGAGCTTGCTGGAGACGTGCCTGTAGGATGCGGACACCTCTGTCTTGGAGATCATCCCGTTGGTACAGATCAGTCTCAGGGTAAACGTCGATATCGACAGAGCTGCCAGTCCTACTTCGGAGTTGCTCACAGAAATGCCAGGAGTCATCTTGTCACCATTGATCCGGAAAGTATCCCGCTCATCCGGGATGCTGACCAGCATGAACTCGTCGTCCAGCGAGCATTGAACTCGGGTGTTGGGTTTGTATCCGTGCTCGAGCAACCTATCAAGAACCTGCTTGTTGTCCGTGGGAATGTATCTCGGGGTAAAGATCGCCCTGACCTCGTTGCCGTCGAACCGGAAGAACAGATTTTCGTTCTTTTCGTGCCTGATCCAGTAGTCGAGATTGTTTTTCTGGATTTCTGCAGGGCACTTCCGCAAATACTGGATCGGGATTTCCAGTCGCCAACAAATGCTCTGCTGGGCGATAGGTCGCAAATTGTAGCTTGCACCCGAGATGCAAACCCGCTCTAGGTCCGCAAAGGAGACGTCATCGACAGGAATCAGCCTGTCCTCATGGAACCTAGCCATGCTCGTCACTCGGTCATAGACCTTCTCGAGGGTCGTCATGCTGGACATGGTTCTTCCTCCTTTTCTTTCGACCTAACAGGCCGCTTCCGTTTCTTCTCAGCCTTCTGGACACCATCCGATACAGGTTCCTGATTGCCATGATGATCATCTGCAGGGTCAGCATTGCTTTCGGCTGTCTGGTCATTGTGGGTCTCTTCCTTGGTCTCCTGCGTGTAGTTGCCGGGTTTCCCCAGGTCGAAGAGGGCAACGATCACGGGCATGCTGATGGTGGGGTAGAGGTCCTGAATCTCCTGCTCGACCAGTTCCCTGGTGCTGCCGAGAGGGGATTTCTCGCTTCTCAGGGCGGTCAAAAGGACGATACCTGTCTCGATCTTCTTCTTGTCGAATCCCACCTGGAGCCTGAGCAGGGCATCCTGCACGTACTCGTAGCTCGAAAAGCTGCCGTCGATGGCCACCCCGTTAAGCAGACCCTTGTACTGGTAGCGGCGCCCGTCCAGAATGCTCAGGGGTTCCTGCCTCCAATCCATTTCAGAGAGAGCCTGCCGCAGAAGTTCCCCCCTGTAGAGTGTCCCCTGCAGAACATCATCAAGGTAACGCAACGTTGAGAGGATGACGCTGCCCATCTTCTTTTTCCTCACGATCCGGTCGGAATCGCGAAAGTATAGTAATTCAAATGACATAGATGTTCTCCTTTCTGGCAGTAACCTGCTCTTTGATAAGTAAGGGGAAGGTCAAAATTGATCCTTCCCCATTCGAGATAGGGTTTAAGGGAGTTCTCTTGTTGTAGACGGTTTTAGAAGGTTCTGGAGGGGTTTATGGGTCCTGTTTGACCCCCATCGCTTCGTCCAGAAAAAGGGAGCGCTTTGAGGGTTGCCCCAGGTAGGTGTGGGACCAAGAGAGAAAGAGCAGCTTCATTGCCCTACTCATGGCAACGAAGCAGATCCTTCGCTCCTCCTCGATGTCGCCTTTCTTGGAGGGGAGTATCCCTTCGACCAGTCCGACCACGAAGACGACCGGGAACTCCAGCCCCTTCGCTTTATGTATGGTCATGAGGGATACCCCCTCCTCGTCATTGGTAGTCTCGTCCTGGAAGGTCTCCGTGTATTCAATAAATGCCTTGATACTGGAAAACCGTGTTGCAGCGAGTTGCAGCTGGTTCAGGTTCTGGATCTTGGAGTCATCAGGGGTCGGAATATCCTCATCCGTGACGTAGCGGTCGTAGTCGAGATTGTTTCTCAACAGATTGATGACTTCCGCTGGGTGCAGGGTATGGGCAAGCTGGGTCAGGGGGTCCAAGAACGAGACAAGCTCCCTGACGTTCTTCCGGATAAAGGGGATATCCGGTCTGAACGACTTTAGAGCCTCGTAGAGATGGACCCCCTTGCTCCCTGCTTCTTCCTCAAGCTGAGTGATGACCTTCCTTCCGATGTAGCGAACAGGGACATTCAGAATGGACAGCAATGCCTCGTCGCCGGCATCGGAATTGGGGTCAGAGATGACCCTGAGATAGTCCAGGAGCTTTTTCACCTCGGGGCGATTGTAGAAACCAAGACCATTTTCGATGCGGTAGGGGATCTTGTGCTGGGAGAAGCACTCCTCCAGAACCCTGCTCTGAAAGTTTGCACGATAAAGGACCGCGATGTCCTTGTACTCGAATCCCCTGTTCCAGATGAGCTCCTGAATCTCGTTGACCAGGTTAAGAGCCTCCCCCTCTTCGGAAGAGCCTTCAAGGACTATAACTTCCTCGCCATCGGGATTCTTGGTCATGAGTGTCTTTTGAATCTTACGCTCGTTGTGCTCGATGAGGTTCTGGCAGACTTTCAATATCTGTGGGGTGCTCCGGTAGTTGCGGTTGAGGATGAAGATCCTTGAACCCGGAAACATCTGCTCGAAGTTGATGATGTTCCGGACCGATGCGGAGATGAACCCATAGATGCTCTGCCAGTCGTCACCACAGACCCAGAAGCTGGAGCCGTTGTTGGAACCTTCGATGAGGGTCTTCAGGATTTCAAGCTGCAAGGGATTAGTGTCCTGGTACTCATCGACCAGCAGATGCAGGTAACGCTCGACATACTTCTCCCGGATGGAAGGGTTCTCGCTGAGCAGTTGATATGCCCTGACCAGGAGGTCATCGAAGTCGTAGAGATACCTCTTCTCCTTCTCAGACTCGTAGTGCTCGTAGACATCTGCCACTTTCAGCATGGATTTGTCGCCATCATAGAGGGTCCTGAACTCCTCGACCGAGATCAGGTTATTTTTGGCAAGTGAGATTTCCTGCATGACCATCCCGATGGAGAGATTCTTTACTTTTAGATCCCTCATGACATTCCTGATGAAAACAAGCTGGTCTCTTCCGGAGAGGATCTCGAAGATCCTCCCTTCTGTGCGAAGCAAATAGTGGCAGAAGCTGTGGATGGTGCTCAGTGTGACTCTGGATGCCTGATTTCCCAATACTGGGATCAGTCGTTGTCGCATTTCCTCTGCCGCGTTTCTTGTGAACGTGAGTCCCAAAATCTGCTCTGGTGCTACCCCATGTTCAATGACGAGTTTGCCAATCCTCTCCATCATGGTCCTTGTTTTGCCTGACCCCGGAACCGCCACGACAGCACAGATCCCCTCAATGAAGCTCGCCGCCTTCTCCTGTTCCTTGTTTAAGCGCATTGCTGATACTCACCTCGCTTTCTCGCTCCAGGACGGTTATGGCCATGCCGATCCGGAAGGTTTCAGAGACGAGCTGATCCAGGTAAGGGCTCGTCTTGTCCTTGACCAGGTATTGCCTCATCAGCTTCTGCTTTTCCCTCAGGAGTCCCTTCAGGAATCGAATGACCGCATCCTCCGTGTGGTTTTGAAGAAGGGTCGTGATGTCCAGGATCCTTCTCGTTCTGCCGCCGTAGTCGATGACCAGGAACTCCTGCGCATCGTTTATGATCTTTTCCGTCATGATCTTTCACCTCTCGAACCATTCGTCGCAGTGTTTTTTGTATGAGCAATTCTTGCATCTCCAGTTTTGTGACCCGTCGTTTGGAATGAATACGCCGTTGGAGATACCCCTCCAGACTTCATTGATCTTCTTTTCCGCTCGTTTGAAATCATTCTCTGTTCTCGACGTGTAGTACTGCTCAAACTTCGGGGTACGAGTTTTGATGAGGCAGTCGAATCTCAGCAGGATCTCCCTGTCCGCATGACCGTTTGCCTTTGCTGCCATCTGGTACAAAGTGAGCTGGAAATTCCGGTCCACTTCGGCTGCTGAATAGGCTCTGCCGCTTGTCTTCCAGTCCACGATGACGATGGTGCCGGACTCGTCTTCCTCGACCAGGTCAAAGGCGCCGATGATCTTGACCGGACATCCCTCCAAGGTGAATGAGAAGGGCTCCTCGATGCTCAGAACCTTGAACTGGTCGTGGGGGCACTTGTGGTAGTAGGTCGTGAGGAGTTCCTTGCCCTCCATCAGCAGGGTCTTGAAGTCCTTGCCCTCGGCGTACTGGATGTTCTCTTGACCCTCTGCCGCTGCCTTCCAGTATCTCTCGAATTGCTCGTGCAGTTCCTTGGCAGTCATGGTCTTTCCATCCTTTTTTGCCTGGTGGAAGTCTGAAAGGGCAAGGTGGATGCAGCTGCCAAACTCTAAAGCATCGGCACGAAATTCAGGCAGAAGCTTGTCTATCCTTCCCAGCTTGTACAGAAGCCCGCAGTCTATGTAATCCCCGATGCTGGATGCCGACAGATGGGGTTCCTTTCTCAAGTCGTTTAATTCCATTTCAACCTCCTGATCCAAAATACGCAGGATCCTGCGCTTTTCGAAAAGATGGGACAGGACACACCAATCCCCATGCATCCTGTCCCGGATGTGGAGTAAAGGGAGATAGAGAATTATGAACGGGATTGATTATGCAGATTGCTGGAGTTGCCGAATGAGAGCAGAAGCATCCTTCTGAGACAGGTGCTCGACCTTGACGCCGAAGGTATCAACGGCCATCTTCTCGAGCTCCTCGACAGAGATCCCCCTTCTGCGAGAGAGATTGGCGATGGCGTTTGCCTGGGCAGAGGAGATCTTGGGAGTGGTCTCCTGCTTGGACTTGCCTCGTCCGTTGCCATTGCCATCAGCTTTCTTCGTCTCAGATGCCCTGTTGCCGTTGCCCGAGGATGGAGGGGCAGTTTGGCTCTGAGGGGGATTAGCCGAAGTTGCCTGTGCAGCCGGCTCCTGCTTCTGGGGGATAGCCTTGGTCTCCTTCTTCTCCACTTTGGCAATCTTTTTGGGTCTTGCCTGGGGAAGCTTTCCTGTATCCCGATTCTCGTTGATGTCGATGATCTCCCCGAAGTCCGAGATCTCCTCCAGAGCAGTCATTCCCACGTTGGTCATGGAGCGAAGAGCTCTGGCGATTGCCCTGGTGCTGGCCATGCGAAGAAGGTGCTTGGCGACTCTGGGATGGCAGTTTTGGGGGTTGGCATCCCCCACGTCGGTGAAGACCTCACCCGACTTGGAAAGAACCGTAGCCTTACAGATGGCCATGTGACCGTTTTCCGCTGTGGGAAGCTGCAGGGGCTCCACGTCGATCTTGAGGATTCCCTTCTGGTGCCCGAGGTCAAGGAGACCCGCGTAGAGCACGAAGTCCTTGTTCTCGATCGTCGTGATGAATCGCTCGTCGAGCTTGGGCTTTCTCCTCTCCAGGAACTGCGCCTTCTCCTGCTCCCCGTTGGGAACGCAGCTCATGACCGCCAGGATGTGCTTGCACTTGAAGCTCTGGTCGTTCTTGATCCCCCGGGCGAAGTCTCCGCAGGTGCAGGAGCACTGATTCTCATCGACGAAGAAGACCTTGTAACAGATCTTTTGCTCGTCGGACTCCACGTAGAACCAAGTCTCATCCACCTGGATGACCCTGAGGTTTTGTGCCTTCTCACTTCTTTTTTGAAGCTCCACCGTTGTCATTCTTGTCACCTCCCATGAAAATGTCCTTGATAAGCAGTGCAATGCCGATCACTATCTGAGCGATCTTGATGATGATCCTGATGGTCTTCTCCTGCATGGACTTCCCCTCCTTTCTCAGAAGGGGGTGTCGTCTTTGTTCTCTCCCTCCTTGAAACCCCTGCCATCGGTCTTGATGAACTCCAGCGTGTTGGCGATGAGCTGGTAGGTGCTCTTGGATACCCCCTCGTCGGTTTCCCAGATGTGCCTGTCGAGGGTTCCGATGACGGCGATCTTTGCCCCTTTGTGCAGGCACCTTGCCGCGATGTCGGCGAGCTTCTGGAAGCAGACGACCCGGATCCAGCAGGTCTTCTTCTTGGAAGAGTGAAAGGCGATGTTGAACGATGTCACCGGATTCCCTTCGCTGGAGTAAAACACTTCGGGATCCTGACCTAAATTGCCTGTGAGGACGCACTGGTTGAGCATGGTGATTCTTCTCCTTTCTGAGCGAATTTTGGGCAATCCAAGAATATCCTTGAATTTTCAATGATTTATATATATAGAAGTGTTCGTTATCCTGGAACTGGGGGGAGGAAGGGATGGCAAAGGAAGATCTCGTCTTTATTCTCAAGAGACTGCTGCAGACTGACACCTACCTGGAATTTTTACTCCAACTCGATGAAGCTGATTTGAGGACCCTGATTGCTTGTATCAGGGAGAGGATTGATCGGGGGAAATGAGGATAGCCAATATAGGTTCTGCGTTGTCGAGAGGAAGCAGGAATGCTTTTTGACATCGGCATATGATGATTGGAATAAAAGGGGGCTGGACATGAACAAAGGCATCTTCCGAGTTCTGGTTGGTCTAATCATTATCTCAACCTATGGCTGTGCGACGATGCAAGACAAATGGGAAAAGGCAGCCAAGGAGGATACGATTCAAGCCTATACGCTGTTTCTGAAAAATGAAAAACCCGATGCGGAGTACAAGAATAAGGCCGAAACAAGGATACGGGAGCTTAGAGAGGCGCAGAGGGCGAAGGATGAGGCGGCCGCCTTCGAACGTGCACGAAATTCAAAAAGGCCAGAATATGACCTCCAGAAATTTCTTTCCGCTTATCCTTCAGGAAAACATGCGCCCGAAGCCAGGAAACTTCTTGAGCAAAGCGCCTACAACCGGGCCATGAAAGATAATACGGCATATGCTTATTCCACCTTCCTGTCCCGTTACCCCAACAGTGAGCAGGCACCAGACGCAACCGCACGCCTTCGCAAGATTCGCTTCAACAATGCCCGCAAGTCCGAGTCTCTGAGCGAATATGAAAATTTCATTAAACAATACCCGGAGGGTGAAGACACCAGGGAATTGAAGAATGATCTGCCGAGAATACAGAAATTGGAACAAGACAGAGAATTGGAGCAACGCAAGTTTGAACAGGCGAAAAAGTTGGGAGAGATCGCGCTGCGGATGGCTCCTGTCATTGTGTCTCCTACCAAGAGGATGCCGGATGGAACAACCGTGCAGACCCTCGGAGGTTCAAAGCTGAGTCCGCCTCTCGACCAGAAATTACGAATGGCTGAATTCCGTAAATTATTAGAGTCTGGTATTGACCCAAATCTTGTTCGCATCAGCGGGTTCAGGCCTCATTACGTGTACAAAGGCGGGGCCATGTCTTTTGGTTATCCCGGTAAGGTAGTTCCCGCAAAACAGGATGGGATTACCTTGCTGGAATATTTTAAGATTATCGATCTCAAGGAAGGTGCTGATTTAGTGAAAAAGTACGGCGGCAAGTAGAGAAATGACTATTCCTTTTGAAGGAACATCATTCGGCAAGAGGAGTATCATGGTTATGCAGATATCGGTCTTTTTGAGGAGATGTCTACTATGCTTCTTCCCGTTTTCTGCACTTATATCAGCGATCGCAGTGACAGGCTGCACGACAGTGCATAAAGACTTCAAACCTTTTACTCCAACGCATGAAAATCAAATAGCAACACAGACAAAAGTGGCTGTCATACTGCCCAATGAGCTGTGCTCGCTTTACTACATACCGAGGGACTTTCAGGAATTTTCATTGGGTCCTGTCGTCTGCGATAACGCCAGAATTGCTGCCAGAAGAGCATTTGCCGACCCTGTGTTCTTCAAAAGTGAAAGGGATGCTCAGCCGGCGCAGGCTGATTATCTCGGTATAGTGCGCTCACGAGATGTTTGGCTCCATTCGATAAGGAAAATTCCGGCCCGTGTTGTGACAGGTGCTTTATTGTCATGGGAAGTACACTCCCGCGATGGTAAACGACTGTATGGCGCCACGGTTTACGGCGAGGGCGAGGATCAGCGAACCTTTGGTCTCTCCGATGTCCGTTATGAAACCAGCATGCAGGAATGTATGGATGATCTCGCAGCGAAATTATGCCAGCAGATGTCCGGCATGACACAACGGGCGGCCAAGAACGTGGCGGCAACCGATCGGATCCGAGAGGCGATCGAGGGCTACCAGATTGGAATCACCACCTATGCCCAATATCAAGACACAAAGGATGCAGACTGGCATGTATTTGCAGTGCAGGAACGGGCAAAACACGATAATGTTGACTATAGCTATTTACTGGACCCAGAATCAAACAAGCATGTTTCGTCCATTGGCTCCTGGGAAACGAAGTGGGTCAGATATCTGCCGGTCATCGATTCTCTTCGTCCATCGGTGTACTTGCCTGAAAGCAAAATAGACCACAGTAAGATCAACACGGTCTATATTAGGGAACTTATCGGCTCCGTTTATGATGATCACCCGCTATGCGAACTTGTTTTCGCAGGCTCTAATTATGACAGATTGCTCCTGACGCAGCGCTCTTGCCATTGGGACTATCTTTCTACTGGTAAATACGTGTCTGTGGATACCTATCAAAATAGACCAGTCGACAAGGTCATCCAGCAATGGTTGAAATTGCGCCCGGGCATGTCAAGAGAAGAGGTCGGAGAGCTTATTGGTCCACCGCAAAAAGCGACTTTTAACAGCGCGACGAACACGTGGGTTTCTGAATACGGTTACGGTCGGATACGATTCTACCGTGAAGGACTGTCAAACTGGCGGTTATATTGACGGCGGCAATCCTCTTCATGCTGATTAGGATTAATTCGTACATTAGCTCACGAATTAGAAGATCAGGATTGCAAAAAGGAAGTATGATATGAATAAGTACGACCTTATCACTCTACTCGCATCCAAAGAAAACCTGACCGAAGTAAACGCCACCAGGATCGTGAATCTCATCTTCGATGGATTCAAGGATGCACTGGTAAAAGGTGACAGGATCGAGATCAGGTGGTTCGGCAGCTTCGTGGTGCGGGAATATAGGTCCTATGCCGGAAGGAATCCAAAGACAGGGAAAGTGGTTGAGGTGAAGTCCAAGAGGTTGCCGTTCTTCAAGGTGGGGAAGGAGTTGAGAGAAAGTATAAATACATGATTTACTTGATTGCGAATGGTAGGTAATAAAATGTCAGTTGAGACTGAGAAAGCCACTCAGGAAGGCAAATCAGCAGAGCTCGCCGCTCGATGCCACGAAATTCAAACTGGACTCACTCTGGTCGAAGTACCGGAGTTTGATACTTTAACAGCAACGGGAATGGCTGTACGCCTTGCTTTGCATATTCGTGGTTTACCAGCTATTAACTTTGATGTATTAAGGCTCGTTGCCTCTCACTATCTAGGTATTCCCCCTGTTGTTGTTAAGCGTATAGTAGAAATCCTTGGCGAGGTAGAGTTCGTAAAAATTGCTAAAGAAGGGAAACGCATAAAAACGATTCTGCCAACTGTGCCATATTACCAGGATCTGTATAATACTCTTGGAGATTATGCAGTTACCCAAGGTCTTAATGAGTCTGAGCAGTTGAGCATAGAAATATTGAAGCGATTAGCCAAGTCGCCAGAAAAGCTGGAATCATTAAAAAGTCAGCTTGGAGCTGATAAAAAACTAATCAATAGAGCAATCGAAATCGGACAGGAAGGTGCATATCTGCGACAATATCGGTATCGTGGACGTGATGTCTTACTAAGTCCTGTGTATTTCTCAGAGAATGCGGATATATTTGCTGATATTGTAGCGGCAAAGGGGTCTAAACAAGTTCAAAAGGTATTAAACGCTGTTAAATCTGCCCAAGGGATACCTCTTGAAATAATTCGAAAAAAAAAGAAGATATCCAATGTAGATTTTTCCGATGAAGAAATTAGCCTGTTAATACGCTTAGCGCAGGATGGGGTTGTCAAACCACCTTGCATTGAAACTACCTACGCAGGAGAGAATTATTTTATATTTACTCCTACACCTGCGGGTGCTGCATTGGCACCTACAAAAAGGGACATTTACGAAAAAGCTATGGCGATAGTCGCGGCAGTGAGGCAGGGCCAATTTCTGCCTAAGAGGTATGCGATTCGCTCTCCTGGAGCAGTCCTGTATACATTGAAATCAAACTTGAGACTGGGTAAAGCGACTACTGAGGCTACTCAACAATATCGAAAACTTGTCCATCTAAGAGTCGCTCAACTAATAGATGTTGGCGGTGGATATAGCGAATTACGAATCATTGACACGCCAGAAAATTTAGAAGCCCTGAAAATAGCTTATTCTCTTGTAGAATCTGGTTCCGCAGAGGGAGTTGAAGTAGATCAAGATGCTCGTGAAGCACTTCAGCGAGATCAGGCGTATGTAGAATCGTTAATCGCGTCCGCTAAACTGCAGAAAAGAAAGAAAGTTCAATTATCAGATCAACAACAGCTCGAGTTAGAAAATTTATTTCTATAGTAAATTATGATTAAAGACAGAGAACAAAAAGCGAAAATACTCCGCTACTGTGCTGCGAAGGAATGGTTTCCTCAACTTGAGGTTGGACTGCAGCCTATAGGGGCATTAAAGAAAATTAGCCCACTAGTCACTGATTTAGATGTAGTGGCCTCAATACAAGATGATTTTGAGGGTGTAAAAAATATTGTTTTTGATTGCAAGACAAAAAGCAAAGAATCGCCTGTTAATCGCGCATTGTGGCTTAGAGGTGTACTGGATAGATTTAAAGCAGGTCAGGGCTTCTGTATTCTCAGAAGAGGTTCATTTATCGAGCTAGATCACAGATTGTCGGCAAATAAATTTGGAATAATATTACTTTCAGAAGATGAGTTCGATCTGTTCGCAGACGTCACGTCACGCAATTACAAGAAGGCAAAAGGACATATATGCTCAATCGATGCATGGGATATGTATTTAGATATAGGGGTTAAATACACTAAATTGCAACCAGTAATACTATTCAACAGATCGGGTTATTGGATGATAGAGGATGCGGCTGAGGCATGCAGGAAAACACTAAGTGCATTGATTTCGGCTCGTCCTGAACTGGATCCTTCTAAGGTGGTACACTCTGCACTGATATTAGACCTTGCGGCTCTATTTTCTCGGTCATTGGCAATAATTCTGTACAATATATTTAAAGCTTACTTACATCCAGGAAAAGAATCAGATTTATCCGATGCCTTGCGCATGATGTTGTATGGGGGACGCGATGCATACGATTACAGAAATACATTGTACAAGAAGTATCTACAAAGTCAGCGAGGCGACCAATTTGCAGCTGTGGATCTAAGTATGCCTGAGTGGGACAGATTTATTCAACTGATTAGGCAATTGTTGGACTCACCGACTGATGCACCTCGCATTCCACTGATTTTAAGAGAACTTAGTTTCGCATATATGGTCAATTCATCCGATTATGAGTACGCACGCCAGCTATGCTCTAAGTCACCACAAGCTGCTCGATTTGCTGTTCTCGTAGTAGACTATCTATGCAGGGCGGGTAAACTACCCCCCGAATTTCAGAAGATAATCGAGGGGACGCTCTTGAGTATCCAACCCTCATAACTAATATATTATATTATCTACTATTTTCTCTTCATCTCTCCCCTACCTGCTCATCCTTCTGCCTCCAGACCATCTCGCACTCGCAGAGAAACCGTTCACTCAGCATGACCTCCATCATCTCCCTGGCACCTTCCCAGTCTAATCCCCGCTCCGTGCAAAAACGATTGAACCTCCTGAATAGAACTGGTTCTGGTCGATCATACATCGTACGGTGAACACATTGCCTTGGATCATTCTCGAAACCTTCCTTTTGAAAGAGCTGCTGTGTGCTCCTGAGGTATATGCGAAGTTCCAGGATGAAGGATTCGAGTCGGACAGGATCCAGCAAGTAGGTCATGGTCGCCTCGCGGGATTTAATTTTTCTGTGGGGGATGGTGAGCATGGGGTATCTCCTTTTATGTTTGTTCCATTTCGACAGTGGTGCTATATACTTGAACATAATCTATCAAATGAGGTGCCTCATGAGTGCAGGACAAAAGTCGGATAGAACAGACACTGCATACGCAGCGAAGGCACATGAATTATCACTGAAGAACAGGAACTGGCTGCGACACGGCAAAGGAACGACTGCAGGTAAGATCGACGAGATGCTCCTGGATGGGGCGACTATTGAACAGATGGCCAAGAGGGCAAAGACCACCAAGGCGGCAGTATCCGTTCATCTTACCCATTTGAGGAAGGAGCACAAGCTGGCTATTGTGAAGAAGGATGGCGTCTACAGGTATGACGTGAAACAAGCAAAATAGACAAATAAGGCATCATAGACAGTTGGTCCGCTTTGCGAAATATCCGTTGAAGAAGATAAGGCGGTACGAGGGATGATGTATGGAAACAACAGAGAAGGGAGAAACACTGTCAAGCAAAGAAAACAGGCAGGAGAATGAAAACAAGAAGATAAACTGGTCACTTATCATATCCAGCTTGGCTTTAGGGTTCTCAGCGCTCGCTGTTTTGATATCCTTTCTAACCTTCTATTTTCAGTATTGGCGTTTTCATGAGGATTTGAAGGTTACAATTCTTACTGCTACACCGGAATACGATGGTACGGCTTGTACATCTGATATCGTATTCACAAACAATGGGAATCAGCAGAGTTCGATAGTAGCCATAAACCTCCTGTGGCACGATCCAGATTCTAAAATACTTACAGGTCCTTTTTCTATTCAGTGCGAGCACCTTACTCCATTCAACGTGAATAGCAAGGATGTTGTATCAAAACAGATTAGGATAGGGACGGAGGTAAATATCACCACAGCCATTGAATATTATAGGAAAGCCGGGGATAGGAAGATCGTCTATCACTTGTTTTTCGGTGTTGTCGACTCAAAAGGTCAATATCATGCAGCGACTATCCCGGTCTTTACAAAGATTATCGGAGAAAATGGGTGGAAGTTGCCTGGAGGAGAACCGAGAGTCCTACAGCTGCTGCCCTCGCCAGAAGTATCTCCTTGGACACACGGTTTTCCGAGAAAAAAGGCGGTTAAATAAAAAAGGGACCCCGGTTGATTCGGAGTCCCTTCCTGATGGACGAACGTAGTACTGATAAGAAAACTACTTCACAGCATCCTTCAGCCCCTTGCCCGCCGTGAACTTGGGCACCTTCTTTGCCTTGATCTTGATTGCCTTTCCTGTCTGGGGGTTGCGTCCCGTTCTGGCTGCCCGATTGGCTACCTTGAAGGTTCCGAACCCGACGATGGTCACATCAGCTCCCTTCTTCAGCGACTTGGTGATGGCTGCGAAAACGGCATCGACAGCAGCCGCGGCCTCCTTCTTCGTGCTGGTAACCTTCTCGACTTCCTTGATCAGATCTGCCTTGTTCATGCGCTCCTCCTTTATGGGTTAATCCATTTCATGGATATGGAATTGCCTATTAAAGGATATTACAAAAGATATCAAGGAAATATCATGCAGGCGGACAGGTTCAGAGGAAGAAAGAAATTTCGGTGGATGTACCTGTGTTGCCTCCTGAAGTATTTGATATTTGAGATTAATGAGGAAAAGCAGATTACAATCCGCAACCGCTTGCTATGTTCCTGACGCAAAATACAGGCTTCTAATCATTTTCCTGATTTAGGCATTCCCTCGGGGTGACGATTCCGAAGATCCACAAATGTAAATGCAATGGGTAGTTCGCTAAACAATTATGTATCCTCGGAGAAATATTATTCTTGAAATAAGAATCTTTTTCGTTTACTAATTCTATCAATCCAACAAAACAGGCAATAGAAATACATAACTTCAGCCCTAAACGGCAGGTAGCTATGAGTTGAAAACCCCGTGACTCGTAAGAGAACGGGGTATTTTATACACTAAACGGTTATACTCCATTGGGCGGGAGGGAATATGGAACAGGTATCCAAGCCTTTATTTGATCAAGCATTCTGGAAGCAGGCTAAAAGAGCAGCTATTATTTTCGCTGTCTCATTTTTCGTATCAGCATGTGCCGCATCAAGAGCTAACGATCGCATCGGAACATTTTCTAAAGCTACTTCTGTGGCTATCACAAATTCAGAAAGAGCTCTTGACCTCGTCCAGCACAATATCTATCGTGCCGAAATATCGTCAATAGTAGTTGATTACGATCAACCGAATTTTAATTTTTTGGATAGAATGAATAAAGAGAAATACAAATTATTTGATGACCAAGACATCGCTGTGAGAATTGAAGTCTTAAATGGTATGAATGTTTATGCCGAAAATCTCACTGCGATAATAGGTGATAAGCAATTTGAAGAGTTGGATTCGCAATCCACTGCGCTAGGGAACAATTTGATTGAGCTAAGGAACAGCGAATCCTTAACTAAATTTCGCGGCACAGAAGTGCATGGTAAGCCCATTGATCTGAAAGTCATTACTATTCCTGGATACGTTTCTAATGTAGCAGCCATTCCAATTACGGAGTTTAGCAAGCTATCTGCTGGGATCTCGGAGGAACAAATCAATTTCTTTACTGCAGGTATCGATGCCATTGGTCATTTCCTAATCGAGCAGAAGAGGCAAAGAAATATCAAAGACATTATAAGAGATATGAATGTTCCGGTGAAGGCGGTATGCGCTCTTCTAATTGCGGATATTGGGCGGCCACCTGATAAGGATGGGAAAAATGGACATGGACTTCGCAGTATATCGTGGAGATCATATGACAGAATGCTTAGAACTCAGGATTCTTTCATTCAAAAGAATATTTCGGCTTTTGATCCCCGAAGTAAAGCAACAGAAATCTCAATACTTCCGGCTTTATTTCTTGAACAGAAGACTACAGATGATATCTTGAAATCCACTCAGGACTCCTTGACGAAGCTAGCGGAAGCCCACGAACTTCTATTCACCGCGTTCGAGGAAAATAGTCGCAGTCTAGACCAACTAATGAGCCAGATTATCAATGAGGGAAAACGAGTCAAAAACTATTACGATACTCTTGGAAAGAAACGGTAAACTGTAATGAGGAAAGGCGGTTCCTATGCAGAAAACAGATGATGACAAAAAAAATATTCAAGCAGAACTCAAGGAAGCATATTGCCAACTGTATAAGCATTTAACGACTTCGTATTGGTATGCATCAACAATTCAAGATAAGGATCGCATCCGCGGTCTTGCGGACTCTATTTATGAAATATTAAACGAAATGGATATTGACGAAATTAAAGCTAGAACTCATGAATATCAAGAAATGAAGCAGAATATAGCTGGTCTTAATAAAAAATTAGACGATTTTAAAAAAGAGGTGGACAAAATCATACACGTAATTACTGTGTCTCAAAATGTGTGTCAGGGCATCAGTCGAGTTATCGAAACTGCCGGAAAAGTCCTTATATAGAACAGAACGGATGACCGGAGCATCTTATGCCATGCGGAGAAGCATTCGATAGCAGCGTTTACGAAAAGGCAGTGGCAAATTCTAACTCCCAACGAATACGAAGACTGGCTAAACAGCAATCCTCTACATTTGTTCCATTGTTCCATCCTAATACTTACAACTGCCTAAATCGCCAGCATGTATTTCGTTCTACTGGCTTAATGTGACTTCTAACAAAAACATTACTGATATGAATTCATATCGATAATGGATGAAGGCAGGACCATCATGAATAAATTTCAAAGTAAAAATGTTATTGACAAGAAGAACTATATTTGTTATATATTTCCTGAATGAATATTCATTCAGGAGGAAATGTTCTTGAAAAATGTCGAAAAGCGCGACGCTATTCTACAAGCGGCCATGGAACTCATAGCAGAACACGGCTTTCACGAAGCACCGATGTCCATGATCGCCGATAAGGCTGGTGTGGGGACGGGTACTATTTACTCTTATTTCGAAAACAAGGATGGGCTCATTCAACATCTATTTTCTGAGTTACGCGAAAGGATCATGGCACACCTCCATGAAGGATATAGTGCAGAGAGATCCTTACATGAAAGATACATTCATCTCAAAACAAAGCTCATAAAGTATTGTATTGAAAATCCTATGCATTTTCGATTTATGGAGCAGTATATGAATTCACCATACGGAGTGACCGTGCGAAGAGAGAAGTTATTTAGAGAATCTATTGACGAATCAGATATCTTTCAAACACTCTTTGATCAAGGTGTTGCGCAAAAGATACTAAAAGATTTCCCTTTACCCGTGTATTTCGCACTTTCATTCGGTCCTATGCTCTCACTTACGCGAGACCATGTCCTTGGGTTCATAACGCTGGACGAAAAAATGATTGATGATTTCGTTGAAGCTTGTTGGGAAGGTATTAAAGCCCCAGATAAACATTAACTTAACGGTGGTTATTTTTTCAATATTTATGGAATGAATATTCATTCAGATATATTATGGAATTATACAACATAATTCTGATTCTTGCAGTGCTATGCAAAAGAGGAAAATGGAATAAGATAGCGCATGGTGTCAGATGACCATTTTTTTGATTTCCCCGTGGAATGAATGTTCATTCGAGAGTTAATCAAGTGAAAATATTTGATCATCATGCTTTTTCCCCACAGCAAAAGGGACAAAAAATGATTGAACGATTATCCAAAAGAAGCCTCAAATCTAAAATCCCAGGCAAAATTCAATTTAGGTTCGGTCCCGATAATGATGTGCTGGGAAACTCCCTCGAAGGGAATGACGAGGCTTACCTGAGATGGAAGACGGCCGCTTGCGCATGGAGATAAAAGAAAGGAGGTAAGAGAATGATGATGCAGTCCCATGAGATTTTCAAGCAAATGTTCGATTGCAACAAGAACGTCTACATGACTTTCCTCGGTAACATGAATGCTTACCAGGAGCAGATGGAGAAGATGATGAATCTTTACATCGACCAGGCGGTCGGCATGCCTGAAGAAACAAAAAAAGCGGCCAGGGAGTGGGCTTCAATGTACAAGAAAGGCTTCGAGGACTTCCAGAAGTTCATGGATAATCACTACAGGAAGATTGGGATGTTCTTTCAGACGAAGACACAGGTGCCCTAGAATCATACAATTCATTCATCGATAGTCCAGCATAAGTCTGGCTGAAAGGAGAGGATGCGATGAAAAGGATATACAATTCCATCTTTGTTTCCATACTCGTGTTCGCACTCGTCCTGTTGGTTACCCCTGCTGCTAAAGCTGGGGAAGCGGGACCATTCTACGTAGGCGTATTCGGAGGCTATGTCATGCCGGATGACCTGGAGAACGGTCGTGATATCAGTCTCGATGACAGTTGGGCGCTTGGGGTCAAGGCTGGCTATATCGTCCCCACCTTCAAGTGGTTGGCCATTGAGCTGGAATATGCCTACCTGGCAGAGCAGGATCTGGACGAGCCCGGGGCCAATGGAGATTTCAAGGCGATGAATGCGATGCTCAACCTGATTCTCCGATATCCTGAAGGGAGGATCCACCCTTACGTAGGTGGCGGCATCGGCTGGTCGTGGGGCGAGCTCCAAGCGACGGGACCTGCAATCTCAGTCGATGAATCTGACAATGCTCTCGCATGGCAGTTGATGGCCGGTGTGAACTTCGAAATCACACCGAACTGGTCGGCTGATCTATCGTATCGCTACATGCGGGCTGAATATGAGTTTAATTCGGGCGGTGACGACAGCATCTCCCAAAACCATATGTTTCTGCTTGGGGTCAATTATCACTTCTAAAAATGAGAGTTCATGACAATACGGCCGGGAAAGAAGTCAAGCCATTGAATAAGCGAAAAGCGATTGTACAAGCATCTGTGGAACTTAGCGCGAAGCATGGCTATCACGATGCGCCGATGGCGATGATCGTCGATAGTGCGGGGGTTGGGACTCGCTCGATTTACTGCTAATCCATGAGCAAAGACGAGCTCATCCAGGAGTTGTTCCTTGAGTTAAGAGCGGCGCTCGTGGGCGTGATGTTGGAAGGGTGTTCTGCCGACAAATCAATCAGGGAAAGACTGATGCACCCGGGTGAGGTTCTTGGGTGCATCGGATTAAAGAGATGCTATGGACAAGTTCTGCAATTTGGGGACTACCCTGCAGTTTATCAAAGTCTTTCCCATATCCATGCATATTCCCTTGGCTTCTGGCCCGTTGACTTCGCTAGCATGAGACTATGTCCAGGGTATGAAGACCGCAATGATCAGAGCTGATAGCGAAAATGAATGAATTTTCCTCCCCATCGAATGTGCCAGGCGAGGATTGGTGAAGCAGCATGAGGAAATCTGTCATCGTAGTCGGTGATGGTATGGAGTTGGAGTTGGTCGATTATCAACGCTTAGTTGAAAACAAGGGTTCTGTGACGATCAGAAAAACATACACTACCCAAGCAGGTCTACGTGTCCTAGTTGACATAATAATACCACAAGAACAAGAGGCAACCAACAATGGGCGTATTGATAATATTGAATGATGACAATTAATTGTCTTGTTTATGGAAGAGATTACGGATTTTCAAGTAATTTCGCGTAATTATTCATTCACTGAAATGTTAGTTTTCACAACTTTTTTTTAAACGCTCGCTGAGAATGAATGTTCATTCGCTTTATTATAGGCCATACAGAGTGATGCTGTTATTTGCGATGATCTATAAGGTATCAAACGGACAAAAAGTAATAGGCTGTTATATGACCAATTTTTTAATATTTATTCGGAATGAATGTTCATTCTCAGGTTGAGAGTATGGGATTTTCAATCATCATGCTGTTGTTTGCGGTCGTCTACGTCATTCTTTTGCTCATACATTGTTACAGCAGCAGAAGGGACAACAATGGCTAATCGATTGTGTAAAAGAAGTCTCGAATTCACTGTCCCAGGCGCAATTCAGTTCAAAAACAGTCCCGAAAATGAGGCGCCGGGAGGAACTTTGAAGGGGAATGACAAGTCTTACCAGAAATGGAAAACGGCCGCCCGAATATGGGCTTATTACTCGATTGAATTGAGACAGTATCCTCTTAATAGCTCCTGTGAAGTCGAGGCTCGCATCTATTATAGCGGCAAGAGACCCACTTTTTCAGAATGCATCGAATCAATAGGCGACTGCCTTCAAGGGATACTTTGGTCTGACCTGAAGCAGATCGCATCTTGGGGAGGTACGAAATTGATTAAGGACCACGTCAATCCGCGAATTGAATTGGTGATTCGATGGTGACAAGGAATTACTGCGGACACGATAAAGAAAAAATTACAGAGTAAATTTTCGTTAATAACGAGGTGTGTGTGCACGTGAGGATGACAAAAGCAACGAAGGTAAATTCGAGGATGTCCGGGTTGATCACGCTATTGTTAGTCTTTATTGGGGTATGGACGCTGGCCGGGTGCGGGAATTCCACAGCCAAGGCGCCGTCTCGCGATGCTTCACAAGAGGTTACCGTGGTGGAGGTAAAGCCCCAGCGCATAGCGATCAACACGGATTTGCCGGGCAGGACGTCGGCCTTCTTGATCGCTGAGGTACGTCCACAGGTGGGGGGGATCATCCAGAATCGCTTCTTCACGGAAGGCTCCGACGTCAAGGCGGGCGATGTCCTCTACCAGATCGACCCGGCGACATACCAGGCAGCCTATGACAGCGCCAATGCGGCTCTAGCCCGCGCCGAGGCCAACATCACCTCCATCCGTTTCCGGGCGGAGCGCTACAAGGAACTGGTGGAGATCAAGGCGGTGAGCCGCCAGGAATATGACGATGCGACGGCGGCCCTCAAACAGGCAGAGGCGGAGATTGCAGCCAGCAAGGCGGCCGTTGAGACCGCTCGAATCAACCTGGGATACACCCGCGTGACCGCCCCGATTGCCGGGCGCATCGGCAAATCGTCTGTTACCGTAGGGGCGCTTGTCACCGCAGGCCAAGGGATGCCGCTGGCTACCATTCAGCAGATTGATCCCGTCTATGTTGATGTTACTCAGTCGAGTGCGAGCCTGCTGCGGTTGCAGCAAAGCATGGCTAGCGGAGCGCTCAAGCGTGACAGCGCAAGTCGTGCAAAAGTCAAGCTCATCCTGGAAGACGGTACTCCATACGCACAAGAAGGGACACTCCAGTTTCAGGACGTGACAGTAGACCAGACAACCGGTTCCTATATCCTGCGGATCGTATTTCCCAACCCGAAACGGACCCTACTGCCCGGCATGTTTGTGCGCGCCATATTAGAGGAGGGGGTCAACGAGAAGGCACTCCTCGTCCCGCAGTTGGGCGTCAGCCGCGACCCGAAAGGAAATCCTCTCGCCCTAGTTGTCGATTCCGAAAACAAGGTACAGCAGCGGATGCTCGCGCTAGATCGCACGATCGGCGACAAGTGGCTCGTCTCGGACGGTCTGGCCCCTGGCGACAGGGTGGTCGTGGAAGGCATTCAAAAGGTCAGACCCGGTGCTTCCGTGAAGGTGGTGCCCTTCGATGCGGCCAAGAGTGGACAGAGCAAGACGATCGCTCCTCAGGCCGAAAAGTCGAACTAACGGAGGCGCACGATGCTTTCAAGATTCTTTCTGGACCGTCCTGTATTTGCGTGGGTCATCGCCATCATTATCATGTCTGCGGGAGGGCTTGCGATCTACAACATGCCTATTTCGCAGTATCCCCCCATCGCCCCGCCATCGATCGCTATTACCGCCTTCTATCCAGGCGCCTCTGCGGAGACTGTCGAGAACAGCGTAACGCAGATCATCGAACAGAAGATGACCGGTTTCGACAAGATGCTGTATATGTCCGCCAATAGTGACTCCTCGGGCAATGCTCGCATCGAGCTGACCTTTGCCCCGGGAACCGACCCTGATCTCGCTTGGTCCCAGGTGCAGAACAAGCTGCAACTGGCCATGGCAAGCCTGCCCGAGGTAGTGCAGAGGCAAGGGGTTAAAGTCAGCAAATCCACTCGAAATTACCTTCTGCTTGCTGGCTTGATCTCTGAAGATGGAAGCATGGATGGCAACGATCTGAGGGATTATGCACAATCCACTCTGGAAAAAGTGCTCTCGCGAGTGCCGGGCGTCGGCGAAGTGGAGATCTTCGGTACTCAGTATTCCATGCGGATTTGGCTCAATCCCGATAAGCTGACAAATTACCAGATGACCGTTCAGGATGTTGCTACTGCCCTTAAAGCCTACAATGTGGAGGTTTCGGCCGGCCAATTCGGCGGGACGCCGGCGGTTGAAGGTCAAAGTCTGAATGCCAGCATTGTTGTCCAGAATCTTCTGAAAACGCCTGAGGAGTTTGCTGCAATTCCTCTCCGCACCAACCTAGATGGGTCCATCGTGCGTATCAAGGATGTGGGACGGACAGAACTGGGGACCGAATCCTACGATGTCGAAGCGTTCTATAATGGAAAGCCCTCTGCTGCACTGGCCATCCGTCAGGCTGCCGGTGCCAACGCACTGCAGACGGCCGACAATATCAAGACTAAGCTCGACGAGATGAGTCAGTTTTTTCCACCAGGGATGAAGGTCATCTATCCGTACGACACCACCCCCTTCGTTCGCGTGGCCATCGACGAAGTAGTCAAGACACTCTTTGAGGCTATCGCGCTGGTGTTCCTCGTCATGTACCTGTTTATGGGCAGCATGCGGGCCACCCTGATCCCAACCATTGCCGTTCCCGTCGTCATCCTGGGAACTTTCGGGATACTGGGGCTTTTCGGCTTCTCCATCAACATGCTGACCATGTTCGCCATGGTACTAGCTATCGGTCTGCTCGTTGACGATGCTATCGTCGTCGTTGAGAACGTGGAGCGGATCATGAGCGAAGAGGGCCTCTCCCCGCGGGAGGCCACGGCTAAGTCGATGGACCAGATCACGAGCGCGCTGATCGGCATCGGACTGGTTCTGTCAGCGGTTTTCGGGCCCATGGCGTTCTTTGGTGGTTCCACGGGTGTCATTTATCGCCAGTTCTCGATAACCATTATCTCTTCAATGCTCTTGTCGGTGCTTGTAGCCTTAATCCTGACGCCTGTTCTCTGTGCTTCGCTTCTCAAGCCGGTAGCGGCTGCGCACGAGCCGGCGGAGAACGCCATCTGGTTCCTGCGCCCGTTTTTCCGATGGTTCGATCACCAGTTCTTCCGGACCAGGGAATTTTATGTGCAAGTAGTTCGAAATTCCATATCCAATAAAATGAAATATTTGGCGGTTTTTGTCGTAATTATAATCGCCATGGGCATCCTCTTCCTCCGAATGCCCACAGCCTACCTTCCCGACGAAGACCAGGGGATCCTGTTGGTACAGGCCCTGCTCCCGCCTAATGCGACATTGGAGCAAACCAGAAAGGTCATGGAAAAAGTGCGCAACCACTTCTCGGAGAACGAGCAGGATGCAGTTGAATCCGTCATGACAATATCTGGAACTAATTTTTCCGGCAGAGGACAGCTTGCGGGAATCGCATTCGTCAGAATGAAGGATTGGGAGCTGCGCGACCGGCCCGAACTAAGGGTCACAGCTGTCGCCACGAGGGCCATGGAGAAATTCTCCACGATTCGAAACGCGATGGTGTTTGCCTTCCCTCCGCCGGCGGTGGTTGAGCTGGGCACGGCGAAGGGATTTGATTTTCAATTGTTGGACAGGGGGGGGTTGGGCCACGAGGAACTGATGGCGGCCCGAAACCGACTTCTCGGCAAGGCGGTTACGGAGCCAACCTTAACAAAGGTCCGTCCCAATGGGTTTGAAGACGTCCCCGAATACCGGATCGACGTGGATTGGGAGAAGGCGGGCGCTCTTGGAGTGCCCATCAGCTCAATCCACAATACGATCTCAGCCGCCTTCGGCAGCGCATACATCAACGACTTTATCCAAGCAGGTCGTGTCAAGCGGGTCTATGTTCAGGCAGACGCGCCTTACCGCATGTTGCCAACCGACTTGGAGAGGCTCCATGTACGTAACAACGTCGGAAGGATGGTTCCCTTTTCTTCCTTCGCTTCCGGCCATTGGGCTTACGGCTCCCCGAAACTCGAGCGATTCAACGGCTTCCCGTCCATCAACATCCTCGGCGAGGCAGCGCCAGGAAGGAGTTCCGGTGAGGCCATGAAGGTCATGGAGGGCTTCATCCGAGAGCTGCCGCGGGGGGTTGGATACGACTGGCAGGGGCTCTCCTATCAGGAACGGATGGCGAGTGCCCAGGCGTCGCTGCTTTATGCCTTTTCCATCTTCGTGATCTTCCTGTGTCTCGCGGCACTCTACGAGAGTTGGCCCATTCCCATCTCGGTCCTGATGGGTCTTCCTCTGGGCGTGATCGGTGGCATCATTGCCTCTAGCTTGCGTGGGCTGCCCAACGACGTCTATTTCCAAATAGGCCTCCTGACCACTTTGGGACTGACGACGAAGAACGCCATCCTGATTGTCCAATTCGCCAAGGACGGCGTGGAGCAGGGGATGGGGCTGATCGAGGCCACGCTGGAGGGGGCAAGACTGCGTTTTCGCCCTATTATCATGACCTCCCTGGCCTTCGGGTTTGGTGTCCTGCCACTGGCCGTGGCAACCGGTGCAGGTGCGGGAGCACAGAATGCCATCGGTACGAGTGTGCTTGGCGGCATGGTGACAGCCACGGTTCTCGTGATCATTTTTGCGCCCCTTTTCTACGTGCTAATCGAGATGCTCCTCGGTAAAGGCCGACAGAGTAACAGACCTCTTTCAAGCACCGCTAAGACGTTCTTTACGGCGATAATAGAAAGACTGTCTAAGAAGCGCGGAAGTCGGGGAATAAACGTAGTCCAAGAAGGAAATCCAGAGGTTTGATGAGCAATGAACAGATCCTTTCCCCTTTTACTATGTATGTTCACCGCTCTTACAGTCGGGTGCTCCCTGGCGCCGACCTACTCGCGCCCCGAAGCCCCGATGCCTGCCGCTTGGCCGGATGGCCCGGCGTACACGCAACAGCAGACTGTAATGGGAACGACAGATGTCTCCAAAATCAAATGGATTGAATTCTTCGTAGATGAGAAGTTGCTGCGGATCATAGATTTGGCGCTGGCGAATAATCGCGACCTGCGTGTGGCCGCTTTGAATATAGAAAGAACCCGGGCCTTGTATCGTATTCAACGATCTGAGTTGTTTCCCATGGTTGATGCCGCAGGCACCTGGAGCAAGGAAAGGGTGCCTGGCATCGTTTCAGGGACCGGTCAGCCGGCCACGGTTGAGTTATACAATGTCAATCTGGGCATCAGCTCTTGGGAGTTGGACCTGTTCGGACGCATCAGGAGCCTGAAGGATGCGGCGCTTGAACGATACCTTGCTACGGAACAGGCCCGCGTCAGTGCGCAGATCTCGCTTGTGTCCGAAGTGGCCAGCACCTATCTGACCCTTGCCGCCGACCGTGAAAATCTGAAGCTTGCCCAGTCAACCTTCGAGACCCAAAGGGAGACCTACGAGATGATCCGGCGTCGAGCTGAGGTAGGCACCTCCTCCGATCTGGATCTCCGCCAAGCCCAGACCCGGGTGGACGCGGCGCGGGTCGACATAGCCCGGTACACGAGCCAGGTGGCCCTCGACGAGAATGCACTGACTCTCCTGGTCGGCTCGCCTGTCCCGAACGACCTTCTGCCCGATGCGCTGAGCGACGTGACCTCCCCCCGGGATTTCACTCCCGGCCTGCCCTCCGAGGCGTTGCAGCACCGCCCCGACATCCTTCAGGCAGAGAGTCTGCTGAAAGCGGCAAACGCCAACATTGGTGCGGCCCGAGCCGCCTTTTTCCCGAGAATCACGCTTACCACGAGCATCGGCACCACGAGTGACCAGCTCTCCGGACTTTTCAAGTCCGGCTCCGAGACCTGGAGCTTTGTGCCACAGATCGTTCTGCCAATCTTCGATGCTGGTTCAAGGTGGGCCAATCTGGATGTGGCAAAGGCGGATCGGGAGATCGCTTTAAGCCAATATGAGAAGGCGATTCAGACAGCTTTCCGGGAGGTGGCGGATGCCCTTGCCCGACGAGGAACACTGGGGGATCAGATGGATGCCCAGCGTTCACTGGTGGACGCCTCTGCTGAGAGCTACCGCCTCTCCGATGCCAGGTATGCAAGGGGTATCGACAGCTATCTAAATGTTCTGGATGCGCAACGCTCGCTCTACAGCGCGCAGCAGGGGCTAATCGCCGTCCGCTTGGCCCGGCTCACCAATCTGGTGACGTTATACAAAGTATTGGGCGGTGGTGCATGAACGGCAGGCCAACAAGCTGAGGGATTATGTGCCCACGAGCAGCATGAAACGTTTTTCAGAGAATAGAAAGGGGTTTGGATATTCGTCATGGACATCTTGGGGTTCATCCATACCTCATGGGTGAAATCACGATTAGAAGCATCGATTTCGTCACGATCGAGATACCGAGAGGGCATAACGGAGGCGCTGTCGGCATTCCTTGGGAATACCCCCTCCTTCCCGGCGGCGCCTCCTCCTCTCGGTGGGGTCGGTAGCGGGCGCGAAGCATTTGTCATGTGGTGACCAGAGGATGCCGTATTTTAACGACGGGCCGTGTAACTATGGATTCATGAACAATAGTAAATAGTCCGTGCCATTGCATCGGGGGGCGATAGGATGGGAAGTCACTTCCATTCAGTAGAGACCGGTAATTTCGTATCAGGTCATTGTTAAACGATGTATCTGACTAAATTAATCACTTCCGGAATCTCGTTGGAGGCAAGAGTCTATGAACAGTGCGATAAGGGATGCGAAGAAGGAGTTGTGCTGTGCAATTACATTCACGGATGGGAATAAAATTGGCTGCGCATGGGATGCAACGGATAACGATACTTTCCGGAATACGTCCTGTCTCGATTGCTTCATTCAAAAACATACTATAACCCTGAATACGGGAAAGCGACTAAGCATCATCCCACTGAGCAGTGTTCGGTATGCCGATATCAATCCGATCCCACAATACTTTCCTGACCATGTACATAAAGAAAAGCATGCCAAATCAAACAACTTCGCGGTGATGTCCGGACCGTGTCGCGGACCGGAGACCTATCTGGTAGGAAGGGTACATCATTGCATTGTGTCATCCTGCAATACATCCAGTGATGTTTCTCAGAGGGGGGAGAATCGTGTGGTCGGCACCATACCAAGGCCGTGGCCTCTTGAGTAATGTCAGTTAATGAATCCAGATGTGTCAATCCATTATCTTAGAGGATGGAGGGCATGATCGAAGGATAAAATATTCTCAATGTGACTCCGCATCTTCGAAAAGGAGTGGATGGCTTGACTCTCATCATCGGTGCACACCTTAATCACTATATGATCGTAGCTGCTGATACTCGGGCGGATGCACATTCTCCGGATATTCGTAATGTTCGCTGCGATGGCAATCACAAGATCGCCATATTCCGAGACGGGTTACTGGCCGCATCCGGCTACCCGGGGGTTCTCAATCTCTTCAAGAAAGAACTCTTGAAGCACGAAACAACCACGACTATCAAGGTCAATGAGATCATCGCTCATACGTTACTTCCGCAAATGGAATCGTATAGAAAGCTATTTCCGCATTTGGAGGACAACACCGGCTTTCTGATCTCCCGAATTCCAGATCCTCTGGCGAAAGATCCGTTTCCGGCACTGTACCTGATCAACGAACGAGGTCGAATCAAGGAGGGGGTCGCCAACGATAATATTCTTGTCTTGCCTGCGGATATGAATCGGCAAATAGGCAAGCGCTGCCAAGAATATCTGCGGGAGAACCTTGTCGCGTATGCAGGGTTGGAATCCGAGGGAGGATATTTCGATGAGTTGTTGTCGAATCTTAGAAGGAATTTGATCGTGATCAGCAACTGCTTTGAATGGATGGCAGGAATATCTTCTCAGGTAAGCCGTGATATCGATATCGCGGTACTCCACCTGAGCGGTGATGTATTTTACGGGTGCGGTCTCTCGGCCGTGATCTCTCGCGGCGCTCTGAGACAGATGCTTCTGATTCAGGATCATACCATAACTCGTTATCTGACCCCCGAGTTGTGCGGCGGCGACAGCGCGATCCACGTCATGCTGGAATCAACGTGACGCCTTCTGAAACGGTTCCGATCGGTTACGATTTCTTGCAGCATGACGACTCTGGAATGAATATATGATCACAATAGCAGGAGGGAGCGTTATGGCAGACACAAAAGGAATCGTTCGAAAGCGTCATCGGTTTCTATTTATAGCCCCCGATGCAAATGAGGTGTGCGTGGCCGGGTCGTTCAATCAATGGGACCCGGAGGCCACCCCCATGAAGAAGCGAAGGGATGGAACATGGTACGCCGTCGTCTACCTGTCTCCCGGGCGGTACGAATACCGTATCGTGGTTGATGGAATATGGACCGATGATCCCAACTGCCCAACCCGACGTCCGAATCAATATGGCGGGACGAATTGCATCTTCGAACAGTTATAGAAGAGCCATCATATAATGCGCAAGCCTGAAAGGAGTGTTGTCCGTGAACGCGATCAGTGCTGAACCCATTTACACCGCGGAGTCTTCTTGACGCCAAGTAATCGTGTCCGTCAAATGACAGAAATTATCGGGCTGCTGATAGTCATAATCATCCTAGTGGCATGCGGAACAGACGAGAACCGGGAGTGGACGTATGTCCAGTGGGAGTGCCTGATAGCGGAACAGACCGATTATTTCGATGGGACAGAATACCATCGTTTTTACCGTGGATCTCTTGATGCTGTGGGTTACGCAAGAGGTCAAAACGGGGTTGCGTTCACGAAATATGCAGGCAATCCAATCCTACAAGACGCGGTTTACCCGATCCTGGTAATCGATGACAAAGAGAATCGTTACCTGATCGTGCAGCATCGAAAGGGAGTATCTGGACATTATCTGTATTCGGTGAATGACCCCACGCGCCCTGTCATCCTGAATGGCGGCAAGCCAATTCTCCGGGGGGATTTCTGCAATGTAGCCGTGTCCATCGTTGGCGATAGATGGCACATGCTGATTGAAGGGAAAGCAAATGAAACGTTTCACTTGCGTTATTCCTGTGCGGATTGGCCCGATTTGGACTTCAATCGCAACCTTTCGGAAATCGTAATCCAGGACGCCGGAAACCCTGCAATGACTTACATTCCGGAACGGAATGCGATCTTGGCGCTTTACGGTGCCGATTACCGTGCAACCGGTGTATGGCGAATCAGGGCCGCAGTGTTTGATTTTACGAGGTGGCGCGTCACGGATTTCATTCTCTCCAGGCCCGGCGTTCACCTGGCGGACCCCGACCTCGTGTGCGGCGTCGAATCGTCACCGGTGATCGTAACGATCGGGGCTGCCCAGGAAACGGTGGATACCTACTACTACAGGGGAACGAAAGCTCAATTTTTCGATGATGTATCTGTTGGTGCGGTAGAGCTTGTCCCCGACAGGAACAACCCGACCATGACGATTCATGCCGGGTGGCAATAAAGTAGCCCCAGGGGCGCTATCGCAAGGGAGTCACAGTCTGAGAGTATGCTCCGTATGAGGGAAGCATCCGTCTTTATGTCAGGAAAGCCCAACCTCTATCGCATTTGCATACTCACAGCCTTAATGGCCCTGTCGGCAGTTGGATCGGCATGGTCGGCAGATGGAAGGGTCGTTCCGCAAAGCGTCAGCGATAGTTATTTCAACGAGTGGGGTTTATATACGGGTGCCGGGTATGGGCGGGTCGCCGAAGGACCCTATGTGCCGATATTCCTTATTCTTCATCTGGGTGTGGACGCGAAGCGATGGCTTCCCTTAATTCGTGAACACCGGGGTACGCTTACGGTGTTCATCGAACCCCAATTTAATCCGTCAGGCACACCGAAACAAAATGCTGAGATCGGGCTAGGCATCGGACTGAAGTACTCGTATCCCGTGAACGAAACAATTTCCATGTATGCATTGGGATCTGTCGGACCCCACTATATGACACTCGATACGGCGGACCAGGCCCAGGGATTCCTTTTTGCGGATACGATTGGAGCGGGGATGAGTGTATTTATCTCACGAGGAAGCGCTATCAACGTAGAGTACCGCTTTCGGCATCTCTCGAATGCGGGAATAAAATCGCCGAACCTCGGTGTAAATAGCAACATCGGTTTGATCGGCTTTACCCTGTTCTATTGAAGGTAAAAGGCAAGCAGCTCTCAATTACGGTGATACCAGATGAGGATAATAGAATTACAGAATATATCGGTTCTGGTGGTCATTATTCTGTTCTCAACCTTATTTACCGCATTTACCGCAGGTGATGGATTTCCCCAGGGCGTTGAACTGCCACAGGAAATCGTGATCTGGATTGAGGACATAAAGAATGCCACTCCTGATGACGCCCTGCCGAAACCGCCGCAGGGGTGTGGAGCGATTCGAGTGGAATCCACGAAAGAGATATTCATCGTCATCCAGAAAGAAGATTCCGTGAGGGCTTGGGCGACTATCCCTATCGCATATACGAAGTACGGGAGGAAAATAACATTAATTTACACAATAGAGAGAGAATAATCGAAATATGGTTATAAAAGGATGGATCGGCTAGAGACAATCGGATTGCTCGTTATCCTGATGTTTATCCTGGATGACATGGTCGTTCATAGCATTCTTGACGAAGAAAAACACAGTTCCCGAGATGACGACGATACAAGTCACACCATACTGCAATCTATCTTACGGCACTTGATGTGCTTATGAGATATTCATTACGGAGTCACCAAGGTATGCCGTGTTCCATGCAAATTCATGCTGCTGGCCGAATTTTGTAATCATCAACCCTTCTTTCCTAAGAGTTGATGGAAGGAGGCAGGTAGAAAATGAAGCAGGAGACAGTCAAAAGAGTCTTACAGCTGAGCAATGAAATAAAGAATTTGCAGTGGCAACTCGACTGCTTGGAAGACACGAAGAACAAAAGCATCAAGGCCCCGTTGGCTATTTCGACTCCACGGGAAAGCGCCCACTCATCCGTACCCGTGGACGTCCCAAAGGAAATGCAGGAGACTATATTTACCTTGCTGGAAGGGTATTACTGTAAAAAATTGGATATGGCGAAGATAGCTTTGCATGACTTGAAGGAGGGGCCAGAATGAGTGCCAGAAGTCCATAATCAGTTCATCTAAACAAAATAGTAAAGTGATGGTTTTGGAAGAATGCACGGACCCATTGCTTAGCCCATACGAGATCAGTTTATAAAGGAAATACAGAGTATCAGAATAGTGTAGGACAGACAATGCGAAACGAGAGAACCATCGCCTACTTTACGATGGAAATAGCACTTGATGATGATATGCCGACCTATAGCGGCGGATTGGGGGTGCTTGCTGGAGATACCATCCGATCTGCAGCCGATCTGTCTGTCCCCCTGGTCGGAATAACGCTACTGCACCGGAAGGGGTATTTTTATCAGCATTTAGATGAGAATGGGTGGCAGAGGGAGGAGGCCGTGCAATGGGTGATCGAGGATTATTTGAAAGCCCTTCCCCAGCGGGCTGACGTAGCGATTGAAGGGCGCAATGTACTCATCCGACCATGGCTTTACGAGGTTGTGGGCATTGGGGGCTTCAAGGTGCCCGTCTATTTTCTGGATACGGATTTGGCAGAAAACGATGCGCAGGACAGATCATTAACGGATCATCTCTATGGTGGGGATGAGCGATATCGACTCTGCCAGGAAATCGTTCTTGGGATTGGAGGTGCCAGGATACTGCGTTCACTTGGTTATGACTGTATAAAACGTTATCACATGAACGAGGGTCACTCCGGATTGCTCACGATGGAGCTACTGGATCAGGAAGTGAAAAGAGCAGGCCGGATAAAAATAACGCAAAACGATATCGAATCTGTCCGAAAACAGTGTGTATTCACTACTCATACGCCAGTTCCAGCGGGCCACGATCAGTTCCCTATGAACCTTGTGAGGGATGTGCTGAGGATAAGTGAGGTTCTAGTGGATCTGGCCGACTCTTTCAGTTCGGAGCTGGTTAGACGAATTCTCCGGATACCAAGAGAATATCCGGATATTCGTGACGTCTCCGATGAGAACAAAGTGCTGAATATGACCTATCTCGCGCTTAATCTCAGTCATTATATCAATGGGGTTGCAAAAAAACATGGCGAGGTATCCAGGTTGATGTACGCAGGCTATCATGTAGATGCCATCACGAACGGGGTTCATGCAGCTACCTGGACCTCCGAACCATTCCAAGAGCTTTACGATCGATACATCCCCGGCTGGAAATTGGACAATTTCAACCTTCGGTATGCATTGAGCATTCCGAAAGATAAAGTATGGAATGCACATATGACCGCGAAAAAGACATTACTGGAATACATAAACCGCGAGACAAATTGTGGAATGGGCATGAACGTCATGACCATAGGTTTTGCCCGGCGTGCCACTTCCTATAAGAGAGGCGATCTCTTGTTCCGGGATATTGAGCGGCTGAAATATATTGCGGCTCAAATCGGTCCGTTTCAGATCATCTATGCAGGAAAAGCACATCCTCGCGACGATGGCGGCAAGACACTCATTCAGCGCATCCAACAAGCAAAAAACGCGATGAAGGGGAATATCAAGATTGTATATCTCGAGAATTACGATTTAAAACTCGCAAAAATGCTTACATCGGGGGTCGATATCTGGCTGAATACACCACAAGTTCCTCGTGAGGCATCCGGCACCAGCGGGATGAAGGCGGCTCTGAACGGGATTCCAAGTTTCAGCGTGCTTGACGGTTGGTGGCACGAGGGCCACATTGAGGGGCTAACCGGTTGGTCGATTGGGGATAATGATGGATCCGATGAAGCTGCAGAGGTAACAACTCTGTACGAAAAGCTTGAGAAGACGATTATTCCGATATTCTATCATCACAATGACCATTTCTTGGAAATTATGCGGCATTGCATCGCAATTAACGGATCATTTTTTAATACACACCGGATGATCCAGCAGTATGTGCTGAATGCTTATTATCAATAATGAAGTCAATTGATCTGCGATAGTCCTGCTGTGATGAACAAAGATACATGTAGGCATGAGATAGGAGCGCCCATATGAACGTCACTCACAATGTTATGCGATGTCGCGTCACATTCATGGATGGAAATGAGATGGCATTTGTCAGCGAGAAGAGCGATGAGAACAAGATGAGAGCGACTTCCATCCTTGATCGCATGCTGAAAAATCAATCCATTACGCTGGTAATTGATGGAGCCTTACTTATCATCCCCTTGACCAATATTCGGACTATCTCTATCAGCCCTGCACCAAACAATCTTGCCGGGCATACGGTGATCAATGCACGTCAAGTATGATGTGTCGGGGCTCCGCCAGGTCAAAGATCAGACATGAATGTCCATGAAATAGCATGCGCATACGATTGTTCATAGAACGCCCATCATTACTGGTTGGATCGACCATGCAGAAATACCCAGTGCATCGATGCAGGACCGTCGTCGCAGCAGGTATTGTCCTATTTATGCTGTTTCTTCTCTCCTGCGCAACAGAATATCCGCTGAATATTAAGCGAGATACCATTGATACCCCTGAGGAGCGCAGTGTCAATCTAGCGCACAGCAAAGCCAGTCCACTATTTTTGATCCTTGCTTTTTCCGGGGGGGGAACTCGAGCGGCCGCATTGTCTTACGGTACTCTGGAGGCACTGAGAAGTGTCGAATTGACAGGACGAATTGCAGAAACAACGAACGGAAGCAGGCAACGGACCATGCTCGACGAAGTTAGCATCATCGTTGCCGTATCCGGTGGAAGCTTTACAGCGGCCTATTATGGTCTACGTGGGGATAATATTTTTAAAGATTACCGGGAGAAATTCTTAACGCAGGATGTGCAGGGCGATCTGCTTCGTGCGTTTCTCAATCCCTTCAACTGGCCACGTTTGTGGTCCCCCCGTTTCGGCCGTAGCGACCTAGCCCAAGAATACTATGACCGTATGCTGTTTGAAGGGGTGGCTCTCTCAAATATGGACAAGAAAAACGGACCACTCATTGTAATCCTGGCCACGGACATGATCGACGGCGTCTCTTTTCCTTTCACGCGCGAGACTTTCAACTGGATTTGTTCCGATTACAGCCGGTTTCCTGTATCGAGGGCTGTAGCGGCCTCATCGGCCTTCCCGGGGCCCTTGTCTCCGGTGGTGATCAGAAACTATGCCGGAAGCTGTGGAATGGAAATACCCGAATGGATAACAAAAGTTCCTCAGACAGCCGATCCGGATAGCCGTGCGTATCAAATGGCAGTCATTGCGAATACGTACCTGGATAAGAAAAATAAGCCGTTTATTCATCTCGTAGACGGAGGTGTATCAGACAATCTTGGAATTCGAGCCATTATCGATAGAGTCATGGTTAGCGGAGGCATTCGGGAAGTCCTCGACAAGTCCAACATTAGCGGTATACGAAGAATCGCTTTCATTATTGTTGATGCGGAAACAACGGCAAGACCAGCCTGGAGTATTGTCGGAGATATTCCAGGCATTGGGCCAGTAATGGAATTATCTTCCACTGTTATGGTGAATAAATACAATTATGAAACAATCGATCTTTTGCGTCGCACTATCAAAGACTGGCAAGTAGAGGATGAAGCGAAGAACAAACCACTTGATTTTTACATAATTCACCTGGCATTCAACTCGCTTCCGGAAAAGACCGAGAGGGACTATTTTCATAGCATACCAACCTCATTCTCTCTCCAAGCCGACCAGGTGGACCGTCTCAGAGATGTTGCAGCGAGGTTGTTGTTTGCTTCACCTGATTTCCAGCGGCTGGTCAGGGATATGGATGGAAATATCTTGGTACCGGCCATCCGGGCTCCAACTGCTATAGATGAGTAACCGGTACTTTATTTCACGACGAATATTAAGGTCGCATATCCGAGAAGTGGTGGATAACGTCAGGGGCAGAGTCGTTCGGTGCTGAGCTCGCGCCACACATTTAAGATTGTGGCGGAATGTGTGAGGAAGAATAATTTTGACACGGGGACGTGTCAAAACATTGCTGTAGATATTATATCAACTTCATATGACGAAAAATGATGATGATTATACATATGTAAATCCTCTTATATGTGCTCAGGAAAGCTGAGAAAACGGCGGGGCGAGATCTCCCATGAAAATAACGGCGAAACAAAAGGCTCTTCTTCATTTCTGTCTGCTCTCGATTCTGACCCTCCCTAACGCCGCTCAGTGTGAGGAAGCACAAAATTACGGTACTATGAGCATCTACTGGGAAAATGATGCCCTGGCGAAGACCGACAGCAATTACACCAACGGCGTGAAGTTGACCTGGACGTCGCCCTGGATTTCCTGGCAGCCGGACGGTGACTCCGTCCGGCCCGCCACCACGCCCTGGTACCATTCCTTAATCAAGGCGCTGCCCTTTGTCTACTCGCCCGGGTTTCAGTCGGCCCTGTATGTTGCCGTCGGCCAGAACATCTACACCCCTGACGATCTGAATCGAACGACGCCGAACATCTATGACCGTCCCTATGCCGGTTATTTGTACCTAGGGATGGGCTTTCTTAAGAAAACCGACTGGTACATGGACGCGATGGAAGTGGACATAGGGATCGTGGGGCGCCACTCGTATGCAGAGGATGCCCAGGAATGGGTGCACAAAATACTGGGACAAGACGATCCCAAGGGCTGGGACAACCAGCTGCATGATGAGCCAACCCTGGAACTCATCTACGAGCGCAAATGGAAGTGGCTGAAGACGGAGACGGGCAATCAGTGGGGATTCGACTTGATCCCTCACATGGGAGGCAGAGTCGGCAATGTATACATCTATGCCAACGCGGGGGCGGAGTTACGCTTCGGGTGGAACAGGCCGGATGATTACGGGACCTGCCTCATACGCCCGGGCTGCGAAAACGGCGCGGTCTCCGGCAGCGAGGGCTCCAACCGTCCGGAAAGCAGCCGTCTGGGCGTTTACTTCTTTCTGGGCGCCGAGGGGCGGGCCATTGCGCATGACATTTTTCTTGACGGAAACACATTCAGAAGCAGTCAGAGCGTAGAAAAGAAGCAGTTTGTCGCCGATTTTATGGCGGGCGTGGGATTTACCATGTCCAGCCTGAAGGTGTCCTATGCCGTCATCTACAGGACGAAGCAATTCGATACGCAACCGAGCAACGAGCAGATTTTCGGATCCATGCTCATAACCTACTTCTATAAATAAGAAATGAGTGTTCATTCATGCGTATTGTCGCTATGAAAATTGAAAAGGAAGTATCTGAAGCTGCTGCAGCAAAGTATTCAATGTCTCCCAAGCATGACTGTTTTTATTTAACCAAGACGAAGGAGGACAATAATGAACGGTCCTAAAATGTATGAGTACGCAAAACAACTTACGATTCTTTTCGACGCGTATTTAAAAATAGGCCAACAATATGTGAAAAGGTGTGCGGATGCCCAGAAGGGCTTTTCGGCCCAGATCCAGGAATGCCTTCCAAAAGAAAAATCGCTCAAGTCCCCGTCCCCCCATGAACTCTGGCAAAGCTGGAATGCCTACTGGAAGGATTCGGTCCAGCGGAGCATCCTCTTCTGGGACACCCTCCGTCAGCGGGGGAACAACTGGATCGATCATGAAAAGGCAGGCAAACCGCCGGTTCTCTTTTTCGATTACGAGATTATCATGGACGGCCGCAGTCTCGAGAGACCGGTGAATTACGCACTCCTCAGGATCATTCCCCCCCGAGGCTCTGTCATCAATAACTCGAAGCGGCCCTTTGTCATCATTGATCCGCGTGCCGGCCATGGACCTGGAATCGGCGGCTTCAAGGAAGACTCCGAAATCGGCGTCGCACTAAGAGCAGGACACCCAGTCTATTTCATTTCCTTTTTCCCGATGCCCGTAAAGGGGCAGAAACTGACGGACGTGACAGCGGCGGAGGTTCATTTTTTGAAAATCATCATCGAGAGTCATCCGGACAGTCCCAAGCCCGTCCTCGTCGGGAATTGCCAGGGGGGATGGGCAGCCATGCTCCTGGCCGCGACGGCACCCGAACTGACCGGGGCAGTTGTGATCAACGGGGCCCCCATGTCTTACTGGGGGGGCAGCGACGGAAAGAACCCGATGCGCTATGCAGGCGGACTTCTCGGAGGCTCATGGACGTCGCGTTTCGCAAGCGACATAGGGGATGGAATCTTCGATGGGGCTTATCTTGTGGGGAATTTCGAGAACCTCAATCCCGCAAATAGTTTCTGGGACAAGTATTATCACGTGTATGCAAACATTGACACAGAAGCGCCGCGATTCCTAGAATTTGAGAAATGGTGGGGCGGCTTCTACCTCATGAATGAGGGGGAGATCACTTGGATCGTCGAAAACCTTTTTGTCGGAAACAAGCTGACCCGGGGAGAAGTCAAAAGGGAACAGGGAAGCTACTTCGATCTGAAGGCCATACGCGCACCGATCATCGTATTTGCGTCCTTGGGCGACAATATCACCCCGCCCGAGCAGGCCTTCAACTGGGTTGCAGATACCTACAGTTCCACGGAGGAAGTCAAGGCGGATGGCCAAGTGATCGTGGGTCTCATGCATCAGAGTATAGGGCACCTGGGTATTTTCGTCTCAGGGCAGGTAGCGAAAAAGGAGCACAACGAAATTGTGGGGATCCTCGAATACATCTATTTGCTGCCCCCGGGTCTCTACGGCATGGAGATCCAGGATACCGCTGAGACCGGGAAAACAAAATACGACGTCTCACTGAAAGAAAAACGTCTCGAGGAATTGAAGCAGCTTGATAAGGACGGACGAATCGATGAAAAGCCTTTCGAGGCGGTGGAAGCTGTTTCGGAGCTGAATGAAAAGATCTATTCGCTTTGCTGGCGGCCCGTCGTGCGCGCGATAACCAACGACAGGACAGCCTACCTTGGCCGGATATGTCATCCCCTGAGGATGCAGCGATGGGCATTCAGCAATCTCAACCCGCTGCTTTGGCCCATGCCTGCGCTTGCTTCCTTCGTGAGCCAATCTCGATTGCCGGCTTCGAAAGAAAATACTTTCCGAAAGGCCGAAAATACCTATTCGAGAGCCATGAGCGCCTCGCTGGATCTCTACCGGGATATGCGGGATGCTTGGGGGGAAATGCTTTTCTTTCAGATCTATGTCCCCATGATCATTTTCGACGTTGTCGAAAACACCAAAGACTTTGCCTTCCAGAAAACAGCAAGCCCACGGGATATTCCTGTCGTCAAGGAGGCCCTCGCTGCCATCGAGCGGGGAGGGTATGCCGAAGCGCTGGCGAGAATCGGGGAACTGCTGCATCGGGGCGAAGGCGAAATACCCCTGTACCGTCTGGAACATGCCGACAAATGGATTAAAAAAGATAAACTGTTTTCAAGCCTGCCGGACAATGATGTCCGGCGGATCCGGACAGAGCAGGCGATTATCGTTGACTTGGAGCCGCAGCAGGCGCTCGAAACACTGCCATATCTCCTTTCAGGAAAACAGGATCGCGAACGGGTCCTTGAACTTCTTGAGAGATTTTCTTCCGAGGCGAATCTGACGGAACAGCAGGAAAGAATCCTTCAGATGGTGCATACGGTGCTGGATGGAAGGGAAGGATAGCTAATAAAATCGCTTCAGAAGATCATGCGATTGCTTTCACGCGACAAGATTGTTTTCGATAGCGCACGACGAGTGCGTCAAAGGAATGATATCGGTTATGAACGAGAATGAAAAGATACGGGACAACGCGCAATTCCAGGAATGGAGCGAGATGCAGCTCGGCGCCTGGGAGGAGGCGATGAAGCGGACAGCCCAGGTCTGGCAGGCTCCTGTCGGCGCAGCACCCGAAAACGCCGGGGAGACGGGAAGACAACCGGGCCCCGATGAAATCGGAAAGGGTCTTTTCGAATTCTTCCAGGCGCTGTCCTCCATGGCAGGCACGCCGAAACCCGGGGACTTCCAGTCCGCGAAGTCCGTTCCGGACATGATGCTCAAGATGCTTCAGCCCTTCTGGGGGTATTCCATCAAGCTCCAGAAACAGTTCGCGGAAATGACGGGCGCGACGGCCACGGGGGAGCCCGAGAACATGGCGGAGATCGTGAAGCAGATGACGAAATCCTTTTACGACGCCCAGGGGGAGGATTTCCGGAAGATCCTGAACGTCCCCCAGCTGGGACTGAACCGCTACTACCAGGAGCGCTTCAATAAGGCCATCGAGAAGGCATCGGACTTCCAGTCGGCCCTGACCGAGTATCTTCAGCTGCTCATGATCCCCGTGGAGAAGTCCTGTTACGGTGTCCATGAGGAAATCGCCAAGATGGAGAAGGAGGGCAAGGCGGCCATCAAGGACTCTCGCGCCCTCTACCAGCTCTGGATCCAGAAGCTCGAGGACCACTACATGAAACTGCTGAGGTCCGACGACTACATGAACACCCAGACGGAGACGCTCAACAAACTGCACGACTATCGGGCAGCCCGGGCGGAGTTCTTCATGGATCAGCTGCAGAACCTGCCCATCCCCACCAACCGGGACATGGACGGGCTGTACAAGGACCTGCACATCCTGAAGAAGAGGGTCAAAGAGCTCGAGAGGAAGGTGAAGCGAAATGGAGAGTGAGAAAAAAACCCATCTTTCCGAAATGATGGCTCCCTACGTCATGACGGCCGATTTGATCATGGCCCGGGTGGCCGGCGACTCGGCCAAGTTCCACGACCAGGTCCGGAAGGCCAAAGAGGTCCTCCTGGGTCCGCTGGAGACGGATATCGCCGTCACCCCCTACGACGTCGTCTGGCAGGAGGACCGCGTCAAGCTCAAGCACTACCACCCCAGGACGGAGCCTCTGCTCAAGACACCGCTTTTCATCGTCTACGCCCAAGTGAACCGGGAGACGATGCTCGACCTGCAGCCGGGCCGCAGTGTCGTGGAAACCTTCCTCAACGCCGGCCTCGACATCTACATGCTCGACTGGGGGTACCCGACCCGCAAGGACCGGTTTCTTAACCTCGACGATCACGTCAACGGATACATCGCCGATGCCGTGGATTTCATCCTGGAAAAGCACGGGCTTGATCAGCTCAACATCATGGCGATCTGCCAGGGCGGCACGATGACAGTCATGTACGCGGCGCTGCACCCGGAGAAGATCAAGAACCTGGTCCTGACGGTCACACCGACGAACTTCGACCACGACGCGGGGCTGCTCAACGTCTGGGCGCGCTCACTGGACCCCGACAAGCTCGTGGAATCCTACGGGAACATCCCCGGCGACATCATGAACCTGGGATTCCTGCTTCTTAACCCGGCACGGCTCATGATCGACAAGTACGTGGGGCTGCTGGAAAACATCCACAACAGGGACTTCGTGGAGAATTTTGTCCGCATGGAGCGGTGGATATTCGACAGCCCGGATTTGCCCGGGGAGGCCTTCCGGGACTTCATCCAGTGGATGTTCCGCGAAAACCTCCTGATCAAGAACGAACTCGTCCTGGGCGGCAAGAAGGTGGATCTGAAGAACATCACAATGCCCGTGCTCAACATCTACGGCAAGTACGACCACCTCGTTCCGCCCGCTGCCTGCGATCAGCTCACGAGCAAGATCGGAAGCACGGACAAGGAGGACCTCTGCCTCGACACGGGCCACATCGGAATCTACGTGAGCTCCAAGACCCAGCGGGAGTTCGGCCCGAAGATCATCCGGTGGCTCACGGAGCGCGACGAGTCGCCGGAGCATACGCAATCTAGGAAGAAAACGAGAACGTCGTCCCCCGCGGTACGCCTATGAATGCGAAGCGAGAGCAAGGGGACGCATTCCCCCTCCGGGCCGTTTCCAGATGACCTGCTTTACGGTCGGGGAAATTCACGGCAGCTGCAAATCTCCTCTCCGCCTAGTATTGATGAGGTGTCAATTAGTAGGAGCTATACGTAACAAACCGGTGATGGAATATCGGGCTTCTTGATTTCCATATTTTCCTGTATTCCCCGTTGATTTACGGGAAAGGTGCAGCGATGGACTCAATGATTACAGAATAATGTCACGACTTATCAGCGCATGAATCCGTGACCCGTGAAGACCATTGCCGCGGATTCCACCTTATTCGGATATGGGGCTTCATAAAGCGATGGGGGCAAAAATAATGAATAAACGTGGCAATCGCCCGGCCGAATCTTCAGCACCTAAGACCCTCATAAGCCCCGAGATAAGATACAAGAACATTTTCGACAAAGCCGGGGAAGGGATTTACCAGTCCTCCGTTTCTGGACAGATTCTGGATGTTAATCCTGCCCTCGCACGTTTTTTTGGATACCACTCACCTGAGGAAATGAAAAAGGACGTAAAAGATGTTTCACGGCAGATCTATGCTGATACGTCAATGTGGGGAAAAACCCTTCGCATGGTCGATGATCGGGGTCATGCAAAATTTGAGTTCCGGTTCCGTAGAAGGGATAATACCATGGGCTGGGGCTATGCTAGTAAACACGCTGTCCGCAATGCCCAAGGGAAAATCGTGTACTATGAGGGCTTTTTCCTAGATATTACAGACCGCAAGAAAATGGAGGAAAAGCTTCGCGAAGCCCACAATCTACTCGAGCAACGCGTCATCGAGCGGACCCGGAAAATCGCTCAGCTCAATAGGAACTTGGCAGCGGACATCGCGAAACGCAAGAAAGTCGAAAAAGAGTTGAAACGGCGTTCTGTCAAGCTCAAGGAGTTTAACATTGCCCTGCGCACGCTCCTGGATCAGCGGGAGTCAGATCGCAAAGCTCTCGAACAGCAGATCATGACCAACATTGACGACCTGATACTGCCCGGCATCGAGCGGCTCAAGGACACGGCGCTCACGCAGGAGGCCAGCGCGATCATCCAGAGCCTCCAGGAGAATCTCCAGAATCTCACATCTCCCTTCCTGAGCCGGATCAAGGCGGATGCATGCCTGACATTTAAGGAGCTCCACATAGCGAACTTCATTAAGAAGGGGAATACGTCCAAGGAGATCGGAGCCCTGATGAAGCTGTCCACGTCCACAGTTAACCTTCACCGCAACAACATCCGGAAGAAACTGGGACTCCGGGGAGAGAAGGTGAGCCTGCAGTCCCACCTTCTTAGCCGGTTGTAGGAATTCTATGCCCGCCGGGCATGGGTATCTTATCGTAAAATGAAGAGGGGCAGGCTCATGGAACCTGCCCCTTTCCGTCCTTTCAGCGCGGGATGTGTAACGGTTCTTTCTATTTCACAAATGGAGAAGGAACCGGGTAAATCTGGCGGCCGAAAACCGTGTTGCAGACGATGCAGCCGGAAAGATAGACGCCGATCCAGCCGCAAACAATCAGGCCCCAGCCCACAATGGGCTTTCCTACGGCGGGGTCCATCTTGCCCAGGTCAAGGCCGACAATGCACCACAGGATGATGTCAAGCATGACGACAACAAAGAAGAGGAGTTTGTTGGACTTCAGGTAAGCGGGAGTAACGACAGTTAGGAAGCCAGCCCCGGCCATCCAGGTCCATCCCTCGACATAGGCGTGGGGAGCCATACCGAACTTGATCATGAAAAACTTGGCTAACACGCTCAGAGACGCGCCGAACATGAAGAAGGCCGAGAAAAATAGGAAGACGTTACCGCCAGTGATGTTGTGGTCCTTCAATTCCATGACCGCTACCGTATACTGAACAACGCCGCCGCCAACAAGCCATGCGAACAGGATGGGGAGGCCTTCCGGTTTCACCCAGCCGTTGAATACGGCTCCAAAACCGAAACAGGCAACGGCAAGTGCGGCCAGACCGGCAGGGCCAGGGGACGCAAAAGTATGCTCATGAGCCATAAGAAAGTCCTCCTTTTCGATATGAAATGATGTGTTGATGAATTTATCTAATGATAAGCGTAAACGATGCCCCTGGCTTACCGAAGATAACTATCATTCACCTCCTTTCGAATAGAATCACACCTTGATGAATAAATGAACAGGGTGCCTTTCCCGCGCGTACTCGCATGATGGATGAAAGGCCGGGAGGCGCCGTTTCATGCCCTATTCCGATTGTGCAGAATGAAATGTATGAGAGGCATCCTGCACAACCGGAACGGAAAAAGGTTGGCACAGAGCACAGCATAACGATAGACCGTGAGGACGAGATTAGCAATATAAGGAAACTGTCTGATTAATGTCTAGTTCGACTAGATATTATCCGAAGCAGATTAAATGAGGACGTATGATATAGTTAGAAGCAAATAGGAAAAGGTTTTTTAATATTTCAGAAGTGAGCGATATTATGAAATTGCTTTTTGTTGTTTATCTCTGTTAGAGCGATGAGCACGTCATAAACGCCCTTAAGCAATCCGGTATAGGTCACATATATGAAGACGCATAATGCGACGGGCATAGGCGAGGTATCTGAGCCTAAGCTGGGCACTCATTACTTGCCAGGCAAGGACAATATACTTTTATTTGCTTTGCCCGACGAGGAGGTCCCTAGTATCGTCGAGGTTGTGCGGGGACAGAAAGCAGAGCATCACAGATCCGGTATGCAAGCGTTTACTATTCCATTGGAGGAATGTCCTTAGCAAAATATTGAGGAGCAATGTTTATCACCACAAATCCGAAGATTCGTGACGCTACCTCTGTAGAGGATTGCCTGGCGACCTTCCAATCGGAAATCCCGGTCTGTGATACTTTAATGACCAATAGATATGTAAAAGCTGATCTCATTAGTAAGCTGACAATCCACGTGCAGTTCCCTTGTATTTACCCAGAACCGCGAGAATCAGAACAATTACCGAAATGATTACAAGCAGATAGGACGGCAAAAAGGCAGGAATGAGAATTTCTACAATACGCAATTCACGATACCCAACTGCCTGATACCACGACCATCCTCCCATATTCTTCACCCTGTCTACGGTTGCCAAATCTGCTCTGAATGGTATTTCCGGTGCCATCGGCATATTGTTAATTCGCTAAGAATTCCCGATAAATGACCGATATAGAGACTTAGAGTTGGAAAAAAGTACCTACTTGAAAAGGAGTGCTGATGGAACTTCAAAATCCTCAACATCTGCTTAACGATAAGGATTTCTTCGATAATTTACAGAAAGCATATCGTGAATCCATTGCCATGTCTAATGACTGCAAGGGACGGATAGCAAAGATCATGGATAATCTTGACGAAGATAAAATTGAGAAATGGACACCACTGTTCGAACTTGCCGCTACATGCGCTTATCATGTGCAGGAGGCTGAAAGCTGTAGTCCTGGTCCTGAAAAGGATATCGAATGGATGATAAACCACATGCTCAGCGTGGCTATAGCTGGTGGTATTTCCACGTTCATGATGCTCGGCACTTCCCGTGCATTGCAAGTTGCAGATGTAATAATGAAATTAAATGATGCGATGATCGAGTACATGAATCGCTACGAACAGGAATAGCTGTATTCACATGACGAGGAAGCATCAACCCCCAATGACCTTCCTGATGCTTTCCTTCCACCTGATCTTCGGTCCCCCCTTATACTTGCCATAGAGATACCAGATGAACTGGTCTGACATCGATTGCAGCAACTCCTCAGCCCTTGCCATCGTCTCTTCATCGTTGTGGCCATTCATGGCTAACCGGCTCTTCAGCATGTTCGGCTTCCCGATCCAGACAGTCTCAGTCACGTAGGGCATCACCTGTTCGACGACACCCTGTATGTTATCGTCCAGCATGGGCTCACAGGAGACACTTGTCTGATATCCCTTCGAGTGGGCATACTTCTCTTGGTTTAGCGCCTCATGTCCGCATGATCATACTGGCATACACACCGGCACTGGGATAAGTCCAGTCCCAGTCGATTCCAGACATTGGCCGATTCCTTGCACAACGCAACAGTGCAGTCAGAGTGTTTTCTGATTTCGCGAATCATAAATTCAAATATCTCAGCCCGCTTATCCTCCGAAAAACTATACTTGCCGGCTTTCGGCTTCTTTGAATCTCCGATGATCATGGGCTCAAACATAGGCATCATCTCTTCCATCATCCGAGGCAAGTCGGGGCCGGTCGTGAATATTGATCTGCGCATCCTATAGAATTGCTCTTCAAATCTCAAGGTGCCTAGAGTTATCCTGTCCGGCGTTATCTTCTGAAATACCCTGGCCACAGTGTCTGAATAGGCACTCTCCCATCCGTCGAAAGGTACGACCGGGTCAATCCTGATCCGCACGGGATAACCAGCCTTCTGGACCTTGTATGCCGCCTCAAGCCTTCGTTCAAAGCCAGGCGCCCCTATTTCATATTTTCTCGACACATCATCGTTGTTCAGGCTCCAGGTGACTATCGAATGCCCATTGTGAGATAGGTCAAGTATGCAATCCACGTTGTCACTCTTGGTAAGCAGGAAGAGATATCCGTTGCCGCTCTGACCAAAGAACGGGATGAATTCCCTCATCGCACCAGTCAAATGCTCAAGGGACAGGGAGTCGGCAAGTTCGCCACTGTTGAACATGATCGGCACCGTTGATTCACGCAATCGTTTCTGTATCTGTCTCTTGATCTCATCAAATTGGACCCTGATGGTGATGTAAGGTTGATTAGCCCGATAGGTCAGCTTCAGATAACACCAGTCGCATCGATAGAAGCATCCATTGGACGCCAACTTGAGTCGGTCAAAGTGGGGGCAGAGCATCCTGTTGTCTGGCATGGTAAACTGATCCACGGCCTGACCTGCTGGCGCAATAAAGACAACACGCTTTCCTGCCATTATCTTGTCCAGCATTCCAGAACAGCTTGCAAGGATCTCAGATGCTCCGACTACATCTCTCGGGTCGCCGCTGTTGATATACTTCACCGGCACATTGGGAGATTGCTGCAAAAAGAAGGTCGTAGCCGGATCATGCCTCACCTGACTGTTAATAATGATTTCAGACGGTCTCCAACTGGTTGAACTATTCATTTGATATACCTCATAAGAGTATTATGAAAAAAAGTAAGGTCGCGAGACCATATTGGCTTATTTGATTAATAATGATCACAGGTGCTTGAAAGCTATATTTCATCTCCCTTTCCCCAAAAAGAAAGAAGAAAATATATCCCTGCTGGTGGAATCTTAGGGCTATGATATCCCAGGTGTCAGGGGATTAGAAATAATTTAACTAATTCAACGAAAGAAAATATAAGAAATGGAATTAAAATAACGACTTCAAGCAAAGATTAGAAAATTAACCGATATTTCAACCTTATTTGACTCCATATATTTATATCTTATTTTTACTTGTATTTTATTTTGTTGGAATATGAGTTAATTCAGTTAATCTTTCCTGTAAACCTACATGATGATTCCTGTTATCCCATTAACTGAACCCTCGAATTTCTAATTCTTTTCTAATTTTCCTAAGCAACAGGCACCAGCAAGTATTATTTTCTTTTTCACTTTTGGGGAAAGGGGAGAACATCCAGGATTGCTTGAACCAGATATCCTGCTATTCTTTGGCCCACCGGACATTGAACACGCACTTCTTGTTGGCGTCTTTCGTCGATTCAGTCAGTATGTAGTGCATATCTTGAAGTCTCTTTCCGAAATCCTTCTTTGCCTCGATTTCCTTCTTTCCTTCGTTTTGACAAAACGAAACATACGAGTCATACACTTCCTTGAAAATGAGCCTGTCCTCCCTGTTGTCCGACCGTAACAGATGTATGCTCGCAAAATCCCTGATGCTGTCCATGTCGTTTCGATATTCGCACTTGGATATTTTCATTGCATCACACTCAACAAAAGAAAATCTTCTACCCCTGAGCCTTCTATAGCCTTCAAGTGCCCAGTTGAAGATGCCGGAGAGCTCATTTCTCAGCTTTTCCTCCAACTCCCTGTCCATCTCATGCTCTTCGAAGCGTCTGGGGAACTCCACGACCCATATCCTTCTCCACATGCCGTGGGAGTTGTCCTCAATCATGGGCGCCTTGTTCATGGCGAGGAAGTGCTTGGCATAGGGGCGAAACGTCATGGGTTCCTTATAGAGTTCTCGCCCTGTCACCCAATCCCCTCCGACAACAGCCTTGATGGTATCCGTGTTCAGTCTTTTCGATTGAGGGGTTTCACCGGTGATGTTAATCATTTTCTGGTAGAGCTTGAGAATGTAGCGCTCATCCGAGAGGGAGCTGAAGCTGATGTTGGAGAAGTTGTCCTCACCGACCAGGCTAGATATGGTGTTGATGAAAACGGATTTCCCGTTGCTGCCGCCTCCGACCAGGAAGAACATGGCTGCAGTGGGAATGGATTTGTGGAAGGTGTACCCCACGGCTTCCTGGATGAACTGGATCTTTTCCTCGTCCTCAAGGAATACCTCGCCGAGGAACTTGATGAATCTCGGGCACGTCGCCTTCGGGTCATAATTATAGGGCAGAAGGTTCGTCGTGAAGATACTTGGACTATGAGGCAGCAGCTCTCCGGTATCCACCTTGTAAAGACCGTTTTGAAGGGTCAGGTAGCTGATATGGTCCCTGCTGGAGATTGCGCTGTCCATGAGGGCGTCTCCCTTGGCAAAATGGATAAGCTGCTTCAGCATATTGTTTGGGAAAAGCATTCGATGGGAGCCGAGCTCACGTTGGCAGATGAAGTTCAGGGCATTCTCGGTCAAAGGGGCATAACACTTCCCATTGTACTGGAAGAACATGGTCTCCTTATCCAGATACTTGATGTTATACTTTTTAATGATGTACTCCTCAAACTTGACCGCATCCAGCTGGTATCCCCTCTCTGTCTTGCTGAGGGATTCCGAGACAAATAGGGGGTCTGTCAGCTCGTCAGGAGTCAGATTGCTTAGTTTCTTTGCCTTGTCGATCGAATGCTTCAGGTACTGGTCAGGGGCTTTATGCTGCCTGTACTTCTCGCCGATTGGATACTGCAGAAAGACCTGCCGGATTTCCGAATCTGACAATCCCTTATGGACGAGAGTAGTGATAACGGCAAAGTCTGCATGACTCCGCGAGACGTATTGACCCCTATTTCCCTGCTTGATGAGTGATTTTATCTTCTCTGAGGCAGGCAATGAATCAGCGTCTATGGGGTTAGTTGCGATTGTCCAGGGCACGGCTACACTCGCCGGCGTTGCGTTCTTCGTCGATTTCTCTGTACAGGGAATATCTTTAATTAAATGGGAGAAATCCTCATACTGATACCTCTTGCCCGAGTAGCATTCGACTGTGACGAGGCGGGGATTGTCGGGATGCTTTAAATTGTATGTCCCAGGCACCCTCAGCAGCCTCGATATATCCGTTGCCGTGTCCCCGCCCAGCAAGGCACTCAAAGCTTTGTTGACTAATTCGATATTGTCGAGCCCGACCCTCATCACCTCAATCGGGTTTAGCAGCACCCAGTAGCAATGAAAGCCTCCCCCGGAATGAACGATGACTGATGGTTCCATGGGGAATGCCTTGATTGCTGCGAGGGCATCCTCTCGCTTTTCATGCAGTGATTCCTTTTTATGCCCCAGCGTGCCGTAGTCGATCTCGGCATGAAAGGCACTCAACCATTTGACATTCTCTTTTGCACCGCCCCTGTCCACCCGGGAATTGACGCCAAAGTAGACATCGATGCCCTGGTTGCATAGGGCGTAGGCTATGTCAGCCGCGGATTCCTCGGATTTAACGAAATACTGTTGGGGAATGCCATTCGGAAATACTCGTATTTCGATTTCGCCCCGTTCCTGGCTTAAAGGTGCGTCAAGCAGGCAGTTGAAGAACTCCATCGCCTGATCCATGAATTTTTGTTTGTCGTCGATTATGTGTTTTTTCATATCCTATTCCTCCTTCCTTTCTTTGTTCCCCTCCTTGTCCTGTGCTTCGAGATACTCCCTGATGATCTCCGCCCCGACCGAAGCGGCGCTCTCCACCTTGTCTGGATCTTCGACCATCCGCTCAGCCGCAATTATTCTGAGCATACCTCTGTAGTATCGGGGCAGGCAGATGTTGAGCTGAACTTTGTCATCGTCGTTATCGTAAAGCATGAGTCTATCCTCCTATGTGGTTATTGGGATAGTTTGTTCCCTAGTTGTCGTGATGACAGTGATGAAAAATGAGAAAAGGGGCAGTTCGAACGAACCGCCCCAGAATTGGTATCGATGATACCTGTGTCTGCCTATTTGTATTTCATTCTATTGGCTTTACAAAGATTGACCCAGTAATCCCCTTCTGCGCTACTCAAGGCTTCGTCGACAGCCTCATCGATATCCTCATCGCTCTTGATCCTTTTTTGAAATATGCGGGAAATCGGGTGTGCGATGTGAATAAACTCGTGTAGAAATAGCTCAAAGCTTGGAATATCGAGACTGTCGCCGCCAATATAGAATGAACCCTGGAGCGAGACTGCTCCTACCCCGTAATATGTTGATTTAAAAGAAGACGTATAAAGAAAGAAATTTATGACGCTTAGTAGTTTACGCACAATCGGTTCTCTCTTCGTTCTGGGCGCTCCGTAATTTATTGTCATTGCGACCATGCTGTGCTGGAGAGAATACCAACCAGTTGCTTCAGTCTTGCACTGAGGTGGGTCCGGATGAAACGAGAATCGGACGCAGTACTTTTCGATTTCCTCGCGAGAAATCGAACAATACGAAGAGATGATGCAGTTTTTAATTTGGCCGTAAATGTTTATAAGATGAGAATTATGCATATTATTCTTTCTCCTTTGTATGTCAATTATAAAAGGGGCAACCATCATTAGGGCATACCCCTTTCAATTACCCTGACGGTCCCTTTACCAGCGGACGCCGCCCCGATAATAGTCGTCAGTCAACACATAGTTGTCGCCGTCTGTGTACATCTGAATGATCATTTATGGACAACCTAAATCTTCTCATGAGCACTGGTTATCGGATTGATCACATCGACGGTTCTCCCCTGGTAGATCGGATCCATGAGTTTAGAGGGGTGCGGCAGCGTCACGGGCTCGTTCACACGAATGACCATTATGTGATAATGACGATCCCTTTTCCCCTCGGGCCGATGGCCTTCGATTAGGCCATTCTCCAAGAGCTGCTTCAGGCCAATTTCGACATCGGCAAGGGATAGTTCCTCCCCCCCGTCCTGGTTGACCTCTTTTAGTATGCTGTCTCTTCCGGTCCACGAGTCAGGATTGCTGTTGATGGCCACAAGTATGTTGGTGTTCGTGCCCAATGTCGCAAAGGTTCTGCCTGTGGCACGGTGAATATTGATATTTCTTATGGCCGTTAAAATTCTGATCTGGCGATCCGTGAGGGCATTTCCGTCAAAAACAATAATGCCATCAAGCAAGACCCAGAGAAGGTAGTAATCGTATTTCGTAGCCGTAAGCGGCCTGCCCCCTGTCGACTGGCTCCTTGTTGCTACGTTTGCGCTCTCGAGTAACTTATACTCATGGTTCTCATTGCCTCTACTTGAAAGCCAATTTGCCATGGCCGCTTCATCAACGTCATACAGCATGGCCATCACCTTGGCCCTCGAAGGAGCTTTGATGTTGTTCATCAATGTCGTGCTGATCAACAGTCGATGAATGACTTCATAAGACGGGCTCCGGTCAACCTGTCCGTTGGCGTTGAGGTACTTTGACAAATCATCGGCAAACGGAACATGCACTGTGCCAGGCTTCAATAGCTCCATGTTCTTCTTGAACATTGCTGCGTCTACGACAAAAAGATCTTGCGAGGCATGACCGTAAAGGGCGGGCAGATGCTCCGAATATTCGTTCGCACCGCCTTGTGCATTGACCCTCAGTATATAGGGATGCGTCAGGGAGCAATCCATGAAGCTCTTGACGAGGACAATGCAGGAGACAGGGCCTTCTGCCCTGAGTTCTTCGATGCCACTACCGAATCTCGTTTTATATGGATTCCTCATCGTGGCTGATCCGCGACCGAGCAGGGGATCCATATGACTAACCACGTTATTGAATGATTTGTTGTCGTTCACGATGAGGCAGCATCCTTTGAGCGGTTGTTCTTTGTTGAAGATCAACTCTTGATTTATGTGCCCCATGACTTGAAGTCGATTGTGAGGAACCATCTGCATGACCAAGTCGATGATGCCTGCCTTGTGGCCGGTTCTGTCATGAATCACCAGGGATAGTGCATTCCCGAGGTAAGCGGAATTCATGATAGTTAACGCCGTGAGAGCAATTCGCATGTCATCCGGTTGCATCCCCTTTCTCCGTAAGATATCCGCTGCGACATGAAGCGGACTCTGGAGTGGTGCGGGTCGAGCATGCGAATCGTTATTCGAAAAATACTTGACTAATCCCATGTAACGTTTAGCTCCTTCCAATATTATTTTGTCGAGAAGCGATCGCGCCCGGTACTGTTCTATCCCCCTTCCCGTGGCAGGATTACGATCGTCTCTCAGACCAGTAATACTGGACAGAGCTTTGTCAGATAGTACTGTAAAAGCAGGAATCAGCGAGGTCGGTATAAGGGAAAGGTGCAAGGCAGGTGCATGAGTGGAAAGTCGGCTCTGGATACAGATGATGACGGCATTCTATTCAATATCATTCATGCAATGGCACGAGCGATCCTAAGGAAATCTTCATATTTAAAATAATAATATCTACTCACTTGTTTGGGTTTAATTAGCCCTTTGTTAACAGCATTCTTGATCCTTTTCAGCAAAGTCGTGCGGGAATATATTTTCAACGGAATTCCGTTATTATTGGCCTCGCGGATTTTACTTGGCTTTCTCAATTCAGCGACTAGTTCTTCTCTATTCCAATACCCTCCGAGTTTATGTGCGCGTCTATTCTCCCTTTCGTTTATCCTGTGTCGTGTGTCGACGTCGGATAAGGTTCTCCCGCGCCGTTTTATTCGTGCAAAGTTACCGGTCAGATTATTATCAAATTCTTCCTTTTCAATTCGCCTGAGGGTTCGAGGGCTCCTTCCAAACATATCTTTGGTGATGGAATCATAATTCTCATGGATGAGGTCATAACTACGGTTGTCGATGATTGTCTTGATATACTTGATGAGGTTTTCGGGCCGCTTTCGCAATGTATAAGTACTCAGGGGTTCATACAGCAAGCGAAACACAGTTTCCTGAGTGATTTCGTGTTCAAGAGATAATATTTCGCCTTTCATAGAGTTGTTGTCTACTCTGGTGTCTACTTTCTTGCGGCGGCCCGATGAATTAGCATCATGGAAATCGTCGTCGACGCTCTCGCGAGAAAGTCTGACCCGCAAACGGTCGCTTGAATAAGGTGCGCGCGATGATGCTTCAGGGTATTCACTGCCACGCGAGATATTCTCTATGTACTGATCATGTTGGTCGGAGGCCGCTTTATATATATCTCCCCGATTTATGGACTCTTCGTATTGTTGCAGAGAAATAGAGCTTGTTGTCTGTGTAAGGCGTACCCTTTTGGCTGCCGCTTTGCGGATATAATTCATGCATAGCTTTGAATACGATGGAAAGACACCATTAAAGACGGCCATCTCCTCCATCATGTATGAATAGAAATCCTCATAAGTCTTGATCTCGCCTACTCTCTCCTCCATTTGAATGAAGCATGCCCTGTCTAGGAGATACTTTTTGATGTTGTCGTGGTTGTTATATCTTGCAAATATGAGTGTGTTGACGAGATCCGTCATTCCAGAGACCATAAGAACCCAGAAGGCTTCTTGAAACAGGTCGTAGATCTCTTTTGCCGCATTTAGTATTCGGCGATCCCTGCTTTGGACGCGAACAGCTGCTGAGATGAGAATGTCACACGCAAGTATATTCGGGCCGAGGTTGACCTGTCGAACCGAACCGTGTCCTTGGCGATTGACATCTCGTGAAGGCGGTGAATATCCCTCCATATCGTAGGTCATCGTTGTAATGAGAGTCGTAAGTGAGGATATGGGGATTGCTTTCTCTTGGCTAATTCTCCCTACATGCTGGGCAAAATCATCAGCACAGGAAAGGATCTTCTGGACGAGCAAGCTCTTTTTTCCCGCAAGACGCGTCTTCTGATACAGAGGGTAGTGCTCTGGGCGGTTACCGGCCTGCACCCAGTTGGCTAATTCTTCCATTTCCCTCTCATAGATGCTGCTGTGCGCGTGATTGATACTGGACGGAAAATAGGGGAAATCTGGATGCTTTACTGGAAGGGGATGATTGACGTACTTGCCCTGGAGAGTAGGGGGCGCGAGATTGAGCAAATAAATCTCGTTTAAGATGGAGCGTAAGAGGAAGGCCGCATACTGATTTATCCGTGTGATATTCTTGGCCCGTTCACTCATCTGCTCGTAGAATTTATTTGTCGTCATAGTCAATCCCTCTTGGGGTCCGGCAGCACTCTCCATATAATAAGGTTACTTTTATGAAAAAGTCATACCAACTGGCGTATCCCACCTGATGTCACCCTTCTTTTTTCTGTGTCCAGTGATAGAGCTATGTCCAGTATTTAAAAAGTGAGAGGAGGCATCCTTCCCCGGTCTATGCTTTGGCCGCAGCGTCAGCGGCCCCAGGATCGGCAGGATAAAATTCCTCTCTCTCCCGAAACACTGCTGACACCGTTGACACTGCTGACAACGGTCAAGGCACTGTCTCTCGGGGGAAATAAGGGCGGCAGCCCGTAAGAAAGGAGGTGAAAGAGAATGGAAGAAAATCTGCAACAAGTAGTGTCGGAAGATTGCACCCAGTGTGATGCCGACGATGTCGTCGATCACGATGACGAGGAGACTGCTGGTAGCGGCCACAATTTTGTGGTTGAGAACGGCTGGCTCTTCAAGCTCTGGGCAGGAAAGAAGGTCCGGCTGGCCAATTTTCATCTAACCGTTGATTCACAGAAGCTGCGGAAAGATGAAGGCCATGTCAAGGGCAGGATGCTCGATCTCACCCTTCACAGGGAGTGGGAAAGCCATCCTATCACCCTGTCGGCCGAGGAATTTCTGTCGGGCCGACTCAAGAGGAAGATCCTTGAAGCGGCTGGTCCCGGAGCGATCCTGTACGGGTCCCTGAAGGACCTCAGGATTGCAACCCAGGAGCTTTCCGGTGTTTCCATTCCGGAGACGTCGGTTACGACATCAATCGGTTTCACGGAGGATGGATGCTATCTCTCCAGGAACATGTTGATTACCCCGAACGGCATTATCGCCCACCCGGCCATGGAAGTGGACCTCTCCGAGGGGGGCTTCTCCCAGAGGATCGGGTTACTCCATCCGGATGCGTCGATACTGTCTCGCCTCGGAAAGCATCTCCTGGAGGATTTCCTCAACCTGAAAGGCCGCGAGGTCATGTACCCCCTGATGGGGCACATTGCCCTGGCCCCTTTCACGTCGGTCACAAAGGACCTGTTCGGAAAGGGCAAGGCCGCTCTGCACCTGCAGGGTTCATCGGGTGGCGGCAAGACCTTCCTGGGCATCCTTGCGATGAATTTCTTCGGCGACTTTGACGACCGCTTCGTTTCATGGTCTTCGACGGCCAACGCCATCGAGTCAGAAGGCTGGTTTTTCCGTGACAGCCTCTACTTCGTGGACGACTACAAGGCCCGTGTGGCAGAGCTGCATGCGGTTACCCGCATTTTGCAAAACCACGCGGATGGCCATGGACGGGCAAGACTTCGGTCAAACGCCAGGATTTCGGAGCCAAGGTATATCCGGGGGCTTCTGCTGTCCACGGGCGAGGACTTTGTTTCGGACGTGGAATCCATCACGGGCCGGACGATCCTGCTCAGGGTGGAACCCGAGAAGAACCTGCAGGCGGGGAGCCGATGCTGGCAGAACCGGTCGGTCTACTCCATGTTCCTGCCGGGTTTGATCCAGATGGTTCTCTCGAAAGCGGACTGGAAGCAGTATTGCCGCCAGTTCGTAGACGAGAAGATTCAGGCGCTGTCATCGGAGACCCTTGGGCTTTCCAACGGTCTGCGGATCGCTTCGAACTGGGCCCTGAACTGGCTCGGTTTCGAACTGTTCCTAGCTTGCCTCGTATGCCTAGGGGTCATCGATGATGTCAAATCGGTGCAGATGTCCGTCGAGTATGAGGAAGTTGCCCGAAGGCACCTGCAGCGGCAGGCCAGCGAGATGCAGTCAGAAAGCTCCGTGAGTGTCATGTTCCGGATTCTGGGACAGAAGCTTGCGGCTGGCACGATCTCGATTTCAGGCTTGCGCGGGAGTGCATCCGACCGTGGAAAGATCGTCGGCGTTGCGAAGGATTCGGAAAACCTGGTTCAGGTCTACCCCGACATCCTGCTCGAAACGCTCTCGAGCCACTTCAAGGCCGTAGGCCAGAAGTTGCCCTTCACGAAGAATGCCCTGAGGGATGCTCTTGCCCAGGAGGGGCTCATCGAGAAGGCCTCCAACGGTCGCTGGACCAGACAGGTCCGGAGTATAGCTGGAAGGCGTTTCCAGGTCTGGGAGTTTGAAGCGGGCCAGTTTCAGGCCCGGTGTGAGGGTGCCTGATGGCCATCACGGCCATAGGGCGCTGGATTAAACAAGAGGGGTTTCGGCACACGATAATGTTCTGATTTTATAGATAATAATACATCGTCTTTTTAGCCACTTACTCGTCGTCTCACCGGGACGGCGTTCATCAACCATGTTACCGCCGAAACCCCCATTACACCATCGTGGGATGGGAATGGGGGTGACGAGGTGGCAGCCTATAGCATCACAGCATCTATCAGCAGGGCAATCTCAGCCCGCCATCCAATAGCCTTCGGGCAACCCTCCATCCCTAGCTAGTCAAGCTTTGTCCAGTACTAGCCATTGGGCAGAAGCCCGCCAACAAATGAATTTGGAGGGTTAGAGATATGGAAATTCGAAATTGTTCGCCGCTTTACGTTAGAAATCGACATGATTACTACGCGGTCCTTCATGCTTGGCACTGCATCGTTAATGGGGGCTGGGATTCCGAGACTGCGATACCCTGGGCAGCGGAAAGGTTCGACGCTGATGAAAGCGTGGTGAGGACCCACTGGCGAGCCATTGCCGCTCAGGGTCGTTGGAAGAACGGCAAGTACGACCACGAGCCAGTGCATTATGCCCTGGTTGCCATCTACGGCGTCTAGGGCTGAGGGACTGGATGTCCCGACAGCGTCAGGTTGAATTCTAACACAAGGGATTCTTCATAAAAACATAATGATATCAATCGGGAACAGGTCTTTTGATGATGTTAACCACGGTGAGGCAGGGCGCCCTGCCTCATCCGAAACCCGATGATGTTACTCCCTCGTTCCCGGAAGGGAGTGCATTACGATGGAGGAAGCAAAGGAACGACAAGGACATACCAGCAAGTATTTGACCCAACGGGAAGTAGCTGATAGGTTCAGGGTGGCCCCCAGCACTGTGAAAAACTGGCGAGATAGGGGGCTGCTCCGGTACTTCCAAGCGCCCGGGTCCTCTAGGGTTCTCTATCCCATAGATGCTGTCGAGAGACTGGAGTGGCAGTCCATTAAACAGAAAAAGGGGGTGGTCAGAGCAGCCGAAATCAAAAGGAAAAGACCGCGAAGACCTGCCAAACCTGAACAGGAATGGAGGTTGAAATAATATGGCGGTCAAGAACTTGAATCATCATCTCGTGTTACGGGGTGTTACCTGGCACTTCGTCACGAAAATCAATGGTAAAAAGGTCAAGAGAGCTCTTTCACAATCCATCACGAAAGCTAGGGAACTTCGGGACGAGTTGCTGCGGGAAGTGGTGCTCAACGGTGAAATACCCAGCAGAGAGCCGCAGAATGGTCCAGGACCCCTCTTCGGGGAGATGGCCTTGGAATGGTTCGAGGTCATGAAAAAAGAGGTTAAGAAGTCCACGTTGGAGGATTACAAGTACAGCATGAACCGGTACATCCTCCCCCGCTTCGGGAATGATCCCATGAGTGAGATCGGCTACTTGGAGATCCGGAAGTTCGTCAGCGAGCTTGCCTGCTCTCACAAGCGCAAGAACAATGTCCTGGTCCCCATGCGCTCGGTGCTGAAAATGGCCTTTCTCAATGGCGACATCGACCAGAACCCGATGGACCGGATCAAGAATGTCAAGGTCACCAAGCCCGACATCTACCCCTTGTCCATGGAAGAGGTGAAACTGGTCCTGGAGCATGTCAGTCCACGATTCCGCAACTTTTTCATCGTTGCCTTCTTTACCGGCATGAGGTTCGGCGAGATGGCGGCCCTGAAATGGAAGCACGTGGACTTCAAGCATGGTGTCATAAGGGTCAGAGAGACACTGGTCAAAGGGGAGACAGGGCGTCCCAAGACCAAAAAGTCTGTCAGGGACATCAGGATGCTCCCTCCCGTGGTCGAAGCGATTCGTGATCAGCGCAAGGTGACCATGGGAAAGACAGAGTATATCTTCCTCAACCAGTATGGAAAACCCGTGGAACCCATGCCGACGAATTTTCACGTTTGGAAGCCGGCGCTGAAAAAAGCGGGACTGGATCCAAGGTCGCTGTATCAAACTCGCCACACCTTCGCCACCTTGATGCTCGATGCAGGGGAGCATCCTGGATGGGTTCAGAAGATGATGGGGCACGAGACGCTGCAGATGATCTACGAGAAGTATTACAGTTACATCAAGAACTACGAGAGGGACGAGGGGAGCGCCTTCATGGAGAGGGTCTATAACCCTGCGGCCGAGAAAAGCACCCCTGACAAGGTTGAGGCACCTGCGAAAGGGGACCCAAAAGGGACCCAAAAAGAAAGGGAGCTAGAACCTGTAATTCTAACTCCCTGATTTCAGTGGTTTCCCACCTGGTTGTCTGGTGCCGAAGCCGGGACTTGAACCCGGACGGGTCTCCCCACTACCCCCTCAAGATAGCGTGTCTACCAAATTCCACCACTTCGGCGTTGATGATGTTTTCTTAGCCTGTTCGCGCTTTTTTGTCAATAGCGCAGCGCTATTTCTTCTCCGGCGCAGGGGCCGGGGGAGCCGCCGGTGCGGGCGCGGGCTGCTCGATCGGCGCCGGGGCCGCGCCCTGCATGACGGAGCTTCCCTTGTGCACCGCGAAATAGGCGAGCCACAGGGAGGTCAGCATGAACACGACGGCGACGCCCGTGGTCATCTTGCCGAGCAGGGTGCCGGGGCCGGAGCTGCCGAACAGGGTCTGGCTCGAGCCGCCGAAGGCGGCCCCCATGCTGGCCCCTTTGCCGCGCTGCAGCAGCACGATCACGACCAGCAGGACGCAAACCAACACGTGGATGATACTGATGAAGATGTGCAACGGTCTTTCCTCTCAATACAGGATGATCTTCCGGAAGGAATCGACGTCGAGGCTCGCGCCCCCCACCAGGACCCCGTCGATGTCCTCCTGCGCCATGAGCGCGCCCGCGTTTTCGGGACTGACGCTTCCCCCGTAGAGGATCCGCACCTCACCCGCCCGGTCGTTACCGGCCATGTGCCCGATGAACTGCCGGATGAAGCGGTGGACATCCTGGGCCTGCTCGGGCGCCGCGGTCCTCCCGGTCCCGATGGCCCACACGGGTTCGTAGGCCACAATGGTGCGCCTTATATCATCGGCGGGGAGATTATTCAATCCCTCTTTTAGCTGGCGCCTGACGACGCTGCAGGTCTGGTCGGCCTCCCGCTCCTCCAGGGACTCCCCCACGCACAGGACGGGAGTGAGGCCCGCCCTGAGCAGCGCCTTCACCTTGCGGTTGATATCCTCGTTGGACTCCCCGAACAGGCGGCGGCGCTCCGAGTGGCCCGCGAGACCGAAGCGGCAGCCCACGTCGAGGAGCATGGGGGCCGAGACCTCGCCGGTGAAGGCCCCCCGGTCCTCCCCGTGCACGTCCTGGGCGCACAGGGCGATCGCCGTGGCCCTCAATACCGGTGCGAGGGCATAAAGGGCCGTGAAAGGCGGGGCGATGGCCACGTCCCGGCCGACCGGATCCGGGAGGGAGGCCGCCAGGGCCCGCGCGAACTCGACCGCCTCGCCGACGGTCTTGTTCATTTTCCAGTTGCCGATGATCAGCGCCCTGCGCACAATCCCCCCTATGGCGTAAGGAACAGGTCTCATGGCTTCTGGCGAAGGAAAGGGACCCGCCTTGCGCCTTGTGCCTTACGCCTGCTTTTTTGCCATATACTGCGCCAGGTCGAGCATCCGGCAGGCGAAGCCGCTCTCGTTGTCGTACCAGGCGAAGATCTTCACGAGGCTGCCGTCGAGAACGTTGGTGAGCGGTGCGTCGAAGATCGCCGAGTAGGGGCTGCTCACGAAGTCCACCGAGACGAGCTCCTCCTCGCAGTACTGGATGATGCCCTTCATCGCTCCCGCCGACGCGGCCTTGACGGCGTCGTTCACCTCGCCGACGGTGACGCTGCGGCCCACCTCGGCGACGAAGTCCACGCAGCTCACGTTCGGCGTGGGGACGCGCAGGGCGACGCCGTCCATCTTTCCCTTCAGGGCGGGGATGACCTCCCCGACGGTCTTGGCCGCGCCCGTCGTGGTGGGGACGATGGACAGGCCGGCCGCCCGGGCCCTCCGAAGGTCCTTGTGGGACCCGTCGAGCAGGCGCTGGTCCATCGTGTAGGCGTGGCAGGTCGTCATGAAGCCCCGCTTGATCCCGAAGGCCTCGTGGAGCACCTTGGCCACGGGGGCCAGGCAGTTGGTCGTGCACGAGGCGTTGGAGACGATGTGGTGCCTCGCCGGGTCGTAGGTCTCCTCGTTGACGCCGATGACGAAGGTGCCGTCGACGCCCTTGCCGGGGGCCGCGATGATGACCTTCTTCGCCCCGGCCTCGATGTGGGGCGCCACTTCCGCCTTCTTCCGGAACTCGCCCGTGGACTCCAGCACGATGTCGACGCCCATCTCCTTCCAGGGCAGCAGCGCGCAGTTGTCGGTGATGTTGGTGATCCGGATCTCCCTGCCGTTGACGACGAGCGCCTTGTCGGTCGCGGAGACCTCGCCCGGGAATTTCCCGTGGACCGAATCGTACTTGAGCAGGTGGGCGAGGATCGGGGCCTTCGCCCGGGAGTTGACGGCAACGATCTCGAGGTCGTTGTACCCGAGGGCGGCCCTGACGAGATACCGCCCGACGCGGCCGAAGCCATTCACTGCGCACTTGACACCCATCTGTGGACCTCCTGCGTTCGATATTGAAGCTTCCCGGGCGGTGGTGCCCCGGAAAGGCGGGATGTGCGGCCGCGGGATACGGTCGGATGCGTCGCATCAAAAACAATTACTCTTAAACATCGACGGTTGCGGAGTCAATCTTTTTTTGCCCCCGCGCGCCCGGCCCCCCCTTTTCCCCCTTGACAGGGCGGCCCGCAAAGGGGTACGCATAAGGCACGAGGCAAAATTCTAACGGCAAGGAAGAAAAGAGGAATTTCCCTTCCCGGTCCCGCCGGCTCCTCCGGCCGGGATCGCCGCCGACCGTCGCTCAGCATGGAAAAGGACATCCGGAGATCCGTCATCGCCGGCACCTGGTACCCGGGGGACCCCGCGGCCCTGCGGGGCGAGGTCCGCCGGTATCTCGACTCGGCCGCCGTGCAGCCCCTCGGGGGGCCGGTCGTCGGTCTCGTGTCGCCCCACGCCGGCTACCTCTACTCGGGGCCGATTGCCGCGCACGGCTACCGGCTCGTCGAAGGCCGGAGATACGATGCCGTGGTGGTCATCGGGCCGAGCCACCGCGTCCTGTTCCGCGGCGCATCGGTGTGGCCCTCGGGGGGGTATGAAACGCCGCTGGGCGTCGTCCCCGTGGACAGGGAGCTGGCGGCGGCGATCCTCGCGTCGGACCCCGTCGTGAACTCCGATCCCAAGCCCCACGCGGCGGAGCATTCCGTCGAGATCCAGCTGCCCTTCCTGCAGGTGGCCCTCGGCTCCTTCGCCTTCGTCCCCATCGTGATGGGGACCCAGGACCTTCGGACCTGCGAGGCCCTTGCCGACGCCGTCCTGCGGGCCTCGAAGGGCAGGGACGTGCTCGTCGTGGGCAGCTCGGACCTCTCCCACTTCCACTCCTACGAACAGGCGAGGCGGCTCGACGGGGCCGTCGTCGACCTCGTGAGAAAGCGGGATTTCCGGGGGCTTGCGCGCGGACTCGAGGACGGCTCCTGCGAGGCCTGCGGAGGCGGTCCCGTCGTGACCGCCATGCTTTTCGCCGACAGGGCGGGCGCGCGGGGCGTGCGGGTTCTCCGGTATGCCAACTCGGGAGACGTGACGGGGGACCGCCACCGGGTCGTGGGGTACCTCTCGGCGGCCTTTTACCGGGAAGCCGCCGGCGGGAAGGGGGCCGAATGAAGAAGTCGGGCACGGAGCTGGGACTCAGCGCCGAGGAAAAGCAGGCGCTTCTGCGGATCGCCCGCGAGACCATCGAAGCGGAGCTGGCGGGAAAGGCCCCGCCGGGGGCGGCCCGGAAAGGGGCGCTGGCGGAGCCGCGGGGGGCCTTCGTCTCCCTGAAGAAGCGGGGAACACTTCGCGGCTGCATCGGGCTCATCGAGCCCCGGAAACCCCTGGCGCAGACCGTCGAGGAGATGGCCGCGGCCGCGGCCTTTCAGGACCCCCGGTTTCCGCCGCTGCGGAAGGAGGAATTGAAGGATCTCCGGGTGGAGGTCTCCGTGCTCACGCCCCTGCGAAGGGTCAACGACGTGGGCGAGATCGAGGTCGGCACGCACGGACTCTACATCCGCAGGGGCGGGCGGGGGGGGCTGCTGCTGCCCCAGGTGGCGACCGAGTGGCGCTGGGACCGGGACACCTTTCTGAAGGAGACCTGCCGCAAGGCGGGGCTTGCCCCCGAGGCCTGGAAAGACCCCGAGACGGAGATCTACGTGTTCTCGGCCGACGTCTTCGGTGAAGAATAGGCAAAGGGCGCAGGGCTGGGGGTGAAAAGGGTGAATCTGAATGTCTTCGGCCTTTAGCCCTTCGACGTTAGCCTTGAGCCCGATGTAAAAAAAATCTTGACAAAATCCCCTTTTAACACTAACCTTCATTGCTTCTACGCCCGGCGTGCGTCTCAATGCGCCCCAAGGGTTCGAATTCTTTGAATGTTTGTTTGAAATGGCTGGCGTAGCTCAACAGGTAGAGCAGCTGATTTGTAATCAGCCGGTTGCGGGTTCGAGTCCCATCGCCAGCTCCATATCGCCCATCGCGATCAGTAGGATCCGGAGGGGTTCCCGAGCGGTCAAAGGGAGCAGACTGTAAATCTGCCGGCGCAGCCTACGGAGGTTCGAACCCTCCCCCCTCCACCATATGTTCTCTCCCGCGCAGTGCGCCCCGCAAGGCGCCGCGCGGGGGAACCCCGGGCGGGGATGAGCGGGAGTAGCTCAGTGGCTAGAGCGTCAGCCTTCCAAGCTGAGGGTCGCGGGTTCGAATCCCGTTTCCCGCTCCAACTTTTCCAGGCGAACGGACCGGAGCGGCCGTACCGATCGGCCGCCGCCGGGTATCGGGTTTCCGGTTTTCAGCCCACGTAGCTCAGTCGGTAGAGCACATCCTTGGTAAGGATGAGGTCACCAGTTCAATCCTGGTCGTGGGCTCCATTTCAGCCAGGGTGAACAGGATGAGAAACAACATTACGCTGGCCTGCACGGAATGCAAGCGCCGCAACTACACGACGACGAAGAACAAGCGAACCATGCAGGACCGCCTCGAGATGAAGAAGTTCTGCAAGTTCTGCAAGACCCACACGTCGCACAAAGAAACCAAGTAACGGCAGGAAGGAAAAGGGAACAGGCCAGTAGCTCTAACGGCTAGAGCGCCGGACTCCAAATCCGGATGCTGGGGGTTCGAATCCCTCCTGGCCTGCCATTTCCTCCCCGCCCCTTTGCACAGGATACGGGTTTGGACAAGGTAAAGCAGATCCTGGATGTCGTTCGGCAGTTCCTGAAGGAATCGCGCGCGGAGCTCAAGAAGGTGACGTGGCCCACCCCCAAGCAGGCGGTCACCTCCACATCGGTCGTGATCGTCGTCACGGTCATCGTGTCGATCGTGCTGGGTCTCATCGATTACGGGTTGGCCAAGATCGTTCGTCTGGTTCTGGGGTAGGCAAGACATGGCATTCCGCTGGTACGTCGTCCACACCTATTCGGGCTTCGAGAACAAGGTCAAGGCCTCCCTGCAGGAGCGGATCGAGGCCGCGGGAATGCAGGCCTTCTTCTCCGACATCCTCGTGCCCGAGGAAGACATCGTCGAACTGGTGAGCGGCGAGAAGAAGACCTCGAAGCGGAAGTTCTTCCCGGGCTACGTGCTCGTGAAGATGGAACTCAACGACGACACCTGGCACATCGTGAAGAACACCCCGAAGGTGACGGGTTTCATCGGCACGAAGGAGAAGCCGACCCCGATCCCCGACGAGGATGTCCTGGCGCTCCGGACCCGCATCGAGGAGGGGACGCTGAAGCCCAAGCCCAAATTCTCCTTCGACGTGGGCGACCACGTCAAGATCATCGACGGCCCCTTCACCAACTTCGACGGCATCGTCGACGAGGTGAAGCCCGAGAAGGGCAAGCTCCGGGTCATCGTGAGCATCTTCGGGCGCTCGACGCCGGTGGAGCTGGATTTCATCCAGGTGGTCGCGGCGTGACGGCTGAAAATAACACCTTAAGGTGACGGCACTATGGCAAAGAAGGTTATCGCGAATATCAAGCTGCAGATCCAGGCGGGCAAGGCCACGCCCTCTCCGCCGATCGGCCCGGCCCTCGGTCAGCACGGCGTGAACATCATGGAGTTCTGCAAGGCATACAACGCCATGACGGGCAAGCAGGAGGGCATGATCATCCCCGTGGTGATCACCGTGTACGCCGACCGCTCCTTCACCTTCGTGACGAAGACGCCCCCCGTATCGGTGCTCCTGAAGCAGGCGGCCAAGATCGCCAAGGGTGCCAGCGACCCGAAGCGGGAGACCGTGGGGAGGGTGACGGGCAAGCAGGTCCGGGAGATCGCGGAGCTGAAGTTCAAGGATCTCAACTGCGTGGACATCGATGCGGCCGTCCGGACCGTGGCGGGGACCGCCCGGTCGATGGGCATCGAGGTCACTTCCTAAACGAGGGGTTTCGGCAATGGCCAGAGGCAAGAGATACACAGAGGCAAAGAAAAAAGTCGAATCGGGGAAGCGCTATCCCCTGAAGGAGGCCGTGGAGATCGTCGTCGGCACGGCGGGCGCCAAGTTCGACGAGACGATGGACGCGTCGATCCGCCTCGGCGTCGATCCCAAGCACGCCGACCAGATGGTCCGCGGCAGCGTGGCGCTGCCCCACGGCCTGGGCAAGACCGTGCGGGTCCTCGTGTTCGCCAAGGGCGACAAGGAAAAGGAGGCCCTGGACGCCGGCGCCGACTACGCGGGCTCCGACGACCTGGTGGAGAAGATCAAGGGCGGCTGGCTCGAGTTCGATCGCGTCGTGGCCACCCCGGACATGATGGGAACCGTGGGCAAGCTCGGCAAGATCCTGGGCCCCCGCGGCCTCATGCCCAACCCGAAGGTCGGCACCGTGACCTTCGACGTGGGCAAGGTGGTGAAGGAGCTCAAGGCGGGCAAGGTGGAGTTCCGCGTGGAAAAGGCGGGCATCGTGCACACCCCCGTCGGCAAGGCCTCCTTCGGCGCCGAGAAACTCCTGGAAAACGTGACGGCACTGCTGGAGACGATCATCAAGCTCAAACCTGCATCGAGCAAAGGCACCTATCTCAAGAGCATATCCCTGTCCACCACCATGGGTCCGGGGGTCAAGGTCGATCCCCTGGATATCCGGAACATGATGAAGTAGCGCCGGCCGTCATGTCATAACGTGCATACGAAGAGTCGGAGACAGCAGGTACGGGGAGTTTAATCGGCCCCCGGGCCGGCCTGCCGAGACGACAATCCCGAGCCGCCCCCGGGGCGGCGTGGCGGGATGGAACAGGAAGCGGCGGAATCCCCGCCGGGTGAACCCTCGTTCAGGCAGCCATGTTTCTCCCTGGTGCTCGCTCCGACTTTCGAAGGCCTTCCGGCCCCTGAAACCGGGAAAGGCAATTGACCGCGGGAAAGGAGGTTCAAGGTTGGACAGAAAGGAAAAGGAGCAGGCAGTCGCGGAGCTTCACGAGAGGCTCAAGAGCGTCAAGCTCGCCGTTCTGGCCGGGTACAGCGGCATGAACGTCGAGAAGATCACTGCCCTGAGGAATGAACTGCGCAAGACGGGGACCGAGTTCCGGGTCGTGAAGAACACCCTGCTGGGCATCGCCGCCCAGGGGACGGACTTCGCCGGCCTGAAGGACAACCTGAAAGGCCCCCTGTCGCTGTCCATGATCGGCGGCGACGTGGCGGCGCCCACCAAGGTTCTCATCGAGTTCGCCAAGAAGAACCCCGAGCTGGACATCAAGTTCGCCTGGATGGACGGCAAGAGGGTCAGCCGGCAGCAGCTGGATCTCATCTCCGAGCTGCCGAGCCGGGACGTGCTTCTGGCGAAGCTCCTGGGCACCCTCGTGGCGGTGCCGACGCAGTTCGTCACGGTGCTGAGCGCCGTGCCGCGCGGTCTCGTGCAGGTCCTCGAAGCCATCAGGCAGAACAAGGAAAAAGAAACCCCATAAGGAGTGGAGAAACATGGCGATCACGAAGGAAGACGTAATCAAGTATATCGAAGGGATGACGGTGCTCGAGCTCTCGGAGCTCGTCAAGGAACTGGAAGCGAAGTTCGGCGTGTCGGCGGCGGCCCCGGTGGCCGTGGCGGCCGTGGCCGGCGGTGCGGCCCCCGCGGCTGCGGCGGCGGCGGAGGAGAAGACGGAGTTCGACGTCATCCTCACGAGCTTCGGCGCCGAGAAGATCCAGGTCATCAAGGAAATCCGCGCCATCACGGGCCTCGGCCTGAAGGAAGCCAAGGACCTCGTCGAAGGCGTGCCCAAGCCCGTCAAGGAAGGCATCGCCAAGGCGGAAGCCGACGAGATCAAGAAGAAGCTGGAGGCCGTTGGCGCCACTGTCGAGATCAAGTAAGGCAATTTGATCGTAAGGCAACCCACCATGACTCCCCGTGGCGTCACGGGTTCCCACGAATCGGGGAAGGGAGGGCCCATCCGGCCGCGCCGGAAGGGCCCCGGTTCCCGGTGCGGCCTGCGAGGCGGGCCGGGGGAAGCCCGGAAACGCAGACGGGGTGGTCCATTTTGTTGAGGAAGTAGCGAACATGATGCGTGAATTCAGGAAGAATTTCGGTCGGATCCAGAAGATTATCGACGTCCCGAACCTGATCGACATCCAGATGAAGTCCTACGAGAAGTTTCTCCAGAAGGACGTGCAGCCCGAGAAACGCGCCAACGTCGGGCTCCAGGGGGCCTTCCGGAGCATCTTCCCCATCAGCGACTTCAGCGGGAAGTGCTCCCTGGAATTCGTCAGCTACAAGATCGGCGAGAGCCGCTACGACGTCAAGGAGTGCATCGCCAAGGGCCTGACCTACGCGGCGCCCCTGAAGATCGTGGTGAGGCTCGTCGTCTTCGACGCCGACCGGACGAGCGAGCAGAAGATCATCCGGGACATCAAGGAGCAGGAGATCTACTTCGGCGAGATCCCGCTCATGACCGAGAACGGCACCTTCATCGTCAACGGCACCGAGCGCGTCATCGTCAGCCAGCTGCACCGCTCGCCGGGCATCTTCTTCGATCACGACAAGGGGAAGACCCACGCCAGCGGCAAGCTCATCTACTCGGCGCGCATCATCCCCATCCGGGGCTCGTGGCTCGACTTCGAGTTCGACGTGAAGGACCTGCTCTACGTGCGCATCGACCGCCGCCGCAAGATGCCCGTCACGATCCTGTTAAAGGCCATGGGGCACACGACGGAGGACATCCTCAACACCTTCTACCCCATCGAGAGGGTCACCCTGGAGGGCGACAGGGTCTGGCTCGACATCGGGCCCTTCCTCGCCAACGAGAAGGCCCCCGAGGACATCGAGGCGAAGCCCAAGGGCGAGGTCCTCGTCAAGAAGGGCCGCAAGATCACGAAGCTCGCCCTCAAGCGCCTCGACGAGCTGAAGATCAAGCGCATCCCCGTCGGCGAGGACTACCTCACGGGCAAGGTGCTCTCCCGCAACGTCGTCGACCCCGCCACGGGCGAGGTGCTTGTGCGCTGCAACCAGGAGCTCACGAAGGAGCGCCTCGAGACCGTGAAAGCCAGGGGGGTGCAGGAGCTCTTCTTCATCCACCTCGACGAGGACCGCACGAACGCCTCCATCATGGAGACCCTGCTGATCGACAAGATCGAGTCGAGCGAGGAGGCGATCATAGAGATCTACCGCAGGCTCCGCCCCTCGAACCCTCCGACCCCGGAGACGGCCAGGCGGTTTTTCAAGAGCCTCTTCTTCGACCCCGAGACCTACGACATCTCCGACGTGGGCCGCGTGAAGATGAACTACAAGCTGAGGCTCGACGTGCCCGCCGACGTGACGACCCTGCGCGACGAGGACATCCTCGAGGCCGTCCGCTACCTCATCAACCTCAAGCTCGGCGAGGGCGACTGCAGCGTCGACGACATCGACCACCTGGGCAACCGCCGCATCCGCTCCGTGGGCGAGCTCATCGAGAACCAGTACCGCATCGGGCTGATCCGCATGGAGCGCGCCATCAAGGAGAAGATGAGCCTCCAGGACGTGGAGACCATGATGCCCCACGACCTCGTGAACGCCAAGCCCGTGTCGGCCGTCGTCAACGAGTTCTTCGGCTCGAGCCAGCTGTCGCAGTTCATGGACCAGACCAACCCCCTGTCCGAAATCACCCACAAGCGCAGGCTCTCGGCCCTGGGCCCCGGCGGCCTCACGCGCGAGCGGGCGGGATTCGAGGTCCGCGACGTCCACAACAGCCACTACGGCCGGATCTGCCCCGTCGAGACGCCGGAAGGACCCAACATCGGCCTCATCGTCTCGCTCTCCACCTACGCCCGGGTCAACGAGTTCGGCTTCATCGAGACCCCCTACCGCGTAGTGGAGAACGGCCGCGTCCTCAACGACATCAAGTACCTCACGGCGATCGAGGAGGAGAAGTTCATCATCGCCCAGGCCGACGCCGACCTGGACGCCAAGGGACGCTTCACGGAGCCCCTCATCTACGCCCGCCGGGGCGGCGAGTTCGTCACCGTCGTGCCCGAGGAGGTGGAGCTCATGGACGTCTCCCCGAACCAGCTCGTCTCCGTGGCCGCGGCCCTCATCCCCTTCCTGGAGCACGACGACGCGAACCGCGCGCTCATGGGTTCCAACATGCAGCGCCAGGCCGTGCCGCTGCTGCAGCCCGAGGTGCCGCTCATCGGCACCGGGATGGAGCCGGTGGTGGCCAAGGACTCGGGCGCCGTCGTGACGGCCAGGCGCGGCGGCGTCGTGGAGAGCGTCGATGCCGAGCGGATCGTCGTCAAGTGCGACGAGGCCGACCGGGGGAGCTTCGACACCGGGGTCGACATTTACAACCTGACCAAGTACCAGCGCACCAACCAGGACACCTGCTTCAACCAGCGGCCCATCGTCGTGACGGGCGACCGGGTGGAGGCGGGCGACATCATCGCCGACGGCCCGGCGACCCGGGACGGCGAGCTCGCCCTGGGCCGCAACGTCATGGTCGCCTTCATGTCCTGGGGCGGATACAACTACGAGGACTCCATCCTGGTGAGCGAGCGGATCGTGAAGGAGGACGTCTACACCTCGGTGCACATCGAGGAGTTCGAGACGATGGCCCGCGACACGAAGCTCGGCAAGGAGGAGATCACCCGCGACATCCCCAACGTGGGCGAGGAGGCCCTGCGCAACCTCGACGACAGCGGCATCGTCCGCATGGGCGTCTACGTCAAGCCCGGCGACATCCTCGTGGGCAAGATCACGCCCAAGGGCGAGACGACGCTTTCCCCCGAGGAGAAGCTTTTGCGGGCCATCTTCGGCGAGAAGGCGGGCGACGTCCGCGACACCTCGCTGCGGGTCCCCCCGGGGGTCGAGGGGATCGTCATCGACGCCAAGGTCTTCACCCGCAAGGGCGCCGAGAAGGACCGCCGGTCGGTCCAGATCGAGGAGGACGAGGTCCGCCGGATCTACCAGGACCGCGACGACGAGATCCGGATCATCTCCGAGGCCGTGAAGAGCAAGATCGTCGACCTGCTCGCCGGCAAGGTTTCGGCGGGCAAGCTCATCGACCCGAAGAAGAAGAAAACGGTCCTCAAGAAGGGCGAGGAGATCACCGCCGAGGTGCTCGAGAAGATCCCCTTCGGTCTCTGGAAGGGCATCTCACTCGAGGACGAGACCCTTGAGGAGAACCTTCGCGGCATGCTCGAGAACCTCGCGCGCAAGGTGGACCTCATCGAGGCCTACTTCGAGGAGAAGGTGGAGAAGCAGAAGGCCGGCGACGAGCTGCCCCCGGGCGTCATCAAGCTCGTCAAGGTCTACGTCGCCATCAAGCGCAAGCTCTCCGTGGGCGACAAGATGGCGGGCCGCCACGGCAACAAGGGCGTCCTCTCGCGCATCCTGCCCGACGAGGACATGCCCTTCTTCGCCGACGGCACGCCGGTGGACATCATCCTCAACCCCCTGGGCGTCCCCTCCCGCATGAACGTGGGACAGATCCTGGAGACCCACCTCGGCTGGGCCGCCAGGGAGATCGGCGGGAAGATCAACGTCCTCGCCGAGAAGAACGCGGCGCTCGACGCCCTCAAGAGGGAGATGAAGCGCATCTACGGCTCCGACGAGTTCGGCCGGTTCATCGACGGGGCCACGGAGGACGAGCTCCGGGGCTTCGTGCGGCGCCTCAAGAAGGGCATCCCGGTGGCCACCCCGGTCTTCGACGGGGCCACGGAGGAGGAGATCCGCGATATGCTCGGCAAGGCGAACCTGCCCGCGAAGGGCCAGACCGTCCTCTTCGACGGCCGCACGGGAGAGCCCTTCGAGCAGCAGGTGACGGTGGGCATGATCTACATGCTCAAGCTCCACCACCTGGTGGACAACAAGATCCACGCCCGCTCCATCGGCCCCTACTCGCTCGTCACCCAGCAGCCCCTGGGCGGCAAGGCCCAGTTCGGCGGCCAGCGGCTCGGCGAGATGGAGGTGTGGGCCATGGAGGCCTACGGCGCCGCGCACACCCTGCAGGAGTTCCTCACGGTGAAATCCGACGACGTGGCGGGCCGCACGCGGATCTACGAGGCCATCGTGAAGGGTGAGCACTCGCTCGAACCGGGGCTCCCCGAGTCCTTCAGCGTGCTCGTCAAGGAGCTCCAGAGCCTCTGCCTGGACGTGGAGTTGGTGGAAAAGGAATAGGCGTCAGGCACCAGGCACCGGGCGTCAGGAAAAGGAAGCGAGATTGTTTCCGAGCCAACGGGCGTGATGCAACAGAATAGGCGGTAGACATCAGGCGCAAGGCGACAGGAAGCGGGAGAATTTCTTTCCTTCCTGATGCCTAAAGCCTGATGCCTGTGGCCCGTTTTTAAAAGGAGTTCATCGTGGAAGACATTTTCAGCTTTTTCGAAAAGCCGAAGGATCCCATCCGGTTCAACGCCATCAAGATGTCCATCGCCTCGCCCGAGAAGATCGCCTCCTGGTCGCACGGCGAGGTGAAGAAGCCCGAGACGATCAACTACCGGACCTTCAAGCCCGAGCGCGACGGCCTGTTCTGCGCCAAGATCTTCGGGCCCGTGAAGGACTACGAGTGCCTCTGCGGCCGCTACAAGCGGATGAAGCACCGCGGGGTGGTCTGCGAGAAGTGCGGCGTCGAGGTCATCCAGTCCAAGGTCCGCCGGGAGCGCATGGGCCACATCACGCTGGCGGCCCCCGTGGCGCACATCTGGTTTCTCAAGAGCCTCCCGAGCCGGATCGGCAACGTCATCGACCTCTCCCTCAAGGAGCTGGAGAAGGTTCTCTACTTCGAGTCCTGGATCGTTCTGGACCCGAAGGACACGCCCCTGAAGAAGAAGGAACTGCTCTCGGAGGAGCGCTACATCGAGTGCCGGGAGAAGTACGGGGCCGACGGCTTCGTCGCCGGCATCGGCGCCGAGGCGGCCCGCGTGCTCCTGGAGGAGCTGGACCTGGAGGCCCTGGACGCGGAGCTGAGGGCCGACCTCAAGGAGGCCACCTCGGACACGAAGCGCAAGAAGCTCACGAAGCGGCTGCGCGTCGTGGAGGCCCTGCGCAAGTCGGGCAACCGCCCCGAGTGGATGATCCTCACGACAATCCCCGTGATCCCTCCGGACCTGCGGCCCCTGGTGCCCCTGGAGGGCGGGCGCTTCGCCACCTCCGACCTCAACGACCTCTACCGGCGCGTCATCAACCGCAACAACCGCCTCAAGCGGCTCATGGAATTGAACGCCCCGGAGATCATCATCCGCAACGAGAAGCGGATGCTCCAGGAGGCCGTGGACGTGCTCTTCGACAACGGCCGCCGCGGCCGGGCCATCACGGGCTCCAACAAGCGCCCCCTGCGCTCGCTCTCCGACATGCTCAAGGGCAAGCAGGGCCGCTTCCGCCAGAACCTGCTGGGCAAGCGCGTCGACTACTCGGGCCGCTCCGTCATCACCGTGGGCCCCGATCTGCGGCTCCACCAGTGCGGCCTGCCCAAGAAGATGGCCCTGGAGCTCTTCAAGCCCTTCATCTACAACCGCCTCATGGAGAAGGGCTACGTCACGACGGTCAAGAGCGCCAAGAAGATGGTCGAGCGCGAGACCCCCGAGGTCTGGGACGCCCTGGACGAGGTGGTGCGCGAGTACCCCGTCATCCTCAACCGCGCCCCCACCCTGCACCGCCTGGGCATGCAGGCCTTCGAGCCCGTGCTCATCGAGGGCAAGGCGATCCAGCTCCACCCGCTGGTCTGCACGGCCTTCAACGCCGACTTCGACGGCGACCAGATGGCGGTCCACGTGCCCCTGTCCATCGAGGCCCAGGTGGAGAGCCGCGTCCTCATGATGTCGACGAACAACATCCTCTCGCCGGCCCACGGCAAGCCCATCATCGTGCCCAGCCAGGACATCGTCCTGGGGCTCTACTACATGACCCGGGCCCGCTCGGACAGCCGCGGCACGGGGATGGTCTTTTCGGGGCCCGAGGAGGTTCGACAGGCCTATGACTCCGGCGAGGTGGACCTCCAGGCCAGGGTGAAGGTCCGCATGAACGGCCACCTCGCGGAGACGACGGTGGGCCGCGTCCTGCTCTACGAGATCGTGCCCGAGGAGATCCCCTTCGAGGTCGTCAACAAGGTCATGAACAAGAAGGAGGTGGCCAACCTCATCGACTACTGCTACCGCTCCTGCGGCGACAAGGCCACGGTCATCCTCGCCGACCGTCTCAAGGACACGGGCTTCCGCTACGCCACCGTCTCCGGCGCCTCCATCGCCATCTCCAACATGGTGATCCCCGCGGGCAAGAAGGAGATCGTCGCCAAGGCCGACAAGGACGTCCTCGAGGTGCAGAAGCAGTACATGGACGGCCTCATCACCGACGGGGAGCGCTACAACAAGGTCATCGACATCTGGGCGCAGGCGACGGAGAAGGTCGCCGCCGAGATGCTCTCCTCCATCGGCTCCGAGGAGGTCGAGCTGGCCGACGGCAGGAGGCGCAGCCTCGAGAGCTTCAACCCCATCTACATGATGGCGGACTCGGGCGCCCGCGGCAGCGCCGCCCAGATCCGCCAGCTGGCGGGCATGCGCGGCCTGATGGCCAAGCCCTCCGGCGAGATCATCGAGACGCCCATCACGGCCAACTTCCGCGAGGGCCTCACGGTGCTGCAGTACTTCATCTCGACCCACGGCGCCCGCAAGGGCCTGGCGGACACGGCCCTCAAGACGGCCAACTCCGGCTACCTCACGCGCCGGCTGGTCGACGTGGCCCAGGACTGCACGATCACCGAGGACGACTGCCGGACCCTCGACGGGATCTTCGTCCAGGCCCTGGTCGAGGGCGGCGAGATCATCGAGACGGCGGGCGAGCGCTGCCTGGGCCGCGTGGCCCTCGACGACATCGTGGACCCCTTCACGGGCGAGGTGATCGTCAAGGCCAATGAGGCGATCGACGAGACGCTCGCGAAGAAGCTCGACGACGCCGGCATCGAACGCGTTCAGATCCGCTCGGTGCTCACCTGCAAGTCTCGGTTCGGCGTCTGCGCCAGGTGCTACGGCCGCGACCTCGCCCACGGGCATCTCGTCAACATCGGCGAGGCCGTGGGGATCATCGCGGCCCAGTCCATCGGCGAGCCGGGCACGCAGCTCACGATGCGGACCTTCCACATCGGCGGCACGGCCAAGTTCGAGGAGCACTCGACCCTGGAGGCCCGCCACGACGGGACCCTGCGGTTCGTCAACCTCAGCTGGGTCAAGCGCGGCAAGGACCTCGTGGTCATGAACCGAAACGGCGAGATCCACGTCCTCGACGAGGAGGGGCGCAACCGCGGCAAGTACCCCGTGCCCTACGGAGCCCACATCAAGGTCGGCGAGAACGCCAAGGTCAAGCGCGGCGACCTCATCGCCGAGTGGGACCCCTTCTCCATCCCGATCCTCGCCGAGGTCCCCGGGACGGTGAAGTACGGCGACATCATCGAGGGCAGGACCGTGCAGGAGCAGGTCGACGAGGTGACGGGCCTGTCGCGCAAGGTGATCACCGAGTTCACCGACGCCGACCTGCGGCCCCGGATCTCCATCAAGGACAAGGACGGCAGGACGGCCAGGGTGCCCGGCACGAACAGCCAGGCGCGCTACCTCCTCTCGGTGGGCGTCAACATCGGCGTCAACGAGGGCGACCGGGTCGAGGCGGGCGACATCATCGCCAAGATCCCCCGCGAGACGACGAAGACCAAGGACATCACCGGCGGTCTGCCGCGCGTGGCCGAGCTCTTCGAGGCGCGCAAGCCGAAGGAATTCGCGGTGATCTCCGAGATCGACGGCATCGTGTCCTTCGGGAAGGACGTCAAGGGGCGGCGCCGCGTGATCGTGACCCCCGAGGTGGGCGACAAGAAGGAATACCTCATCCCCAAGGGCAAGCACATCACCGTCCAGGAGGGCGACCGGGTCACGGCCGGCGAGCCCCTCATGGACGGCGCCTCGAACCCGCACGACCTGCTCATGATCAAGGGCGAGAAGGAGCTGGCGCGATACCTCGTCGACGAGGTCCAGGAGGTCTACCGCCTGCAGGGCGTCAAGATCAACGACAAGCACATCGAGGTCATCGTCCGGCAGATGCTCCGCCGGGTGAGGGTCGTCGACCCCGGGGACACGAACTTCCTGGCCGACGAGCAGGTCGAGAAGGGCCGGTTCCAGGAGGAAAACGACCGGGTCATGGAGAAGGGCGGCCGGCCCGCCGTGGGCGAGCCGATTCTGCTGGGCATCACGAAGGCCTCGCTGTCGACGCAGAGTTTCATCTCGGCGGCATCCTTCCAGGAGACCACGCGGGTGCTCACCGAGGCGGCCCTGGCCGGGAAAATCGACTATCTGCGCGGAATCAAAGAGAATGTCATCATGGGCCGCCTGATCCCCGCCGGCTCCGGGCTTCCCCTCTACAAGAAGCTCGGCATGGTGGTCGAGGGGGCGGTCGAGGAAAGTGAGAGAGCGGCACAGAAAACGCTTGACATCGAGGCGGCGAATTGATAAAAAACCAAGCTTTCGCAAGCCCCTTCAATTTGGACAGAAAGGGATAGAAGGATTTTCATGCCGACGATCAACCAGTTAGTGCGAAAAGGAAGGCAGCAGGTCCGGAAGAAGACGGCGACCCCCGCCCTGGTGTCCTGCCCGCAGCGCCGCGGCGTCTGCGTCCGCGTCTACACGACGACGCCCAAGAAGCCCAACTCGGCGCTTCGGAAGGTGGCCCGCGTGCGCCTCACGAGCGGCTACGAAGTGACCGCCTACATCCCGGGCATCGGCCACAACCTCCAGGAGCACTCGGTCGTTCTCGTCCGGGGCGGCCGCGTGAAGGACCTGCCCGGCGTGCGGTACCACATCGTCCGGGGCACCCTGGATGCCGTCGGCGTCCAGGACCGCAAGCAGGGCCGTTCGAAGTACGGCGCCAAGAAGCCGAGCTGATCGGGGTTGACAGCATGCCAAGACGACGAGAAATCCAGAAGCGACAGATCACGCCCGACGCGAAATACGGCAGCGTGCTCGTGGCGAAGTTCGTCAACAGCCTCATGAAGAAGGGAAAGAAGAGCACCGCGGAGAGCATCCTCTACGGGGCCTTCGAGATCATCGAGAAGAAGACCAGGGAGGCGCCGCTGGGCGTCTTCGAAAAGGCTCTCGACAACGTCAAGCCGGTCATCGAGGTGCGCTCCCGCCGCGTCGGCGGCGCCACCTACCAGGTCCCCACGGAAGTGGCCCCCGGCCGCAGGCAGGCCCTGGCCTTCCGGTGGATCATCGGCAACGCCATGTCCCGCGCGGAGAAGACGATGCGGGAAAAGCTCGCCGGCGAGCTCATGGACGCAGCACAAAACCGGGGCGCCTCCGTGAAGAAGCGCGAGGACGTCCACAAGATGGCCGAGGCCAACAAGGCCTTCGCCCACTACCGGTTCTAGCGCTCTTTTACAACAGCTGGGTGTTTCATCGTGGCACGGCAGACCGCATTGGAGAATGTCCGTAACATCGGCATCATGGCTCATATCGATGCGGGCAAGACGACCGTGACCGAGCGCATCCTCTACTACACGGGCATCTCCTACAAGATGGGGGAGGTCCACGACGGCACGGCCGTTATGGACTTCATGGAGCAGGAACAGGAGCGGGGGATCACGATCACCTCCGCCGCCACCACGTGCTCCTGGCGAAATTGCCGCGTCAACATCATCGACACGCCCGGCCACGTGGACTTCACGATCGAGGTGGAGCGCTCGCTCCGGATCCTCGACGGGGCCGTGGCGCTGTTCACGGCCGTCGAAGGGGTCGAGCCCCAGTCCGAGACGGTCTGGCGGCAGGCGGACCGCTACCGGGTGCCCCGCATCGCCTTCATCAACAAGATGGACCGCGTGGGGGCCGACTTCGCGAAGGCCGTCGGGATGATCCGGGACCGCCTGGGCGCCAACGCCGTCCCGGTCCAGATCCCCGTCGGCGCCGAGGAGAAATTCCGGGGCATCGTCGACCTCATCGGCATGCGGGCGATGATGTACGACGTCGACAGCCTCGGGGCGGAGTTCTCGATCCGGGACATCCCGGCCGAGATCCTCGGCGAGGCCCGTGCAGCGAGAGAGACGCTCATCGAGTCCGTGGCGGACGCCGACGACTCGATCATGAAGAAATACCTGGAAGGCGCAGCGGTTTCCCCCGGGGAGATCGCGGCCGCGCTCCGGAGGCAGACCCTCTCCATGAAGGTCGTCCCGGTGTGCTGCGGCGCCGCCTTCAAGAACAAAGGGATCCAGCCGCTCCTGGACGCCGTCGTCGATTTCCTCCCCTCGCCCGCGGACATGCCGCCGGTGACCGGGAAAGGGCCGAAAGGCGAGGAAGTCCTGCGGGCGGCAAGCGACGACGAGCCTTTCGCTGCGCTCGCTTTCAAAATAGTCACGGACCCCTACGTCGGGCAGCTGACGTACTTCCGGGTCTACTCGGGGGTGCTCGACGCGGGTTCCACCCTCTTCAACGCAACGAAGAAAAAACGGGAGCGTGTCGGCCGCATCCTCAAGATGCACGCCAACAAGCGCGAGGACATCAAGGAGGCCCGGACGGGCGACATCGTGGCCGCCGTGGGCCTCTCGTCGACGGCCACGGGCGACACCCTGTGTCACCCGGATCACCCGATCGTCCTCGAGACCCTGAGCTTCCCCGAGCCGGTCATCGCCATCGCCATCGAGCCGAAGACGAAGGCCGACGAGGAGAAGATGGGGACGGCCCTGGAGAAGATCCAGAGGGAGGACCCCTCCTTCCGGGTCCGGACGGACCGGGAGACGGGCCAGACGCTGATCTCGGGGATGGGCGAGCTCCACCTGGAGATCATCGTGGACCGCCTCTCCAGGGAGTTCGGGCTGGGCGCCGACATCGGGCGGCCCCAGGTGGCCTACAGGGAGACGATCCGCAAGGCCGTCCGCACGGAAGGGCGGTTCATCCGGCAGTCCGGCGGCCGCGGCCAGTTCGGCCATGTGTGGCTCGAGATCGCGCCCAACGAGCCGGGCAAGGGCCTGTCCTTTGAAAACCGGATCATCGGCGGTGCGGTGCCCCGGGAGTACATCCCCGCCGTCGAGAAGGGCATCGTCGAGGCGATGGAGGAGGGGGTGCTGGCCGGATACCCCGTCGTGGACGTGAAGGTGGCCGTCGTGGACGGCTCCTACCACGAGGTGGATTCGTCGGAGCTGGCATTCAAGATCGCCGCCTCCATGGGTTTCAAGAACGGGGTCAGGCGGGCCCACCCGGTCCTGCTCGAACCCGTCATGTCCGTCGAGGTCGTCGTCCCGAAGGAGTACCTGGGGGACGTGATCGGAAACCTGACCTCGCGGCGCGGAAAGATCGTGAGCATCGAGAGCCGGCCGGGCTCCGAAGCGATCCAGGCGGAGGTGCCGCTGGCCGAGATGTTCGGCTACGCCACCGACCTGCGGTCCAAGACCCAGGGGCGGGCCACCTACACGATGCAGTTTCTCAACTACGCCGCCGTGTCGGAGGACCGGGCCCGGGACATCATCGAAAAGAAAAAGAACTGAGGCACAGGGCCAGGCAACACAACATCGATCATCATACGGAAGGTAAGGAGGTAACTGGAGATGGCGAAGAAAAAATTCGAAAGGACGAAGCCGCATGTCAATATCGGGACCATCGGGCACGTCGACCACGGCAAGACCACGTTGACCGCCGCGATCACGAAGCATCTCGCTTCCAAGGGATTGGCCCAGTACATGTCCTTCGACATGATCGACAACGCGCCCGAGGAAAAGGAGCGCGGCGTGACCATCAACATCGCCCACGTGGAGTACGAGACGGCCAAGCGCCACTACGCCCACGTCGACTGCCCGGGGCACTCCGACTACATCAAGAACATGATCTCGGGAGCCGCCCACATGGACGGCGCCATCCTCGTCGTCGCCGCCTCCGAAGGCCCCATGCCCCAGACCCGGGAGCACATCCTGCTGGCCCGCCAGGTGCAGGTTCCCTACATGCTCGTCTTCATGAACAAGGTGGACCTCGTGGACGACCCCGAGCTGCTCGACCTCGTCGAGCTCGAGCTCCGGGAGCTGCTCACGAAGTACCAGTTCCCCGGCGACAAGACGCCCATCATCCGCGGCTCCGCCCTGAAGGCCCTGGAGGCCGACGACCCCAACTCGCCCGACGCCAAGTGCATCTTCGAGCTCATGGACGCCGTCGACAGCTACATCCCCGAGCCGCAGCGCGACCTCGACAAGCCGTTCCTGATGCCCGTGGGCGACGTCTTCAGCATCTCCGGCCGCGGCACCGTCGTGACGGGCCGCGTGGACCGCGGGGTCATCCGGACGGGCGACGAGGTGGAGATCATCGGCATCCGCCCCACCTTCAAGACGGTCTGCACGGGCGTCGAGATGTTCCGCAAGACCCTGGACGAGGGGCGCGCCGGCGACGACATCGGCGTCCTGCTGCGCGGCACGAAGCGCGAGGAAGTGGAGCGCGGGCAGGTCGTGGCGAAGCCCGGGTCCATCACGCCCCACACGAAGTTCAAGGCCCAGGTCTACGTCCTGACGAAGGAGGAGGGGGGGCGCCACACGCCGTTCTTCTCCGGTTACCGGCCCCAGTTCTACTTCCGGACGACGGACGTGACGGGCGTCACCACGCTGCCGGCGGGCGTCGAGATGGTCATGCCCGGCGACAACGTGGAGATGGAAGTGGTGCTCATCACCCCCATCGCCATGGAGAAGCAGCTGCGGTTCGCCATCCGCGAGGGCGGCAAGACCGTCGGCGCGGGCGTCATCAGTGAAATACTCGAGTAAGCGAGGTACCCAAACGGATCATGGCCGATCAGAAGATTCGAATCCGTCTGAAGGCGTACGACTACAAGCTGCTGGACCGGTCCGCCGAGGACATCGTGGACACGGCGAAGCGCACGGGCGCCCGCGTGGCGGGCCCCATCCCGCTTCCCACGATGATCAACAAGTTCTGCGTGAACCGCTCGCCGCACGTGGACAAGAAGTCCCGGGAGCAGTTCGAGGTGAGGACCCACAAGCGGCTCATCGACATCATTGATCCCACGCAGGCCACGGTGGACGCCCTGATGAAGCTGGACCTCTCCGCCGGGGTCGACGTGGAAATCAAGTTGTAACGCGTGACGACACGGAGATGGACGGGGTGTCCTTCAGTCCATCTCCTTTTTCGTCCCCTCACGCACAGCCAGCGCGGAAGTGGATGCTATGGAAAAGGGATTGATAGGCAGAAAGTTGGGGATGACCCAGATCTTCGCCGCCGACGGGGCCTCGGTGCCCGTCACGGTGATCGAGGCGGGGCCCTGCTACGTGATCCAGAAGAAGACCGAGGAGTCGGACGGCTACAACGCCATCCAGCTCGGGTTCGACCGCAAGCGGCAGAAGAACGTCACGAAGCCCCTGCAGGGCCACTTCAAGAAGGCCGACCGGGGGTTCTTCCGCGTGCTGCGCGAGTTCAAGACGGACGCGGCGGGCACCTTCGAGCTGGGCCAGGAGCTCACGGCCTCCATCTTCGCGGCGGGCGATTTCGTCGACGTCACCGGGACGAGCAAGGGCCGCGGGTTTGCCGGCGGCGTGAAGCGGCACGGCTTCCGCGGCGGCCGGGCCACCCACGGCTCCATGTTCCACCGGGCCCCGGGGTCCATCGGCGCGAGCGCCTTTCCCTCGAGGGTCTTCAAGGGGCAGCGGCTGCCGGGCCACATGGGCGACGAGCGCAAGACGGTGCAGAACCTCCTCGTCATGGGCGTGCGCCCCGAGCTGAACGTCATCCTCGTCAAGGGCGCGGTCCCGGGGAGCAAGAACGGGATCGTCGTGATCAAGAACGCCGTCAAAAAGAGCTGAGAAGCAACTGGAGTGAACGAGCCATGCCCGTGGTGAGCGTATACGATATCGAGAAGAACAAGGTGGCCGAGGTGGCGCTCAACGACGCCGTCTTCGGGGCCGAGGTCAACCGGGACGCCATCTACGAGGTCGTCCGGATGCAGATGGCCGCGAAGCGCCAGGGCACCCACGACACCAAGGAACGCGGCGAGATCAGCGGCGGCGGCAAGAAGCCCTGGCGCCAGAAGGGCACCGGCCGGGCCCGCGCGGGCACCACCCGTTCCCCCCTGTGGAGGGGCGGCGGGACGGTCTTCGGGCCCACCCCCCGCGATCACTCCTTCACGGTGCCCAAGAAGGTGCGCCGCCTGGCTCTCATCTCGGCGCTGAGCATGAAGGTCCGGGAGGAGAAGCTCGTCGTGCTGAAGGACTTCCCCCTGGCCGAGGTGAAGACGAAGAGGTTCAAGGAGGTCCTCGACCGCTTCGGGCTCAAGAAGACCCTCGTCGTGATCGACCGCTCCGACGAGGTGCTCGAGAAATCCTCCCGGAACCTCCCCGATGTGAAGATGATGCGATGCGAGGGCATCAACGTGTACGACCTGCTGAAGTACGACAGCCTCGTGCTCCTGGAGCCTTCGATCCGGAAAATAGAGGGGGCGCTGGCATAATGGAACTCCATCAGATCATCCGACGGCCGCTCGTGACCGAAAAGACGACGCTCCTGCGCGAGGGCAACCAGTACATCTTCGAGGTGGACCCTCGGGCCAACAAGATCGAGATCGAGAAGGCCGTGGAGAAGCTCTTCAAGGTGAAGGTTCTCGACGTGCGGACCCAGAACGTTCTGGGGAAGAAGAAGCGCTACGGGCGGCTCATGGGCAAGAAGAGGGACTGGAAGAAGGCCATCGTCACCGTGGCGCCCGGCAGCTCCATCGAGATATTCGACAAAGTCTAGGATAAGGACGACGACCCATGGCGATCAAAACCATGAAGCCCACGACACCGGCCCGGCGGTACCAGACCTACTCGACCTTCGAGGAGATCACCTCCACGGAGCCCGAGAAGAGCCTCACGAAGCCGGTGAAGAAGACGGGCGGCCGCAACAACGCGGGCCGCATGACGAGCCGACACCGCGGCGGCGGGCACAAGCGCAAGTACCGCGTGGTGGACTTCCGCCGCGAAAAGACGGACATCCCCGCGAAGGTGAAGACCATCGAGTACGACCCGAACCGCTCGGCGCGCATCGCCCTCGTCAGCTACGCCGACGGCGAGAAGCGCTACATCGTGGCTCCCGTGGACCTGAAGGTGGGCGACCCGGTCATCACGAGCGCCTCGGCGGACATCAAGCCCGGCAACGCCATGCCGCTGCGGGCCATCCCCCTGGGGTCGCTCATCCACAACGTCGAGCTGCGGCCCGGCAAGGGCGCCCAGATGGTCCGCTCCGCCGGCACCTACGCGCAGCTCATGGCCAAGGAGGGCGCCTACGCCCAGGTGCGGCTCCCCTCCGGCGAGGTCCGGAAGGTCCACGTCGAGTGCAAGGCCACCATCGGCCAGGTGGGCAACGTGACCCACGAGGGCATCAGCATCGGCAAAGCGGGGCGCACCCGCTGGCTGGGCAAGAAGCCCCGGGTGCGCGGGGTCGCCATGAACCCCATCGACCACCCCATGGGCGGCGGCGAGGGGAAGACCTCCGGCGGCCGTCACCCCTGCAGCCCCTGGGGCGTGCCGACGAAGGGCTACAAGACGCGGAAGAACAAGACCACCGACAAATACATCATCAAGAAGAGGGACAAGAAATAGTGGCACGCTCAATCAAGAAAGGCCCGTACATCGAGGCGAAGCTTGCGGAGAAGGTCCGCAGAGCCGAGGCGGCCGGGGACCGCGGGGTCATCAAGACCTGGTCGCGCCGCTCCACGATCACCCCGGAATTGATCGGGCACACCTTCGCCGTGCACAACGGCAAGAAGTTCATCCCCGTGTTCGTCACGGAGAACATGGTGGGCCACAAGCTCGGGGAGTTCGCGCCGACGCGGACATTCTTCAGCCACGCGGGCGACCGCAAGACGAAGGTGCGCAAGTAGTCGCCGCGCGGGGGGAAACGGGAAAACCGGAGACAGGACGTCATGGAAGCAAGAGCAGTTGCACGGTTCGTGAGGATATCGCCGCAGAAGGCCCGGCTCGTCGTCGATCTCGTCCGGGGGCTGAAAGTCGAGGAGGCCGACCGGATCCTGGCCTTCTCGCGCAAACGGGCCGCCGGGCTCGTGAAGAAGGTGCTCAAGAGCGCCGTGGCCAACGCGACGCAGAACCCGAACATCGACGAGAAGATCCTCTTCGTGAAGGAGATCTTCGTGGACCAGGGGCCGGCCCTGAAGCGCCACAAGGCGAAAACCATGGGGCGCGTGGCGCCCATCAAGCGCCGGATGAGCCACATCACCGTCGTACTCGACGAGCAGTAAGACGCAAGGAGGATGGGATCTTGGGTCAGAAGGTAAACCCGATCGGATTGAGGCTGGGGATCAACAAGGGCTGGAGCTCGAAGTGGTTCGCCGAGAAGAACTACGGCACCCTCGTCCACCAGGACATCAAGCTCCGCAAGTTCCTAAAAAAGAAATTCTACCACGCGGGCATCTCGAAGATCGAGATCGAGCGGGCCGCCGACAAGGCGAAGGTGAACATCCACGCCGCCCGCCCCGGCATCATCATCGGCAAGAAGGGCTCCGAGATCGAGAAGCTCAAGAAGGACCTCGACGGCATGACCGGCGGCGAGACGATCATCAACATCATGGAGGTGCGCAAGCCCGAGATCGACGCGCAGCTCGTCGCGGAGAACGTGGCGCTGCAGCTCGAGCGACGCATCGCCTTCCGGCGGGCCATGAAGAAGAGCGTGACCTCGGCCCTGAAGTTCGGCGCCAAGGGGATCCGGATCACCTGCTCGGGCCGCCTCGGGGGCGCCGAGATGTCCCGGATGGAGTGGTACCGCGAGGGCAAGGTGCCCCTGCACACCCTGCGGGCCGACATCGACTACGGCTTTGCCGAGGCACGGACGACCTACGGGGCCATCGGGGTCAAGGTGCTCATCTATCACGGGGACGTGCTGCCCGACAAGAAGCAGGCCAGCGCCTAGGACGGCGGGAACCGGCAGCGAGGAGACATAGACGATGTTAAGTCCGAAACGCATCAAGTTCAGGAAGATCCAGAAGGGGAGGCTGGGCGGCAAGGCGACCAAGGGCAACGAGGTGTCCTTCGGCCAGTACGGCCTGCAGGCCCTGGCCCCGGGCCGCATCACGGCCCAGCAGATCGAGAGCGCCCGTGTCGCCATGACGCGCCACATCAAGCGCGGCGGGAAGATCTGGATCCGCATCTTCCCCCACAAGTCCTTCACGAAAAAGCCCGCCGAGACCCGCATGGGAAAGGGCAAGGGCGCCCCGGAAGGGTGGATCGCGACGGTGAGGCCCGGGACGGTCATGTACGAGATGGAAGGCGTGACCCCGGACGTGGCCCGCGAGGCCTTCCGCCTGGCGGCCCACAAGCTGCCCGTTCCGACGAAATTCTTGACGAGGGATATCTTCGATGAAGACTAAGGAAATCAGGGACCTCAGTATCGACGAGCTCCGGGTGAAGGAGCGGGATCTCACGGACGAGCTCTTCCGGCTGAAGATCCGTCACACGACGGGGCAGCTGGACTCCCCCGCGGCGTTGAAGAATGTCCGACGGGACATCGCCCGCATCAAGACCGTCATGAAGCAGAAGGAGCTGCAGAAACAGGTATGAACCAGAGGGGAAACAAGCGGACCATCAAGGGGGTCGTCGTCAGCGACAAGATGGACAAGACCGTCGTCGTGAAGACCGAGCGGCTCGTCAAACACACGGGGTTCCGGAAGTACGTGCGGCAGCACCAGAAGTACAAGGCCCACGACGAGCGCAACGAGTGCGGCGTGGGCGACACGGTCCTGATCGTGGAGTCCCGTCCTCTGAGCCGGGACAAGCGCTGGAGGGTGCGCGAGATTCTGGAAAAGGCGAAGTAGCCCGGAGTCGGAAACAGCAGGGGTGAACGGGGTGTCGATATGATTCAGATGCGTACCATTTTGAATGCCGCGGATAACTCGGGGGCCAAGAAGGTGTCCTGCATCGGCGTGCTGGGCGGGTCGCGGAAGCGGACGGCGACCGTGGGGGACGTGATCGTGGTGTCCGTCAAGGAGGCCATCCCCAACGCGAAGGTGAAGAAGGGTGACGTGATGAAGGCCGTGGTCGTCCGGACGAAGAAGGAAGTCCGGCGCAACGACGGGACGTACCTCAAGTTCGACGACAACTCGGCGGTGCTCATCAACAACCAGATGGAGCCCGTGGGGACGCGCATCTTCGGGCCCGTGGCCCGCGAGCTTCGCGCCAAGCAGTTCATGAAAATCATCTCGCTGGCTCCGGAAGTTCTGTGAGCCGCAGGAAACGGGACGGGAGCATGCAGACGAACCGACTGAAAAAGGGCGACACGGTGAAGGTCATCGCCGGCAGGGAAAAGGGCAAGACCGGCAAGGTCACGAAGATCCTGGCCGGCGGCAACAAGGTCGTGATCGAGAAACTCAACATGATCAAGCGCCACCAGCGGCCCGACCAGAAGAGCAAGGGCGGCATCATGGAGAAGGAGGCCCCGCTGGACGCCTCCAACGTCGCACCGGTGTGCGCGAAGTGCGGGACGGGCGTCCGCGTCGGGTTCAAGACCCTCGAGGACGGCAAGAAGGTCCGGATGTGCCGCAAGTGCAACGAGCAGCTCGATCAGTAACCCGGGGATGGAATCCATGGCAAGACTCAAAGACTACTACAAGAGCGAAGTCGTCCCGGCCATGATGAAGCAGTTCGGGTACCGCAACACGATGCAGGTGCCCCGGCTGGAGAAGATCATCGTGAACATGGGCCTGGGCGAGGCGATCCAGAACGTCAAGATCCTCGAGAGCGCCTCCGCGGAGATCGGAGCCCTGACGGGGCAGAAGCCCGTCATCACGAAGGCCCGCAAGTCCATCGCCACCTTCAAGCTGCGCAAGGGCATGTCCATCGGCTGCATGGTGACCCTGCGCAAGGAGAGGATGTACGAGTTCTTCGACCGGCTCGTGAACGTGGCGCTTCCCCGGATCCGCGACTTCCGGGGCATCCCGCCCAGCTCCTTCGACGGGCGCGGCAACTTCGCCATGGGGATCAAGGAGCAGTTCATCTTCCCCGAGATCGACTACGACAAGATCGACAAGGTCAAGGGCATGAACGTGGTCATCGTCACGACGGCGCGGACCGACGAGGAGGCCCGGCATCTGCTGAAGCTCATGGGGATGTCCTTCAGGAACTAGGAACCCGGATGGAGGAACACCTTGGCTAAGAAGTCCCTGATTGCAAAAGCGAAGAGGCCGAAGAAGTTTTCGGTCCGAGAGTACAACCGCTGCCCGATCTGCGGGAGGCCCCGGGCGTACTACCGCAAATTCAACATGTGCCGCATCTGCCTGCGCAAGTACGCCTCCTGGGGGGAGATCCCCGGTGTGATCAAGTCGAGCTGGTAGACGGGGAGGAGCAAGGATTTATGGGTATGACCGATCCGATCGCGGATATGCTGACCAGAGTCCGGAACGCGAACCGCATGAAGTTCCGGAGCGTGAACGCCCGGCTCTCGCGCATGAACCTGGAGATTGTCAAGGTCCTCAAGCGGACCGGCTACATCAGCGGGTTCGACGTGAAGAAGGACGCCAACAAGCGGGACGTCCTCAAGATCTACCTCAAGTACACGGACACGAAGGGCCGCGTGATCCAGGACCTCCAGCGGGTGAGCAAGCCGGGCCGGAGGATCTACGTGTCGAGCAGGAAGATCCCCAAGGTGTACAACGGCTTCGGGGTGGCCATCGTCTCGACGCCCCGGGGGATCATGACGGACAAGGAAGCCAGGCAGCAGAACGTGGGCGGCGAGATCGTCTGCAACGTCTGGTAAGCGCAAGTCAGGAGAGACACCCATGTCACGAATCGGGAAGAAAATCATCCCCCTGCCGGACAAGGTGACGGTCAGCGTCGCCGGCGGCGGGATCAAGGTGACCGGTCCCAAGGGGACCCTCACGCGGGCGCTGCCCCGGGACATCGAGATCGTGCAGGAGGGCAAGGCCCTCTCCGTGAAGACCACCCACGAGGGCCGCAGGGCCGGCGCCCTGCACGGCCTGACGCGGACGCTCGTGGCCAACATGGTCACGGGGGTGAGCGCGGGCTTCACGAAGGGCCTCGAGATCTCCGGCGTGGGCTTCCGCGCCGAGCTCGCGGGCACGACGCTCAAGCTGTTCGTCGGCTACTCCGTGCCGCTCACCTACGAGGTCCCGGAGGGGGTCGCGGTGAAGGTCGAGAAGCAGACGAGCCTCACCGTCTCCGGGATCGACAAGGAGCTCGTGGGCCGGGTCGCCGCCGAGATCCGCGCCAAGCGCAAGCCCGAGCCCTACAAGGGCAAGGGGATCCGCTACGCGGGCGAGGTCGTGCGGCGCAAGGTCGGCAAGTCCGCCGGCGCGTAAGGCGTTCGGGAACATAACCCCATACTCACGAAGAGGGCAGAACCGTGTACTCGTCAGCGAAGAAGATCCAGAAGGTCCGAGAAAAGCGCAAGAAGCGTGTCCGGGGCAAGGTGGCAGGGACGGCCGGACGGCCGCGCCTGTCCGTGTTCCGCAGCGCCCGGCATATCTACGTGCAGGCCGTCGACGACGAGGCCGGCCGGACGCTGGCCGAGGCCTCCACGCGCAGCAAGGAGATCGCCGAGGCGATCGCGAAGCTGAACAAGACGGCCGCCGCCGCCGAGGTGGGCAAGCTCATGGCAAGGAAGCTTGCGGCCCTCCGGATCGAGTCGGCGGTGTACGACCGGGGCTCGTTCCTCTACCACGGCCGGGTGAAGGCCCTGGCCGAGGGCGCGCGGGAGGCGGGCCTGAAATTCTAGCAACCGAAACCGTTGAAAAGGGAGTGACCGTTGGACAGGGACAACCGGGAAAGAAAAGAGTTCATGGTGGAAGAGACGGAGATCCTGGACCGCGTCGTGGCGATCAACCGCACGGCCAAGGTCGTCAAGGGCGGCCGGCGGTTCCGGTTCAGCGCCATCGTGGTCGTCGGGGACGGCAAGGGCTCCGTCGGCGCCGGGCTCGGCAAGGCCAACGAGGTGCCCGAGGCGATCCGCAAGGGGATGGAGAAGGCCCGCAAGAGCATGGCGAAGGTTTCCATCGCCAACCGCACGATTCCCCACGAGATCGTCGGGGAGTTCGGGGCCGGCCGGGTCATGCTGAAGCCCGCCTCGGAGGGGACGGGCCTCATCGCGGGCGGCGCCGTCCGCGCCGTGCTGGAAGTGGCGGGCGTCCAGAACGTGCTCACGAAGTGCCTGGGCTCCCACAACCCCCACAACCTGGTCAAGGCGACGCTCGACGGCCTCCGCAGGCTCCGGTCCGCCGGTCAGATCGCGGCGCTGCGGGGCAGGGACGTGGCAGACATTTAACCGATGGGTCCGAGGATGCAGCCGTGGAAAAGAAGCTGAAGATCACACTGGTGAAGAGTTCCATCGGGCGGCCCGAGAAGCAGCGCAAGGTGCTGCGCGGCATGGGGCTCGTCCGGATGAACCGGAGCGTGACGCTCCAGGATACCCCCGAGGTCCGGGGCATGGTCGGCAAGGTGAGCCATCTTGTGGCCGTGGAAGAAATCAGCGGGTGAGCGCGATGAACCTGAGCGAACTGAGGCCCCCCGAGGGGTCGAGAAAGAAACGGAAGAGGATCGGCCGGGGCGACGGTTCGGGCCACGGCGGGACCTCCACGAAGGGGCACAAGGGCCTCAAGGCCCGTTCGGGCCACAACTCCCGGCCCGGCTACGAGGGCGGCCAGATGCCGCTTTCCCGCCGGCTGCCCAAGAAGGGCTTCAAGAACGTCTTCCGCAAGGAGATTGTCATCGTCAACCTGGGCGATCTCAACCGGTTCTCCGGCGAGACCCCCGTCGACGCGGCGGCCCTGCTGGCGGGCGGGGTGATCCGGCGCACGGGCGACGGGATCAAGGTCCTCGCCAAGGGGACGATCGAGAAGGCCCTCACCGTGAGGGTGAACGCCGTCAGCGCGGCCGCGAGGGAGAAGATCGAGGCGGCCGGCGGCAAGGTCGAGGTCATCGGATAAGGGGTCATCGGATTTGATCGGCGGACTCAAAAACATCCCGAAAATTCCCGAGCTCCAGAAGCGCATCGCCTTCACGTTCCTGCTTCTGGGCGTGTACCGGATCGGGGCCCACGTGCCCACGCCGGGGATCGACACGGCGGCGCTGGCCGCGTTCTTCGACCAGGCGAGGGGGTCCCTCCTGGGGCTCTTCGACCTGTTCGCGGGCGGCGCGCTGTCGAACCTCTCGGTCTTCGCGCTGGGGATCATGCCCTACATCAGCGCCTCCATCATCCTGCAGCTGCTCACGATCGCCATCCCGCACCTGGAGCGGCTCTCGAAAGAGGGCGAGGCGGGCCGGCGCAAGATCACACAGTACACCCGCTACGGGACGGTGCTGCTGTCGCTCATCCAGGGCTTCGGCATCGCCGTGGGGCTGGAGAACATGGCGGGCCCCACGGGGGCCTCCATCGTGATCACCCCCGGCTGGGGCTTCCGCCTCATGACGGTCATCACCCTCACGGCGGGGACGGCCTTCATCATGTGGCTGGGCGAGCAGATCACGGAGCGCGGCATCGGCAACGGGATCTCTCTCATCATCTTCGCCGGCATCGTCTGCCGGGGCCCGGAGGGCGTCTTCAACACCTTCCGGCTTGTCTCGACGGGGGAGATGGGGATTCTGGCGGTGATCTTCCTGGCCGTCTTCATGGTGGCCGTCGTCGGCGCCATCGTTTTCATGGAGACGGGCCAGCGGCGCATCCCCGTGCAGTACGCCAAGCGGATCGTGGGGCGGAAAATGTACGGCGGGCAGACCACGCACCTGCCGCTCAAGATCAACACGTCGGGCGTCATCCCGCCCATCTTCGCGTCGTCGATCATCATGTTCCCGGCGACCCTGGCCCAGTTCATCCCCCACCCGTGGATGAAGGCGGTCTCGGACCTGCTGGTGCCGGGGGCCGTTCTCTACGAGCTGATCTACGTCGCGTTCATCGTGTTCTTCTGCTTCTTCTACACGGCCGTCGTGTTCAACCCGGTCGACGTGGCCGAGAACATGAAGAAGCACGGCGGATTCGTCCCGGGCATCCGGCCGGGAAAGAAAACGGCCGAGTACATCGACCACGTGCTGAGCCGGCTGACCTTCAGCGGGGCCATCTACGTCTCGGCGGTCTGCGTGCTGCCGAGCATCCTGATGGTGTACTTCAACGTCCCCTTCTACTTCGGCGGGACGGCGCTGCTCATCGTCGTGGGCGTGGCGCTCGACACGGCGGGGCAGATCGAGACGCACCTGCTGGCGCGGCAGTACGAGGGGTTCCTCAAGAAAGGGCGTCTGGCCAAGCGGCGGTAAGGAGACCCGGTCATGGTCATCTTGAAATCTCGGCAAGAGATTGAAAAGATGAGACAGAGCAACGTCCTCGTCGCCGTGATCCTGGAGGAACTCAAGAAGAAGATCAAGCCGGGTGTCAAGACGATCGAGCTGGACCGGCTCTCCGAGGAGCTGGCCCTTAAAAAGGGGGCCCGGCCGGCCTTCAAGGGATATCGGGGGTACCCCTACTCCCTGTGCACCTCGGTCAACAGCGAGGTGGTGCACGGGATGCCCTCGGAGAGGGAGCTGAAGGAAGGCGACATCGTCAGTCTCGACTTCGGCATCCTCCGCGGCGGCTACTACGGGGACGCGGCGGTGACGCTGCCCGTGGGGGAGATCACCCCCGCGGCGAAGCGGTTGCTCCGGGTCACGGAAGAGGCCCTGTACCGGGGGATTGAGGAGGTCAGGGCGGGGAACCGCATCGGAGACGTCTCCGCGGCCATCCAGGGCCACGTCGAGGCGGCCGGGTTCTCCGTGGTGCGGGATCTCGTCGGGCACGGCATCGGCAAGAGCCTCCACGAGGACCCCCAGGTCCCCAACTACGGGACGAGCGGCCGGGGGATCGAGCTGAAATCGGGGATGGTGTTCGCCATCGAGCCCATGGTCAACGAGGGCACCTACCGGGTGGACATCCTCCGGGACGGGTGGACGGTGGTGACGGCCGACGGGAAGCTGTCGGCCCATTTCGAACATTCCGTGGCCGTCACGGACAACGGGCCGGACATTCTGAGCCGGCTCGGCTGAGCGCAGGGAGCCTATGGCAAAAGAAGAACCCATCGAGGTGGAAGGCACGGTCGTCGAGACGCTGCCGAACGCCATGTTCCGGGTGGAGCTGGAGAACGGGCACCGCGTGCTGGCCCACATTTCGGGAAAGATGCGGATGCACTTCATCAAGATCCTCCCCGGGGACAAGGTGACGGTGGAACTGTCGCCCTACGACCTGACGCGGGGCCGGATCACCTACCGGACGAAGTAGGGCGCCGAACGGCCGAGGGCCGATGGAGAACAAGGGGGTTTCATCGTGAAAGTAAGACCTTCCGTGAAGAAGATGTGCGATAAGTGCAAGATCATCAAACGCCACGGCGTCGTGCGCGTGATCTGCGAGAACCCGAAGCACAAGCAGCGCCAGGGATAACACACAACCATTCGAGGAGGCCCGAGCAGTGGCACGAATTGCAGGCGTTGACCTACCGAAGAACAAGCGCATGGAGATCGCCCTGACCTACATCTACGGGATCGGCCGCTCCAAGGCGAAGGAGATCCTCCGCGAGGCGGGCATCCCCTACGAGACGAAGACGGACGTCATCACCGACGCGGAAGTCACGGCCATCCGCAACATCATCGACCGGGAGCACAAGGTGGAGGGCGACCTGCGCCGGGAGGTCTCCATGTCGATCAAGCGTCTCATGGACGTCGGGGCGTACCGCGGGCTGCGGCACCGCAAGGGGCTTCCCAGCCGCGGGCAGCGCACGCACACCAACGCCCGGACCCGCAAGGGGCCCCGCAGGGCGATCGCCGGCAAGAAGAAGTAAACACGACATTCGACAGCTGGAGGGCACATGGCCAGTCCGAGGAGAAAGACCGGAAAGAAGCGCGAGAAAAAGAACGTTCCCGAGGGGATCGCCCACATCCAGTCGACGTTCAACAACACCATCGTCACCATCACCGACCTGACCGGGAACGTCATTTCCTGGGCGTCCTCCGGGATGTCGGGGTTCAAGGGCTCCCGGAAAGGGACCCCCTTTGCGGCCCAGATGGCCGCCGAGAGCGCCGTGAAGAAGGCCAAGGAACAGGGCCTGCGGTCCGTGCGGGTCTACGTGAAGGGGCCGGGCTCGGGCCGGGAGTCGGCGCTCCGGGCGCTGCAGGCCGCGGGGCTGACGATCAGCCTGATCCGCGACGTCACGCCGATCCCCCACAACGGCTGCCGTCCGCCGAAGCGAAGGCGCGTGTAATCCCACAGACGAACGATTCATCGACCCACAGGGAGGAAGAACTTGGCACGTTACAGAGGCTCAGAATGCAGGCTTTGCCGTCGAGAAGGCCTGAAGCTGTTTTTCAAGGGCGACCGCTGCTACACCGAGAAGTGCGCGTTCGAACGGCGGGGCTACGCACCCGGCGAGCACGGGCAGGCGAGGAAGAAGCACTCCGACTACGGCGTCCAGCTTCGCGAGAAGCAGCGCCTGAAAAGGATGTACGGGCTGCTCGAGAAGCAGTTCCGGGGCTACTTCGAGAAGGCCGACCGCATGAGGGGCATCACGGGCTCGAACCTCCTGATGCTCCTGGAGCGCAGGCTCGACAACGTGGTGTTCCGGCTGGGCTTCGCCCCGTCCCGGAACGAGGCGCGGCAGCTCGTGCGCCACAGCCACTTCCTCGTCAACGGCAGGAAGGTCAACATCCCCTCGTACACGGTGCGGAAAGACGACGTCGTGGAGTTGCGGGAGAAGAGCCGGAAGGTCCTCCCCATCCTCGATTCCCTCGAAACGGTGGCCCGCAGGGGCATCCCGGGGTGGCTGGAGCTGGACAAAGGCAACTTCAGGGGCGTCGTGAAGGCCATCCCGACGCGCGAGGACATCACCATGCCCGTCCAGGAGCAGCTGGTGGTCGAGCTTTACTCCAAGTAACCTGTCAGGAGCCGCCCGGGCGGACCCGCCGGGCGATAACCCCGATCCCAGGCGGTTTGCGAGCCTGATAGCCAGAGGGAAGATTGATTATGCAGAGAAACTGGCGCAGCCTGATCCGGCCGAAACGGATCGAGATCGACGAGAAGACCCACAGCAGGTCCTACGCGGAATTCACCATCCAGCCCCTCGAGAGGGGATACGGCATCACCCTGGGGAACTCCCTGCGGCGCGTGCTGCTGTCCTCCATCCAGGGGGCGGCCATCGTGTCCGTCCGGTTCGACAAGGTCCTCCACGAGTTTTCCTCCATTCCGGGCGTCAAGGAGGACGTGACGGACATCATCCTGAACCTCAAGGGCGTCCGCCTGAAGCTCCACGGCGATGTCCCCCGCACCATCAAGATCGACGCGGCCAAGGCGGGCCCCGTCAAGGCCGGCGACATCATCACGGACGCCCACGTGGAGGTCCTCAACCCCGAGCACCACATCGCCACCCTCACGACGGGAGGCAAGATGAAGGCCGAGATGGTCGTGAAGATGGGCAAGGGCTACGTCATGGCCAAGCGGGAGCGGGATCCCGAGCAGCCCGAGGGCACCATCAACATCGATGCCATCTTCTCGCCCATCAAGAAGGTGAGCTACACCGTCAGCCACGCCCGCGTGGGACAGATCACGGACTTCGACAAGCTCGTCCTCGAGGTCTGGACCGACGGCAGCGTGCAGCCCGAGGACGCCGTGGCCTTCGCGGCCAAGATCCTGAAGGGACAGCTCGACATCTTCATCAACTTCGAGGAGACGGAGGAGGAGAAGGTGCAGGAGGAGGCCGGGCAGAGCGAGAGGCTCAGCGAAAACCTCCTGAAGAGCGTGGACGAGCTGGAGCTCTCCGTGCGGTCGGCCAACTGCCTAAAGAACGCGGGCATCCACATCATCGGCGAACTGGTGCAGAAAACGGAAGCGGAGATGCTCAAGACCCGCAACTTCGGCCGCAAGTCCCTCAACGAGATCAAGGAGATCCTCTCCGAGATGGGGCTTTCGCTCGGGATGAAGATCGACTGGCCGCCCAAGGGAAGGGAAGAGGCCGCAAGCGCCGACGGACACTAACGACCGGAAAGGAATGTTGTTCATGCGACACGGGGTAGGCGGAAGAAAGCTTGGCAGGACCACGAGCCACCGGACGGCCATGCTTCGCAATATGGTGACGTCGTTTCTGAAGCACGAAAAGATCGAGACCACCGACGTCAAGGCCAAGGAGCTCAGGCGGGTGGCCGACAGGATGATCACGCTGGCCAAGGAGGGCGGTCTCCATGCCCGCCGTCAGGCCGCGGCGCTGATCCGGGACAAGGATGTCGTGAAGAAGCTCTTCGACGAGATCGGGACCCGGTTCGCGGACCGCCAGGGCGGATACACGCGGATCGTCAAGACGGGATTCCGGGCCGGCGACAGCGCCCCCATGGCGGTGATCGAGCTGATGGCGAAGCCCGCCGAGAAGAAGGCCAAGAAGGAAAAGCCGGCGAAGAAGGAGAGCAGGCCCAAGGCGAAGAGAGAGCCCAAGGCGAAGAGAGAGCCCAAGGCGAAGAAGGAAGCCAAGCCCAGGGCAGCGAAGGCTCCCGGGGCGGAGAAGAAAGCCGGGCCGAAACCCGCCGAGGCCGGGAAGGGCGAGGCGAAGGCGGAGTAGACAAACCGTCCGCGTGCGATCTCCGGGGTGGGGACCGAGTTCCCCGCCCCTTTTTTATTCACCGCGGCCCCCTTGATTTTCTTCAAGAAACGTTATACAAGGCGTCAGGTACCCGCAGCCGGGAAATCCGCTGTCATCCCGCGATCATTCAGTCCTTTTCAGGCATCGGGGAAGAAAGGAGAAAAGAGCCATGGCGGAGGAAAAAATAGGCGAGATCGTAAAATTCTTCGCGAAACCCAGTGTCGCGGCGATCAAGATCACCGCAGGAGAGGTGAAGGTGGGGGACACGCTCAAGTACGTCGGCCACACGACGAATTTCGAGAACGTCGTCGAGTCCATGGAGGTCAACAACGCGAAGGTCGAGAAGGCCGTCGTGGGCGACTACATCGGCGTCAAGGTGTCGGACCGGTGCAGGCCTGGGGACGAGGTATTCAAGGTCATCCCGGATTAGTGAAAACGGAAAAAAGACGAAGTTCTGAAGTTGAGAAGTTGAGAAGCTTGGGTCAGCCGGCAGGAAATCATTCGCCCGCCGTTTTCCGAACTTCCCAGCTTCCAAACTACTAAACTTCCTGCCTGAAAGGCATGCGACAGGGCCATGGGAGAATCGTATCCCGTGGCCTTTTTGTTTTCGCGGGGACTCCGTCACAAAGGGGTTGCCCGCGGCGGCGGGGCTGTGGTAACGTGCGCCGACGGTGCACCAAAAGGGTTCAGGGTACTGGGTCCAGGGTACAGGGTGAACCCGGAGGGAGGGCAGCCTGTACGGGACGAATTCATGGCCCGACAACCCGGGAGCCCATGAACCTCGACCCCCTTGAATACCTGGACAGCCTGAAGGGTGCCGGCATCCGGCCCGGCCTGGCACCGGTACGCAGATTGCTGAAGCGCCTGGGGGACCCGCAGGATCGTTACAGGAGCCTTCTGGTCGGCGGCACCAACGGCAAGGGCTCCATCGCGTCGAGCCTGGCCTCCATCCTGCAGGCGGCGGGATACCGCGTCGGGCTCTACACCTCGCCACACCTGGTCGACGTCCGGGAGCGCATCCGCGTGGACGGGGCCCTGATCTCCGCAGGGGACCTGCGGAGCCGGGTCCGCCGGGTGCGCAGGGCGGCGCGGGAAGGGGTGACCTACTTCGAATTCGTAACGGCGGTTGCGTTTGACCACTTCGCCCGGTGCGCCGTGGACCTGGCGATCCTCGAGGTCGGCATGGGAGGCCGCCTCGACGCCACCAACGTCGTCCGCCCCGAGCTGTCCATCATATCGAACATCGCCCTGGACCACGCCGAGTTTCTGGGCCCGCGGCTTGCCGACATCGCCCGGGAGAAGGCGGGGATCATCCGAAGGGGCGGTGTCTGCATCACCGCCGCGAGGCAGGCGACCGTCCTGGGGGTCTTCGAGGAGGCCTGCAGGCGGCGCAGGGCGCGTCTGCTGAGAGTGGGCCGCGAGATCCGGGTCCGTTCGAGGCGGGACGGCTCGCTGGCGTGCAAGGGTCCCGGGCTTTCGCTCGATACCCTCTCGCTCGCGCTGCGGGGGCCCCACCAGAGGGAAAACGCCGCGTGCGCGCTCGGAGCCGTGGGGGTCCTGCGCGAAAGGGGCTTCGACATCGGGGACGAGGCCGTCCGCAGGGGCCTTGCCGGCGTCCGCTGGGAGGGCCGGATGGAGATCGTGGGCGGGAGGCCCCCCGTTCTCTTGGACGGTGCCCACAATGCGGCCGGGGCCGCGGCGCTTGCGAAGGCCCTGGGCGGGTTCGAGTACCGACGACTCATCCTGGTATTGGGGATTCTTGCCGACAAGGACTGGAGGGGCATGCTCCGCCGCCTCGCCCCGCTGGCAGACCGGGTGATTGCGACCCGCCCTCCCGAAGAGAGGGCCCTGCCCCCGGAGGCGCTGGCTGCCGAGGCCGGTCGCTGGAGCCGCCGCGTGGACATCGAGGAGGATCCCCGGGAGGCCGTCGGGCGGGCGCTGGCGGAGGCCGGAAACAGCGATCTCGTCTGCATCGCGGGATCGCTTTACCTCGTGGGGGCGGTGCGTCCCCTGTTCATCCCATCGAAAGGAAACGGGTCTGTCGCGCGATGACCGCTGCAGGGAAAAACGGGGAAGCGGCAATCCTGCGCCGGGCAATCCGGCTCGTCCCCGTGCTCCTGCTTCTGGTAGCCGTCTCAGCCGCCGCGCAGCCGTCCCTCGACCTGCAGAAGGCCCGGAAAGGACCGATCCGCATCGAGGCCGAGCGCCTCAGTTACGATCGGGAAACGGACACGTACCGGGCCGAGGGGGACGTGGTCATCACCTTTACGGGGGGGGTCCTGAAGGCGGACACGGTGACCCTGAACCGGACGAGCGGCGACGCGTGGGCCCACGGCCGCGCCCTTCTCCGGAGCAACGGGGACACCCTCGAGGGCGACGTCATCGAGCTGAACCTCGAGACGAAGACCGGCGTCGTCCGCGACGGGCGGATGTTCTTCGTCCGGAACCACCTGACCGTCACGGGGAGCGAAATCGAGAAATCGGGGGAGGCCACGTACCGGATCCAGGACGGAACGGCCACGACATGCGACGGGCCCGTGGCCGACTGGCGGTTCAAGGGCCGGGAGATGAACGTCACCGTCGACGGCTACGGGACCCTGAGAGACGGCAGCTTTCAGATCCGCGACACCCCCGTGGTATGGCTTCCCTGGGCGATGTTCCCGGCGAAGACGACGCGCCAGACGGGGCTGCTCTTCCCCTACTTCGGGTACTCGCAGGACAAGCTGGGGTTCGACACGGAGCTCCCGTTCTACTGGGCCGTCTCGAAGAGCGTCGACGCCACGCTGTACACTCGGTACATGGACAAGCGGGGCCTGAAAGAGGGGCTCGAATTCCGCTATCACCCGAGCGCGGGCACCCATGGCCTCTTCTACGGGGATTTCCTGAAAGACCGGTGGACGGGATCGGACACCTCGGGGGGAATCCCCCGGACCTGGACGGAGAAACAGGACCGCTGGTCCTGGTACTGGAACCACGAGACGACGGTAAGCCCCGGGTTGACCTTCCGCTCGGATCTCAAGAAGGTCTCCGACATCTACTACTTCCGGGACTTCGGCTCGCACAACTACTACCTCGATCACTACGCGGGGACCCGCAACCGCAAGTTCGAGAGGGTCTCCTTCCTGGCCAACGAGCAGCTCACGAGTTACGACTCCACGGCAAGGCTCGTGAAGGAATGGCGCAACGTCAACCTCACGGCGCTGGGGCAGTACACGGACAACCTGACGAGCCCCTCCAACGACGAGACCCTGCAGCGCTACCCCGAGATCACCCTGACCGCCTTCAAGCAGCCCCTCTTCGGGACCCCGCTGAACGGGGAGTTCACCGGCCTCTATGGAAACTACCACCGGACCCTCGGGGAGAGGGGCCACTCGATCGATCTGTACCCGAAGGTCTCGCTGCCCTGGGCCTTCGGGGATTATCTCCAGGTCACCCCGACGGCGGGCTTCCGCGAAACCCTGTGGGACACGGAGAGCAACAGTTCCGCCTCGACGGGCGACACGGCGACCCGCTCCGTCTACACCCTGGGCCTGAGCGCGTCCACCGAGGTCTACCGGGTCCTGGACGTCGGCCGGGGAGGGCTGGAAAAGGTCCGTCACGCCGTCAAGCCGGAGATCACGTACAGTTACATCCCATCGGCCGGCCCGGACATCCGGCCCGATTTCGTGCTGCCCGTCGCCACGACGACCGTCGGCGGGGTCAACGCCAACGTGGACTCGCAGAACAGCATCACCTACGCCCTGACCAACACCCTGATCTCCCGGCTCCGCGACGACAAGGGCAACGCCGCGTACCGGGAGATCCTGCGGCTGAAGCTGAGCCAGACCTACAACATCACGACGCCGAACATCTACGTCACGCCGCCCACGCTCCTTGTGCCGACCACAACGCCCAACGTGCTGCCGGCGGACCCGACGAAGCCCTTCCGGCCCGTCGATCTGGAGGTGGACATCAACCCCTACAGGTACCTCGCGTTCATGACGCGGGCCGCCTATGATGTCAACACGAGCTCCTGGGCGCAGATCAACCAGGACATCACCCTGAGCGACGAGCGGGGCGACAGGCTGTCCGCCCTCTACCGCTACACGAAGAATTCCATCGAGTCCGTCGGCCTCACGGGCCGGGCCCGGGTCACGAACTCCCTTGACGTGTTCGCCGGGTTCCGCAGGGACGAATTCAGCCATGCATCTCTGGAGAAAACCCTCGGCCTCGAATACCGCCACCAGTGCTGGAGCGTCACGTTCAGTTACTCGGATCTCGTGGACGACCGGCAATTCATCGTCCTCTTCTCTCTCACCGGTCTCGGGCGTGTCGGGGGGTTCTCGGCCTCGAGGCAGACGATGGGGTTTTAACCGTTTTTTCACTTGACAAAAAGCTCCGAGTCGCCTATTGTCACGCTTTCGAATTTCACCAGAGTGGTGCGCCCATGAGTACGTTTATGGCCAAAAAGGAAGCCGTCGACCGCGAGTGGTTCCTCGTCGACGCGCAGGGAAAGGTTCTGGGCCGGCTCGCCCGTGAGATCGCTCACCGTCTCCGCGGGAAGCACAAGGCCATTTTCACGCCCCACAGCGATACGGGGGACTTCGTGGTGGTCATCAATGCCGAGAAGATCGCGCTGACCGGAAGGAAGCTCACCGACAAGATCTACTATCATCACTCGGGGTATCCGGGAGGGATCAAGGCGTGGCCGGCGGGAAAACTCCTGGCGAAGAAGCCCGAGGAGCTGATCCGGCGGGCCGTGCAGGGCATGCTCCCCAAGAATTCGCTGGGCCGCCAGCAGCTGCGCAAGCTCAAGATCTACGCCGGCGACAAGCACCCCCACGACGCCCAGAAACCCCACCTGCTTGAACTGTAAGACAGACCGGAGACGGAGTAGTGGCTATGACCGACAAGCGGATTTATGCGACGGGAAAGAGGAAAACAGCGATCGCCCGGGTCTGGATGAAGGAAGGGTCCGGCGCCTTCACCGTCAACAGCCGGAATTTCGACGATTACTTCACCCGGGACGTCCTCAAGAAGATCATCCAGCAGCCCCTGGAGATCACCAACCAGATGGGCAAGTTCGACTTCTACGTCAACGTCGACGGCGGCGGCATCGCCGGGCAGGCCGATGCGGTCAAGCACGGGATCTCCAAGGCCCTCTGCGAGTTCGACGCCGAGCTCCGGCCCATCCTGAAAAAGGCGGGCTTCCTCACGAGGGACTCGCGCATGAAGGAACGTAAGAAATACGGCCAGCCCGGCGCCCGGAAGCGGTTCCAGTTCTCGAAGCGCTAAGCGAAACGACCAGGGGGTTCTCGGAACCCCCTTTTTTATGCGGAGGGATGAGACCATGATTCGGGTCGGCATATACGGCGGCAGCGGGTACACGGGACTCGAGCTGATGAGGATCCTGCTCAGGCACCCCGACGTGGAGGTCACGGGTCTCACGTCGCGCAAGTTCAAGGGGCAGCCCCTGTCGGACACCTACCCCCTGTTCGAGGGGCTGACCGACATCCGCTTCATCGACGCCTCCCCCGGGGAGCTGGCCGGGATGGCCGACGTGATCTTTATGGCCACCCCGCACGGGGAGGCCATGGCCGTCGCCCCGGCCTTCGTCGCCGCGGGCAAAAAGGTGATCGACCTCTCGGCCGATTTCCGGCTGCGGGATCTCGATGTCTTCGCGAAGTGGTACCACAGGCACACGGCCCCCGAGCTCGTGAAACGGGCCGTGTACGGCCTCCCGGAGCTCTACCGGGAGGAGGTGAAGAAGGCGGACCTCGTGGCCAACCCCGGATGCTACGTGACAAGCGCCATCCTGGCGCTGGCGCCCGCCCTGCGGGAAGGGGTCATCGACCCGTCCACCATCATCGTCGACTCCAAGTCGGGGGTGAGCGGCGCGGGCCGGGACCCCGTCATCGGATCGCTGTTCTGCGAGGTCGACGAGGGGTTCAAGGCCTACAAGGTCAACGGGCACCGGCACGCCCCTGAGATCGAGCAGGAGCTGAGCGTGCTGGCGGGCCGGGAGGTGAAGATCTCCTTCACGCCGCACCTGCTTCCGCTCAACCGCGGCATCCTCAGCACCGTCTACGCAAGCCTGAAAAAAAAGCTTTCCACGGCCGAGCTGATTGACTTATACAGGAGCGTCTACGGCAACGAGCCCTTCATCCGGGTCCTGAACCAGGGAAGCTACCCGAACGTGTCCTCCGTGAAGGGAACCAACTTCTGCCACCTCGGGATCGCCGTCGACGAGCGGACGAACCGGGTCATCATCCTGTCGGCGATCGACAACCTCGTCAAAGGCGCCTCGGGCCAGGCGGTCCAGAACATGAACCTCATGTGCGGCCTGCGCGAGGACACGGCCCTGGGCATGATCGCCCTGTTCCCGTAGCGTTTCGCTCGAAGGGGCATAACCGCCATCGATTCGTTTTCTGCAGGGAGGGCAGACCATGGCGCTTCGTCTCTACAACACCCTGACTCGTCGAAAGGAGGACTTCGTCCCCGTCAAGGAGGGCGAGGTGGGGATCTACGCCTGCGGGGTCACGGTCTATGACACCTGCCACATCGGCCATGCGCGCTCCGCCATCAACTTCGACGTCATCACCCGATACCTTCGCTACCGGGGCTTCAGGGTCACCTACGTCAAGAACTTCACCGACGTGGACGATAAGATCATCGCGAAGGCCAACAAGGAGGGCGTGGGGTTTCGGGAGGTCTCCGAGCGTTACATCGCGGAGCACGACGAAGACATGGGCCGTCTCGGCGTAGAGCGGCCCACGGTCACGCCCCGGGCGACGGAGCACATCGCGGGCATGATCGACCTGATCAACCGGCTCATCGCCAGGGGTCTGGCCTACGCCGTGCCCGGCGGAGACGTCTACTTCGCCGTGAAGAAGTTCAAGGAGTACGGCAAGCTGTCGGGCCGCAACCTCGACGAGATGATGTCGGGGGCCCGCATCGCGCCGGGCGAGAAGAAGAGGGATCCCCTGGATTTCGCCCTCTGGAAGGCGAGCAAGGAGGGGGAACCCTGGTGGGACAGCCCCTGGGGAAAGGGCCGGCCGGGCTGGCACATCGAGTGCTCCGTCATGAGCGCCCACTTTCTCGGAGAGACCTTCGACATCCACGGGGGCGGCGAGGACCTGATTTTTCCGCACCACGAAAACGAGATCGCCCAGTCCGAGGGCGCCTCGGGCAAACCCTTCGCCAGGTACTGGCTCCACAACGGCTTCATCAAGGTGGACCACGAGAAGATGTCCAAGTCGCTGGGGAACTTCATCACCATCCGCGACATCCTGAAGTCCCACCACCCCGAGGTCGTGCGGTTCTTCGTCCTGCAGGGCCACTACCGGAGCCCCCTGGATTTTTCCGAGGAGGCCCTGAACGAGGCCCGATTCGCGATGAACCGGCTCTACGAGACCCTCAAGAGGATCCGTGACCTCTTCGCCGCCGATCCGGCGCTCACCGCCGTCGGTGTCGGGGAGGGGCAGCTTCCGGAGAAGGAGAGGGCGCTTCTGGAGCGGATCCGGGCCCTGCCGGAGCGTTTCCGGGAGGCCATGGACGACGACTTCAACACGGCCCGGGCGATGGGCTACATCTTCGACGCCGTCCGGCAGGTGAACGCCCTCTTGACCGGCGGGTCGAAGGCATCCCAGGCGGCCCTGTTCGTTCTCAACGAGGCCGAGCGCGTGCTCCGCGAGGTGGGCGGCGTGCTGGGGATCCTGATGGAGGACCCTGACGTTTACTTCGAGAAGGACCGGCTCAGGGAGGCGCAGAAGCGGGGATTGTCGGTCGACGAGATCGAGGCCCTGATCGATGAGCGGCTCCAGGCCCGGAAGGAAAAAAACTGGAAACGGGCCGATGAGATCCGCGATGCGCTGGCCGCGAAAGGCGTGGTGCTGAAGGATGCCAGAACGGGGACGACATGGACCCTTGAACGGCAGGTGCAGGGCTAAGGCCAGAAGGCGAAGGGCAGGGAAATGAAAGAGGCCGCCCGGCATACCGGGCGGCCTCTCTATTGCTCCCCTTCCGAATTCGATTGGTTGTCAGGCCCGTGATGAAGGGAGTTGTCCGCGCATCCCTTCGGGACTCCTAGCCGAGCAGGTTCTTCAGGCCTTCCGCCACGGGGGCCGTGAACAGGGCCACCAGGATGGCGTACATCGCGAAGCTGCCGGCCGCCTCGCCGAGGTAGATCTTCTCGTACTTCTGCTTCAGGGACACGATGATCATGCCGCCGACGATCAGGCACCCGAGGTGGAAGTAGGGGAAGTTCTCCACGCCCGCTGCGGCGTACTCGGCAAAGCAGAAGGTCCCCGTGATCAGAACGACGATACCCGCCAGAACCAGTGTCGAAAGCGTCTTTTTCATGATGTCTCCTCCGGATATTTTTTATTTCATGTTCTGGATGATCGATCTTTGCCTTTTTGTATTGAAAGGAGCGTGCCATGAGACGGCCGCTCCCGCGAAAAAATTATAAATGCTTGACATTCTTGATGAAATAGTGATATTGCGGCCGGCTTCTCCTCCCTGTCGCCCTTCCCGGCAGGGCCTTCGCTTTAACGAAACGTTAAACCGGTTCCATGAAATGTGGAAAAGGGCAGGCAACAGACCGAAGGCTGCAGGCGACAGGTCCAGGAAGACGAATGTCGGGACAGCGAAGCGGATTCATTAAACATTCCAATCACGTAAGAACCGCCTGCCCTCGGGTGCAGCTCGTGTCGAATGGGAAAGGGACCGGGCGTCGCCACCCGGTCCCCATAGGACAGGCGTCCCGTTGCATCAGTGCAGCATGAAACTCGAGACGACGGCGTCGAGGGTGCCGCGGGGAAGGAGGCACAGCAAGGCGGCGGCGTCAGAGTTCCTCGGGGGTGAAGGCGACAACCTCGTCGATCGACGACGCGCCGGCAAAGAGCATCACCAGCCGATCCACTCCCAGCGCGATCCCTGCCGCGTCCGGCATGCGGGACAGGGCGTCGAGGAAGGTCTCCGGCATGGGGTACGGGGGACGGCCCCTCCGGGTCCGTGTCTCGTTTTCCTTCTCGAACCGCCTCCGCTGTTCCGCCGCGTCCCTCAGCTCCGAGAACCCGTTGGCCAGCTCGAGGCCGCCGATGTAGATTTCGAAGCGTTCGGCCGTATGCGGGTCCTCCGGTTTCGTTCGCGCCAGCGACCCGAAGGCCGGGGGGTAGTCGCACAAAAAGACGGGCCTCGAGACGCCGAGACGGGGTTCGATTTCCAGGGCGAGAACCTCCTCGAAACGGTCCTCGGCCAGGGCCTGCTCGAGGGTGACCGAGCCGTATTGCTCGAAGGCCTCCCGGACCGTGACCCGGTCCCAGGGTTTCGAGAGGTCGATCGGGAATCCCCGGAAAGAGACCCTGCTGCCCCTTCCCCGGGCGATCGAGACGTACAGGAGCAGGTCCTCGCACTCTTCCATGAGCTGCCGGTACTCGATCCCCGCGCGGTACCACTCCAGCAGGGTGAACTCCGGCAAATGCAGGGGGCCCCGCTCGCGTTCCCTCCAGCACTTGGCGATCTGGAAGATCCGCTCGTAGCCCGCCGCGAGCATCCGCTTCATGCAAAGCTCCGGCGAGGGGTGGAGCCACCACGATCCGGAGGGCATCGCGTCGATGTGGGATTCCGGAAGGGGGGCGGGGATGCGGTTGGGCGTTTCGACTTCGAGGTAGCCCCGGGACAGGAAGAAGGCACGCGTCGCGTGGAGGATGTCGGCGCGCGTTTCGAGGGCCCGTCGCCGGTCCTCAAGCTTGCAGTCGGTGCTCATGGGGTCGGGATCCCGGCTACTCCTTGACCCGGGTCAGGTATTCACCCGTCCTGGTGTCGATGCGGATCTTCTCGCCCTGCTCGATGAAGGGGGGCACGCTGACCTTGTATCCCGTCTCGACGATGACCGGCTTGTAGTTGCCCGAAACCGTGTCGCCCTTGATCCAGGGGGGTGCCTCCGTCACGACGACATCGACGAAGTTGGGCAGGGTGATGTCGATGGGGCGGTCGCGGAACAGCAGGACCTTGCACTCCATGTTCTCGATCAGGAAATTCTTCGCGTCCCCGACCTGCTCCTCCGTGAGGGCGATCTGCTCGAAACTCTCGTTGTCCATGAAGTGGAAGGAGCCGCCTTCTTTGTAGAGGTATTGCATGTTCTTCTCTTCCGTCTCGGCGGGCTGGAAGGTGTCCACCTCGCGGAAGGTGCGGTCCATCTGGCTGCCGGTGAGCATGTTGCGGAGCTTGCATCGGTACAGGGACTGCCCCTTGCCGGGCTTGACGAACTGGAAGTCGACGACGATGTAGGGCTCGTCGTCCAGCATGATTCTGAGGTTCTTCCGAAGGTCGCTTGCGCTGTACATACCGGTTCTCCGCTCGGGGGCGTTCGGTTTACTGAAAGGGTCTCTTTCTAAACTATTTCGCTTTTATTGTCAAAGAATTTCACGGGGTACAGGGGCCGGGGGCAGGGTCCGGGAAGCGCAATCCGGATACTACGGGCGCTCGCCGAAGCCCGCTGAACGGGAGTCCTTCTGCACATGGGCGGTGTTAGACCGCTCTGACGCTCTCTTCACTGCAGACGCAGAAACCCGCCCTGCGGGCTCAGACATGCGGCTCCGCGGCCGTTCCGGTTCGCCGGGAACCGTTCGCGACACCGGGGGCGCATCGCGCCGGGAGGCGCGATCCTGTCCCTTCGCTTCCCTGCCGGGGAGCAACCGCAGGTTGCGACCAAGTCGCCTCACACGGGTCTTTGCAAAACCGTTTTGCAATCGCGACCCCCTTACAGCAACGAGGCGGGCTGGAGGGGGACCTTGCCCTTCGTGCCGGGCATGTCCGCGACGTAGCGGGGCAGGCAGATGCCCGAGGTTGTTTTCCAGAGCTTCTCCATCAGCTTCATCCCGTCGCGGACGTCCACCCGGAAATGATCCGTCCCCTTCACGTCCTCGCACTGGAAGAGGTAGTAGGGCTTCACGCCGATCCGCTCAAGTCCGTAGAGCAGTTCCCGCAGGGTCCGGTAGTCGTCGTTGACGCCCCTGAGCAGCACCGACTGGTTCAGGACGGGGACGCCGGCCTCGAGGAGCCGCCCGCAGGCTGCGGCGGCATCGGGGGTGATTTCCCGGGGGTGGTTGAACTGGGTGAGGAACCACAGGGGCCGGTATGCGCGGAGCAGGCCGCAGAGGCGTTCCGTAACCCGCATGGGCAGCACGACGGGCGTCCGGCTCCCGACGCGGAGGACCTCGACGTGCCCGATGGCCCGCAGCCGCGCGAGGATGCCCTCCAGGCGGCCGTCGGAGAGCGTGAGCGGGTCGCCGCCCGAAAGGATCACCTCGCGCAGGGCCGGGCGGCGCTCGATGTAGCCGGCGATCGCTTCCAGTTCGCGGGGCGCCAGGAGCCGCTCGGGCTCGCGCCAGAGGCGCCTGCGGTTGCAGTGCCGGCAGTAGACGGCGCAGCGGTTCGTCGCGATGACGAGGCAGCGGTCGCGGAACCGGTGGATGAGGCCCGGCACGGGGCTGTGAGCCTGCTCCTGCAGCGGGTCGTCCACGCCGCCGGGGGATGCGAGCTCCCGGGAGTCGGGGATGCACTGCCGCCGGATGGGGTCGCGGGGATCGAGGGGGTCCATGAGCGAGAGGTAGTAGGGGGTAGCCGCCGCGCGGCTCTTCCGTGCCGCGTCCTGCATCTCCCGGCGCTGCCCGCGACGCAGCCCCAGCCTGTCCGCCAGTTCGTCGGCCGTGCGAACCCGATGCCCGAACTGCCAGCGCCAGTCGTTCCACGACCCGGGGGGGATTTCCTCGTTTCGTTTCGGTTTCAAAAGGCCTCCGCCGGACTCTCCACGGTCCTTCGCTTTCTAGCACAACAGGGCGGCGCTGCCAAGCCGCGGGGAGCCATGGGCTCGAAAAACCATTGACGCCGGGTCCCGGCCGGGGTATCGAAAACCAGCGCCGGCCGCGCGGATGACGCGCTGGACCCGATCGGATGGAAAGATGACCGGCTTTGGGCTCGCCCTGATCCCGGTTGCCGCTTTCGTCCACGCCCCGTGGAACTTTCTCGCCAAGCAAGCGGGGAGCGGCCCGGCCTGCTCGCCCTGGCCGGCGCCGCGCTGATCGTCGCAGGCGTCTTCTTCGTTTCGGGAGGGCTGCAGGGACTCGGCCCCGGCCATGCCGGCCGCGCCGTCGGATACGGCCTTGCCGCGGGGGGCCTGATCGCCGGTTACACGGTCTGGGACAAGGTGTCCGTCAGCACGCGGCTGCTGCCGCCCGTCCTGGTGGACTACTGCTCGAATCTGGGACGCACCGTGCTGCTCACCCCCCTGTCCTACATCCTCGTGCTGACGGCCGGGGTGTTCACGCCCGTCAGCCACGTGGCCCCGGCCCGCGAGGTGAGCGTGCTGATCGCCGTGGCCATGGGCACGGGGCTGCTCAGCGAAGGGCAGGCGGTTGCTGGCCGCAGGGGTCATCGGGATCGGCATTGTCCTCCCGGCGCAAAATTGATAGGATGCCCTGCGGCCGTCGGCACGGAACGGGCGGGACCTGCCATGACCTCTTGCCCTTCGTGCCGAGGGGCCCCGCGCAGGCTCAAGAGGCGGGGGATCCGGAAGCGGTGGAAGGCGGGACGGGATGAAGAGGGATCTTCCGGTTGCGCAGCTGATGCCCGGCGACATCCTGCTGTACAGGGGCAGGGGACGGATCAGTGATGCCATCCGGCTCATCGACCGCTCGCAGGTCAGCCATTCGGCCCTGTTCATCGGCCGTCACGGGGAGACGGGCCGGGCCGTGGGTGAGGCGATCCGCGAAGGGCTCGTGAGACGGGAGCTGGCGAGGAGCGCCGGGGACGCCGAGTGGGTCGAGTCGCGAAGGCTCAAGGAGCCCCCGGCGAGCCTCGATCCCGTGATGGAACAGGCGGGCCATTACCTGGACCGCGGCGAGCGGTACGCCTTCGAGCAGGTTCTGCTTCTCGCGTTTTTGTGCCTGACCCGCAACCTGGTCGACTCGCCCGCCCTCGGGGGGCTTGTCCGGGAGACTCTCGATGCCGCCGCGGGCTTTCTGCTGCGCCTCTTCGACACGGGGCGGCAGCCCATGATCTGCTCCGAGTTCGTCTTCCGGTGCTACGGCGAGGCCCTGCCGGGCGCGATCGTCCTGTCCGTGCGGACCCCACGGGCGCTTCGGTCCGGGGAGAAGGGCCCCCCCGCCGGCGGGGGCATCCATCCCGGCAGCGCCCTGTTTCGTCTTTTCGAGCGGCACGGCGGGGCGCCCTCCGGGGACGGCGACACACCGGCCGCGCCGCTGCGGGCGCCCGTGCCTGCGGAGGCCTTCGCCGTGGAGCAGCGGATCGAAGAGTACGTCCGGGACCTGCAGCGCCGCACACCGAAGGCGGCCCGGATCGACCTCGCGTCGCCCGAGCTGGCGCCGTCCTTCGAGCGGTTTGCGGCAAGCCTCCACCGGGTGAAGCACCCCCCGGGGACGGCGGCCGTGCCGCCGGCGGAGGCTCTCGGCGGGCTCGTCG
>JGI11944J13513_1000048_pt1 | contig 122927 bp, 117 predicted proteins | sample TerdegcoTASludge_FD_13513 | JGI IMG/M metagenome (IMG submission 13513) | reverse complement strand
AAAGGTGTTGAATGAGAATGTTCCCGAGGGGTATATCGAGCTTAACCCCAACGATGCACAGAACTACAACATACAGGATGGAGAGGTTGTGTCTATATCTTCACGGAGGGGAAGCTTACGGGTGAAGACAAAGGTTACCGAGAAGACGAAGCCGAATGTTGTCTTCTTCCCCTGGCACTTCTTTGAGGCTGCGGCCAATGTGCTGACTAATGATGCCCTTGATCCGTTGTGCAAGATACCTGAATACAAAGTCTGTTCGTGTAAGATCGAAAAGATCTACCCGTAGCAGCCTAATTTATTTTTCATTAAGGAGGGTGTATGGCGAATAAACCAGTTGAAATCGTACAGCTTGCAGGGGATGCAGGAAAGTACAAGGCAAATCTAACTTCCGGCAACTATCTTGTGAGGAGTTTCATGGCTGGTCTCTTTATCGCAGTAGGAGGTGCGCTAGCCACAGTATGCTCAACCGGAACCACAGTTCCCGGAATTAAATCCTTGATTTCAGGAACAGTCTTCCCGGTTGGACTCATTACCATAGTTCTGACAGGAATGTCCCTTTTTACCGGCGATACCATGCTTATACCTATGGCAGTGTTTCAAAAGAAAACCACATGGAGTAAGGTTTTTAATGCGTGGTTCTGGGTATATATCGGAAACTTCATCGGTTCTCTTTTCTGGGCATATCTGATGTCAGTAGGACCTTTCAGCAAGGGCGGCGGTCCTGAGATAACGGCATTCGGGCAGAATGCCATCGCAATAGCTGAAGCGAAAACTCTCCCATATATGGCAGTCGGTGGCATGGGTCTCTGGTCGGCCTTCATGAAAGGTATTGCCTGCAACCTCCTTGTAAATGTTGCAATTCTCTTGGCAATTTCCTCAAAGAACATGATCGGAAAATTCTTCGGAATATGGTTCCCGATCATGGCCTTTGTATCCTCTGGATTTGAGCATAGTGTTGCCAATATGTATTTTATTCCAGCTGGTATTATGGTCGGTGCGAATGTGACATGGGGTCAGTTCATATATTGGAACCTCATTCCTGTCACCATAGGTAACATCGTAGGCGGTTTCATCTTTATCGGTGCAGTGTACTACTGGTCATTTAAGAAAGAGCTCTCTTCGATGTCACCCACATAGGAGATTTCAAACGACAAAGGACAAAAAACCCGGTTCCGAGAGGCGCCGGGTTTTTTTGTGAATCCTTACATTTCATTGTGATCGTTGGCTACGAAACACGGTGACCCAATAGTCATCCACCTGCTGTCTGAGTAAAAGCTGTATTGGAATAGAGGTATTCAACTTTTTCTTTATGTTTCAATTCTTCGTGTGCCATTTTCATGAGCATATCACGAACCTCGCCCTTAGGGTGCATGCCGGCAAGCTTTTTATAGAAGTTGTATGAGTTTAACTCCCGATGAGCTGCGACCAAATACACGTCCGCGCTATCCATCTTTCCCGATATGTCCGGTTTTTCAAGGTGCTCTGCTATTTTGTACTCGACGACCTGGCTCTGTTTTAACGATTCAGGTCCCATTCCGCTTGTTTTATATTTGACGAGAAACTCCTCATGCTTCTTTTCTTCCGCCGCCATAAATTGTAAAGCCTGTTTTGCTTCAGCATCAGTTACGCGGCTTTGAAGATCCATATAAAACGCTTGTGCCTCAACCTCTTTGTTGATAGCCATTTCCAAAACTGCTGACAGATCTTTTGTGGCCATAAAAAACCTCCTTTCATGAATTGATGTAATATATGGCAAATAAGAAAAATTTACAATGAAATGGGGTACAGAAAGAACCATTTTTTATGAAAATCAGAATCATGGCCATATTCAGGATAAAGAAGCATTGACCAAAGGAATGAAACGATCATTTCCTTGAGCAACAGGCGCCAATACCCATAACTATGAAGACATAGAAAGTTACAGGCCAGATGGGATGAATAATTTTATGTAAACCAAAAAGGAAAGAGCAAAGAACGATAAGCAAAGTCCCCACAAGAGATGCAAAACCGTATCTGCTGCCGATCTTTTTCCCAAACCACCCGATAAAAACAATATAAACGATGGCGCTCAGGAAAACGGCGATCCATGTTACTTCTCTGAGAATTTCTTTGACAAAAAAACCGAGAAGCAAAGAAATGGCCCCGATGACGAGTGTTGTCAGTCGTGATATCAGAAGAAGTCGTCTGTCATCCCCTATTTTGAGAAGAGGGACAATGTAGCCTTTGACAGCAAGGGTAGTTGCACCCATAAGAAAAGGCGAACCAGAACTCATCAAAGGAGCCCACATACTAATGAGAAAGAAAACAGCTACGTAGGGAGGAACTACGGTAAGGAGGGCAGGTAAAGCGGAGATAGATGGGATATCGGGAAATATGTGTTTCGCTGCGATACCGCACAGGGCAGCCATTACAACAACAGGGATTGCGATTATATTCCCAACGAAAATGCCTTTCTTCCCTTCCTTCACTGTTCGCGCAGAAGATGCGGTATTAATTACCGGCTGAGCCAGCACCCCAAGGGTAAAATTTATAAACGCCCAGCTTATGGCCTGTAAAAACCCAAGATCTCCGAAAGGGGTGAAATAGTGTGAATGATGCACCATGGAGCGTATTGCACCTGTATTAAACATAACATAAAAACCACCAAGGAATATTCCGAGCACGATTGCTCCGATATGAATTAGGTTTGTGTAGGCAGTTGCAACAAATCCACCCATCACATTATAAAATGTGAATACGATGGCAGTAAGGAGCATACCACTCTGGAAAGAAATCTGTCCTTTCAGGATAACAGCAAGAATTGCTCCACCACCGACGATCTGCATGGTAACTACCCATACTGAAAAAATGAGTTGGAGAACTCCTGCGAGTTTCGCAGTCTTTGAATCGTAGAGACCACTGACAACATCAAGTATGGAATATGTCTTCTTTGCCTCAATGATTTTATTGAGAAGGAAGGCGGTAATACCCATGGCTATCCAGATGCCTGCCTGAAACCACAGAGCACTTATGCCATGAATGTATGCTCCCTGGGCCATGCCGACGATCGAAACCCCTCCTATCCAGGTCCCGGCAATAAGAACAGAGATAAAAGGCACAGAAAGCCCGCGAGATGCCACAAGGTATGCTTCAGATGATTTCGATTTTCTTGTGACAAATGCACCAGTGATCCATAACACCGATATATACCCAAGAATAGTCAGCAGATAAATAATAGTCATGAAATTGCCTACGCGTGCTTCACTTTTCAGTCTTAAGGCTTGTCAGCCACAAAGCGATCCAGACAACTATGAAGCTATCGGGACATGAAGCCTTTCAGCTTTCAATTCCGTTTCGCGATCCACGATTCGATTTTCACGATATTCTTTTACAACCCGTCACGCCTTTCCCGCTTTTCTCATATTCAAACATCAGTGTGCTTACTTTCTCTTGAAGAATGCTGCTATCCGTTCTTTAAAAAGAGGTTGTCCGCCGAGCTCTTTGACATATTGACGTTCCATATTCAGATGGTCTCTCAGTCCCGAAAACATGGAATTGTTCACAAGGTTCTTAAACCGTGTAATTGTCTCCATGGGGAGGATGAGCAAGTTTTTCACAATTTCGTTCAGCTTTAGATCTATCTCGTCTTCATCGCAGACAAAGTTTACAAGGCCCAATGCCAGAGCTTCGGTCATATTTACATTTGCTGAAAAGAGATAAAGTTCATTGAATCTCTTTGCACCAATGAGCCTCGGGAGAAATATACTTCCACCACCATCAGGAGTGAGACCGATACGTCGATATCCAAGGTTCATAATTGTGTTTTTTGAAGCGAGGGTAAGATCGCACGCGAGGGAAAGACCGAGCCCTGCGCCTACCGCAACTCCTTCAACAACTGCAATTACAATTGCTCCTGTATTTCTAATCAGCATGATTGATTGATGAAGACATTCAGCCATATCATCAATCTGATTTCCAGGGTCAGGGCTTTCGTTAAACTCAACAAGGTCCCCTCCTGAACAGAAAGCTTTCCCCGAACCTCTGATAACAATAATGTGTGGAGATTTTTCATCAGCTCTTGTGAGCGCAGCATTGAGCCCCTGGAGCAACGCTGAATCCATTGCGTTCTTCTTGTCGGGCCTGTTTAATGTAATGGTATAAACGCCTGCATCAAATGATTCCGTTACAACACTCATATATCCTCCGTCAGATTAATTTTTTCTATGATCAAGATAGTAGCCATTTTACGTATGAAGTTTCGTTTTGAAATCGACAAAGTCTCATAAAACAACCGTCCTTGAAAGAACATTTCTATGAGTAAAATATCTGCGTCAATTTTGCAAGATAATTATTAAGAGAGTAATTAGTACGACGATAAATGGTATATGATATTTGCCTCACGCGATGCTTCATGAAAAGTGCATAGGAAAAATATGTTCCAAGGATTAAGCAAAAAACCTTCCGCCTCTCCTCCTTCATCTCCTTTGATACATATGGAAGGCTTTACCGAGAAAGAGACGATTGCACTTTTTCAAGCAGGCAAGGTACGAAAAGTTGAAGACGGTGAGTATATCATTCGCAAGGACGAGGCATGCACTGCAGTGACTTTTGTTTTCGAGGGGTCTTTTGAAATATTGTTTAGTACGGATAGAAGCGGATCGTCAGTGGTGGGTGGAAAAAAGGGGAATATATTTGGAGACTGTGACCTTTCAAAAAACAAAAAAAATCGCTTTTCAGTAATTTCTGTTGGATTGTCAAAGGTACTGGAGATTGATCTTTTAACCCTCAATCTCCTCTCACCCGAGATACAGATCTCTATTTATCGGAGGATAGGAGAAACAACAGCATGGTTGAACGATGAACTTATGTCCACGTCGGATGCACTATCAAAAAAGGTAGACGCGCTTGCATCGTATGCAAAAACCTTTCATCGTGATACCGACCAGTATGCCAAATCAGTGATGGTCCGGGATATGATAACAAGCTTTCCGCGTCTGCCAATCCAGATCAACAAGCTTACGTCAATGCTTCTTGATGAAGGTGCTTCTGCAACAGAAATAGTCGGATTTGCAAAAATGGACCCTTCAATCGTCAGTGTTGTCCTCAAGACTGTTAATTCGGGTTTCTATAACTTTCAACGGAAAATATCAGATTTTCACCATGCATTTATTCTCCTTGGGTTTAACCAGGTTTACCAGATACTGATGGAAAACTTTCTCCAGGGCGTGATGCCTAAGCATTTCGATCTGAAATCTCTCAATCTTCACAGCGCCGTTATATCACAAATAGCCTTTGATATTGCACAATTATCAAAGAAAAGCACACCAGTGATGATGAGCACTCTCGGCATTCTCCATGATCTGGGAAAATGTGTGATCCTTGTCTCAAAATCAAGAAAACCTGACATGGATATTGTTATGGCAAGGCTGGACGATTGTACAGTTGGTTCACTCCTTCTTGATGCCTGGAACACTCCGGCAATCATGTGCAGGAGCGTTGAGTATCAACGATATCCATATTTTTGTTCACCAAAAGATATTCCCCAAGACTGCCGTGAAAGTGTAGCAATTCTCTATATCTCTCATCTGTGTTTTGACTATTTAAGGGGAAATCAAAACTATGAGGGAACGGATGCATTTTTAGAAGAATATCTGGATTGTATTGAATTGGGCACGTATTCAATTGAGGGTCTTGTACGCCAGTATATCCTGCCGTCTTTGATTAGGAAAATGGATGTATTCCCGGATTATATAAGAGATTTTATAAAAAATCAGCACCCCTCTGCAACGCACTCCTCAAGAACATAAATTAGGTTCCAACAGTTAAATTTATTTGTGTTTACATAAAATTTATGATACCCATACGATGTTTTTTGAAATAACCGGAGCAAAAAAATGCTTTCAATCGGAAAACTATCTCTTTCCATCCCCTGTATATTGGCCCCAATATCAGGAGTCAGTGACCTTCCTTTTCGCATGCTTAATCGATCTTTTGGGGCACCGTGTGCCTTCACAGAGATGATTGACGTGAAGGCCATACGTTCTCTTGATAAACGAACACAACACATGCTTTCAACAAATGCCGATGATAGACCTCTCGGTGTTCAGCTCCTTGCCGGTGATAGCAAGGATATTCGAGATGCCCTTAAGACTCTTGAAAATTATGAATACGATCTCCTTGATTTAAATGCAGCATGCCCAACTCCCAAGGTAGTTCGGAAAGGGAAGGGCGCCTGGCTCCTCCGAGATCCTCACACGCTTAAGGAAATCCTCGAGGTAATGGTGCATTATGCCAAAACTCCTGTAACGGTAAAGATTCGGTCAGGATGGGACAGCGATTCAGTAAATGCTCGCGAGATAGCCCTCCATGCTGAAGATGCAGGAATAAGCGCTCTTTTTATTCATGGTAGGACTAAGGTACAGGGGTACAGCGGAACTGTCGATTATGAGACGATAAAAACAGTTAAAGATGCTGTGAAAATCCCGGTTATTGCAAGCGGTGATAATGTAAACGTGCATCATGTCAAAAAAATGTTCGATAGAACTGGATGTGATGGTGTTGCGATTGCCCGTGGATCTTTCGGAAATCCTTGGATATTTAGCAACCTGATTCAATTTTTTCAGAATGGTTCCATCGGAGATATGCCACCCGTGAATGTGCGTGTTGAGGTAATGAAGTACCATCTGAATCTTCTCAATCAGCATTATGGCGAACGAAGGGCTTTGAGTATTTTTCATAAATTTTTCATCTGGTATACAAAAGGAATTGGAAAAACACGGGCCCTTCGAGATAAAGCTTTCCGTATTGAAACGATCGAGGATATAACGGCTCTCATCGAAGAGTTTCACGATCTCGACAACAGACAAGAATTACGGTCAGTTATAGAAAGAAACTAAAAGAGAATATAGCTGGTGGTAAACGAAATACGAAAGGATTTCAATGAAATCAATTAAAAAGATTGCCATAGTCGGCGCCGGGGCTATCGGGGCTTCCTACGCCTCCATGTTCTATGCCATGTCTCAGGACTCGGTTTCTTTCATTGCAGGGAAAGGCCGCTATGAAAAACTGAAAAGCAATGGTGTTGTGGTTAATGGCAACAAATATAATATCGCCGTTTCCATGCCGGATCGGGCCACAGCATCTTATGATCTTGTAATTGTTTCCGTTAAGCATCATCATCTTCCATCGGCAATTGATGATCTTAAAAATATTGTCAGCGATAAAACCGTCATACTCTCTTTTATGAACGGTATAGAAAGTGAAGAAACCATTGGTTCTGTAATTGGTCCGGAAAAGGTACTTTATAGCATTGTTCTGGGTATTGATGCTGTTCGGATCGGTAACTCGACGACATACAACAATCAGGGCAGAGTATTCTTCGGTGAGGAGAAAAATACAGCCCTGACTGAAAGGGTTGCAAAGATCAAAGAGCTTTTCGATAGAGCACAGATTAATTATGTAATACCAGACGATATGATACGAACGCTCTGGTGGAAGTTTATGATAAATGTTGGGATAAATCAGGCGTCCGCAGCACTTCGTTCACCGTATAGTAGATTCCAGGTTCCCGGTGAAGCACGAACACTCATGGATTCTGCAATGAGGGAAGTGATGGCGATCGCACAGCGTAAGGGAATCGATATTCATGAAAAAGATATCGAAAACTGGCATAGCGTGCTTTCAGGCCTCTCTCCCGATGGAAAGACATCTATGCTTCAGGACGTTGAGGCGGGTCGAAAAACAGAGGTAGAAATGTTTGCAGGCAAGGTGATTGAATTGGGGAGAAATCTCAGCATACCTACACCAGTGAATGACTTGCTATATCAAATGATTCACGCAATAGAAGACAACAAAGCATCTAAAAGAAAAAAAGACAGACGATAGTGTTGCTAATTTTCAGTACGCTTGGCAAACACCGCTTTTATCGTCCGCTTCCGGTCCATTGTTACAACACACTTATCTGTGCCCGGACATACAGTTGCCGGTTTCCATCCGAGAAAAATTGAACCCCAGGATGGATATGCGGACAGCGTAACATCTCTGTTATAACGGTAGGTTGCTTCGCATGTACCTGAATTATCATCCCTACAGTCGAGAGACCACGGCGAGCTCGTGATCCTTCCTTTTCCACCGTCTTTGCTTATGGTAACCGCTTTAAGCTCATAATCTCCTGCAAAGATAGCTTTGACACGTTTAGCCTTGTCAACGGAAACCCTGCATGGACCGGTTCCTTCGCAACCCAGCGAGGCAGGAGCCCATCCAACGAATGTTGATCCCTTATCGGGGGTAGCATAGAGATTGAATGATGAATTCTCTCTAAAACTGGAAGAGCACACCTCTCCACAGTTTATTTTTCTATCATAGCTTGTTACTGATCCACTCCCTCTGTTCACCTTTTTCTTAATTACCGTGACCTTATAATTTTTAACATTCTCTGCGTTACTATTGTCGTTCGCAACGTTTTCACCGTCTTGGTTAACCGTAAAAATGCTTCGAGCGACAGTAAAAGATGCTGTTCGTGGACTGGTCTTTGAATTCTTTGTTACAGAATACGTAACGTTTCCGTTTCCGGTTACCTTACTACCAGAAGTAATACTGATCCATGATGCACCGCTATTTGCCGTCCAGCTACAATTTGTTTGAGTGGATACGCGAATCGTTCCCGTTCCTCCTGATGCACCAAACTTGGCTGTGGCGGGTGAAATATTGTACGTACAGCTGTTAAAAATTACTTCAGCGGAATACTTACTTTCCTTTTTCGATTTGTCATACGCTGTTGCGGCAAAATAGTATGTTGACCCATCTGCGAGCCCGCTTATAGTGTATGATGTAACATTCCCTACATCGATAAACCAGGTATAAGACCTGGAGCCAGTGCCATAATAAATTTTATACCCTGCGATGGTAGGCTCCGTATTTTTGTCCCATGCAAGCGTGACCTGCGCACAATTTCCTTCATTTGTCATAACCACTGATATAAGACATAACAAAATAAGGATAATGAAAGGCATTAATTTTTGAACCTTGAAGTGATGATGCTCACCATTTTTATATCGTACCCAATTTACCATATCAACATTTATTTCCTTAGAATGATTATTTTACTACACACAGTTGGAATTCTATTGGCAAGATGAATGCCAAACAGAAAAATACAGCTAACATGATGAAATAAAAAGTGATTAATCGAACAGATGATCTCTACGAAGTACCATATGTAGGATTTTCCATACAGTTGTATGGACTCTATGAAGGCTCTATCCTCCGCTTACTCCGGTCTTTGAAATCATCAGGATTAAGATCATGTTTTTTAAGGAGAAGATAGAAGTCAGCCCGATATTTTCCTGCCAATTTTGCAGCCTCTGTCACTTTTCCTTTACATGTTTCGAGAAGGTAAATAAGATATCCCCTCTCAAAAATATCTTTTGCCTCTTTGAGCGGTTTTACGTAGTTTACGGAAGGAATAACCTTTGTCTGGAAGATAAGATTTTCGTTTATAAATTCTGTGTCCGTCATGGCAGCAGCATACTCAATGACGTTTTCCAGCTCACGAACGTTTCCAGGCCAATCATGGAGCATAAGTTTCTGCATGGCCTGAGGGGTAAGTCCTTTGATTTCTTTTTTGACTTTCTCTCGAAATTTGGAAAGGAAATGGTCAACAAGGAGGGGGATGTCTTCCTTTCTGTCTCTCAAGGGCGGGAGATGGATCGGGATGACATGGATCCGATAATAGAGGTCTTCCCGAAACAGCCCTTGTTTAACCTGTTCCTCGAGGTTTTTATTTGTTGCAACAATAATCCTGACATCGGATTCCACAAGCTTTTCGCTCCCTACCGGATAGAATTGTTTATCCTGAAGTACTCTTAAAACCTTAGCCTGGATAGACAGGGGCATATCACCAATTTCATCAAGAAAAATTGTTCCCTCGTTTGCCTGTAAAAACAGTCCCCGTGCACTGCGAATTGCACCACTGAAAGCTCCTTTTTCGTGGCCAAAGAGATTGCTTTCCAATAACGTCTCGGGAAGGGCTGCACAATTGATGGCAACAAAAGGTTTATCTTTTCGATGGCTTGCGAGGTGGATTACTTTTGCAATCAAATCTTTTCCGGTACCACTCTCACCGAGCAGCAAAACTGTGGACTCTGTTGGAGCAATACGGGAAATTGTCTCTAATACCTTTTGCATTCTTTCGCTTCTTGTAATAACGTTTGAAAAGCTATATCGTTCTCCCAAGAGACCCTTAAGCCTTTCAACCTCTGAGGTTAGTCGACGATTTTCAATAGCTTTTTGTATCTGAAGGAGTAAATCCTGATGTTCAAAAGGTTTTGTCAGGTAGCTGTATGCCCCTCGTTTTATGGCGTCAACCGCACTCTCAATGCTTCCATATGCCGTGAGTATGATGACAGGCATTTCAGGAATGATACGATGCAAGTTTTCCATGAGGGAAATACCATCCAAATTAATAAGTTGAAGGTCAACAATTGCCAGATCGAAAAGCTGTTCCCTGGCTTTTTCAATTGCCTCATCTTCATGCAACGAGGTTACTACATCATAACCAGCCTTCTCTAACCTCATCTGAATTAATTCAACGAGGTTTTTGTCATCGTCAACAACGAGAATCTTTCCTAAAGCCATAAAAAATCTTTACCTCGCTTTTTCCCTTTTCTTTTCTTCTATTTCAAGGTCAACCTTTTTTGATTGCTCGATCATGGTTTTCAATTTTTCATTTTCATGGGTTGCTTCAGCAGAAATTCGCCTCAATCTTTCATTTTCCTGGATCAGATCGAGAAGAATTTTTGCATGACCAGCCCAGGTGCTGTGGGGGTATTCCTTGATGATTTTTGTCAGAGACGATACTGCTTTTCCGTTATCCTTCTTCTGATATTTTGAATACGCATATATTAAACCGATGGAGAAACTTGCCTCATCCCCGGGCGGTCCATTGGGGGCAATCGATAGAACCTTGAGGTATTCTTTGAGAGATGCCTCATACTGACCCATGGCGAGTAATTGCTGTCCCTTTATAAGATGTTCCCTTGATTCATCTCGTGGCTGTTCTTTTTTTTGCGGTTTCTGGTCAGTCTTAGGATGAATCGGTTCAATATAAAGCTGTACCTTTTCAGGTTCCTGCTGTTTCTCCTTTGTCGTAGCACACCCTATCGATAAAAAAGAGATTAGGACGGCAGTAACACAAAAAAGGTACTTCCGTGTCCCAACTCGCTTTCTGCCCATACTTCACCTCCATGAGCAATGACGATATTTTTTACAATAGCTAAACCCAGTCCGGTGCCTTTTGTCCATTCTGAGGTTTTTACAGGGGGCTGATGAAACTTTTCAAAGATTGCGTGAAGATTCTCTTTAGGGATACCTGGCCCGGTATCTTGAACTGAAAGCATGATCCCTCTATGGTCACGATATGCTGAAATTGTTATCTGACCCCTTTCTGGGGTGAATTTTACCGCGTTGCCGATCAGGTTTCTCAGCACCTGAAGCATACGTTCCTTGTCTATTCCAAAGTGCAACAATTCATCAGGTGCTTCTAACCAGACTTTTATCTTCTTTCCATCTATCAATGGAGTTATCTCTTGTACCGATCTCTTGATAAGAGGTACAAGGTCTTCTTGATCAAAATGATATGTCATCATTCCTGCTTCCATCTTGGCAATGTCCAGCAGAGAATTTACGAGGCCAATCAGGCGGTTTGATTCTTCAGTAAGAATAGTGAGGAGTCTTTGCTGTTTATCGCTAACGGTTCCGCCTACGCCCTCCTGGAGTAATCCAATACCTTCTTTGATTGAGGCCAAGGGGGTACGTAATTCATGAGACATAGTCGAAAAGAAATCAGACTTCATTTTTTCAACCTTATTGAGCTTGTCACACATTACATTGAACGCAGATGTTACTTCAGCAATTTCAGGAGGTGATGGTATCTTAAGATCACTTTTAAAGATTCCTTTTGAAATCTCCTTTGTTTTCTCCATTAACGATGTTAATGGCTTTGTTATGCTCCTGGTAGTGAAAAAAGAAGTAACCAAGACCAAAACAAGAGCGGTGATCCACAGAATAAGTGTAAGCTTTCTCGATGAACTCCCCGCTTCACTGAGACTGCTCATTCGTACATGAACATCTTTCATGGTTGAGGATTCTAATGCCTTGAGATCCTCCAAAATATTGTCGATAAGTTTTTCTTTTTCAATTTCATTTCTATTTTTCGAGAATGGTTTCTTATCCTTTATGAGTTGCACATCCTCCGTAACGAGAGAATAATAGAGGGCGTAATTGTTCTGTATGTTATTCAAGTATGTTGTCTTATCTGGTGTATTAGCTATATAGAGGGCATCCTTCAGGTAATTCTTAAAATCATTTTCTGATGATAAGAATTGTTCATGAAAAATAGAATCTTTCGTGATAACAAATTTCTTTTCATACTCCATTTGTGACAATATGTTATCCACAAGCTTCTTTTTTAATTCCAAGATTCGTTCATCTATGTTGATAATCTGTTTCGTACCTCTGCTTATCTGGTGTAATTGCCAAAGGGTATACCCATTGACGATGCCCATAATTACAAATATTACAAAATATCCCAACGTTAGCCGCGAGAAGATTGATAGTCTCATAGGTTCACCTTCCCTCAATTATATCATTCTGAGTCCGAGAATGAAAATGAAGCATGGTACTCATTTTCACCTCATGGGGATACAAAACAATAGGATAAGAGACGTCAGGAGATGTTACATGAATTTTGCTTACCTGTAAGTCACATTATCACAAGGGGTTGCAGATGTCAAATATCATGCCGTGATGAAACGTCGGTGATTATGATCTCCACGGAGGAGGAAAGATTGGTCCGCATAATTCAATAAGGAATGGTTCGTCCCATCGTACGAAATTGCGAAAAAAATTCTTGAGCTGGACCAGGGTTTTTACGCGTTTGCCCTGTATGCCGAAGGCAGAGGCTATCCGGACAAAATCAGGATTTTCAAGAGCCATCATTCCTTCTATTGAATATGTTGCCCTCATGTAATCTTCGAGGATGCCAAAGCTGTTGTTATTGAAAATAAGTATGCCAATCGGAATGTTGTACTTACGAATTGTTGAAAGTTCGGCGATTGAGGGAAGTACCCCGCCATCCCCGCAAATTGCAAGACATGGTTTCTCCGGTCTGGCAATTTTAACGCCAATTGCAGCGGGTAAGGCATAGAAGATAGATGATATTCCTCGCGGCATTATAAAGGAATGTTGATGGCGAACGGGAAAAAAATACTCTGCCCAGTAAGCCATAAGGTTAAGATCCCAAACAGTAATTGTGTCCTCAGGGATTGAATCCCGTACAATGCTTATAAGGCGAAAACCAAGGAATGTTTTCTCCAATCTCTGCCTTTCCCTCTGCTGAGACCTCTTCAATTTCTGCAACGGCCATTCGAATATTTTTCCGCGTACAGCATTTTTTAGATCATAAAGGAGTGGGAGGAGGTCACCTGCGACTTTGTATGAGGTTGGATAATTTTTGTCAAACCAGGTATTGTCAATATCAACATGGACAAGATCCTGAATTTTTACGCCCCGTCTTTTCGCATCAACGTCACGGAGTCTTGTCCCGACAGCGATAGCGATGTCAGCGGATGAAACAATCTCCTTGGCAATCCCTTTTTGCATGATATTCCCGAAACACCAGAGATTATTTTCGTCAAGGATTCCTTTCCCCGAAGTGGTGGTGAGGAAAGGAATGGAAGACTTCATGCATATCTCGTCCAAGAGCGGACGAGATTGTTCAAACATGAGCGACTTGCCTCCAATGATGATCGGCCTTTTCTTCTGCAATAAGACCATCTCAAGTCCGGCAAGGTCATTGAACTGCTCGGGGGGGATGGAGTTTGATTCGCTATCATCACGGGACGAAACTTCTTTTTCGAGGAGGGTATAGGGAATTGATATAAGAACCGGCCCTTTTCGTTCGGTAAGAGCCGTCTTGCGGGCTGCCTCGATCTTTGTTACAAAGTCTTCCCTCCCATGAACAAAAAATATTTTTTTTGTTACGTAGCGAAACATATTCTCTGGATCGACTACCTCATGGAGGATACCTTTTCCAATCTCTTCCCGGCCGGTATCTATATGGATAATAAGAAGTGGGATATCATCGCCGTATGCCTCCATACACCCCGTGACAACATTCCCCAAGCCGGGGCCGGGTGTTACAACGAGAACTCCGATTTTTCCGGAAACCCTGGCAAAGCCATCAGCCATAAAGGCCATGCTTGCCTCATGCCTGGGTACAAAAACCTTGATATTCTGAGCAAAGAGACCTTCATTCAGAGAAAGTGTATGAATTCCAGGTAGATAAAAGATATCGAGGATTGCATTTCTCACGAAAAAATCAATAATTGCTTGTTTTCCGAGCACTTAGCACCTACTTAGGCAAGTTTAGCATAGTGAGATAAAAAGTTAAATAAAAATTACTTGACTTAAATTTAATTTTATTTGTTTAATAATGTAAACTTTTTGTCAGCTTTTATTGTTATGAAAAAAGACGAGGCAAGCATAGGGGAACGGATCAAAATGCTGAGGCAGGCAAAGTCTCTTACTCAGGAGGAGCTCGCCACGAGGGCAGGGCTCACAAAGGGGTTTATCTCCCAAGTTGAGCGTAATCTCACCTCCCTTTCCGTTGAAAGCCTGATCGGCATCCTTGATGCCCTTGATGAGAAACCGTCTCGTTTTTTTGATGGGGCCTACGACGAGAAGATTGTGTTTAAGTTGAAGGATAGGGTGGAGATGGAGATTGAAAAGGTGAATAAGTTCCAGATCCTCATCCCTGCTGCACAAAATAGGCTTATGGACCCTGCCTTGATGGAGCTTAATGTGGGAGAGAAGACACCAGTTGAAGAGCCTCACGAAGGCGAGGAGTTTGGTCTCGTGTTAGGGGGGAGCATTAATCTTGTTCTGGGAGAAAAAATATTCAAGCTAAAAAAAGGGGAATGCTTTTATTTCAATGCAACAAAACGACATCATATAGAAAATAGGAGAAAGAATAAAGCCATAGTTCTCTGGGTATCTTCTCCCCCGAATTTTTAATTTTATGTGGGGCTCCTATAGATTTGGCTGTAGCATTTCAAGAAATTATGTAAGGAGGGTGGAACGATGACACCCAAAAAAATATTTTTTACCAAAGGTGTTGGGGTCCACAAGGACAGACTATCATCTTTTGAGGTTGCATTAAGAAGTGCCGGAATTGAAAAGTGTAATCTTGTGTATGTATCGAGCATATTCCCGCCAAAATGTAAGATTATTTCGAGAGCTGCAGGTCTGAAACTCCTTAAGCCCGGAGGCATAACATATTGTGTAATGGCCAGAAATGAGACCAATGAACCAAACCGCCTCATTTCAGCGGCTATCGGTCTTGCCGTACCCAAAGATTATGACAACTACGGATATCTCTCCGAGCACCATGCTTTTGGTGAGAAAGCCGCTGTATCTGGAGAATATGCAGAAGACCTTGCAGCGACTATGCTTGCAACGACGTTGGATATTCCCTTTGATCCGAACCAAGCATGGGATGAGCGAAAACAGTTCTACAGGGCAAGCGGACATATATTTACCACAAGACATTTCTGCCAGTCTGCAGAAGGGAACAAAGATGGTCTCTGGACATCTGTAATAGCATCGGCAGTATTCATCATGGAGTAAAATGCGAAAGAAGTCCCGTGGATTCTGTGGGTTGCCCAGCACGCCCGCCAACTATGCCGGAGCTTCAATCGTTGTGCTCCCCATCCCATTTGACAAGACAAGCACATGGATGAAAGGGGCCGACAAAGGTCCTGAGGCTCTTATCGATGCATCACAGTACCTCGAATTCTACGATATTGAAACCAATAGCGAGGTGCTGAACAATGGCATCTTCACTGCACCAACGATTCAGGCCACGACCTCGGAAATCTTAATGTCGAAGACCGAAGCCGCAGTCTCGCACTATCTTGCTGATAATAAATTTGTGGTTTCCTTGGGAGGTGAACATTCAGTTTCTGTTGGTGTTATCAAGGCCTTTGCAGGGAAGTATGCCGACCTGAGCATTTTGCATCTCGACGCTCATGCAGATTCTCGGGATTCTTATGAGGGGTCCCGATATAATCATGCATGCGTCATTGCCCGTGCCAGGGAATACACGAAGAATATCGTTTCTGTGGGGATACGGAGCATGGATGTTTCGGAGCGCTCCGGCATGGATAGAAAGAGAATATTTTTCGCCTATGAAATATACGATTCTGACTCATGGATACAGAAAGCGGTTCGGCTATTGTCTGAGACTGTTTATGTCACCATTGATGTTGATGTGTTTGATCCGGGAATCATGCCATCCACAGGGACGCCAGAGCCCGGTGGCTTGGGATGGTATCTGGTTATGAAACTTCTCCGGGCTGTTTCAAGGGCAAAACGGATTGTGGGTTTTGATGTGGTTGAGTTGTGCCCATCAAACGCCAAAGCATCTGATTTTCTTGCTGCAAAACTGGTTTATACACTGCTGAGTTACATCTTTGCTGATCGCTCTGTTCGAGAATCAAAAGAAAAATAAAATTCATCTCTGAGAAATTTTGAATCTTCCTTTCGGATAAGTTCCCCACAAACACTCTCTTGAGGATCCCTCAAACCAATAACACCGAGCTAATCGATGATTGTTCCTTTACCGGTCTTCTGATACTCGAGCTCCATATGGTTTACAAACGCTATTCTTCCTTGGGAATTGAGTGGAAATCCATGGACGATGCACCAGTCGGCAAATGTGTCCGGATCGATATCTACACGGAGGGCTATGTTGCCAATACGCGTAATCTCTTCACATTCTCTTTTTACAAGTGCTTTCCAATCTGAGTAGGTGGCAGGCATATTTTTGGCATCGGTAAAGATCGATAGGGCCCTTCGGTAGGTAGACTCATCCTTGAACCACGCAATTCCTACGATATCATTCATTTAACACCTCCTTTCGATGAATACTAATTTTTTAATTCTACAACGATCCAGGGAGGAAAACAAAGGCTTTTGAAACATCCTAACACAAAAATACCATATCCTTGGTACATGGTTGAATGAACGATCCCCCATTGAATTACAGACATGAAATGGCTGCTCAACGATAATCAATCGAGATACAAGTTCAATGATAGTGAACCAAAAACATTGCATGTTGCTGGAATAACTTGTACACTTTTTTGTGGAATAGGATGAACATAAAAAAACTCCTCATGAAGAACGTTCCGGCGCCAAAGATTCCCTACATGTTTTCGAAACTGTTTTGATGAGTTGAATCAATCTTGAGCATGGGAGGAAAAGATGGACCTTTCTAAAATACTTCAGCATTTTTCCCGGAAACCACTCCAGCCACCCGATGACCTTCACAGCCATGCTGAACGAGAATTGGATCATCGTGAACAGCTGATACTAAAAAAGCGCCAAGCAGTTGAAGAACAGCTCAGAAGTCTTTATGAAGCAAATCACCAGCTCAAAGATGCTGAGACACTGCTGAAGCGGTTTGATGAAAAAGAACGTGCACTGAATGCCAGGCTTGAAGAATTGAAAACGAAAGAGGAGCGGTTGGCCGCCGACCGTGCATTGCTGGATTCTCAAATGGAAGAATTAAACCAGAAACTGACTGATCCTGCCTCACACGCTGCAAAAATAGTTAGAGAGGAAATGCAGATTAAGAGTGAAAAGGAGAGGTTGGTAGCTGAAGAAGAAGAGCTGTTTAGAAAAAATCTCCAGCTTGAAGAAAGACAACGGGAACTTCAGGCTTTCGAAAGCAGCTTGAACATTCGCGCGGATGAGCTTTCGTTTGAGGAGAAGAGGCTACAGGGAATGCTTCAAGAAGCGGAAGCGAGGAAACGTATTTCTGAGGAGGAAGCGGAGAGAATATCGCATGTCTCTGAAGAGAACAAAGAGCAAGAACGTTTGATCAATGAAAAAAAACAACAGATCGAGGAACGGGAACATGAGATTGATTTCAGAGCGAAGGCATTGGAGCAGGCAACGGCCGATCTGGAGGTAAAACGTTCCGAGCTGGCAGAACACGAAAAGACACTCGCCCAAACGTTGAACCACATCGAGGAACGTGAAAAAGAGATTGGCCTTAAACAGCAGTTCTTAGAAGGAGAATTGAAAAATCTGGAAGCGAAACGTTCAGAGCTGACCGCCCAGGAACAGTCGATTGGTGAGCGTTTGAGTACAATAGAGCAACGAGAACATGAAATCGATGAAAAAGCGAAGGCATTGGAGCAGGCAACAGCCGATCTGGAGGTAAAACGTTCCGAGCTGGCAGAACACGAAAAGACACTCGCCCAAACGTTGAACCACATCGAGGAGCGTGAAAAAGAGATAAAACTCAAACAAAAGACCGTACAAGAAGAGGCAACAAATCTCGAAAACAAACATTCGGAACTGGTCGCCAAGGAAAAGATGCTTGATGAACGGCTGAACAATTTGGAGGAGCAGGTTCAAAAGCGGGCTATCGATATTTTAAAGATTGCTCAATCCATAGCGAAAAAGGATAAGAGCAATACCAGATGGTGACGTGGAATCCGAATTCAGAAGTGTTGAATACCGTTTATAATCTATAAGATTACCCTATGAATGAAAGAAACAAAGAAAATCTCTGTCACACATGATACCGGCTATCCGGATATCTCCAGTGTCTTGAAAATGTCCCCTTGGTTCAGGGTGGAGATTTCCTCCATCGTCCCGAGAAATAGTATGCGAGACTCACTGTCATTGGTATGACAAAGCTCATAGATACAGCGATCCATATACCGGTGATGCCAAGGTAGGTCTTTGACAAAAGCCATGAAAATGGTACCCGTATTATCCAAATAGACACAAAGGTAAAAACCATTGTTATGACCGTACGGCCTGCACCATTGATAATGCCGTTTGATAGGAACATTATTGAAAAGAAGACATAGCAAGGACCTACCGTATACAGATAGGTGCGTCCAATATCCAGAACTTTTGGGTCATTCCCAAGGCCAAACATAGCAAGTATCGGTTTCGAGAGAAAGACAACAAAAAAAGATATAAAAATCGTTATCGATGAGGTCATTATAGTTCCCCATTTGAATATGTCCCGTATTCTTTCTGACTTGTTGGCGCCAAGATTTTGCCCTGTCAGAGCCGAAGCTGCCATACCCATCGACATGGCAGGCAAGAAAACAAGCATGTCTATCCTCCCAACAGCGCCGAAGGCATTCGTGGCAGCACTGCCGAAGGCATTAACAAAGGTTGTGATAAACATCGTACTAATGGATACGAGGGATTGCTGGGCAACCGATGGAAGGCCTAATTTAAATAGCTGAATGGTTATCTGTTTGTCGAAGATGAGTTTTTTCAGGTTGAATGCCACCATGCGGCTTTTTTTGTTAAGGTAAATAATGCTTACTACGACTATTGTGGCTTCTGACATCAATGTTGCGTATGCAGCCCCGTTCAGGCCATTCAGGGGAAACGGACCGAAGCCTCCGATAAAGAAGGGGTCAATGATTGCATTCATGCCCATACCTATGCACGTAAACATCAAAGGAACGACCGTATTTCCTATCCCTCGTAATATGGAATGTATAAGAAAGTCCAAGTACAAGAGGACAAAACCGGCAAGGTTTATTTTGAGGTAACTTGATGCCATTGTGAAATTCTCTGGCGGTGTTTCCATGAGACTGAGAAAAAAATCGCTTGAAAGTATGCCGGTAATCGTGAAAAATCCACCAATTATCACCGATAACAGGAAAGAATTACTGACAATCTTCTCAACAGCATCATATTCTTTTGCCCCATAGTGCTGCGCAACAAGTATAGTCGTTGCCAATGACATGCCGATAAACACTCCAATGAGTATGAAAATGATGGGAAAGCTGACGCCAACTGCGCCGACAGCATCTTTTCCAACAAGGTGTCCCACCCAGATCATATTTATAATATGGTAGCCAGTTCGTGCAAGGTTGCCGATGAGCATAGGGATTGAAAAAGCCAGAAGATGTCTGGGGATACTCCCCACTGTTAAATCTTTCCCTAATTGCCTGTTCATTTATTTATTTATTTCCCTTTTCGTTGCCGGAAAACAAATAAGACCTTATCATCTTTTTCATCTTATCGCAGCAAGATTATGTGGAAGTTAATGTTTCGGATTGTTGCGGAACACCGCAAGGTTTAACGGGTTGCTCAAGGAATACCAGATGCCAAAGTCCGATGATATGCCCGGATAAAGATAGAAAACCGTAAAATCTCTTGTTTTTATTGAAAAAAGCTTCATGTGGTTACCATTGCGAGAAGCACATGCGACAAGCCTGTACATCAAAATGCCGTGTTATGTAAAACAGGTACGGTAATTTTGTCAAAAAATTACTTGCGATTGGAACACGAAATTGAGAAAATAATATATTCATTTCATCGGCTTAGGTCAGAAAGGCGCATAATGCGCAGGGTGTGCAGGGGGAGGGCACAGTGACCTATGAAATTTCTAAATATAGGTTTCCGAATCAGCATTGGAAATTTTTTTGAGAACCAATCTCGCGAGTTGGATCGTATGTTCGCTGACTCGCTCGGATCCTCATCCGCCTCAACGCGGAGCTGAGCTGTGCTTCATCGCTTTGTTGTCCTTACGGACACGGCGGACCGCTATCGGCAGCCCGCCTAACAAAGACGCTGGAACGCTGTCACTCACCCTGTATAACCACACCTTCGGCGTGCAGCATGGTTGTGTTGACGCTCAGCTCCTTGTTGATTTTACAGATGATAGAATTTCAATAAAAACACAGGAGGTATTGAATGATGTTCGCAAAGATTTTAAAGGAAAGAGTTTCTGGAAGAATCATGGGTTTGGCGATACTTGGCCTTATTTTTCTTGGCCTTGCACTTGTGTCCCCTTCAATGGCGGCTGATGATTTTAAAGTTACCCTGCTGGGCACAGGGATGCCTGTACCCGATCCCAACCGTTTCGGACCCAGCACATTAGTTGAAGTAGGCGGACAGCGGTTGCTTTTCGATTTTGGGCGGGGTTGTACTATACGTCTGTGGCAAAAGGGTATTGCGTTGGGCAGCATCGACACACATTTTCTGACACATATGCATTCAGACCATATCAACGGCCTTAGCGACCTGTGGCTGAGCGGATGGATACAAACTCCGTTTGGCGGACGCAAGACTCCCTTTGTAATTTATGGCCCTCCGGGAACAAAAAAGATGATGTCTCATCTGTGGGAGGCATTTTCAGAGGACCGTCGAATCCGATTGGCTGATGAGAAGAATCCAATAGAAGGCTTAATAGTGAAAGCATACGATTATGAGCCGGGCGTAGTTTATGAAAAGAATGGTGTTGTTGTGACTGCCTTTGAAGTAGATCATGGCGATCTTGTTAAACCCTGCTATGGTTTCAAAGTTACGTACAAAAACCATTCAGTAGTATTATCGGGCGATACCCGTTATCACAAGAACGTTGAAAACGCTGCTCGCGGATGTGATCTGCTTATCCATGAAGTGCTGATGGTTCCTCCTGCGCTACTGGCAAAATTTCCTGCGTACAAAGCGATCATTGAACATCATATCTTACCGGAAGAGGCCGGGAAGCTTTTTTCTGTCAGCAAGCCGAAATTGGCTGTTTACAATCATCTGGTATTGTCAGGTAATCCGAAAGCCGGTGTGCCATTCCCGACGCCAAAAGATCTATTGGAGGCAACTCGTAAGACCTATGATGGTCCTGTTGTTGTTGGCGAAGACCTGATGATGTTCAAGATAGATGACACAGGCGTTTCGATCATCGAGCCTCCTCGACGGTAGCCGAAAAAGGGGTTAAGTGTGGACACGGAAAAACTAAGGGGACGTTCTTGAAATGTTGGAATGTTGAACAACCGGATATGCAGTCATGGTATCAATGGAAAAGAAAAACTATTTTCAGTTTCACCAGGTATGAAAGAATCTGTTCGTCAGTATGTCCCTATGGTTCAAAAAGAAATCGGGCAAGCCTCTGATAAAGGATGAATCATGAAAGATACCTTTCATCTTTACACTGATTTAGCATGGCTTTGGCCGATGTGGGGCGATGCTTCCGGTGAGTATGCGCACTATTGCCGTTACGTCGTAAATCTGATTCAACAGTATGCGGAGTAACCGGTACGCACTTTGCTTGACATTGGTTATTGAGGAGGTAAGAATGCCCTTAACCTGAAGCAGCAGTTCAGCGTAACGGTGTTGGATGTAAGTCCCGTGATGATCGCACAGGCGAAGTCGATGAACCCGGAATGCACGTTTGTTCGGGGGATATGAGGACGTTCAGGCTCGACATGGTCTTTGATATAGTTCTGATGGATGATGCAATATTATATATGAGCTGCCGAGATGACTTCGTAGCGGCATTCCGTACCGCGGTTGACCACCTGAACCAAGGCGGTGTCTGATAGCGACCCCGGACGTAACGACGGAGACATTCCAGCAGAACAGGACCGTCGTTACCCCGGATCCGGGCACGACCATACCGGATGGACTTGATGTTGTATTCATCGAGAATTCGTATGACGCCGATCCGACGGATGAACGGTATGAGGAACGATACTGTACCTTATCCGTGACAAGGGAAGCCTTCGGATTGAAACTGATCACTGGACAATGGGGCTTTTTCACCTGGATACATGGAGGGCTATTCTGCGCTCCACCGGCCTTTCAGTGCATGAGGAGCGCTACGTCGCTGGAACGGACGAATACACGGTCTTCGCCTGTGTAAAAAAGACATGAGCGCCAAACCGGTATGGGGAGAAAAAGTTGCGATAAAAAGCGTATCATTGGGAATCAGAGCCTTTTGTACAGTATTTCATGAATGAAATGGCTTCAGACAAGGCTAAGGCTCTAATCTCATCAAGCGACATGCTTCCCACTTCTGTTTTAGGCAATGGAACAATCACGAACGCAAAACTCGCACCTTTCGCACCGGACGGTTCCTCCTCAAAGTTTACCTGTACCTCAAGAAACCCATATTCCGGGCCACGGTCAAGCATCCTCTCGACATAAACTTTTGTTTTTAACGCCATCTTTCTTAGCCTCCTCCGCTTTGGATTGGGGGTTTACAGTCTGCTGTCAATATTGCCAGGACCACCACATTCCGGTGTGTAGCAGGTTATGTTTTTGAAAAGACATTTTTGTTTGCAGGACGGGCATACCTCAGGCGGTGATGATCCTGTCAATGTGTACCCGCAATTCTCGCATTTCCAGAATGTCTTTCCGCACTCTGGACAGATATCATTTTCGAATGCTGTCTCAGACTTATACCCACAGTTGGCACATTCTTTTAATTCCATAGCAATCTCTCCTTTCTTGAAGTTCGTCATAAAAAGATAGTATGAATATTAGCATGCTCTCAAAATAAGTCAACCTTGAAGCGGGAATGAACTTAGCCGTCAAAGCAAACGGAACGTTTCTGAAATGGTGAAGTTAGAGGAAGTGCAGTGGGTAAACAAAGAACTATTGAACTATTGAAATGCAATGAGCACAATATATTACAATGACAATCGATGAGAAAGCACTCCGTTTACTCTATTGTTTCACCGATGTTCGATCTGTCAGGAATAAACGAGTGCAAAGGAGAATGTATGCATGAACCTAAAGGGGACATACACTGAAAAGAACTTATTGTTGGCTTACCATGGGGAATCCAACAACAGAAATATGTACACGTTTTTTGCTGAGAAGGCAAAAGAAGAGGGCTACGAGCAGATAGCTGGAATCTTCATTGAGACTGCCAGCCACGAATATGAACATGCCAAACAAATACTGAAATTCATTCAGACAAGAGATATTGAACTTCCTGCAGTGATTTTTCCGGTGAAAGGAGTGGGTGACACACTTTCCAACCTTGAGACAGCCGTTTCCGGAGAGCACTACGAAAAGAGCATCATGTATCCTGATTTTGCGAAGACAGCGGACGACGAAGGCTTTTCAGAAATCGCCCGCATGCTTCGCCTTATTGCAACAGTTGAGGCAGAACATGAAAAACGATACCGAGCACTTTTGAAGAACATAAAAGAAGGGAAGGTATTTCGAAAGGATAAGGCTGTTAAGTGGAAGTGCCGTGTGTGTGGATATGTGAAAAAAGGCAGAAATACTCCTCAGACTTGTCCCATATGCGCATATAGCCATGCTTACTTCGAGTTATTTGCAGAGAATTATTAATATGTATCGGGGATCCTGAATGGAACGATGCGTGTGGGCAAACAAGACACAGATGGAAAAGCTTTATCATGATACTGAATGGGGTGTACCGATTCATGATGACAGAACTCTGTTCGAGTTTCTTATTTTGGAGGGCGCCCAGGCAGGACTTAGCTGGTCCACCATCCTTAGAAAACGGGAAGGCTACCGGAAGGCGTTCCATAACTTTGATGCATTGAGAATCTCTCAATACTCTGATGCTGATGTGTCACGGCTTCTGGCTAATCCCGAAATTATACGAAACAGAGTGAAAATCAAGGCAGCCATCGGCAATGCAAAAGCATTTTTAAGGGTTCAAAAAGATTTTGAAAGCTTTGACCGTTACATCTGGCAGTTTGTAAACGGCAGAACAATCCAGAATGCATGGGGAAAGATGTGTGAAATCCCATCAAGCTCGCCCGAATCTGCTGCGATGAGTATAGACTTACAGAAAAGAGGTTTCAAATTCGTAGGTACGACAATATGTTATGCCTTTATGCAGGCTGTTGGCATGGTCAATGATCATGTCGTAAACTGTTTCAGGTATGAGCAAATAAAAAGGATACATAATTAAAAACGAGAACAAACAATTTATACTTTACAATAACAATGTTTTCACACCTTCCTTTCGACAAACTACAAATCATTTCGTCTTTTCAACAATCTGATGTAAAAGATTTGAAGAGAGCGAAAAAATTGCTGGAAAAGCCAGGCATTTCTGCGCAAATTCTAAATGTACTTGGCAATTCAATCAGCATCGTGTTCAAGGTTTTTCCAGTAAGGGTAAATGCGAGCATTGGAAAAATGACCCAGACCGCGTTATCGAAAGCAATTTACGCAGCAGCGTTGACCATGAAAGATAGACCAGGTGAGAAATCCTCAAACACCTGGCACACATTAGCTGTGGCCACAACAGGAGGTTTTTGCGGATTCTTTGGCTTACCGGTATTATTCGTTGAACTTCCCATTTCAACAACAGTCATGTTGAGGTCAATTGCGGATGTAGCCCGAAGCGAAGGCGAGTCTATCGCTAATGTTGATGCAAAGATAGCCTGCGTCGAAGTCTTTGCTCTGGGAGGGCCCAAAAAAAGCGATGATTCCTCTGAATCCGGATATTTTGCAATTCGGGCGGCATTAGCGCAATCGGTGTCAAAAGCATCTCAATATATTGCAAAGAAGGGATTGGCTAAGGAAAGTGCTCCCGCGCTTGTTCGTTTCATAATGCAGATTGCCGATCGATTCAGCATCCGGATATCAACGAAGGCAGCCGCGCAGGCTGTCCCTGCAATCGGAGCTGTGGGAGGTGTCCTTATTAATGTAATGTTTATTACTCATTATCAAAAAATTGCCCGAGGCCACTTCATCATTCGCCGTCTTGAGAGAAAATATGGGACGGAGGCAGTTACGGCTGCGTATAAAGCCATTTAAACAATATAGTTCACACGTTAGCTTCTTTTGAACCCTCTTTCATTAAAGGTATCAGCTATTTATCCGATAAATCATGGTGTTGGGAACAATAAAAATTTTATTAAATACGAAATGATAATGATATAATGGCTGCTGATTACCGATTTCTTGCACAAAAATTACGTTCTCATCTAAACCTGCTATCGGGTCTTATCCAGACAACATCGCTTCTGATGAGGGAGCGATTTCGTTCTGCGAGCCTGCGCTTCAAGATAGCTTTTTTTGTTGTTATCCTCTTAACGAGCACTTCATTTGCCCTGTGTATCATTACTGTCCAGATAATGAACAATTACATACTGAATGAAATCATAAAGAGGGGAGAATCGGTAAGCAAAAGCATCGCAGCATCAGCCGGATACAGTCTTCTCTCACGGGACCTGCTTGGATTGGACAATCTTGTATTCAAAGCCAAATCATCGAACAACGATATGGAATATGTTGCCATAATTTCTCCGGACATGAAGGCTGTTGCCCACAGCGAGGGTGCAATGAGTGGAGAGTCAATGGCTCCTACCCGGGGTTCTGAAATAATAAAGAGGATCGATGGTACCATCGTAAAGGAAGTGATGCGTGGGGCTGATTCAATTTTTGAAATATCGAGCCCTGTTGTTTTTATGAAGAAGGATCTGGGCAGTGTGATTCTGGCGATAAACAAGTCTGTCCTGCTTGAAGCCCAGGCAAAGGTTCGCACAAGAATTCTGATAGTATTCGGTATTATTGTTGTTCTCGGAACGATCGCAAGCGCACTTCTTGCATCTTTCCTCATAAAGCCCATTAAGGAGCTTTCTGCCGGTGTCGACGAACTAAAAAAAGGAACTGCAAAAACTCCGCTTAAGATTTATTCTCATGATGAGTTGGGCAAGCTAACCAGTAATTTTAATGAAATGTCATCGACAATAGCTGACCAACAGAGCAAATTAAACAAATATGCACGCGACCTTGAAGAGGCGTACGTTTCGATTGTTAAGGTTGTTGCTGCTGCAATTGATGCACGAGATTCTTACACACATGGTCATTCAGCGCGGGTTTCACAGTTTTCTCTAATGATTGGCAGGGCAATTGGACTTTCCAAAGAAGAACTCGATGACCTCGAGGTGGCGTGTCTTTTCCATGATGTGGGAAAGATTAAGACGCCAGACTCCATATTGCTCAAGCCAGGGAAGCTCACTCAGTCAGAATACGACGAGATGATCAGACACGTAGAATATGGTGCATCGATTCTCAGCAAGGCACCATCATTGCGCAAGTATATCCCCGCTGTCAGACATCACCATGAACGACAAGATGGTAAGGGTTATCCGGACGGGCTCAATAGCGATACTATTCCACTCTTTGCTTCAATAATTGCTATAGCAGATACCTTTGATGCTATGACTTCCACGAGACCTTACAGGAATGCGTTCTCACAGGATATTGCGCTCCGCGAACTTGTGCGCGTATCTGGAACACAATTACGTGCTGATCTTGTTGCAGTATTTGTAGGACTCATAGATAAAGGGAACATTCACGAAATGCAAAAAGTTTCTGGGAGGGCTCTATGATCAGAAATTTTAGAATAATGAAAATTGCTTTTTACATACTGCTCCTTTTGGCTGTTTTTCCAAGCTGTACCCATATGAAGACAGGAACTTCATCGCAAACATCTGTGCAGGAAGCCAAGCAAAGACCTGTTCACGAGGCACCATCACACGCATCTGTCCAGGAACCTGTCCATATCAAAAAACCACAGTCCGTTGGAGACTATCAGAAAACTATAGATACCTACAAAATGGAAATTGCGAAACGCCCGCATGACCAATCGCTTACACAGGATTATGTGAAAAATCTGGATGAAATGAAGGTTGCTGCCGACCATGAATACGAGAAGGAAAATTATACTTCTGCCTGCAAAACATACAATATCCTGAATAAAAACTATTCGACCTTCAGGTCCTTTACTCACATGCTTTCATTTAATAAACAAACGCTCACGAAAAGGCTTACCGATTGTAAGACCACTCTTTCCAAAAAGGGCTTCCAGGAATATCGGGAAGGAAATCTGAACGAGGCAATTGCGCTTTGGCAAGGGTACCTCGTAATAGATCCGAATAACGCAGATATCAGAAAGGCTGTGAATACGGCGACATTGCAACAGAAAAACCTCCAACAGGCGAAATAAACCCGGGCCGGAAGGCGGAAATGCTCCAACAGAAAAAAGATAATCTTACGATAGACTTACGTCTGTTTTCTTTTAAAAAAAATCCTATAGAGTAACAGGAGAATGATCGAACCAACAACAGCACCTATGAAGCCGGCTGAATGGCCAGCCTCGTACCACCCGATTGCCTGCCCCAAATAGGTTGCGAGGAACGCGCCGGCAATGCCAATTAACGTGGTGACGATGAATCCACCGGGATCTTTTCCAGGAATTACAAACTTGGCGACAACGCCAGCAAGAAATCCTATGATTATAGTCCATATGATATGCATATACCCCTCCCCACGAAGTCTTGGATGATGCTATTTTTAGGAAAAAGTATAGGGATGTTGAACCAGGTGTGTCAAGGCAATTGTGGTAATCATACCTTATAGTGTCTTCCGCACCTACTTTGGCATAAAAAGACAAACTCCTCGCGCAGTATAAGTTTGGTTATTGTTCACTCATTTTTTTGTAGAGAATCGGAAATAGTTGTGCATAAGGGGAGTAGCGGAACAGAACAAGACCTATTGGTTGATTCACAGTTTATTTCAATAGACAATTGGTACATTCTCTGCTATACAATTTTATTAAGCGCGACAAAAAAAGCATATTCAAAAGTCTCATTTTGAGAGAACTTGTATGGTCTTATGTTCACTCCATAGACGGGAGAATGTAATCCATCAATGCAATGACCTACTCAAAGAGCCTGTCTTTTTACATAATATCTCCCCCATATCCTCTCATGCGAATGATGTATGTGATGTACTCATGGAGGTTATGTCAGGAAAGATCCTTTTTACGGTCCAGCAGAATGAATGGATGAATGCCCGTTTCATTATAGGATCGAAAATTCAGAGACCGATAACTTTTATTTCTATCCATAGAGCCAGCTGAATATTCCAACAAAGGTGAAGGAGGTAAAAGAATTGCGTGGGAGTAACCAATGGATACCTTGAAGACCCGATGAAGAGACAAGGACAGGCAAAGAATGCCTTATGATCTGTTTAGATGCACATGTGCACAGGCATTTTTTCGGAATAGCCAGATTGGTTATATCCGATTATCAAATAATTCCAAAAGGAGGAAGTAATTATGAAACGAAGTTTTATAGCAATTATGGCATTGGTCGTTGTCCTGGGATTGACCTTGGGAGGATGCGGGTGTTTCCAGGAGGCAAAGAAGGGTGAGACCCCTCCTCCGGCCCCTGCTCCGGTAGTCAAACCGGCTCCTGCCTGTCCACCTTGTCCTGCCTGTCCACCTGCGGTAGTTTGTCCACCTGAGAAAGTCTGTCCGCCTTGCCCTGCGTGTCCGGCATGCCCCCCTTGCCCGGCTCCGGTTAAACCAGCGAAAAAGGACCGCAACTAGCCTGATCCCATGTATCCTGCCCCGTTGATTGGTATAATACGGGGCAGGATACCATATTTTCTCAGCGAAGGAGGATTCAATGTTCAAAGAGTTTAAAGAGTTTGCCATGAAAGGTAACGTAATCGATATGGCTGTTGGCATCATAATTGGAGCTGCCTTTGGTACAATCATCAAATCCCTCGTTGACGATGTTCTTATGCCACCTATTGGTCTGCTTCTCGGCAACGTGGATTTCTCAAACCTCTTCCTGACAATTAAGGAGGGCAAGGTGGCAGCCCCTTACGCCAGCCTGGCTGCAGCCAAAGCCGCCGGAGCGGTTACCATGAATATTGGCGTCTTTATCAATACAATAATTAGCTTTCTTATTGTTGCATTTTCTGTTTTCCTGGTCATTAAGAATGTGAACAGACTTAAAAAGACACCACCTCCTCCTGATCCCACTACGAAGGACTGTCCATTCTGTTTCTCCGTTGTTCCGATTAAGGCCACGAGATGCCCTCATTGCACGTCTGAACTGAAGACATGATTTTATTTTGTGGGAGGGAAACATGAGAAGGTATGGTGCAGAGTTCTTAGGAACCTTTTGGCTCGTCCTGGGCGGGTGTGGCAGTGCGGTACTGGCTGCTGCTTTTCCCAATGTCGGCATCGGTCTGCTCGGCGTTTCGCTGGCATTCGGTCTTACCGTACTGACTATGGCATTTGCCATCGGACATATATCAGGTTGCCATCTAAATCCGGCAGTTTCTATCGGGCTCTGGGCCGGTGGTCGTTTTTCAGGAAAGGACCTTCTGCCCTATATCGTTGCCCAGGTTCTCGGAGGGATTGTGGCAGGCGCAGTTCTCTATCTCATAGCCAGCGGTAAAGCTGGATTTGATCTGAGTGCAGGATTTGCTTCAAACGGTTATGGTGATCATTCTCCAGGAAAATACTCCCTTCTGGCTTCTCTTGTCTGTGAAGTAGTTATGACCATGATGTTCCTGCTTGTCATTCTTGGTTCTACGGATAAGCGTGCACCGCAGGGTTTTGCACCTTTAGCCATTGGCTTATGCCTTACGCTTATACACTTAATCAGCATCCCCGTAACGAATACTTCGGTAAACCCTGCCCGCAGCACCGGTGTTGCTGTGTTTGTGGGAGACTGGGCACTTGCTCAGTTGTGGCTGTTCTGGGTAGCTCCCATTGTTGGTGCTCTCATTGGTGCGGCGATCTATAGATTTATTGGGAGCCAGGAGAATTCATGAGGCCGCAAAGCAGCAGCTTTAATGCACCACTGTATTTTTCAATAAATCACGAGGGGAACTACTATGCGATGGAGAGATGGACGGGAAAGCGACAACGTTGAAGACCGAAGGGGGATGGGTATCCCCCGGGGTGCCAAGATCGGTGGTGTCGGTGGTCTTGGGTTACTGGCGATTGTTTTGATTGGAATGTTCTTTGGTATCGATCCCTCTGTCCTTCTGCAGAGTGTACCCCAAACACAGGTTCCTTCTGTTTCTGTGGAGCGAGGAGCCCGTCCACCGGGAAACGATGATCAGCGCAAATTCGTTGCTGTTGTATTAGCAGAGACTGAAGATGTCTGGCATGGGGTTTTCCAGAGAGGCGGGCGGACATACCAACCGCCCAAGCTGGTTCTTTTCTCCGGAGCCGTTGAGTCAGCATGCGGCATGGCTGGGTCAGCAACCGGGCCCTTCTACTGTCCGTCCGATCACAAGGTCTATCTGGATTTGAACTTCTTTGAAGACCTGCGGACACGGTTTGGCGCATCCGGTGATTTTGCCCAGGCTTACGTCATAGCCCATGAGGTTGGACACCATGTCCAGACCCTTCTGGGTATCTCCCGAAAGGTACAGGAACTGCAATCCCGTGTTGGTCCTACCGAAAGAAACAGGCTCTCCGTGAGAATGGAGCTCCAGGCAGACTGCTTTTCAGGGGTATGGGCTCACCAGGCCCACAAGAGCCGTCAGATCCTTGAGGCAGGAGACATCGAGGAAGGCCTCAACGCGGCAAGCGCCATCGGAGATGATCGGATCATGAAAAGGACCCAGGGTTATGTTGTCCCTGATGCCTTTACCCATGGTAGTTCTGCGCAGAGGGTACGCTGGTTCAAGACAGGGCTTGAAACAGGAAACATACAGGCATGCGATACCTTCAGAACCGATCGGCTCTGAGGCTTATACCATATTAAGGAGGCACACCATGGGTTTATTGGATATGTTGCTGGGAAACAGTGAAGCAAAGGCTGGGTTCGAAGATTTTCTCGCACGGTTCCAGGAGGGTCCCCCTTCCGAAGGTTATGAAGATCAGGAAGTACTCAACCGCTATGGAGAGATATCCCACCAGGTATCTCCCGCAGAGTATCAGGAGGCGGCTCGCGATGCTTTCGGACACCTCTCCCCCCAGGATCGGGAGGAATTCGGTAGAATGCTTGCTGGCCAGGTTCAACAGCGAGGACTTGACCTCTCCGGGCTTACTCCTCCTCAAGGACAAGGTTTTGGGAATCTGGACTGGCTCTCACATATAACCGGACAGCTTCATCAGCAGCCCGGTCTCCTTCGCGACCTCTTAGGGGGGCTCACCGGAAACAGAGAAGCCGGTGTTTCCGGAGGTATCTTCAGCAGTCCCCTTGCAAAGGCAGCCCTTGCCGGAATAGCCGCCATGCTGGTGAAACGGGTGCTGGGGGGAAGATAAGGGCAGGATATGGTAGCTAAGATAAAAAATGTATCAAAAAAGGAGGTGAAAATAAATGGCTGACGATGATGCAAAAGATCAATACGATGCCACACAGTATCACGAGGTCGTAAAAGGAGATACTCTCTGGAAAATAGCTGAAAAATATTATGGAGATGGAAGTCTGTACAAAGACATCTTTGAGGCCAACAAGGACATACTCAAAGACCCCAACATGATAAAGATTGGTCAGAAACTGCGCATTCCGTAAGAGTACGGTCATGACATGATTCTAAGAAAGACAACACAATACACGATGAAAGGAGCATGATATGAAAAGAAACATCGTTGGTGTAATGACCATTGCATTGGTAAGCGCTTTTCTGTTTACCGCCTGCGGCAGTGGAGATAAAGGACCTGCCGAGCTGGCAATCAAGGCTGCCGAAGAGGCATTCAATGCATCCAAAGGTGAGGCAGCGAAATATATTCCTGACGAGGTAAAGTCCCTCGAAGGAACCCTCGCTGCCCTGAAGGAGAAATTCGCCAAGGGAAACTATACGGAAGTCATACCGGAAGCAAAATCATTTGCCGAGAAGGCAAAAGGCCTCCTTGATGCGGCAAAGGCCAAGAAGGAAGAGCTGACCAAGACCTGGACGGAGTTTGATCAGGGGGTTCCCAAGATGGTGGCAGCAATCCAGAGCAGGGTTGATATGCTCTCCAAGTCCAAAAAACTTCCCGCGAACCTCACGGCTGAGAAATTTGCTGACGCCAAATCCGGACTTGCCGCAGCAAAGGAAGAATGGGCCAAAGCCCTTGAAAGTTTCAAGGCAGGCAACCTTGCTGATGCGGTCTCTGCTGCCAAATCAGTCAAAGACAAGGCAGTTGCTGCCATGGAAACACTTGGCATGCAGGTTCCTGCCGGGGCAAAGTAGGAAAGCACTAAAACAGAAGTTTCATACATCATGAGCCTCCTCCGTTATGGAAACCTGAAGGAGGGGTAGGGCTTAAGCAGGCGAATACCGAATGTTTCCTGCTTAATGTTACAGCATGGCCATCAATGGTCCTGCTGGTTCTCTTTATATGATGGTAGCGATCCTCCACAGATCAAGCGGGTTTTTATTGATTACGATTGCCTGCCCTTGTAGTCTCTATATTGAAAATGCTTAACCAATTCAATTTTATCACCTTCCCTTAATACAGCAATATCGGGAAGATTTATACCGTTAAATGTTGTGCTTTTCACGATACTATAAAGAGCCATATCGGAAAAAACCACCTTGTCACCTCGATTGAGGGGTTTGTCAAAAGAATAATCACCCATGATATCGCCGGCGAGGCAGCTCGGTCCTGCAAGTCTGTATATATATTTCTTTTCTGACGGTTGTCCTGAGTTCATTACATATGGCCTGTATGGCATCAGGAGAACATCGGGCATATGAGCCTCGGCCGATGCATCCAAAATGGCAATTTTCATTTCGTTCGATACGATATCCAATATCGATGCAATCAACACACCTGAATTCAGAACGCTTGCCTCCCCTGGTTCAAGGTATACCTGGACTTCATATTTCTTCTTAAAGTTATTAATCAGCTTTATGAGTCGCTCAAGGTCGTAATCATCACGGGTTATGTGGTGTCCACCACCGAAGTTTACCCATTTTAACCCTTTAATGAATCGGCCATAGAGCCTTTCGAAAGAGTTGAGAATTCTTTCAAGGACATCCGAATTCTGCTCGCACATGGCATGAAAATGGAGTCCGTCAACCATGTTCGTGTACTTCGGGAATTCTCTTTGGAAAGCATCGTGAATAATTCCCAACCTTGAACAGGGGGCGCACGGATTATACATTTCCTTAGACACTTCAGCATGTCCCGGGTTTACCCGTAGACCTATCTGGACACCTTTTTTCTTTGCATGTAATCCATTTTTCTCAAGTTGATAAAAAGAGTTGAAGATAATCGTATCAGAGTAATTGAGTATCTGTTCAAGCTCATTTTCTTTATATGCTGCACCGAAGGTATGAACCTCTTTCTTGAATTCCTCATATCCTAATCTGGCTTCGTTGAGGCCACTGGCGCATACTCCGTCAAGGTATTTACTCATCAGAGGAAACGTAGTAAAGGAGGCATATGCCTTCAATGCGTGTAAGATTTTGCAGCTCGTTCGATCCTTCACGTATCTGAGCACTTTCATATTCTCTTCGATGAGGGTCTCATCAATGAGATAAACGGGAGTAGTTATTTTTCCCTGCGCTATTGAAAGAAATCTTTTGTTAGCCTGGGTAAAAGCCTTCTTTTTCCTTTTTTTTATCAATCGGGTAAGCGACCTGAGTTCGCCGGTGTTCAATTCTTCTAAAAGTTTTCTCCGATCTTTATCTGACAGTGAATTGTACTCATTTATGGTTGATGTATCCTGTGCCAGAAGTGACTGGACTATTTTTTTTATTTTTTGGTCACCACTCTTCATCTTCAGTTCGCGCATTGCATGTTTGATTTCTGTTCATCCATACTCTGATAAAAGTTCTTTGGACCTTGGATATTGTTTAGAATTTCAATACTCGGATTTCGAACTTTGGGCGAAAAGGTCTCAAAATTGTAATAATTGATCGACTTCATACCGTATCTGGCAGCGGATCGTGTTCAACCATCTGCCACGGCAACCCATACTTATTGAGCGCGTCCATAAATTTATCGGGATCCAGCTGTTCCATGTTGTATACCCCGGCCCCTTGCCAAACACCCGTAAGCACCATCATTGAGCCAATCATTGCTGGGACGCCTGTCGTATAGGCAATCGCCTGTGTCCCTGTCTCCTTGAATGCCTCTTCGTGATCGCACACATTATAGATGTACCGCGTAATGACCTTTCCATCCTTCTTCCCAGTCATGATGTTGCCGATCACCGTCTTTCCCGTGTACTTTGTTCCAAGGGAAGCCGGTTCAGGTAACAGGGCTTTGAGAAACTTTATAGGAATAACCTTGCAGCCCTCATAATCAACCGCATCTATTCTTGTCATGCCAACGTTCTGAAGCACTCGGAGGTGAGTGAGGTAATTTTCAGAGAATGTCATCCAAAACCTGGCCCGTTTCAAACCCTTAATATGGCGAACCAACGACTCAAGTTCTTCGTGATAAAGAAGATAGCTTTCTTTGGGTCCTGCCACAGGGTAATTGAAGGTGAAGTGGATGCTGCCTTCGTCGATAATGGCAGGAGTCTCTACCCATATGCCGTCTTCCCAGTGCCTGACAATTTGTGTTACCTCCCGGATATTAATCTCGGGATTGAAATTTGTGGCAAACACGTGACCGTGCGATCCCGCATTGCAATCAAGAATGTCCAGATAATTGATTTCATCGAAAAGGTGTTTCTGTGCGTATGCGGTAAATACATTTGTTACACCAGGGTCAAATCCCGAACCGAGAACCGCCATAATCCCTTTTTCCTTAAATCTTTCATGATATGCCCATTGCCAGCTGTATTCAAAGTGGGCTTTATCTAAAGGTTCATAATTGGCAGTATCAATGTAGGTGACACCAGTCTCCAGACATGCATCCATGATGCTGAGGTCCTGGTAGGGTAAGGCAAGATTCAGAACAAGATCGGGGTTGAATTTATTGATAAGAGCGACAAGCTCTGGAACATTATCGGCATCCACCTGTCGTACCTGGATGTCCCTGTTATATCGATTCTTGAGGTCTTTTCGGATTGCCTCACATTTTGAGATTGTCCTGCTTGCAACGAGTATTTCTTTAAAAATGTCAGGAATCTGGGCACACTTGTGGGCAGCAACAGTTGCAACACCCCCGGCACCAATTATCATTATTCTTCCGTTGTTTTGTGTATTCGTCATAATCACTCTCCCGGCTATCAAGCCAACGCTATATTTCTAAATGCGACGGAAATCTTTTAGATATCATACGCTGAGCAGGAAGAAAAGGCAACAAATCCCAAAACAGCTTGATAATTTGGGAAGTTATGTGTATAATAGCTTACTGTAGTTTATGTTATAGGTACCAGATTTGGGCCTCCGGGAGGATGAATGAACGTTGAAGTAGAATCGCTTGATAAGGTTAGGAAGAAGATACAGGTCATTCTTCCGGAAGAAAAGATATCGGAACTTCGTGATTCAATATACGAAGAATTAAGAAAAAAGGCGAAAATAAAAGGCTTCAGGCCCGGTAAAGTTCCAAGGTCAATCATAACCACCTATTATAAAGATTATATTGAAGAAGAATTACAGACCAAGATGATTCAGTCTACCATGAGCGAAGCTCTCTCGACAGCCAAGGTAAACCCGGTTAGCGAACCTGTTGTCAATTTTATTGTGGAAGAAAGCCGACGAGGGTACGAACTTGAATGCGAAGTGGTCCCCGACATTGAACTGGCTTTTTATAAAGGCGTGGAAGTGAATGTTGAGCCGATTAATGTTACCGATGATGATGTCGAAAAAAGAATAGACGGTTTGCAACACATGCATGCCGAAATGATAGCTCGAGAAAGTGATGCAGTCTCTCAAAATGGTGATTTTATTGTGATACAATATCAGGGGTACTTGAACGGAAACCCGGTAAAAGGTGTTGGCGCCGAGTATTACCCAATAGAGCTTGGATCATCAACGCTCATGCCTGAATTTGAGAACGGGCTTATTGGGTTGAAGGTAGGTGAGGAAAAGGAGATCGAGATTACACTTCCTGATGACTACCCTGACAAAGATTTTGCAAATAAAACAATGAAGTTCAAGGTTCTCGTGAAGGAGATAAAAGAGAAGAGAATTCCCGAGATGAATGACGAATTTGCAAAAGACCTGAATTTCGAGAACATTCAAGCGATGAAGGCCGGGATTCGAGAGGAGCTTGAAAAAGAGAAAGAAGCAGCTCGCAAAAGGGAAATTGCCCAGAAGATTATGGAAACCCTCATCAAAAACACTGATATCCCTGTTCCAAAGAGGCTTCTTGGCAGAAGAGTTCAGGGAATGATTGAAGATGCAAAAAATAGATTTAAAACTGACAATATGACTGCTGAAGAAGAAATGAATCTCGACGGTAATCTGAGAAATGAATTCGAACCAAGGGCTGCGGAACGGATCAAGGGAGAAATTATTATTAAAAAAATTGCTGACAGTGAATCTATATCTGTCAGCGATGAAGAGGTCCATGAGAGAATGAAGAAAATGGCAGAGGAAACACGAAAAAGCTATGAAGAGATCGTAAAGTTCTATACGGAGTACAACATGATAGAAAGTTTGCGGGCAAACATTCTTGAAGAAAAAACGCTCAATTTTCTTCGGGATAATGCAGTAGTAAGGGAAAAACAATGAGCCTTGTACCTATTGTAATTGAAAGAGATGGAAGAGGCGAGAGGGCCTACGATATCTACTCCCGTCTTTTGAAAGAGAGAATAGTCTTTTTGGGTACCGCTATCGATGACAATGTGGCGAATATTATTATTGCTCAGCTTCTGTTCCTCGAATCCGAAGATCCCACACAAGACATTTATATTTACTTAAACTCCCCCGGAGGGTACATAACGAGCGGACTTGCTATCTATGATACCATGCAATATATTAAAGCCCCCATAGTGACTATGTGCATTGGACAGGCAGCAAGCATGGGGGCTGTTCTGCTTGCAGGAGGAACGCAGGGCAAGCGTTATGCTCTTCCCCATTCAAGAATCCTTATACATCAGCCACTCGGAGGCGCTCAGGGCCAGGCAACCGATATCGATATTCAGGCGAAAGAGATTTTACGAATGAGGGAAGAGATAAACAAGATTTTTACGAAGCATACAGGGCAACCTATTGAAAAGATTGCAGCAGATACGGAAAGAGATTTTTACATGACTGCCGAACAAGCCTTGAGTTATGGTATCATTGATAAAATCGTGGAGAAAAGACAATGACAATGATTAAAAAGAGCAACGGAAGAACGATGAAATTACATTGTTCTTTTTGCGGAAAAAGCCAAGATGAGGTCAAAAAACTTATTGCAGGGCCCATGGTGTATATCTGTGATGAGTGCATTGAATTATGCAATGAGATTATCCAAGATGAGGCAAAGAAAGAAAGATTTGATTACATTAAAACATCAATCCCGAAACCCCATGAAATCAGAAGGCTTCTCGATGAATATGTCATAGGCCAGGATTTTGCGAAAAAGGTTCTTTCCGTAGCTGTTTATAATCATTACAAAAGAATAGAATCAAAGGCTACCTTTGATGACGTCGAGATCCAAAAGAGTAATATTCTCCTCATTGGTCCTACAGGGTCAGGTAAAACCCTCCTTGCGCAGACGCTGGCAAAAATCCTTCACGTTCCCTTTACAATCGCTGATGCCACTACGTTGACCGAAGCAGGGTATGTTGGTGAAGACGTTGAAAATATTATCCTCTATCTCCTTCAGGCAGCCGATTACAATGTCGAACGGGCAGAGCGTGGGATTGTCTATATTGATGAAATTGACAAAATTTCACGAAAAACTGACAGCCCTTCTATTACACGGGATGTCTCGGGTGAAGGCGTTCAGCAGGCATTATTAAAGATTATTGAGGGAACTGTAGCAAATGTTCCACCAAAAGGTGGGCGAAAACATCCACAGCAGGATTATATCAAAGTAGACACATCAAACATCCTTTTTATTTGTGGTGGGGCATTTCACGGTGCCGAATCAATTGTTGCGAACAGGATAGGAAAAAAGAGCATCGGTTTCGGTGTTGATGTGGAAGGTGGAAGAGATAAACAGTATTCAGAATTAATAAAAGATATACAGCCTGAGGACCTCCTGAAGTATGGTTTAATTCCGGAGTTTATAGGGAGATTGCCTATCATCGCAACGCTCGGGGAGCTAAGCGAGGACAACCTTGTGGAGATTCTGAAAAGACCTCGAAATGCCATTGTAAAACAGTACAAGAAGCTTTTTGATCTGGAAAACGTCAAGCTTACGTTTACCGAAGGAGCTCTCAGGGGTATTGCGCGGGAGGCAATGAAAAAGAAGACAGGCGCCAGGGGCCTCAGATCGATCATGGAGAGGGTTATGCTTGATGTGATGTATGAAATTCCAGCCCTTTCAAATGTGAAGGAATGTGTTTTGAGCGAAGAAGTTATTATAAATCACGACAGGCCAATTCTCATCTATGAAGAAGAGGCCGAGATTGCATAAAGTTGACACAGAAGTACTAAGCTGATATAGTATGGGCGGGTAGCTCAGTGGGAGAGCATCGGCCTTACAAGCCGGGGGTCGGAGGTTCAAAACCTCTCCCGCCTACCATTCATGCGGGGTCGTAGTTAAGCCTGGTTATAACGCCGGCCTGTCACGCCGGAGGCCGCGAGTTCGAAGCTCGTCGACCCCGCCATTTCTTTACAGGTTATATGAACCTCATTCTCTGTATCCATAACCACCAACCTGTAGGCAACATGGATTTTATCCTTGAAGATGCCTATACGGCAGCGTATTTACCCTTTTTTGAGGTGCTCAAAGAATTCAAAGACATTAAGATCAATCTTCATTTTTCCGGTTTTCTTTTTACGTGGCTCCTGAAAAATAAGCCAAATTATATTTCCCTCTTAAAAGCGTTAAAAAAACAGGGGCAGATAGAGATTATATCGGGCGGCATGTATGAACCTATTCTATCACTCATCTCAGAAGATGATGGGTATGGTCAGATTAAGATGCATGCAGATTTGATGGAAGAAGTTTTCGGTGAAAGGCCAAAAGGCCTGTGGCTTGCAGAACGAGTATATGAGCCCCATTTACCCCGAACACTGAGTAAGGCCGGTATTACATACACCCTTGTTGATGACAATCATTTTAAAGCAATCGGTATGACAGAAGACGACCTTTTTGGATATTATGTAAGTGAATTTGAAGGACATAAACTTGCTATTTTCCCAGGCCTTGAATATTTACGGTATTCGATACCGTTTAAACCTTTGGATGTTTTGGATGCGTATTTGAAGGAGGCAAACAGGAAAGGTCATCAGCTTGCCGTTTTTGGAGACGATGGAGAAAAGTTTGGTTTATGGCCTGGAACCAGAAAATCGGTCTATGAAGAAGGATGGCTCAAAAACTTCTTTGAGTATCTCACAGATAATCAGAAATGGATTAGAACGGTTACGTTTCGTGAATCTCTTCTTACCTCTCCCAAAGGTCCTATTTACCTCGATTGTCAGTCGTATAAAGAAATGGGTGAGTGGAGTTTGCCACCCCATCGTGCTAAAGAATACAGCGCTGCAATTAATAACAAGAATTCAGATGAAAAAACAATGCTTAAGGGAGGATATTTTAAGCATTTTCTCATAAAATACCCAGAAAGTAATGATATGCATAAGAAAATGCTATCCTTGACAAGAAAGGCTGATGGCAATCCTGAAGCAAAAAAGCATGTCTATATGGCGCAGTGCAATGATAGTTACTGGCATGGGGTGTTTGGCGGTCTCTATCTGCCTCATCTTCGAGCCTCTGTTTATGGGCATCTCATCGAGGCAGAGAAGCTTCTCGATTCAAAAGAAACATTTGTCACGGGAACACTTGAAGATGTTAATATGGACGGCACGGATGAAGCTGTTTTGACAAATAATCTCCTGAAAGCGTACTTCTATCTCAAAGAAGGTGGTACGCTATACGAACTTGATTATAAACCGACATCAACCAATATAATGGCTAACCTTTCCAGACGTTATGAAGGTTACCACGATAAGATTAAAATGGCTTCGTTCAATGAAGTTGCAGATGGCACCAAAACGATCCACGACATGTTCGTGGCCAAAGAACAAGGGCTGGACCGATTTCTTCATTATGATTGGTATCGTCGTGCTTCACTTATTGATCATGTAATGGGAAAAGATGTTACATGGGAATCTTTTTATACATGTCAATATTATGAACCAGGCGATTTTGTTAAGGAACCATACGAAGCAATGTGTACGAATGAAACGAATTCGATGACTATTTCCCTTCTCAGAAAAGGTCACTTCTGGCGGGATAGGGTAGGAATTCCCCTTACCATAGAGAAAACAATCCGTATGAACGTAAATGAACCAATTCTTTATATTGAGTATCGAATTGATGGTGATGTAAAGGAAAACTTTCTCTTTGGTGTAGAATGCAACTTTTCATTCCTTGGGAGTGGTGGAGATCGGTTTCTAGATATGGGATCAGGAAGGATACCCTTGACTTCAAAGGGAATTTACAAGCCATCCCAAAAGATTCAATTTTATGACCCCTACCAAAAGGTTTCTCCTGTTATTGAATGTGATCGACCCATTTCGATCTGGACTTTTCCGGTTGAGGTAGTTTCCCTCTCTGAAACAGGCTTTGAACGTAATTATCAAAGTACAATGTGTATGCCGGTCTGGGACATTGATTTAACTGCAGGCCCGCGGAATATTCAAATAAAGCTTTTGGTCAATGGTCTCAATAGTCATAACGACATACAATAGAAGATCATTTCTTAAAGAAGCAGTACTTTCTGTAGTTACGCAAGATTACCAAGACAAAGAAATAATAGTCATTGACGATGGTTCTACAGATAGATCCTTCGAAGAGGTGAGGGGATTTCCGCTGCGGTATGTGTGGAAACGGAACGGAGGTATTAGCAGTGCACGAAATACGGGCATTCGAGTCTCCAATGGAGAATTCATCGCATTTCTTGACGTAGATGATGCCTGGAAAAAAGGAAAACTAACCAAACAAGTGCAATCAATGATCGAAAAACAGATTGATATCTCATATACAGATGAAATCTGGATGAAAAATGGCATGCACGTAAACCAAAAAAATCGGCACAAAAAATATTCCGGATTTATCTTTGAACGGTGCCTCCCCCTATGCATTATCAGCCCATCCTCGGTAGTGATAAAACGAAAAGTTTTCGAAGACGTTGGGCTATTTGACGAAAATTTGCCAGTATGCGAGGACTATGATATGTGGCTCAGGATCACATCGAGATACCCTGTTTTGTATATTGAAAAACCATTCATCATTAAACGAGGTGGTCACAAAGATCAACTCTCAAAGGCATATGAGGCAATCGACAGGTTCAGAATACAAAGTCTCACGAAGATAATACGCGGGAATTTCTTAAATCACGAAATGAAAAATGCAGCACTCCGTGAATTAAGAAAGAAATGCACGATTTACTCATTGGGGGCAAAAAAAAGGGGTAGACTCCAAGAGTCGAATGCATACATACGCCTTTTTGAGACTCTCGCGAATCAACCCCGTGTATCTGGCTCAGGGAATGGATGAATCAGCGGTTCGTAGGTTCTAAAAGCCCAACAGGTCGTGTGAATGTATAGTGTATGGGCTCTACTACGAGACTGTCAAACGCTTGATTTTGCGTCTGTGAAGTGAGCGCAAAGGGGAGTGACACAATGAAGCCCCCGATGCCCAGAACACAGGTTATGAGTCCCGCTGGCCTCATAACAAGAGCATCCCACAAAATCTTTTCTCCTTTCGGTTCGGCGTTTGGGGGCTGCCATGTTTTATATACATCTTGTGCACAGAGTGGCGCCACAGTAATAAACGTAAAAACTAATATGAGACCAATAAGAAAAAAACGTTTCATAAAACCCTCCTGTGATGTGGATGGCGATACGCATCAAGTCTATTACTCTTTTATAATGATGTCAATGCTTCTCGTCACGCATTCATTACTAAAATATCGAAGAACTATGGGTAAACTTTAGAAGTTCCTTCCCCAAGATTACTTGACAAAACTCTTGCAAATATCGGAATATTTTTTCAATGACAAAGCATCGCATAACATTCCTGCCTTCTGAACGAATTTTTGATATGGATGATGGTGAAACCATACTCGATGCAGCGATGAAAGCAGGTATATATATAAATGCTTCGTGTGGAGGAAACAGCTCATGTGGAAAGTGTAGGATTAAAATAATTGAAGGAAATGTTGTTTCTTCTCATCATCCTAATATTTCACAGGGCGACTATGAAGATGGTTATCGCTTAGCCTGCACGGCTCAACCACAAAGTGATGTTGTTGTTGAAGTACCCCTTGAGTCCCAGATTGATAGGAATACATTACACCGGAAAGACAGGAAACCTCTTATTCTCAAAGCTTCGGATCTGACCCGCCGTGCAAGAAAATGGAAGGAAGACCCATTTGTTTCTAAGGTATATCTGGAGCTTCCCGAACCTGCTGAAGATGATAATATTTCAGATTATGGAAGATTAATCAGGGAACTTCGGAAAATACTCAAAAAAGATACATTTTTTGCAGATTTCGAGGTACTGAAAAAAATGGCTGGTATACTTCGTGAATCTGCGTGGAAAATAACAGTGACACTAACCAAAAGAAACGATGGCTATCAAATTGTTAACATAGAACATGGAAATAGGACGCTCCAAAACTATTCAGGAGTGTTTGATATTGGAACTACCACTGTGTCGGGGCAAATACTTGATCTGGTGAATTTCAACCATGATATATGCGCTCTTGCTGAATCATCTGATTACAATGCACAGATTCGATATGGTGACGATGTTATCTCAAGAATTATGTATTCCCAAAAAAAGAATGGCCTCAAGAGCCTTCAAAAAGCCATTGCAGACACAGTAAATGGAATTATCCATCAGTTGATAAAAGAGAGCGGCGTAGAGAAATCTTCAATCTCTCACCTTATATTTGCGGGAAATACAACGATGACACACCTTTTTTTGGGTCTTAATCCTAAAAATATCATGTGTGCGCCTTATACGCCTGTTTCAAATATTTTTCCCCCTGTTTCTGGCAAAGAACTCGGATTAGATGTGGAAGAGCATGTATATGTTCACGCGTTACCTTGCGTTTCGTCATATGTAGGAGGAGATATTGTGGCAGGTGTTGTTGGCGCGAGCATGTCACAAAGTGATAAGATCACGCTTTACGTGGATATTGGGACAAACGGCGAGATTGTTCTCGGAAACAAGGATTGGCTTTTGTGCGCTTCATGTTCTGCAGGTCCTGCTTTTGAAGGTGGTGGTATTCAGTTTGGAATGAGGGCGGAAAGCGGTGCTATCGAGCACGTGAGGGTAAATTCGGAAAACCATGAACCCATGATCATCACAATTGGGAAAGAAAAACCAAAAGGTATATGCGGTTCAGGTTTAATTGATTGTATTTCAGAACTTTTTTTAACTGGAGTTCTTGATCAAAACGGAAAATTTAGAAAAGATCTGGCAACATCACGGGTGCGAGATGGTGAAAGCGGATATGAGTACGTTGTAGTCTATAAAGAAAACACCGGAATTTATCGAGACATCGTGGTCACCGAAGTTGATATTGCTAATCTTATCCGTGCAAAGGCGGCCCTCTATGCGGGGTGCACGGTGCTTCTTAAAAAGGTTGGTTTTTCGTTTCATGATCTTGACAGGATTATTATTGCAGGTGGTTTTGGGCATTATATTGACATTGAAAAGGCACAGACCATTGGACTTCTGCCGGAGCTGCCTCTTGAACGTTTTGTCTTCGTGGGCAATGGATCCCTCCTTGGGGCACGACTGTTTTCATTTTCAAAGGTGTTTACGGAGGAAGCCGAAAGGATATCAAAAATGATGACAAACATTGAGCTTTCGAATAGTCAGACGTTCATAGACGAATTTGTGGCTGCGTCCTTTTTACCGCATACGGATGATAAAGCCTTTCCGAAGGTTTTGAAAAAATTAAAGTTACAGAAACATTTAGCGTAAACCGTTAACAGGAACTAAATTTTTAATTATGTCTAAGGTTATTGCATTTGCGGGGAAAGGTGGTGTTGGAAAGACAACTGTTGCAGGGATACTCGTACGCTATCTTATTGAAGAACATAAAAGCGCGCCCGTACTCGCGGTGGATGCAGATCCGAATTCGAATCTCAATGAAATACTCGGGGTTAATGTATACACAACGATTGGCGAGGCACGAGAACTGATGAAGAAAGACGTGCCCCAGGGAATGACAAAAGATATATGGTTTGAATACAAGGTTCATGAAGCACTTGTTGAAGGGAAGGGCTTTGATTTGCTTGTGATGGGGAGGCCAGAAGGACCTGGATGTTATTGTGCTGCAAACAGTCTCGCGAAACAATCCATCGAGACTCTCAAAAGAAACTACCCTTTTGTGGTGGCGGATAATGAGGCAGGTATGGAGCATATGAGCAGGCTCGTGACGGAAAATCTGGACCATCTTTATATAGTTTCTGACCCGTCGCCACGAGGATTATTGACGGCAAGAAGAATTCTTAATTTGATCATGGAACTGAATCTAACAATTAAGAATTGGCACATTATTGTGAATAGAGTCAAAGGGAACGAGGATAAAAATATCATTCGGATGGCTCAAGACAGAGATCTTGAGATAACTGGATTTATTCGAGAAGACATGATGTTGGTAGAAGCTGATGCGGAAGGAATAAGTATTTTTTCACTGCCAAGGGAATCGTCTGTCATTTCTGATGCATACTCCATCTTTGTCAGAACCGTGAACAAATAAGGTCTTTATCTGTCCCATCTTCAAATGGTATAGTAAGGGTGCCGTGAACTTGTTATGTTTTGGAGCCGGACATGAACACCTATGTTTATGAAGAAAAAGATACCTACGAGGGGAAAAAAGTACGGGTGCTGGGGCCTACCTTTGAGGAGGGAAAGCCCGACACAATGATTGATTGGCGGGCAAAACTGGCAACACGTGAAGATGCTGTTGTCTATCTGAAAACAGCGTTGCGGTATTGGTATAGCAATGATTGGTATGGCAGCGAGAAAAGAAAACAAGAAGCATAATGAGAGTACAGTGAGTGGTAAAAAATATGAGCGGATTTAGAATGTTTCTGGCTGCATAATTGTGGGAGGGAAAAGATGGCTTTCGAGGTATCAAAACTGAAATATAGTGGCAAGATCAAGGAAGTAACCCTGGGAATAGGAGAAAAAGCCATAACGATAGGCGGAGAGACGTGTTATCCTTTTCATGTGTTTGAGGGAGAGATGCCTAATGTTCCCAGAATTGCATTCGAGATATGGGATTATGAACCTGATGATTGGCAGGATTGGGCAATAGAGCCATTCAGGGATGTAATAGGCAACCCGGTATCATGGGCAAAAAAGTGTGTTGAAGTTTTTAACGCCGAGATAATTGCCTTGAACTTAAAAGGTGCTGATCCAAATGGAAGGAATCGCGATGTTGAGGAAGTCGTCAGTGTAGTGAAGGATGTGGTGAATGCTGTTAGTATTCCCGTCATTGTATGGGGAACATCAAACGACGAAAAGGATGCTGTTCTCCTCAGAAGAGTTGCAGAGGTATGTGAGGGAAAGAATGTTTCTATTGGTCCATTGTCAGAAAAGAACTATAAGCAAATCGGTGCAATGGCAATCGCCTACAATCACCCTGTGCTCGCGTCATCGCCGATTGATGTGAATCTTGCGAAACAGCTGAATATACTTCTTGGTAATCTCGGAGTTTCGGATGAAAAGATTTTGATTGATCCAACGACAGGTGGTTTGGGTTATGGATTGGAATATTCATATTCGGTAATTGAGAGAGACAGGATGGCAGCTTTAACCCAGGAGGACACGAAACTCCAGTACCCTATTGTATGCAACCTGGCACACGAGATATGGAAGACGAAAGAGGCAAAATTAACACGAGATGATAATCCGAAACTTGGAGATGAGAGAAAAAGAGCCATTCTCCTTGAGTCGGTCAGCGCTATAAGTATATTCATTGCGGGAGCTGATGTCGTAATCATGAGGCATCCTGACAGTATTGCTCTGGTAAAAGAGATGATCAAGGAGCTGACGTCACAAGGGGGATAGATGTCAGAAGAGACACCAAAAAGCATTGACAAGGCAACGATTGAACTTATTGAAAAAGCAAAAAAGGACGGGATTCATACAGTTTTTTCCCGTGCCGAAGAAATAAAGCCCTGTCCTATAGGGATTGACGAGAGTTGTTGTAAAATTTGTGCTATGGGGCCATGTCGCTTGCCAAGGGCAAGACAGGATGTTCAGAAAAAAAGGGTAGGGGTCTGCGGCGCAACCGTTGATACCATAGTAGCACGAAATTTTGCACGGAGAGTTGCTGCCGGGACTGCATCTCATTGTGATCATGCGCGGGAGGTAGTGGAAACCTTCCTCAAAACAGCACGAGGCGAATCACAGGGGTTTGTAATAAAAGACGAGGTGAAGCTCCTCGAGGTTGCTCTTGATTTTGGAATTGATATAGAGAAAAGAGATGCAAAGGATATTGCATTAGAGCTTGGTAATAAAGTTTTTGAAGAATTCGGAAAACAACATGGTGGACTGAGATATATCAAAAAAGCACCCCTTAAGAGACAAGAGATATGGGAGAAATTTGATGTTGTACCCCGAGGTATTGACAGAGAGGTTGTAGAAATTATGCATCGAACCCATATGGGGGTTGATCAGGATTACCAGCACATTCTCCTTCAGACTACCCGATGTGCCCTTGCCGACGGATGGGGTGGTTCCATGATTTCCACGGACTTACAGGACATTATGTTCGGCACACCTGTGCCTGTTTTGGGAGCTATAAACCTTGGAGTTTTGAAAGGTGATGAAGTGAACATCGTTGTTCATGGTCATGAGCCTTTACTTCCCGAAATGCTTGTTGTTGCATGCAGAGACCCTGAAATCAAATTGCTTGCGGAGAAGGTGGGGGCAAAAGGGGTAAACCTCACCGGTATGTGCTGCTCAGCGAACGAGGTACTTATGAGGCATGGTATTCCATGTGCCGGAAACTTTCTCCAGCAGGAGATGGCACTTATTACAGGGGCAGTGGAGCTCATGACAGTAGACGTGCAATGTCAGATGCAGGGGCTTCAGAGCGTGGCAGAGTGTTTTCACACCAGACTCGTTACTACGTCAGACCGTGCAAAAATTGAAGGAGCAACCCATATTGAGTTTCATCCAGAACATGGTCTTGATACTGCAAAAAAAATTCTAAGGCTTGCAATAGAGAACTTTCCAAATAGACGGCATACAGTGTATATCCCTGATTATTCCGCAGACACAGTTGTCGGTTTCAGCCATGAAACCATAAACTATCTTCTCGGTGGACTTTTCAGGGCAAGTTATCGTCCCCTGAATGATAATATTATCAACGGCAGAATCCGAGGAGTTGCAGGCGTTGTGGGATGTAATAACGTACGAACTGTTCACGATTCCGCACATATTGCCATGATTAAAGAACTCATCAGAAATGATGTGCTTGTTTTGACGACAGGTTGTTCTGCCATGGCATGTGGAAAAGCGGGTCTCCTTACCCCAGAGGCGGCATCAAAACATGCCGGATCTGGCCTTGCAGAGGTTTGCGAGGCAGTTGGCATTCCACCGGTCCTTCATATGGGATCATGTGTTGATAACTCGCGGATTCTTATTGCTGCTTCGGCAATGGTCAAAGAGGGAGGTCTTGGCGACGACATAAGCGATTTGCCGGCAGCAGGTGCTGCTCCAGAATGGATGAGCGAAAAGGCCCTTGCTATCGGGCACTATTTTGTAGCATCCGGTGTTTATACTGTTTTTGGTACCACGTGGCCCACTTTGGGAAGCGACAAGGTTACCAAACATCTTTTTGAGGAGTATGAAAGCATGTTTAAAGGTACGTGGGCTTTTGAACCCGATCCTATAAAGGGAGCGCAGCTCATGATTTCTCATATTGATAAAAAACGCAAAAGTCTTGGCATCGACAAGTCCAGGGAGAGAGTGCTCTTTGACATGGCCATGAGACGGGCAATTGACTGAGGGAGGAGGGCTTTGTCCAAAATCATAGCCTCGGCAGCGATACGGGGAGCACAAAAGATATTCAATACAGCAGAAGAAAAGTTTACGATTGCCCTTGAGAGATTCGGTCCGAACCAGGAAGTAGGCTTCCCGAATACAGCCTATTATCTTCCGATAATATACGCTATAACTGGGATTGGAGTTGAAAGAATTGAGGATATGAGGAAGGTTCTCGATATCTGCAAGAGATTAATTCCTCCACCGGTTCGAGAAAAATCTTCTCTTCCATATCTTGCCCCTGCCCTTGATGCTGGCATGGCGGCCTTTTTTGCTGAAGAGATAATAGAAGCCATCAGATATCTTGAAACACCAGATTTCTATGCTGCAAACAGCGAGGATCCAACGGAGAATTCCGGGTGGCTCGGCGCTGCAAATGATGTGATTTTTAGAAAAAGAGGTGTCGAGTTTGTCGATGGAACAGCTCCTGGGTTTGCTGCCATAGCTGGTGCTGCACCAAACGCTGAAACTGCTGCAAAAATCGCTCTCGAGCTCCAGGAAAAGAATTTGTATGTCTTTATGTGTGCGGAGCACGAGGGGAGAAGATTTTCGGATCAGCTCGTTGAGGCTAATGTTCAGATAGGATGGCCAACCAGGCTTGTCCCATTTGGGCCTGACATTTACCAAGCTGTTTTTGCCATAGGTTTTGCATGCAGGGTAGCTATGGCCTTCGGCGGTATTCGGCCTGGAGATTTTAGAAAAAATCTCATCTATAACAAGGATCGAACCTACGCCTTTGTCCTTGCTCTCGGTGACGTAACGGATGAATGGTATGCAAACGCGGCAGGTGCTATAAACTGGGGATTCCCAACTATAGCCGATACACCGATACCGCAGGTATTGCCGTCAGGTATTTGTACCTACGAACATGTTGTTTCGAATATTCCTCATGATCAGATCGTTCAAAAGGCTGTTGAAGTCAGGGGGCTTAAGGTCCAGGTTACAAAAGTACCTATTCCTGTATCATACGGACCCGCCTTTGAGGGGGAGCGAGTTCGGGGTGAAGATATCTATGTGGAGATGGGTGGTGGGAGAACAATAGCGGTTGAATGGACCACAACAAAAAGAATGGAAGAAGTTGAAGATGGCAGGGTAGAGGTCGTAGGCCCGAATATCGATGATGTCCGTCCTGGTTCGCAGATTCATTTTGCCATGGTTGCTGAGGTTGCAGGGAGAAATTTTCAGGAGGATTTTGAACCCATCCTTGAAAGACAGAATCACCATTTAATAAATCAAGCCCAGGGCATTATGCATATTGGGCAAAGAGACATTGCATGGATTCGGGTCTCAAAACAGGCCGTAGAGAAAGGCTTCAAGCTCGAGCATATAGGGAAGGTTATTCACGCAAAGTATCACCAGGATTTTGGCGCTATCTTTGACAAGGTTCAGGTGAAAATCTATACAGATGAAAAAAAAGTGCATGAGATCCTTGAGTTAGCCAGGATGTCCTACAGGCAGAGGGATCAGAGAATTGAAGGAATGACCGATGAAACGGTTGGAACCTTTTATTCGTGTACACTCTGCCAGTCATTTGCGCCGAGTCATGTATGTATTATAAGTCCTGAGAGAACTGGTCTCTGCGGTGCATATAATTGGCTTGACTGTAGGGCTGCGTACGAAATTAATCCCCAGGGCCCAAATCAACCGGTGCAAAAAGGAGAATGTTTGAGCGAAGAGCATGGTCAGTTCAAAGGATGTAATGAATTTGTTCGAAAGGCATCACGGCAGAAAATAGAAAATGTTAGTTTGTATAGTCTCCTTGTTGACCCTATGACCACATGTGGATGCTGTGAATGCATAGCCGCTATTCTCCCAATTGCGAATGGAATTATGACGGTTGACAGAGATTTTACCGATATGACTCCATGCGGTATGAAATTTACAACTCTTGCAGGCGCTGTTGGAGGCGGCGCACAAACCCCAGGTTTTCTTGGACATAGCAAATTTAATATCACGCAAAAAAAATTTTTACGAGCCGAAGGGGGGCTTCTGAGAGTAGTGTGGATGCCCAGAAGACTCAAAGAAGAAATCTGGGAACGGCTCAAACGAAGAGGAGAAGAACTGGGTATCCAGAATTTTCCGGATATGATTGCCGATGAAACATCCGCAAATACCGAAGAAGAAGTACTTGCCTATATAGTTGAAAAAGGTCACCCGTGTATACACATGGATCCTCTCATGTAGGCAAGATTTCCACTGAATAGTTCAGGACTGCTTTTCATGCAGTTCTGATTTTGGAAAAGGAGAAAAGATGGCACTGACAGGAATACAAATATTCAAACTTCTTCCCAAGACAAATTGTGGTGAATGTAAATACCCGACCTGCTTGGCTTTTGCCATGGCGTTGGCCTCGGGCAAGGCCGAGATTGATGCGTGTCCCTCAGTTTCAGCCGAGGCTCGATCACAACTGTCGGAAGCGAGTGCTCCGCCTATCCGGCAATTGAGTATAGGAACTGGTGACTATGAGGTTAAAATTGGCGGTGAAACAGTATTATTTCGTCATGAAAAGACGTTTTTTAATCAACCGGGCTTTGCAATTCTCATAAGCGATGCTATGGATGATGTTGAAATTGAAAGGCGTTTTGAAAAGGTAGGTTTTTTTCAATATGATCGCATAGGAACAACATTACGTCCGGAGCTTGTTGCGCTGAAAGCGATTCGAAACGATGAAAAATTTATCAGCCTTGTAAAAAAAGCCTCTGAAAATCCATATGGAATCATTCTGATCTGTTCAAATACTCAATTGATGAAGGAAGCAGTTGAGATATGTAAAGCTAAAAGACCACTTATTTATGCAGCAACAAATGAGAATGTGCAAGAATTTGGATTTCTTGCCAAGGCTTTCAACTGCCCGTTGGCCGTTAAGGGGAATGGCATCGAGGAACTTGCACAGTTGACTGAGCGGCTCGCTGCGATGGGCCTCAAAGACCTTGTGCTGGATACATCCTCCCGGAATATAAAAGAAGGCTTTCAGGATCAGATAATCATCCGAAGAGCAGCATTGGTGAGTAAGTATAAGCCCCTTGGATTTCCAACTATTACATTCCCATGTGAGATGACAGATTCACTGATGAAAGAAACCCTTATTGCTGCATGTTTCGTGGCAAAGTACGCGGGTATCATAGTTCTTTCAGATTTTGAAGGAGAAAGCATATTCCCTCTCCTCTTACAGCGTCTCAATATATATACCGATCCACAGAGGCCAATGACAACTGAGCAAGGTATTTATCCAATAAATAACCCTGAGAGCACCTCTCCTGTCCTTGTAACGTGCAATTTCTCATTAACGTATTTTATTGTGAGCGGAGAAATTGAGAATTCACGGGTTCCAAGTTGGCTTTGCGTTATGGACACAGAAGGGCTTTCCGTGCTCACTGCTTGGGCTGCTGGAAAGTTTCTTGGTGAAGGAGTAGCTGCATTCATCAAAAAATGTGGTATAGTTGATAAAGTGGACCACAAAAAACTCATAATTCCAGGGTACGCTGCACCAATACTTGGAGAACTCGAAGAGGAGTTGCCTGATTGGGAGATTCATATCGGGCCTCGAGAAGCTGCACATATTCCCGCGTATTTAAAGATTTGGAAGGTTTAGCCGGAAACATAGAACATAGTACATTGTGCAAATCAATCACTCCGTATAACAGACAAAGAGAGCAAAAATGATACTTATCGGAGAAAATCTTACTATAACATCGAAAAAGATCGGAGAAGCCCTTACAAACAAAAATCAGAAGATTATAAGGGAAATTGCAGAAGCTCAGGCTATGGCGGGAATGGACATGCTGGATATCAACATAGGTCCTGTTTCCAAGTCCGGACCTGAGATTATGGAATGGGTTATCAGGACTGTTCGTGAGGTTACTGAGTTGCCTTTATCACTCGATACCGCGAATATAGATGCCATTGAGGCAGGGCTAAAAATCCACGAAGGCAAGGCACTTATTAATTCAATCTCAGCAAAACCGGAGCGCATGAATGCCCTTCTTCCCCTCGCAAAGAAATACCATGCGGCCTTTGTAGGTCTTACACTCGGGGTGGATGGCTTTCCAAGGGATGCAAATGAGAGAGGGCTTTTTGCGGCTCAAATTATTGCAGAGGCAGCTCAGTATGGCATACCAGAAGAAGACATATGGCTTGACCCAATTACTCCGCCTATTAAAACGCAGCAATTGCATATTCAGGGTTGCACAGAGTTTGCCCTGATGCTTGCGGAAGCCTTTCCAAACTGTAAATCCATATATGGGGGATCAAACATATCAAACGGAGTCCCCCGAGTTCTCCGTGGGATTCTCAACAGGACATATCTTATCATCCTCAAGCGATATGGCATGTATTCAGCCATTGTTGATGCATTTGATTCAGAATTACATGCTATTGCAAAGGGACAAAGACCTGAGCTTGAGAATTTCGTTCATGAGGTTATGGATGGAAGAATAACGGATAGCTCAAAGCTTTCGGAAGAGGAAGCGCAGTATGCGAAGACAACCCGCGTTCTTCTTGGGAAAAATCTTTATTCTGACTCCTGGTTGGAGCTTTGAACCTTTAATAAATCTAACAGCCTTTCCACCTGATACTGTGAATTTTCAAGCGCCTCATAGAGGGGTTTCATAAGAATCATGGCGTTTCTCGTAATTGCTTCTCTGGTGTTCTGGGTCATCGAAGCGTCGCAACTGGTTTTTATCCCAGCAACAAGGATCATCCAGAAGACAAGTCCTTCAAAGGCCTCCTTATTGAACCACAGAGTGTCCATATGACGGTTAATCTGTAAAAAATCACGTACTTCATTGTCACGAAGAAGGTTTGAAAAAAGACTGTAGGTATTCGTATATTCTTTATACCAATCCTGATAGCTTGTAAGAAGCTTAATTATCGTTACTTCCCTGGAAGACACTTCTCTGTTACGATTTAGGTCGGCAAGGGTCTGTAAAATAAACCGGCCAAGCAACCATTCATCGATCCAGCTTCTGCTTAACTCCCGTGCATCCTTTTCAGCTTCAAAAACAATAGCCCCGAGAGAATGGACATAAATCCAGTGGCAAAGTGTGTAGAAGACAAGATCATCATCGTGGAGATTCTCTTCGATATCAGTAATGTTTTTCAGAAAAATCTCTTCGTTATGATCAGGAAAGTAGCCATAAACGTGAAAACCTGTTAGGAGGCAATTGATCATAGAGCTTATTTTTCCTGCCTGCTCTTCAATATTTCCGTTGCCATTTGTATGTTGTTTAACTTCTGAGAAAAGATTGACAGCTCGTGTTTGTATGTCCGACAAAAGATCTTTCGGCAGGGATTCAATCTCTTTGTTGAAGAGAGCACGCCGTATATTCCAGAGATGTTTCAAAAAACCTGGGTTTGAGAGTTCGGAAAAACTATGATGAATAGGTTGCAGAAAAATTTCGTGGAGAGCTTCATCTATGCTCGGCACTCCTTTTCCGTTAAGATAATCATTCAGGCGGGCATAATTATGTTGTTTGTCATCTCTATACTCTTTAAAATCAATAAAAACGTGATATTCATACGGGCCGAGTTCAATATAAAGACCCTTTTCACAGAGATCGCTGTTCCGTCGAATGTATTCAAGTTTTGATTGATGATCACGGAAAACCGTAAAACAGTTGTCTGATGGAGGAATTGCCAACCCAACGCCCAATGTTTTTTGCATACGAACCCGTTGACCATTCTCTGGGTTTTTAGATGAGTACATGACAGATGTTCTTATCCAACCAGCGGTGTACGCATTTCTATTATGATAGGCCACAAGAGATTTTTCTGAACCAAAGGCGTTGGAATACACAAAGATGTCTTCATTAACCTTCCCGTCATCTGTGAAAAAATCGTAAAGGAGAAAATTCTCTACTCCTGCAAAAAGGTGTCTCCGGTGCAAGAGTGGAAAAATCTCACGATTATGACGTTCGATGAGAGATTGGTCGGGATATTCATCCCAATATGCCCGACGATACTCCATACCATATTTTTCTGCATAACCTTCTATTTGTCCATGGCCGAACATTGGTAGACCGGGGAGGGTTACCATAAGGGTACAAATACCAAAATATTTATTGTCCTTACCAAATTGATCTACCGCGGTGCGCTCGTCGGGGTTATTCATGAAATTAACAAAACGACGCAACACCTCGGGATCGAATTCTAATGTATTTTTCAATACCAGACGGTATTTGGCATTTTCTTCGTCTCTCAGCATGTTCATGAAAGCACTGTTATATACGCGATGCATACCGAGAGTACGAACAAAATATCCTTCAAGAAGCCAGAACGCTTCTGCAAGTAAAAGGGTATCCGGCGCATCATTTGCCAAACGATCTACTACTTCTCTCCAAAATTCATTCGGCATGGCTTTATCAAATTCCTGCTTGCTCATCCCGAATTCGGTGCGTGTTGGAATTGCCCCTCCCATACCAGGTTGCGGGAACCAAAGCCTCTGAAAGTGACGCTTTGTAAGTGTCATGGCTGCGTCGAAACGTATTACAGGAAACTTTCGTGCCACGTGGAGTATAGTCTGAATCATTGCCTCACGCATTTCAGAGTTGAGATAGTTCAGTTGTGCCGTGTCGTTCCATGGCATGCTTGTTCCGTCATTGCCATGATAGATATACTGTTCGACACCAGTCCATCGATCTACGCGCTTAAACACAACAGCCGCATCTGTTCGGGTGTAGTAATGATCCTCAACAAAGATTCCGACTCGATCGTCATGTGACAGATCTACGCCTCCATAGGTGTACCAAGGAAAAGGGTTATGATCCAGAGATATGAACCAATCGGGATGCTCAATGACCCATTTTGAGTAAATTCCTACGTGATTGGGCACCATATCGCTTGCGAGTCGAATACCATGGTTCCACGCAGCATCTCGGAATTCTTGGAATGCTTCTTCTCCACCCAGTTCTGCAGCAATTTGGTAATCATATAAAGAATACGCAGAAGGTACGGCCTCGGGATTCCCGCAAAGCTGTTTAATTCTTTGCGATGCGGGGCTTCTTTCCCACAATCCTATAAGCCAGAGTCCTGAAAACCCTCTATTCTTGAGAGTTTCAAGTTCTTCTATGGGAATTTCATTTAGCTTCGTTATGGGACGGTGGTAGGTTTTCGAAAGTTGGTCGAGCCAGACATAGATATTTTTCGCCATGAGTACAAGTCTTGGCATCCACTCTCGGTCTGGTGTAAAGTGCTCGGGCTCAAGTTCAAGACCTTTGAATTTGTATACCTCGGCCGGTCCAGGTCCGAGAAAGGTAGTCTTTTGTTCTTCTTTGATAAGATCAAGGCTGGAGAGGAGCTTAGAGAGAAACTGGCTGAGAAGAAAACCCCAGTGTTGGCGTATATATTCAAGTTGACCTGACAAAGAGTGAGGAACTTCTCGAGCGGGGCTCCGGAGCATCTCGATCAGATGCTGATTATAGGGACCAAAGGGGGGTTTCTTATCAAAGAAGGTTTTCAGGTATGCAATAATTTCAAGATACGATGTGTTCCTCTTCAAATTTGAATCATCAAAGAGTTCACGAAATGGAGAGAAGGCAGGGTTCATGTTTGCAAGCCACAGAAGAAGCATCTCCTCAAGGGCAATGTGTTTATTTGGCACCCCTTCTGTCTGACCCCCGAAGTATTCCTCAGGGGTTAGTTTCTGTTGATAAACAGCTAAAGGGGGAAATTCATCGATAAACGCCTTTATAGCCTTATCAACATTCACCCTACCTACGGAATCATATAGTGTGGCAAGGGCATCTCCCATGATTTGAGCGTTAATCTTCTGTCGGTAGAGAAAGACTACATGATGCAAGATTTCATCGATCAATCCCATGGTGACTATCTGGCCGGTTTTGACAGCATATTCTGGGAAATTGAGAAGGTCTCTTTTTTCATTCATTTTCTGAACAAAAATCCTGGCACTGTGAAAATTGATAAATATGATGTTGCCAGTTGTTGAAAAGAGACTATCGCTAAACCGATACAAATCCCTTGCCTGACGGGAGACGTGAAATTCCATCTTTGGTATATGGTTCATACTACCCATAGTATCATATGGAATGATACGGGTCAATGAGGGTAAAGCAAAAAATTTAATATACCAATAAACGTTCTGCTGGTAAATATCCGTGAAAAATAAAAATGGGCGGGGGATAAAAATCCCCCTTATTTATTTTCTTTTGCAAATAACTTGTCAATAAGCCCACGGGAAGGTGGTTTTGTGATGAGGCTTACGAAAAAGAAAAGGATAAAACATCCCCCGAGAAGGATGAACTCCATGGTTGCCATACCCAAAACCTTTTTTGTAAAAACGAGATACCCACCGACCAGAGTGGCGGCAGTGCCATAGATTACCGTCCAGAAAGCACCCCATTTTGTTGCTCGTTTCCAGTAAAATGACATGGCAGTTACAAAAAAGAAGATCGCACCGAGTCCCATGGCAGCAAGGCCCATAAATACAGAAAGAAGTTCAGGCGGTCTTTTCCATGTCCAGTAAAAGGGGAGGAATAGAAAAAGCGCGATAAGAAAATAACTCGTCCTGATCAGAGTCTTATCGGTTGTTTGGGGTCTCCAGAGGGTTATAATGTCTCTGGTTACGTTTGCGCTCATTATCATGACCATCCCGGCGAGCGTTGAGAGGGTGGCCGCAAATAATCCCATAACATAGAGAGTTTGAAGAGGAATGCCGCCGACGGCATACGAAAGAAGGGGGGCTGCAAGGTCTGCTTTCCATGGTTCGATGTTGAATAGTTGTGGCCCGAACAGAGTCCGGGTAATTAATCCGTTTGTAGTTGAAGCGAGCATGACAGGTATTCCGGTGATGAACCAGACGATCAGGATAAGCAGCCAGAATTCTTTCTTGTTCATTTTTTTCATGCCGAGAAACCTTCCGAGGTTGTGTGGGAAGCCTATTGCCATGGTGAAAAAGATCAATGGCGCCGCAAGAATGCCAACCCAGCTTGAGAAAAATTCAGTCGGACCGACGCTGGGAAGCTCGGGCCTGAGAAGCTGGAGGAGTTTGGGATCCTGTTCCCATAATTTCGATGAAATTTCTAGAAATCCACCTGAAGATATGAGGGCCCATACGCCGAATATTGCACCGACTATTCCGAGGAAAGCACCCTGGAAAGCCATGGACCAGTTTGTTCCCACATATCCACCAAGGACCATATAAATCCAGGCAATGAAAACGCCAAGGAACAGACAGAGAACAGGAGGAAAGCCAGTAACAGCATACCAGACACCACCGGCAGCCTTGAGCTGTCCAACGGAATAAATAAAGAGAAAGAACAACATACAAAAGCTTATAACCGTTTGGAGCATTTTTGATTCGTATCTCCGCCCCATAAGCTCCGGTACCGTTGTTGCGCTGAGCTTAACAGCGAAGCTCCTTGTTTTTGCTGATGCAACCCAGATACATGGGATAATCCCGATTAAGCTCCACATGCCTGCGAACCACATTCCGGAGAATCCAACCGAATAGCTGATGCCTGTTGAACCGCAGAAGGCCCAGCCTGAAAGGTAAGATGCAGAAAGCGCACATCCGGTTACGAGTGGCCCCATGTCTCTTTTCCCCACGAGGTATTCGTCAAACGATTTCCACTCTTTCTTGCCTAGGATACCAAGGAGGATTGAGATGCCGAGAAGCACTGCAATGCCAATCGATGATGTGATTGCCATCGTCCATGTTATTTCAGGAACGGGTAGAAATTGAGTATTCATTCGTTCCACCTCCTTGTAATGAGCCAGGTGCCAATAAATGTCATCAGAAACAAGCCAACAATCATTACCCACCAGATATACCAGGGAAACATAAGTGTTGCGGTATCAGGTTGCATAACATTTACCTCCTCTGTAAAATTATGGTGTAAACAATTTTAATCAAGATAGACGCCGGACCCCACATAAAACACGTCTTTATCATGAACAACCTTACGTACATATGTGCTTTTCTTTGTAGGGGTTGCCTGACGGGGTTTCGGCCATGTGTATTCAATCCAGGCCGTGTCTGTGGATTCCAGCGCCTTCATCATATCCTTGATAAAATAATTACCATCACTGTCCTTCAGGTTCAGAACGTTCTGCCCCTCAAATCCAGGGAATAATGGATTTACAAGATCGATACCTTTCGAATCTATGACAAAAACATAGGTGGTGAGATAATTAAAATCGCCAAGTGGATCTCTAATTTGCGCGAATGCTTGTTTCCCTTTCCTCTTTATAAGTTCGGCAGCTTCATCAACGACATCAACAACAAATACCTTTTCCATTTTAACGTTATAGAGGCCGCTTCCTACAATGAACTCTTTGCCTGACGGTGCCTTAACGAGCTTGACGTATGATGTTTTCCACATTGCCATTTCCTCACCTGGTTTGTACCAGACATAATGAGTCCAACCCTCTTTCTTGAATGAATATCCTGTTGTTTCATTGATAAAGGACTTTATGAACTGCTTACCCATAAGGTCCTTCAGAGAAATATGTTTTTTCCCCTCAAGTTCTGGCCTTGATGAATTTACAAATACATAACCCTCGGTATCAATAACAAAGATGTATGTATCATCGCGAAGCCATTTACTTCCTTTTTTCTTGAATTCGATAAAGGATTGCTCACCCGTCTGCTCAATTAGCTTAGCTGCATCGCGCACCAAGCTCATTAACTGTTTCGTGTCCTTGTGAGCAGGTTCAATTGTGGTTGAGCCTAAAAGAAAAAAACCACCTATTATTGTAACGAAAAACGAAAAGAAAATACACCTTCTTGTCTTCACCATTAATTACCCCCTTTCATATTTTGTTTTTAGATTTAAGTTGATGGATATCATGTGAGTATGTTCACATGATCAATGATACATTTATTATACAATGTGAAAAAAATAGCAATACTTTTTTGATAAAGATTTATTACATGAATAATTTTATAAATGTTTCAATTGAAATAGAATTGTTTCTATAGAAAAGGAAATTATGATGCTATTTTCGCTTTACAAGGGAATAGTAATAATTCTTGAAAGAAAAGCCGTAAATAATCAAGGTAAGAGCAACACTAGTGAACAATATCACAAAAGAATTTTCTGAAAGCAGCTTTCGCGAAGCAAAGATTGTAATCAACAGGACAATGCCGCACACAAGGGAGCGTGAAATCTCCCGCATCGTACCTCTCTTTATGGAGTACCCCACCTTTTTTTTCAGCAGTATATATAGCATAACAAAGTTATAGAACGAGACAATCGAGGTGGCAAGGGCAATACCGAGGTTTTTAAAGGGAATCATAAGCAACGATGCTAAAAGTGCGTTGATAGCAATTGACGTCAAACCAACAATAGCTGGTGTTTTCATGTCGTGGAATGAATTGAAAATTCTAACAAATGAGATAGATAGAGCATAGAAAATAAGACCGATACTGTAGCCGAAAAGCGCCCTGTTTGTCAAAAGCGTGTCATTCGACGTGAAGGCGCCTCGTTGATAAAGAAGACGTATGGCAGCATCTCCTACAGAACAAAGTAAAACAGTGCATGGTATGAGGGTAATTGAAATGAGGACTAAAGAGCTATCAATATTGGTATTGATTCCCTGCCAATCTTTATTATGAAAAAGCTTTGAAAGCTTTGTAAACATAACGGTATAGATTGGCACAGCAAAGAGGCTGAAGGGGAGAATAAATATCCTGAACGCATACGAGAGGGCAGCAACCTCGCCATGGGGCAGATATGATGCGATCACCCGACCGACAAAACTGTTTATTGGTACGATCGATGTTGCTATCAATGCACCTGTAAAAAGATTCTTTGCTTCCATAAGGGCGGGATGTCGAATGTTGAGCGTCATTTTGTATCGAATATTAAATTGCCTCAAATAAGGTATCTGCAAAGCAATCTGAAGAAATGAACCAATAGTAACGCCTATGGCAAGACTGTATATTCCGAATCTATCACGAAGAAACACCGCGGAAAGAATGAATGCAATATTCCAGATAATTCCTGAGAGTTCTGGTGCAGCGAAATGTTCCTTTGCATTCAGAAAGGCCTTCATGACAGAGAGAATGGTATGGAGAGTAATTACCGGGAGCATTATAACAAATAATATTTTTGTGATCAGTTTTGCCTCAGGACTAAAACCTGGAGCAATTATATTGATAATTCCATGACTGAAGGCAAGGAATACAAGTGATATCGAAACGGTAATAATGAGAGCAAGATTGATGAAAGTGGAATACATTGATGAATAATCTTCCTGGTCTTTCATATAACGAACGCATACAGGTATGAGAAATGCGCTTGTGGCACCCGAAAAAAATAATGTCTGGATCAGCTCAGGAAAATTAAAAGCTACAATAAACGCATCTACAAGAAATGTTGCACCAAAAAGATATGCCTGTATTGCCTCACGGATATAGCCGAGGGGTCTGCTGACCAAAGTGATAATTGTGATAATCGAGCCTTTTTTTATTATATCGGTGATTGAGGTATGAGACGATTCAATATCAGATATTTTCTGTTCCAATATTCCTTCTTTTCACAATACGGCGGAGCTTGTTAATTGATTTTTGTTCAATTTGTCGAATTCGTTCCCTGGTAACACCAAATACCTTACCGATCGCTTCAAGGGTCTGTGGTTCTTCTCCGTCAAGGCCATACCTAAGAATTATAACTCGTTTCTCGTCATCACCAAGGATATCGAGCCAGGACGCAACCTCTTCAACTCTTCGGGTTTGTTCGAATGCCGAAAGGGGTTCTTCGGCAGAAGTGTTTACCAGCACTTCTTCAAGGGTTAATTTACCATCTTCATCGATTATTGTTTCAAGAGAATATGTTTTTACAACCATGGAAAAGAGGTTTGCGACAAAGTCAAGGGGGAGGCCAGAGATTTCAGCAATTTCTTCGGGCGTTGGCTCTCTTCCATTTTTTTCCACATAGTTGCCGATGATCTTTGATATACGATAAACTCTCGATGAAATATGGATAGGAAGTCGTATAGTACGAGAGAAGTTAGCGATGGCCCTCTCAATTGATTGCCTGATCCACCACGTGGCATATGTCGAGAACCGACAGTTCCTCGAAGCATCAAATTTTTCCACTGCCCGAATAAGGCCAAGATTTCCCTCTTCAATCAAATCAAGGTGTGAAATACCCTGATGCATATATTTTCTGGCAATTTTCACAACGAGCCTGAGATTGGCCTCAATCATTTTTCTCCGGGCAATAGGGTCACCTTGTGCTATTCGACGGGCGTACTCTTTTTCTTCCTCCATGGTTATGACAGGAAGTTTTCTCAAGTCCTTCATATAAAGCTTTTCGGCCTTAAATTCCTCATCCACGCGGAAATTTGTCTGTCCGTCCTCTTTGGCTATTCTCTCCACCCTTGTTCTCCAATCAGCTTTACGAATCTGCATCCACCATAGCTTTCTTTACTATAATCTCCCTCTCCTTCTTTGTGATACAACGTCAGGTCTTGAGTGAATTCATCACCTATGGGGATGATGAGCCTCCCATCGACTTTGAGCTGTTCGAGGAGCGTTGTGGGAGGGTAGGGAGATGCAGCAGTAACGATTATTCCATCATAAGGGCTGTGCTCTTTCCAGCCAAGAGTGCCATCACCTATCGTGATGATGATATTCGAATATTTCAACTCATCAAGTATCCTTCGTGCGCGTTTCGCGATGGAAGGAAGCCTTTCGATTGAATATACTTGTTCAGCAAGTTCAGCCAGTATAGCGGCTTGATACCCAGATCCTGTTCCAATTTCGAGAATCCTCTCTGAGCCGGTCAGTTTAAGTGCTTCTGTCATGATAGCGACAATAAAAGGTTGCGAAATGGTTTGCTTCTCACCTATCGGAACCGGGTGGTCTTCGTAAGCCTCAGGCCACAATGCCTCATCAAGAAAAAGGTGTCTCGGTACTTTTCGCATGGCAGAGATAACGCGAGGGTCTTTAATCCCCCGTGGTAAAAGCTGGGTTTCTACCATCTTGTGTCGTTTTGAGGTGTACTCGTTAAACATTAGAGAGAGAGGTCCTTTGATCTTTTCCATGCTTCTTCAATTGCACAAATCACAGTGCCTTTGAAGGCGCCATGCTCCAATGTTACAAGACCTGCTATGGTGGTTCCTCCAGGAGATGTGATCATTTCACGCATTAATGTGGGATGCAGATTTTCTGCCTCAAGCATTTTTATAGTACCTTTCACAACCTGAGATGAGATTATCGACGATTTATCTCTCGGAAGGCCTAACTTAACGCCAGCATCAATCATTGCTTCGAGAAACAAAAGCACAAAAGCTGGTCCGCTTCCACCAAGAGCTGTAATAGCATCCATGAGTTCTTCGTTGACCTCTACGGTTTTTCCCAAGGAAGAAAAGATCATTTTAACAGCTTCTACGTCGTCAATTCCAGCAAGATTGTTTGAAGCTACTCCCAATATTCCTTCGCCAATCATTACACAAATATTTGGCATTATTCTGACAATCTTTACGGCTTTACCAATAATGGAAAGTAAATTTGATGTAGTTATTCCTGCCATGATACTTATAAGAATCTTTTTTTCGTTTAACAAAGGTCCTATCGATTGCAAAACACTTTTTGAGTCCTGTGGTTTCACGGCGAGCACAACGAAATCACTTTTTTGAACGATTTTCTCAGGATTTGCAAAACATTTCATTCCATAGTTCTTGAGAATAAAGCTTGCCCTTGCTGATTTTGTCTCAGCGCAGAATATGGATGTTCTTGGAGTTCCGCTCTTTAAAAGAGCTTTCAATATTGCTTCTCCCATATTGCCCATGCCGATGATCCCAATTTTATTCATTTCACATCCTCCTGCTTTATTCGGCTCATGTCTCACCCACACCGTCTATCAATCTCACTTGAACCCCTGTCTGCAGAACCTCCAAATCCTGTCTCTGAATAGTTTCTGTTAACCTATAATATGTATCCTTCTCTTGAAGGGTTTCTTTTTGAGTAGTATATACGTTGCTCCGGGACCGCCATCGCACATACGGGCACTCGAAAAGGCAACTACCAATTTCCGATTCATGGCTCTAATAAGCCATACTTTCAAATTCTCTTTTAAAACAGGAGCTCGTTTTGATTTGAGGCCCCTTCCGTGAACAACCTTAACACAATTGAGCCCAGACTTGATAGAATCTGTTATAAATGCCTCAAAGGACGTTTTTGCATCATCTATTGAATGGCCATGGAGGTCGAGTATTTTTTGAACAGAAAATTCACCATTTCTCAGTTTATCCAAGGTTACCGGATGTATCCCTTCAGTGTATCCCTCCATATATTCGGGCATATTTGTCACGTTAAGCGTCCGTTTATCTGCCACAGCCTTTTCGAGTAAATACCCGGGATTGTCTTCCAGAGAGAGCCAATTGGCTCTTGTTACCGGATGACGCTTGATTGAAGCTTTATTGTTTGGGATTTTATGAACACCTTCCATTGCTTCAGCATATAGTGCTTTTTCATCGATTATCGAATCTTTCAATGAGATGTTTCTGTCTTTAATAAACTCCTGCAATTCAGAAAGAACCCTGTAGATTGAATCTGTCTTTTTCATAATTAGTTAGTTTTACTCTAAAGAACAAATAAGTTCAAGAGGATGTATTGATAAAAGCAGAGGGTTTTGACAATACAGTGCATTTATAATAGATTAACAGAATGGAATGGCTTCGTTATTTTATAGATTATGGCATAATCGGGCTGTTGATCCTCATGTCCATAGCTTCTCTCGCCATTTTTATCGAGAGATATTTTTTTATAAAGAAGATAAATATTGATGACTATTCAGCTAATAAAAAGAGCCTCGAGCTTGTTCTTACACAAAGAATATCTGTTGTTGCAACGATTGGGAGCAATGCTCCTTACATAGGGCTCCTTGGCACAGTACTTGGAATCATGCTTACATTTTATACGATCGGTATTGCAGGATATCTTGATGCTACAAAAGTTATGGTTGGACTTGCTCTGGCACTGAAGGCGACAGCGATAGGGCTATGTGTGGCCATACCTTCGGTGGTTTTCTATAACCTTCTTGTGAGAAAGATTAAGGTCACACTTCTTGAATGGGACGTACGGTATGGAAGAAAAGGAGTTTGATTTTATAAATATGATACCTTTTATAGACGTTATGCTCGTGCTTCTTACAATTGTCTTGATGACAAGCACTTTTGTGGTTGGTGGCATCATACCCATAGAGTTGCCAAGGGTTGTTGCAGACCACGAGAAAGTGATGAAGGCACAGGTTGTTGAAATTGATAATGGAGGTGCTATTTACTATCAAGGCAAAAAGACTACTTTATCCGACCTTAAAGAAAGAGTGTCGACTATCCCGAGGGATTCATCCTTTCTTATTCGGGCAGACAAAAACATACCGTTGCAAATTTTTGTTGAGGTTATCGACGCGATTAAAACAATTGGTTTCAAAAAAATCAGCCTTCAAACAGAACAAATAATCAAGTGACAGATCTACGGAAGGGTCTCACAATATCCATTTTGGTCCATTGTTTGGTACTCGGTGCTGTTTCCACGGTATGGTTGAATAATACTGCAAAGCCAAAGAGCATTTCGCTGGATTTTTCAATAATCAACTTTGAAACACAAAGAGACATCACGGGAAGTGCGTTGGTTGGGGACAGGCATTCACGAGACGTGTTTGGTGGAGGAAAAGAGAATAAAAAATTGGAACGTCCACATTCATCCCAAAATGACACGGGGATAAAAACTAGTGGAACTTCTGACAGTCCACAATCGCTTATTCAGCAAACCCCCACTGGAGTATCAGGCGTTTTGTCTGAAAAGGACGGACAGGTAGACATCATCGGTCCAGAAGGATCACCCATTGGGTCAGATAAACCAAGGGCAGGAAATGCTTCCTTGACGAGCATTGGTCAATCATCCGGTGGAGCGTACGACGGCAGCAACGAAGGCCTTGCCATTCGGTATGGCTCAGGAGGTACAAGCGAGAAAACATTCAATTTTATCAGAGAAGCCATTCTCAAGAATATCAGGTATCCTGAGAATGCTCGGAGAAAAGGATTTGAGGGAAAAATCCTTCTCTCATTTATCGTCATGGAAAACGGAACAATACGCGATGTTAGGGTTATTAACGGATCGGGCTTCCGCGATTTGGATAATAGTGCACAAGATGCTGTTAAAAGGACCACATTTACTCAAAAAATCCCATACAGATTATTTGTTACAATACCTATTGAGTTTAGGCTGGAATAAGATGCTCAAAATTCTATGGAAGTCGAGGGAATAATCATTGAAAGCAATTCAAGAAAATGACTTTGTCGTAATTATTTATAAGGATAAAAGATATTTCAAAAAAGTCGAGGCTGGTAAATCCTTTCACGGCATAGGCGGGACAATCAACTATGCTGATCTTATTGGCATTGAATATGGTGTGAAGCGCGGAAATTACGAATTTTATGAACCAACTCTCGAAGATATCATTATGTATGGCATACGGAGGGAAACCCAGATTGTTTACCCCAAAGAAGCCTACCATATCTGCTTTAAGCTGAATTTGAAAAATGGTTCCAAGATGTGCGAAGTCGGTGCAGGAAGTGGTGCATTGACGTGTATGTTTTCAAGAATGGTTGGTCCTGAGGGAAGAGTGGTAACGTATGAGAAGGAGGAACGACATTATAAGAATTCGCGCAAAAATATAGAACGATTTGCTCAGTGGGATAACGTTGTTTTGCACCATGGCGATATTTTAGACTCTGATGAAAAAGATTTTGATGCGGCCTTTATTGACGTGCGTGAACCATGGCTGATTATTGAGAAGGTCAGGGGTTTTATGAGAGGGAGCGCATATCTCGGGATTATTGTGCCAACCACAAATCAGATCGTCGAAACACTTCATGCTCTCAATGAAGGTTTTGGCGATATTGAGGTCCTCGAACTTTTACTGAGGAGATATAAAACCATTCCGGAGCGAGTGCGGCCAGAAGACAGAATGGTTGCCCATACAGGTTTTCTTATCTTTGCGAGAAAGCTGATAAGCTAACCTTTTTGAGATAGCGCTACTTTTACGGATCAGAGTTACCATCAACAGCATGCTGCCGCCGTGCTTCTTTTATAATGCGGGTTACAGCAAGCTTGGAAATAACAACAATATCCTCCAGAGGCAGATAACCAGAGATTGTCGGATCAAAAAGGGTTCTCACCGATGGAGGAAACTCTGTGTCTCCCTCCCAAAGAATAAATGTAATAGGTATTCTTGGCAGTGCCTGCAGGGTAAACGAAGCGTCCCCGTATTCCTGTTGAATAGCCCCTAAAGAAAGACCGGCTTCAAGGAAGGCATACCGATCGTTCCCAAATGCCGCCTGAAGTGGTTTTAATACCCTTTTTTCATACACAGGAAAATAATGTCGGAGGCCAAGTATATCCTCATAGGGAATCAATTCTCCTCCAAGAGCTGCTCCTGATGACGTATTGAGATAGTGAAGCACGATAATTTTTGAAACAAGGGTAACGTTGGCATTCTTTGAACTTTTGAAGGTGAACCCAGGAATTGTAATTGCAATGGTTTCATCAAAAAAAGGAACTGTTATAGTAAGGTTACGCGAAGAATCTTCACAGAGTACGCCTGCTGCCTTGCAGCGCTGTTGAATGTCTGCATGAATAAGTTCTTCGCATGCCATATCATAGACTTTTTTATAAATCTTCTGCTTTGCGAGGTGCATAATTTCACGACATTAATATCTTTCTTATTTCTTTTATTTTTGCTCCATAGTCTCCGCTGTGAAATATTTCTGTTCCCATTACGACGATATTTGCACCTGCCTTTACGACGCGCTGAACATTGCTTGCCTTAATGCCGCCATCTACTTCAAGGTCGATATTCCTGCCTGATTTACGTATCATCTCACGTGCTGAAGCAATCTTTGGTTCCATAGTCTCAATATACCGTTGTCCCCCAAATCCTGGGTTTACAGTCATAACAAGAAGGAGATCGATTTCGTGGAGAGCATATTCAATAAGCGTCAATGGCGTTGAAGGGTTGAGTGATACGCCCGCCTTCCTGCCTTGCGACCGGATCATATCTAAAGTCCGTAAGAGATGTACGTCAGCCTCGGCATGTACAGTAATAATATCAGCTCCAGCTTCTGCAAATTCCGGTACATAGTTCTGTGGATTTTCTATCATGAGATGTACATCAAGGATTGTTGTAGTGATCGTTTTAAGAGCTTTTACGAACATAGGTCCGATGGTAATATTCGGAACGAAATGGCCGTCCATAACGTCAATATGGATGAGGTCAGCGCCAGCTTTTTCAACATCTCTGATTTCCTGTTCGAGCTTGAGAAAATTACACGAAAGGATTGAGGGAGCTATCAGGATTTTTTTCATTTTCTTAGCCTCCGCTATTTATATATAAAAGAATTTCATCATCTTCCTTAAATATTGTCCGGGACGGGAGCGAAAGTCTTGCTATGTCATCGTGGAGTGTTTTGTCGTTTTTTGGAGGTGGTATAATTTTATATTTGATTTGTTTTAAATCCATTTCATTCTGCAAGTCCCAGATGCTCAACTCTTTTATATCGGGAAGAATAAAATATTTAGGTCTGTTGCGGGCAACAAAAAGCATTACTTCTTTCCCTTCAAGTGATTTCTCTCCACCCTTGGGAATCTGAGTTACAATTTTGCCTTCTTTCGTATGAGGAAGGTAAATAATTTTACCAACCTCAAGATTCTTCTCCCTTATCATTTCTTCAGCCTCTTGAATTGTGAGACCGGTAAGATTCGGCACATCGATCAATTTTGGACCTTCAGAAACAATAACATGGATAATTCTACCTTTTCGTATGGGAATATTTGCTTCTGGCTTTTGCACGGTAATGTGGTTGAACGGAACATCGCTTCTATTTTCATATCTTAATACAACAAGGGGTAAACCTGTTTTTTTTGCAATCTCGCGAGCCTCATCAACAGTTTTTCCACGAACATCAGGGCACATAACATTATCACCGGTTCTCAGCAAAAGATCGATGGTAAAATAGACGGAAGCAAAGAAAACAAAAAAAGGCAAAAGAGTATAGATCAGGCCCTTTTTCCACGTCATATCTTTTTTAGCCTTGCTATAAAAAAGCCATCCATTCCAGTTTCAAAAGGTAAAGAGAGAAAATATTTCTTATTAAACAGGAAGGGAAGGGGATTTTCAAGTGCAAACTTCCTGACATCCTTGAATCTTTCTATTATATTGACCGTTTCCTCTGGCTCGAAGGAGCATACGCTGTATACAAGGTGCCCACCAATCTTGAGTTTATCCCAAACAGTCGTAAGCATGGCGTATTGTTGACGACCAAATTCGATGATATCTGTTTCGTGTCTGCGCCATTTGATCTCGGGGTGTTTTCTGATAATTCCGAGCGATGAACATGGCGCATCGAGGAGAATAGAATCGAAAGTTTCATCTGGGAAAGGAGCGCGGATAACGTCTCCCTGAACTAGGTTTGCACGACGATCAGCTAACCGTAAACGGTTCATGGTGTTATCGAATGCAACCAGACGTATTCCGTTGGTAAGATCCAGAATATGAGATGTCTTTGTTCCGAGGCCAGAGCAGGCATCCAAAACCAGACTCCCTGGTTTTAGCTGAAGCGCATGAACTGCAAGTTGCGAAGCTTCATCCTGAATAGAGATCATTTTTTTTCTGATAAGATCGCTATGAATAAGAGACGACAGACGGCTAACATGGAGGGCAGATTCAAGGAATAGCCCAGGTCTTGTCTCTATACCAAGGTTTTTAAGACTTTGTATTGCCTCATCTCGTGAGAAACGTTTATCATTTACTCTCAGAGTGAATTCAGGTGGCGTATTGACAGCATGAAAAAGCTGTTCAGCATTTGCGGACCCGAAACGTTCTGTCCACCGATGAACGAGCCATTGGGGTATAGAGTGGATTACGGATAATTCGTGCTCGGATAGCGATACGTCAGAGGTAGGCACGCCTGGCAAAGGAATATCTTCTCTTTTTAAATCTCTGAGAAATCTTCTTAAGACGGCATTAACAAAACCCGCTATGTGGATGCCATGTTCGACCTTTGCGTAATCAACAGATTCTTTTACAACGTGGTAGACAGCCTTTTTCATGAACGTAACTTGGTAAAAAGTGGCCCAGATGAGGTATTTTACAGGCTTCCTTACATCTTTTCTGGCGTATCTCGTGAGTACCCAATCGAGATAACCCTTCCATCGGATTACCCCTGAAACGATCTCATAAACGAGGTTTTTTTGTTCAATTGGTACTTGACTGCCGGCAAAGAAATAGTCTATTGTTTCGTCAAGAAACCACCCAGTCTCAACTTTTTCAATAATTGTTACGATTAATGAACGTAGGGTGTACCACGACTTATCGTCTATAGGCCATGTCCTCCAATCGTTTTATCCTTTCTTCTATTGGAGGATGAGTGCTAAAAAGGGCAAGTACTCCTTTTGCGCTGAATGGATTGACAATAAAAAGCGGCGCTGTTGATGGATTGGCATCATTCATGGGAGAGCGGGCAACGCCTGCCGTTAGCTTTTTAAGGGCGCCAGCAAGAAAGAGTGGGTTTCCTGCGAGGTGCGCTCCACTATCATCAGCCATATATTCCCGAGACCTTGAAATTGCCAGTTGAATGAGCATGGCTGCAAAGGCCGCAAGCATTGAAAAAATAATTACGCTCAAGATGTTTCCTCTTCCTTCATCGTCGCTACTACTTCCGCCAAAAAATGCTGTAAAACGGGCGAAATTAGCAATCATTGTAATTGCACCTGCGAGAGTTGCTGCAACGGTCTGAACAAGGATATCACGATGTTTAATATGAGATATCTCATGGGCAAGAACCCCTTCGAGTTCTTCTCTGCTCAAGATCCTCATAATACCGGTAGTGACAGCAACAACTCCGTTTGAGGGATTTCTGCCTGTTGCAAATGCGTTTGGACTATCATTCTCAATAATATACACCTTAGGCATAGGTATGGCTGCCTTTTGCGAAAGAGAAGAGACCATTGCGTAAAGCTGAGGTGCTTCGGCCTCTGATACCTGTTGTGCGCCATACATTCGGAGAACAATTTTATCGCAAAACCAATAACTCACAAAATTCATGATAAGTGCAATGAAAAACGCTATCATAGCACCATCTTGTCCACCAATGAGACTTCCTAAAGCAACAAATATGATTGTCAGTACAACCATCAAAAAGAATGTTTTTGCCTGATTCATAATTCCCCCATATTCGTATAGGCTTTAAAGTAATCATAATATACTTCTTTTCGTGTGATTTTTAAAGATACCCTCACCTACCTCTTAGCCGTTACAGCTCTGCTGACGTAATCGTTTAACCCTCTCATCCCTAATCCTATTTTAGTTTTAGCATAGCTTATTGACTCATACAGTCAATCAGTGTAGTATACCGCATGGAATTACTCAAGACACTTATCGATATCTTTCTTCATATTGATAGGCATCTCAGTGAAATCATACAGAACTACGGGCTTTGGACCTACCTGATCATGTTTATCATTATCTTTTTAGAAACAGGTCTGGTAATAACTCCTTTTCTGCCAGGTGATTCACTCCTCTTTGCTGCCGGAGCCTTTGCGGCATTAGGTGTGCTTGATATGGTATGGCTTTTTGTGATTCTTTCTGCTGCCGCGATTGGAGGTGATACGGTAAATTACTGGATAGGAGCATTTATAGGGCCTAAGATTTTTCATAAAGAAAAGGTACGTTTTCTTAATAAGGAATATCTGGACAGAACACATCAGTTCTACGAGAAATACGGTGGCAAAACAATAATTATTGCACGATTTATTCCAATTATCAGAACTTTTGCGCCCTTTGTTGCAGGTATCGGCAGCATGACATACTGGAAGTTTATCAGCTATAACGTCATAGGAGGAGTTGCGTGGATACTTGTCTGTACCCTTGCTGGATACTTTTTTGGGAACCTACCTATTGTTAAAGAGAATTTCTCGCTCGTTATTCTCGTTATCATTATCATATCTATCTTGCCTGGTATTATTGAATATATGAGGCAACGAATGGCAGTCGTGCCGGCGAACAAGGATTAGTATTCTTTAATTTTATATACAAATGTATAAACTTTCTGGATATATACTAATCATAAATTTGATATGCTGCTTTTGTGTCATGGGCCATGCCTCTGGTGAGACCTTAATAGTCTATTCTGATAATGGCTTGGAAACATGCCGGTTTGATGTTGAGCTCGCAGTAACTCGCGAAGACCAGGCGAGGGGACTCATGTTCAGAAAAACTTTGAATGATCGCACAGGAATGTTCTTTGTCTTTGACAAAGAAGAGGTGAGACATTTCTGGATGAAAAATACCCTTATTCCCCTGGATATGATCTTTATAGACAGCCACTTCATCATTGTAGATATACATAAAGGCGCAACACCCCTTGATGAGACAACAATCTCCTCTCGAAAGCCAGCAAAATATGTACTTGAAATTAATGCCGGTAAAGCAGATACATGTCGCATGAAAAAAGGAACAAAAACAAAACTTCTGAAAACACCGCTCTGAGAAATCATCAGGATTTACAATGTCTATGCGAGTGTTCCGCGATGTCTTTTTACCTTTCATGTTTTTCCTGTCATTCTCGCTTTTCCCGCCTTTAATGTTCCCCTTTCATATTCCGCGATTCGAGGTTCGCGATGCTTTCATGGTTTAATACTTCTTCATCCATGATCCGTTAACCCTGCCTTTGTAATCCTACCTCTCCTGGTTCTTTCCCCCCAGCCTTTCCTGTATATATCAGTTTTTCAACAAAAATTGTGGAAAACCTGTGAATAAGTTGAGGAAGTGACGCTTGTGCATCGTGATTTTATTAGGGTATACACGATTTATAAGATGTTCTTTATGAACTAAAAAACCCAATGATTTCAGCGAGCGTTCATTAGAATGACTAAAAATTATGATCTACCGAACCCAATTCTACAGTTTTTTACATTAACATTTTCAATCATTTAGATGATACAAAAAATAAGATTGTTCCGGAGCCTTATTGTTATAGTTCTTTACATGAAGAGATTCCCATGACTGTTGAGCTTACGTTTAACATGAAATTTTTATGAAGATATTTGAAACAAATATGACAGGCAAATCGCTGTATTAAGCTTGACAATAGCTCTAATATTTCATATTCTTATAACCTTCAGGGCCGTTAACTCAGGTTGGTAGAGTATCTGCCTTTTAAGCAGAGAGTCGCAAGTTCAAGTCTTGCACGGCCCATAAAGTGTCCCCATCGTCTAGCCTGGCCTAGGACATCGGCCTTTCAAGCCGGCAACGGGGGTTCGAATCCCCCTGGGGACGCTCTCTCTATTTTGTCATTTTTTTCAACTCATTTTCGCAGGTATCAATACGCTTTTCCATCTCTTCAAGATCTCTTCTTACGGCTTTAATAAATACTTCCAACTCATCTAGTGTCATTCCTTGGAGTTCATCGGCCGTTGGAAAACGGTCGAGATTTAAAAAACCGTTATAGACATGTTTTTTCATGGATGAGACCTTTTGGAAACGTATATTTTAAGGCTGGTACGAATAGCTGGCGTTCCTCTATTGTAATGGTAAATTTAAAAAAATCTTAATTAAACCTCTTTTTTTTGTAATATTTATTATGTGTTAATTCTTTTAAAAAATCGTCAAGTTTCCCATCGATTATGCGCACAAAAGATTTTACCTGTTCAGAGTCTTTTCCCTTAATTTTTCTCACCACAGGGCGTCGAACAGGTGGCCCCAGTAGCCTACTAAACCCCCCTCGTGTCATAACTTACCCCCTTTTGAGCTAAAGGTGCAGATAGAAATAAGTATATCGGCTAATTTGGTTCTGTCAAGATACAAAATGGAGCGTGAACAAATCTATCGATTATTTCTTTTTCTGTGTTGGTTGTGCTGAGCAGACAATTTTGTCTATTATCTCTCCCATCGAGTCGGGAGGTATTGGTTCCCAACCTGCTGATGCCTGTTGTTCGACGATTAATTTGTTAAGTATACCCCCATCAGAGGAGTAGTCGGTATATGCCACAACCCGATACTCTTTCTTGACGCAATTAATTTCCTGTAATTCGAGTACATAACTCAGCTTTTCATAATTCTCAACAGACAATTTGATTTTAACCCTTTCTTGAATCCTCTCTTTTTTTCCATCAGCCGAATATATTCCTTTTATCCAGATTTTTGCAATACCCGATGGGAGTTTTGTTATGGTGTTTGGATCGTAGAACAATTCATTCCCGATTCTGTCTTTACCGATAGATAACCACTCAGCTCCATGAACAAGAGCTACAGAAAAGAACATTCCAATTACAAAAGATAAAACAATTATTATTTTCACGGAATACTCTTCATGGAATCAGTATAGTTATTTTATAATCGTAAATAAAACCGAAGTCAATCACTGAAACTAATTGATTCTCTCGCCACAGATAGTTTCGCAGGGTGATTCTTAGATCAAGAACCACCCTTTGTGTTTTTGGCAATTTATTTTTCAAGAAAGTGTTATCTCGGTTTTTCCTGCTCGTTTGCTTCTCCTCTCTGTTTATCTGCTGGACGAACCTTGGCAGGTACCGCTCGTTCCCGTTTAGGAACAGGTTTTTCAGCGGCCTCTCTCTCCACTTTCGGACTTGGTTGAACCGGTGCAATCCTTTCCCGTTTAGGAACAGGTTTTTCAGCGGCCTCTCTCTCCACTTTCGGACTTGATTGAACCGGTGCAATCCTTTCCCGTTTAGGAACAGGTTTTTCAGGTACTCCTCTATCGATTTTCTGAACAGGTTTAACAGGCTCAACCTTTTCAGGTTTTCCGATAGGTTTTGCTGGCACAACGCTTTCTGTTAAAGAAGGGGATTTATCGGGGGTTGCATCGAGTTGTTTCTCTTGTTTCTCAGCAGAACGCGGCCTAACAGGTCGAACACGCTCAGGCTTTCGATCTTGCTGATCAAGTTTTTCGGGAGCAATTGCTTCAGGTTTTTGAGACGGACGATCAGCCTTCGATGGTACTATTACTCCTTCAGGTTTAGGGGGTAATGTAACTGGTTTTTTGGTTTCAATCCCGTCAGCCTTAGGAGAAGGCTTTCCGATTTTTGGCGATGGTTTGCCAGGTTCTCCGGGCCCCTCTTTAATTTCCTTTGCAGCCCTCCTGAGCTCTCGCTGTTGAAGTTTAATCTCAGACTTTGGCTTGTTAACTTCGGTGGCAGGAACAATCAAATTCGTAACCTTCGGTTGTTGTATTCTGGCTTCACGGCTTACTTTTCCTTCTCTAATATTCAAAATTTGCTGTTGCAAAACAGAACCTTTTTCTCTTCTTCCCTGATGGATTATTCTTTGATTTGCGTTAATTCTTTCTACAGCGATTCTGTGGGGTTTTTCCCTTACTTCAACGTTTACAAAGTTGTGTCTTTGTTTGATTGCAGAATAATTGTTAATCACCGTTTCATTAACGATTGGTGATGCTCGATAGGTATTTATAATTGTAGTGTTATTTATATTTGTGATACGAACAGTTCGATAGTTATTAACTGTGTAAAAATTATTTTGGGGAACAATAACTGCGTGTCGTGCATAAGCATATCTTCGAGGATGCACGTTAACCTGCCTAATATTTATTTTGGTAATCTGAACAACATGGGGTCCGCCCCATCGGTGATGGGAGTAATACGTTTCTTTTGGAGCAAGAGGAACCCATCCAACATGTGTTCCGTGATGTATCCACGAGACGCGTCCTGGATACCAGAAAAAGCCTATGTTGAGAAGTGGTAATCCAATGGTTGCTCGTACGACAGGTGGTGCCCAGTACCATCGGTTTCGAACAAAAACCCAGTTGCCATAATGGTGTGTCGTGTAACCGAACGGTTCTGCGGGTACCCATGTCTGATCCCCATACCATTCAGTCCAGCGGCCAACAGTAAAAGGAGCCCATCCAGCCGGTACTCTGGTTGGACGCCAGAACCATCTGGGACTGCCTTCGTAAGGTATTCTTTCCCACCGACCATTTTCTTCAAACACATATGCATCGTGACGAAGGGCAGGTGGAAGATACTGGGCAGATGGACCCGTTATGTTTGTTTTTGCAGCCCACAAGCTTTCACGACCTCTATTCCATTCGTCCCACCCGGGGTCAACTCCTCCCTCTCCGGAACTCACCTGATTTTGATCTGCCAATATTGAAGGATTTCCAGGGGAAATTTCATACCGCGCGTTCGTTGAGGTATGCACAAAAGTAATCTTCCCTTTAACCGGGACGATTTCAGCAGAGTTTTCACCGACGTAGTAATCAAATACACCACCAGGATATACTAAAACATAACCAAAAGGGCTTGTTGATTTGATAACCAGAGTATCGTTTTTGTTATAAAATCTTGCAAGACCGGAAGCCACATCGATCTCAGAGACATCAGCATCCAATCCAATACATTGAACCTGAGTGTTATCTCCCATCCTGATCCAGGTTCCATTAGGGACAAAGAGCTCAGCCTGTCCCTGATTTGATGTATACAGGGTATCACCGGCACCGAACGGGGCATCCACGATTGCAGCCACCCAGTCATCCTCAGCGGCAACATATCTGAGCAGTGAGCCTTCTATGTGATAAATGCGGCCGACCATAACTGGGGATTCATCCTGGGCATGAGATACCGAAATTATGGTGATTGAAATAAAAAACAAAACACTTAAAAAAACCAACAGTTTTTTCATAGTACACTCCTCAATGTATGATAGAAACAAATTTAATGTAAAGTCTATTACTCTAATTTTCTATCATGTGATGAAATATTATTTTACTGAAAAAGCATTTCGGTTGTCTATCTTTTCCCCGTTTTCTTTATTTTTGATATTTTTTACCATTATTTCCCTGTCATTTGTTTTAATATGTGCTCAAGTTTTTTGAGACTCTCTCCATATCCGGCCCAGTCGCCCTGTTTTTGAAAAGCCTTAGCTCGTTCAAAAACCTGTTCTGCCTCTTTCGCAAGGTCCTGGATGGATATCTTTTGTGATGAGGTCGGAATCGCAGCTGGAAGAGGGCCAGTTCTTCTGGAACCAAAAAGGGCCGTAAGTGCCTGTTCAAGGGTTTCTTCCATGATAACATTGTTTTCATATGCAACAATAACCCTGCGAAGCTCAGGAAGTCCACCCTTGTCTTCCGCTGATAAAAATAATGGCTGGATGTAAAGGAGAGAATTTTCTATGGGGATGATAAAGAGTCTCCCTCTGATGACAGATGAACCTCTTTGGTTCCATAGGGAAAGCTGCTGGGATATATATGCATCCTGATCTATTCTTGCATCAATCTGTCTAGGGCCGAAAACGAGCCTGTCTCTCGGGAAGGTGAAGACCAGGAGCTTGCCATAGTGTTCATCATCACACCGAGCTGCAAACCATGCAGCAAGGTTATCTCTTTTTGCAGGAGTATAGGGGACGAGGATAACAAATTCTTCTTTCTTTTCGCCCGGAAGCTTCATTATGAGATAGTTTGCATCCATGGTCTTGTCATTGTGAACAGGCACTTCCCAAAGGTCTTCCTTGTTATAGAAGACCTTTGGGTCTGCCATATGGTACGTAGCATAGATAGCAGTTTGAATTCTGAAAAAATCTCTCGGATACCTCACATGCTTTTTGAGATTTTCTGGCATTTTGTTTAATGGTTTAAAAGCACCAGGGAAAATAGAACCGTATACCTTGATGATGACGTCGTCGGGATCGCTCGTGTAGAAGCTGATTTGGCCGCTGTAGGCATCTACAACGATTTTTACAGAGTTTCTCATGTAATTTACCAAATTCTTAAGTTGCTTGGAATACGGCATCCTGTCAGAAGTGGTATATCCGTCTAAGATCCAGTAAAGCCTGCCATCTTCTCCGGCAACAATATAGGGGTCGGAGTCAAGCATGAGAAAGGGGACTATTTTTTTCACTCTTGCAACAACATTACGGTTATAGAGAATTTTGCTTTCTGATGTGATTTCAGAGGATAGGATTATTTTTGCTGTTTTAAAATGCGCAGCAAATAGCGCTTTTCTCCAGATGGAATTAAGGCTGACACCCCCGGATTCCTTGTATGAGGTATAGACATTGCCTTCTGCCGTTGGATAATTAAATTCGGGTATTTTGGTATTTACGATCACATAGTCACTGGTGAGTTCACCGTAATATAATTCAGGCGCTTTGATTTGGAGGTTTGAAGATGATAGGGGAGGAATATCTTTGATGAAAAATTCGGGAAGCCCCTCACGCGTGACCCTGCTGACCGGACCCATGACAATTCCGTTACCATGGGTGAAAACAAATTTCTCGTTGATCCACGATTTGCTGGGGAGATCGTTGTATGATAGCTCCCTTGCTGCCAGCATCACCTGCCGATATTCACCGTTTACAGTATAGCGATCGGTATCTATATCGCTGAATCGATAATATGTCCTGATCTGTTGAAGCTGACTATATGTTCTGAGAAGAGGTGTCTCATCCCAAAGCCTTATATTTCTTATCGTCGGATTGTTCTTTTCAAGGTCTCTTGTTGTAAGATTAAAGGATACGTCGAAAGGTATTACCTGAACATTATCGAGGTTGTAACCATATTTTGTCATAGCAATATGATTCTTGATAAATGGTTCTTCCATTGCCTGTTCGCTTGGCGCCACCTGAAAGCTCTGGATGATACCTGGGTAAATGGAAAATCCGAGAATATAAACTAAAATGAGGGTAGCCACGGAATAGACGATTACTTTCCAATGTTCTCTTAAAAGTGCGTAGCAAAAAACAATACCTGCTGCCATTGACAGTGGGACTAATAAACGAAGCGCAATAAGCCGGCCATAAATATCGGCATATGAAGCCCCTGTAAGTACGGAATGGGTGGAGTAGAGCAGGTCAAACCTGTCCAAGTAAAATCCGAAGGCAAGTCTTAAGAAAAATAGAAACAAGAGAACAGTCAGATGTTTCTTAACGCCTTTTGCGAAAGTTATTCTCTTTCCGACAAAAAGAATGCCGCCCCTCATGATGTAACCGCCTATCACAACGAGAATAGCAAAAAAGATAGCAATACCCGCAAAACCATTTAATGCCTCATAGAGGGGAAGACTGAAGAGGTAGAAGCCGATATCGTTGTTGAAGATGGGATCAATTTTGCCCGTATCCGCTCTATTTATAAAAGCAAGAATAAACGACCAAAGAGAGCTACCCCAGGAAGCACTTAAAATACCACCAAAAACTGCGATCGCAAAGCCAAAAAGTCTAAATATTTTTGCAAATTTTCCAGTTTCAATGGGAATTCTTGTTTGTCCTAAAAAGACGATATCAATAGCAGGTATCTTGATTCTTGATGCGTAGAGAATATTTGCGGCTATGAAGAAGCAAAATAGAGCCCCGAATACCAAGCCGGTAAGGATTTCAGCGGAGAGAATTTTTGTAAAAATTTGTTGATAACCGACTTCTTTGAAGAATAACCAGTCCACATAGAGTCCCACGATCTTTGAAAGGGAGAACAGGATGATTATAAGAAGTGCAACCAATATCAGACGACCCATTTTATAAACCATTGTATAACCTCCACGGTATGTTATATCAGTTTAGAATAGGAAACATGACAACAGCAATTGTTTATAATAAAACTTAATACGTTATCCTTAATAATCTGTGACTTTAAAAGACAAAATCTTCGTTGGGATANAGNGGCAGGGCTTTTGACATAAAGTCAATCCAAATTGGCAAAGCNGCTGTGGAACCAGATTCCTTACTTCCAAGGTTTGTTTTTTTGTCGTAGCCTACCCAGACTGCACAGAGTAATTCGGGGGAGAAGCCAATAAACCAGGCGTCGCGAAAATCGTCAGTCGTTCCTGTTTTCCCTGCAAGAAAGTAAGGCATCTTTGATGCGCTCCGTGCAGTACCATTTTTAATTACCCCTTTCATAATATCTACAAGAGAAGCCGCAACTTCTGGTTCCACCACAATTTCCCCTTGGGTCTCGTCATTGTATTTAGCTTCTCCTTCGATTGTGAAAATATTTTTGATTATAACAGGAGGAAGATACACACCTCCACGGGCAATTGTAGCATACGCGCAAGCAAGATCGAGTGGTGCTATTTCTGTTGTTCCGAGAGCGAGAGACAAATTAGATTCAAAGTTGCTATTAATATGAAGTCTTTTTGCCATATCAATAACATTTTCTAATCCGACTTTTTCCAGTAATCTCACGGTGGCCGTATTCAAAGAGAGTTCAAGGGCTTTCCTCATGGTGACATTCCCATGATACTCATTTCTGTAATTTTTGGGCTGCCATACCTGCTTCGTCCACGGATTGGTAAAAGAAATGGGTGCGTCTCGCAACATGTAGTCAGGTTTGAGTCCCTGCTCAAGGGCGGTGAGATAAATAATTGGTTTAAAAGATGATCCCGGTTGTCGTTTTGCTTGAACAGCCCGATTGAAAGGCGAATCAGCAAAGCTTCTACCCCCGATCATGACCTTTATATCCCCTGATTTTACTTCAATAGCTATGAGAGCGACTTCAGGAAGCTCTTTAGTTGTTGGGTGTCTGTCCTTATATTGTTGTATACCTTTTTCAATTGCCTCATAGGCAAACCCCGTCATTTTAAGATTTATGGTCGTTTTTATATTGAGCCCCGTTGTATAGAGTTCCTGTACATCAGTTACATATTCATCAAACATTTGTTTCACATACTCAATAAAATATCCGGTCTTTTTTTCGTAGGCTCTGAATGGTGCAAGGTTCAATGGTTCTCTTATTGACTGGGTAAATTCTTTCCTCGATATAAAATCAGCTTGATACATTTTTTTTAGAACTATGTTTCTTCTCTCCAATGCCTTTGCCTGATTCTTAAAAGGAGACAACCTGGATGGGGATTTTGTGAGAGCGGCAAGCGTTGCAGACTCCGGAAGCGTCAGATCCTTTGCCTTTTTGTGAAAGTATGTATATGCAGCAGCCTCAACACCATGTGCCCCTTCTCCAAGGTAGATGAGATTAAGATACATATTGAGTATCTCATCTTTTGAATAGGATCGTTCTATTTGTATGGCGAGAACTGCCTCCTCGATCTTTCTCTTGAAGCTTTTTTGTTGGGTAAGATAAAGGTTTCTGGCAAGCTGCTGAGTGATTGTTGATGCCCCTTCTGTGATTCCACCATGGACAATATTTTTATAGGCGGCACGTGCTATGCCCCGTACATCAACGCCGAAATGTTTATAGAATCTAACATCTTCTATGGCAATAAAGGCATTCTTTAAATGTTTGGGCATTTCAGTAATCGGTATAGGGATACGTTTTTCTACGAAAAGTTCAGAAAACAAGGTTCCATCATCTGCATAGAGTCTCGTGGCAGATTTTGGTCTATATGTTTCTAATTGTTTAACATCTGGTATTTCGAGATAGTTAACGAGAGCATATCCAAACCCGACACCAAATATTGCCGGTACAAGAATGAAGAAAATCGAGAGCTTGATAATTCTTGAATACATTGCCTGACTTATTATACTGTATAGCGCTCGTGTTCGCAAACGCAGATAAGATCGTGGTGATTGTGGGCCCTACGTGTACGGGGAAATCGCAGCTTGCTATGGATCTGGCTGTTGAATTCCACGGAGAAATAGTTAATGCAGATTCCATGCAGGTCTATAAATATTTCAATATTGGTACTGCCAAACTAGATGATATATCAAGGCATATTATTCCCCATCACTTAATTGATATTATTGAGCCCTCCGAAGAATTTAATGCAGCAATCTTCAAAGATATGGCAGATCAATCGATTCGCGACATATGGAAGCGCGGACACCTACCCATTGTTGTTGGAGGTACGGGACTTTATGTCCGTGCCCTAATATATGGCCTCTTCAAGGTACAAAACGACAAAATGTTGAGAAAACAATTAGACGAATTATATGATAATGACCCTTTGAGTTTTTATGAAAAGGTCAGAAACGTTGATCCGGAGTATGGTTTAAAAGTGAGCTTTCGTGATAAGAGAAGAATGGTACGAGCAATGGAAATATTTCAATTAACGGGTTTTTCCATGTCAGAGTGGTCGAAAAGCCACGGTTTCAAAACTCCTCGATATAGGGCCATGAAAATTGGTTTAAAAAAACCGAGAGATGAACTTTTTATACGAATCAATAAAAGGGTTGAAGAAATGCTTCAAAAGGGCTGGATTGATGAAGTAAAAAGTATTCTTGCAATGGGCTACGATGAACGATTAAAACCCTTTACGAGCATTGGATACAGGGAAATCGTGCAGTATCTTCATGATTCCATTACCTATGAGGATATGGTAAAAGATATAAAAAAATTTACGAGGCACTACGCAAAACGTCAGTTCACCTGGTTTTTTAGTGAAAAAGATATATCCTGGTATGAATATCCGGAAGGATTTAATAGTATTAAGCAAAAAGTAATTGATTTCATAACATGATTGAATTAAAGCGCATTATTGAAGCGGTTCTGTTTTCTTCCTCGAGGCCTTTGAAACTAAAAGTCCTTGTGAAAAAGCTGGCAATCTACAGCAATGAGGAAATCCTCCAGGCATTAGAAGAATTGACGGAGGAATACCGCCGTTCTGACAGGGCAATCGAAATAGTAATGGTTTCTGGCGGGTATCAGATGAGAACCAAAATTATTTTTCGTGAGTGGGTTTCAAAATTTGTCAAAGAAAAGGATATTGGCCTTACACGACCCATGCTGGAAGCCCTTTCGCTTGTTGCATACAAACAGCCCATCACAAAAAGAGAGATTGATATGATTCGGGGCGTTGACTCGTCTCGGATGATCAAACAGCTTCTTGATAGAAAATTAATAGAAATCGCTGGTCGCACTGATGACGTGGGAAAACCAATAGTGTTTAGAACAACAGAAACATTCCTCGAGGTTTATGGACTTAAGGATATCGGAGATTTGCCGACATTAAAAGAAATAGAAGCCTTAGAAAATTAGGGGGATACTGTGGATATATCAGAACTTCTTATTTTTGCTGTAGAGAACAAAGGGTCTGACCTTCACATCAGCTCTGGAGAACAACCTTTTATCAGAATTAACGGAGAAATGAGAAAGGTTGAACTACCGCATCTTGACAGAGAAGATGTGCACAACATGATTTATGGAATTCTCAATGATTTCCAGAGAAAGACTTATGAAGAACACCTTGAGCTCGACTTTTCCTTCGATCTTGGTGACTATGGGAGGTTTCGATGTAATGTTTTTAAGCAACAAAGAGGAGATGCAGCTGTTTTTAGGACAATTCCAAGCGTAATACCTTCTTTTGAGCAGCTCGGCTTGCCAAATGTGCTGAAAACCATATCGAGACTTGAAAAAGGCTTGGTGCTTGTCACGGGCCCAACCGGTACTGGAAAGTCAACCACTCTTGCAGCGATGATCGACCTGATTAATAATGAGTTTAAAAGCCATATCATCACGATTGAAGATCCCATAGAATTTGTTCATATCTCAAAAAACTGTCTTGTTAACCAGCGGGAATTAGGGCCTCACACTCATAGTTTCGCAAACGCCTTGAGAAGTACACTTCGTGAAGACCCTGATGTAATACTCGTAGGTGAAATGAGAGATCTTGAAACCATATCTCTTGCCCTCACAGCAGCTGAAACGGGTCACCTCGTCTTTGCAACCCTTCATACGAGTGGTGCGCCAAACACGATAGACAGGATTGTAGATGTTTTTCCCGCAGAACAGCAGAATCAGGTGCGTTCCATGATAGCCGAATCCTTGCAGGCTATTATATCGCAGGTTCTATTTAAGAAGAGAGATGGGAAAGGACGTGTAGCTGCCTTCGAAATTATGATTTCAAATCCAGCTGTGAGAAACCTAATTAGAGAAAATAAGATTTTTCAGATTCCTTCTATAATGCAGACCAGCAAGGGAATAGGAATGCAGACTATGGAGGCCTCCGTCCAGGATCTTGTTGACAGAAACCTTGTGGCCAAGGATGAGGCATCTTTCTATCTCTCAAAGATTCAGAGGTGAGTATATGGAAGACCTAACGTGGTATTTGAAATATATGGTTGAAAAAGACGCCTCGGATATTTACATAACCGTTGGCGTGCCACCCATGTTTCGTATTGAAGGTGTAGTCTATCCCTATTCTGGCGATATATTAGGGCCTGATGACACTGAGGCGATGGCATATCGGGTAATGAACGAACGACAGAGGAAAATTTTTGAAGAAAACCTCGAAATGAACCTGGCTCTCTATTATCCTGAACTTGGAAGATTTAGGGTGAATATCTTCCGACAGAGGGGATATGTTGGAATGGTCATCCGACAGATTAAGGTACAAATCAAAACAATCGATGACCTTGGATTGCCACAAATACTAAAAGATATCGTGATGACAAAAAGAGGCCTTGTTCTTGTTGTTGGAGCTACTGGAAGCGGTAAATCAACAAGCCTCGCAGCAATGATTGATTACAGAAACTTAAATCAGCGTGGACATATTATTAGCATTGAAGACCCGATTGAGTTTGTCCATGAACATAAAATGAGTGTTATTACTCAACGGGAGGTGGGTTTTGATACCCACAGCTTCCTCAATGCCCTGAAAAATACCATGAGACAAGCTCCAGATGTTATCCTTATCGGCGAGATAAGGGATGCCGAAACCATGGAAGATGCAATCACATTTGCCGAGACAGGACATCTTGCGTTGGCAACGCTGCATTCAAACAATGCAAATCAGGCTATGGAACGAATTCTCAATTTTTTTCCTATTGAGAGACATCTTCAGATATACATGCAACTTTCTCTTAATTTACGATCTATTATTTCACAACGATTGCTTCCGTCTGTTGATGGTACGAGGGTTGCTGCTTTCGAAATCCTTTTGGATACACCACGGGTAAAAGACCTCATTTTGAAGGGTGAGATTGGTGTTTTAAAGGATACAATGGCCCAGTCTTATAACGAAGGAATGCAAACCTTTGATCAGCATATTTTCGATCTCTACATGGCTGGAAGAATTGATTACAATACCGCTGTTGCATATGCAGATAGCCCGAACGATGTTAGACTACGAATAAAAATGTCCCAGATTAAGAAAGAAGACATGGAGAGGAAGGAACCCGGCTTTAAACTCAAGATGGACGAATTTTCGAAATTCTAAAATCCCTGAATATATCTACTTCATTCCGGACAAGTATTTGAGCTCTTCCCACTCAGCTGTTATTCGCGTCTGAATATCAGCAATGACATCATCGGTAAGGTGACGGAATCGCCCCTGACCTTTTAAATATTCAGATAGCGGTATTAGAGATTCTATTTTGTGCGTAATCTTGTATTTGCCGTTTTCAACTTCATAGAGCGGAAATGCACCGCTTCTCACCGCAAGCCTTCCATATTCTATTGCGGCTTCTGTTGGTATTCTCCATCCGGTAGGACAAACTGATAATATATGGAGATATGAAGGACCATTAGTGTTTTTCGCTTTTTTAACTTTTTCCATAAGATCAAAGGGATAAGAGGGGCAAGCGGTTGCCACATAAGGGATGTTATGGGCGGCCACAATTTTCGGCATGTTCTTCTTCCACGTGGCCTGACCAATACTTTTCTTTCCTGGAGGACTGGTAGTTGTCATGGCGCCAAATGGGGTAGCAGATGATCTCTGAATACCCGTATTCATGTATGCCTCATTATCAACGCAAATGTAAGTGAACTTATGTCCACGTTCCAGGGCACCTGAAAGGGCCTGAAGGCCAATGTCGCTCGTACCGCCATCACCTGCACTTGCTACAACATGGATATCTTTTTTGGGGATTTTACCCTTTTCCATAAGTATCTTCAATGCTGATTCAACGCCTGATGCCACTGCAGCAGCGTTCTCAAAAGCCACATGAATCCATGGTATAGCCCAGTCCGTGAGAGGAAAAGGGGTAGAGATTATTTCCATACACCCGGTTGCCATAGTCATAATAGTATCTTTTCCAAAAACCTTTAAGGCCATACGAAGCCCTAATATTTCTGCACATCCCTGGCAGGCACGATGTCCGGATACTGCGTATTCAACTTCTGGATTCTCTGTATATGAATATATCTTTTTTAGTTTCATCCTCTCACCCCTAAAACAGTGATGTTTTTCCCCATCTGGGGAGATGTAAAAACATTCATGAATTCATCTGGTTGTACGTCTCTTCCTCCGAGACCACAAATATAATTTTCAAGGGTTATATTAAAGCTATTGGTATGAACAAGGGCGGCTATCTCGTTGAAGAGAGGACCGTAGGCGGCTCCTCCGGGCATTGCCCTTTCAATAACAGCAAGACGTTTCTTTCCTTCAATAGCTCGGAGAAAATCATCTTTGGGAAATGGGCGAAATAACCGGAGTTGAACAAGTCCCGCCTCCTTCCCTTGACTTTTTAGATCATCTATTGCGGTCTTGATGTTTTCACATATCGATCCTAAGGCAATAAACGCGAAGTCAGTTTCATCACAATTATACATCTCTACTGCGTTGTAAGATCTACCAAACCGTTTTCCGAACTCATCAAGAACTTCATCAACAACAACCTTGGAATTTTGTAAGGCTGTTTCCTGGGCGAACTTTGCTTCTGTGTAGATTTCCGGCATGCCATAGGCACCCATTGTAACTGGTTTGTCAGGGTGTAAAGTATAGACAGGGGTGTAGGGGGGTAGGAAAGCATCAACATCTTCCTGCGATGGGAGTGAAATTGGCTCTATAACATGGGAGAGCGAAAAACCATCGAGGTTGACCATGATGGGGAGAAGAACCCTTCTGTCTTCAGCAATTTTAAAGGCCATAATTGTCGTGTCTACGGCTTCCTGGCCATTTTCACAAAAGAGCATTATCCAGCCCGAATCTCGTGCTGCCATTACATCAGATTGGTCACCCCAGATTGAAAGCGGTGATGAAAGGGCGCGGTTTACCGTAGCCATAACGATGGGAAGTCGAAGGCCTGAGGCAATAAAAAGAATCTCGTGCATCAGCTCCAAGCCTTGGGCACTTGTGGATGTAAACGTCCGGGCACCGGTCGCAGACGCACCACAACAAGCTGACATAGCCGAATGCTCTGACTCAACATTAATATATTGTGCCTCAAGTTCTCCGTTTGCGACGATTTCAGAGAGATGTTCGACGATATGGGTTTGAGGGGTGATTGGATAGGCCGCAATGACTTCAACCCGTGCAAGCTTCGCAGCATCAGCAATAGCGATAGATACTTCAATACCTTTCTTTGTTGTCATCGTTCCTCCTCTACCATCGTGATTGCCCCGGGCTTACACTCTTTTGCACAAATTCCGCAACCCTTACAGTAATCGAGATTGGTATCGAAGTATTCACCCTCAATTTCATAGACTGCTGAATCTGGGCAGAATAACCAGCAGAGCGAACATCGTGTACACTTTGTGTTGTCATGAACAGGCTTCTGGGATCGCCAATCTCCTGTTTTGTATTCGCGTGCGTTGCCGACCTCTTCGATGACACAGCCTATACTAAGCTCATGCCACTTGTACTGATCCATTGGTTTTGCCATAAGGAGTCTCCCTATAAATGATTAAGGTTTGCAGAAAAAACCGCAACAATCGAACAGAAAAAAACTTATCAAAACGTGAAATAAACACAATTCGGGAAAATAATTTTTTGTGTTTATTAAAGCGTTCACGTGAGGTGTTTATTATCATTTTTAGCCTAAAATGTAAAGAGAGAAGTTCGACAAGATATTACATATTTGTTTTATTATAATTGTGTTGTTGACTTTCAAGAATCTACATTTTACATTTATTCGATGGCTATCACAACATATAAAGATGCGGGCGTAGATATCAAGAAAGCCGACAATGTTCTGAATAGGATTAAAAAAAATATATGTAGTACGTTTAATCCTTTTGTTTTGAATACCATCGGCGGTTTTGCCGCGATTACAGAGATTCCGACCAGCTACACGAATCCAGTTATGATTAGTTCAACTGATGGTGTAGGGACAAAGCTAAAAATTGCTTTCAATGCAAATAAACACGACACAGTAGGAATTGATTTAGTTGCCATGTCTGTAAATGATATCCTTACTATGGGTGCAAAACCATTCTTTTTTCTGGACTATTTTGCAACGGGTCATATCGAGGAAAAAGTCTATGAAGATGTAATAATGGGGATCTGCGATGGATGTACTTTGGCAGATTGTGCGCTCATTGGCGGAGAAACAGCAGAAATGCCATCATTTTATCGTGATGGTGAATACGATCTTGCTGGTTTTGCAATTGGGTTTGTTGAAAAAGATAAAATTATCAATGGTTCGGCAATTAAAGAAGGGGATGCAATTATTGCCCTTGCATCGAGTGGATTACATAGCAACGGATATTCATTAGTGAGAAAAGTACTTTTCGAGGTTCACTCGCTTAAAATCCATGATACGGTGAACGGCCTTGAAGTACCTCTTTCCGAAGAATTATTGAAACCTACAAGAATTTATGTAAAGTCAGTTCAGCAAGTCCTTGAGAAATACACCATCAAAGGAATGGCACACATCACGGGCGGTGGTCTTCCAGGCAATATTTCAAGAATCATTCCAAATGGCCTGGGAGCGCACCTAAACATTTCCTCCAACAAGGTTCCGCCAATATTCACTCTTATTCAAGAATTAGGGAATGTTCCTTTTGATGAAATGTGTTCAACGTTCAACATGGGTATTGGATTTATCATTGTTGTAGATCGGAATGAAGAAGATGCAATCATGAGACTTCTCAGGGAATCTGGAGAGGACGTATTTCACTTGGGTAACATTCGGAAAGTGTCAGGAAAAGAAACAATCACAATTTCGTTAACCCAATAGTACTATTTATCTCACCATGTAAAGGACATAGTTCGCATTCAGGCACTTTTTTGCAATACGTTTGACACAAACAGACAATCAAAGCATGAAATTCATTGAATAGATACGTATCGAGTGGAAGGTTTGTCATGAAATACTGCTGGATATCATCGTATTTTCCATTTCCATCATATAATCCATGATTTTTTATAAAACGCTTCGTATATGCGTCAACAACAAATATTGGTCGGTTGAATGCGTAAAGCAGTATACTGTCAGCAGTTTCAGGGCCAATACCTGTAATATTGAGGAATAAATTTCTTAGAAACATGGTATCAAACTGTTTTAAATTGTGTATTGATTTATGATTATGGTCATGTAATAAGTGAATAACTTTCTTTAATCTTTCAGATTTCTGTTTGTAAAACCCAGAAGGCTTAATTATTTCTTCCAGCTTTTCTAAGGGGATTGATTGGATGGCATCTGAATTTAGTATATTATGGATTTTCATGTTGTTGATTGCTTTTTCGACGTTTTTCCACGATGTATTCTGTGTGAGAATTGCCCCGACGATAATTTCTAACTCTGTCTCGCCGGGCCACCAGTTTCTTTTGCCAAATGAAGAAAGGAGAGTCTGAAAAATTCTAAGGAGCCTTTTCTCTGTGTTCATTACTTCCTATGTAAAATACAATATGCATAATTGCCACAATCTCTTTATGTTCGCCATATATCTTTGTCTCAATTCTCCCTATTTTCTTTCCTTTATAAATGAGTTTCGCTTCTGCGAATACAGTCTCTCCCTCGACAACACCCTTCATAAACTGCATTGATGATTCAATGAGAAGAGACTTTTTTCCTAACGTATTGCCGCATGCACCGCCAACATGATCGGCAAGAGTGAAAAGTATGCCCCCGTGGACGGTCCCAAAAACATTTATATGTTCCTTGCGTATGGTAAGTTTGCCTTTTGCGTGACCTTCTCTCAGATCATATATTGTAATACCCAGAAGTCTTCCGACGTTACAGGTATTAAAAAGTTCTTTAATATATTCCTCGTGCATTTTTATTATTCTCCAACTGTTGATTATAGCATATTATCCTCGTTTACGTAGCTTCAAAACCTCAAATATGTTGCAAAATCATGCAAAACGTGATAGCTTTTTTCTGTTATATAGCACGAGTTTAGCCTACAAGGGAAGTGCAGTGAAAATCTGCCGCTGTCCCGCAACTGTAATGGGTTAAATGCCTCGCATATTTTAAAGCCACTGTTCTAAAAAATTGGAATGGGAAGGCGCGAGGGCTTGAACCTTGAGCCAGGAAACCTTGGGTTAGACTTAAAGCGATTATCCTTACGAGGCATAAGGAGGTCTGTCATGAAAAAAGTTTCCCTTCCAGTATGTTGTATTTTTTTTCTTATCTTTAGTGCGTTATCAATAGCACAAGAAATACCGTATCGCCTTGACGATATCATCATCACAGCAGAACGCATAGCAACTCCTTTAGGTCAGGCGCCGGCGAACATCTCAATTATTACAAAAGATGACATCGAAGATTCGGGTGCTCGTACAATTATTGACATATTTGAAATTGAGCCAGGATTGATAACATCAAACCTCCTCGGTAGTCCAAAGCGAGCTCAGATTGACATCCGCGGATATGGAGAGGTAGCACCGCAGAATGTTCTTTTTCTCGTGGATGGGAGGAGAATCAACAGCATTGACCTTTCTGGCACCGATCTCTCTCAAATACCAATTGAAATGGTAGAGAGGGTAGAAATCTACCGTGGTCCTGTTAGCGTTCTTTTTGGAGATAATGCTGCAGCAGGAGTTGTGAACATAATACTGAGAAAGGGTGATGGCAAACCAAAAGCAACATTGGGTGTCACTGCCGGAAGTTACGAACTTTACCAACCCCAGATTTCAGTATCTGGGAAACAAGGTACAGTTTCATACTTTGCTCTCGCAACAGGTTTGGACACGAGCGGATACAGACACAATAACGATCTGCACTCAAAGGATGTTCTTGGTAATTTTGTTTTTGAACCTTTACGAAACATAAGCATTGGTCTGAAGGCTGGTTTTCATAAAGACCAATATGGCCTCCCCGGAGCTCTCTATGAAAGCTCCCTTAGAAAAAATCTTATTGACCGCAAGGACTCGATCTATCCTTTCGATCACTCCAAGACAGAAGATAACTTTATCGATGCAGAGGCCGCTGTAAAAGTAGGAACCGCTGGTGTTTTTTCAGTTGGAGCATCGTACCGGAACAGAAACAACACCGGCAATTTTCATTTCACGGGTGGTTTTAGTGAAAACAAACAAAAACTCGAGACATTTTCCCTTACGCCGAAACTTGTATTGGACAAGGATATTTTTGGGTTCAAAAATAGTATTATTCTTGGCTGGGACTATTATAAGTACCCGACAACCGTTGACGTGAATGGAACCAGTTCTTTTGGACCCTCACGTACGATCACTGATATCGATAGATCAGATAATGCCTTTTATGTGAATGATCGCTTTTATCCGGTCAAAAACCTCCTGCTGGAAGCTGGCTACCGGATACAGAAGGTCACATATTCAGTTGATCACAATGACTTCATAAACCCCGTCGTTTCACTTTCCTCTGATATCCATCAGGAAAAGGAGGCATATCGATTTTCCGCTAATTATCTTTTCGGAAAACAAGGCGATATCTTTGTTACCTATGCACGGGGATTTCGTTTTCCAGTGACCGATGAGTTCGTTGTGCCGGGTTACTGTTTGTTTGGGTTTTGTCAGCCAACAATTGTCAATAGCAACCTGAACGCTCAAACTACTAACGAAATCGATGTAGGTTTTCGGTATAGTCCTGCAAATTACTTTGGAGGTACAGTTACATTCTTTCAGGCTAAGAACAAAAATGAAATCTATTACAATCCCATACTTTACGAGAATATGAACTATGATAGGACAAAGAGAACAGGCGTTGAAGCAAGCCTGTTCGTCAGACCGTTCGAATCCTTTCTGGCAACAATAAACTATTCCTATATAAAGGCAATATTTGATGGCGGAATATTCGATGGAAATGTTGTACCTTTCGTGCCTAAAAACAAGCTTGGCATTAAGATATCGTACACAGCATTTGATAATTTCACGTTCAATCTTATGGGTGTTGCTCGGAGTAACTGTTATGTCATAAGCGACCAGAAGAATCAACAGCCAAAATTGGCCGGTTATACGACATATGATACTTCGGTGGTGTGGCGAAAAAAAGCGTTTACGGTTCTCTTTGCAATAAAAAATCTAACGGGGAAAAAGTACAATGAATATGGAGTTTATAGTTCTTTCGCAAAGGATGTGGGTTTATATCCTTCCCCGCGAAGACAATTTTTCTTTACCATACAGTATGCTTTTGGAGGGTAATGCATTTTGACGCTAAGCTTTTGGTGAGCGTCGTACTGTCTGTGCCGAGAAATTATGAGGGGGCAAGCTTGTGCCCGAGGACAATATTTAATTTTTATTGATTGTAACATGTGATATTTATCAGAAGTTTATTGTTCACGAAAGCCTATCGTCGTCATACAATATAATTTATTGACCAATGAAGGGTATAGGGATAAAATCATACACATGACCCTTCAGGGTATTTTAAAAAAATATCGTAAGCAGATAATTGAAGAATGGATTGAACGGCTTCATTCTGGTTCCAGCGAGAGGTATAGACAAAGACCACTTGATGAACTTCGTATCACTGTTGCTGGCGCATATGATGCGAGTCACGCTGTTCTAATAAACAATGATTATTCGAAAATTGCCTGTCATATAGAGTGGATCACCAAAACAAGACTTGAGGGAGGATTTTCTCTCTCGGAGGTCCAGAACGCCTATGAGCTTTATCGGGTACTTCTGCTCCCTATTTTAGTAAAAGAATTAAAAGGCCCCAGACTTTCTGATGCGATTGAACAACTCAACAGATGTCTTTTTTATACTATTACTCGATATAGCAACTATTTTCAATCATTACATGAGAGGGAGATTAGAAACCACGCCATAAAACTTGAACGGCAAGTTGAAAACAGGACGCGGGAGCTGGCTGAATCTGAAGCGAAATATCGTGTATTGGTTGAAGAAATAAATGATGGATATTTTGTAAATCAAAATGGGAATATTGTTTTTGCCAATAAGGCATTCTGCGATATCCATGGTTATAGGCCTGACGAGGTTATCGGTAGACCATATCTTGATTTCATTTCCCATGAATCTATAGAGGAAGTTAAGAAATTATACGAGGATAGAATGGCCAGTAAAGGGCATTCTTCCCAAAACCTTTATGTGTATTACCGTCTCAATAAAGATGGAACGAGCTTCCCCACGGAGAACAAGGTAAAACTGATCATGTATCAAGGCCAATTAGCAGTTGCAGGAATCTGTAGAGATATTACAAAACGAATGGAAATGGAAAAACAGATCCGGGAGTCAGAAAATCTTGCCCATATTGGGCAGCTAACCACATCCCTCGCTCATGAAATTCGAAATCCTCTGTCATCCGTTAAGATGAATATCCAGATACTTCTGAAAAACGTTGAATTCAATGGCAACGATAAGAGACGGATGGAGATTATGTCCTCAGAGATTTCCCGGCTTGAGAAAATACTTGCGGAGATGCTCGAATTTGCAAAACCGCTTCGCCTGTATCTTGAGCCTACGCTCATTAGTAATGTCATCGAAAAGTGCCTTGATATCATTGACGTAAGAATAAAAGAAAAGAATATATCAGTGAAAAAGAAATATTTAAAGCCAATACCGTGGACAATGCTTGATCGTGATAAGCTTGAGCAGGCGATCATTAATGTACTTCTGAATTCTGTTGAAGCGTTGTCGGCAGGAGGAGAGATAAGGATTCGGACTACGACCGAGACATCGAACGGTGGATTGATACGCGTGGAAATAACTGACAACGGGCCGGGAATATGCGAGGAAGATTTACCCTATGTTTTTGATCCTTTTTTCAGTAATAAGAAGAAAGGGACCGGACTTGGACTTTCAAATGCGAAAAAAATATTCGAAGCCCATGGTGGTGTTGTCAGTATAGCTGCCGGAAAACGAAAGGGCACCCAGTGTTCACTTGTCATTCCTGTGAGACAGACTGCATGAAAAAGCGAAAAATACTAATTGTAGATGATGAGCAGTCTCTTCTGGAGTCGCTCGAAATGTTCTTTAACGAAAGAGGATATCACGTTTATAGCGCAACTACGGCGGCGGAGGGCCTCGAACTAAATCGATCCGTGCAGCCAGATGTAGTCATACTCGATGTGCGATTGCCAGACAAAAATGGTCTCGATATCCTGGAAGAACTGCAACAAAACCACCGTGGCAAGAATGTCATTATCATTACTGCATTTCACGATATGGACACTACAATCAGAGCTATGAAAGGCGGGGCACTCGAGTATATCCCAAAGCCGATCGATATCGAAGAGCTGGAACAGGCTGTGGTTAGGGCGCTTGCCGTGGGAAGACCGGTAAGAGATAATGGCGATGCGATCTCACTTGATCCTTCGTTGACCTATGAAAAAGGGAAGATAATCGGCAAAAGCAGGGTCATGAAGGAGATTTTCAAGTCTATTGGAGTCCTCTCTGAAAACAGAGTAACGGTTTTGATAGAAGGTGAAACAGGTACAGGGAAGGAACTGATTGCTAGGGCGATTCATTATCACAGTGCAGACAAGGGCCAGCCAATACTCGCGATAAACTGCTCGGCAATAGTTGGAACACTTTTGGAGAGTGAGCTGTTTGGTCACGAGAAAGGCTCATTTACCGGAGCAATCTCGACAAAAAGAGGGAAGTTTGAATTAGCAGGAGAAGGTACCATATTCCTGGATGAAGTAAGTGAAATCCCTTTTGAACTCCAGGCAAAGCTTCTACGGTTTCTTCAGGAAAAAGAGTTTGAAAGAGTAGGGGGGGAACGAAGCCTAAAATCGAATGCACGAATTATAGCGGCAACAAATAGGGACCTTTGGCAAATGGTAAAAGAGGGAACCTTTCGGGAGGATCTTTACTATCGCTTAAGTGTGGCGTCTATCAAGGTCCCACCATTAAGAGAGAGAAAGTCAGACATCCCTCTCTTGATTGAATATCTGCTGAAGAAAATCAATTCCGAACTGCATCGCAACATCAAAGGGATAGAAGAAAGAGCAGCGGCACGAATAATGGCATATGACTGGCCGGGTAATGTAAGGGAACTTGAGAATATTCTTACCCGCGCTGCTATTGCTTCCCCAAGCGAAGTAATTCTCGATGAGTCTTTGTCGTCCTTGGTTCAGAAAAGTGAGTCCGCAGGAAAGGAAAAAACTGATATTCTTACAATGCCAAGCCTGCAAGAGGTAGAAAAAGAACACATCATTAGGGTCTTACAGCACACTCACTGGCATCTGGGAAAGGCGTGTGATTTTTTATGCATTTCCCGTCCCACATTAAGACAAAAGATGAAGGAATACGGCATCACGTCAAATCCTGATTCTCAGTAGCACATTTTTCGTTGGCGCTGAGCTATATCTCGATTTACCAGAATATAACCATATACAAAAGAATTTCCAATGGCTTCTCACATCATCGAATCAAAATGGCATTTCATTTGCAACTATATCGCTATTCCATATCATGCAAACCCTTGATGAAATAAGACTGGAACATATTCTTCAGGTACTTGACCGAACTGGATGGGATATGAAAAAAGCCAGCGAAATCCTAAAAGTACCAGAAAAGGTCATCAGGAAACAAATCCATTTCCTTAAAGACGCTGCCCGCAGGAAAGACATAAAATAAGCCCAGTATTCCCTGTATTTCTATATCTTGAAGTGAAAATAACTTGCACTGGTTTTTCTCGGTTCAAGCCTTTTTTATGATTGATTGGCAAATACCAATGCCTGGCAAATAGGGTGAAAAAAAATTTCAAAAATGAAAGAAATTGTTCAAGGACAAATGAGTTCGATCTACATTTTGCAGTCCAATTGATTGAAATGACATGTTTAATCGGTATTGGCGGTGTTGGCACAGTAATTGCTTTTTGCGATACTGAGCAAGGTGTAGGAGCATAAAGGATTTTGAAAGAATTCCAGTTTAAAAAGGGGGTTTTATGAAAAAGTCTGCGTATTTTTCAATTGTTGTGCTTCTTGTTTTTTTCTGTATGCCGATGTTGTCCTTTGCCCAAGAAAAGCCTATTGTTCTGGGTGCTCCACTGGCAACGGCTTTTCTGTATGGCTGGGACGCTGAGCGGGGAATCAAACTGGCGGTTGATGAAATCAATGCGGCAGGTGGTGTGAACGTGGGCGGCAAAAAGAGACCATTCAAGGTTGAGGTTATTGATACAAGAGACCTTGAACCAGGTGTTCCTGTTGCTGATGCACTCCTTGCAGTGGAAAAACTGATACTTGAGAAAAAAGCCGATTTTATAGTTGGCGGTCCTGTGCGTTCTGAGGCTGCCCTTGCAGCTATGGATCTGCTCAGTAAACACAAAAAGATTAGCATTCTTACTACAGGTGTTCTTACTCCAGCATATAGCAAAAGGGTGGCGGAAAATTACAGCAAATATAAATATTGTTTCCGAAATTCAAGTGAGGTTCCACCGATGATGGGTGACTTCATGGCATTACTCGAGGATCTTCACAAAACAAAGGGCTTTAATAAAGCTTATATCATGGTACAGGATGTGGCTCACGCTCGAGCCGGCGGTGAGTACATGAAAAAAGCGCTTTCAGAGAAAAAGTGGGAAGTAATTGATATGAAGATCTATCCAACGGGAACTACTGATTATTCACAGGGACTTATTGATTCAGGGAAAAAAGGTGCCCAGATACTTTTTCTCTGGATGGATATGCCCGAAAGTGCCGCACTTCTGCAACAGTGGAGCAATATGCAACTTAAATCACTTCCTATGGGCTTTATGAATGCTGCAGAGCAGCCTGGTTTCTGGAAGGCAACCGGGGGAAAGGGTGAATACATGATTGTTAATCTTGTAAACGGCGGGAATGCTCCTGCAAAGATTACTCCATGGACAATGAAGTTTGTCGAAGCATACAAGAAGAAATGGGGTCTCGAGCCCGAGGGGTATGGCACTTCATCGAGCTATATGGCTGTGTACCAGTTAAAAGATGCAATTGAAAAAGCCAAGACTATCGATTCGGATGCAGTTATTACTGCGCTGGAAAACCAGGACCTCATGGGGGTATATGGAAGAATGAGATTTGATAAGAAAACACACCAAATCATCCACTCATGGGATCCAAAGGAAGGGGCAGTCACTGGGATGGTACAGTGGCAGGCAGGCAAGAGGGTGCAGATATTTCCGCCAAAGGTGGCCGAAGGAAAAATCTTACTTCCACCATGGATGAAATAACAAAAAGGGAATCGAGGTTAACGTGGAAATAATTATTTATGGGATAATTAACAGCGTGATTCTGGCCCTTATGGCGTTGGGATTTACTCTCGTATATAGCATTGCACGAGTGCCAAATTTTGCCCATGGAGCTCTTTACATCACCACAGGATATATTGCATGGGTTTTGTTGAACAAACTCACGGGATTCCCATATCCGCTGGCAATTGTGATTGGCATATGTGTTACCGCTATAATAGGGGCGCTTATCTACAGGTTCATCTTGATACGGATACGGGGGATGGAAATCTCAGAAATCATCGCCACCTACGCTATTGGATTAGCAATCCTTGAAGGGCTTCGATGGGGAGGGTTAAGGGGAGGAACCTTTACTCTCCCCCATTTTGTTGAGGGCAGTGTACAGGTATTAGGGGTAAGTATTGATTATCAGAGACTGATTATTGTTGGGATAGGCATTGTAACCTTTGCAGCCCTTTATCTCTTTACACATTTCAACAGAGTTGGATTGGCTCTGAGAGGAATAGCCCAGGATGAAAGAGCTGCCATGATGCTTGGCATTGATTCAGACATGACTGCAATTGTTTCTCTTGCAATAGGATCAGGCCTTGCCGGTTTTGCTGCAATCCTCCTTCTTCCATTAGGGAATATTATAGTGGAAGTTGGGTACAATGTCCTGATCTTCGCTATCGCGGTATGTGTTATTGGGGGGTTGGGGAGTTGGGGGGGACAATCCTCGCCTCATTCATTATAGGTTTTGCACAGATTTTGACGGAAGCCTTTCTTTCGACTCATTACCAGATGGTAGTAGCACTCCTTGCAATTATCATAACGCTGCTTATAAAGCCATCAGGGATATTCGGCAAACAGAAAGAGCTTGAGGAAAGGGTATAAATTATGGAAACGATGCGGAAAGAACGAATCGACAGGGGCGTTAGGGTAAGGGCATCTGGTCTTTACGCAATCTCTTCATGGCGTGAAATGCTTTACCTCATGGGTCCACCGTTGGCTCTCATTATTGGGGTTATTATGCTTCCCGTAATACTTGAACTTGCTCCATACTGGAAGCGAGTCATTAACATTATGTGCGTTTATGCGTTGCTTGCGCTGTCTTTTGATTTCTTGGCTAATTATGTCGGATTGGTGTGTCTGGGAGGAGCTTTTTTTGTTGGTATCGGCGCTTACCTTTCGGCGGTTTTTAACGTTTATCTCCATTTTCCTGTCTTCCTCTCGATTCCTCTTGCGACAATATGTGGAGCATTTCTTTGCACGTTCCTATTGATGCCATGTCTCCCCCTCCGCGGGGTGTATTTTGCAATTGTTACACTCATGTACCCGCTCCTTGCAACAAGAGTTATTGAAGCATTAGACATATTGGGTGGAACAAATGGCATTACAGGCCTTGACAGCCTGCCGAATGAATACGTTGAACATTATGCAATTATACTCATGACGCTCTTTTTCCTTTATGGAATGCGACGTTTTGTCAATCAGGATATTGGTCTCGTTATCAGGGGGGTGAAGGATAATGACCAGGCAGTGAGGGCATCGGGAATAAGTGTCACAAAAATGAAGGCATTTGCTGTATTTATTGCTGCCTTCATGGGGTGTTTTGGAGGGGCCTATATATCACACATGTACATGTGGTCTGGTCTCTCAATGTTTGCCCTTGATTTCTCAATAATACCAATGGCATCAGTGGTTATCGGGGGGGGTGGGACCCTGCTGGGGGCGGTTATTGGAAGTTTCATACTCGTCCCCCTGTCAGAGGTTCTCAGAAATTTTGGGACTTTCAGAATAGTCATCTATTGTGCACTCCTCACTGGTTTCATAGTTTTCAAGAGTGAGGGGATAATGGTGTATGCGATGCGGAAGTACCACCAATTTGAAAGGTGGGTGAAGGTATGAGTGACGACATAATTCTTTCTGTAAGAGGCATAAGCAAAACCTTCGGCGGTCTGAAGGCTCTGGTAGACGTGAGTTTTGATATCACCCGTGGCGAAGTGTATGGTATTATCGGGCCGAACGGCTCAGGGAAGACCACCTTGATTAATTGTATAACTGGCTTTATCAAACCCGGAGCGGGCCGGGTATTGTTTAAGGGATCGGACATCACTGGTTGGCAACCTCATAAAATAGCGCACATCGGTATTAGTCGTACGTTTCAGATCATGCGGCCGTATTACAGTCTCCCAGCATACAAGAACCTTATCATACCTCTTTGGTCTCCCAGGGCGAAGACAACTGGAGGATGGAGAGGGGGGGGAAAGCATGGAGACAGAGACACAGTGGCCGTCGATATCCTGGAGGAAATAGGATTCGAGCGGGATTCAAGGGTGCCCTACAAACTTGCTTCTACGCTGCCAACCGGATATCAGAAGAGGCTTGAACTTGCTCGATGTATGGCCATGCGGCCAGAGATTATTTTTTGTGATGAGGTTTTCTCCGGTCTAAGTATGAGCGAGATTGCAGGGATGCTGCCACTAATTGAGAAAATGAAATCGGAAGGAATTACCCTTATCATGATCGAACATAGGCTCCGTGAGTTATTCAGGGTGGCAGATAGAGTTATGGCCCTGAATTTTGGAGAAAAAATTGCTGAGGGCGAATCAAGCGTCGTTATTGAAAACAAGAAGGTCAAAGAAGCCTATCTTGGAAGCGAAGAGGTGTAGAATACTATGTTTGAAGCGCGCGAAATGATGGTTTTTTATGAGAATATGATTGCACTGAATAACGTGAGTATTGATGCGCCGGATGGGAAGATTATCGGTATATTTGGCTCGAACAGTGCAGGTAAAAGCACGCTTATGTACGCCCTTTCAGGTATCATCCTTGACATTAAAAAGAAGGAAGAGATGAGAGGGGGAGAGCGGATATCTGTGTTCGGAAGAATATTTCTGAACGGGGACGACGTCACCAATCTTAAGCCTCACCTGAGGGCAAAAAAAGGAATTGTTTTGTGTCCGGAGAGGCGAAGAATTTTTCCCGAAAGTTCTGTTATGGAAAACCTTAAAATTGGTGCCTATCTTTCGAACAGACAGGACACAAAAAATAATATCGAATACGTTTTAAACCTTTTTCCGAGACTAAAAGACCATTTGAACAGGCAGGGAGGTTTTTTAAGCGGTGGGGAGCAGCAAATGTTAGCCATTGGGAGGGCACTCATGGCGAACCCGACGGTATTGCTTCTCGATGAACCTTTAATGGGTCTAAGCCCTGCATACATGGATATTGTGGTCAAGGGTACAAAGGAGATTCGTGATACAAAAGGGATTACCATAATAGTTACAGAACAGTATGCTCGGCCGGTTATTCCGATTATAGACTATGGATATATCCTTGAAAACGGCTCAAGTGTGCTCACAGGGTCAGGTGAGGAGCTTCTCAATAACCCTGATGTAAAATCAGCCTATTTTGGTGTTTGAGGGGAAAATTTATGGAGAATTTTGAAAGCCAGTTAACCTTCACGCGTTTTTATGAAATATGCAAAAAATACTCAAGCAGAACAGCCCTTATATATCTTGGACAAAAGTTTTCGTACGGTGCATTAGAAAGATTGGTTGATAAATTTGCGACAGGTCTAAGCAACTTAGGCGTCAAGAAAGGCGACAAGGTAATGCTGTATATTTCTAATTGTCCCCAATGGCTCATAGCAAATTACGCCATAAACAGAATTGGGGCGGTAACGGTTCCTGTCTCTCCTATATACACGGCTTTTGAGATTGAATATATGATGCATGATGCGGGTATAGAGACTGTTATCTGTCTTGATACCAACTTTGTTTATGTAAAGGAAGTTAAAGATCGAGTAGGACTTAAAAGAGTAATAGTTACCAATCTTGTTGATCTTGTCCCATGGTGGAAGAGAACGTTAGGACATATGCTGGACAAGATTCCCGTGGGAACAGTTGAAAAAGGAAATGATATTTATTTCTTTAATGAAATTTTGAAACAAAGTTGGCCAAAGCCTCCGGCAGTTGACCTCGACCCGTGGAAAGACCTTTCATATATTATGTATACCGGAGGAACAACAGGTTTTCCGAAAGGTGTGCCCGGAAACCACATTGGGGAGGTATCATATATTAACGATGTTATGGAAGATGTGGCAGCCGGTTTTATAGATGAAGGTAAAGATGTGGTTCTTATGGTTAACCCTCTCTTTCATATCATGGCAAAGGGATTTACTATAGCTTTCGGTTTCAACTATGGCAATACGGTCGTTCTAATGCCTCTTCCAGAAGTCGATGCTGTACTATCAGCGATTGAAAGATACAAAGTTCGTTGGATGCTGGGCGTTCCCGCGCTTTATAGGATGATATTGGAAAATGACAGACTTGAACAGTATGATTTAACTTCCCTTCGTTACTGTTACTGCGGTGGCGACGTTTTACCTGTGGAAGTCTTCAGGACATGGAAAGAGAAATATAACATCCCTCTTTATCAAGTTTACGGATCGACAGAGATCGGACATGTTACATACAGCCCTATTGATAAGGATCCATCACCGACCACTATAGGCAAGCCCCTGAAGACGAGAAAATCGATCGTGGTAGATAGAGAAACATTAGAGCCTTTGCCGCCAGGAGAACTTGGAGAACTCCTTGTAACATCGCCGTATCCTATAAAAGAATACTGGAAAAAACCAGAAGAAACTTCCTATTCTTATGTGAACATCAATGGAGAAATCTATTATAGGATGGGAGATTTTGTTAAACGGAATGAAGCGGGGGAGCTTGAGTTTGTTGAAAGGACAGCTGATATCATCAAATATAAGGCCTATAGGGTCTCAGCCTCAGAAGTTGAAGCTGCACTACAGGATCACCCCACTGTCATAGGGGCATGTGTTGTTGGTGTACCAGATCCAAAAGTCGGCGAGAGGATTAAGGCGATTGTTGTACTTAAGGAAGATGCAAAAGGAATAGGGAGCACGGAGCTAATAAAATGGTGTCGAGACAGGCTTGCCCCTTATAAGGTGCCAGGGTATATCGAATTCAGGGATATGCTGCCAAAATCGAAAGTTGGTAAACTGCTGCGAAGGGAAATCAGAGACGAAGAGAAACGGAAACTCGAAAAGAAGAAAGAAAAAGCATCCACTGTGACTGCATCTCAGTAACATCAAAAAAAATTGCAGATTGCTCAAAGCCCTGAAGTATGTCTCAGGGTTTTTTCATTCCACTTGCCTTTCTCTGAGATTTGCACTATTATAATAGTTCAAATTTTTGACTCTCTGGATGCCGAAGTAGCTCAGGGGTAGAGCAGCTCACTCGTAATGAGCAGGTCCGGGGTTCAAATCCCCGCTTCGGCTTATTTTGACGTAAGTGCTCTTTCGATAAAGAATCAACGAAAATGTGAAATTATTTTTTCTTTACGCAGAAAAGTCATTGCGTATTATTGTTTATTATTTTTGAGAACCTCCGCAAGTTTTGCAAAATGTTTTCTTTCTTCCTGAATAATAGAGTCCACTTGAGGATAATATTTTTCTGAGACAAACGATTTAACTTCATGGTAATAAGCAATCGATTGAAGCTCTCGCCCCATTGCGAATTTAAGCGCGGAAATAGTATCGTGTATATCGTCAGCAATTGTTTTTATATCCGTTGAAAAGACAACCTTGCCATCAATATAATCACGGAGATAGTTCATGAATTCTCCGGGATAGGTTTCATGGGGGCGTATATCACTCATTTTTTCAAGCATCTCAGTAAACACTTTCTTATGATTGATCTCTTCATCCGCAAGCTTATTAAACAAGCTTCGTATCTCATCAGTATCTGCAAAACGTGCTGCTCTGTGGTAAAAAAGTTCACCGTCTTCCTCAATTCGAATAGCAAAGTTCAGGATATCGTTAGCAGTAAAAATGTTCATAATACGCTCCTCCCTTTTACAAAGTGATGGAAAATTCTACAAATATTTTCTTAGAAATGCCACAGCTATGTGTAGATTGTAAATATATATTTTACAACCCTGAGCTTTCATTATTCGCAAAGATTTGACCACAGAGCTCCCAAAGCAGAATCAAGGGATAGTCGACGAGATATCTGGCCAGCCGATGACTGTATTCTTTTTTCATTAGCTTCAGAAACATCCGATGGTGTTTCCTCGATTATTTTGTAAGATTTTGTTTTGCAGTTGATTTCAATAAGACTACTGTATTGCTCAGCTTCATCTAGACCGTCTTTTCCAGCCAAATTGTCCGTGTCATCATCTCCTAAGGTTGTTTTAAACCATACCTGTACAATTCCCTTTGAAGGTTTTACAATACTCTCTTTATTGTAATAATAATTGACACTCTTATTGCTTCGAGGATCGTCTCCGCTGGTTCCTTGATAGAAGATCTTCCAATCAGCCCCTTGTGATGGTACTGGAAAGGTCAAGACAGAAATACTAAAACAAAAGAAAAAGATCAGTTTAACGTAGAACATGGTATATACCTCCATATGTTCATTCTAACAAAGAATTGTGTTTAATGATACATAATTGAACTGTGGTGAGCGTTATCTGCCTATTTTGTATGTAGAAGGCTACATCAGCTACTAACAATGACGATTTAATGTTGATCTGTTGAGAGAGGAAAATGAATTTCAATAGCGCTTACCGGACATTCAGGTGCACAGAACCCACATTCTTCGCATAGTTCTTCTCTCAAATTGACACTTTCATCAATCAGGATCAAGGCCTGAGGGGGACACACCTCAACACATTTGCCACATCCAACACAGAGCTCCTTATTTACTATTGGTATCATCTATATCACCATTCCTAATCGATAGCCATCATGAATGGCATTAATGAGTCTTCGTGGTTGTTTTGCATCGCCGATATAATGTAATTCCTTTTTGTATTGAAGGGCAAATGCGTCCCATGATTTATGAGGTTCCTGAAGGGCAACAATGAGGCCATCAGTCTCGATGTCTTCATTTCTTCCGCGTGAATCAATATGTAGTGTATTTCCTGATATGCCTCTTAGAATGGATCTGATAAAAATCTTGACCCCACGATCTTTCAGCAAACGTATATACTGCCAGAGATAAAAAGGATTTACATCCCGACCAAGTTTTCCGCTTTCCTCAATGATGGTAAGGTCATAATCACCACTCCCCAGCAAAAAAACAGCAACACCAAGACCAACCCCGTTTCCGCCGATGATTGTAGTCCTTTTTGGTGGTTTCTGTCGATTTGCGATTATGCCGCGTGGAGAATATGACTTACCAGAAAAAGTAAATGGAAGCTCTTTTGTCGATGCTCCGGTAGCAATAACAAGAATATCATAATCCATGTCAATCAAATGTTTTTCAGTTATACGAAAATCTGTCTGAATTATTACCCCTGCGTTGTGGCATTCTTTTTGGAGAGAATTGATAGGTCGAAGAAGTTCAATTGCGCCATGGTCAACTTGAGATGCCAGATTAATACTTCCGCCGATGATGGAATTTTTTTCAAAGAGTGAGACCTGGTGGCCTCTTTTGGCAGAAACGGCAGCACACTGTAATCCCGCTGGGCCTCCGCCGATAATAAATATTTTCTTCGGTTTGATTGTCTTAGCAAAACCATAATAACCCCAACCTGGTTCGCCCTCATGTCCCACAGTTGGTCTGACGGAACACATGATTGGCTGGTGATAGTAAAGTCTGGAAAAACAAACGTTGCATGCAATACATGGAATAATTTCGTCTTCCCTGCCTTCAAATATTTTTCTAGGAAGTTCGGGATCCGCTATCATGGGGCGGCAAGCTTCCCAGAAATCTATATCCCCCTTTGCTATTGCTTCCTCTGGAATGTGGGGGAGGAATTGACGAAAGGCCATCATAACGGGAATTCGTACAACTTTTTTGACTTCTTTCGCTACATAGAGCCAGTGACCCATAGGAACGTCACGGGTAATTACAGATGTAGATGATTCATGCCAGCCAATGGTAACGCTCACATAATCGGCGCCTGCTTCTTCTGCAAGTTGAAAAGTTTCAAGACTTTCCTCAAAAGTGTTTCCGCCTCGATCATCTAAAAGTTCTAAACCACACAGCCGTATACCCACTGGCATTGTATCCCCTATCTCTGCTTTGATTCCCTGGAGAATCTCCGTCATAAGGCGACATCTGTTTTGTATATCACCGCCATATTCATCATTACGTTTATTTGTGTAACGTGATATGAACGTTGAAATGAGATAACCTACTATGCCGGAAATCTCGATCATATCGAATCCAGCATCTTTTGCTCTTCGGGCGGCATCAATATGCTCTTTAATAGACATCTGTATTTGTTCATTGGTGATTTCTTTTGGAGCCTTAAAGTAGGAAAGCTTTTGCGGAACAGCAGACGCCATGATGCTATAATCAAGTTCAACACCACCTTCTCGTCCACAATGGAGAATCTGTAAGCATGAAAGCGCTCCGTTCTGCCTTATAACAGTGGCTATACGTGCAAGACCAGGTATGAAGCGATCATCATAAATAGCCATCATGCCCTTGAACCCTTTACCCTCACCTTTTTTATCAGGATATGCTCCTTGGGTTGTTACAATTCCGGCTCCTCCACGAGCTTGTGCCTCCATGTAAGCAACTTCTTTGTCGGTTACAAAACCATCTGCATATGGGAAATTCGTTTCAGTGGCAGCATACTTAATTCTATTCTTGGTAATGAGTGATCCTATTTGCCCAGGTGAAAATATGTGCGGATAAGACGACATAATGGCATCCCTCGGGAATCAGTCTAACATCAAGGAAACTGTTACATACCTCAATAATCCTATGCGTCACATTAGTAACACACTGAAAGGAAGCAAGTCAAGCATGTAGGGCCCCGGCTTGCATGAATATTATTGGTGATGAATGAAATAATGGACTCTCTGTGAGATGTCAAAATAGTATGATTTTAGTGGCATTGAATATGCTTTACAATTACTGAGAAGAATTTTATTCGGGTGAAATGTGAAATCGAAATCTTATGTACATCTTATATTTTGCCGACAAAATAATATGATGGAAATTTTTGAGTAATGATTGATATCATTGAAATTGCTTTTTTTTCTATGAAAAGATATAATGAAACTTTCAAAGGTATACAATATGGCAGTTGATCTCAGCAAAGTCGGATCGATTCTCAAAGCAGCCAGGGAAGAAAAAGGCATAAGCTTGGAAGAGGTATCTAATGTACTATGTCTGAGAAAGTCATTGATTGAAGCGATAGAAACCGGAAAATGGGATGTCCTTCCCCATGAGGTATACGTCAGGACTTACCTCAAGGAGTATGCAATTTTTCTTAACGTTGCTCAACAAGTTTTTCCTGAATTGAGAGAAAAAAGAAATGAAATTGAAAAAAATACACCCGATGTTTTAATAGAGGACACAATAAAAGAAAAATCTGCGAGTAGATTCCCGAAAATATCTTTTACAAATACAAATCTGCCTCGCAAGGCATTCGTGTATTGCGCTATTGGCCTAATACTTATCGGTTTTTATGGTATAGATAGGATTAATAAGGGTTTTACGTCATTACCGGCACCAAAGATAGAAACAACTACAGGCTCAATAACACAGTCTCAAGGTGTACCGGACACCGTTATTACAACTCATCAGCAAGTGACGCCTCCGTTCACTGAAGGAAAGAAGTTGATGATTAGCTGTAGAGAACGAACATGGGTAAGTGTAGTAATAGATGACGCAGAGAAAAAGGAATTCATGCTCAATGCTCAGGAGATGATCATCCTCCATGCGAAAGAGAGCTTTGATCTCTTGATAGGGAATGCTGGAGGAGTAAGTTTAATTCTAAATGGAAAAGATACGGAATTTACTGGTAAGAGTGGGGAAGTAAAAAGAATTAAGCTTTCTTAATCAATTACAAACTCAACAAAATTTATTATAAGAGTAAATCATCACGTTGTTTGGAGTTCTTCTTTAGATATTTGTAGGCAAGAGGAGTTGCCATTCTCCCTCTTGTTGTTCGCTGGATATATCCTTTTTGAATGAGATACGGTTCATAAACATCTTCAAGTGTTTCCCTGTCCTCACTTAGGCTTGCCGCTAGAGAATCAATTCCTACAGGCCCACCGCTAAATTTCTCTATAATGGTGTCTAAAAGCTTCCGATCCATCGAATCGAAGCCTTTTTCATCAACGTCAAGAATGTCAAAAGCCTCCAAAACACACTGCCTATCAATGGTTTCACGGAATTTTACCTGAGCATAGTCTCTGATTCTCCTTAGAATTCGGTTTGCAATCCTTGGGGTTCCCCTGGTTCTTTGTGCAATCTCTAAAGATGCTTTTCTATCGAGTGCAAGGCCCATAATCATGGCCGATCGCTCAAGTATATGGACAATCTCTTCATCTTTGTAATAATCAAGGCGCATAGTGAGTCCAAAACGATTTCTTAATGGGGATGTTAGCAGGCCAGCTCTTGTCGTAGCGCCAATAAGCGTGAATTTTGGTATGTCAATTCTCAATATTTTTGCACCAGGCCCTTGTCCAATCAAAATATCTAATTTATATTCTTCAAGTGCTGGATAGAGCATTTCTTCTACAGAACGATTCAGTCGATGTATTTCGTCTATGAATAATACTTCTCTTTCCTCTAAGTTTGTGAGGATAGCTGCAAGATCTCCAATTTTTTCCAAAATCGGACCTGATGTGATTTTGATACTTACATTTAATTCATGGGCAATGACATAGGCAAGTGTTGTCTTTCCGACTCCTGGGGGGCCATAAAGGAGTATGTGATCCAGATTATCACCCCTATGCTTTGCCGCTTCAATAAATATTTTCAGTCCATCCTTTACTTTTTCTTGACCGATATAATCAGAAAGTTTACGGGGCCTTACATCTCTTTCGTACGGAACCTCCATGTCATACTCTGTTTTCTGAGGGGATAAGATTTCTTTTTTCATAGTTTTGTAAGGTGTTTCAGTGATTTTCTGATAAGGGCTTCTAAGGATAATGATTTATCTTCTTTCAAAACTTCTTTAATGACTTTCTCGGTCTGAACGGATGGAAAACCAAGATTAATAAGAGCTGAACGTGCTTGTCTTGCAATCTCGGAATCAATGCCCTTGGTCCCCTTTGACTCTTCCTTTTCGATAATTCCCTTGATTTCAAAAAGAATGCGTTCAGCCATTTTTTTTCCTACCCCTGGAATACTGATAAGAATATCAAAATCGATTCCATTTAAGGCAGGTGATAAATCCTTGACTGGAAGATAAGATAAGATGTTCAGAGAAAGTTTAGGGCCAATGCCTCTGATTTTTAGGAATCTCAGAAAAATTTCTTTTTCTTCCTTTGATAGAAAACCAAAGAGCTGAATGACATCTTCCTTCATGTATGTGTGGACATAGAGGCTGACATTGTCTCCCTGCTCGGGAAGGGAATAATATGTTGTAAGGGGTATTTTCAGCCCATAGCCTACACCATGAGCATCAACGATAATACTATCTATTGATTTTTCGAAAAGTTTACCGTGTAATGATTCTATCATGGTATTGGAATCGTTGTTCGAGGTTGTGTTGATTTAAAACGGCCATGGCAATTGCGAGAGCATCAGCAGCATGTTCATCAACGGCGGTATCTATTTTCAGAAGTTTGGTGACCATGAATGAGACCTGAGATTTTTGAGCGCCGCCGTAGCCGGTGACCGACTTTTTAACCTGAAGCGGAGAAAATTCGCGGATGGGTATATTCTTCGTTTTCATAGCTAAAAAAATAACACCTCTCGCTTCTCCCATGTGTAGATGATTTTTTGGATCTTTACCAACAAAAATGGTTTCGATACCTCCATACGCAGGTCCGTATGATTCGATAACCTCTATGAGGTTAGAGTAAATATCAAAAAGCCGTGATGGGATATCCTTTTTGCGAGAGGTTTTTATGCTACCGAAAGCAATACCTGAATATTTATTAAGACCATTACTCTCGATTATGCCATAGCCAGTGGCAGAAAGTCCCGGATCAATCCCGATAACTCTCATGTTATTGGCTTAATCTCTCCAATTCTTGTGCTGCGATGTCAAAGTTTGCATATACATTCTGCACATCATCAGAGTCTTCCAGTGCATCCATCAGTTTCAGCATAGTTTCTGCATTTTTGCCATCCAATTTCACCGAGGTCTGGGGAACCATGCTGATTTCAGCAAGCATATATTTTAGCCCTGCATTGTCGAAGGCCTTCTTGACTTTTTCGAAGCTTTGAGGATCAGTGATTACCTCAATCTCATTTTCATCTGATGTTATATCTTCTGCACCCGCTTCAAGGGCCAGCTCCATTATCTTGTCCTCATCGACCGTTTTCTTATCAAAGGTTATATAGCCTTTCTTGCTGAATATCCATGAGACACTTCCAGGTTCGGCAAGATTGCCATTGAGCCTCGAAAGAATATGCCGAATATCAGCTGTTGTCCTCTTGTTATTGTCAGTTAATGCTTGAATTAATATTGCAACTCCCCCAGGCCCATATCCTTCATAGGTATGCTCTTCGTAATTCTCTCCAGCTTCGCCGACACTTGTCCCTTTTTTAATGGCTTTTTCAATATTGTCCTTAGGCATGTTCTCTGCTTTGGCTTGTGCGATTGCGACCCTTAGTCTTGAGTTGGAGTCTGGATCTCCACCTCCGATACGAGCTGCAGTTGTTATTTCCCTGATAATTTTCGTAAATATCTTTCCCCTTTTTGCATCAGCCGCGCCTTTCTTGTGTTTGATGGAACTCCATTTGCTATGGCCTGACATTGGACCCCCTGAGGATTGAATGGTGGGCGATATTGGATTCGAACCAACGACCTCTGGTATGTGAGACCAGCGCTCTAACCATCTGAGCTAATCGCCCTGTGATCTTATTATTATCGTATAACAACAAAAAAGTCAATATAAACGCAGATGTGAATTCTATTTCAATTCTTTTGGGAATCGTTTATATTCTGATATGGATAAATTTGTTTTTGGTCCCGTTCCATCTAGAAGGCTTGGGTATTCATTAGGTGTGGATATTATTCCCCGTAAATATTGCAATTTTAATTGCATTTACTGCCAGATTGGAAAGACCACCGGAAAAAATACAGCAAGAAGAGCATTCTTTCAGCCCAAGGAGGTGGCAAAACAGGTTGTTGATGCCATATATGCTGCAGAAAAGGTTGATTTTGTGACGTTTTCTGGTTCTGGTGAACCGACACTGAATAAAAATCTGGGATCAATAATCCAGGAAATCAAAAAGAACACAGCCGCTCCCGTAGCAGTGATTACCAACAGCTCATTGTTCAATCTGAAAGAGGTTAGAAATGATCTCATCCATGCTGATGTCGTATTACCTTCACTGGATGCTGCAAGCGATGAAATGTTTCAACGCATTAACAGGCCGCTCACCAGCATCGATATAAAAGGAGTTATAGAGGGTATCAGAAGATTTAGAAAGGAATATTCAGGATTAATATGGCTTGAAATCATGTGCATCAAGGGCTTGAATGACACTGAAGATGAATTACGCAAGTTATTCTATATTGTAAATGGTTTAGATGTAGATAAAATCCATCTGAATACCGTTACGAGACCACCCAGTGAAGTTAACGCTGGTCCTCTCAGTCAGGGAGAATTGGAACGGATAAGAAAAATTTTTGGTGACAAATGTGAAGTTATCTCTACATTTAAAAAGGACGGTATTCAGCGGCAACAAGTGGGCTGGGCCGACGAATTGGTTGAAACTTTGAAGAGAAGAGCGCTTACTATACATGATATCACAAAAATAACCGGCGTAGCGTCACCCAACGTTATGGAACAATTGAGAGCTATGAAAAAAAACGGTTTGATAGAAACCTATCGATTAGGTAAAGATATCTATTACATTGCATCGGACCGATGAAAAAGTCACAATAAGAGCATTTCTTATTGACAAACCATTTCGTAAGAAATTACTATAAATTTCATTTTAGTGAGGGTTCTATGACAAGTCTTCAAGAATGGTATCGGGAAAAGATGATAGAGAGAACCATAAGGGCTCTTTCATCCAACTATTTCGATGCGCACTCATTTGCTGACAGATTATCACTTATCGACTCTGTCATGAAATTCGTTTCTCCAGGTATGAAGATAGGCATTGGTGGTTCGCTAAGCGTAAGAGGCATTGGGCTCTTAGAGAGATTTAAAGGAATTGATGTCCAGATCCTGGATCATTGGAAACAGGGATTAACAAAAGAAGATATTCGCGCAATGAGATTGGAGCAGTTAACATGCGATCTTTTTCTGTCCAGTGCAAACGCAATTACAGAACGAGGAGATATCATTAATATTGATGGTTTTGGCAATAGAGTGAATGCGATGACCTTTGGACCTAAAAAGGTCATTATTATAGCAGGTTATAACAAAATCACCCCAGATATCAACTCAGCCTTAAATCGAATAAAGAGTATTGCAGCACCACTGAATGCCAGAAGATTGAATCTTCCCCTGCCATGCGCAGAAACAGGTTATTGTCATGACTGTAAATCTGAAGCCAGGATTTGCAGAGTTACATCAATCATTCAGAGAAAACCGAGTGGCACAGACATTTCGGTCTATTTGATAAATGAAGAATTAGGTTTATAAGGAGAGAAAAATGAAAATTGAAAGAGCGATCATAAGTGTGTCTGACAAATCAAATCTTTCTGAACTGGCACGTTGTCTCAAGGAATTCAATGTGGAGATATTATCTACTGGTGGAACCAAGAGATACTTAGATGGAATAGGAGTAAATACCGTTGAAGTGAGTTCTTACACAGGTTTCCCTGAAATCATGGATGGACGTGTAAAAACCCTTCATCCAAAAGTTCATGGTGGCATTTTAAACATCAGAGACAATACTGAGCATCAAGCAGCAATGAAGATCCACAGCATAAAACATATCGATATGATTGTTGTTAACCTTTACCCATTTAAAGAGGTTATTAGCAAAGGCTGCACATTCGAGGACGCAATAGAGAATATTGACATTGGCGGTCCATCCATGATACGGGCGGCAGCAAAGAACTTCAAGTTTGTTACAGTCGTCGTTGATCCTGAGGATTATCCAAAGGTAATTGAAAGCATAAAAACGAATAATGGAGAAACGACTGAAGAATTGAGGTTCTTCCTTGCCAGGAAAGTTTTCCATCTCACCTCGGATTACGATAAAGCTATTCACAATTATTTGTCTGAAATAAAACGTTGAAAGGATAAACAATGAAGGTGCTGCTAATAGGCGGAGGGGGAAGAGAGCATGCATTAGCATGGAAAATATCGCAATCGAAAAAAGTCCATTCGATTTACTGTATTCCTGGAAACGGTGGAATTTCCGAGATTGCTGATTGTGTGAATATTGACATTCACGACCTTGGTGGGCTTGTTAGGTTTACAAAACAAGAACACATCGACATGGTCGTTGTTGGTCCGGAAAACCCACTTGCCATTGGTATTGTTGACCATTTTGAGGAAGAGGGTATTCCAATCTTTGGGCCTCGAAAAAAAGGTGCACAAATTGAATCCAGTAAAGTATTCGCAAAGAACTTAATGGAAAAATACAACATTCCAACTGCATCCTTTAAAGTCTTTCATAATTATCAGAACGCATATGACTACGTGAACGAAATTGGAGCTCCGTATGTTATAAAAGCTGATGGACTTGCTGCTGGTAAGGGCGCGTATGTCATAAAAGATAATAATGAAGGTAAGATGGTATTGAGAAATGTAATGTTAGACAGAATTCACGGAGATGCCGGTGAACGGGTAATTATAGAACAATTCCTTCCAGGAATAGAGGCCTCATATCTTGCGTTTACCGATGGAAAATCAATCCTTCCCTTACTTGCTTCACAAGATCATAAACCACTTCTTGACTATGACAAAGGACCGAATACTGGAGGGATGGGTGCCTATACCCCCATCCCATTTATTGACAATAGGATGGAGATAGAAATCAATTCGACAATTATGAAGCGAACTATAGATGCTCTGAAAAGCGAAGGCGCAGATTATACGGGCGTTCTCTACGGGGGGCTTATGATAATGGAGGAGAGAAAGCCGTACGTGATTGAGTTTAATGCACGCCTCGGTGATCCTGAGACCCAGCCCATCCTGTTCAAGATGCAAAGCGATATCGTCCAGGTTATTCAGTCCTGTATTGATGGAAATCTCGATGAAACAAAGACCATCGAATGGCGTGAGGGGGTTTCGATTTGTGTTGTGATTGCATCTAGGGGATATCCCGAGAAATCGGAAAAAGGGATAATTATAAAGGGTCTTGATGACCTTAAAAACAGAAAAGATGTGATGGTTTTCCATGCTGGAACAAAGAAGAGAGGGAATGATTTTTTTACTGCAGGAGGACGAGTACTTGGTGTTACAGCCATTGGAGAAACATACAGCGATGCGATAAAGAAAGTTTACGATGCAGTTTCATGCATAAAATTTGAGGGTATGCAATATCGAAAGGATATTGGAGCAAAAGCTCTTTCGTATTTAGAAAAGTAGAAGACTCTGTAAAAAACAATTAGATAGAATGGGGGTAATCATGAAAAAAGAATACAATGTGGCATTATTGCCTGGTGATGGAACTGGCCCAGAAGTTTTGGCCGAAGGCGTAAAAGTTGTGCAGGCTGTAAGTCAAAAATTTGGGTTTACCGTAAAATTTACCCGTTATGATCTTGGTGGACAGCGATATATGAAAACAGGAGAGATCCTTCCAGATAGTGTGGTGCAAGAATTGAAACAATTTGACGCAATTTATCTCGGAGCAATAGGCCATCCTGACGTCAAGCCGGGTGTTCTTGAGAAGGGAATACTTCTTCGACTTCGCTTTGAACTCGACCAGTATATCAATTTGAGACCAGTAAAGCTTTACGAAGGGGTTGATACACCGCTAAAGAACAAAGGTCCACAGGAAATTGATTTTGTTGTTGTCAGAGAAAACACTGAAGGGTTGTATACTGGTGCCGGAGGTGTTTTAAAAAGAGGAACTAAAGATGAAATAGCGACCCAGGAATCAATTAATACAAGAAAGGGTGTTGAGCGATGCATCCGTTTTGCTTTTCGATACACGCAGAAGAGAAATAAAGCAAAAAAACTGACGTTGTGCGGTAAAACAAATGTCCTGACGTATGCGTTTGATTTGTGGGAAAGAGCCTTCTATGAAGTCTCCAAAGAATACCCCGATGTCTCGACGGATTATGCCCATGTTGATGCAACCTGTATGTGGATGATCAAGAATCCAGAATGGTTTGATGTAATTGTAACTGACAATATGTTTGGTGACATAATCACTGATCTTGGGGCGATGATTCAGGGTGGTCTGGGGATTGCAGCCGGAGGAAACATAAACCCTGAGGGTGTTTCGATGTTTGAACCTATGGGGGGATCAGCGCCGAAGTACACAGGAAAGAATGTGATAAATCCTCTTGCAGCAATACTTGCCGGAGCAATGATGCTTGAATTTCTTGATCAACAGGCTGCTGCAGATTCCGTGGAAAAAGCTGTTCAAAAAGCACTGAAAGAAAATATAAAATCACTTGATGCCGGAAAAATGGGAATGGGAACGAAAGAGGTTGGTGACCTAATTGTTGAAAATATACTTGCTAAGTAGGTTTTTATTTTTTCACCCGTGATGATAATTATGAATACCTGATGACAAAGTATTAATAAAAAGTCGGGCAGACATTCAATATTTTATCCAAGAGAACAAAAAAACAGGTACATTTTTGCCAGCCGTCTCAATTTTTGTTGACATCCCTGGGGATTAATTATACCTTTAAGATTGTATACGGTATACATTTATTATAACTTGATATTACTTAATTATTCAAAAGATAAGTAAGGAAAAAACTGGCTAGGAGGGTATTATGAGGATGCAGCCTTTTGTTTACCTTGAGCCAAAAACACTCAAAGAAGCGCTCATCATGTTAGACCAGAATAAAGAAAAATTGAAAATTATATCTGGTGGTACGGAATTAATTCCTCTTTTGAAATTGAGACTGATAAAGCCTCAATACATCATGAGTTTGAAAAAGCTATCAAAACTGAAAGGCATTCGAGAACAGGGAAGTAAAATTATTATAGGGGCTTCAACTACACTGGCAGAGATTGCTGAATCTCATGTGATGAACTCCCTTTTTAAAGGGATTGTAGATGCGACGAAGGCTGTTGCTGCTCCGCAGATTCAAAATATAGCAACTATAGCTGGCAACCTTCTTCAGGATAGTAGGTGTCTCTATTACAACCAATCCGAAATGGTTCGTGGAGGGCTTGAGCCCTGTTATAAATTGAATGGACATTTGTGCAGGGCCGTTAAAGGGGGAAAACGGTGCTTCAGTGTTTATCAAGGAGACTTAGCGCCTATCTTGATAGCTTTTAATGCAAAAGTAAAATTGGAAAAAAAGGACGGGACAAAGACAGTATCTGTGTCAGAGCTTTTTTCTGGAAATGGTAAACAACCAATCAATATACAAGAAGACGAATTGCTGACAAAAATCATCCTTCCGCTTCCAAAGAAAAATACAGGGTCATCATATCAGAAACTCCGCATGAGAGGATCAATAGATTACCCGCTCGCATCAGCAGCTTCGGTTTTCCACTCCGATAAAAATGGAAACATTGTGGACGGGTGTGTTGTCATTGGGGCTGCAGGGCCATCACCAAAGATTGTACCAATGGCTTCATTTGGTAACAAAAAAGAGCTCGACAATAGTTTTATTGATAACGTGGCCCAAAATGCCTATAAAATTGCAGAGACTGTGAACAACCAAGCTTTACCGGGATCATATAGGCGCAAAGTTATTACGGTTCTTGTGAAAAGAGCAATTAACAGTAGTCTGAGAGATATGCGCGGGGGGAATTAATATGGAAAAAACGAAGAGAATTGTTAAATTGACCGTCAACAAAGAGATCCATGAGATTGCCATTAATGTAAATAGAACACTTCTTGAGGTGCTTAGGGAAAATCTTTCATTGACAGGTACAAAAGAGAGTTGTGGTCAAGGGGCCTGTGGAAGCTGCACCGTATTACTTGATGGTTTACCTGTCAGGTCCTGTCTGCTTTTGGCTATTGAGGCCGAAGGAAGAGATATCACAACTATTGAAGGTCTTTCAAAAGGAGAACAGCTGCATCCTGTACAAGATGCTTTTATCGAACACCATGCCATCCAATGTGGATTTTGCAGTCCTGGCATGATACTAACGGCAACTGCTTTTTTGGATCGAAATCCGAAACCAACCGAAGACGAGATACGACATGCATTGTCAGGTAATATTTGCAGATGTACCGGTTATGCGAAAATTATTAAAGCTGTGAAGGCATTAGCAGACTCGAGGAGGTAAGGAATGAACAAGTTCTCATTAATTGGAAAAAATATGAGGCGAGTTGACACTACCTCGAAGGCAACAGGCGAAGCTATTTTCTCTGCCGATCTTATTCTGCCGCGGATGCTTGTGGGGAAAGTCTTACGATCTCCATATCCCCATGCAAGAATTCGTAATATTGATACTTCCAGGGCGGAAAAATTACCCGGTGTGAAGGCTATTGTAACTGCAAAGGACACATGTGGCGATAAGTGGGGTGTTTTTCGTTACACCCAGGATCAGCAATTTCTCCCTACGGATAAGGTTCGGTATGTGGGTGAAGAAGTTGCAGCAGTGGCAGCAATAGATGAAGATACTGCATTAGAAGCACTAGAGCTTATCGATGTTGAATACGAAATGTTGCCAGCCGTTTTTTCTATAGAGGAATCTCTGGCACCCAATGCCCCGCTTATTCATGATGCATATCCGAACAACATCAATATCCACGTGAAAATCGATGTCGGAGATGTTGAAAAGGGATTTCAGGAATCGTTTTATGTGCGTGAAGATACTTTTTCTGCTCCCGAAGATTCATATTTTCAAGGTGAGCCTTATGCGGTCGTAGCGCACTTTGACCACTCTGGTAATTTGGAGATTTGGATGCCAAATGCTGGGCCTCATTTGAAGGCAAAACCTCTTTCCAATGTGTTGAAAATTCCTTTAAACAAAGTGAGAGTTAGAAAAATACGGATTGGAGGAGCTTTCGGTGGGAGGTCAGAAATCTCACCTGCTGATACGATATGTGCTCTCTTAGCCAGAAAATCACAGCGTCCTGTAAAAATTGTTTATACCCGGGAAGAAAATTCTGTTTGTACAAGACAGGCCCATTCAATGAAGGTAAAAATAAAGACAGGAGTTGATAAAGAGGGTAGGGTTATTTCAAGAGATATAACATGCCATATGGATGGCGGAGCATACAGTAGCACTGGCCCAATTGCTGTAAGTGTACCATTTCTTTGCATGGAGCAGGCGTATCGGATGGATAATGTTCGGTATAATGGATACCGTATCTTTACGAATAAGCCTATTCGTGGGATGTTCCGGACACATGGAAGAGCGTTTGCGTGCGGTGTTGATTTACAACTCGATATGATTGGAGAACACCTTGGTATTAACCCACTTGAGATGCGTTTGAGAAACGCACGGCAAAAAGGTGACTACACGCCCACCAAGTCCTATGTGGCGAGTTGTGGTATGACAGAGACGATTCAAAAGACTGGAGAGATGTCAAAATGGAATGAAAAATGGGGAAAGCTACCGCCTTACCATGGAATAGGTATTGGTTGTAATTCCGTTCAGACCGGATTTCCCATGGGTATTAGAGGTGGTTCACAAGCGTTTATAAAATTTAATGAGGAAGGTGGGATAACTGTCATATCAGGAGTTGTTGATAATGGTCAGGGAAATGACCATATGCTGATACAGATTGCGGCTGAAGAATTAGGTCTTAGCCCGAACGATGTACAGCTTATAAACGCTGATACAGAAGTCACTCCCAGCGATCCTGGATCATATTCAATGTGTGAGACTTTTATTGGCGGGAATGCGGTACGCCTTGCTGCTCAGGATGCACGGAAAAAACTTTTTAAATATGCCGCTGCCGCTTTGAAGGTGGACTGTTCAGTTCTTGATGCAAAAGACAGGAAAATTTTTGTGAAAGACAACCCTAATCAAAATATATCGATGTCTAAAGTTGTGAGAATGGCCCTGAGTAGAGGAGAGGCCATAAGTGGGGAGGGTTCCTACTGGCCAAAGGTCGATCCGAGGCGTGAGTGGGTGGAAAACCCATCAGGGCAGTTATCCGAGACCTTTTCTTTTGGAACGGTTATTGTTGAAGTAGAGGTAGACCCTGAAACAGGTCAAGTAAAAGTGATTGAGGCATGGGCATCACAAGATGTGGGCTATGCACTCATGCCGGTGGTGATTGAGGGACAGTTTGAAGGTGGTTTGGCCATGGGCGGCCAAGGGGGTATGCTCACTGAGTTTCACATATGGAATGATGGACGAGTGCTGAATCCTACTCAACTTGAGTATAAGGTTCCCTTGGCTATCGATATGCCAAAGATAAATAATATTATTGTTGAAACGATCGATCCAAGCGGACCATACGGCGCAAAAGAAGCAGGTATGTCCATAGCCATGTCTGCTGCTCAGGCCTACTGTGGAGCTATTTGTAACGCCATAGGAGTGTATATGAACGATTTCCCTTTAACCCCAGATAAAATATTGAAGGCTATCGAGGAAAAGAAGGGAAGATAGATAGATCATAGTTGCTAAAGAAAAAAAGGTTATGAGGTACGCCTGAATGAAGATAGAAAAAATTGATCATATCTGTTTTGCGGTAAAAGACCTTGAGGATACTAAACGAGTATATAAAGAAGACTTCGGGTTAACACCATCTTGTGAATATGTTGCAGAATCTGAGAAAATCAAAGTTGCTCGATATTCTATCGGTGAAGTAGCTGTTGAATTCATGGAATCTACATCTCCAGATGGTGAAGTTGCGAAGTTTATCGATAGCAGGGGGGAGGGGGCTTTTCTGATATCTTACAAGGTCGATGATTTGGCGAGAGCTATGGAAGAGTTAAGAGAAAAAAACATTAAGCTTATTGATAACAAACCGAGAGAGCTTTTTGGAACACGGTATGCCTTCGTTCATCATCCAAACAAACTTCACGGAGTACTTACAGAACTTTTAGAAGGGGATTTTGATATAAACAAGTAATAATCACTCAGAAGAAGGAGGGTTTGAGAATGCGCGTATTGGTGATAGGCGGAACAGGAGGAATGGGACAAGGGGTAGCGAGAGATCTCATCAAACAAGATCAGATTAAAGAAGTTATTCTTGGCGATATCAATATAGATCCGAATCGTGTACAAGAGAAATTGCGTGCAAGTACGAAGGTATCACTTGTAAAGATGGATGTAAACGATCATAACGGTATGGTCGATGCAATCAGAAAAGTGGACGTGGTGATCAACTGTGCAGGACCATTTTATAAAACAGCGGTTGCGGTTGCAAGGGCAGCGGTTGAAGCGAAAGTCAATTATATCGATATTTGTGATGATTATGAGGCCGCAGAAATTTTGTTTGCATCTGATATTGATAAAGCTGCGAAAGATGCAGGGATAACGGTTTTAACAGGTATGGGTTCCGATCCAGGAACGAATAACGTGCTTGTAAAGTGGTATGCAAACAAACTTGATAGGGTTGACGAGATCTATTTATATTGGGTTGTAAGCATTGCCGAACTGTCTGGTGCTGCATGGGATCACAGCCTGCATATGATTCTGGGTAAAATTCCACAATATCTTGATGGCAAGCTTGAGTATGTGGAAGGCGGAAGTGGTGAAGAAATGGAAAAATTTCTGGAACCGCTTGGTGAATGTCTTATTAGTTATGTGGGACATCCACAACCATTCACTATTCCGCGCTATATAAAAGGAGTGAAAAACGTTGTGATTAAAGGAGCTCTCATACCTTTATGGGTTGATACACTCATAAAAGAACAAAAGTCAACAGGGTTTCTCAGCAAGGAGTTTATCGATATAAAAGGAACAAAGATAGTTCCGTATGATTTAACTTTGAAAATGTGGGACACTATACCTAAAAATAGGGATAATGGACCTGCCGCCTCTGGCCTGAAGGTTATTGTAAAAGGGGAAAGAGGTGGTAACCAGATAACGTACACTGCAGATATTGTTGGAAGGATGGCTCCGGGAACAGGTCTGCCGGCATCAATCGCCGCACTTATGATGGATGCTGGAGAGGTTACTGTAAAGGGAGTGGTGGCTCCTGAAGGTTGTATTAATCCGGATAAATTTTTGTCTGAACTACTAAAAAGAGGTGCAAAAATACACCAGACGGAAACGATAAAATCCTTGCTCGCCTTATGATTTGAGAATTTAACTATAAAAGGAGGGTACTATGAAGGAAGCGACAAAGCTTAATTTAGAAAAAAGTTTTGCTCTTTTTGAAGAAGCAAAATCCTTAGTTCCAGGTGGGGTTCTTGGAGCAAGAAAACCTGGGGACTTTATAATGGGAGAGTATCCGATATTTCTAGAATATGGGAAAGGTTCTCGTTTGATCGATGTTGATGGAAATGAATATATTGACTTTCTTTGTGGTTATGGTCCAATAATCTTGGGTTACAGGGAAGATGAAGTAGATGATGCAGTAATAAAGCAAATAAAAGAGAAAGGGTTTTGCTTCTCACTCACCCAACCGTATCAGAACTTGCTTGCAAAAAAACTAAATATCCTTATACCAAGTGCAGAGATGAGCATTTTTTTAAAGACAGGTTCAGATGCTACTACTGCTGCGATTCGTATTGCCAGAGCATATACAAATAGAATAAAAGTTATGCGCTGTGGGTACCATGGATGGCACGATTGGTGTGTTGAAATGAAGGGTGGAATTCCTGAGAAATTTTATGAGGATGTATATGAATTTCATTACAATAACCTTGAAGAGCTCGAAACCCTTATGGCAAAGTTCGGGAACGAAACGGCAGCCATTATTATGACCCCCTTCGGACACCATTTGCATCAGAAAATGCAGGAACCAAAACATGGTTTTCTTGAAGGAGTGAGAGAACTTGCAAATAAATATGGATCTGTACTGGTTTTTGATGAAGTACGTACATGTTTTAGACTAAGAATGGGTGGAGCACAAGAGCTCTATAATGTAACACCAGATTTGACAGTACTTGGAAAAGGAATGGCAAATGGATATGCTATAAGTGTCGTTACCGGTAAAAAAGATGTTATGATGGCAGCAGCATCGAAGCTTTTTATATCATCAACATTTTTTCCAAATAGTGATGGTTACATTGCCGCTCTTAAGACGATAGAAATTTTGGAACGTGATAATGTACTGGATAATATATGGCAAAAAGGAGAACGTTTCTTACAAAAAATCAAAGACATAATCAAAAAATACGATTTAGGTGCAGAACTAAGCGGAGTTGCACCCATGTTTTTTATAACTTTTGAGAAAGGTGATAACGAATTCAGACGTTCGGTACGCACAGAATTTTATACCCAACTCATAAGAAAGGGTTACTTTTTTACTCCCCATCATCACGCATATATAAGCTATAGACATACGGAAGAAGATCTTGACTCAACGGTTCAGGCAATAGACGAAGCTATGGCGTATGTGGCAGAGAAGTACAAGAAATAGCGATAATTTGACTTACCCGGGGAGGAAGGAGAAAAGTAAAATCAAGAGTTTAAAAATATGTTATTTACCATAATAAAAGTACTGATAAGAGATATTATGTAAACTAATATATTTTATTGTCTTATCGTTTCATTTATATTCTGGAAAAATATTTTCTCTTTGTTGGTAAGCGGACGGTATTCACCTGGCTTTAGTTTGCCTAAAGATATAGGCCCTATACGTATACGTTTGAGTTTAAGAACTGGATGTTTAATTTTATCTCCTATCTTTCTAATTGTCCTGTTTTTTCCTTCGGTAAGGATTATTTTATACCAGCTATTTAAAACTGACGTTTTGATGAATTTTATATTTTTAATTTTGTGTAAAGAACCTTCTATTAAGAGGCCTTTCTTCATCTCACATTGTAATTCGTCTGGTAACAGTCCTTTAAATTTGACTAGATACTCCTTTTCGATACCATATTTTGGATGAATTATTTTACTCGCAAAATTACCATCATTCGTAAATAAAAGAAGTCCTTCTGAATTGTAATCTAATCTTCCGACAGGAAATATATAGTCTTTGACAGCAATGAATGACCTTGCATTTTGACGATCTTTTTTCTGCAGAAAGATCAGATAAAACGTTTATTGGCTTATAAAAAGCCAAATATATCGAATGTAAAGAAGGTAATATCCTTATATCATCTACTGTTATAATGTCTTCTTTATATGATACCTTATAATATGGTTCTAATATAATAACATTATTGACTTTAACACGACCTGACGCAATTATGCTATCGCACTTTCTCCGTGATGCAATACCCGAGTTGGAAAGAAATTTGGATAGTCTTTCCTGAGGCATTAATCCTTGAAGAACTCTATTGACTTAGCTGCCTCTGTTTTGATTATTGTCTTTAAAAGTTGAGACTTTTTTTCTGTTACATCGTAAATTTTGTATTCTATGTTTTCACCATCAAATGAAGGATTTAACAGAACCTCAATGTAAATACTTGCATCTTTTTCAATTGAAAGAATAGCTTCTTTGTCAAGATATTTATCAGAAACATAAAGTTTTGGTTCTCGTGAGTTGAAGAAATATCCTCTTTTAAAACCAGCATGTAGATTATGAGTGCCCTTTGTCAATAAGACAGGTTTCTCAAATTTACCAGAAAAATTAAGTATTTGGCCATCTAATTTGAAAACAAAATCAACAGGACTAATTATATTAAAATTTGTTTTCTTAAGGTCTATTGCTTTATATACATCGCTTCCTGCCTCGTGATTAATGATGGAGCTTTTTTCATCTTTCTGGGGCATATAATGAGATTCTTTAAAGGCAACAGTGCACGGTATATATTCCTTTTTTGGTATTGGCGTGTACGGTCGAGTTATTTCTTGAGTGCTTGCTCCGTGGATTGAACTAAGAGGGACTTGAAAACTTATTTTTTCGTCATTGAAATATCTGTCGAACTTATAGAATGTAAAAGATACATTGTCATTATCAAATGCGTAGGACCCAGTTATAAAAACATCAGCAGCAAGTGCTTCCATAACTTCTGCCCGTAATCCATAGCTATTCCTTATGTCTTCTGGATAAAGAAGTAAATCTTTGTTCAATGTTTTAGGATCGGTAAGTGTCACTCTTTTTTTCTGAGAAAAAATATTTTTTACTTCTTGCTTCAAACCTTCGGAG
>JGI11944J13513_1000034_pt1 | contig 146630 bp, 144 predicted proteins | sample TerdegcoTASludge_FD_13513 | JGI IMG/M metagenome (IMG submission 13513) | reverse complement strand
CTCCGGTGCCATAGGTTCCTACTGTAGCAATAAAGTTTCCACTTTTGTCGAACTTTTGTATACGATGGTTATCGGTGTCAGCAACATAGAGGAAACCATCAGAACCAGTGGCAACGCCGGATGGGTATCTGAACTGCCCCTCTCCGGTGCCATAGGTTCCTACTGTAGCAATAAAGTTTCCACTTTTGTCGAACTTTTGTATACGATGGTTATCGGTGTCAGCAACATAGAGGAAACCATCAGAACTCATGACAAGATCAGCCGGGCTGGCTAAATTATCGTCATCATCGCCGAAGCCGCCCCACTGAAAAATAAAGTTTCCGTTTTTGTCGAACTTTTGTATACGATGGTTATCGGTGTCAGCAACATAGAGGAAACCATCAGAACCTAACGCCAAACCATTGGGGGAATCAAACTGTCCTTCTCCAGAACCAGAGGTTTCCCATATGCCAATATAGACTCCGTTCTCATTGAATCTGTGGATATGGTTCATAAACATTCTATCTTCTGCCACATAGAGGACCCCTGAACTGTCAAAAGTTATAGCTCGGGGCCAATTGATATCACTCGGTTCAGTCCCTGATTTTCCCCATTTCATGATAAAGGTTCCATCAGTGTTGAATTTCTGAATACGATTATTCGAGGCATCCGCAACATAAACAGATCCGTCTGCGCCTATGGCAATCATATTTCCCCACACCCCGCCTGAACCAAACTGGCCATCCCCCGTCCCAATACTTCCCCATTGAGAGAGAAACATTCCTTCATTATTAAACTTTTGGATAAAGCCACAGCTCCCATCTTTTACATATACAAACCCTTCACGGCTAACCGCAATTCCAATGGGGTCCACGAATCCGCCCCCATTGCTGCAACTGCTGCTGTAACTACCCCATTTACCAACGAAATTTCCATTACTATCGAATTTTTGTATCCGATTCGTTTCAAGTGTATAGACAAAACCGTTGGCATCCACACCGATGCCACGAAGAAAATCAAACTGACCGTCATTCGTGCCGCATCTTCCCCATTGTGCGAGTAGGTTACCGTTTCCATCGAATTTTTGGATCCGGTAGTTGCCGCTATCGGCAACATACACTGAACCGTCCGGGCCTGTTGCCAGCCCACGGGGTTTTCGGAACTGGCCATCTTCGGAGCCGCTCCTTCCCCACTCTGTAACATACTTTCCGGCAGCGTCAAACTTAAAGATACGGTCTTCGGTTAACACGTATACAAATCCATCGACTGACCCCGATATCAATCCCTCCGTAAACGTATCGAAATACGGGATCCAGTTCTTTTGAGGCAAGACGTGTTTGAACTTGCTACCACCAATTGAAGAAATCCTATACACCTCAACATCAAGCTTTCCATGATCAATCCCCAAAAGTAATGGGCTTTCGACTTCTGAGATCCCCACAATATCTTCAAAATCCTTGTAATACTCTTTTTCGGTACGAGTATTTAGGACAGCCGTCATTCCTGCTATATCAAGCCAGGTTCTGAATTCATATGTTTTTTCATTTACGCTATCTCTGATCCAGGCATGGAGATAGCCTCCGCCGCTTGCGCTCTCGCTTGGTATTTGAACGGTTCCGAATGGGACCTGTTCGTCAACCTTAAGCGACCTTCCTGCAAAATTTTTGTGTAAAAGCGTTACACCATGTGCATCTTTCAATTCGATACTGCCATCCGAGAATGTTGTATCAACACCTCCGGCATTTTTTATCATGAGAGTAATCGCGTCTCCCGCGTTTACCAAGCTTGAACCGGGGTAACTGATTTCCAAACGAGATTCCTGTACCGAAAACCGAATAGTTTGGGTAAATGAACTGCCGGACGGCAGGGAAATAGTGACATGAACATTGTGCGAACCGAATGTAATAGAATCAGCCAGTGAGACAAAAAATACTGCTGTTTTACTTTGGCCGCTTGGAATGTCAATAATTTGCGTTTGATCATCAGCTATGTCAGGTACATTTACGCGTGCCTGTATATTTTCAAGGTTGAATTTCCCGACATTCGTTATTGTGGCGTATATGGTTGCCGTTTCTCTGGCTTTATAGATCGTTTTGTCAAGTCTCGCTGAAAGTATGGCTGAATTGGGGAGGCTTATGCTTCCCTCACGCCCCGCTGTAGTCTCGTCGGACTGGACATACGTAAGTGTATACGTTCCGAAAGAGAGAGCTGGTATCTGGATCGGGAAAGTGAGAACTGTGCTCTGTCCAACGGCAAGTGGCGTAGACAATGGACCGGAGTAAAAAGTATCTCCTTGAGGACTTTGTAGCCTCACCTGCAAAGCGCAGGATGTTATCGGAATTTTGCCGGCGTTACTCACTGTAAAAGGAAGGTTATTAATACCTGATTTCAACGGGGTTGAAAGATCAGGCACAACAAGCACTTCGCTTGAGCGTGGAATAATGTAGATCGGAACTGCAGCAGCGCCTCCTTCTGGCCAAAGAGTAATATGCACCATGGAGAAACCTTTCACGTTGGACTTCGGCAATGTTAGAATTGTATCTAAACGAACAGTTTCTCTTATTGGCAGATCAACAATTTGCTCAGTCTCAACAACTATCCGGCCAGACCCATCTGAGATTTCTATGTGTGCCGTAGCCTGAAACCTAGACTCGCTTTTATTGACAAATTCAGCGTGTATTGATACATCCTCGCCTGCCATATATTCTTGCTTATCAGTTCTTACGGCGATGGCGGCGTATGGATGGAAAAGAAAAAAACCTCGTTGCACTTGTCCAAGAAATTTATTGTCTTCATCGTAAAAATTTACATAGATGAATTCGTCATGCAGAGCATTTTTCATCAGGTGATCAAAGCTTGCTTTTCCGGAAGGTGCAATGGTAAATGTCTTGATCAACCAACCAGCATCTTTGCCTGCCGTGTATTCCCCTGTGAAAACTCCATAACTTGGATCTCTTGTCAAAATATACATGTGTGGAAATACATATTTTGCAGTGATTGTCCGCTGCTGTTGTGTGTTATTCCATGCGTGTATGGTAAATAGAATGTCTCCTTCATATGGGACAAGTTCCTTGCTTGTCGTTGCCGAGAAGTTGAAATCAGGGCTCTTGTACGGGTTGCTTGGTGGATGATGTACGACAAACCTGCCGGAATCAGTTTCTGTCTGTGGTTGCACCTGAGCACCCTCGAGGTTCAGAAGCACATAGTCCACATGGTAAATCCCCAATTGTGCGTTGGCGCCAACAGCAAACTGCAAAGCTACTTGTGTATTTTCGTGGGCACGTATCACCCCGCCAATAGATTGCTCCGCAAGTAGCACAGACCTGTCAGGATTATAAACAAGCAACTTTGTGGCTCCGGCATCTGCTGAAGTAATATTCACCACATCAATGGTAAGATTTACAGTCTCTCCTCTTTTGACCTCAGGAATTTGGGTGGGTTTCTTTGCCCAGGAAATCATATCTCGTATGATCGAACGCTCTTCTGCCGATGCTTGAGATTGACCAAAAGCAAAGTCGGAATACATTGAGGTGACGATCACCAGTCCCTGGCCCAGCTCATAAGAAAGCATTGCCGGTTGTCCATTGGCGGTTCTCCGCAATAAGATGGACGCGCTGGATGGATAGTCGGTGAAATACCCATCAACGTTCGCGGTAGGGGTACTTCGTGATTGACCGGAAAATATTTGATGCCAACCGTTAAGATAGACTGCATTTGTGAAACAATTCTGATCTTCTTCCCAGCCATATCCATTGACACGTCGAAAGGTGCCGTCTTGTTCCTCGGGGACAGGCAACACAGAGAAATGGTATCCATAAGGCTGGGCAAAAACTATTAAGATTCCGCCATTTCTCACATATTCACCGAGCGATGCTTTAAAGAAGTCTGATTTCTCATAACCAACCAAGCCTCCCGAAGGTACAACAAGGATTGGCTGTCTCTGGAGCGATAAAGGCGAGAAGTCTGAAGAAACCAAACGAACTGGCTCATTGGTCTTGTTAAAGAGGGAAAGGGCCTCATTATAATAACCATTATCAAGAAGGGCAATGTCGGGCCAGTCATTCTGGCCCCCTTCAGGGAGGTTATTCAAGACAGTAAGCAACTGTTGAAACCGCGACCGAACATCATCTTTGGCCTCCTGGGGATCTTCGGGGGACACGGTTTGAGCCTCAGCATAAATATCATTGAGTTGTTTTGTATAAAGGGGGCTTGGATCACCCTTCTTGAGAGCAAGGCGCATAAAAAAGTTCAGACGGTCAGCGGGGGAAAGATCAAATTGCGTCGTGCCCAGAAAACTACCGTTCACCGAAAAGGTATCATCAGGCTGCCCCCTTCCAACACCCCACACGGGAGGATCACAGATGCAATCGCTATTTATTGCCTTCCAAATCTGATCGATATAGCCTTCGGTGAACTTCGTTGCTCGAGCTGACATTCGTGTTGCGTAATCGGCAACCATCTGGTCCTTCAGTTCGCAATAGTCTGAAGGTAGGCTAACGCAGTCCCAGTATTCATGGTTTGCTGGCAACGTGTTGCTCCACTGGGCAAGCCTGGACATCGGCACTGTCGGATCGATGCATAACCCTTTCGAATAATTCGTATTAGAAGATTCCTCTTTGTATAAATCCGAAGCCTTGATGGCCTCCCAATGAGTCTCAACATAATTTTCCAACGGTTTGTCCCACTTAAATGGATGAATTTCAAGCTTTGTGTGATAGGACATGCCCATATCCTGGAGAAGATGCATAAGACGACCAAAGTAGTCGTTTACCTTCTTCCGGGAGAGCTCGTCAAGTCGATCGTATTTGGAGGATGAATCACAAATAAGAGCTTTGATTTTTCTTTCATATTCTTCTGCACGTTCAAGTGCAGATTTGTATCTTCCCAAGCCGGCACCGGTTCGGGGGTTGAAGAAATGCTCAAAGAAATTGCCCCATCCGTTGGGACCTATCGGCCATGGTGTTCCAGGAATTGGAAATTCCTGCATAGCAGTTCGGTTGATGGACGTACAGTCTTCATCGAAGGCGCCGGTGAGGAAGGTACCTGCAGTATTTCCGTTTCCTGCCATTGCATAGTTTATCCATTCCTCATATTTCTTATCACCCGAATGCTCTTGTTCTGTAATCGACGCTGATAGCGTTGTAATCGTATCATGGCCGCCTCCTACCGTACTAAATGCAAAGCAAGGATTTGGAATTAGAAAAACAAACATAAGTATAGCAATGACGAAATTACAAGGACCCTGCATGTTACCCCCCCAACGAAGTTACTTTTTTAGTCTATTTTCAAGATCTACAATCTGATCGTCATATTCTCTGAGGTTTAATGTTAAATCTTGCTGCAAGGCGAATGTCCGTGCCTTCTTCGCCAACTCAAGAGCCTTTACAAACTCACCTTTTTGCTTGTAAAGGACTGCCAGATGATAAAGGGTAGATACATAATAAACTTCCTCGCGGGTACTTAACAGTGCTGAGACTTTTTTCAGGAATATCTCGTGGGCTGCAACGGCATAATCTAATTCCCAATTGTCGCACTTTTCCAACCGGTAACCCTGAATAAAAGAATAGCCACCTGTCGTACAATACCCATAAAGTGCGGAAAGTTCATAATATAATTGCTTCTCTTCTCTCTCCTCATACCTCACTGGTAATGTGATAAAAATAACCCTCTTCCACCAATCATTCGTGAGGTTTACCTCGGCCCTTTTCCCATCCATAACCCGAACCGTTAGGTTCAGGCTCTTTTTCATATTCCCGAAGGTATACGGCGTGGGGAAAGACAGGTACAGTTTGGGAAAGATATAAAAGACTCCATCCATTCCGGTCCTTAAATGACGACGGGAGATGGCATAGGTACCCCCTACATCCCCAGCGACAGTCCTGCTGCCAATGCTGGCAGTTGCCATCACCCAGGCATTCTCTACCGGTTGTTTTGTCGTATCATCCACGACAACCCCTCGAATAAAGGGCGTCAATACCGTATAGACACCAAGGTAAATAAAGACAATACCTCCAATGATAGAAAGAATAACTTTACGTCGTGTTGTCACCTTACCCTCCTTCGAACCACATCGCAAAGAACATACCTATTCCAGCAAACAAAATATGAAGAAATCGTATCAAAACACCTTTTTCTGCTCATAAGCTCGGAGAAGTGTTTTCTGTAAAAAACCCAAGAAACTCTGTTGGTCATTCATAAAAAATCCCCCCCGTGAAGACTTCAGTGCTACAAAATTGAATGAAAACTTTTGATGTGTGTCTACGATGCTGTATCTAATTCGATATTATTATAACTTTTGAATTCTGTCAATCCCCTTTTTTAAAATATTTTTTTGAAGCCGCAAAATGTGTTGAGAAGGAATGTATTTTGTGGTCAAACGGGAGTCCATCAGTATATTTTTTCGTGCAGGATAAAATTGTCTAATGATCTGATACTATTACATATTTCTGCTCTTTACTGCTCTATCATCACCAGCGGCACAGGATATGCTCCATAAAGATGCAGAGAAAATAACGGCAAATCCAGGAGGATGGTATGGAACGTATGGAGCTTATGATGGTTGAGCAATCGAAAGTATGGGTGTTCGAAAAAGACTCTGCTCAGATTTTTCCATTCTTTTTTCCCTGCATGGAAAATGGCTTAACGAGGTTCACGGTTTTTAAGGAGTCTTGGAAGAAGGCTCATATCGAAATCGACCCGATGGGCAGGCTATTGTTCAATGGTACGGATATTTCATCATCCAATTAGCCCGGGGCTAAGATATCAAGGAGAGTGACATTATGGGACGTAACAGCAAGACAAGGGAAATAATTCGTATTTTGATGGAGAGCAAGTTTTACTTCACCCTCTCTCTTCAGGAAAGATATGACCTAATAAAGAATATCCTGAGGAAATTTCCTTTATCCTCAAGATTGTGAGGCTATAGGAGATTGGGCTTTTCCTTCTGACCATAGGATCAGAAATTTTTACTTCATTCCTGCTGCCATCCTTCTGTCGTGGTTCATCCGCCATATAATGCCTTTCGGGCTTCTTCTCTGCTCTCATAAATATGGGGCGCGACACCTCTTCTCTGGAGCTCATCACCAAGCTTCATCCTCAGGAAGGTGCTGGTCGTATACCGGGTGACGCTGTCATAGAAACCAGCCGCGTATTTCACCATTTCCACATATTCGTCAATCAGATGGGGAGAGACATTGAAGTTGTCATAGTTTGCGATGGTGTGAACTTTTTTGCCAAGAGGCCCCAGCATTCTTTCTACCAGCTCTTTCATCTTCTTGATGTCTTCGCTGCTCTTCACATAGTAGTTCTCAAGGTTGATGAAGAAGACGTTGTCTGCCGCATTGTATGTGAATCGTTCCTCAAGGGGAATAGTGAGGAGATCGTCCCTGATGCCCATAGGAGGCAATTGGAATATTCTTGAGTCCATGAGTTTCGGCGGCTTGTGGATAATTGGTTTGAAATCCATGGCCGCAAGGATATGTTTCTCCAAGTCAATGCCCGGAGCAATTTCAATGAGCTCTAAACCTTCCTCGCATAGAGAAAAGACACATCGCGCAGTAATATACAGTACGGACTGTTTCTTGCTTGCCGCATGCCTCCCGCTGAAGGTTTTGTGTTCTACCTGTCGGACAAATTTCTTATCACGGCCCTCCTGATGAATGATGAGCTTACCGTCTTCCACGGACATACGACCTCCGGCCGTAAACATGCCGAGAAAGCAAACCTTTTTGGCATTCTGGCTTATATCTATGAACCCCCGGGACCGGTAAAACGCGGTCCAAACTTGCTCACGTTCACGTTTCCTTCTGCATCCACCTCTGCCATACCCAGAAATGCAATGTCGAGGCCTCCTCCATCGTAGAAATCAAATTGATAGGGCTCATCAATAACCGCATCGGAATTAACGCCAACCCCGAAATCCAGTCCTCCCATCGGAAGTCCTCCGATCAATCCCGATTCCGCAGTGAGTGTTGAGTATTCAAGTATTCTTTCTTCGTGGGCCACTCGGGAAACACCTTCAGGCATACCAATTCCAAGATTTACAATACTGTTTGGCTTTAGTTCAAAGGCAGCCCGTCTGCAAACGATTTTGCGCGGACTCATTTCCATAGGTCGGATGGCCTGCATTGGCACTTTGATTTCACAACTGTATGCCGGGTTATAAGGCTCACCAAAAGTTTGCCAGTGGTTTTCTGCCCTTGCCACCACAACGCAGTCCACCATGATTCCGGGGACCTTTACCTGACGGGGGTTGAGCGTTCCACGCTCTGCTATCCTTTCAACCTGTACAATCACGATTCCACCGCAGTTTCTTGCAGCCGTTGCCATGGCGAGGGCATCAAGGGTGAGAGCCTCTTTTTCCATAGTGATATTGCCATCCGGATCTGCCGTCGTACCCCGGAGGAAAGCCACATTGATCGGGAATGCCTTGTAAAAGAGATAATCTTTCCCATCAACATTCATTACTGTGATGATATCCTCTCCTCGGGTTTTGGTCAGCTCATTGAGCTTGCCGCCATCAACTCTTGGATCAACAAAAGTACCGAGGCCGACATGGGTTAGATTACCTGGCTTACCGGCCGCGATGTCCCGAAACAGCTGAACCAGCACCCCCATAGGGACATTATAGGCAAGAATCTTATTGGCATTCACCAATTCCCCAGCCCCGGCGTAAGACCGGTATGACCGCAGATAATCCTTCCTACCAGGCCTTCAATGGCAAGGTGGTTCAACCCCTTTGTTTTTCCGTCCCCCTGGCCCGCGGGATATGTTAACGTTAAATTTCTTGGCCGGCCGGTTTTCAGGAATCGCTCTTTCAGATGTATGGCAAGTTCCTCTGCAAACCCTGCCCCAACAAACCCTGCAGTTACAATTGTGTCCCCGTCACGGATAAGCTCTATCGCCTCTTCGGCAGTGACTATTTTCCCCTTCTTTATGCGCATAGCCCGTATCGGGTCAAGCATTGGGTGTTTCACTCCTTGTACTGATACACTCTCTGCCATATCTCTAACCCTCCCTTTCTTTCTTATGTGAACTGCCATGAATCGGCTTTGCCCGCACGACAAAACCAAAAAATCTTTTCTGTTGGCTCTATATGACAAGAGCCAAATTCAAACCATTCGTGAAATGGACCCTGCTGTTTTGGTGGTCCAGTATTACAGCCTTTCCCTGGCAAACAATACTGTGATGCACCAGGCATTTTCCTCCTGAATGCAACCTTCTTCACGAACTAACGACCATACTTTCCCGTGATCGTTGCCGAACCCAAAATCTTTCCCTCGAGAGCCTTTTTGAAAGATGACAATGGTGTATTAACCCCTAAATCCAGCTTCTCCACGCTCAGGGCGTAAAGGGTAAATACGTAAGGATGGTCACCTGTGCCCTTCGGGGGTTGGGGACCTCCATAGCCGATGTCCCCAAACGAGTTCTTCAGCTCCATGGATCCTGATGGCATTTTCTTTCTCGATGCCCCTTCTTCGAGAGACGATATACTGGCCGGTATGTTGATGACAAGCCAGTGCACCCAGTTCTGTGCAACCGGGTGCGGATCAACCGCAGAAATGGCAAACGATCGTGTTCCGGAAGGAACGTCCTTCCAGGAAAGAGGAATTGAAATGTTCTTGCCACCCGCTCCTGGCATGACATATTGAATAGGAATCTTCCCTCCATCTTTAAATGCAGAAGACATTACCTCCATTTTAGCACCTCCCGATGCATTGTCCTGATGAAGTATGAGCACAACGATCCAAAGAAACAACCATGGAATTTTTGAACGTCTCAAAGAAAATCACCTCCCGAAGAGTAAACATGCTGATGTGACCGAATATGTATTTACTGTAAGTATAGCAGGTATTCATAAATTTGGTGATATGCCTGATGTTCACCTCTTTCCCTCATGGGTTGTTTGGAGCGCACGGGAAAACCATAATTTCATTGCATATATATCCTGCTTAAATTGTATACCAAAACTTCCCTAATCTGTCTTTCTCCTTATCTTGCAACAACTTGTTTTTAAAAAAAATTATGGTTCTATGAAATTACTTGACAAACTACATAATTTCGATGGAAAATACTAAAAATATAATAAGTGAATTCTAGTACAAGCCACGATAAGATGATCACGGATTATTAAAAAACATAAGGAGGTGAACAATTTACACCAAAAATATCAGGCGTTATGCCATAATGGGGGAAACATGAAGAAAGAGATTATGCAAGGAAATGCCGCGATTGCACGCGGCGCTTGGGAGGCGGGCTGTAAGGTAGCAGCCGCGTATCCAGGTACACCAAGTAGCGAGATTTTAAAGGATATAGCGGATAATTACCCCGAGATTTACGCAGAGTGGTCGCCAAATGAGATGGTTGCCATGCAGGTTGCAAGCGGTGCGGCGATAGCCGGAGCACGGGCTATGTGTTCCATGAAACACGTTGGCATGAACGTGGCCGCCGATGCCTTTATGACCCTGTCATATACGGGAATCAAAGGTGGAATGGTCATCATCGTTGCCGATGACCCCAATGTCCATAGCTCTCAGAATGAGCAGGACAGCCGGAACTGGGCACGATTTGGCAAGGCACCTATGCTGGAGCCTGCCGATGCCCAGGAGTGCAAGGATTTTACAAAAATCGCATTCGAAATCAGCGAGAAGTTCGACACACCGGTCTTTGTGAGGACCGAGACCAGGGTTGCCCATGCCGACTCTCCCGTAACCCTTGAAGACCGCAAGGAGTCCAAGATCGCTCTTGGCCTCGACCCCAAAGAGGCAACCAAGTACGTTATGGTGCCTGTCAATGTTCGGGTGCGGAGAAAAGCAGTTGAAGAAAAGATGAAGAAACTTGAGGAGTACGCAGATACCTTCAAGTACAATGTGGTGGAGATGAACGACACCAGCGTGGGCGTTATCGCAAGCAGCGCTGCCTATCTGTACACGAAAGAGGTTTTCCCGGAGTGGTCCTACCTCAAGCTCGGAATGGTCTGGCCGCTTCCCAAGAAGATGATCGCTGATTTCGCCAAGAAGGTGAAAAAACTCGTCATCGTGGAAGAGCTCGACCCCTTCTTTGAAACAGAGATCAAAGCCATGGGTATCAAGATATGGCACGGCAAGGATGTCATCCCGAACATGTATGAACTCTCTCCCGAGATCGTCGAGGCAGCTCTCAAGGGCAAAAAGTATAAACCGCCCAAAATCAAGGTCAAACCGGAAGACCTGCCACGAAGACCACCGAACCTCTGTGCCGGATGCTCACACAGGCCACTCTTCTATGCCCTGAAGAAACTCGGGGCCTTTGTCTTCGGTGATATCGGGTGCTATACCCTGGCCTTTGCACCACCCCTCCAGGCGCTCCACACCACAATCTGTATGGGCGCCGGTGGCGGACAGGCCCATGGCGCATCCAAGGCACTTGGAAAAGAGGGGCTCGGGAAAGTGTGCGCCGTCCTCGGCGACTCCACATTCCTTCACTCCGGTCTTTCGCCGCTCATGAATGCCGTCTACAATAAGGGGAATTCCACCACAATCGTGCTCGACAACAGAATCACCGGCATGACGGGCCATCAGGAACACCCCGGATCGGGCTTTACCGTTCGTCAGGAACCGACAAACATGGTCGACTATGCTGAGATCGGCAAGGCGTTAGGTGTGAAGTCTATTCGGAACATTGATCCCTACAACATTAAAGAGACCATGGAGATCATTAAAGAAGAGATGGCAAAGGATGAGCCGTCATTGATCCTCTGCAAGGATAGCCCCTGCATGCTTCTGCGGAGGGCCAAACCCCTCGAGAGGTTCAAGACCCCTGTCTATGCCATTAATACTGACAACTGCCGTGGCTGCAAGATGTGTCTCGAAATTAACTGTCCTGCCATTAGTTGGCGGGAAGGAGCCGGGCAGACGAAAGATGGCCACAAGAGGAAGGGAACAGTGTACATCAATCCCGATCAGTGCGTGGGCTGCGAAGTCTGTGTCCAGATCTGTAAATACAATGCCATTGAACCGGGCAAGAAGTGAGGAGGTCGACGATGAAAGATAACGGAAAAGTCACGAACATATTTCTCTCCGGTGTGGGTGGTCAGGGTACCATTCTCGCCAGCAACATCCTTGCGGAGATCTTCCTCAAGGCCGGGTACGATGTGAAAAAGGCTGAGGTTCACGGAATGGCTCAGCGGGGTGGCGATGTTACCACCCACTTCCGATTTGGAAAGAAGGTCTACTCATCCCTCATCAAATACGGCGATGTAGACTTCCTCCTCTCCTTCGAGGAGCTCGAAGCGCTTCGTTATATCAATTGGGTAAAGCCCGAGGGAAAGATCCTCATCAACAGACAGGAAATCTTCCCCCCCGCAGTGAGCCTCGGAAATATGGCCTATCCAAAAGACGTTGAAAAGACATTCAAGAAATACTTCAAGAATAATGTCTGGATGATCGACGGACAGGGAATAGCCAAGCAGTTAGGCAACGCCCAGGCAGCAAACGTGGTTCTGGTTGGTGCATTCTCCAACTTCTTCCCCAATGTCAAGGACGAGCAGTGGTTGGATGCGATCAAGGGACTCCTTGCACCAAAGCTCCATGATCTCAACATCAAAGCGTTCTATGCAGGAAAAAAGGCACTATAAACAATACTTTTAATTTCGAAAAAGGGGAAGACCGCGGTCTTCCCCTTTTTTTCTTTTTCTTGATTATCACCTCCCAATAAATGGTAATATGTATCCTGCGCGAGATCCTGCCCTCTCGTCGGTAAGAGAGCGGGAATAATGAACGCCTGGAGCCCAGTTAGGGATGAAACGGGTTGTCTTGTATTACTCTGTATTGTTTTGTATTTTCATAACGCTTGGAAAGGTGCATGCCATGGAAGTCTTTGTAGCAGAAAACCGTTTACCGGTAATTTTTGAAGTGAGAAAAAATACAGGGGTTGTGGCTGCCCAGGTTTGGGTCAAAGTGGGAAACAAATATGAGGAACCGCGGATTGCTGGTATTACCCACTTCATTGAACATTTGATTTTCAAGGGAACAGCAGAAGTAAAGGCCGGAGAAATGGCCTCCCGGATAGAGTCGCTCGGTGGCAGCGTAAATGCCTTTACCTCATACGACAACACAGTCTATCACATTATTGTCCCGACACAGTCATTTGAAGAAGGGTTTGGTCTTCTGCTTGATGCAGTAAAAAACCCTGCCTTTCCTGAGGAAGAAATTATCAAAGAAAAACGGGTCATCCTTGAAGAGATTAAAATGGGCGAAGACGATCCTCATCGAAAGCTGTTCAAAGAGCTCTTTTCCATGAGCTATGAAGGCCATCCTTATGGAAGGCCGATTATTGGTTTCGAAGAGACGGTACAGCATATCTCCCGCACGGATATTATTTCCTATTTTCAGGAACACTACACACCAGAAAATATGGCTATTGTAATAACAGGCGACTTTGATCAGGGAAAGGCTCGCGAGATTACCGCAAAATTCATAAAAGGGTTTGGAGCTTCCAAAACGAAGGTGTTTACAGCAACCCAACGTAAACCGGAAAAACAGGAGAAACAAAAGATCATTGAGAGAAATGTGCGGGAAAGCTATGTTGCAATCTCTTATCCAGTTCCCTCTATTACCCACACGGATACCGTCGTGCTTGATCTCATTGCCAAGATCCTTGGCGAAGGAGATAGCTCGCGTCTACAGGATAACCTTAAATTTAAGAAAGGGATGGTAACGAATATCTCAACATATCTTTTCAGCCCCAAAGAAGACGGCCTCTTTATCATTATTGCCACATTCAAAGGAACGACTTTCAATGGCATAATAAAGGGCATCGACGAGGAGATTGTCAGACTCGCCCAAGATGGTCCTGCAGAGGAAGAGATTGAGAAGGCAAAGAACATAATCCGGGCATCATACATATATGGCAGCGAAACGGCTCAAGGGGCTGCACGCCTTTTGGGAAATTATCAAACCCTCACAGACAATCCACGATACCCAGACAAATATCTCAAAGCTCTGGACAAAGTATCCAACTCTGACATCACAGGAATACTCAAGAAGTATATCGTGGGCAAAACAAGAAAATTGGCGGCTCTTGTACCAAAAACAAATTCGAATCCTTATACCTTATTCATGGATAACGGGATGTGTTCTGTTGTGAATAAAAATCAATCATCTCCGAGTTTTGCTTTTATGATCGGATTTGTAGGAGGCCTCCGTGATGAGCCCCAGGGGAAAAATGGCATTTTCAACATCCTTTCAAGAATGTTGATGAAGGGCACGAAGAAAAAAAATGCAGCGGCAATCGCACGGGAGATTGAACTTCTCGCAGGAGATATTTCGCCTTACAATGGAAGAAATATCTTTGGTTTAAGCGGCAAGTTCCTTGCGAAAGATTTCCAGAAAGCATTTGCCATACTCAAAGAAATCCTCATAGATACGGCCTTAAATGAAGAAGAATTAAAGAAGGTTAAGGAGGATGTTCTCTCGAGTCTTCGACAGCGGGATGATGATCCTATCAGCTTTACTTTCAGGCGATTTACCGAGTCTTTATTTGGGGGACACCCATACAGCAAAGATCCTATGGGTTCTGAGGCAGACATTCACAGCATAACACTGAATCATGTAATAGACTTTTACAGACAATATGTAACTCCAGCAAACGCTGTTCTTGCCATATCAGGGGATGTAAGCGAGAAAACGGTACGGGATACGGTTGATGGACTTTTTAAGGAATGGAAAGGACCTCTGAATGCAATAGGAAAAGATTCTGTTACTGCCCAGAAACGTGATGTTACGATTGACAGGGACATGATGCAAAATCATCTTATCTTTGGTTTTCTTGGCCCTGGCCTTATTGATAATGATAGATATGCTGTTGAAGTTTTAGACTCAATACTCTCTGGAATGGGTGGTCGAATTCACAAGGTATTGCGTGAGGAAAATCCGTATGCATATGCGCTTACATTCTTTAATCAGATGGCCTTTGATGTGGGTGGCATGGGTATCTACATCGGCACCGACAAGAAGCTTGTTACGGAGGTCACTCGTATAGCAACGTCCGAGATTCAAAAGATCATTCAGGAAGGGTTTTCCGAGGAGGAAGTAAGGAACGCAAAGAATTATCTGATCGGAAATCATTATATAGCAATGCAGTCAAATAATGCCATGGCAATGAGCATGTGTCTGGATACGATGTATGGGATGAAGCCTGGTTTCTTCAAAATATGGCCTAAGCATATTGAGAAGGTTACACTGGACGATGTGAACCGTGTTGCCAGAAAATACTTGAATCTCGACAAGATGATCTCAGTGAGGGTGGGAGGAAAAGAGTAAAGCAGATCATAGGTTGCAGGTAATAGGTGTTAAAAGAAGGCCTGACTTCTTATTTTAACTTTTCACTACTCGCAGTTATACGTTGAAAAATGCTCGTATCGACTTGACAATGTAATCTTTTTCAACTCTTTTGAGTTCCGGATAGACCGGTAAGGCAAGGCTTGTGCGTGCGGCCTTTTCTGCTTCAGGGAAATCACCCTTTTTATATCCAAAGTTGGAAAAACACTCCTGGAGGTGCAAGGGCACCGGGTAATAAATACCGGTTTGAATTCCTTTCTCTCTGAGGAATGTCTGAAGTCTGTCCCTTTCTTCAACCCTGATTACATACTGATGGAAGATATGTGATGAGTCGTCTTCAATTCTTGGGAGGACTATGGGGAGATCCTGAAACATCTTATTATAATACCTGGCATTCTTGAGCCTTCTCATGTTCCAGTTCTGGAGATATGGAAATTTCATGACGAGGGCACAGGCTTTTATTTCGTCCAGCCTACTGTTGATACCTATCATCTCGTGGTGATACGGGGTATCAGCCATTCCGTGAACTCTGAGTTTCCGCGCCCTTTCTCCAAGGTCTTTTCTTTTGGAAAGAACCATACCGCCTTCGCCAATACCACCGAGGTTTTTAGTAGGATAAAAGCTCATTGCGGCAATGTCACCAAATACACCGCACATCCGTCCATCTTTCATGGCGCCTAAAGATTGGGCCATATCTTCAATGATAGGAATGCCTCGCTTCTGTCCTATGGTACATATTCTCTCCATCTGGCAAACTTTGCCAAACAGATGAACGACAATAATTGCCTTTGTCCGTGGAGTAATTGCCCTCTCGATAAGAGCGGGGTTAATATTCATATCCTCGGGCTCGATATCTACGAAAACTGGTGTCGCCCCCACCAACGCAATGGAACTTGCTGTTGCAAAAAAGGTATACGGTGTGGTGATCACTTCATCCCCACCTTTGATGCCCAAAGCCATGAGTGAGAGAATAAGTGCATCTGTCCCATTGGCACATGTAATGGCATGCGGAACACCTACATAACGCCCGATTATTTCCTCAAGGGTGCTGCAGTATTTTCCGAGAATCAGTTTTTGCTCATCGAGTATCTCTGTGATACAACGCAGGATATCACGCCGTACAGTTTTAAACTGGGCTTTGAGGTTTATCGGAGGAATATTCATCATTTCAGAAATGGTTGTCCGAAAGTATCTAAGTGAGTGATCTCGTCAAGTTTCTTTCGTGGTGACGGTTTGGGAATTTCATCAAAATACCCAAGAGGTGTCATTTCTACCATACTAAAACCATCAGGTATATTCAACACTGCTTCCGCTTTTTTCGCGTCAAAGTTTCCAACGTGAACCGTTCCAAGCCCAAAATTCCATGCTGCAAGGACAATGTGTTCCATAGCAATCCCCGCATCAAACATAAACCAGTAGCCCTCCTTGTCTGTTGAAGGCTCCCCCTTATAAAAACCCGAAACGCCTCTCTTCGCAAAAAGACAAATGACTACCGGGGCTTCTATAAGTGCTGTCCTTGCCGGATTGGTGGCAGGAATCAATGTATCCGAAAGACGTTCCTTAATGATTTGATCTTTTACAATGATATATTGACAAACCTGCGTGTTTGCCCATGATGGTGCGGCACGGGCAGCATCGATGATGTCAGTGATTATTTCATCAGGAATTGCATCCCGTTTGTACTTTCTTACGCTTCTCCGCTCTTTGATAACCCTTATAATATCCATCATGCCGGTACCTCCCGGCGTCAATATAGCATATCATGTGCATACACTCAATAACCAAATAAAGAAGAAGGTGATAGTGATGGGCAATAGTCGGTGGGAGGCAGAGAGCAGAGGGCAGAGGGACCCGGAAGAGGAAAAAGAAACTTACAGTCAACTGCGAATAGTGAACAAACGTTTTTTGCCACTCTGAACCGTGAGCTCAATGCTATGAGCTCCTATACAGTTGCAAGGAATTTCACTATTTCGTAAGTACCGACAAGGCCTTGTTGAAGAGCAACGATCGATATACGTTCATCCTTCCCGTGCATCCTGAAAAGCTCTTCGTTCGAAAGAATTATAGGAAAAAAACCATAAGCAGGTATCCCAAGATTTCGGAAATAACGAAGGTCAGTTGCGCCTGTCGTAAGAAATGGCAGGACAGGGATCGGTCCCATCAAACCATTCACAACCTTTTTTATTCCTCTGAAATACTGGGTCTTATACCCAGAAGGCAATGGATCGCTTTTTCCCGTACCAATTGGGATAACCTCCACATCTTTTCCTGCAAGTTTCTCAATCTTCTTGAAAAAATTGTGATGGCTCTCTGTTGGTAAAAGCCGTGCGTCGAATGAAATTGAAGACTCGGCAGGGATTACATTTACTTTCTCTCCGCCTTTAAGGATAGTTGGGGTCACGGTGTTGCGAAGTAATGCATTGTACACAGGGTTGTTTATCACGAAGGACCTGAAATGCCTGTTGCTGAGGGCCTGTTTGAGGGTATTAAAAACAAAACCCTTGCCCCGCTCATTTTTCAGGATACCGTTGAGATAGGTGCCTACTATACTTGTCGGTTTAAAGGGCCACTGGTGTGATATAATGGCATGAGCGGCACGAAGTACCTTTTCGTTCGCGTTGTCGTTGTGGGGCATTGACCCATGGCCCCCCGTACCTTTAGCTCTTAGTGTAAATTGGCTTAATTTTTTTTCAGCTACCGATACCTGTGCATGCAAACGACCGTTTTCGTCAACAATACACCCCCCCTCGCTCAGGACAAATGATGCATTCCTGAGTTCGTCCATATTCTTCAGCATGTATTCAACGCCGTACTGTCCCCCAACCTCTTCATCGCAGGTGGCAAGGTACATGATGTCATGCTCCGGCTTTATTCCATCCTTGTACAGCTGGGCAAACGCAAGAAGCTGACAAATAGCCTGGGATTTCATATCGATGGCGCCGCGGCCATAGATAAAGCCATCGCGAATTTCCCCACTAAAGGGTGGAACCTCCCACTCTTCTGCTTTTGCAGGAACAACATCGATATGGCTTAAGAGAATTATGGGCTTCCCTTTGTTTTTCCCAGAAATTCTTGACAGAAGATTGGCCCTTCGTGGGGCTACATGGAAGATCTCCGTAGGGATACCCACATGGTCAAGATATTCATCGAGAAACGTGATTGCGTCCTCTTCATTTCCTGGTGGGTTCGTGGTGTCGATCCTGATAAACTCTCTGAGCAGGTCTGTGGCCGAATCAAACTCATTCATAGAATATCCTATTCTTTCCTTCCCGTTTGGCAGTGTAAAGATTGTCATCAGCCATCTTAATAAGCTTGTTGACATCCATACCATTGGTAAAATGAGCAACACCGCCGCTGATTGTTATATTAATTTCTTCTTCGCCGTTTGAAAAGGATTCTTTTTCTATCCTTTCCCTGAATCTTTCTGCAACAATATAGCCATTCATTCCATCTGTTTCAGGAAGGATGGCAAGAAATTCTTCACCTCCATATCTTCCAACAATATCAATCGCTCTCAGACTGCTCTTGAGAAATCCTGCAAGTTTTTGCAGCACTCTGTCACCAGCAAGGTGACCGAACGTGTCGTTCACTTTCTTGAAATCGTCAATGTCAAAGAGCGCGATTGAAAGGAATGAACCATACCGTCTGGAACGCTCAACTTCATCTTTCAATGCTTCGACAATAAACGCATGGTTGTAAATTCCAGTAAGCCCATCATGAATAGATAACGATTTAATCTCGTTAAAAAGGTGTATTTTTTCAAGAGTCATTGCAATATTCGAACAAAATCTATTAAAGATGGCCTCTTCTTCCTTATGAAATGGAAGTGTCCTGTATAGGCCTGCATACCCGTAAATCTTGTCTCTCGTTGAAATGTCAATCGTAATGAAATGATATTTTTTTTCCTGATCCCTGGAGGTATCCGCTTCGACAATTAACATGTCACTCATGTGTTTTTCAATTTTCGATCGCTCAGGGACTTTACTCATCAGAGATTTGGTTATGCAATCTACAAGCATTTGGTCTGACCCAATATTTGGATAGATCTGGATATTGATATCCTCCCCTTGAATCATAAGCGCTGCAAAAGCTTGAAAGTTAAGAAAATTTTTAAGAAGGGCAAAAGAATTCTTTATGACAAAAGCCGGGTCTTCTGTCTCACCTATCATAAGCTGAAGCTTCTTGAGGAAGTCCAATTCTAAAAGATTAAGCCTTTCATGCTCATGACGTTTTTCAATTTCTGCGGTAAGCTCAATTGTTCGGAGCGTTTCTAAATAGTGGTTAGCGGCGTTATTCGTGATATGGTAAACCTCTTCATAACTCTTGAAAGGTTTCGCGAGAATTGCGTATGCACCGCTTCTCAAAGACTCTATCTTCTTTTCTTCATCGAGCTGCCCTGTCATCATGATAACAGGGAGATTAGGGTCAATTTTTCTGATGCTTTTCAGGACTTGTATGCCAGAAATACCAGGGAGAAAAATATCGAGGAGGACAGCGTTGGGCTTCTTCTCATGGATCTCCGCATCTATGTCGGGAACGGTTTCATAGGTGTATGTCTCTATACTGTGATTACGAAAAAACTCTTTTAAAATAAAAAGAATGTCTTTCTCGTCGTCAATAACAAATATCTTTTTACGAATATCCATGGTACAGGTGTGGGGGGATTACCCCCCCCCTGTTTTATTATTTCTTTGCTTTTTTCTTGGGAGTAGCTTTTTTTGTTTCCTTCTTAGGTGCTGCCTTAGTACCTGCCGCTTTCTTTACTCCACAAGCCATAGTAACACCTCCGCATTTATTTTAAAATGCATGATATTTTAAATAGAGTTTTTTGTCAATAAGAATTAGCTGGTAATGAGAAATAGGAGTAATGGGTTAAGGGTAATCGAGGGATTCCTGTCTTCTATTACCTGTGACCTATGACCTGTGACCTACCACCTGCCTTATTGTACCTCTATTTTCACCTCTTTTGGTACTGCTTTCTGAGATTTTGGGATTGTAATTTTCAGAACACCGTCTTTATAGGAAGCCTTGGCTTTATCCCCCACGACCTCTGCCGGAAGTTGGATAATCCTCTGGAATGAACCGTAGACCCTTTCTGACCTATAATAATCAACTTCTTTTACTTCCTCTTCTCGTTTCCTCTCCCCTTTTATTGTAATCCTATCTTCCATTATTGATATGGAAATTTCCTTTGGATCGATAGCAGGGATATCCATCATTACAATGACATCTTTCTTGGTTTGCTGTACATCAATGGGCGGAATCCAGGTTCCATCTGTTATTGATGGAAAATTCGTCTTGCCAAAAAAATCTTCAAACATTTTATCCATTTCTTCTCTCAGAGAAGGAAATCTTGACTCCCATAGACCCCTCCACGGTGTTAGAGCCATAACAAATTACCTCCTTTTACGTTTTATTTCTCTTCCAAAAGCTGACCATACCTGAGGGCCGAAAGAGGAGCTGGACGAGCTCCCATCCATCTTTTCCCATTTCGTTGAACAAACTGGAAAGATGTGTAATTTGTTCTGCGCCCACGTCTCGTATCTCGCATGCCCCATCTGGTCTGCACGCATAAACAATATTTTTTTCAGGGTCTACAACTATTCCCCTCTCAGATAATTGCTGCATTGAATAGGTTTTAATCGTATATTCAAACTCCATATAATGTACTCCATGTTTTTTAATATAATAGGTATAATAATAGTAACTCATCGTTCGTTTTTTTTAAAGTGGCAATGCAGTTTGCTCCGGCATATTTAAAAACAAAAGAAAATGGGCTCCTCGATAAAAAAATTGAGGAACTTTCAGGGTATCTCAATCCATGCATATTGTGCCCCAGGCAGTGTAAGGCAAACCGTGCTTCCGGCGAGTTAGGCTATTGTAAAGCGCCATATGACCTGTATATCGCATCCGCTTCTCCACATTTCGGAGAAGAGTCTCCTCTGGTTGGAGTTCACGGATCAGGAACAGTATTTCTCTCTCACTGCAACCTGAGATGCATATTCTGTCAGAATTCCGAAATTAGTATTTATGGAGAAGGGCACCCCTGCTCTTATAATGACCTCGCAGCCATGATGATTAAACTCCAAGAGAGAGGATGCCATAACATTAATCTTGTAACACCTACACAGTATGTCCCACACATTGTCAAGGCACTTTCAATAGCAATTGAAATGGGGCTTTTTGTCCCTATCGTTTATAACTGTGGCGGCTATGAATCCCTTGAAGTAATAAAGATTCTCGAAGGCATTGTCGACATATATATGCCCGATATAAAATTCTTAGACCCTTCACTCTCCAAGCGCTTCTGCAATGCATCAGACTACCCTGAAATTGTCACATCAATACTCAGGGAAATGCACCGGCAAGTAGGAAATTTATCGATCAACACTGAAGGGATAGCGACTCGCGGACTTCTTATACGGCATCTGGTCTTGCCCTCATGTGGTGAAGATACGAAACACATATTACGGTTTATCCGAAAAGAGATATCCAAAGACGCTTTTGTCAATATTATGGCCCAATACTATCCATATAACAGGGCCGAATATTATCCTGAAATCGCACGGCGAATTTCCGGCAAGGAGTTCAGCGAAGCCCTCACCTATGCCCGCGAACTGGGTCTCACACGTGCCACTAATCACTAATTTTTTTCCGAATGGCTTCGTTCGCTTTCAGGATTTCCTGAGCATCTTTTCCTGTAATCTCCCAGCTGTAGCCTCCTTTTGATTCTTTCTTCAATTTAATCTTAACATCTCCTTTTAGGCTTTTTTTGATTTCATCCAACTCTTTTTGATAGTGACCATCTCCGCCCTGGACTCCTGAGTCCTTCTGCTGCGATGGTATATCCGCCACCTTATTACACGATACGAATGCAAGCAAAATAACGAATATTGTAAAAAAACGCATACGATCATACTATAATAATTGTGTTTGATCCTTTTCAATAAAATTCTGGAGGGCACGAACATGAACCTTAATGTTGAAATATATGGTACTGGTGAACCCATTGTCTTTATCCATGGCGTAGGGGGGAGCTCACAATATTGGTATTATCAGAGAGAATATCTGAAACACTTCATGAAAGTGATCCTTATCGACCTCCCAGGTCATGGAAAATCACCTGGAGAAGCATGTAAAACTATTGAAGAGGCACGAGAAGTTGTTCACGATGCTATCATATGGCTCGGAATCGATACATGTTACATGGCTGGTCATTCAATGGGTGGCGGTATTGTAATGTCCTTCGCTCTTACATATCCTGAGCTTCTCAAGGGCATTATCCTCGTCTGCACCGGTGCAAAACTGAGAGTCTTGCCTGAAATACTCAGTGAGATCCTGAATAAGAAAGAGGCTACGGTACGCATGATAATGATGGATTATGCCTTTTCAAGAAAGGCTCCTCAAAAAATGAGAGATAATGGATTCAAGGATATGATGAAGTGTTCAGCCGACACCATCTATCAGGGTTTTTCAGCATGTGACAAATTTAACGTCATTAACTCTCTCGACAAAATTGACCTTCCCACTCTGGTTATAGGGGGCAAGGATGACCTTCTTACACCACCTGCCTTTTCTGAATACCTCCATAGAAAAATCAAAGGCTCTGTGCTTGTGCTTGTTGAAGACGCTGGCCATATGATTATGGTGGAGCAATCTGATATTGTTAATAAGGCAATAGAAGATTTCATATGGAAGCGTTCAGTCGAAAGATGATTTCACAAAAGTAAAATGAACAATTTAGAAGCCTGGAATGATGTGAAGGAAAATATATAGATGACATTCAAATACGGAGTAAGCCCAGAGAAGGAGAAGGCGCTTCTGGAAAAAATGCACCATCTTGGCATTCATGAAGAGGATATCGTTGAGCGATTTATTCGCTCTCGTGGACATGGTGGTCAAAACGTGAACAAGGTTTCTACGTGTGTTTACCTGAAGCATCTTCCAACCGGTATTGAAGTTAAGTGCCAACAGGAACGATCCCAAGCACTAAACCGTTTTTTTGCGCGTCGTTTACTGGTCACGAAAATAGAGAATCAGATTCTTGGAAAGGAGAGCGCCGAGCAACAACGAATTGCAAAAATCAAGAGACAAAAGCGAAAACGTTCAAAGCGGGCACAGGAAAAGGTGCTTCATTTAAAACACATGCAATCAGAAAAGAAAAAGGCACGCTGTCGAAAACCGGATCCATGGGAATATTAAAAAATTGTGCTATGGGTTCGGGGTAATAGGTTAATGCCGTTACAATTGCAGAAAAACTCAGTACCCATGGTATGTCACAAATCTTTTAGCAAATATCACGCGCTTCCAAACATTACAAGCTGATCCTTTCGCTTTTTAAAGGAACGGGAGTTTTTAGCGATAAAATCTACAGTAACTATGGCTGATCGTTCCCCCTTAGATTCCAAAACATTAAAAAAATCTGGATCTTTTTTTGCTGATTACTATCCAGATTCGTTATCAGAAATCTCAGCGGTGCTCATGGCCCACTTCGAAAGCAAAGAGAATATAGTAGGTTCACCAGGAGTGGCAGGAGGAGAGACAATGCTCCGAGAGTACTTGACTGAGGCAACATCTCTCTTAACTACCCATGGCGGAACAGTAACGCATTCAACTGGCGAAGCTCTCCAGACATGCTTTCGGAACGCCAGGGATGCTGTGAAGGCTGCAATTGCCCTGCGTCATTCCATTCAAGCCTTTAATACTGGAAAAAATCTTCAGACTCGGATTCAAATGAAGGCCGGCATTGACTATGGCGAGATTATTCGTGATACAAACGATTTACATGGTTCTGCAGTTGAGACAGCTCATCTTTTAAGTAGTGTTGCCAGCCCCAATGAAGTTTGCGTTTCATGGCAGGTTTTTAATATCTCACGAGACCTCCCCGCTGTTCACTTTGAAATAGTCCACCCGTGGAATAAGAAAACTATTCCAGAAGGGATTTCGATTTACCGTATCGTCTGGGACACCTCTTCCGATCAAGGTGCATACTCCTATCCTATTCTTTGCCTTCGACCAATATGGAAGCTCTGGGACCATGGCTTTGTTGATATATGGGAAAATCTTATACGTACACGTGACACCATCTGGGGCGGGGAACAGGATAGAGAGGAGATACTCAACGATAAATCGATCGTTCTTATCCTCAAGCGTATAGAGTCAATTGTGCCCATATCTCAGGCAGTTAGCACGTTTCTCCGAAAAAAAATAGAAAATTCCAATACCGGCCTTATTCCGATCCAAATTATTGCTGATATTGGACCTTATGGAGAGGGTTGGAAAGCAGAAACACACGGTCTTCCTGCTCATTGGGAAACATTGAATCCGGGATATCTCTATATTTCTGAACATGTTTATACTCCGCTGGAACAAATAATGGAAATTCCTGATACCGCGATTCACCGCTCATACAGTGGTCAGTCATTCTACCAGATTGCTCTGGATATCGAGTTGCCTTCACAGGAAAGAAAGCGCTTTCTCTACCAAAAAGCCCTGAATCATGGACATTTTCATCCCTGCTTTTATTGTGGCGCCAGAAAACATCAGCCAATCAATTGTCCATCAAAAAATATTCCCGAAAAAACAACTGCACTGAACCAATTGGGATACCTTTCCATAGATGAGCTTAATAATATTTTCTATCATCATATTATCAGCAAGAATGGGGATAAAGAAAACGAACAAAACGTTAACCTCTTGACTGAAGGCTCTCTTGACCTTGCCGAAAGTGCCTTTTTTGAACTAAAAAGAATTTTTCAGCTCCGCTTCTTGAGATCCTTTTGGAATACCACACACGAGGAATGGAATAAGGTGCGAAAAAACAGAAGTCAGAGCGAAGGCGGTCTCATCTGGTTAGCCCAGGATTCTCTCCGCGTCTCAGAACTAACGAAAGCCGAATCTTTACTTTCAAGCGCCATGGATAAAACCCCTCTCGATTATAGAGTTTATGTTGCATCTGGTTTTTTGCATATCGATAAGAACGACTTTTCCAAAGCGGAGTATTATTTTTCAGAGGCTTGCACTATTGCAAAAACACATGTGCAAAAGGCGTTTTCCCTTCTCCTGCTCTTCCGATTATATTGGATTGTCGGCAATCTTGACAAAGCGTATGAAAAAATACAACGAATTTTCTCCCTGAATGTAGACTCCATTGATGCCATGTATCACGACATTGTATGTAAATTTTTTCAAGGAAAAGAGAGAATAGCCTGTCAACGTTTGTCAAAGCTTGTTCAGGAAGACAGGGAGTATTTCGTTGCTGCCATGATCGATCCGGACCTTGCCCCATTCAGTCATATTATAGGAGATACTTTGGGAATCATTCTTGATCGTGCCCGGCAGGATGCTCAATCAGCCATGTCGGACGCAGACAACGAGTATTCCCTCTCGAAGGTTGCCCTCGGAAAAAACGATATAGCCGATATACAGCTTCTTCGTACAAAGATTGATCAATTATCAAAAAAAGATGGGTATTTCGGGTATCTCGATATCATTGATTATTGTAATTCAATTATTGCAACATGCAGAAAAAGCACAATACACAGGAGACAAGAGATATGGGGGATATTCCGTGATCTGAACAAACGCCTTGAAAAAAATACAAAGTTTGTTGAGTCATATCCGTATACGGGTATGGTGCGTTCATACCGGCAACAGTTGGCCCATGCGAACGAGAAAATTCGTTCTGTTCGGAACATTGGCCCTGCTCTTTCCCAAGAGCAGCTTGTGGCGTGTCGCAACCTTAACGAAGAACTAACGAGAGAGTGGGATATTCTTGAATTGAAACTGAAGGGGCTGCATTATTTTTTACAATTTTGCAAAGGATCGCTTCGTTTTCTCCGATGGAGTGGTGTATTCATGGCTATTGTCTGGTTTTTGGATCTTTGCCTTTTGCCGCTGATTATCTACTATCTGAATGCTTTTCTATCAGGCTTCGATATTTCAACAATCCCAAATGTCTGGTTTTACCAGAAAAATTTCCTGCTTTTTGGAAGCCTTGTAGGAATAAGCTTCTCGCTGGTTATAACAATCAAAAGTTTTCTTAAAAACTGACATCCAATCTGCCGATCAGTTTAGATGCTCCTGTAGGTTCATTCCTATCACCTATCGCCCCTTGCCCTTCGCCTTTTTTTCTTCAAACCTCAAACATTCAACACCTGATGTTTTGTAGACTACCATGGAGGGCATCTCTGCGCTCTTAAAACCCATTGCCTTGCATCCCTTTGGAAAGCGCTTATCCCAGGTTATATAGAAATGAACGCACTGTCCACATTCAACAGTTTTTTTACCTGTTTCCCTCTTCATAGAGTGATATATACCATACCTATCTTTTGATTTTCATTTGTGATTTTAACATACGTGATGTAAGGTCATTTCAATTCTGGTATAATAGCGTCAAAAATACACTTCATTGGTGAATTATATGGATTCAACCACTCTTGCAGAATTACTCCTTGTTTCGTTGTATGATCTTGCGGAAGAACAACCTCACAGTTACTTCTTTTTTCAACTTGACGAGGTTGGAACACGGCTGGGAGCAACAGATATGGGGCAGATTATCAAAGCAGCTCAAATACTTGAATCCAGAGGGCATGCCATGCTTTCTGCGGGCCCCTGGTCTGCCGTAAGCGCAATGATCAGCGGCGACGGCATTTCATTCGTTGAGAAAGGAGGGGAAACCGGTATAATCAAGGCATATCGGAGTAACCCCAAAGAAATCATTGAGTTGGTGAGCAGAGAGGTTCAAGCTCCACATGAACCTGCACCGAATTTCCGCCAAGAAGCTCAGTTCGGAGGAATACAGGATTCATCATTGAGCGAGATGATACAATCAATTCTTCCCCGAATTGGCTCTGTCCTGATGAATGATTCCTCAATAACAACCTCCGTTCGTGAAGACGCACTAAAAGACCTTGAATGCCTAAAGATTCAAATATCGAGGAATTCTCGTCACTGGCGTCTTGTCGAGATGCTTTTGGATTCCCTTGCTGAAATTCCATCTCTTCTCCCTAGTCTCAAAGACCTTGCCCTTGTTCTCAGAAAACTGGAATGACACGCTATTCTTCAATATATCTCGAACAGTTACATGAGAAAATATATACTTAGGAGGTTGCCATGGCGCTTAAGCTGGATCATATAGGATTTGTTGTAGAAAACATCAATGATATTCGAGAATTATTTGGTACAATTGGTCTCAATACCGGAACAGATGCCGTGGTTAACCCACTCCAAAAGGTTTCTGCATCTTTTGTGAATGTTGGCTATAATGACGACACATACATCGAAATCCTCGAACCGGTATCGGACGATTCGCCTATAAGCAAGTTTCTCCAGAAGAGAGGTGGTGGATTACACCATCTTTGTTTCGAAGTTGATGATATTGATAAAGCAACCAAGGAGCTCAATTCAAAAGGATTTCGGATGGTAGTACCTCCGGAAGACTGTAAAGCATACGATGAAAACCTTAACAGAAAATGTCAAGACCCCACAAAAATAGCTTTTTTTATTGTTTCAAAAGGTGTCCTTATAGAGTTGATAGAAAAAGGCAAATAGTCGGGAAGTCTTATACCGGTGACACAGAAGGAAGACCGGATAAAAACTCACTCATTGATCTGGTGTAACTATAGAGAAAAGGTTTGGACAATAAAGAGTCAACCGCAAACAACGCGCAATTCGAACCTCAAAAGACGGACCAGAAGAATCACGTATCGTATCGGAGTATCTTTACATCCCGTCGCATGGCGGCAATGCTTCTCTTGGGGTTTGCCTCGGGTTTACCCCTTCCGCTGACAGGAGGAACTCTTCAAGCCTGGCTGACAGTTGCCGGTGTCGACCTTAAAACAATTGGTGTTTTTTCTCTTGTTGGAGCGCCATATATTGTCAAATTTATCTGGGCACCGCTCATGGACCGATTTGTGCCAAACTGGCTGGGCAGACGGCGTGGATGGATTCTCCCTATCCAATTTGGCCTGCTGCTTGGCATAGGCACTATGGGGTTCGTACAACCTGCATATGCACCCTTGATGCTTGGTGTTCTTGCATTCTGTGTTGCGTTCGCCTCTGCCTCTCAGGATATTGTTATTGATGCATACAGAACTGATGTCCTTTACGAAAAAGAACGGGGTATTGGAGCAGCAACCTTCGTATTAGGCTACCGCATTGCTCTGCTCATAGCAGGCGCTCTCGCCCTCATTGTATCGGATCACATTGGATGGCAAAAGACTTACCTTGCTCTGGCAATCATTATGATTGTTGGGATCTTTGGCACCCTTACAGGGCCGGAACCAACGGGGAATATTTCTGCTCCAAAAACCCTTAAAGAAGCGGTGTGGGGACCGCTTCAGGATTTTATGGCACATCGATTTGCTGTATCGATGATTCTTCTTATTGTTCTCTACAAGTTAGGGGATGCGTATGCCGGAACCATGACAACAACTTTTTTACTCCGAGGCGTAGGATTCTCTGCTACAGAAGTGGGAACTATTAACAAGGGTATGGGACTTATAGCAACAATTGTGGGAGCCATGTTTGGTGGTACACTCATGGTAAAACTTGGTCTTTATCGCTCCCTCATGATATTTGGTCTTTTTCAGATGATATCAAACCTCTCCTTTATGGTTCTTGCATGGTTGGGAAAAAGCTATGGCGTAATGATTTTTGCTGTCGCATTTGAAAACCTTTGTGGTGGAATGGGCACTTCAGCATTTGTAGCCCTTTTGATGGCCTTGTGCAACAAAAAATACAGTGCGACCCAATTCGCTCTCCTCTCCTCCTTATCCGCTTTTGGGCGAGTTTTAATATCTCCAAGCTCAGGTTATGTTATCGCGCTAACTGGATGGTCAATGTTCTTCTTTATTACAACGTTGACTGCTCTTCCCGGCCTGTGGCTGCTCTGGAAACTGAGAAACGAGGTCGATAACCTGAAAGCCTCATAGCTCGCAGCTCATAGCTTAACCAAAGTGAAACCTATGTCTTGCTCTGTGAACGTTTCACTTCTAACGGTACGCTCTCCACCACCTATCGCCTATTTACTTACTTTTTTTGGTCTCAAAACAAGATATCCAGCTTTGCCAACCATATAACCCTTGAACTCTTGATCGACTACCTTCATGCATTCAGGAAAAGACGAGGCATGGCGAAGGTACGTTGCGCCCTTACCCTTTATGATAACCCCAACATGGGTTACATCAAGGCCGGGACGATCAATATAGATTCCGATATAATCACCTGTTTTTAATTTTTTCATACCCGCTTCATTTAGAGCGCTCGTAGGGATATAGTGTACTGTACGCTCAACAGGGGCAATACCGGGAAGATATGTGGTTCCGTTTTCTTTTTCATTGAGCACCTTATTGGTCGATTTCGCATAGGTTCCACCGACCTTTATTGTAACGTCTTCTATATGGTCTTTATTGAAGACACTCCAATCTGTGAAAAAATGATTTCTATGATCAAAAGCGATAATGCCTGATTTGTAACGAATATGGATGAGATTTTTTTTGAATTCAGAAAAAGAATTGGATAGGCGCAACGCTTCTACATAGTCTATAAAGGTAAAACAATCCACCCCTGATAGGTTTATGACAAGCAATTCATGGGTTGTTTCATTCCCGACGAGTGTACCTTCGACATATGGTGTCCCGAGGAACTGCCGTGAAATAAAATCAATCTTTCGATTCATTCGATGAATCTGAGAGGCTCTTGTTATAACAGCTTCAAGCTCATGTAAATGCCATTTACCCAAATTAATCTCTTCTCTCCTGTTTTTTGCTCTCATTTTTTCAACCATAATGGAAATGTAGTATATACGTATGTTGTTTACAATGGAAAACCTTCTTTTTTCCATATGATATTTTTGCTATTATTGCGTTATGAGAGTTGTTGACATACATACCCACGGGCTTGGGGGAATTGATACTCGCACGACCAATCACGATGACATTCTCAACATTGCTGAATTGCAGCGCAGGTATGGTACTACAGATATGGTGCCTACCATCTATCCAGGGCCTATCGCAACAATGAGAAAGAATATGATGGCAGTAAAGGAAGCAATGGAAAAGCAGCAATCAACTTTAGATGATCAACGGTCTGCAACAACGAATTCAAAATGTAAAAATAAAGCTTCAAAATTCGCACGAATCGTTGGCATTCACCTTGAGGGGCCATTTCTCAATCCGTTGAAGTCAGGAGCGCTTGACGGCGCAGTTTTTCAGGAACCATCCGAAAAAGCGTGGAAAAGATTGATTGAAGGATTTGAAGACATTGTAAGGATCGTCACGATTGCGCCAGAGTTGAACGGAGCAGAGAAACTTATCAAAATAATCTCAAATATGGGAATTATCGTATCCTTGGGGCATTCGGAGGCCACATATGGAGAAACTGAAAAAGCATTTCATGCCGGCGCAAAGGGAATTACACACCTTTTCAATGCCATGAGGGCCTTTCATCATAGAGAGCCTGGTATTGCAGGTTTTGGCCTCATGAATCAGAGTATATACATTGAAGTAATCGCAGACCCTTTTCATCTGAGTACCCAAACACTTGAGTTCATTTTCAAAACAAAAAATCCGGAAAAAATAATAATCATTTCTGACTCTGTCAAAAATACGAAAGTCATGAAACACCACCATACTCTTCACGATGATGCGGGTGTTCTTCAGGGCGGGAGCATGACCATTCAAGAATCAGCAAAGAGGCTTATCCGTCTCGGTTTTCATAATAATAAAGTCATCGCTTGTATGAGCACCAACCCATCGTCTTACCTCTCGCTCGGTATGTAATGTCCAAAGGGCATACACTTTGAGATTTTTCGGGCGCAGAAACAGACACAATGGTTCGTGTTACTGCATATCGCCTTGAGGGAAATTGTTTCATGAAATGAAATCTTTGATTGAAAATATTACCCCCTCATCGTAAAATTATGAAAAATTCACTGAACGGAGGCTAAATTCATGAAGAAACTGATAACCTGCATTGCGAGCATCACATTCTTTATATTTCCCCTTGTATCCATCTGCGATGCCCAGAAACAGGCAACGCCAATAGAAGACGGCAAAGCTCTTTTCGACAAAAAGTGCGGTTCGTGTCATGGCATAAAAAAAGCGACCAATCAGAAGAAAAATAAGACTGAGTGGGCTGATACAGTGATGCGCATGAAGAATAAAAATGGTGCGCCCGTTAACGACGATGAAGCAAAAATAATTATTGATTACCTTGCAAAAAATTATGGGAAATAAAAATGCTCTCTGCCTGTTATCCCGGAAGTAATAATCCAATAAAGCCTACTATTATCCATCGAAAAAAAGCGATGAGGGGATTGAGTGCGCCGAGCCAGAGCAAGCCAATGATAATGAAAAAACCATATGGTTCAAGCCTGGCCAAGGAATATTGGAAACTTCTTGACGAAAAACCCATGAGGATTTTTGACCCATCAAGGGGGGGAATAGGTATAAGGTTAAACGCTGCGAGCATGATATTGATTTGAGCAAGGTAATAAAGCATTATATTCAAAGATTCTGAGTGCAGTCCTGATACCAGTTGAAGAAGAAAAAGAGCAAAAAATGCGAGTATTATATTCGCAGTAACCCCTGCCGCTGATACAAAAATAATGCCTTTTCGAAAATCTCTTAATCTGTTGAAATTTACAGGAACAGGTTTTGCCCATCCAAAACCAAAGACAAACAACATGATGGTTCCGATAGGGTCAAGGTGCTTAATAGGGTTGAGACTCAGCCTCCCTAACCATCGTGCCGTTGAATCACCCATCTTGTCTGCTACCCACCCATGTGCCAATTCGTGAATAATTATCGAATAGAGCAATGGAATCGCCACAAGGACAAATGCAAGTGGATCTTTGAATAATAGAGAGAGAAGCCCCATATTGTCGCCTTAGTATCACATATGACATAAACGGTTTTCAACCAAATTTGATCATGCTCGTTTATATGCTATATGCACTACTCTATTCCATGTTCATTTCTTTAGGAAAACCTATTGGTCCTTTGAGTTGCATATTCTGCCTCTTACTTACTTATTGTCCATGACCTATTGCCAATAGCCCGTCTTGCCCTTCTCTCCTTGACTTCATGCATTTTTTACCTTACTATATGCAAAATTTTTCGAGAGGTGCTTATGAAAAAAAGTATTCTTTCCTTCTTAGCTTTGACAATTTTCCTTTTTGGAATATTCTCGCTTGCAGGTATTGTGTTTGCCGACAAACAGCCGCCTGACCCAATCGTTCTTAAGAATGAAGGAGCAAAACTTCCACCCGTCAATTTTTCTCATAAGTCTCATGTAGAAAAACACTCGTTAGAATGTGTGAAGTGTCATCACAAAGACACGAATCCAAAAGAACCTGAAGGGTGCGTCAAATGCCATCTCGTTGCAGAGGTGAAGGACAAGGCACCAATAGCTAAAGAGGCTTTTCACAAACAATGTCAGTCATGCCATAAGGATAGCACGGCAAAGGGAGTGAAGGCACCAACGGCCTGTAATGAGTGCCATAAGAAATAAGCTGACTGAGCAGGTAACCCCTCCAGAAAAAGGCTTATTTAAATCATTACAGGATTTTCTTGCCTCAATAAAGTTCTCGATAATTTTGCTCTCCTGTATTGCTCTCGGCTCAATTCTGGGAACTGTCATCAAGCAGGGGGCAGGACCGGAGGAATACCTATCCTTATATTCTGAGAACACGTACCGGGTAATAATCTTACTGGGGCTGAATGATGTGTATCACTCCCTATGGTTCTTGGCATTGCTTCTTCTTTTTGCGGTTAATCTAACCTTCTGTACCCTGAGGCGATTTATACGTATCCTTAAGGGGGATCAAAAAGCTGCTCTTCCCGAAGAAACCGCTATGATGGCCATGGCATTGAATTTTCGCACCAATAAACCCATAGATGATACACGGATTTCTTCCATACTAAAGGGGTATCGAATTATCTCCTCAGGCATTGAAGGAAGCGTTTTCCAGAAAGGTGCCCTATCTCAGTACGGGGTATTGCTCATCCATACAAGCATCATGCTTATTCTTATTGGTGGATTTGTAGGTTTAATAGCGGGATTTAAAGGTTTTCTGATTCTGCACAAAGGGGATACGAAAAACACAATAACTATTGGAGGCGAAAGGCCACATGAAAAACAACTTGGTTTTTCTTTAAAATGCAAAGAGTTCCAGGTCAGTTTTTATCCCAATGGAGCACCTAAGGATTATGTAACTACTGTTGAGGTCATTGAGGGCGGCAAGGCTATCCTCGAAAAACAGATACGCGTGAACGCACCTTTAATCTATAAAGGAATCCATATTTATCAGGCAAGCTATGGCAGTACCCCATCGTTCTCCTTCACTATCGGAGATGAACACATTACCCTTAAAGAGAAAGAACCATATCGGAAAGACAACATCGTCTTAATGCCAATCCGGTTTGAACAGAATATTCATAATTTCGGTCCCGGCGTTATGGTCGCATATCTCGACCAGGGAGAGCCCCGCACAGTATGGTTCTTGAAAAACATTGAGCGTTTCAATGAAAAAAATATACTGGGGAAACCCGTACGCTTCTTGGACGTTCAGGAAAATCTTTATACCGGTCTTTCAGTATCAAAGGATCCCGGTATATGGATTGTATGGGCAGGATTCGCTTTCATCCTCATTGGGCTCTATATAAACTTTTTTCTGTATTATCGAAGAATTTACATTCGAAATAGCACAGGTGGGCATCTTATCGCAGGGTTTGCCGGAAAGAATAAAGACGCTTTTCAACAAGAATTTGAGAATTTGAGGAGAAAGTTCAATGGCATTTCATCATAAAATACTGGGCATTGTAACACTTCTCTATCTCTGCCTTTTCTTGCTGCACATCATTTATTTTGCGGTAAGAAAAGAAAAGATCATATCTTTCACATGGATAGTTCTTTACGGAACCCTCGGTCTTCACACAGCAGGGCTTATCCTTCGCTGGGCAGAATCATACCATCACGGCATAGGACACGCCCCGTTATCAAACTTTTACGAATCCCTCGTCTTTTATTCTTGGTGCATAAGCCTCATTCTCATTGTTATGAAAAAAAGGGTAAACTACCCTGTGATCACAATATTCGGTGTGCTAATCTCGCTCTTTCTCATGGGCTATGCATCTATCTCACCGTCCGTTGACAGGAACATCCAGCCTCTTGTACCTGCGCTCCAGAGTAATTGGCTTCACATCCATGTCATAACGTGTTTTCTTGCATATGCTTCGTTTGTGATATCATTTGTGTGCGGACTTCTTTATATGATTACCTGGAAGGGTATTATCCCTCCCAGAGAGACCCTTGACGAAGTCAATTATCGTAGCGTCATCGTTGGCTTCCCTTTGTTGAGTGCTGGCATTTTTACCGGAGCAGTCTGGGCTCATTATGCCTGGGGTTCATATTGGAGTTGGGACCCCAAGGAAACATGGTCACTCATCACGTGGATTGTCTATGCTGTTTTTCTCCATGCACGACTTGTGAGGGGATGGAAAGGGAAAAAAATTGCTGTTCTTTCAATTATTGGTTTTGCAAGTGTTATTTTTACTTATTTTGGTGTAAACTTTATACTTTCAGGGCTACACAGCTACGCCACATGATGTACGAAATAAACTGCCGGAGGATACAGCAAAAAGCCTTAGTACCATGAAAAAACAAAAACCAAAAAGTCTTATTTTAGTTGGAAATGGAATTAATTGTGAGTATGAGACTGCCTACGCTCATCGGCTGGTGGGTTTTGAACCTGACTTCATTCATGTAAACGCACTTCTTGATAACCTTAACCAAATAATGAAGTATACATTTATCACCTTGCCGGGTGGTTTTCTTGATGGCGATGATTTAGGCTCTGCAAAAGCTCAGGCAGTGCGCTGGAAATACAAGAAAATCAACAAATCAGGAAAAACATTTATCGATACACTCATTTCATTTGTTGGAGAAGGAAAGATCATCCTTGGTATATGTAATGGTTTTCAACTGCTTGTTAAGACAGGTTTGCTCCCTGGTCTCGATAGTGACTACTCTTCGCAGAAAGTGACCCTTACCTTCAATGACTCAGGAAGATTTGAGGATAGATGGGTTTATCTCAAAATCAATACATTTTCTCATTGCATTTTTACCAAAGATATTCATACAATCTATCTTCCGGTGAGACATGGAGAAGGTAAACTTGTGGTTGACACAAAGAAAACGATCGAAAGAATAAAGCGGAATGGACACATCGTCATGCAGTATGCAGACAACTCGGGGAATGTGAGTTCCCGCTATCCCCTCAATCCGAATGGTTCCATAGAGTCAATAGCTGGGTTATGTGATAGTACCGGAAGGATTTTTGGACTTATGCCTCATCCTGAAGCCTATGTCCATCGGACTCAGCATCCGAGATGGACCCGTGAAGCACTATCTGAAGAAGGAGATGGCTTAATGATATTCAAAAATGCTTTTAAATATGTGACAGAAAATTTATAGGAGGGATGTTTCATGAACAAGATGGATGTCATCAATAAGCTCGGAGAAGATCTGAAACTCAATCAAAAAATTGCAAAAATTGCTGTCGATACCATTATTGACACAATTAAAAATGCTATTATCAATGGAGAAAGGGTTGAAATTCGTGGCTTTGGCAGCTTTTCGCTCAGGAGCTATAAGTCTTATACCGGAAGAAACCCTAAGAGCGGAGAAGTGGTACATGTTGAACCAAAAAGGCTTCCCTATTTTAAGGTTGGTAAAGAGCTAAAAGACATGATATGGAAGCCGCAAACTTAGGCACTTGTAAGCTTGAACGGATAGGAAATTCAGAGATGTTAGCGAAACCTTGTAGCTTCCTATCCGTTCAAATCACATCATCTGGTATTAAAAATCTCCCCAAAAAGGCTTTAAAATCTTCTTGACCTTTTCAATAGTATCTTTTATTTCGTTCGATGGATTTATTTTTTTATCTGGTGTATACATAGGAGTCCCTTTTAACTCCATTGTCACGGCCTTAACAGATGTGGCAAGACCATTCAGGTCATACCCGCCCTCAAGCGCACACAGAACTTTACCATTGCAATGCTTATCAGCAATTTCTAAAAGAATCCTCGTCATGGTAGCAAACCCGCCCTCAGTCACTGACATACCACCTAAAGGGTCATTATAGTACGAATCAAACCCTGCCGAGACAAGGACTGCTTCAGGCTTATATTGGTCAGTAATGGGGATTAAAACTTCCCTGAATATGCACTCATAGTCATCATCGCCCATGCCATACGATAGCGGAATGTTGACCGTATAGCCCTTTCCGTTGCCTTCCCCAGTCTCAGTATACCAACCAGTCCCCGGATAGTATGGATATTGGTGCGTGGAAAAGTAGAGAATCGATGGGTCTTCATAAAAACTATGCTGAGTGCCGTTGCCATGATGCAGATCAAAATCAACAATTATAATCCTTTTCAACCCATATTTTTTTTCTAAATACCTGGCACCAATAGCAATGTTGTTAAAAAGACAAAATCCCATTGCCTTGTTTCTCTCTGCATGGTGCCCTGGAGGCCGTACCAAAGCAAAACCATTCTGTACCTCAGAAGCAAAGATCATATCGGCAAGCTGAAGCACTCCGCCAGCGGCCAGACATGCTGCCTCGTATGATTTGGGTGATGTAACAGTGTCAGGATCGAGCCTTCTCTGCATCTTTCCTTCGGTTGCTGCGATTGACTCAATATACGCACGATCATGGATGAGGGCAATTTCATCGTGGGTTGCAACTCTGGGAGCCGCGTAGGTAATGCCTTCTTTGTCGATACCACTTAACATGGTATAAATGTATTTTAACCGGTTCGGGTTTTCAGGATGGTAATCATCTGTGATGTGTTCCAAAAAGATATCGTCTTTTACTATTCCAACATTCATAATGCCCTCCTTTGCGAGAAGGATAGTATCTTTTCCGTGAAAAATCAAGAAAAGTGTGGGCAGAAAGAATATGGAATACATCGAAGAATATGGGACAATTCGAATAGGGGCTAACCTGTCTGCCAAAGCCTCTGCGTTCGGAGACGCCAAGCCCCCAAAAGTCAGAATGTAAGGATTAGAGGGGCATGGATGAAAAACTATTCTACTGGATTATTCCGTTGGTCAATTTTAAAACAGCTCGCTTTGAAAGTTTTTGCAAACCTCTTCATCTCGGATGCAACCTCAGTTATTTCACCATAATGAGAGTATCTTTTTAGTTTGTTGTGGGCAATACCAATAGAAATAGTAACAATAGGATAGATTTTCATGTTTTCTTGTCTGTCAAGAGATTTGATGTATCCATTTTCACGATCCTCCGTGTCATAGAATGTTGGAACGATTTGATCAAAAGCGGTGATGATTTCATTGGTCGTCTCTTCAATGGAATCCAGATTCATAATATAGATGAAATCATCACCGCCTATATGGCCCACAAAACCTTCTATTGGTTGTTGATTTTTAACAATATTCAAAATGAGCCGACCTGTTACCCGTATCATTTCGTCTCCCCGGGTAAAACCATAATGATCATTAAAGGGTTTGAAATTATCAAGGTCTCTATATGCCAAGGCAAATACTTGAGACCTGTCGAGCCTTTCTTGTATTTGTCGATTGATCGATATATTCCCTGGCAGTCTCGTTAAGGGATTTATTTCTTCAACCCGCTCAGACCGCACAATGGATAAATTGACACGCGCGCAAATATCCCGTTCAAGATCGCATGATCTAATGGAATCTTCTAACATAACTGATCCCCACTGAAAGTCTTCCTGATTCTCAGACAAAATGGCAATTACGGGAAGCTGACTAAATATGGAATATGATTTGCTGCAAAATAATCTTTTTCTGTCTCGGCAATAGTCGTGTCGCTCGCCTCAGCTTCATTCATTGCCTTTTGGTAATCTTCGGGAAACTGGAGGATAAGGATAGCGTTGCCGATGTCGTGGAGGAGACCGCCGACTGATACTTCTTCATCTCGTTTAACGAAATCTTTGGATTCTCAATTACTCCCAATAGCTTTTTTAACACACTGGGTATCGTTGGCAGGGTATTGATTCGTTCGACTCTGTCTCGAAGCGACTGGATATCAAGCTTAGCCATAAAGTCCTTCTATATGCTCCCTAAGAACCTGTTTAATCACATCCATGTATGGTTCGTTTTCAACATTTTTAAACCGTCTGTCCAGGTCTGTGAGCATTTCTTCCTTTGGTATGTCTGGTCGTGTCATACCTTTAAACAAAAACCCCTACAAATTCCATGTCATGGATCTTTTCAATTAAGGTTGTTGTCAGTTCAGCGCCTTCTGCAAGCACCACCAGCCCACTCTGATTCATAACTGGTTTTGCCAATTTCATTCCTGGCTGAAGTTTATCTAAGGCTATCCTGGGCATACTCTGGCTGATACTGTTTTAATCGAAGGCTAACGTGAAAAACTTAAAAGACAGAGATTGAGTTTGTAAAAGACAGGAAAGTATTTAAATAAACCTCTCGTCCGACGATAATAATGAAAGACTCTTTGAAAGGTGAGAAATGCAAAAAACGTGTATAGCAAGTTTAATTTGCCGTAAGCATGTTTAATATAAAAGGTCTAAGAATGGTATCGATACTAAAAAGCTCTTTCGTTTCAAACATACAACATAAAAATGTAAAGGTGATACTGGTATGCCGCTCCGTTTAGGTGACCTCCTTGTAAAAATGTCTCGAATCACCGAGCAGCAGCTTATTGAAGCGCTCAAAGTTCAAAAGAACGAAGGGGGTAAGCTCGGAGAAATTATCGTAAAAATGAATTTCATAACGGAAAAAGGCATCCTTGAAGCTCTATCGGACCAGTTTGGCATTCCACAGATCAACCTTGACCAGACAGAGATAGACCCCGACGTAATTCCGCTGATTCCATTAAACACGATTCGTAGATTTCACATAATGCCGATACGCAAAATGAATAACATGCTCACCATAGCGATATCGGATCCCACAAAAGCTTTTGATCTCAAGGAAATTAAGCTTCTTACTGGTTTAGATATCGAGCCGCTCCTTGCATCTGAAAACGCTATTGCGAAGGCAATTGAAACCCATTATGAGACCAATCACGCTGCTGAGCTGAGAAAGTTTATGGATGGACTCGGCGTTGGCGCTGATGCATCACTGGAAATCGTCGAAGAAGAAGAAAAGGGAGACGTCACAAAGCTTGAGTCTGACGCCAAACTTCCTCCGGTCGTCCAGATCGTAAACCATATCTTCACAGAGGCAATCTCAAAGGGAGCGAGCGATATTCATATCGAACCATACGAAGACAGGGCCCGGGTCCGGTACCGAATTGATGGGCTGCTTTATGAAGCCCTTACTTTGCCACTAAAATATAAGGATGGTGTTATCTCGAGAGTCAAAGTACTCACAAAAATGGATATCGCAGAAAAGCGTCTGCCTCAGGATGGCAGAATAAAGATTCAAATGAAGCTTTCAGGAAGGATGAAGAACCTCGATATCCGCGTTTCAACCACGCCAACAATCTTTGGCGAAAAAATCGTTATGCGCCTCCTTGATCGAGAAGGATTGATGCTCGATATGTCCAAACTTGGATTTGAACCTGAGAGTCTCAGAAAATTTGAAGAAGCAATCTTTAAACCATGGGGAATGATCCTCGTCACAGGACCAACCGGCTCTGGAAAAACGAATACTTTATACAGCGCTATCGGCCGCATTAATTCTCCTGATACAAATATTATGACTGTAGAAGATCCGGTAGAATTCAATATTGGTGGAATAAATCAGGTACAGGTACATGAGAGTATTGACCTCACGTTTTCTTCAGTCCTTCGGTCATTTCTCCGTCAGGATCCGAACATCATTCTTGTTGGTGAAATTCGAGACAACGAAACTGCCGATATAGCGGTAAAGGCATCTCTGACGGGCCATCTTGTTTTGTCTACCCTCCATACAAACGATGCCCCTTCAACAGTTATTCGTCTTATAGATATGGGTATTGATTCTTATCTCGTTGCCACATCTGTAATCCTTATTGCAGCCCAACGCCTTGTCCGCCGCATCTGCCCTGCCTGCAAAGAAGAGATTAGTATTCCCCCGAAAGCACTCATTAATATAGGCTTCTCAGAGGAAGATGCAGCCACCGTGAAGATTTTCAAGGGGAAAGGTTGTCCAAAATGCAGCAACACAGGTTATAAAGGCCGGGTAGGACTTTTTGAGGTTATGCAGATCAGTCCTACCATTCGAGACATGATCCTTTCAGACGCAAGTGTTGCAGATATCAGGAAACAATGTATTAATGAAGGAATGATTACCCTTCGCCAAAGCGGGCTTGCTAAAATCCGGAATGGCGTAACCACGATCGAAGAAGTTATCAGGGAAACGTTCTGATAAACACATGCTATAAGCGATGGTCTATAGGTTATAGGTAGAACCCTTTCGTTATAGTGCTTGTCTTTCCTGAACTTGACCATCCTATACCCTATTGCCCATTACCAATTACCCTTGATTATTATGTTGTTGCCAACTCCTCATTAAGGATATCGGTAATGAACATGTGACCCGGTGAGTGGGTAATACATATTTCTGGCTTGACCCCCATAACTGCTGCTTGAGGGGTCACACCACACGCCCAGAAGACAGGGATCTCCCCCTTTTTTATTGTTACTGGGTCACCAAAATCTGGCTTTTCAAGATTCTGAATTCCGATAATCTTTGGATCTCCCGTATGTACTGGCCCTCCATGAACAAACGCATAGCGAGATGTTATCTGAATCGCCTTTACAACTTTTGTGAGGAGAATGGGCCTCATGGTTACCACCAAGGGTCCATGAAAAATCCCTGCAGGTCGGCATTGAATGTTGGTTAGATACATGGGAACATTTTTTTCTTCCTCAATATGCCGGACAGGTATTCCGGATTTGATCAAGGCCTCTTCAAAAGAAAGGCTGCATCCAAGAAAAAAAGTTACAAAATCTTTTCTCCACAATTCTTTCACGCTGATTGGTGATGCTTTCAAGCTTCCTTTTACATATACATTATATTGTGGGACATCCGTTCTCACATCTGCTTTCGAGGCCAGGGAATCTGGTCGGAAATCTCCAGGTTCAAGCACTTCAAGGAGCGGGCATGGCTTTGGGTTTCTCTGACAAAAGAGGAAAAAATCAAATGCGTACTTTTTTGGAAGAATGACGAGGTTTGCCTGGGCATACCCCAAGGCGATTCCTGCCGTTGGTTTATTCCATCTCCCGGCACGAATAACGGCCCTTATTTCAGCAGGTTTCAACGACTTAATATCTGTATTCATAAATGATACTTAAGCCTCTGGTTTCCTTGTTGGTCGGCTCCTCTAAAGCCCGAGAAATGCCTTTTTAATTGACTCAGTGTTGAGAAGCTCCCTCCCAGTTCCCTCAAGGATTGTCCTGCCTGTCTGAAGGACATACCCCCGATCCGCAAGCTCAAGCGATTCGAAGACGTTTTGTTCAACGAGGAGGATAGTCATGCCTATAGTTCGAAGTTTCGCAACTGCCTCAAGCATCTCGTCAACAAGCTTTGGCATGAGCCCTAATGACGGTTCATCAAGCATAAGAAGTTTCGGGTTGGACATAAGACCCCTCCCTATAGCCAACATTTGTTGCTCTCCGCCGCTTAGTGTCCCGCTAAGTTGTTGTCTTCGTTCCTTTAGCCGTGGGAAAAGGTCATACATAAAATCAAGGTTTTTATTCACAACTGTTTCATCTTTAAGGATGTAAGCACCAAGCTTGAGATTTTCTTCTACAGACAAAGGTCCGAATATAAGACGCGCTTCAGGGATATATGTTATTCCAAGTCTTACGATATCGGGTGTTGGAAGATGGCTTATCAAGGTATTATTAAATGTTATGGTGCCTTTTGTCGGATGCAATGCACCGGCGATCGTTTTTAATAAGGTGCTCTTGCCAGCCCCATTTGACCCTACCACTGCCACAAGCTCTCCCTGTTTTACTTCCAGGGATATATCGTGAATCACAGGAATCCCGCTATACCGTACCTCAATTTCAGATACTTTTAGCATACTTCTCCCCAAGATATGCCTTAATCACATTCTCATTCTTCACAATATCGCCCGGCACCCCTTCAGCAATCTTGATGCCCCCATCGAGAACGATAACCCTTTGGGAAACCGCCATAACCATTTCCATAATATGTTCAATGAGAAAAATGGTAATTTTTTTCTCTGTATTCAACCTTCGGAGAAGACCTACCATTTCATCAGTTTCTGTATGATTTAGACCAGAAGCAACTTCATCCAGCATGAGCAACTCAGGTTTTGTTGCCAGTGCGCGAGCCATTCCAACCTTTTTTTGCATGGCGATGGGAAGCTCATTGATGTACTGTTTGCTCATCCCTTCCATTCCGAGAAAACGAAGGATTTCAATTGCCTCGTCTCGTGCTTTATTCCGGCTGTCAGTTCTGCAAAATGCTCCTACCATTACATTCTCCATAACTGTCATGCCCGTTGTTACCTTCATTACCTGGAAGGTCCTGCCAATTCCAGCCTGGCTTGTCTGAAAAGGCTTGAATCCCGTTATATCCTTTCCTTTATACAAAACCGTGCCTGAGTCAGGACGATAGTATCCAACAATGCAATTAAAAAGGGTTGTCTTGCCAGCGCCATTGGGGCCTATGAGGCCTATGATTTCACCTTGTTCGATCTTGAACGAGACGTTACTGTTCGCAATGAGCCCGCCGAAGTCCTTGACAACATCTTTTACCTCAAGAAAAGCCACGCTACCTGTCTTTCCTCCTGAATTGCTCAATAATTCCCCATATCCCTCTGGGCTGGTATGCTGAGACAACCATGATGAGGGCAGCATATATCATAAAGTCAACGCCTATCATCCCCTTATGCCCACCAAGCCAGCTCCCCAAGAACCTGTCGAGAGGGACAAGAAACGCTGCTCCTATTATAGGCCCCCACAATGAGGCCGCTCCTCCCAGCATGGCCATAAGGGCAATCTTAATTGAGAGATCAAGGTCCATCACCGACGCGGGGTCAATGTACAGATTGTAAACCGCCATGAATCCCCCTCCAACAGCAACAAAGGCAGAAGCGATAGAGTAAGCCTTTATTTTACACCAGCGAATGTCTATACCAAGGCTCTCCGCGGCATCCTCATCATCCTTTATCATGCGCAACTGGTACCCAAGTTTCGATTTGCGAAACCAGTTCATGTAGAAAATGGCACAATAAAAAAGGATCATGATGAAATAATAATAATAGGTATCTGACTTAAACTGCATGTAAAGAAAGTCAGGGTGTTCATGAATGGGTAGCTCTATTCCTTTGGCTGCCCCCACAAGTTTCCAGTTTGTAAAAATATCCTGGAGAACGAGGGATGTACAGATGGTTGCGATAGCAAAATAATGGCCTTTTAATCTGAAGAGGGGATAACCGATCATGAAAGAATATCCGACGGCAATGAGAATGCCCATGGGCATAGAAACCCAGAATGGGATTTGCCACCACACCATGGTAAGGGCTACTGTATAAGCTCCTATTCCAACATACTGGGCTTTGCCAAGTTCAACCTGGCCACCATACCCACCGATGGTGTTCCACCCCATCCCAAAGAGTGAGAAAAGAAGGAACTGGATCATGACCGCTTTTACAAATGATCCTGCACCCAGCCAAGGAAAAATAAGCAAAAAAATGGAAAAAATTGCAAAACCGAGCCGTTCAGCCCTTGAGAAGTCACTAAAATCAAGGGCATCTTTTAGTTTTTCCATCCAAATAACCCCTGTGGCCTGAAAACGACAATGATAAAATATGCAAGGTATACTATGGTAAACTTAAAGTGGGGACCGAGAAAATCAGAACCGATGAACTGGCCAAAGACGGGGAACACCATCTCAAGGATACCCACAAGGAGACCAGCGAAGAAAACGCCCTTGATACTGCCAAACCCTCCCAGAGCAACACATGCAAAGGCGATCATACAAAAGAGAAGGCCAACTGTAGGATACACATAGTAGAAGTTAATCAAAAGGCCTCCAGCCACACCGACTGTTCCACCACCGATAGCCCAGGCAAGGGCATTCATTTTGTCTGTCTTGATTCCCATATACGAAGCTGCTTCCTTATTCAAAGATGTTGCTTGAAGGGCCTTCCCTACTTTCGTTTTATTCAAAAAATAGTAGACTGAAGCAAATGCAACAAGGCTCAAAACACCAGCCGCAAGCTTTGTCGCTTCAAAAATAAAGGGACCAATAGAAATGCTCTTCCCGACGAGGATTCCCTTCTGAATAATCCTATAGTCAATTCCAAACAGAAACTGGGCAAGATACCGGAGAAACAGCATTAAGCCAAAAGTACCAAAAAGCTGCGCGATAGCAGGCCCTCTGAGCAGATATTTTATAAACCAATAATATGACGCCAGTCCGAGAAGAATACCAACCAACGCAGATGCGGGGAGTGCGACCAGAGGGTCTACGCCAATAAGAAGGCTCGTAAAATATGCCGTATACATCCCAAGCATAAGAAATTCACCATGGGCAAAATTCACAATGTCCATAACACCAAAAATAACATTCAGCCCCAGGGCCACAAGGGCAAAAAGGAGCCCCATCAAGATACCCTGGAGGAGTGCATCAATCAGTATTTCCATTCGTCCATCATCATCTCAGGTATGAATCGTTTTTTGATTGTAACCTGAAACCCGTAACTGGTTTCCTCGGATTATTTCCATCCCGGAAAGGGATAAATAAAGTTTGCAGTAGCCAGGTCAAAGGGGTAGACAATCTCAAGGTCAATCTTCCCGTCTGCCGTCTTCTGATACTGGCCGATCAGCCCCCTGCCAAGGACATTTTGACCTGTCGAATCAAACTTTACGCCTGCCCAGGGCATAACTAGTTCATGTGCAGGTATGTTTATCTCATTACAGGCCTTCTGAATCGCCTTCGGATCAATACTACCGGCCTTATTCAAGACAGCCGCCCACGTCTGGACACCTACAACAGACCTGGCTGTGGCACCCGTCAGATCATCGCCATATTTTTTCTTATACAATGCGTTCATTTGGCCTGCAACCTTTTTCACTTTTGTAATTTTTGCAATGAACACAGTCCGTGTAAGTATACCATTAATGTCGGTACCCAACGTTTTTGCAAAATCAGCCATTTCAAACCCAGCATTCTGTCCCCAGAAGAAGTTTGTCTGGGCTTTCATTCCTTTAAGTGTTCGTATCATGAGAAGTGAATCTGAAAGATATGAGGCAAACAGCATCGCGTCTGGCTTTGCAGCAACCAAGGTTTTCGCCTCTGAGGTAAGGTCTGGTGAGTTTGCGTTATAGAGGATTCCTTTGGCGATATGAAAGCCGTATTCTTTTGCGTAGCCCTCCAGTGATTTTGCAACGCTTGAACCCCATTCAGTGTTCTCGCAGGCATAGGCAAGGTTTTTCAGCTTGTCCTTGGGAACGGCCGGCACACCTTTGACCTTACCTTCCGTCAACCCTTTGAGGAGTTCAAAAAGGTCTCTGTTGAAATAGTCATCGTGAGGGGTTGTTCTCCAGAACCATTTAAACCCTCGCTTTGTTAGTTCCGGAGATGTGGAAGAGTCATTGATCATGGGAACGCCGTATCGTTCGGCCACAGCACTGACGGTCTTTGTAACTGAGCTGTGATAGGCACCCATTAATCCAACAACCTTATCGTCGAGAATGAGACGCTTAGCAAGATCTGCGCCCCGATCAGGCTCACCTCTGTGATCAACAAAGATCAATTTGATTTTTGCCCCGCCGAGGCTTGGAATACCTCCCCACTGAGCCATTGGCATGTCTATGCCCGGTGTCTTGTTGTTAATAATCTCAGCAGTAAGCTCAGCAGCCCTCTGGAGGTCTCGACCAATTGTTGCAGCTGCTCCAGACAGTGGGTAAAGGACCCCGATCTTGATTTCTTTTTCAGCAGCAAAAAGCGGTGAGGTTATCATTACCATTGCTACGAACAATACAAAAACAACCAGTTTCTTGTTTATCACCATACTTACCTCCTCAAAAATTCATTATTTTGAAATTCCAGTGTAAATATATCAGGAATTACTGTGGCAACGTCCGGTAAAATAGTTCAACCTTTTGTTTCCACAATCTTTCCGCTTCATCAATTTCAATCAGACGAAAAAGCACCGTATCCTTCGGTTTTAGATGTGCCAGACGATCCTGATCTACCTTTGCAACCATCCCGAATCGTGCATACCCTCCAATAGTTCGTTCATTCAGCATCAATATCGGTAAACCATCACCGGGAATTTGAATTGTCCCTGGCAAAATACCTTCCGATGTGATGCTTTTGTCTATTCCCTTTCTAAACTGAAGCGGTTTTCCTTCGAGTCTGATACCCGTTCTATTCGATTTTGATGAGACTATATACCACGCGTGTTCAGTTTTTTCAAAGAGTCTTTTTTTCGATTCAGTAGTAAAATAGTGCGACTCAGGCCCCTCGAGGATCCGTAAAACATGTGGCGGCTCCATGAGGGGTAGCGCTTCTTCCGGCACAAACCTTTCCCCTGTGACCTTAGGATTCCGAAGGACAATTCTGTCACCTTTAATCAGCGGCCTCCCTCTAAAACCACCAAACCTACATTCAAGGTTTGTCGAGTAGCTATGTATTACCCTATCTACGTCCATGAGGCCTGAGAACCCAATATAGTAGCGAAATCCTTCCAATACCTCCTTAACTCGAAGCGTGCTTCCTTGATGGGCAGTAAATGATACCCATGGCGTTATTTGTTTATCATCAATATACGCTGTAACCTGAGCGCCTGTTATGGCACATGTAACTTCACAGTTCACTCTCACAGCGAACTCGTTTCCCATAACTTCAAGAACTGGCGCACCTGTTTCATTACTAACAAGGTAGTTAAGTAAATTATATGAAAATTGATCCAAGGCAGCTGAACAGGGTACTCCTACATCTGCGTGGTGATATCGCCCTCCATCAACAACGATCGAAAACCATGCCGGGTTTATGATCTCTATCATACCGGAATAAACCTCACCAGATCACCCATCTGAAGGAGACTATACGGTTCTTCCTGAAAGTTAAAAAGTTGTACGTTCGTTTTTCCAATAATTCTCCATCCCGCTGGAGACTCAAACGAGTAGATGCCTGTTTGCAACTGGGCCAACCCCACGGACCCTTCAGGAACTTTGAGGCGTGGAGTTTCGAGCCTGGGTGCATATATCCTTTTATCTAATGTTCCCATATAGGGAAAACCTGGGATAAAACCGACAGCAAATACTGTGTATACTGTCGACGCATGGATTTCTATTACCTCCTCCTCATTCAGCCCCGAATACGAACATACAAACTCCATATCAGGGCCATATTCACCACCATATTGAACGGGAATTTCATGTGACCTTGGTTCGGGAACCTTCACTGATGCGATTTCTCCAGATTTGTCGATGAGGAATGAAACCAGGTCATCGTATGAAGTACGGTGACTGTTAAAATGGATGAGGCATGACGTGAAAGACGGGATTATATCAATAATATCCTGCCTTTGTAATGATTTCAAAAAAAGGTAGAATTTTCGAATTTCTTTGCTTTTCTCAAGGTCTATAGTCTTGCCGAAGAGAACCCTTACGCCATCTTCTCCATACCTTGAGTAGTCCATAGTGGTTTACACAATCTTACACAGCGGTTGTATTTCTATTCCTTCTCGCGCAACAAAGTCATGGATCGCCTTCGCTGCTTCAATGCTTTCTGCATTGTCTCCATGAATACATAAAGTATCGATATCCATCTCTATCCATTTTCCATGAATGCTTGGAATGCCTTTTTCTTTCACTATTCTCGTTGCCCTGAGAGCAATTTCTTCATGGTCTTTGAGGACAGCATCTTTGTGTTTGCGTGACAGGAGCTCCCCATCATCGGTATAATTCCTGTCAGGAAATGCTTCAAGCGCAAGTCTTATTCCTTGCTTCTTACATATTTCTTTCAGTTTTGATGTCCTATTTGTTCCAAGGGTTAAAAATATTACATCACCAAAAGCCTTTTGTATTGCCGTTGCAATAGAGATAGACAGCCTCTCTTCGTTGACAAGATAATTATATAAAGCACCATGGAGTTTAACGTGCTGCAGGGGCAGACCATAATAATCAAGAAAACCCTTCAGGGCACCTACTTGATATATTATGGAATGCTCGAGTTCCTGTTCGCTTATATCCATGAACCTCCGTCCGAACCCAAGAAGATCCGGATAACCGGGGTGAGCACCAGCCATCACATTATGCTCCTTACAGAGTTCTACCGTCTTGGACATTACGTCCGGATCAGATGCGTGGAAGCCGCATGCAATATTCGAAGATGAAATGTATTTGATTACTTCGTGATCTGCGCCTAATGTATATGCTCCGAAAGACTCCCCCATGTCGCAATTGATGTCGACGCGATAGCGCATGTGACTAATATAACAGAAAAAAAATAACACCTCAAGTTCCAAAACAATTTGGATCAATCCAAAATAAATTCATGGTTTATCGTATATCTGTCATTATGGTTTATAATTATACTATGAGTTTATTCAGCCTTTTTTCGATAGGCTTTCTCATGGGCTTAACAGGAGCCATGGCACCTGGGCCTCTTCTAACAATTACCATTGGAGAGTCTACAAAACGAGGCGGCATTGTCGGACCTCTTGTTGTTCTCGGTCATGGCATCCTTGAATTAGTTCTTCTTGTCCTTATTGTATTTGGTGTGGCTAATTTCTTGAATAATCCAATGCTGTTTTCAGGTATTGCCTTCTTGGGAGGTTTTGTGCTCGTCTCTATGGGATATAACACTATACGAAGTTTAAAAAAATATAACCTTTTAGAATCAACTGTGGATGAGAAACGAGGACTACACCCGATCATCACCGGTATCATCGTGAGCCTCTCCAATCCATACTGGTTTGTCTGGTGGATAACGATTGGCATGGGATATGTACTATTTGCTCGAGATATTGGTATGGCCGGCGTTCTTGTTTTTTTTATGGGTCATATCCTTTCTGACCTTGCCTGGTACAGCTTTATCTCATACGGTGTCCAGTTTGGAGGAAAATACGTAAATCTCACAATTATAAAAAGCATCTTATGTGTGTGTAGTATTTTTTTAATCGTCTTCGGAATATTCTTTATTATTAAAGGCTATAGTTTTATTCGATAAATCATTTTCATTTTATTGAAATAATTAATTTGACAAATAAATTATGTAAATATTATCCTTCTTTTGTTCACGGAAATAGATAGGCGTTTTCTATGGACTTACATGCGGGGATAAACTGCGAAACAGATATCATAGCTTAGAGGTTCCTTATACATAGATGATCCCTCAAATATAGAAAGGAGCAGAATAATGGAATTTTTTACAAAACATTGGAAGATTATCTCGTGCGGTATTTTTATTGGTATTGTTGCAACTCTTCTTCAGAAATTCGGTAATCCGGCTAACATGGGTATTTGCGTTGCATGCTTCGAGAGGGATATTGCCGGTGCCCTCGGGTTTCACCGTGCAGCGCTCGTACAATATATTCGACCTGAAATTCTCGCCTTTGTTCTTGGGTCATTCGTATCAAGCCTCATTTTCAGGGAGTTCAAGCCAAGAGGAGGCTCTTTGCCCCTCGTACGCTTCTTTCTGGGCTTTTTTGCCATGATGGGCGCTCTCGTATTTCTCGGCTGCCCGTGGAGAGCCCTTTTACGGCTTGCAGGCGGAGACTGGAATGCCATCGCGGCGCTCGCTGGTTTGGTAGTAGGCGTATTCATCGGGGTTCAGTTCATCAAAGGGGGGTATAACCTCGGGAGAAATTATCCTGCCTATAAATTTACAGGACTTATAATGCCATTACTCATGTTGGGTCTTCTTTTTCTGTTGATTATACGCCCCATCGTGCCGGGTGGTGCTCCTTTTTTCAGCACGAAGGGACCTGGTTCGCAGTATGCCCCAATTATCATATCCTTTGCAATCGCATTTTTTATTGGCATTTTTGCTCAGCGGACCCGTTTCTGCACCATGGGAGCCGTCCGGGATATCATTCTCATGCGTGACTTCCACCTTGCAAGTGGCGTGATCGGACTCCTCATATTTGCCTTCCTTTCGAATATTGCTCTCGGTCAATTCAAGCCAGGCTTTATTGGCCAACCTGTGGCGCATACAAATCAGGTATGGAACTTTCTTGGTATGGTGCTGGCAGGGCTCTCCTACGCTCTTGCCGGAGGATGTCCAGGAAGGCAACTCTTCCTCTCTGGAGAAGGAGATATTGATGCAGGCGTCTTTGTTATCGGTATGATCGTTGGAGCAGGATTTGCCCATAATTTCGGCGTTGCAGCATCCCCGAGCGGAATAGGGCCATGGAGTGCGTTCGCTGTTATTGTTGGACTCCTTTTCTGTATAGCCACCGGACTTTTTATGAGAAAAAGAATAGCCTGAAAGACTGCAATGAGCAGGGAACAGTGTGTTGTACAAGTGAAAATGCTATGGGTTATTGAACCATTTGAGCTGCTGATCGGTTTGTGTACTTGGGGCACACTAAATGGGATGATTTGCACAAGAGAACAAGGAGGAGAATGATGTCAAAGAAGATTCTTGATTTACGGGGGCTTTCGTGCCCACAACCTGTTTTTGAAACAAAGAAGGCTGTTGAAGATCCGTCTTTTGACGGTTTAGAGGTGATTGTGGATACAAAAACATCAGTAGAAAACATCCAACGCCTCTTGAGCGGAATTAAAGGCATTACATACAGCATCGAAGAAGGAGAAGACTTTAAGGTTACCGTCTCACGGAGGCAAGGTTGACATCTCGGTTTCATCTGTTGTATAGTGTTGACTTATGTCACTTCAAAGGAAATTGGCGTTCTCAACAGTTTTCGTCATGGCGATGCTGTGTTTTGCTTTCGTATCATTGGGGCCAACAGGGTTTATCTATCGAGAACGTATTAAAAAAGAAGAAATAATCAGTCAAATAATCAGTTTTGTAAAAGTCGAAAATGAAAGCCTCACTGACAATGAATTGAGAACTATTGCCAAGATAGTTTACGATGAGTCATTAAAGAAAAAAATAGACTACAGACTCGTACTCGCGATTATGAAGGTTGAGAGCAACTTTCGGTATGGTGCAATTTCAAAGAAAGGAGCGAGAGGGCTTTTGCAAGTAAAACCATCTCTTGCCAGATACATAGCCCACGATGTGGGCATTCATTGGAAGGACGAAACAATCCTTGATGAGCCCGATAAAAACATCAAAATTGGGGTACACTTCTTCTCTCAACTTGTAGAAGATTTCGAAAGTATCAACATGGCTCTTCACGCGTACCATGTTGGCCCAACAAAATTAAAAGAAATTGTTGCAGGGAAGAAAAAACCTGAGAAGCGTTATTTGAACCTTGTTCTTACAGAGTACGACAGAAATAAGTCGATCCTTCCATCGCCTTAAAATCAAGGCTGTAAACTGTTCTCGGTGAGCAGCAAGCGGTAAGTGAGCCGAAACTATTCTATCGCGACTTTCTGAAGACCTCAACCGGAAATAATGGGCATACCATGTTCCATCTGACTCGAAACATATAGTAAAATAATCTCTCCATGCATGAACTCCAAAATACGGGAACACTGTATATTGTCGGACAAATAGGCTCCTTTCTTTCATTTTTCCTCTCGCACGCTCAAAGAAAAGTCCTTATCTTTTATGAGAATGAAGATGAAGCACTTCTTTTCCGTGAAGAGTTAGAATTCTTTTCAAAGGAAACGGTCTACATCTTTCCAATCTATTCAGATCGGGTTTTTGAAAAAGAGGATGAAGCGAAGCGCACTGCATTTCTTCATCATCTTGCAATTGATGAAAACTTCATCGGTCTCTTCCCATACAGCGCTTTAGCACATAAGATTATTGACAAACACGTGATTCTTGACAATACAAAGGTCGTCCGTTTTGGTGATCCTCTGTTTCAAGAAGACTTGGTTCAATATCTTGATGAACAGGGATATGAACTCGCATCCCTTGTCAGGGAGGAAGGTCAGTACGCTAAAAGGGGAGGTATTATTGACATTTTTTCATCGTCCTCCGATCGACCTGTAAGAATTGAATTTCTCGGCGATGAAATATATTCAATCCGATTGTTTGATCCCCTTTCCCAACGATCAACAAAAGAAATAGAATCTTGCAGCCTTGCTCCTGTTAAATCTTTGAAGAGCACCAATACAACAATCATTGATTACATTGAAGAAAACATGATTCTTGTTCATAAAGGCCTTCCGTATCTTGAACGAACAATCGAAGAGATTGCCGATGTCTCCGTCTTCATGGAGGCAGTAAAAGAAAAATTTCTTACGACCCTTACTATTGACATCTCAGGCATACAAGACAATGGGGGTAACGTGATCGAGGCATTGTCAAATGAAGATCTCCGGCACCTCTTTGCTTTACGAAAAACTGAAATATTCAAGACGCTGTCTGAAAAAATGAGGGTAGATTGGCTGAATTGCCGCTATGTCTATCTCTTTGCGAGCAGCCTGCATCAGGCAGAGCGGCTCCAGGAAATCTTTAAGAGTTATGAGGTTCCCTTACCTCTGCTCAACGGGATCAATTATCCGCAAAAAGAGAGGGAATGGGGAATCGTTGTTGGACCTCTCAGGAGGGGCTTCAGAACCGACGATGTTATCCTCCTCACCGAAGAGGACATCATAGGGCCAAAAAAGAGAGCGGTGAAAAAAAAATGGGACGGTTTTGATGAATTTCTCAATTCTTTCAAAGACCTGACCATAGGAGAGTGGGTTGTTCATGTCGAGCATGGAATCGGGATATACCAGGGAATAACTGAACTAAAAATTGGACAATTTACAAAGGACTTCCTCGTTATTGAATATCAAGATGGAGACAAGCTTTATGTGCCTATCGATGATCTTCACCTTGTTCAGAAGTTCATTGGGGGCGAAAAATACAAACCAAAAATCGATAAGCTCGGGACGCAATACTGGAGTAATACAAAAAAACGGGTTAAGAAAAATATTGAGGATATTGCAAAAGATTTGATTGAACTCTATGCGGAGCGTGAAATTGCCGAAGGTCATCAATACCCTCCTGAAGATGAGCTATTCAAGGAGATGGAGTCCCGCTTTGAATATGAGGAAACTGAGGGACAGATTCAAGCTATTGAGGACGTATTACGGGATTTGAAGAGTCCAAAACCCATGGACAGAATTATATGTGGAGATGTAGGTTTTGGCAAAACTGAAGTAGCGTTGCGTGCATCTTTTAAGGCCGTCATGGATAACAAACAAGTGGCCATTCTTGTTCCCACCACAATCCTTGCCCAGCAGCATTACAAAAACTTACAGGAACGCTTCAGAGATTACCCGGTGAATATAGATATGCTGAGCAGGTTTAGATCCAAAGAGGAACAAAAGCACATCATAGAGGATATTAGAAAAGGTAAGATTGATATTATCGTAGGTACTCACAGGGTTCTCCAGAAAGACCTTGATTTTCATGACCTTGGTCTTCTCATTATAGATGAAGAACACCGCTTCGGAGTAAAACACAAGGAAAAACTTAAGAGTATAAAAAAGAACGTTGACGTCCTAAGCCTAAGCGCGACCCCTATCCCGCGGACCCTGCACATGGCCTTAACCGGCATAAAGGATTTAAGCATCATCAACACTCCACCCCTTGATAGGCTTGCCGTAAAAACATACGTCATTAAATTCAAGGATGAAATTATCAAAAAGGGCATATTGCATGAACTCCACAGAGATGGTCAAGTTTTTTTTGTTCACAACTACATCCATAACATAGGAGTAGTATACGATCATCTGACACATCTTCTCCCTGATGCACGAATAGCTGTTGCCCATGGCAGGATGGAGGGTAATCGCCTGGAAAAAATCATGCTTGATTTCATCGACAAAAAATATGATATTCTCCTCTCGACCAACATCGTTGAGTCAGGACTCGATATATCAAATGTTAATACGATATTTATTAACAATGCCCACCGTATGGGGTTGGCAGACCTCTATCAGCTCCGTGGCAGAGTCGGACGAAGCTCGAAGCAGGCATATGCCTATCTTCTTGTTCCAACGGAGGAAGTCCTCACAAAAGATGCAACGCTCCGCCTGAAGATTATAGAAGAGCTGACAGAGCTTGGCTCAGGATTCCATATCGCAAATTATGATCTCGAAATACGAGGTGCAGGAAACCTCTTGGGAAAGGAACAATCAGGCAATGTGAATCTCATCGGCTTCGAACTGTATTGCACTATGTTGGAAGAGGCTGTCAAGCACATAAAAAACAGAGCAATTCCGGTAGAGGAGGAGATTGTAACTGAGATGAATCTTCCTCTTGATGCCTATATTCCTGATTCATATATCGAAGATGCTACGCAGAAATTGCTTACCTATAAACGTCTTTCTAAGGTGCGGGAGGAATCTGACCTCACGGATATAGAAGATGAACTCAAAGACCGCTTTGGAGAAATACCTCAACCTCTTTCAAACCTTCTTGCCATCATTTCGCTTAAGTGTGTTTTATCCCGGGCAAAGATCAAAAAAATTGAGTATGCCGATAGACACCTCATCCTCCATGTGACAGAAAAAACTCCTATTGACATGAAACGACTGCTATCATTTGTGAAGGAGAAAGGAAAAATTAAACTCCTTCCCGATGGCAGAATCATTATAAATGCAGACACCACGGCAGGAGACCTCATTGACTTCACAAAAAATGTATTGATGGAACTCATGCCCGTGTGATATAACTCCTAAGATAAGCTTTCAGTTATGAGAAGTTAGCAGCTTTTCGTCAACCTTCTTCATGCCACACTATACAGCTCATGTCTGAATACTTATCAAAAAACACTGAGGTGATGGAATGAAAAAGCTGATTATATGTCTGTTCCTGGCTCTGCTTGTTGTTTCATGTGCGAAAAAGGATGATGGGAAGGTCTTGGCGACCATAAATGATCAAAAAATAACGTTGCAGGAGTTCAATAAGGAACTTGACAAGATACCTATGAACATGAAAATGCTCGTCGCATCTGAGAGTGGAAAAAAGAATTATCTTGATCGACTTATTATCAAAAAACTTCTCCTCAAGGAAGCATCAAAAGAGAAAATAGAAAGCGATAAGGAATTTCAAGAACGGGTCAATGATATCAGGGAGCAACTTCTCATTGAAGCGTTATTGAAAAAGAAAATCACAGCACAAACCCAAATGTCGGAAGACGATCTCAAAAAGTATTACGAAGAACATAAGGAAGATTTTAAAAAAGACCGTGAGATTAACACACGGCATATCCTTCTCAAAACCGAGGAAGAAGCGAAACAGGTCCAATCTCGCCTACAGAAAGGAGAGGACTTTATTGAACTCGCCAAAAAATACTCGATCGATCCTAATGTGAGACAAACAGGCGGTGAGATTGGTTTTCAACCGAAGGGTTCGTTAATACCTGAATTCGAAAGTGCTGCATACAAACTAACCAAGGTGGGGCAGGTAAGCAGCATCGTAAAAACCCAATTTGGGTATCATATAATACGCCTTGAAGGCATTAAGCCACCAAGCTATGTGCCTTTGGAAGAAGTAAAAGACTTCATAAAACAAAAAAACGCTCAAGAAAAACAGAAAGAAGTTCTTGAGAAATACATTGAAGAGCTCAAGAAAAACTCAAAAATAACAATCAATGAGGCCTTATTGAAAGAAGAGAAGGCTGAACCACCGGCGAAGCCTGAATCTCCAGAAAAAAGTACGGCACCTCAAAAAACTGAAACACCACAGAAACAAGAGGTTCAGTCAAAGCAGACCGAGCCACAAACAAAATCACCCGGTAAAGAAGAATCCCAACCCAAAAAATGAAGATATCGTTCTATATCGCCGTTATTGTATTTGCTATAATCTCTCCTGTTCTCTGTGCGGGAGAGGTTATAGACAGAATTATTGCGATTGTCAATGATGATATCATTACCCTCAAGGAGGCAGAAAAACACGTCAGAGTTGAGAGAGAGGGAAGGTTTGTCTCAATTAACGAATATCTGACGAATTTGAAGCTGCAAGAGAAAATTGATCTCCTCATTGATGACGTGCTTATTCGGCAACAGGCAAAAAGGCTCAAGATAGATGTTGATGAAAAAGAGGTTGAGGCGATCATTGAAAATATCAAAAAACAATATCTCATCGACGATAGAGAGCTAAGGCAAAAATTAAAAGAAGACAATATTAGCTTTGAAGACTTTAAAGAAGGTCTTCGAAACAATTTGCTAAAAAGTAGATTACTGAACCGGGTTATTTCGCCTGAAGTAAATGTGACTGAACAGGACCTTAGACAGTATTTTGATAAGCACAAGGAAGAATTTATCGATGAAGAATACCGACTCCAGCAGATATTCGTTTCAGGTCAACAACCTGATGGTTCAAAACGCATCTCAGAAGCATACAAGCTTCTCCAGGAAGGAAAACCTTTCGAAACTGTTGCAAAGGAATTCTCTGACGATAAAAAGAGCGCTGAAACGGGTGGTGACATTGGATTTGCGAAAAAAGTCGACTTGATACCTCAATTACGGGAAGTTGCGGGGTTGCTTGCTATAGGTGCGTACAGCACAATACTCACAACGCCTTACGGTTTTCACATTTTAAAACTTGCTGAGAAGAAAAAAGGCGAACCTATGACCTTTGAAATAGCAAAAGACATTATTAAAGAAAAGATTATCCAGGAAGAGTCTGAGAAACGTTACAACGATTACTTGATGAAGTTGAGAAAGGGATCATACATCGAGGTCAAGATCTGAAGAGAATCGCAATTACCATGGGAGACCCCGCTGGTATTGGCGGGGAAGTTATCCTGAAAGCCTTCCCTGTATTATCCAGAAGAAGTATCCCTGTCATTATCGGGGATTATTCCGTCATTGATGTGTATCTACAACATCATAGAGCGCAGATCGAAAAACCGAATTTCAAAGGTTTTATGGATGGCCAAAAAGGTGATGCAGAATTCATAGATATTGGATTTCTCAAAAACTGTCGATTCGGTGTTATTGATTCTTCATTTGGACAGGCTTCCTATAATTATATCATTGAAGCGCTCAAACTCATTTTTCTGGGAGAAGTATCTGCTCTTGTAACGTGTCCGATCAGCAAAATATCTCTCCGTAAAGCAGGCATAGACTTTCCTGGACACACAGAACTTTTAGCCCATTTTGGGGGTGTAACAGACTCCATTATGATGATGGCAAATAGGAGTATACGGGTTTCCCTTGCCACGATCCACATTCCTCTGAAAGATGTTCCCGGAAAGATAACCGCCGCATGCGTCTTGAAATGTATTTCTATTACTCATCACTCCCTGAAAACATATTGGGGCATTCACAATCCTCATATCAAAGTATGTGGGCTTAATCCTCATGCTGGCGAACAAGGCGTCATTGGAGTGGAGGAAAGAACCATATCTGATGCAATCAGCAGAGCGAAATCGATTGGCATCAGAGTTGAAGGTCCATTCCCGGCAGACACGCTGTTTCATTCAAAGGACTGCGATGCATATATCGCTATGTATCATGACCAGGGTCTCATTCCTGTAAAAACCTTGGATTTCAGAAGAACAGTGAATATCACCCTTGGTCTTCCATTCATTCGGACATCTCCCGGTCACGGTACCGGTTTTGATATTGCAGGAAAAGGAATTGCAGACCCGTCTGGCCTTATTGAAGCCTATCGTGTAGCAGAACAAATGTGTATAAAAACTTCTTGACAAAAAGCCGCCTATAAAGTACAAGTGTATCATAGTCATTTTTGGATACAGTATACAAATGACTACTATTTGTAACGTATCATCAAAAGAGGGGTATTAGATATTCTAAAAAATTTTTAAGGGGGTAACTTATGGTTATTAAGAGAGTTATGGTATCGTGTATAGCATTAACACTTGTTCTCGGATTTGGTCTCTTCCTGCCGGAATCATCCCAAAGCCAGGCAACGATAACGCTTAAATACGCTAATTTCCCGCCTGCAACCACATTCCCGTGCGTCCAGATGGAGAGATGGGCAAAAGAGGTAGAAAAGAGAACAAGCGGAAAGGTAAAGGTTCAGACCTTTCCTGGTGGTACGCTCCTTCCAGCAAAAAACATTTTCGAGGGGGTCATCGCCGGCACAGCAGACATTGGAAACTTTGCAATGAGCTATCAGCCTGGTCGTTTTCCCATATCAGAAGCAATTGATCTGCCTATAGGCTTTACCTCCGCTACAGCAGCAAGTATGGCCCTTTACGACCTGGTCGAGAAATACAATCCAAAAGAATTCGAAAAAGTAAAAATAATCACCTTGTTTACCTGCCCACCGGCAGATTTCATGACGAAAACAGCGGTAAAATCGTTAAAAGATCTGAAAGGGATGGAACTGCGTACCTCTGGCACAGGCACCGAGGTACTGAAACGTATTGGCGCTATTCCTGTTGGTATGCCCCAATCAGAGGCGCCTGAAGCCATTCAGAAAGGTATTGTGAAGGGAAACGTTTCTTCCATGGAAATCCTTAAAGACTTTAATTTTGCAGCTTACCTGCCTTTTGCAACAGAGGCCAATCTTTTTGTTGTTTCATTTGCGGTTGTTATGAATAAGGATAAGTGGAATTCATTGCCCGCAGACGTGAAGAAGGTGATTGATGATATGCGGCGTGAGCAGGCGGAATGGACGGGAAAATATGTAGATGGTCACGTTCAGGAATCACTCAAGTGGTCAAAAGAAAAATATAACCATCAACTTTTGAAGTTTTCAAAAGCAGATTTAGATGAGATTGCAAAACTCACCAAACCCATGATCGATGAATACATTAAGAAAGTCAACGGTATGGGTCTTCCTGGCGACCAGATCGTCAAGGACGCGTACTCCTTAAAAGCAAAATACGAAAAACAGTACACGAAGTAACTATCTAATATTATGCACGGAGGTGTTTTCGGAATTTAGGCACCTCTGTGCATGAAAAAAAGGCATCTATTGATGTACCAGCTTTCTGGAGGCTTTTGATGAAGTACTTCGAACAACTAATTATATTCCTGAACAAAATCTCTCTCATAATCGGTGGTATTGCGGTGCTGGCGCTGATGACAATTGCAACAGCCAATGTAGTGTTGAGAATTTTTCACATTCCCTTTCGTGGCGCCTATGAACTTGTCTCTTTCGTTGGAGCAATTGTCATTGCTTTTGCCCTTGGATATACCCAGCAGCGGAAAGGGCATATTGTTGTAGATATTCTCACGGAAAAATTCCCAAAAGCACTGGGAAAATTTTTTGACGTCGTTAACCACTTTGTCACTATGGCCTTTTTTGCATTAGTAGCATGGCAGATATACAGAGTAGGCATGCAGATCTGGAACTCTGGAGAACTTTCTGAGACCTTAAAAATCATTTATCACCCATTTATTTTTGCTGTGTCCTTAGGGTTTATAACACTGTCACTAACAGCTCTTGTTCAGCTTATGTCTGATTTCAGAAGTGGAGAGGAGAAATAGAGATGGAAGGCCCGATCGTCGGAATATACGGCATCATCATTATGTTCGCTATACTTTTCCTCACGAAGATTCCCGCCGCCTTTGTAATGGCGCTGGTAGGTTTCCTTGGGGTTGCATATGTCACCTCATACCAAGCCGCGCTCGGTATGATCGGTGCAGATATGTGGAACATCTTCTCAAATTATGGCTTGACAGTGATTCCCATGTTCATCCTTGTGGGGGAGTTCGCTCATTATGGTGGATATAATAACAGCCTTTACAGCGCTACCTATAAATGGTTTGGTCACTACAAAGGCGGGTTGTCAATTACAACCATCATGGCATGCGCCATTTTTTCAGCCATAAGCGGCTCGAACACTGCAACGGCTGCGACAATGAGTACTGTTGCCATTCCGGAAATGAGAAAATACAATTATCATCCTCAGTTGAATGCTGGTTCTGTTGCTGCCGGAGCTACCCTTGGTGTTCTCATACCGCCCAGTATTGTACTCGTCGTATATGGGCTTTATACCGGACAGTCTATTGGCAAACTTTTCTTTGGAAATGTAATCCCAAGCGCAATCCTAACCGTATTGATTGCGGCAACAGTATTCTTTATCTGCTGGCGCCACCCAGACTGGGGGCCAAAAGGCCCAAAAAGTACGTGGCTTGAAAGAATTAAAGCCCTTCCTGATCTGATTGATATCTTTATCCTGTTCGCCATAATCATGTATGCCCTTTTTACCGGCGTTGTAACAGCCACCGAAGCTGCAGCTGCGAGCTGCGCTATTGCCCTTATTCTCTGCCTAGCGAGGAAAAAGATTTCCTGGAAAGGCTTTCTCAACTCCATCTCAGACACCTTAAAAATATCCTGTCTTGTTTTTATGATTGTTGCTGGAGCGGTCATTTTTGGTCGATTTCTCGCTGTAACCCGACTGCCTTTTGAGGCTGCATCGATGATAAGTTCTCTTGCCCTTCCAAGCTGGATGCTCTTCTGGATCATAATTATCTGTTATATCATTGGCGGATGCGTTATGGATGCCCTTGCCTTTCTGCTCGTGTCGCTTCCTATATTTTATCCAATTGTGACACAGATGGGCTATGACCCTATATGGTTCGGCCAGGTTATTTGTATTGTAACCACGATGGGTTCAATCATGCCACCAATAGGCATCTGTTGTTATGTAGTTGCCGGTATGGCAAAAGATATCCCCCTTGGGACTGTCTTCCGAGGCAGTTTCTATTACATACCGTCATACATCATATCAATTATTGTGCTGATGCTTTTCCCGTATGCAACAGTTATGATCCTGTCAGATCTTGTCCGTTAGGACTGTAATGTATGATCGTAATTGATTGAGAAGATTCTAATTGTACAGTCCCTGTCCCGTAAGTATCTCCAGTATCTCAATATACCGTGCCCGAGCTTTTGCAGCGACTGCATCGGGTAGTTCGGGGCCAGGGTATGTCTTGTCCCAGTCGAGCGTATTAAGGTAATCCCGTACAATCTGTTTATCATAACTGTCCTGCGCTCCGCCAGCTTTGTAAAACTTCTTTGACCAGAATCTTGAAGAGTCTGGCGTCAGGATTTCGTCCACTATTATGATCTCATCATTAATCATGCCAAACTCGAATTTCGTATCAGCAATAATAATGCCCTTACGCTCGGCAATTTCGCAGCCTTTCTCGTAAACTTTGATGCTCAGGTCGCGAAGCTTTTTTGCGAGGTTATCCCCAACAATACCCACCAACTCCTCAAAAGAGATGTTCATATCATGCCCTTCTTCTGCCTTTGTTGTTGGTGTAAAAATAGGGCGTTCCAATTTGGCTGATTCGACAAGGCCTTCAGGTAATTTCATTCCGCAGATCGTTCCGGTTTTTTTATATTCGCTCCAACCAGAACCGGAAAGATATCCCCGAACAACACACTCAACTGGAATAACCCGCGCTTTCTTAACCAGCATACTGCGGTCCCGTAAATCATCGCTGTATTTTTTGAGGACATCAGGGTATTTTTCAACATCAACTTCGACAATATGATTTTTTACGATGCCCTCCATTTGTCTAAACCAGAAAATAGAAAGTTTTGTCAGCACCTTCCCTTTGTCCGGGATTCCAGTTGGAAGCACGACGTCAAAAGCCGAAAGTCTATCGCTCGCGACAATAAGAAGTGTGTCTCCGAGGTCATAAACGTCTCGCACCTTTCCTCTTTTTGGCGTGCCAATATCAGTAAGATTGGTTTCCCTTAATGCTTTCTCCATAGTGACCGTCCTTGTTTCTATCTATGTAAATGCTACCTCTTGTATTGCACCGAACGCAGAACGCTCAGTGCAGGAGGAAAAACTATCCTTCCTTCTCAAACTCACTCTTTGATGCGCCGCATACCGGGCATACCCAATTGTCCGGCAGGTCTTCAAATTTCGTGCCTGCTGCAATCCCTGAGTCAGGATCACCCTTCTCCGGATCATAAACATATCCGCACACTGTACATGTGTATTTCTGAACAGCGGAAGCAACCGGGACATTCTCTTCCTTGACATATGTTGGTGCGGTCTTCGGCGATTTCCCGCCCTTTATCTGATGATAATATGAATAGGTCATTGGATCTGCATCACTTAGAATTTCGCAATCCACTACCTTTCCAATAAAAATCGTATGCGTTCCCACATCGGTACTGCTTAAGACCTCGCACTCAAGGTAACCAATGGCATAGTCAAGGACAATCGGAACACCTGTAACTTTCCCTGTTTTGAATTGAGCATCTTTGAATTTATCTGTATCCCTCCCTGATTTAAAACCCCAATTACCAATAAAGTTCATGGGCGCATCTTTTGAAATAATCGATGCTGCAAAAGCCTTACTGACCATTATATAATCATGGGTAAGATTCTGTTTATTGATACTCACAGCGACTGTCGGCGGTTCAGAGGTTATTTGAAAAAGGGTATTGGCGATCTGGCCGTTTATTTTATCGTCTTTTTTCGAACTTATGACATACATACCATAACAAATTTTCTGGACAGCTTTGATGTTCATGCAATCTCCTCCTTAATTTATTGTCAGAAAAACCGACTCATTAGAGCTTACCTCTTGCAACTTTATGCTTCAACATGCTTCTTTGCATTATATACAATCTTTTCATATGCACCACATCATGTCCCTATATTCACTCCATGGACAGAGAAACTGTAATTGTAACCTTTTCTTTACTATCTTTCTACCTATATTTCTAAAACATTTTTGAAATTTTTCTTGCCTGTTCTCTGGGATTGACCATAATAATATTGTACAAATGAAAAAACAAGGGGGGATGATCATGCAACATGCAACCTGGCGCATTCTTTTTATAATTTTTACGACAATAGCCTTTCTAACTCCAGGCAGGAATCTTTGGTCAGAAAAAAATCACAAAAAAACAAAAGATACTGTCAATGCTGAATGTTTGGATTGCCATGATGTCATTAGAAACCTATACAAAGGCGGGAAACACGGAAAGGTGGGGTGCGAGAACTGCCATGGAGACTTAAAAAAACACGTGACGAACCCAGGACCAGACACGAGACCTCCAACGAACACTTCAGGAGAGGCTTGCGGGAAATGCCACACGGAGCAGTATACATCATCTCTTGAGGTAGCGTATCACCGGCCGGCACGGGACGACAAGTCACAACTCACAAACAGGTCTCCGAATCCCTTTTGGGATAAACTCATGATGGGCCATGGCTTTACAAAAGAGCATGCCACTACGAGAAGCCATCCATGGAGTCTTATTGATCATCTTTTGGTGGACAGGGCATATGGTGGAAGGTTTCAGCCAAAAAAAGGGTGGGAGTATACTTCGGCAAAACCAAATTCTAAAACCTGGGACATCATCTATGATACATTTCCAGATGTACAAGAACATAAAACGTTCCTTCCCCAGACTGCCGTGGCGGCAAATCCAACGTGTTTTCAATGTAAGACCCAGGACCACATCCTTGACTGGGCATATATGGGTGATTCAGTGAATGGAGCAAAGTGGTCACGGGTATCAAAACCACATGAACTTGCAAAATCCGTTGAGCATAGCTTGAATTGTTTTACCTGCCATGATCCACATGCAGCTAAGCCCAGGATAGTAAGAGATGCCCTCATCGATGCCCTTAACAAGACGAATGGCGATACACTGTGGCATAAAGACCCAAAACGAACAAATTTGAAAATTGTCGACATGGGTATGCGTGGCTACACTCGAAAGATTGCCATTCTGGACAAATATGATACTAAGCTCCAGTGCGGTCAGTGTCATATGGAGTATAACTGCAACCCTGGAACTGACACAACAACTGGACAGCCTGTCGGCTTCACTGACAGACGAACAAACCACGCTCCCTACAAGGATTCTCTGGGACTATATGACCATTATGTAAACCAGATTAATTTTCTTGACTGGAGGCACCCCCTGACAGGAGGGCTTCTCTGGAAAGCCCAGCACCCGGAGTCCGAGGCATACTACAACTCGAAACATGCAAAAGCAAATGTAAGCTGCAATGACTGCCATTCTCCGAAGGTGAAAGACAAAAAAACAAAAAAGATTTATACATCGCATTTTGCGGTAACGCCAAGATTTCAATTGAAAGAAACCTGCCTGAAATGCCACACCGGCTGGACAGAGGAACAAGCGAAATACAATATCGATTCAGTAAAAGCGTATACAAAGGGACGGATGCGAAAGGCTGAATTCTGGATCTCGGCCCTCATCGACAAGATTGTTGAAGCAAAGAAAGCAAAAATTGATATTGCATCGATTCAAGAGGCTCAAACCCAACATCTCAAAGCCCATATCCTCTGGGAGTTCTGGACGGCAGAAAATTCTGACGGTTTCCACAACCCTGAACTTGCCCGCGAATCGCTTACCAAATCCATCGATGAGTCTCAGAAAGGGATAGCGCTGCTGAATAAAGCGATGGGGAAGTAAGGCACTGTTTAGACTAATTCAGCAAACACTGTTTGCGAGAATGGGAGTCTCTGACGGCTTAGCCGGCAGAGGGGACGACGTGAGTCCCGGTAATGGCAGAGTCGCAGAAAGGGATAGCGCTGCTGAATAAAGCGATGGGGAAGGAGCAGAAAGTTAGGAGTTATATAGTTCGGAGTTAAGAGAAAAAAGACGAGGGACGAGGGACGACCGTCCCGCACAAGGCGGGACTTGGACGACAGAAGCTCAAAACCTATCTTCCATTAAAGTAATGAACTATGCGCTTTGCTCACATCCTGGTTCTGCAAGTGTAGGTCAAAACCTTCACATTTTGAATGGGAAGTGAAGGAAAATAGAAGCTTGGTGCAGCTTCTTTCCCATCGCCCATTGCCCATGACCTATAGCCTCTTTTTTTCTGTGACAATTATCACGGCAGTTTTTCCTCCTTTAATGGTATTCAGGTAGTTAATGATTAATTACGGCGCAATTGTTGCAGAATTACTGTGAAACGCGACAAATAATAAGGGGGTGATTATCAGGCATTCAAGAAAAACATATAGATATTGAGTATTGGTTGACTGGTTATTGGTAATTAGTAAAAACATGAAATTCATTATATTTCGGTAATTTTGCATTAAGGAGGAAAAAATGAAGAAAACTATTGTTATGGTATTTGCTTTTTTGGTCGTTTTCGGATTCACAATCACGGGGGCCATGGCACAGACGTGGACGTGGGAAGACCCTCTCCCAATAAACCTCCCCGGTGGGAAAAAGTATGTGGATCTATCAGCAAGCACTAAAAGCGCTTCTGTTTATGGTGTTGATGCGGATGGAGGAGTGAGTGAAGTTACCACCGGTTCAGCCGCAACCGCTTCAAATGATTTGCCCGACACGACTCTCGAATCAGCAGTTGATCTTGTCGTGGGCTTTGGCGGGGCCGTATATGTAATCGATGCTGACACAATAGGCTACTGGGATGGATCAGATTTTTTTGCATTTAATGGTGCTGAACAGCCAAAGGTGCCAAATGGAAAGCTAGGCACTTTCAAAAGCATAGCTGCAGGCAACAACGGGAATCTTTACGTGCTTTTTGAAGTGAGTGACAGCGAGCAGTACTTGCTGAAGGGCAACCCACCGATCACTGAAGGACTCGGTGTTAAGTTAAATCCCCAGAGTCTCAATCTGGGAAGCAAGGGCAAATGGGTAACCTGCCAGGTTCAGCTGCCCGAGGGAAAGAACATCGCAGATTTGGACACTTCTTCAATTAAGATAACAAACTTCAAGGTTGGAGAGGATGGATATGAGGTCTCTATCCCAGTCGACAACAACGCACCTGTGGGCACTTCGGAATATAAACGGATAATAAAATTTATTCGTTATGACAAAGCAGATCCCGCCAATCCTGCATCTATGGTGGGAGCCCTATCAGATATTTTTGCGGAACAGAGCAAGGGCAAGATTGATGTGACCGCAACGGTTCAAGCCAGCCTTTTTAATGGTGAGACATTCTCAGGCGAGGCAACGTTTAAGGTCATTGTTCCGAAAGCAAAAAAACAGAAATAACGTTAAACTATTTAACAACAACGGGGGTTCCGGCCCCCGTTTTTTTGTGTCTCATAATCTGCATAAATCATGAGGGCGCGCGTCGGTTTTTCCTTTAGCAAACCGTCGTGAGCCAAGGAAGCTTGGTCTTTTGCGGAGGCAAAAGTTCCGAAATCAGCCCACTCAGTGGGCGAGAGGGGAAGACTCTGACGACTTCGCAGGCAGAGGGGGCGACGCAAGCCCCAGCAATAAGTTCCGAAGGCGAACGCAAGCGAGTGGAGCCGCTGGAGCGGAACAAGCGTGTTTGCGGGGAATACCCGACGCAGGCGCTTATCCTTATGGAAAAACCGGTTTTGTATTTTGTTTTCAGAAAAACTCTTTGATCGTCTCCAACAGTTTGGACTTCAATCCCTCCAGCGATACAGCTTGGTTTACAAGGGATAGACCCTTGATCACCGGTACCCTCTCTTCAAAAGTAGGCCTGTTGTTGCGGTAAAGAATACCGATAGGAATCCTGTCACCCCATTCGAGGGCTTTCTGGAATGCCGCAATACGGTTTTCCGCGTTGTAATCGGGCTCAATATGATAGACACGCTGGCTATACCAGCCATAAGTGTTCACCTTGTTAAAGGTGACACAGGGTTGCAAAATATCTACGAGAGAGAAACCTTTGTGGTTGACTGCCGCTTTGATCAATCCCTTTAGGTGTTCGTGATCTCCTGCGTATCCCCTGGCCACAAAACTACAGTCTAACGCTACAGCAAGGGCCATGGGGTTCAGCTGCTCAGATAGAACGCCGAAAGGCTGGTTTTTTGTTATCATTCCCTCCATACTGGTAGGGGATGCTTGTCCCTTGGTAAGGCCATAGATCTGGTTGTCATGGACAAAGAGCTTCACCCCGATGTTTCGTCTCATGGCGTGCATCAGGTGATTGCCTCCCTCACCGTAGCAATCGCCATCCCCAGCAACAGCAACTACTAACATTTCGTGATTTGCAAGCTTTGCCCCTGTAGCAACCGGCAGGCTGCGGCCATGAAGGCCATTGAAGGTGTTGCACTTCAGATAATGGGGAAATTTCCCGGACTGGCCAATACCCGAGACAATGAGGAATTGGTATGGTTCGATGCCCATCTCAACGAATGCCTCCTTAAAGGCTTTCAGGATAGCAAAGTTGCCACATCCGGGGCACCATGCAGGAGTTTGTCCTTTGTAATCATCCAAGGTAGGCACTGATCTCTCCTATGAGCTCTTCCACAAGGAACGGTCTGCCGTCATACCGATTTATCTTTCCGGTGAACTCGAAGCCTGTCTCTGTTTTCATCAGCTGGGCAAACTGACCCGAGGCGTTCTGTTCAACACAGATCGTCATCTTTGCTTTCTCCAATATCTCCAGGTAATCAAAGTCACGGTTGGAGGGAAAGGGGAAGATTTCGCTGAAATGAAGCATGGCGATCTTTATAGTCGAGGAAAGTGCCTTGACAGCCTCCTTCATGATTCCATATGTTGAACCCCAGCCAACAATGATAACATCCGGCCTGCTCTCACCGTAAAAAACAGGAGGTGAGATCTCAGATCGTACAAGAGGCATTTTTCGAAAAAGCCTTTTTTCGACCATCTGGTTTCTTGTACTGGCATCCTCGATGAGATGTCCTTCTTCATCATGCTCGTCGCTGTCCGTCACAACGAGATGTCCCGGAGTGCCTGGTCTTGCGAACGGTGAAATACCATAGTCTGTGAGAAAATGTCGTTTATACTCCTTAAGCCCCTCCATCTCAGACTCGGTTGCCCGCCAGTCCGTATAAACGAGCTTGCTGAAATTGAATTCATCATAGGTCCATTGAGAATCGGAAAGATACTGGTCGGTGAGAATAAAAACCGGTATCTGGTATTTTTGAGCAAGATCGAAGGCTTTATTTGTAAGAAAAAATGCTTGCTCCGGTGTGCCGGGAGCAAATATGACCCGCGGAAATTCTCCATGGCCGGCATAAAGTGCAAAGAGAAGGTCTCCCTGCTCCGTACGGGTCGGAAGTCCCGTAGCGGGACCAGGCCTCTGGGCAAGAGCGATAACAATGGGCGTTTCTGTCATGGCAGCAAGAGAGAGGCCTTCTACCATGAGGGCAAAACCACCTCCCGATGATCCCGTCATCGCCCGAACACCGGCAAAAGAAGCTCCCAGGGCCATGTTAATGGCGGCAATCTCGTCTTCAGCCTGTTCTACGATAACACCATATTCTTTAGCCTTGTTTGAAATGTAAAGCATGATGCCTGTAGAAGGCGTCATTGGATAGGCAGAGTAGAATTTGCAGCCCGATGCAAGGGCGCCAAGCCCTACCGCTTCGTTAATACCGATGAGCATTTTTTTATCGCCGATGGCAGACGCCGAAAACTCGCACCTCAGACATTCCCGCCCCGCGAACTCATAACCGGCCTGAGCGGCTTTTACATTTGCAGTAAACACTGCCTCTCCTTTGTTGCTGAGGGTGTCTCGTAAAATGTCGAGAAAAATGCTGGTATCCAGTCCAAGCATGCCAAGCACGGTCCCTGTGGCAACCGTATTGACCATGATCTTGTCACCACCGTTTTTCATGGCAAGATCCATGAGGGGTACGTCAAAAAACGTTGCCCCTTCGTGCCTCTCTTTCAGCAAAGCAGAGTCATATACCACAAGACCGATGGAAGAAAGTTCGCCTGCGTGGAGGGCAATGCTGTCCCTGTCCAAGGCTACAAGGATATCTATAGGGCCCCTCGATGCTGAAATTTCTCTATGTGAAACTCGTATCTGGTAAAAGTTATGCCCACCTCGAACACGAGACATGTAATCCTGATGGGTAAACACATGGTAACCGCAGCGGGAAAAAACCTTGGAAAGAGTATCGCCAATAGTCTGTATCCCCTGTCCCGCCTCCCCGCCAATTTTTATTGAATAGTCCAGATATCCTCCTGATCCTCTAATATAAAACAAACATAACGTTTTTATCAAGACACACTTCGCATTCAACGATGGATTATGCCTCCTTGATATGGTAAATGAACAGCAGGATCAAAATATGTATCAGTGGGATGCGGAATATTACCACAAGAGTTCGTCGGAGCAGAAAAAATGGGGGCTGGAACTCCTGGATAAAATCGATTTTTTCGGGCGTGAGAGTGTTCTCGACATCGGATGCGGTGACGGAAAGCTGACTGCGGAGATCGCTCACCGCGTCCCTCATGGGTCAGTTATTGGCATCGATAAATCGGAAGATATGATCCGCTTCGCACGCGAACTCTTTCGCCCTGAAGCATTTCCGAATCTAAGATTCACCCTTCTTGATGCCTGCAATCTGAACTTCAGCCATGAATTCGATATTGTTTTTTCCAATGCTGCCCTCCACTGGATTTCAGACCACCTGTCACTTTTGCAAAGAATTAAAAAAAGCCTGAAACGTGGAGGAAAGATTATTGCTCAAATGGGTGGCAGGGGAAACGCATCGAGCATCCTTAGGGTGCTCGACACAATAATGACTGACGAGAGATGGGCACGCTATTTCAAAGGATTTTCTGTCCCATACACATTTTACAATGATCGTGAATACAGTATGCTGCTTACATCTGTGGGTTTAAAAGTTAAGCGGGCAGAGCTCATACCTAAACAAATGGTCCACATCGGACGGGAAGGATTAGCTGCATGGATCCGAACAACGTGGCTTCCCTATATCCGGCGTGTGCCTGAAACGTTGAAGGCTGACTTCATCTATGAAATTGTGGATGCCTATTTAGCAAGCACAGGGCTTGGTGCAAGCACTATAGTTCCGGTAGAAATGGTAAGGCTCGAGTTCGAAGCAGAACGAGTCTAGTTTTATTGGAAAGCCATTTTTCACTGCTCTTACGCTATCAGCTTAGAGCGATACACTTTATTTCTCTTTGCTTCTCGCCAGTATGGCGTACTCAAATCCATCAAGAAGGGCCAGAAATGATGCCATATTGATGTTCGCCGAAATGGCGACAACGCTCCATATTTCCTGACCATCTGTAAAGATTATCGATACTTCAACCTGGGCAGCGGTACCAGATTTTGCTTCGTGAATTCTTGATGAAAAATCCACGAGCTTCACCTGCTGAATAACCGGAAAGATGGATGCCAGTGATTTCATGAGCACATTTGCCAATGCATCAACAGGCCCCACACCTGTGGACGCTTCATGGGTTTCATGGTCATCTCTTCTTATAATGACCGTTGCTTCAGGTCGTGAACCATCATCGATAAGCCGATAAGCTCCTACAATTTCAAATGGACGTTTATACCCTTCCAACGATCTGAGGATATTAAGCTCTTTTGTGGCATCCCGTATATTTAATAATTTTTTCAACGGTCTTTCTCCTCTTCAATGAGTAACTTGTAGTCTATGCCATCAACAAGCGCCTGCCAGCTTGCCTCGATGATATTCTCAGATACTCCAACTGTTCCCCACGTTTTTTTTCCGTCGCTGCTCTCGATGAGAACCCTTGTCGCTGCTTTGGTTCCATCCTTGGTACTCAACACCCTGACTTTGTAGTCTACCAGGTTCATTTCAGTAAGTTTTGGATAGAACTTATGGAGAGCCTTTCGGAGCGCGTTATCAAGGGCATTGACGGGACCTGTACCAAGGGCAGCCGTATGCTCTATCTTGTCGTCTACCTTGACAAGGATGGTAGCCTCTGAAACAGGGTGGTTCCTCTCCTTCTTTTCGACCATGATTCTGAACCCGATGAGATCAAAATATTTTTTATGAATGCCAAGAGCCTTTTTAATGAGAAGCTCCAGAGAGCCTTCGGCGCCTTCAAACTGGTATCCGTACATTTCAAGGTCTTTAACCTTTTTTATAACATCCCGAACAAGTCTTTTATCTTTTTCAATATCAATGTTAAACTCCTTGGCCTTGTACAGTATACTGCTCTCGCCAGAAAGGTCTGAAATTAATACCCGTTGTGTATTCCCAACAAGCTCAGGCTTGATATGTTCATACGTTTCCGGGTTTCTCCGTATTGCGCTGACATGAATGCCGCCTTTGTGTGCAAAGGCACTATCTCCCACAAAGGGCCGGTGTTTATCTGGAAGGAAATTTGCCATCTCATCCACAAAAAGACTTAATTCCCTCAAATGGGCGAGTCGTTCAACGTTTATTCCGGTGTGCCCCATCTTCAGTATGACATTTGGTATGATAGAACAGAGGTTTGCATTACCACACCGTTCACCGTAGCCATTTATTGTTCCCTGCACCTGTTCACAGCCTGCACTAACAGCCATCAACGAGTTTGCAACTGCGTTTTCAGTGTCATTATGGGTGTGAATGCCAAGCTTTGTTCTGGTGGTTTTTCGAACCTTTGCAACAATATTGTTTATTTCGAAAGGCATGCTTCCGCCGTTTGTGTCGCAGAGGATAACTATGTCCGCTCCAGACTCAGCAGCTACTTCAACAACCTTCATTGCGTAGGCATTATTTTTTTTATATCCGTCAAAAAAATGTTCTGCATCAAAAAAGACTTTCTTTCCATGTTTCTTCAAAAAGGTTATGGTTCTATCGATCATCCTGAGGTTTGTGTCAAGACTTACCTTCAGGGCATCGATTACATGGAGGTCCCAACTCTTGCCGACAATAGTGACAAACTCTGTATCGGCCTGAAAAATTGCTTTCATGATCTCATCATCATCTGGTTTTGAGTGAGGCTTCATGGTGCTGCTGAAAGCCACAATTTTGGAATTTCTGAGACGCAGTTTCTTCACGTCTTTAAAATACGAAAGATCCTTTGGGTTTGAGCCAGGCCACCCTCCTTCAATGAAGTGCATTCCAAAATCATCTAATCTTTCAGTAATTCTGAGTTTATCGGTGAGAGAAAAGGCAATGTCCTCTGACTGTGCCCCATCTCTCAACGTTGTGTCGTAAAACTCGACCCTCACATCTCCTCCTCTATCTCTTCCTTGTCAAGCCCAAATGCCTTGTGGAGGGCCTGGACTGCAAGGTGCCCGTATTTGCTCTCAATAACACATGAAAGTTTTATTTCTGAGGTGGTGATTGCTTCTATATTAATTCCTTCATCTGCAAGGACTGCAAACATTTTCGATGCAATCCCTGCATGCGACATCATGCCTGACCCTACTATCGAAACCTTGGCTATATCTTCGTCGATGGATACCCCTTCGGCGCCAAGTTTCTTTACCATTTCATCCATGATTTTATATGCCTTCTTAGCGTCTGCTTTTGCAACGGTAAAAGTAATATCCGTTTTATCTTTTTTGCTCACATTTTGCACAATCACGTCAACCACTATGTTTGCATCGGACAGGGCCGTAAACAACTTCGCCGCCATGCCTGGTTTATCAGGTACTTTCCTGACAGTAATCTTCGCTTCGTTCTTATTATATGTAACTCCTGCAATCACAACTTTTTCCATTGACATAGTATCACCCTCCTTACATACGAGTGTTCCCGGACCGTCTCCAAAAGAGGTTTTCACGAGGACAGGAACGTTAAATTTTTTCGCAAGCTCAACTGAGCGTATCTGTAAAACTTTTGCCCCAAGACTTGCCATTTCAAGCATTTCATCATAAGAGATTTTATCAAGACGCCGTGCCTTGTCACATATATTTGGATCGGTTGTATATACACCATCAACATCAGTGTATATCTCGCACACATCAGCTTGAAGCGCCGCTGCCAGAGCTACAGCGGTTGTATCAGAGCCGCCTCTCCCAAGTGTAGTAATATCACCTTTCTCGTCAATCCCCTGAAATCCTGAAACAACCACTACCCTTCCCTTGTCAAGCTCTGATGTAAGACGTTCTTTCTCAACGGCTGCAATCCGTGCCTTTGTATAGCTTGAATCTGTAATGATACGAACCTGATGGCCTTGCATTGAAAGGGCATCGCAGAGCATGCTTTTTAGCGTGATAGCCAACAAAGCGGACGTAACCTGTTCTCCTGTTGATATCAGAACGTCAAGCTCCCTTTCATCGGGGAATTTGTCGATACTATGGGCCAGGTTGAGCAACCTGTCTGTCTCTCCCGCCATGGCTGACAATACGACAACTACCTTGTCACCCTTTTCCCTGTACGATATGACTCGCTTAGCCACATTTCTGATCCTATCAATATCTGCTACCGATGTACCTCCGTATTTCTGAACAACAAGCATGTTCACCTCCATCACGTTTCTACGCGTTATTCAATACACTGTCATAGGCTTTACCGTCCACTGCAAACGACCTATGTTCTTGTTATCCTTATATTCCGCTCTTCTTCTCCTGTGATCTCAATATCTACTCGTATTATCCCGTCCCACCAGTGTGCCTTTTCCGCCCATTCCACAGCAACTACACTCTGTTCAAGATACTCCTCAATATTAAGAGCTTCAAATTCACTCCCCTCTATGCGGTAGAGATCAACATGGCAGAGTCTTCCACCTTTCCCCTCGTAAATATTCATAATTGTGAATGTGGGGCTTACTACATAAAGCCAATCTTCCACTCCCAGCCCCTTTGCCATACCCTTAACAAACTGTGTTTTCCCTGCGCCAAGCTCTCCATAGATGGCATACAGATCGCCACGTTTTGCCGTTTCTCCAACCTGCTCTCCAATTCCCCATGTCTCAGAGGGACTTTTCGATGTAAATTCTATCGTTGCCATCCCGTATGTCCCTTAGAGATTCACCTATACCGCCGATGAGATCACCGGCAAGGAGGTCCATATTTGTTTTGCGTTCAACCCACGTGTCAGCTATATATCCATGCAAATAGGCTCCGATTATTGATGCCTCCAGCATGGTATATCCTTGTGAGAGAATGCCCCCAACAAATCCTGTCAGTATGTCACCGCTCCCCCCCTTAGCAAGGGCAGGGTTGCCGGTAGGATTAATGTAAAGGTCTCCTTTGTCGCTCATGATGAGAGTTCGCGAACCCTTTAAGATAAGATTGACCCCCGTTTCATTGACAAATTGTAAACCAGCACCGATACGGTCATCATTAATCTCTTGTGTTTTTTTCTCTATAAGGCGAGAAAGCTCACCGGGATGGGGTGTAAATACCGCTTTCTTTTTTGCTCTCTTGATGATATCTACATGGCCCTGGAAAGCGTTAATTCCATCTGCGTCTATAACAAAAGGCTTGTTTAAATCTTGATAGAGCTTCCTCACAAGCGCTGTTGTGTCATGGACCTGCGAAAGTCCCGGACCTATTACAAGAACATCCTTGTCACGAACAAAATCGATAATTTCCTCATACGCTGATAATGAGAAATACCCGGTCCCGTTGTCTTTAACTGGGTATGTCATTACTTCAGTAAGCTTTGAAGCAACAATAGCATTGAGGCTCGCAGGAATAAGGAGTGTCACAAGCCCTGCACCAATCTTCAGGGCAGCACGTGATGTCATTACGGCCGCACCTGTCTTCCCTGGTGACCCTGCGATGACTGCCACATGGCCATAGGTCCCTTTGTGATCCCATGGCTGACGCTCTTTCAGAAATCCCCGTATCATCTCTCCATCAATAACACGGCCATCAAAGCCTACTTTCTGCTCGATAAACGATGGTATGGAGATGTCTATAACAGTCAATCTCCCCACATGAAATGCCCCTGGTTGGAGTATCTGCCCAATTTTTGGATATCCGAAGGTAAATGTGTGGGTTGCGTGAACTGCAGCACCACGTGGCTGCCCTGTTTTACCATCAATTCCTGACGGAATATCAACTGCAATAATTTGTTTTCCCGATGCATTGAGTGCATCAATCACTTTTTTTTCAATTCCAGCGACCGGCTTTGAAAGACCCGTTCCGAAAATTGCATCAACAATGATGTCTGCCTCCCTGATACCATCTTGAACGCCAATGAGTTTATTACGGCACTCTATAACCTCACCACCAATCGACCTATAAAGCCCCATATTCATGGCGGCATCACCCTTGAGGTCTGATGCCGCGCACAGGAGAAAAATCTTCGTTTGAAGATTATCTCTGAGTGCATACCGGCCTATGACAAAGCCATCGCCACCATTATTTCCCCTGCCACAGAAAATTGCTATCCTCTTTTTGTCTCCAAGATACCGTTTTTTCATAAGCCGATAGGTACTTCTTCCTGCGTTTTCCATGAGTACTGCAGATGGAACTCCCCATGTGTTTATGGCATATTCATCGTATTTGGCCATCCGATCAGGTGTTAGGACAACCATAGGCACCTCCGGCATTACACTGTTTCGCGTTTCGCATTTCATTTTTCATGTTTAGATCAAATACCCGCTTCAGGTAGCCATGAACCGGCTTCATGGATGTATCACCACTACTGCCACTGCGAACGATCGTTCGTGGGATATACTCACTTCACGGTAAATTTTACCCCCAAATACTATGTACGGTTTACCGCCTTGTTGTAAAATCTGAATCTCCTTCCAACCAACTGCTTCTCCATGAGCTTTAATAAATGCCTCTTTTGCTGCAAAACGCCCGGCGAGAGACTCGTGCATTCTCATCTTTTTCCTGGTATATTCAAGCTCCTGGCGCGTGAAAACCTTATTTAAAAAGCGATCGCCAAATCGCTTCGTGATTCTCTCCATCCTCGACACATCTACGATATCGATACCAACCATAGCAAGCTCCGCTAACAGTTTTTAATTTTGAGTTGCGAGTTTTTAGCTCTTAGTTATTTTCTCCGAACTAATAACTTTGAACTCATACCTGAATTAAATCAATCATCTCCCTTACAGCCCTGTCCAACCCTACAAATACTGCCCGAGCGATTATTGAGTGGCCGATGCTTAATTCGTCAATCTCCGAGATGGCAGCTACTTCTTGTACGTTATGATAATGAAGACCATGACCAGCATTTACACCAAGACCAAGCTCTTTTGCCTTTGCAGCTGACGTCGCGATTTTTTTTAACTCTTCTTCTCTTATTTTTTCATGTGTGGCATCACTGTATGTTCCCGTGTGGATTTCAACCATATCGGCCTGAACCGTCTTAGATGCAAGAAGCTGCGATTCTTTTGGATCAATAAATAGACTCACAATAATTCCTGCAGATCGCAGGCTCGCAACAACTTGTTTTAGCTTTCGTGACTGACCCACAACATCAAGACCGCCCTCTGTGGTGAGCTCCTGTCGTTTCTCCGGCACAAGGGTTACCATATCCGGCTTAATATCTGTAGCGATTCGAACCATTTCAGGGGTTGCAGCCATTTCTAAATTCAGCTTCGTTCTCACAACCTCTCGTAAGAGCCGAACATCACGATCCTTGATATGGCGCCTATCCTCTCTCAGGTGAACGATAATTCCTGAGGCTCCAGCCATTTCTGCAATGCCTGCCGCATAAACAGGTTCGGGATAATGTATGCCGCGTGCTTCCCGGAGTGTTGCCACATGATCAATATTCACCAGTAACGAACGCATCTTTTTCCCTCCTTGTCACTGTCTCCTTAAGATTACCCGAATCGTCTCCGGCCTCAATTTTCGAATTAACATCCCCTGGGTATCAAGAGCAATATCCAGCTCTTCTTCTGCGGCCATGAAATTCCCATCAACGGGGATCGTCTCAATGGTTTCTATCTTTTCCAAGAATATCTTGGGGCCTTCAGCCGTAACGTATTGAGGGTACCACGACTTTACGCTATACATGGCCTTCCATTTATCGTCCAATTTTACTATAGTTTTCAGTCGTTTCTCCATAGCCCGCTCTATTTCGACAGCCACATAATCCGGTTTGACAGCTTCAATTTTAACGCCCTTAGGCACAATAATATCGTTCAATTCGACATTAACAATATGTCTGCCACTTTTGAGTTCACCTATGTTAATCGGTACCTTGATATCTTTAGATCTCAGATTCTTGAGGACAGATACAGGACCACTTATCATGACGAGAACATTTTCAACATCCATGCTCTTTATCATGAAATCTTTTTCAAGGTTTACAGGAACAAGCGGTACCGAAACACTCAACTTTGATTCCCCCACAAAAGAAACTGCAAACCAAAGCAAAACTGCAAGTACAAGGGAAAGTCCCTTCAACTTCCAATCATTCAGAATATATTTTTTCAGAAAATCCATGGCTTGCCTAATGTCGTATATCGTCGTTCGTATTTCATATTTCGTAAAATATAAAGGTTTCTCCGATATACAACAGCTTTACAGCTATTTTCCTATTCACCTCAACAATTCCTTCAATACCTTTTTCAAAGACTCTTCGCTCACAGTGGTAAATATTTCGCCCTTGTACGCGTATGATATTCTTCCTTTCTCCTCTGAAACAACAAGCGCAAGGGCGTCTGTAACCTCTGTTATGCCTATTGCAGCCCTGTGGCGGGTTCCGAGACTAATATCGATTGTATCTTTTATCGTGAGTGGTAAGATGCAACCTGCTGCCCGAATTCTCCCCTCCTGAATTATCATAGCTCCATCGTGGAGGGGTGACGTGCTCTGGAACATGCTGACGATCAATTCAGTATTGACTGCAGCATCTATACGAATACCAATCTCCATAAACTCTTCCAGGCCTACCTCTCGTTCAATAACAATCAATGACCCGATATGCCGGCTGCTCATTATAGAACATGCATTTAATAACTCGTCATAGAATAACGTTTCCTCAACATAGGTAATTTTCTTAAAGAATGGGCTTCTCCCAATAGCAAGGAGCACCCGCCTGATTTCATTCTGAAATATCACAACAATGACAAAGATGATTGCTCCTACGAAATTACTCAGTATCCACCCAAGGGTAAAAAGCTCAAGTTTTTTTGAAATGTAAAAAACAAAGAAGACGATTATAAAACCAACAATGAGTTGGATTGCCCGAGTGCCCTTAATGAGGAGAAAGGTGCGATAAATAATGAAGGAGACAACTAAAATATCAAGGATGTCCTGCCAACGTAAACTACTGACCATTGTCTTATTGAAATCCTTTTCTTTTATTGAAGCCTGTTTTGTAATATATCGTTTCTGTTTTAGACTTTCCTGATTGCATCGGTAAGCAATATTACCTTCTTTGCTTTTTTTACATCGTGTACCCGAACAATATCTGCTCCGTTCCAGACCGATATGGAGATGCTCGCAAGAGTGCCTTCAATCCTTCCCTTTAGCGTTGATTCGGTAATCTTTCCAATAAAGCTTTTCATTGATGTACCAACAAGGATAGGCAAACCAAATTGTTTGAAGACACCGATATGCTTTATGATCTTCAGATTATCTTCAACTCGTTTTCCAAAACCGATGCCAGGATCGAGGATGATGTTGTCTCGTTCTATACCTTTAGCAGCCGCAAACCGTATTCGTTCTTCAAAAAATGTGCAGATTTCCGATATAACGTCATCATAATAGGGAGCTGTCTGCATGGTCTCAGGGGTTCCCTTCATGTGCATGATTACTACCTTGGCATTTGCAACGTTGACCGTTTCGGCCATCTCAGGATCGTATTGTAGCCCGCTTATATCATTGATAATGTCTGCCCCTGCACGGCAAGATTCCCATGCAACCTCAGCCTTGCAGGTATCAACAGATATGGGAATGTCTGATTTCTCCCGAATACCTTCTATAACAGGGATAACCCGTTTGAGTTCCTCGTCAGCTGAAATAGATTTAGAAAAAGGTCTCGAAGATTCTCCACCCACATCGATGATGTTGGCCCCATCTCTTGCCATCCGTAACGCTCGATCTATTGCTTTTTCTCGTGTTGAGTATTTCCCCCCATCAAAAAAAGAGTCAGGCGTGACGTTCAAAACCCCCATTATGAGTGGCTTATCTCTCCACTGCAGCTCCCGTTCCATTGGTGTTTTCCGTGATGATAGCATCTATCTCCTGCCCATCAAGTACTTCCTTCTCCAGCAATTTATTTGCAATGGCATGGAGGGCGTCCATGTTTGCATTCACAAGTTTCTTTGCCCTGTCAAAACAACCATTCACCGTCTTCTGTAATTCCTCGTCAATCTCCTGGGCAGTTCGTTCGCTGAAATCCCTGTGCTGGGCAATCTCCTTCCCAAGAAAAATGTGTTCCTCTTTCTTTCCATAGTTCAACGGTCCAAGTCGCTCACTCATGCCCCATTCACATATCATTTTTCTCGCCAATTCTGTTGCCCTCTCAATATCATTGCCTGCCCCGGTAGTCTGATGATTGAGGACCAGTTCCTCTGCAACCCTCCCTCCAAGAAGGATTGTGATATTATCGAGCAAGTAATCTTTCGAGTATGTATGTCGCTCATCTATAGGAAGTTGCTGTGTTATACCAAGTGCGCGCCCCCGTGGAATGATGGTTACCTTGTGGATTGGGTCAGATCCAGGAATTAACTTTGCAACAAGGGCATGTCCTGCTTCATGATATGCAGCATTTCTTCGTTCCTGGTATGGGATGATCATGCTCCTTCTCTCGACACCCATAAGGACCTTGTCTTTTGCATGTTCAAAATCATCCATCTCTATTTCTTTCTTACTCTTACGCGCTGCAAGTAAGGCAGCTTCATTTACAAGGTTCTCAAGATCTGCGCCAGAAAAACCGGGGGTCCCCCTGGCGATAATTGACAGATCAACGTTATTTGAAAGAATGTTTTTTCTCGTATGGACCTTGAGGATAGCTTCTCGGCCCTTAACATCTGGTATTGATACAACAATCTGACGGTCAAACCTTCCGGGTCGTAAAAGGGCTGGATCGAGCACATCAGGTCTGTTCGTGGCTGACATAACGATTACGCCCTCGTTCGACTCGAACCCATCCATTTCAACCAAAAGCTGGTTCAGGGTTTGCTCCCGTTCATCGTGCCCCCCGCCGAGACCGGCGCCTCTGTGTCTGCCTACCGCATCGATCTCGTCAATAAATATTATACATGGCGCCTGTTTTTTACCTTGATTGAATAGATCCCTCACTCGCGAAGCACCCACGCCAACGAACATTTCCACAAAATCTGATCCGCTGATACTAAAAAAAGGTACATCTGCTTCTCCCGCAATAGCTTTGGCAAGGAGTGTTTTTCCTGTTCCTGGCGGTCCAACGAGCAAAACGCCTTTTGGAATGCGGCCACCAAGCTTCGTAAACTTCTTAGGATCTTTCAGAAAATCAATGACTTCCTCTAATTCTTCCCGTGCTTCGTCAATGCCTGCAACGTCCTGGAAAGTAACCTTATTTTCTTTACCGGTAATTAGGCGCGCCTTGCTTTTCCCAAATGCCATAGCTTTTCCACCACCAGCCTGCATCTGGCGCATGAAAAAGATCCATACACCAATGAGGAGAAGCATAGGGAACCACGAAATAAAAATATTCTGCCACAAACCACCTTCTTCATCAGGTTTTGCATTAATCTTTACATTGTGGGCTCGCAAAAGCTTCATTAAATCTGGATCATCAGGCGCATAACTCTTAAACTCTTTGCCATCCTTAAAAATACCGATGATATTTTTACCCTGCATGGTGACTGATGTAACTTTTTCGGCCTGTACAGCCTCAACAAAGTCACTAAAGATCACGTTTTCATAGTTTTTTTTTGGCTTGTAGTAAATATTAAAAATAAAAAGGCCAAAGAGGATGATAAATAGCCAGATAAATATGTTTTTGTTCATGGGATTTATAGTGGGGCTTTTCGACATTTATGATTTCTACCACAAAACCCTTGAATTTTCAACCTATTTTCAACTTTTGCTCCGTTTTTAAGGGAAACTGCTTAATCGGGTAAAATCTGGTATAATGCAAGCGTAAATTCATCACTGAAGGTACTTAATGGAAACGAATGTATTGGGTTCTCACGGGAAACGGGAAACACAAAACATGAAACGGATTCTCGGCTTGATCGGTTCTCCTCGTAAACTTGGCAACTGTGAAGTATTCGTGAAGGAGATTGCCAGTTCAATTCCGGAAAACTACAAACTAAAGCTGATCAGGGTACCATCATTGACGATAGAACAATGCCTCGCGTGTTATGGATGCATCATGGACCTGCCGTGTCCTCATAACGATGATATGGAGTTCTTGCTTCAACAGATCGTCACGTCGGATGCACTTATCATTGCATCACCTGTTTATTTTTTGGGAAGCCACAGTATGTTCAAAAGGATTATTGATCGTGGATTCCTATTCTATACAGTCCTCGGAAAAACGTACGGTAAACCATGTATTCTCCTTAGTTTTTATGGAATAAAAAACAGGATTGGGATAGCACCACAGACTATGATGAGCTTTGCTACGTTTCTTGGCCTCGATATCAAGGCAAACATGAATCTAAGGGCTGCATTACCGGGTGAGATTCTCACGTTTCCCCGGCAACGAGAGTTAGCAATGAAGCTTGCAAAAATGCTTTTTTCAAAAGAGAAGAAAACGCACATGAATTATGGCTGTCCGTTCTGCGGATGCGATATCGTGAAAATGGAGAAAAAGAAATTTACGTGTACGCTCTGCCATGGGACTTTTCGAATCAATGAGCTCGGAAAAAAGGTCAGGATAAAAGATGGCGGAATCATTGGTCCACCCGAACATATGTTTCTTCATAAAGCTTGGTTACGGGGGATGAAAGAAGAGTTCCTGAAGAGGCGGAAGGAAATCATGCAGCTCACTCTAAAGTATAAAAATATTGGGGAGTGGATTCACCCATAGGCAGGTGCTTTATTGATTGCATTATATGAACATGGTTATTTTTCGCTTCCGATACTCTCATATTCAATCAATGAGTTCGTCTCGGCGGTCAATACATCGGAAGTCGCGAGGCCATATTGCTTTAAAAGCTCTTGGGTCTCGTCCAATCCGTTTGCTTCCGTTTTTTCTGTCATAAGCAGGGCTGCACCAAGAAGCCCTTCTCTCTTTGTCAGAGCATCTTTTATATCCTGTGCAAGGTTTAATTTTGAAACCAGTTCATCCATGGTTATTCCAAGGAGTACATGGGTGAGTGATAGAATGCCCACGATAAACGCAGTGTCTCCCATTGTGCGACTGCCCGAAATTTTTCTTACAATAGACTCCATCATTAACCCACGAATAGCAGCCCGTTCGAGGAGCGGATTAGACCGAAAATCCTCCGAATCCTGAGCAAATAATAATAAAGCCACCCATTTCTGCAGGTTTTTGTATCCCAGCAACATCATTGCCTGCCGAATCGACGTCACTTTTTGCATGAGGTAAAAACCAGCAGAATTAATGAATGTTAAAAGCTTAATATCAAGCTGGGGACTTTTTTTGAAAAGTTTTTCCAGAGAATCTATTTCTTCTTCTCTCGCCAATCCGTTAATGAGCTCAAGGAGAATAATCTGCGAAGGAGAAAGCGACTTGGTTTTCAGAACTGCAGGTTTGGCAAAAAAATATCCCTGAAAAAGTTCGCAGCCACGTTCATGACAAAACCGGAAATCATCATTGGTTTCCACTTTTTCCGCCAGTAACTTCACTGGGTATTGCTTTATTATTCCGATAGTTTCCTCAAGTTTCTTTCTATCTTGTATCATCACATCAAGCTTGACATAATCGACAAGATTGAGAAGGGGTTTGAACGAGTCATTATACGTAAAATCATCCAATGCTAAGGAATACCCCTTTTCCTTAAAAGCTTTGCAGAGTTCAATGAAGTTCGCATCCGGTACTTGGGTTTCAAGTATTTCCAGCACAGTATTCTCGGGAGGTAAAAGATCTATAAAACCGCTCAAGAGGATTTTGGCATTGACATTAATAAAGCCCTTTCTGCCTCCGACAAGACTGTTAAAACCAAAACTGTTCAGAGCATTCATCATGACAGTCGCAGTTGCCTGATAGTCATCGTTGATGAGGGCTCCCGATGCATTGCCATTCCTGAAGAGGAGTTCATATCCAAAGATTTTTTCTTTTTCCGTAAGGATCGGTTGTCGTGCTATATAAACTTCTTTCATGGTAATTACTGTTTGTTTAAAAATATCACTACTATAGTGTTCGGCAATGTATTCCTTATCATAATAGTACAGAATTATTTTCCGCAAAAAAGAATTAATAATTGATTTTTTCTAATTTATGAAAAAGAAAATTAAGCAGAAAATTCTCGTTTTTCTACGGCGTATCCTTTACTCCGGAGTTCTTCTATTATGGGAGTTGCATCTTCGATGTCTATGTGAAGGATGAGGTCCTGCCTGTCATCGTGGGGTGGTATCCAGTATGTCATTACCTCAAGACCCGTCTTTCTAATGAAATCAAGTATTTCCTGCATTTTATCTGCCTTTCCTGCTCCATGTATTACGATTCGGCTACCTTTTTGGCCTATTCCAAAGAGAGGATTAAGGATTTTATAAAAAACATCGTTTGTTGTTAAGATACCAACTACCCTGTCCTCTTCCACTACAGGAAGACTGCCAACCTTGTTCTTTTGGGCTATGGCGATTGCCTTTTCTATGGGAGTATCAGGAGAAATCTGAAGAATCCTCGTCTTCATGATCTCCTTAACTGTCAGCTTAGACATGAGGTAGAAGAGGTGGCGCTGATTCGTTGGAGTCGTTGATGTAGGGCTTGCCTTCAGGACATCGTTCTTGGTCACAATACCAACCAGTTTTCCATCATCGACAACTGGCAAACGGCCAATCCTGTTCTGATCCATAATCCTCTCTGCATCAAGGACATACGTGTCGCTCGTGATGGTAATAACATTCGTGGTCATAATATCTCGCACCAGCATAGGCCTTCCTTTTATTAATAGTCTAAAGTATTGTGACCTTTTGCCGCCTACCTGTCAAGAGGTTTATTCTAAGCATGCTATGGAGTCAGGGTAAATTTTACGTTAGTGTTGCCAAAAATCTTTTGAAATGTCAAAATGTGACATGGACATAACCATAATCGTACAGAAGGAAAATGGTGTTAAACAATGAAAATAAATAAAATAGACCACATATCAATTGCTGTGAAGAAACTGGATGAGGCAAGAAAGGTGTGGGAGCCTGTTTTGGGGAAATCAGCACCCGACGATTCCTATATCGATAAACCTGAAAAAATACGCATCGCACGGTATTGGATTGGCGCAATAGGGTTTGAGCTCATGGAATCGACTACGCCCGATGGCCCGGTAGCGAAATGGATAGAGAAAAACGGTGAAGGGGTAATGATTATTAGCTTTAATGTTGATAATACAAGAGAGGCAATACAGGAGCTGGAGCCAAAGGGCTACCCCTTTATTCCAAGGCCAGGAGGAGAAAAAGCCAGACCCTTCAGTGGCTGTGAATTTGCGTTCATCCATCCGAAGAAGGTAAACAACGTCCTCCTCGAGTTAATTGACTCCAAGTGGGATGAGGTGAAGTAGAAACAGATTCTTTCAAGTTTGTCCTTGACAAACCTGTCGATACACTCCTCCTTGATGGCCAATCCGGATTATCAGAATGATGAGGTCATTATCTCTTTTTTTCGTAAATTATTCTTTAATTTCCGACACGGAGCCTGTAATAATCTTCCCTTGTGCCCGCTAATCTTTTGATATTGTTTTTTAAAACCTCTGGATTTTCAGCAAGAATACGCAATGTTTCCTTTATGATTTTTTGATGGGGAAAATATATTTTTTTAAGGTATTGGAGTGCCTTCCCCAGGAATTTGAACTCTTACATAACTCTAAATCCCTATCTCTTTCCAGACTTCTTTTGCATCAATAATTCTATCTCGTCCCTCTTTAAGCTCTTTCATTCTTTTCTGCACAAGCTTAAGATCAAGGAGATCAAAATATACGGTAAGTGCTTTTTCTATTATGGAGCTCTTCTTCTCACCAAGTTCATTGGAAATCGCGTCCAATTCGTTCGAAATATCCTCGCCAAGAGTAATATTATGTTCTTACCTGCATGTGTCACCTCGTATCATACACAAATTATATGCATAGAATGTACCATTTCAACGATAATAAGTAATAAACCAGGATTCTCCATTAAGGCGATCGTGATGTCGTGCCTGCACACGGAAGTGCCGTATTACGGCACACAGGTGTGGTTTTCCTCGCAAACACGATCATCCTATATGAGCAATCAAAGCTTAGAACTTGATCTTGTTGATGCTTTTTGTTGCCCTGCGAAGTTTCTTTGGGAGTTTTTTGGGGTTGCCGGTTTTTGGGCGGTGGAAGTCGATATAGTCATCCTTTTCCCCCGATTCTTCCTTACCTCCAACCAAACTCTGTTCCATCGCCACAGGCGTCATGAAGGGTACCCCTACCTTTTTTGCCTCGTCGATTATGGCTCGATCAGAAGTGACAATAATGCGACCGGAACGTCTCTCTCTGATCCACCCGATGATCACATCATCGGCGGTCTCACCGTCTCCCGCGTAGACAACGTCAATACCTTTATAGTTTTCCCTCTGCCTCCTCAGGTTATATCCGCCGCGGGCATCAAAGACAGCAGTTATCCGGACACCCCTATCCCTCTTATATCTGACCAGCCTTTCCAGGAGCTCCCGCCGGAGCAGCTCAAGATTCAAACCGTCCGTCAATGGCCCGCTCCGTATCCTGTATATATAATTGTATCCGTCTATGATTAGGTGAAGCATATGGAAATCTTGCTATGAGCCGTCAGTCGTCAATAAAGTCAAAAGAAAAATGCTGTTAGCTATCAGCTAATCACACATAGCCGTTTTCTTGTAAAACTCTTTCAGAATTTTATCGAGCACCCCATTGATAAAATCCCTTGATTCTGCATTGCCGTATTTTTTTCCCAGCTCGATTGCCTCGTCAATAGCGACCTTTGGCGGTACATCCTGTGTAAAGAGCATCTCATATACGGCCAATCTCAGGATATTCCTGTCGATGTATGTCGTTCTTTCCAGTTTCCAATGCTCGCTCGCATTCTCAATATGTTTGTCTATAGTCGCTTGTTCCTGTTTGACGCCTGATAAGAGGACCCGTGTGTAATCTAAAATATCTTGGTGATAAGGAAAAGACTCGCAATATCGGGCAAGAGCAAGCTCCGGATCTTCACCTGCTGTCTCTACCTGGTAGAGCATCCGCAGGGCTAACTCTCTTGCTTTCCGTCTCCGCACAAAGCCTTGTCCTTTAAGAGATTTGCCATTTCAATGGCCGCCATGGCAGCATCATACCCTTTATTGCCCGATTTAGTGCCTGCACGCTCAATGGCCTGCTCAATATTTTCACTGGTGATGATGCCGAAGGCGATCGGCTTTTCATAATCGAGTGATGCAACTGCAATACCTTTTGCAACCTCAGATGCTACATAGTGGAAGTGGGGGGTCGCACCTTTAATCACAACGCCCAGGCAGATGACTGCATCAACATCTTTCCTCTTCGCAAGGAGTTTTGCAACAAGGGGTATTTCATACGCGCCTGGAACTCTATAGATATCTAATTGTTTCTCTTCCGCTCCGTGCCGTTTGAGCGCATCAAGAGCACCATCTAAAAGTCTATCAGAGATGAAACTGTTAAATCTGCTCACAACAATTGCGAACTTGAAACCTTTTGCATTGAGCTTGCCTTCATGTATCATATTCACTCCTTATATGTTGTTGAGAATATGACCAAGTTTCTCCTGTTTGGTCTTTAAATACGTAATGTTGTCCTTTGTTGGCAACATCTCCAGAGCTACCCTCTCGACGACGGTAAGTCCATACCCTTCGAGCCCTTTTATTTTTCTTGGGTTATTCGTTAAGAGCTTCATTTTGCGTACCCCAAGGTCTCGTAAAATCTGGGCGCCTACCCCGTAATCACGGAGATCGGGTGCAAACCCAAGAGCAATGTTCGCTTCCACGGTATCATGGCCCTGATCCTGCAAACAATACGCTTTGAGCTTATTAACGAGGCCGATACCCCTTCCCTCCTGTCTCATGTAAAGGAAAACACCTTTACCTTCCTTCTCAATCATCTTCAGTGCTGCGTGCATCTGTTCACCACAGTCACATCTCATAGAACCAAGAACATCTCCAGTAAAACATTCAGAGTGCACCCTCACAAGGACAACATCGTCAGGTTGTATATCGCCTTTCACAAGCGCTAGGTGTTCTTGTTTGTCCATGTCATTTTCATAGGCGATCAAATTAAATTCTCCACCATATCTCGTCGGAATTCGAGTCTCAGCCGCCCGTGTTACCAGGTGCTCGTTCCTCATACGGTACTGGATCAGGTCTGCGACTGTTCCTATTTTGAGACCGTGTTGTTCCGCAAATATCTCAAGCTGGGGAAGCCTTGCCATGGTACCGTCTTCGTTCATGATCTCGCAAATAACGCCTGCGGGCTTTAGTCCTGCAAGCCTCGCAAGATCAACAGATGCCTCAGTGTGTCCGACTCTCCGCAAAACGCCACCCTTTCGTGCGATAAGGGGAAAGATGTGTCCCGGACGCGCAAGGTCATCCTCTGTTGAATTGTCATCGATAGCTACCTGAACAGTCCTCGCTCTGTCATGGGCAGAAATACCGGTTGTAACGCCCTTTTTTGCTTCGATTGAAATGGTAAAAGCCGTATTGTGCTTAGAAGTATTTTCCCGCACCATAAGGGGAAGGTTCAATGCTTTTGCTTTTTCGTCAGTCAATGAGAGGCAGATAAGCCCGCAGGCGTACCGTGCCATGAAGGTTATGGCTTCAGGAGTAATTTTTTCAGCTGCTATGACTACATCCCCTTCGTTTTCTCTATCTTCGTCATCTGTCATGATCACCATTTTGCCTTCCGCGATATCACGGATAATATCTTCTATTTTTGAGATTGCCATAATTAATCCCCTTTTACATATCCATGTTTATAAAGAAAGTCGAGATCAACTCCCCTGTTTTTGTCATTTGCTAAAAAACTCTCGATATATTTTCCAATGATGTCTGTCTCTATGTTTACGGTATCCTTTGGATTCTTCTCACCTATGGTTGTCTTGGATGCGGTGAAAGGTATTATGTTAACTGTAAATATATTATGCCTTCGCTCGTTCACTGTCAAGCTTATTCCATCGATAGCAACCGATCCTTTTTTTACAATATACCGTGTAAAATCAACTGGTATCTCAACACCGAGCCTCACCGAATCACCCACCTTTTTCATATCCACAATCGTACCCACACAGTCTACATGACCCATAACGAAATGCCCGCCAAATCTTCCATCGGCACCCATAGCCCGCTCAATATTCACCCTTGTACCGGTCTTCTTTTCTGAGAGCGTTGTTACCCTAAGGGTTTCAAGTGAGGCATCGGCAACAAAACCATCTCCGGTTATTGTGGTGGCGGTTAAACAGACACCATCAATGGAAACGCTGTCGCCTTCCCGTATACCTGCTTTGGCAAGCACCGTTTTAATTGAAAATTCCCACTTTCCACTCGATTTCTTGATAGAAAGAATAGACCCGATATCTTCAATAATTCCTGTGAACATATCCTTCCAAATAGATATCTTCCTTAAAACGCTTTACAGAAGCTATATCAATTTTATAGGCATCCTTGAGAAAGTCAATGCCCTTGCCACCAATAAGGTTATATGCTCCCTTACCACCTATGAGGATAGGAGCATAAAAGAGGATGATCTTGTCAAGAAGACCTTCCTTTAAGAGACCACTGTTGATCTCGCCACCGCCTTCTACGAGGACGTGCATGATTTCTCTGTTAAAAAGTGACTCACAAACATGCCTTGGTGAAACCCTCCCGCTCTCATCCTTTGGAACTCGAACCACATCAAGCCCCATCGATCTCAGTTTTGCCTCCTTATCTGATCGCGAGTCATCGGCAGTAAATACCCAGGTCTTATACTTCTCGGCAGTCTTGACAATATCACATGACAAGGGTATGCGAAGCTTGGAATCAAGGATAATACGAACAGGGTACTTCTTTGGCCGAGCAACCTTTGGTATGAGAAGAGGATTATCAAGAATTACGGTGTTGATACCAACCATAATCCCATCTACAGCACACCTCATTTTGTTCACAAATCGTCGTGATTCCTCATTCGATATCCATTTCGAATCACAGGTCTTTGTTGCAATCTTACCGTCAAGGCTAATAGCACCCTTCATGGTAAAAAAGGGTCTTTTTTTCTCCATGTATACAATAAAGGCTTCGTTCAGCCTTTTTGCCTCTTCTTCGAGAAGTCCCACCTTTACTTCGATTCCAGCCTTTTTCAAATCATTGACCCCTTTACCATTTACCAATGGATTCGGATCAAGCATGGCAACAACAACCCTTCGAACCCCGGATGCAATGATCGAGTTCACACACGGTGGAGTCCTGCCAACATGGGCACAAGGCTCGAGGTTTACATACAGAGTGGCTCCTTTCGCTTCTTCTCTGGCCTCACTCAAGGCAACCACCTCGGCATGCGGCATACCTGCTTTTCGGTGATACCCCTTCCCAATAATACGGTTACCTTTTACAAGCACTGCTCCTACCATTGGGTTTGGCGATGTTGCCCCCATACCTTTTCTGGCAAGAGATAGAGCTACACGCATACACTGTTCGTCTTTCAATGTTAACCTCGTATAAACAAACGCTCAGCTTTTTGCTGCCAGCGGCAAGCTGAGAAAAAGAAAAAAGTCTCCTTGCTCATCTCTGAATATTCGCTCTCGTCATTAAGATTCATCCTTTTTGAGGAGAAGCCCTTTGAGCTCATCCATGAATTCGTTGATATCCCTGAACTGTCTGTAAACTGAGGCAAATCGAACATAGGCGATATCATCAAGCCTCTTTAACTCTTCCATGACCATGGCGCCAATGTCTGAAGCCTTAATTTCTCTTTCTCCTCGCTCCAACAGTGTGTATTCTATCCGGGAAACAATTTTTTCGAGATGCGTAATGCTTATGGGTCGTTTCTCGCATGCCTTCTTTAGACCATTCAGGATCTTCGACCTATCGAATACCTCCCGCCTGTCATCCTTTTTTATAACAAGCGGCAATCCCTCCTCAAGTCTTTCCGCTGTGGTAAACCGTTTTGTACATTTAAGACATTCTCTCCTTCTTCGGATTGTGTCCATCTCTTTGCTGATGCGTGAATCAAGGACTTTACTTTCTGGAAAACCACAGAAAGGACATTTCATGCTTTCTTTGAATGCAATGTTGAGTTCTTAGTTTTTCGTTTTGAGTTATCACTCCGAACGGTGAACGGTGAACGGTGAACAACTTCGTTGTTCGATACTTGCCCATTGCTGTTTACTTTCATCACAATAATGCCAGATTCGTTGATGAGTTCTTTCGAGAGATTATCAGGATATCCGTCTGAGTAAAGCACCTTTCCTATCCCGGCATTAATAATCATCTTCATACATATAGAGCAGGGAAGATGGGTACAATAAATATCTGCTCCATTGATTGAAACACCGTGATACGCTGCCTGGATAATGGCATTTTGCTCCGCGTGAAGGCCTCTGCAGAGTTCATGCCGTTCCCCTGACGCAATATGTAATCGCTCACGAATACAGCCAGCATCAATGCAGTGCCGTAAATGCATGGGTGCTCCATTATATCCGGTTGACAAGATTCTTTTGTCTTTTACAATAAGGGAGCCTACATTTCTTCGCGTACAGGTAGATCGCTTCGAAACAATTCGAGCTATGTCCATGAAGTAGGCATCCCAATCTGGACGATTATTATTCATAGATCATATATACGAGAGTAAAAGGGAAATCGTTTACAGAGATCTTTGACCTTTTCTCTCGTGGTGGCCTGCAAATCCTCATCAGAAGGTTTTTGAAGCACAGCATCAATGAGATCAGCAATCACATCCATCTCAGCCTCTTTCATACCCCGTGTAGTCACCGCCGGCGTGCCCACCCGAATACCGCTTGTCACATTTGGGCTCTTTGTATCAAAGGGTATGAGGTTCTTATTGATCATGATACCACTTGCTTCGAGAGATTCCTGCGCCTCTTTTCCCGAAAGACCTTTGCTTGTCAGGTCTACCATGAAAAGGTGATTATCCGTTCCCCCTGAGACAATTCTATATCCTTTTTTCTCTAAAGCCCCGCACAGGCGTTGAGCATTTTTAATAATCTGCCGCTGATACTCCCTGAATCCTTCTGTCATTGCCTTTCCCAACGCAACAGCTTTCGCTGCTATTACATGCATGAGAGGCCCACCCTGGATGCCCGGAAAAACAGCAGAATCTATAGCCTTTGCAAATTCTTTTTTACACAGAATCATCCCTCCTCTGGGACCTCGTAAGGTCTTGTGGGTAGTGGTGGTAACAAAATGAGAATACTCAACCGGATCAGGGTGGAGTCCTGCAGCTACAAGCCCGGCAATGTGGGCAATGTCGACAGTGAGATAGGCACCAACCTCGTCTGCAATCTCTCTAAATTTTTTGAAATCAATGAGTCTCGGATAGGCGCTTGCGCCTGCGATGATCATCTTGGGTTTTTCAGAAAGGGCAATCCTTCGTATCTCATCATAATCAAGCATTTCATTTTCTTTAGCTACCTGGTATCCAACTGATTGATAAAATTTTCCTGAAAAGCTTACCCTGGCGCCATGGGTTAAATGGCCGCCGTGGGCAATATCCATCCCAAGTACTTTATCCCCTAAATTAAGAGCAGCGTAGAAAACTGCCATATTGGCCGCAGAGCCTGAGTGAGGCTGAACATTAGCATGCTCTGCATGGAAAAGGGTTTTTGCCCGCTCTATTGCAATACTCTCAATCTCATCCAAAAACTTACATCCACTATAATACCGCTTAGAGGGATATCCTTCTGCATATTTATTTGTCAGAACACACCCCTGGACCTCAAGGATTTCTTCGTCCACATAATTTTCAGAAGCTATTAAGATAAGACTATATTCTTCCCTCTCCAATTCACGCTTCAAAAGATCAAAAACAATCGTATCCTTGCCATTCATGTTCATTCCTATTTAAGATTGTCCTTTTCGTATTGCTCAATTTTTTCAATCCTCTTCTGATGCCGACCACCCTCAAAAGATGTATCAAGCCATACCCGGGTAATTTCAGCAGCAAGGTCTTTACCAATGACCCTACCCCCAAGCACAAGGATATTCGCATCAAGGTGTTTTCTGCTTTGAATTGCAGTATAGAGATCTGAAATAAGGGCAGCCCGAACGCCCTTCACTTTGTTTGCGATCACGCTCATACCAATTCCAGTTCCACAGACCAGTACCCCACGGTCAACCTCGCCACGGCCAACGAGTGTAGCCGCCTTGATTCCAAAATCTGGGTAATCAACCGACACAGAGGATTCAGTCCCTACATCGATAACAGTACATCCCTTTTCTTCAAGGACAACCTTGATCTGCTCTTTCAGTTCATAACCGGCATGATCCGATGCGATTACTACTTTCATTCGACGAATCTCCGGAATATTAAGGTTGAGTTTGTACCTCCAAAACCAAAAGCGTTTGACATAACTACATTGATAGTTTTATTCCTTGCCGTATTCGGCACATAATCAAGATCACATTCCGGGTCGGGGTTCTCATAGTTGATCGTTGGAGGACATACCTGGTCCCGTATGCTAAGAACCGAAAAAATGGCTTCAATGGCCCCCGCAGCACCCAGGAGATGACCGGTCATAGATTTTGTTGAACTTACCGGTACTGTATAGGCCTTCTCCTTAAACACTTCCTTAATGGCAAGAGTTTCTATATAATCATTCAATTTTGTAGATGTCCCGTGGGCATTTATATAATCGACATCATCAGGGGAAAGCTGTGCGTCCTTAAGCGCCATTCTTATACACCTGATGAAACCATCACCATCCGGGCATGGCGCTGTAATATGGTAGGCATCCCCATTATAACCATACCCTACTATCTCAGCATATATCTTCGCACCCCGTTTTTTTGCATGCTCACACTCTTCAAGGATGACTATCCCTGAACCTTCGGCCACCACAAATCCATCCCTGTCTCGATCAAATGGTCTCGATGCCTTTAAGGGGTCATCGTTCCTGGTGGACAGAGCCTTCATAGCGTTAAACCCCCCCACTGTAAGGGGGGTCAAGTTTGCTTCACTTCCTCCGGCGACCATTACATCAGCGTCGCCGTACTGGATAATCCTACAGGCGTCACCAATTGAATGGGCACCCGTTGCGCAGGCAGTGACGATGCAAAGATTGGGTCCTTTCATTCCATGTTGAATCGCTATATGGCCTGGTGCCTCGTTTGCAATCAGCATGGGAATAAAAAAAGGAGTTATCCTACCTGGACCCCGTTCAAGGAGTACGCTATGGTATTTTTCTATAGTCGGAAGACCTCCAAGTCCGGTACCCACTACAACCCCAACCCGTTCAGGATCTTCTTTACCCATATCGAGCCCTGCATCATTCACTGCTATGTGCGCAGCAGCAAGAGCATAGTGGATAAATAGATCCATCTTCTTAACTTCTTTGGGCTGAATATAATCCTCCGGATTGAATCCCTTCACCTCACCAGCAAATTTTGTGTCAAACCGGTCTACATCAAACCGTGTGATAGGCCCAATGCCAGACTTTCCGCTTAGGATGTTGTTCCAGACATTATCGGTTCCTATACCACAGGGCGTAACGAGTCCTATCCCTGTCACTACCACCCTTCGTTTCAAGACTGTCAACTCCTTTTATTTTTTTATATGCTCTTCGATATATCGTATTGCATCCCCGACTGTTTCAATCTTTTCTGCATCTTCATCAGGAATCTCTAAGCCATACTCATCTTCCAACGCCATAATAAGCTCAACAATGTCAAGTGAATCTGCACCAAGATCATCGATAAACCTCGCTTCTGGCACAACCTCCGACTCTTTTGAGTCAAGCTGTTTTATGATCATTTCCTTTACTTTTTCTGCAACTGTCATTTAATTACCTCCTATGTTTTAAAAACATGGTTTTCAGGAAGCAGCGTACACATTCCCTAAATGCTTTCACTGCAATCACACCGATCACCGAATAATGATCTTTACATATACAAACCACCGTTGACGTTTATCACCTCCCCTGTGATGTAACTTCCGTATTCGGAAAGCAGGAAATACACAACATGAGCAATATCTTCCGGCTCTCCCAGTCTTCCTAAGGGAATAGCCTTGAACATCGTCTCTTTCGCTTTTTCATCAAGAGATTCTGTCATCTTTGTTTGTATGAAACCAGGGGCTACAGCATTAACCCTGATGCCTCGTTCTCCATATTCTCTGGCAACACTCTTTGTGAAACCTATGAGGCCAGCTTTGCTTGCAGCATAATTTGCCTGACCGGCATTTCCCATAACCCCTGCTATAGAGCTGATATTCACAATTGACCCACCGGTCTTAATCATATAACGAACAACAGCTCTGGTACAATTAAAAGCGCTTTTCAGGTTAACCTGTATTACCCTGTCCCAATCCTCTTCTCTCATTCTCAGGAGTAGTTTATCATTCGTAATACCGGCATTATTCACCAGGTTGCTGACGCGTCCCATTTCTTTCACCACCCTATCGACGGCCTCACCTACCATCAGGAAGTTGGACACATCAACATGATAAAACTCTGCTCTTTGACCCTTCTGTCTGATGCTTTGAACAACTTCAGCGCTATCAACAATGTCAAAGATTGCAATGTCGCTTCCTTTTGATGCAAGAAACTCTGCTATACTTCTCCCGATACCTTGGGAGCCACCAGTGACGATCGTAACGGTGTCTTTCATAGAAATGAACCTCGTTCGGAGTTCGGAGTTCGGAGTTCGGAGTGAAAGTGGTATCTCCACGCTCCATAAGCAATGCGCATTTCTTCATGGGCACTCATAATTACTTTCATAGTAAAACACCTTTTATGGCTTCTATATCTTCGTATTCCTCAACGTTATAGCAGGGAATATCGGGTATAATTCTCCTGATAAGGTTGGTGAGGACTTTCTGAGGTCCTACCTCAACAAAACACTCAACGCCATCTTGAGCCATTCTCTTCACGCATGCTTCCCAGAGAACCGGTGAAAACATTTGACGATAGAGTTTGTCCAGAATAGCATCTTTGCTCTTTTCAGGGGTTGCATCAACATTTGAGACAACCGGTATGGTCAATTCGCCTCCCGGAAGACTCATCAATTCTTCTTTGAGTTTTTCTGCAGCATTTTTCATAAGGGGGCTGTGAAAAGGACCGGAAACATTCAAAAAGACTGCTTTCTTGTATCCAACTCCCTTGAGTTTTTCTACCGCCTCCTTCAGGGCATTCATGTCCCCTGATAAGACTACCTGCTCAGCGGAATTCATGTTTGCAGGAACAGCAACATACTCATCATGGGATATTTCATTGAGTAAAGGCTCAACTTTTTCCATATTGGCCCCTATGAGGGCAACCATACCGCCCTTTCCTTTCGGACAGGATTCCTCCATGAGAGATCCCCTTTTTCTCGTGATTCTGAGCGCATCTTCAAAGGTGAAGTATCCACTTGCGAGAAGGGCTGTATACTCACCGAGGCTGTGACCGGAAACGAGGTGCGGAGATAATTTTGTTTCATTCTGAAGTATACGCCAGGCAGCATAGCTCACCAGGACAAGAGCGGGTTGGGTATTGAATGTCTGCCTGAGTTCCTCTTCAGGACCATTCAAAACGAGTTCCGAGATCGAAAAACCCAATGCTGTATCAGCAGTATCAAAAAGCTCTTTCACCTCAGGAAAGCGATCGTAAAGTTTTTTCCCCATACCCACATACTGTGAACCCTGACCTGGAAAGACAACACCAATTTTTTTCATAAAATTGCCGATTTTTCTCCCATTACTTTTTCTTTGAGGCTGCCTCTTTGATCAATTCGAGGCCAATGACATTTCTCTGGATCTGGTTCGTCCCTTCATAGATCTGAAGTATTTTTGCATCTCTCATCATCTTTTCAACAGGGTACTCTTTCATATACCCATACCCACCAAAAATCTGAACTGCGTCAACAACAACCTTCATTGCAACGTCGCTGGGGAAAACTTTGCTCATGGCAGAAACCTTTGAAGAATCCTTTGGGTTGCTGTCAATATACCTCGCAACTGCATAGACAAGGGCACGGGCTGCTTCAACCTGGGTTGCCATGTCTGCAATCATATGTTGTATGGCCTGAAAGGAAGCAATTTTTTTATCAAATTGTTCCCTTTCCCGCGCATAGCGTATAGCAGCATCAAGGGCTCCGGCGGCTACCCCCACTGCCTGGGCTCCAATGCCAGGCCTTGTCTTGTCAAAGGTCTTCATGGCAAAAATGAACCCCATCCCTTCTCTACCTATAACATTTTCCTTAGGAACTTTGCAATCCTGAAAAACAAGCTCTCGTGTGGCCGATGCTCTGATACCAAGCTTTTTCTCCTTTTTTCCAAAAGAAAAACCTTCCATTCCTGTTTCAACAATGAATGCCGTTGCCCCCCTGCCACCTTTTTTTCTGTCGGTCATGGCAACGACAGTATAGATCTCGGCCTCACCTCCATTCGTGATCCACTGCTTCGTACCATTCAAGATATATTCATCGCCTACTCGTTTCGCCTCAGTCCGTATACCCTGGGCATCACTTCCTGCGTTTGCCTCTGTAAGGGCAAAAGCTGCTAATTTTTTTCCGCTTGCTATATCTTTGAGATATTTCTTTTTCTGCTCATCTGAGCCACCTATCAGGATAGGGTACGCACCAAGAAGGCTCGCTGCATAAGTGACTGAAACCCCAAGACATGCCTTGCTCAATTCTTCAACAACGAGGCAATTTTCAAGACATCCTCCGCCCATGCCACCAAATTCAAGAGGTATGCTCACACCAAAAAGCCCTGTATCCGCACAAACCTTCATGACAGACCAGGGAAACTCTTCCTTTTCATCAAGTTCGGCCCGTATAGGCACAATCTTCTCTTCGGCAATCCTCCGCGCTAATGCTTGAATATGCTTCTGGTCATCTGTAAGAAAATAATCCATGGACAACTCTCCTTTAACCTCTGAAATGGTCGATCATCGTGTCCTTTATCGACTCGTTTAAGTTCTTTTTTACAAAACCTGCGGCCATGGAAATTGCGCTTTTTATAGCTCTTTCGTTGGATCTCCCATGGCATATAATGCAAACACCGTCTACGCCAAGGAGAGGTGCTCCTCCGTATTCAGAATAATCTGTTTTTTTTGCAAGTTCATCAAAAATCTCTTTCATAAGAAGATAGCCAATTTTTTTCTTCAGGCTTTTTTCTATATTCTCTCGGAGGAAGGTCATCAAAGACTCTGCAACGCCTTCAGTAATTTTTAAAGCAATATTGCCGACAAAACCATCGCACACCACAACATCTGCATGGCCGTTATGGACTTGATTCCCTTCGATGTAGCCAAGGTAATTAAGTCCAAGCCCTTTTATCATTGCATGAGCTTCTCTTGTTAAATCATTTCCTTTCGTTTCCTCTTCTGCGTTACTTAAAAGACCAACTCTCGGTGTTTCTATGCCTAACGCGCTTTTGGCAAAGGCACTCCCCATGATCGCAAACTGGGCGAGGTGATTTGGTCTGCAGTCCACGTTCCCTCCTGCATCCAGGAGTACTGTGATGGTGCCTTTTGCAACATTCGGGTGAAGTGTAACGATTGCCGGTCTTTCCACAAGGCCTATCCTTCCGAGTGTGAATATGGCAAAAGCCATTGCAGCCCCAGAATTTCCTGCTGTTACAACTCCCTGAGCGTTGCCAGTTCGCACTAATTCGAAGGCCTTATTGACTGATGACCCCCGCTTCCTTCGCAATGCAGAAGAAGGGGATTCTGTCATCTCAACATGCTCATCAGTATGGACAATTTCAATGCCAGAAGGGCTCTCCAAGCATGGTATTAATTTCGTCTTATCACCGACGAGAACGATTTCCGCAATATTCTCTTTGAAAGCCTGTTCTGCTCCCTTCACAATAGCCTCGGGAGCAAAATCACCTCCCATACCATCAACTGCAATTCGTACCATTTAGATTAAGCTTCCCCAATTTTGAGATATTGTTTTCCTTTATAATATCCACATTTTGGGCATACAATATGGGGGAGCTTGGGCTCTCTGCAGTTCGAGCACAACACCACGTTCGGGGCAGTGGCTCTATCATGGGCACGCCTTTTGTCTCTCGATGATTTTGAGGTTTTCCGTTTTGGTACTGCCATATTATTCTCCTTGCGTATTTAAAAATTTTTTTAGTTTCTCTCCTAAAACTGTACTGACAGGGTTATTGCATGAGCAGGATTCAACATTCCTGTTCTTTCCGCATGTATGACACAGGCCAGCACAATCCTCCCTGCACAAGGGCATCATGGGAAGATTGAGAAGCACTTCATCATAAATCAAAGGATCCAGATCGATTTCGTCACCCTCATAGTAGTAGATATTCAAATCATCTGCCCTTAGTTCAACTTCTGCTCCCTGAGGAACGAGCATCGTGGGTACCAATTCAATATCAAGATAGGTATCAAGGGTATACGCGAACTCCTCCAGACAACGGGAGCAGGTTAATGAGACGGTACTTTTTACCGGTCCTGCTATCCGAATGCTGTCATTCTGCTTTGTGACCAACAACTCAAACAAAACGGGCGATCCCATCGTAAACTGTTTTTCAGCAATGTTTTCAAACGCCGAATTCGTCATTTCACCTTTTATAACTCGCGTGCTCTCAAAGTCAGAAAGTTTAATTATCAATGCAACCTACCTCGAAAACCTGATAATATAATTGGTTTAACCTTCGAATGTCAAGTAAATTAACTTGCTGTAACTCTTGCCCTTTTCGTGAGTCCGGGTATTCAATCCCCCATGTATAGACCTATACCATGCCTGAATTCCTCATCATTGATGGGCAGAGAAATGAGCTTTCTTTTTTCCTTCTCACCTTTGACTATTTTTACCTCTGACTTTCTGACACAAAAAACATCTGCAAGAAATTCTACCAATTCTGTGTTGGCCTTTCCTTCTTTTGGCAAAGCAATGAGTTTAACTTTCACATACTGCCCCTCGAATGTCAGCGCTCTTTTTTTTGCGTTTGTGATCACGTGCACTTCAATAATCATATCAATCCGGATACTTCGAACATGCGTTTCCGCGTGAACTTTAATTTATTCTCGTTCCAAGGTCAAACAGGCTTTTTATCAGAAATCTCTGGAGAAAAACAATGATAATCATAAGAATAAAAGGGGCAAAATCGATCATGCCAATCCTGGTTGGAATTATCCTTGATATCCTGAAGGTAACAGGGTCAACAAGCCTATGGATGGTCCGAACTAATGGATTGTACGGGTTCGGTTGTATCCAGGACAATACAACTCTGATCAAGATTATCCAGAAATAAATATTGAGCAGCATATCCAAGATATATGCAAGTCCGCTAATAAAATTTCCAAATACAAACATCCAAGCCTCCCAATCGTGTATCGTTATGCGAATCTTGTATTCCGCAATGAAACATACCGTGAGCGTGAACTATTACCTCCAGTATACGATATGTCATATACGAAATACGTGAACAATTATCGCCAACAGAGATGACTTCACCCTCCAATGGGTTCACCCATAACATAATTATCACGAACTTCACTTATTGTAACGTTCACAAGTTTATTTTCAAGGTTTTTCTTGAAGGGAACATAGACGGGCATGTAATTTTCTGTATAGCCTCTCATATACAGATTTCGGTGTATCGTCCCTTCGACAAGAATGCAGGCTGTATGTCCTATAAATCTTTCGTAAAATTTTCGTCGTTTGACGCCATCAAGGGTGCGTAATTTCAAAACGCGTTCCTTCTTCTCTGCATCGCTCACAGTATCAACCATTGTTGCCGCCTTTGTTCCTTTTCTCGCTGAAAAAGGGAATACATGGAGATAGTATATGTTAAGGTTATCAAGAAAATGAGCGGTTTCCGAGAAATGGTCTTCATCTTCGCCCGGAAATCCTACGATAACATCCACGCCAATCCCAATGTCATGAATCACCGTATTCAATCGTTTGATTAAACCACCTATGTAATCCCTCGTATAGCGCCTGCCCATCCTTTTTAGAATAGAATCTGATCCGCTTTGGAGGGGTATATGGAGACTTTTCATAATTTTTGATGATGAAGCAATAATATGAATACATTCCTCGTCAAGGTAGAGAGGGTCAATGGAGCTTATCCGAATTCTTGGTGGTGTCGTTTCTTCTTCAAGTTTCTGCAAAAGGCCCTTCAGGCCTAACCCCGTAGAAGGGTCTTTGTACGCTGAGATCTCTATACCGGTCAGAACTACCTCCTTAACCCCCTTGTCAAAAAACACATTCATAGCCTTTATAATCTCCGAAGAGCTCCTGCTCCGAGACGTGCCACGGGCAAAGGGAACGATACAATATGAGCAAAACTGATCGCAACCGTCCTGGATTTTAAAGAAGATCCTTGTCCTGCCTCGAGGTAAACCATTAATGCACAGGCTTTCCAGGGGGATTGAACGTGTAGTCTTGACAAATGAACCATCCAAAGATAAAAACTCGTTTATACGATATTTTTCGCTCTGGCCAAGGACAAGATCAGCGCCAAAGGATTGATCAGGATAGACCTGGGCATGGCATCCTACAAGGATTATCCGTGCCTTTGGATTAACGGTGCGGGAACGATTGATAAAACGCCGCAAATCCCTCTCGGCTCCGTCAGTAAGGGTGCAGCCATTTACAATAATAAAGTCGGCATGGGAAAGCGGACTGAGGAAAAAACCGGAATTTTTCAGGCTGTTTGTTATAACATACGAATCCCACTGATTTGCCTTACATCCTGTTGTGTGAATGAAAAATTTCATTTTTAGACTCATAGTATATAGTTCAACGCTCAGAGAAAGGGACTGGAAAGGTCTGCATTTCTTTACCGATCAGCTATCAGCTGTGAGCGAAGAGCAGATCATTTTTTCTTATACAGTGGTGACATGGCCCTGAAACGCGCAACGATATCAGGCAACACAGATACCGCGTAGTCAATATCATCTTCCGTATTGCTTCTGCCAAGGCTTAGCCGAACAGCACTCTGGCAGGTCTCAGGAGGGATATTCATTGCGAGCAATACATGTGATGGTTCGGTCGATCCGGAAGAACATGCAGAACCAGATGAAACTGCAATACCGTTCTGGTCAAGGGCAATAAGCAGAGATTCAGCCTCTATGTATTCAAAACTCAGATTGAGTGTATTCGGTAACCTGTATGCTGGGTGGCCGTTGAACCTTACATGATCTATTCTTTCGAGGATACCATCAAGGAGTTTCTGCCGTAACCTTTCGATTCTCTCCCTCTCGTTGTCCATGTCATATGAAAGAATATCGCAGGCTTTTCCAAAAGCAATAACGCCGATGACATTCTCTGTGCCTGCCCTTCTGCCACCCTCCTGGTGTCCACCATGGATGAGATTGTCTATCTCCAATCCCTCTCTTACATAGAGAGCACCTACCCCTTTTGGGGAATACACTTTATGGCCTGCAAAACTTGCAAGATCAACATTCAATAAACCAATATCGATGGGGATCTTTCCTAATGCTTGAACAAAATCAGAATGGAAAATAATATTGTTCTCACGGGCAATGGCACCAATCTCGCGAATGGGGAGCAAATTCCCCGTCTCATTATTGGCATACATGACAGTGATCAGGATTGTGTCCTTCCGTATCGCTTTTCTCACATCATCAGGCTCTATTTGGCCGTCCTTGTCAACGGGGAGATAGGTTACCCTATACCCCAGTGTTTCGAGATACCGACATGTGTTCAATACCGCAGGATGTTCAGTAGTTGTTGTAATAATGTGATTTCCTTTTCCCTTTCGAGAAAAGGCTACTCCTTTTATGGCTTGGTTGTCGCTTTCAGATCCACAACCTGTGAAAACGATCTCTCCTGGCCTGGCATGGATCATGTCTGCAACCTGTTGGCGGGCATCATTATAAAAACTCCGAACCTCTCTCCCCGACCAGTGAATGCTTGATGGATTTCCAAAAAACTCAGAAAAAAACGGCTGAACGAACCGGGCTGCTTCAGGGAGGACAGGCGTTGTTGCGTTATGATCAAAATATATTTTTTTCACTGGGTAGTTCATCAAAGAAAACATTCATTGCTTTTACCGGACAGACCCTCACGCAGAGTTCACAGGCTACGCATTTTTCGTAGTCAAAATCAACCTTCATCGTTTTCCTGTCAATATGAAGTGCATCAGGAGCGCAAACGCTTGTGCATACACCGCAGTGGACACACCTTCCTTCATCCCTGTTTATGTCTTGTTCCATGGGTTCCGTATCAATATTCAAACCCCTCAGATATGCAATCCCTTTCTGAAAGTTTTCTTCAGTACCTTCAATCTCCATAACCATCATTGATTCAGCCCTTGGCAGAATATTGGCCCGCAGTATATTAAAAATCAAATCATAATCCTTCACAAGTTTATAGACTATGGGTTTATCAATAGTATTTTTTTTGAATCTCAATATAATTCTTTTCTTCATGGGAACCTCGCGTTTTGTTTAATTGTGTAATGCCTATGAACTATTAATTAAACCCTAGTGATCTCCAGGTCTCCCCAAACACCCAGGCTATCACCGACAATTATCAAGATGCCAATAACGTTGGGGAATGTTTTTCCTATCTCGATTGCCGGAGCAATATCGTCCTTACTTTTTACACTATTCCCAACACATGTTGCAAGTCCGTCTGCAAAGAGCGCTGAGTCAGCAACTATACATACAGCATCTGCTTTCCCCAGACTCATCGATGGCCCTACGGTTGCAGAAGATGTGCACACACCATATGGTTTCTCGCTTGCTTTTATTTTGATCGCTATTCTCTGGCTGAAAGGAGATTTTTTTGCATATACAAGAATCATCCTCTCTCGTGATGTTTTTATGCTGATATCGCCACCGTTTTCAATAATATACTCATCGGTCATGTGCGCAATATCCCTGCCGAGAAATTCAGCAATCGCCCCGGCTACAGTAGCCATCGGTCCCACCCCAACCTGTGCAGATACGGAGATCATCTCTTTGGCAATGGCAGGAGCAAAGGGATCATCCCCGATGGGCATAAGGCTCTCTTTAAAAATTGGCCTACCTCGAATATATTCCTCAAGCTGATGTCGATAAAAAAATACCCTGTCCTCAATGAACCTCCTCGATTCTGTCTTTGTACAGCACCAGAGATCAGTCTCTTTATACTTGACCTCATAGCAGAGCAGATCTGAAGGACGGGTAATGTTTCTGTAAAACCTTTCTTCATACATAGCTCACTCGCTGCACTCGCTCACAGTTGGGAGTTTTAAGTTCAGAGTGCATTAAAGGCGTAAACGCACCTAAATATACCAGTCCATTCCAATGGTGTCAAACTCATTTCCTCTGTATTCATGTATTGTTAGAAGTAATGCAGAATTATATGATTAAAACGGCACAGGATTAACTCTGGTTGTTTTCAAATTCCGGTGTATATAAGCAAAAGTAATTTCCTCCTTTTGTCTTTGCATCATACATCGCTTTATCAGCACATCGCATTAATGCTTCGCCATTGTTCCCGTCTTCAGGATACATTGCAACTCCTATACTCGTAGAAGACCGGAGTGTTAATCCATTGCACACGAAGGGCGTCTGAAAAACTGTCAGGATCTTTTCAGCAACCGCAGCAACATCCACTGCATTTTCGATTTCCGGTATAATAATGAGAAACTCATCCCCTCCCATCCGTGCTATTGTATCGCTTTTCCGCAAGACACCCTTTATGCGATCTGCTACAGATTTTAACAGGTTATCACCCGTTTCATGGCCATATGTATCATTAATATTTTTAAACTTATCAATATCAAGCACCATGAGGGCGATCCTTTTTCCGCTTCTTTGTGCGCGGGCTACGGCCATATTCCAACGATCATTGAAAAGTGCCCGGTTGGGAAGTCCTGTAAGAATGTCGTGGTAGGCCATGTGGTGGATCATTTCTTGAGCCTTTTTATAGACTGATATGTCCCGTACAATACCGCTATATTCGATGATTTTTCCGTCCTCTCCTCTCTTCGTCGTCACAGAGAGAAGGCAGTCCATGATGGTGCCGTTCTTTTTCAGCAGCTGGATTTCAAAATCTCTGATAAATCCCCTCTCCTGTATGACCTGTTTGAAGATTTCTTTATCCTTGACTGAAGCATAGACCTGCTTCGCATTCGAATGGACAATCTCCTCCCGTGAATACCCAAAAAGATCGAGAAAAGCTTGGTTGGCATCTACAAGCTGTCCATCAGCGGCTGTTATGTATATTGCATCCCGTGATCCTTCAAAAAGAGACCGGTATTTCTTCTCATTCTCTTCTAATGCATGCTCAAACCGTTTGCGCTCGGTAATATCAATAAAACTCTCAAGGAGGTATCGGCGTCCCTTGACAACAATTGGGATAACTGTCTTGATAATGGGTATTTTTTGTCCATCAGCCCGCATAAGAATTCTTTCCGAGTTATCAATAGATCTGCCAAGGTCGACAATTGGACAGTTGTGCTGTTCATCGTGGCATATAAAAGCATGACATTTTTGTCCAATTATATTCATAATGTCAGTTCCAATCATATTAACTGCAGTTGAATTCACATCAACTATGGTGTAGTCCGTTTGATCGACAATGACCATGCCTGATTGCATATAATTAAAGATCGTTTTTAAATAATTTTCACTTTCTCTCAATGCTTCTTCTTTCTGTTTTCGATCGGTGATATCAACCAACATTATAATAGCTCGGCCATCATCGAGAAACGACGTTCTGATTTCAATCTCTTTTACCATCTTGTCTTTACAAACAACATTAAATGTTTTAACAAGACCTTGGGAATTAATATCTTTCTTCCATTCGGCGACAACAAAATGCCGGTAATTTTTATCAGGATAGGCCTTGCTGAACCACTCCTTTCCTGTCGGAATATCTTCCAGGGTGTAACCAGTAATCGAGGTAAACTCAGGATTTATAAAAAGATAACGACCGTCTCTGTCTATTAGCGCTGCTCCGAAAGGAGCTTTTTGAAGGATCCTGTAGAATGTTTCCCGTTCGTTTTTTAAGAGGTGCTCTATCTCTTTTCGTGTAGTGATATCTTCCGAGGTCCCTTCATAACAATAAATCTTGTTTGATTCATCATAGACGGCTCGTGCTGTCATGGAAACCCAGATCTTTGTCCCATCTTTTCGGTACATTTGGGTTTCAAAACCCTCGACATATCCATTCTTCTCAAGAGAAGCCTTCAACCTTTCTCGGTCTTCTGGGTTAACATACTTTTTTCTCAGATCGGTGACCATTTCCATCATCTCATGGGCTGAATCATACCCATACATTCTTGCCAGAGAAGGATTCGCACTGAGATACCGTCCATCCGGTGTTGTTTGGAACATTCCCTCAACTGCATTCTCAAAAATGCTCCGGTATTTCTCCTCGCTTCTCCGCAAATCTGCCTCAGCCATTTTCCGGCTCGAAATATCCCGTACAATAGCCTGGACAAATAATTTACCACCCAGCTCAACCCTGTTCAGACTCACCTCTGTATCTAAGAGGGTTCCGTCTAAACGGCAGTGCTGCCATTCGAAGCGCTGAGGGTAACCAAACAGGGCCGAATAAATCTTTTCAAGGGCTTTCTCTTTTGAGCCTCTCCCATCAGGCTGAGTTGGCGGAGAGAATTTGTACGGAGGTTTTCCTATAATATCATCTTTGCTGCAGCCGAACATCTTGATCGTCTGACTATTACAATCAATGAACATATCTTCTTTCATGAGAAAGATTGCATCATTTGCATTTTCGAAGAGAGTTTTGTACCGTGCTTCGCTTTCTCTTAAGGATTCTATAGAGTTTTTCCTCTCGAGGGCATTTGCACATATCTCGCCCATAAACCTGAGGAGAGAAATCGTCTCATTTGCCCACGCCTTCTTTTCTTTCAGGACATCAAAGCCAATAAATCCTATGGAAGATCCCCTGCAGATAACAGGGACAATAATGAGGGACTGGACTTTCTGAGACTGCCAGACGGTTTTTTCAGCTTCTGCCTCGGCCGGGAGCTGAGATACGTCGGGGACATGTACAACATCGCCCCGGCAAATCTTCTGGGAGAACCACGGGAAGCGGCTTACAGGTATATGCTGGAGCCTGTAAAGTTGAGATTCTATGCCCTGGGCACACCACTCATGGGTGTTGCTCATCTCGTTCCCATTTTGAGAAATCTGAAATAGATAGCTTCTATCGATTTGAGAAAAATCACCGATTAGTTTTAATGCGTCATTGATTCCTTTATCTGTCTGATCGTATGGAAGATTAATAAAATTTGTTGAAACAGTCAGAATGATCCGCAAAAGGCTCCGGACATTATGATGACGAATGTCTGATAGTTGAGTATCTATGCTGTCCTCTTCAGAAAACTCATTGCTCTGTTGAAGATTGACCCTCTTTTCTCTCACTGGCTCAGCCCCAAACAATGCTTTTCTCCAAATCACCTCTGGTCAGACATTTTGTCACCTACTACCCGTTCTAACGAGCTGATTTTATACCCACAATATTCACCACAAACGGTGGGTGGTACATAAATATACATGTGCTGTTCATAATTGTATTCGGTATACAATGATTTTTACTTAAGAAAGGATGGGAATTGAAAAATAGAAGGTAGAGCCTTCATTCATCGTTGATTGAGCCCACACTTCACCACCGTGTCTCTGGACTATACGTTTTACCGTTGCAAGTCCAATACCGGTTCCCTCAAATTCTTCCGGTGGGTGCAACCGTTCGAACACCTCAAAAAGACGTTCTTTCTGTTCCATAGGAAACCCTACTCCATTATCCTGAATGTAATATACAACCCTTCCCGGCTCGGACCAACCGCCAAATTTAACATCGGTCTGTGCCTTAACCCTACTGTATTTAATGGCATTACCGAGAAGATTGAGTAACACCTGACGAATCATTGTCTTATCGGCATGTACCGGAGGGGCATGGTCTATACAAAGGTACATTGCACGTCCTCGATGTGCCGCTTTGAGCTGGTCAAAAACTTCTCCGACCATCCCGTCCATATCGATCATGGAAAAGGTGAGCTTTTTGCGCCCAAGGGCTGAGTATGCAAGAAGATTGTCAATAAGCTCTCTCATCTGACCGGTACTTTCACAAATCATTCGTAAGAGATTCCTGCCTTTTTCATCAAGTCTGTTTCCGTATCGTTCAAGAAGTATATGAGAAAAACCTTCGACAGCGATCGTTGGTGTTTTTAAGTCATGCGATATTGAGTAAGAAAACGTTTCCAATTCGGCGTTGATCGATTTGAGCTGAGCAATGTTATCCTCCAATTCACGATTAAGCTTGAATAGTTCATCAGTTCGACTGGCGACCCTGAGCTCAAGCTCGTCTCGAGCTCGCTTTAGTTCCATCTCAGCCCTTTTCTGTTCAGTTACATCAGACAGCATGGTAAGATATCTATTATTGCTGAACTTGGTTGAACGGAAAAGAATGTCCTTCTCTTCACCGGTTTTCTGGAGTTTCCTGAGTTTTCCTCCGATCAACTCTCCAACTATTCGTTATGACAAGCAAAGTATGATTTATGCAAGTCGCGCGACTTGTTTTATGTGAAGTTTCCTGACTTTTTCTCTCCCATCTGGTAGAAATAGGTGCAGATAGAGGAGATGGAGATGCCATGACGAGCGATACCAAAACTGTGGCGGCAATTAAGGGACAGATGTCAAAATTCTCAGGAATCATTTCTCAGAACATGCCGAAGCCGAAGCAGAGACTCATCAAGGAGATGGTCTACGGCATACAGGCAGCGAAAGACATCAAGTTGTCCGGCGTTACCCGTTCACTGAATGAGTCTATCCCCCTTCTCAAGACAGAGGACCGGCTGTCCCGCAATCTCGACGATGAGGACTTCACGGCAGAGATCAATAACCAGATATGCCGTCTGGGCAGCCCAAAAGTCATGGATGATATGGTCATCGCCATCGATCCCGGAGATATACGGAAGAAGTATGCCTCAAAAATGGAGCATATCTGTAAGGTCCATGATGGAAGCCAACACGAGATAGGCGATGGATACTGGCTCTGTAAAGCTGTTGCAGCAGATATTGAGCACAGGAAGGTCATCCCTCTCTATCTTGAGGCATACTCTCAGGAAGCACAGAGCTTTATGAGTGAAAACCATCAACTCTTCACGGTGATCGATATGGTAAGCCTCCATGTGGGAAATAAGGGAATCTATGCCATAGACCGGGGCGGCGACAGAGGTAAGGTCTATGACAAGTTTCTTGAGAAGGGAAAAGAGAAGCGATTCGTCATCCGTCTGGTAAGAACAAGGGATCTCATCCATAAGGGGGTGAAGAAAAACTGCCATGATCTGGCCACAGCGCTGCCCTGTCCTCACGAGGCAGCCATCATCAAGTACGAAGAAGGAAAAGAGCAAAAGACCACGATACATTATAACGCCGTTCCCGTAAAACTGCCCGGCAGGGACAGGCCACTATTTCTCGTCGTTGCAAAAGGGTTCGGGAAGGAACCAATGATGCTCTTAACCAGTTGTCCTGTCAATACAAAGCTGAAAGAGGGCATCTGGCGTATGGTGGAAATCTATCTTACCCGCTGGAAATGTGATGAGTCGTTCCGGTATATAAAACAGTGCTATAACCTTGAAGACATACGAGTACGGAGCTATGTGAGTATAAGAAATACAATAGTGTTGGTCCTCGCCGTTGCCTACTTTGCAGCAGTCTATCTGGGAGACAACCTGAGGCTCAAAATGTTCATGCAAAGAATTTACCTTGTCTCAAAACGATTCTTCGGCGTGCCCACCTTCTTCAACTATGCCATAGCCGACGGCCTTTACAATCTCCTCTTCTCTCATAAAGGCGGCATTCATAACGTTCAGAGAACAGAAAAACCTGAATTTCAGCTCAGCTTTCCCTTTTGGGAAGAAACAGGGTAAAAACAAAACTCAGGAAACTCCAGTCACCGGTTTTACATTGAATGGTAAATATTCTTGGTACCCCTTTTATGGAAATATCTTCCTTCCATGCCTTGATCACTTCTTTGCGGTTTTTCGGATTCGGATACGCCTTGAGGAACCAGCTTGTCCCATTGGGCAGATCCCGAAGGGAATAGCCTGTTATTTTTGTGAATTCTTCGTTCATAAAAAGGTATCTTCCTTTTTTATCAATGATGACAGCACCATACGGAGCTTCCTGCAAAACAGAGAAAAAAATCTTTTTTTCCTTTTTCAATAGGGCTTCCGATCTTTTTTTCTTGGTTATATCGTTAACCATCTCGATTGCCGCAACCACTTCACCTTTCTTATTTCTCAGAGGGGATGCAATGATCTTAAAATGCCTGATTTTTTTGCCAGAAGGAGTTCTGGTGATGGACTGGTGAACCTTTCCATCATGTAAGGTTTTCGCTGTAGGACAGTATGAACAGATAACATCACGAGGTGGGTTGTTAAATGCTCTGTAACACAGCGGTTTGGCGTGTATATCAACATGGGGAAACCATCTCCTCATTTGATTATTCAGGGAGATTATCTCCATGGCAGGACTTATGAGTGCTATCCCTACCTCAACATTGTCAATAACGCTCCGATACCGCTCTTCAGACTCCCTTAGTGCCTCCTCAATGCGCTCAAACCTCGCAAGTCGCTCCTCAAGCCCACTAATTTTTCCCTGCAAATCCTCAATGAGATCGGAACGTGGCACTGATTGGGAATCAGACACACCCTTCATGGTTAAGACCCCTGTATTACTATTAAGTATAGCAAAATTGATCAAAATGGGTGAGAATTCGACGAGTATGCCAATGATTTAATAGTGATTTCGCTATCATTGAAAATGCTGCCGACCTGAAATATAATTGCAATACGAGAACAATGGGGAGGTGCACATGTCAGTACTCATAGAATTTGCTATGTTTCCCACAGACAAGGGGGAAAGCGTCAGCGAGTATGTTGGGAGGATTCTCAATGTCATCGATGAAGAGGGACATCCATATACGCTGACCGCAATGGGAACCATCATTGAGGTTGAGAAACTCGATGATGCCCTGAAAATAGTCAAAAAGGCCTACACGCAACTCGAAAAGGACTGTAACAGGGTTTACTCAACGATCAAGCTCGATATTCGAAAGGGCGCCATGGGCAGGCTAACGCAAAAGGTCGTCTCCGTAGAAAAAAAGGTTGGGAAAAAATTATCCGTGTAGGGTGTTGTCCCTGTATACAACAAAAACGCTTGACACTGCTTCTTTGCCCACATATACTTGCACTATATTCAAACACACTTTATCAAAGGAGGACGTAATGAAAAAATTTTTTACTGTTTCGTTTATTGCACTCGCTGTAATTTGTCTTGGCACAGCAGTATGGGCAGATCAGAAGAATTATGGCTGCGGCCTTGGATCAATGGTTTTTGAAGGAAATGATGGTCTTATCTCTCAAGTTTCAGCTGCTACCACGAACGGAACCTTTGGAAACCAGACATTCGGTATTACTTCAGGAACATCAAACTGCGAACAGTTTAAAACATTTACGTCAAACGAAAAAATAAACACATTTGTGGCAGAAAATATGGACAGCTTGGCGAAAGACATAGCCAGAGGCCATGGAGAATACCTTGACACCTTCGCAGGTCTCATCGCAGTGCCAGAATCAAAAAAGATCGCACTGTATGCATCACTTCAGGCAAACTTCTCAAAAATCTATACATCAGATACAGTAAGCTACCTTGACGTGTTGAGAAATATTGACTCAGTTATTGCATCAAGTTAGGTGAAATATTCCTTAAAAAAATCTCCCAGGGAGATACGAAAACCTTATATTTTTCGTATCTCCCTTTTCATTCTCTTCTCTCTATGCATATTGTTCGCTTTTTCAGAGATCAATGCGGACAACCTGACGTATTCGCTCGCTCTCATAGAGGAGGCAAACCACAAGATACTCTATACCGATAAATACTGGCATACTCTTCTCCATTACAAGAACGGCGCTTTTGGTTTGCGCAGTCTCATAGATGACCCCAATTTCTTTCTCGCCCCCGATGGGAAGCACAATCCACAGGCAGAACTTGAGGCAACGATTACGGCCTTTTTTCAGGAGCCCGAAGAAGGGGTAAAACATCCTGTGTGCAGGTTCGTTGCCCGATACACGTGGTTGAAGGAGCACCTAAACATCGATACCTCTCGGCTTCCTGTACCCGGGTGCAATCACTTCGAACAGCTTATGGCAGAAATCAAACCGGAATCAGTATCGCTGATCTTCCCCACATCACACATCAATAGTCCTGCTTCCATGTTTGGGCACACCCTTCTTACCATAGAAACTGCCACACGAAGCAAACTTCTTTCTCACGCAATCAATTATTCTGCAATTACCACTGACACGTTCGGACCCCTCTTCGCAGTCAAAGGCTTGTTCGGCCTCTATAAAGGCTATTTTTCTATTCTCCCGTATTATGGCAAGTTGCAGGAATACAGCGACATTGACCACAGGGACATCTGGGAATACCCCCTTGATTTCACTACGGAGGAAACCCTGAGGCTTCTCATGCATGTATATGAACTCGACTCAATTTATTCAGACTACTATTTCTTCGATGAAAATTGCTCCTATGACCTCCTCTTCCTCCTTGATGCAGGGAGACCGTCCCTCACTATGACCGATCAAATGGGTCTGTGGGTAATCCCTGTGGATACAATCAAAGTAGCCAGGAAGAATGGCTTAATCAATGAAGCACTGTATAGACCCTCGAAAACAACAAAGGTTCAATATATTGCTTCTCGCCTTTCAGAAAAGGACCATGTATTCGCCATTTCTATGGCCCGGGGAGAGATACAACCGAACGATATTCTTGGACAAACAATTTCGCAGGAAGCGAAAGCCCTGACGTGCGATCTGGCGATTGAATACCTTCAATACCTCTACACGAAGAAACGCGTCTCAAAACAACAGTATCTTGATCGTTTTCTGAAGCTGTTACAAACCAGAAGCACCCTGGGACAAACAGGTGAGGATCGCTATGCCATACCTCAACCGACGCGGCCCGATGATGGACATGATTCGAATCGCCTGAGCCTCGGTGCGGGAATCAAAAAAGATCGCTTTTTCTATGAGTTACGGTATAGACCTGCCTATCACAGTCTTTTGGACAACGGCAGGGGATACCCAGAGGGGTCCCATATCGTGTTTGGCAACACAACCATGAGATACTATCCTTCCCTCAATAGGCTAAAGGTAGAGTCCCTCGATTTTATTGATATTCTATCGATAACACCGAGGGATCTTTTTTTTCATCCCCTGTCATGGAAGATTAGAACCGGCCTGGTTCAGCGATATATGGAAAACGCTCGAGAGCATATGATTTACCAGCTAAACCCTGGTGGTGGTTTTTCATATAAATACAACCCCTTAGGAATCTGGTACGCCATGGCCGAGGCCGACCTCGCTGTAGGCGGGGCTATGAAAGAAAAGTATGCGTTAGGAATTGGAGCCTCCGTCGGATTGATCAAAAAGGTATCGGATTCATTGAAAATCCATCTTTGTGCTCGGAATATCTATTATGGGATTGGAGATTACCACAATTATTTTGAAGCATTGGTCCAAGCGAACTACACCATGAGCACCAACACAAGTTTAGCCTTCCAGATTACACGCACAAAAACACGTTCAATATATCAAACTGAAGGAACCTTCTCTTGGAATATCTTCTTTTAAAACCTGGTAAAAAAATCAAAGGCATTTAGCTTCGCTTTACCCTTCATGCCGGGACTCGCGGTACCGTTGGAAGGCTGCTCATTAATCTTCACTCAAAAAAGGTTTATTAAACCCCGGCAATTTGAATCTCATACACGAAACTGTTCGTATCGAAAAAAGATGAAGATTTCTGGTTCTCATAAGAGCATGCTGTATATCATGAGAAAGATATAGTGGGAAGACGTGCCGATTTCATGGTACGGTTCATACGAGATTAATTGTTTGCAAATTTTGCTCCAACATTCTAAAATGATTATAAAATAATCCTTGAATCCTGCTGCATCACTAAGATTCTGTATTGGGAAAAGGAGGTCTCCCATGTTTCATCCGACAAAGATTATTGCTATAGGTCTCAATTATCTTGATCATGCAAAGGAGTTCAATATGGAGATACCTGAGTACCCCCTCATCTTTATGAAGCCTCCAACTGCAGTTATAGGCAACGGAGAAACAATTCTGTATCCCCCTCAAACAAAAGAACTCCATTACGAAGGTGAGCTCGGTATAGTGATCGGCAAGAAGGCACGGAATGTGCAAATTCAAGAAGCACATCATTACATTGCCGGGTATACATGTGCGAATGATGTTACTGCAAGAGATCTCCAAAGACTGGACGGTCAGTGGACACGATCAAAGTCCTTCGACACATTCTGTCCCCTTGGTCCAAAGATTGCCAAGAATATAGACCCTACAAACCTTTCCATAATCACACGGGTGAATGGCGCTCTTAAGCAAAAATCGAATACAAATCAGATGATTTTCAACGTCTATCAGCTTGTTGCTTTTATCTCTGCCATTATGACCCTTATGCCAGGGGATATCATCAGCACCGGAACACCCCCCGGCGTAGGAGAACTACAGGTAGGAGATGTTGTAGAGGTGGATATTGAGGGGATCGGAATTTTAAGAAATACAGTAGGCAGCGTACCATAGCCATCGGAAAATAAACCATAGGCGCTGTACTCTCTGCGCTATGCAGATTTAAACAAAAGGAGTGATTCATGGACAATATAACTTTTGACGATTTTATGAAACTGGATTTGAGGGTTGCCGAGATTAAAGCGTGTGAAGATATACCTGGTGCAGACAAATTGTATAAATTGACCATCGACATCGGTGAAGAAAGAACGATTGTCGCTGGAATCAAACCCTATTATACCAAGGAAGATCTTCTTGGCAAGAAAATTGCTGTTGTTGCAAACCTTGAACCGAGAAAATTAAGAGGCATAGAATCTCACGGAATGCTCCTCGCCGCTTCCACCGAAGACAAGTCTTCTGTTGTTTTACTGACCTTCGACCGTCCAATTGGAAACGGCAGCAGGATTTCGTAAGGTCAGTGGAAGGACGCTCTAAGGGTTCGGCTGCAAGAGGTATCGTTTACGGTTCACGGATGATAGCTCGACAGAGATCGATTCTGTTAGGTACTTGTACGCTCCTTTTGAGATTTGCCGGTTCAGTTTACGATGCCGGCAAGAATTACCCAAAAACGAGATTTTGGGGATTACGCATCAGCGAAGAAGGGTCCCAATGTCGGTGGCTCAGAATATCGCGGAGAGGAGTGAAGGAAGCAGCAAGGAATTCAGCCGTCGGCAATACATGCAAACATAGTATTCGCACTGGATAGACTGCCGAGTGATACCCGAGAACTGTGAACCTATACGGTCTATAGCGTGATAATGACAAGTCTCTTACTTTTCCTTGCCGGTCTAACCCTTTTTCTCTTCGGCATGATCCGGCTGAGCACTCATATGCAGGGCCTCTTCAGTGGAAGAATCCGCGGTTATATCCGTTTATCGGTGAAAAAACCCTTCTATGGGCTTCTTCTTGGTATTATCTCAACTATTCTTTTTCAGAGCAGCTCAGCCACCACTCTTTTAACTATGAGCATTGTCAGTGCCGGGCTTATTAGTTTTTTCCATTCCCTCGGCATAATTTTGGGGGCAGATATAGGCACAACGCTAACTGCTCAACTCGTTGTATGGAAGGTAACAAACATTTCACCGGTTATTGTTTTTGTTGGAGGAATTCTTTTCTTTGTAGGGAAGGGAAAATGGAAGCAAACCGGTGAGGCGATTCTTTACTTCGGACTTATTTTCTATGGACTAAGTCTAATCGGTGATGCAGCAGCCCCGGTCAAAGAAAATGAATTGTTTATCAGGTTCTTTCGAGAGGCGCAGAATCCATTCGTAGGTATTGGTATTGGCCTCGTTTTCACTGCTATCGTGCAGGCATCTGCGATACCGATCGGTATTCTGATTATTGTAAGCCAGCAGGGATTGATCTCGTTGGAAGGCGCCCTGCCAATTGTTCTGGGTGCAAATCTAGGAACAACAGCAACGGCACTTCTTGGAAGCATTGTCACAAACATTAACGGGAAAAGGAGTGCAATTTCCCATGTTTTATTCAAGCTTTTTGGAGTCGTTGTCAGCCTAATTTTTCTTCCCGTATTTCATAATCTTCTCAAACAGCTCTCTCCCGATATTGCCCAACAGATTGCTTTCGGCCATTTCATTCTCAACATCCTTATTGCAAGTATTGGTATGTTCTTCTTGAAACCGATCTCTGTATTTGTTGAAAAAATAATTCCCGGCACTGATCAGGTTTTGCCTCTCTGGCCGGAGTTCCTTGATGAGCACTGCCTTGCCACTCCGGAAGACGCTCTCGCCTGTGTAAAAAAAGAGCTTGGAAGAGAAATCGTACTTACACAGAAAATGCTCAGCACAAGCCTGTCCCTTATTCATTCGTTTAAGCCAGCGAAGCAACGGGATATAGCCTATATTGAACTTGTTGTTGACAATGTTCAGGCCGAAATTACGCAATATCTCTGGAATATCTCATGTGGTCAACTGACCCCTCCCCTCTCAAAGAGGCTCTTTGCCTTTTCCTCTATTGTCTATGATATCGAAAGAATTGGCGATCGTTCAACCAACATCGTAGAGTTGTCAGAGTCGAAACATAAAAGAAATGCCCTATTTTCTCAACCGGCCGAAAGAGAGCTCAATGAGATAGGCAGCCTCGTAATGAGAAATCTTGACGACACGATCATTCTCATTGAACGACGGGATACACAAAAGATACACGATGTTTTCGAACGCCACCTCCAAGTCGTCTTGGCAATCAAGGCTGCTACAGAGAAACACTTGGAGAGATTTTATCAAAAAGTATGTCTCGCTGAGGCCGGCCCGATCTTTGTGGATATGCTTGTCAATCTTGAACGCATATCGGATCACTGCCAAATAATCGCGGAACATATCAAGAATATTGAAGATAACCCGTAATGCGTCACGCGTAATGGGATGAGGTATTCCAGGATTACGGAGTAGGGAATTAAGGGGCACGTTTTCTGATCCATACCCCCTAATCCCTACTCCTGTTTTTGCGATTTACTGTTTCTTGAATTCCTTCTCCATTGCCTCTTTGGCAGGTTTTACATACATATCTCTTAGCTTGGGCTTCTCAATTTTGCCGGCCGGATTTCTCGGAATGGTTGTATATACCATTTTTTCCGGCCATTTGTATTTCGCAAGGCCCTTGTCTTTTACAAAGCTGATGATCTCCTCGTCGGTGATTGTCTCTCCTTCTTTTGGTTGTACGATTGCCATAACAATTTCAACAAGTCTTGGATGGGGGTATCCGAGCACTGCAACATCCTGGATCTTGGGATGTTTCCTGAGGACATCCTCGATCTCAGCGGGGAATATGTTCTCGCCACCTCGAATAATAAGGTCTTTTGCCCGGTCAGCAAAGAAAATAAATCCCTCATCATCCTCGTATGCAAGGTCACCGGTGTAGAGCCAGCCATCTCTAATAGTCTCAGCCGTCTTTTCCGGGTTGAATGCATATTCTTTCATAAGCCGTGGTCCCTTAAGAACAAGTTCTCCGACAGCCCCATTCGTCAGTCTGTTCCCCTGGCTGTCAACGATCTTGGCTTCCATAAAAACGGTTGCCTTTCCAATGGAGCCAGGCTTTCTCATGATATCTTCGTCATAGCAGTTTGTAAGGCCCCCGCCGCCACCCTCGGTAATCCCATAGATGTTCGCGATGGGAAGATTCGGGAAAATTTTCTTCGAATCTTCAAGCAAGACATATGGTACTGGCTGGGCGCCTATCTCGATATGCCGTAACGCAGAAAGATCATATTTTTTAATATCAACCTGACCTGTCTTGATTGCGTTAATAACATCTGACCAGGTAGGAACGGTATTCCAGCCACCCGTACATTTCTCGTCTGCTATAGATTTGAGGTAGAACTCAGGCTTAAGATCCATCGGCATAAGCACCTTACCGGCAGCAATATAGCACGGAAAAGACAGAAACAGGGTGCCGCTGTGATAGAACGGATGAGGCGCAAGATACACACTGCTATATCCTTCATTATAGGTTAGGGCGTTTCCTAACCCTATGTAAAATAACGTTTTATGCGTATGGGAAACCGGCTTGGGAGCTCCGGTTGTTCCGGATGTGAACATGAGCTCTGCCATGTCGTCATCATCGGTTTCGACGCAGACGCTGCTGCCATCACCCTTTTCTATAATTTCTTCGTAGGATTTGACACCAGCAGGGGCTTTGCCGAGACAGATGAAGTTCTTACAGTAATCCATTTCCTTCATTATGGGCTCTACCCTTGCATTAAACTGATCACCAAAAAGAAAAACCTTGCACTTGGTGACATCTGCAGCATATTTAATATCAGCGCTTGCAAAACGGAAATTCAGCGGAGTCACTGTAGCGCCAGTCTTTAGCACTGCAATATAGCTTGCATACCACTCCATGCAGTTCATCATCAGGTGGAGGACGATATCGCCTTTCTTTACCCCGCACTCCTTCATCAGGTAGTTGGCAAGCTTGTTTGCCTGATCGTCAAACTGCTCCCATGTCAAGCTCCTTCTCACCCCCTTTTCTGCATAGCTTTCAATGATAAACTCACGTTTCGGAAATTTTGATGCATTGAGACCGGAAAACATTCCAAAATTCATAAAACCCTCCTTTTGTGTATACGTTCATTTTGTATACAGTTTGTTTTACGCATTTTTTGTATTGCGTTAATTTTTTTAGCATGATAAATTGATCAGTGTTGTTTGTCAATACAAAAATTAGTAAAAAAACCCAAATAATTGAGGAGGTAGTATAGATGGCAGATGTATACATTCATATCGGTGAAATGTTGGCAAGAAATGCACGAAAATTCCCAAATGATGTTGCTCTTGTGGAAAGAATCCCTGCGGAGAAAAAGAGAACACAGATAACGTGGAAGGAGTTTGACGATCAGGCAAATCAGTTCTCTCAAGTTCTTGCTGCAAAAGGGGTAAAAAAAGGCGACAAAGTTCTTCACTTTATGATGAATTCCATTGACTGGCTTGTAGCCTATTTTGGTGTTGTTCGGACTGGAGCATGGGTTGTACCGCTCAACTTCCGGTTCACCGCTGAAGACGTCAAATATTGTTCTGAAGTTGCAGAACCAATGGTGGTTGTATATGACGAGGAGTTTGCTCCCAGAATTGATGCAATCAAGGACCAGTTGCCCACGGTAAAAAGTTTTATCTGTCTTGGGGAAAAAATACCGCCATACGCAGAATCATTCAAAAAACTTATGAATGGAGCACCTGCAATATCACTGGACGTTGAACTTACATACTCTGATCCCTGCGGGCTTTATTTCACATCTGGCACTACCGGACAACCAAAGCCGATTCTTCTTACCCATAAAAACATGGTCTGTGCATGTATAACAGAAAATGCGAACCACTGGCAATCAAAGAAGGATGTTTTTATCCTCATGCCCCCCCTGTATCATACTGGCGCAAAAATGCACTGGTTTGGAAGCTTTATTGTAGGTGCAAAGGCAGTCCTTCTGAAAGGCGTGTCGCCTGAGTGGACATTGGAAGCGATCAGCGAGGAGGGCGGCACTCATATCTTCTTACTGGTCCCATGGGCCCAGGATATACTCATGAAGCTTGACAGTGGCGAATTAAAGCTGTCAGATTATAAACTTGATCAGTGGAGACTCATGCATATTGGTGCCCAGCCCGTTCCTCCAGCCCTTATCAAGCACTGGAAAAAGTATTTTCCCACCATGCAATACGATACAAACTATGGGCTCAGTGAATCGACTGGACCAGGGTGTATCCATCTTGGTATTGGCAATGAGCACAAGATTGGTGCAATTGGCAGGACCGGCTTTAACTGGGAAGCAAAAATTGTCGATGAAAACGGAAATGTTGTCAAAAAGGGTGAACCTGGCGAACTCCTTGTCCGCGGCGACGGAGTTATGAGGGAATACTATAAAAATCCTGAAGCAACAGCCAAAACGCTCGTGAATGGATGGCTCTATACCGGTGATATGGCGAGAGAAGATGAAGACGGATTCATCTGGCTCGTAGACAGAAAAAAAGATGTCATTATAACCGGTGGCGAGAATGTTTTTCCTGTAGAGGTTGAAGATTTTCTCCACACAAATCCAAATATAAAAGATGCGGCTGCAATTGGGTTGCCTGATGCCCGCCTCGGTGAAATTGTGGCGATTATCGTCGAAGTTGTTCCTGGAAAAACATTGACAGAAGAAGAAGTTCTGAAATTCTGTGAAGCTCTTCCGAAATACAAAAGACCAAGAAAAGTCTTTTTTGGAGAAGTACCTCGGAACCCAACGGGTAAGATTGAAAAGCCAAAACTGAGAAAACAATACTCAGGAATGGAAGAAGCGTTTAAGATATAGGTAACAGGGGCATAGGGATTATGAACGGTTGATTCTCTTCATTCTCTATGCCCCATGCTCTGTGCTCTATGCCTGCCCCAAATAAGAAAGCTACCTCGCTAGAAAAAACCCTCGATTACACGTTTAAAAACAAAGAACTCTTGCATCAGGCCGTTACCCACAGCTCATGCTTCAATGAAAAAAAGGGTACCAGGCAGTCAGACAACGAAAAACTCGAATACCTCGGCGATGCTGTCCTCAACAGTATTATTACCATACTTCTCTACAAGAAATATAAAGACAAAGATGAGGGATTTTTAAGTAATGCCAGGTCTTGCCTAGTTAAAAGGGAAACCTTAACTGAAGTGGCAAAAACCATTGATCTTTCACGACATATGTCATACGGCAACGGGGATCAGAGAGTGCCTCAAGAATCAAAAGTTCTTTCAAACATGATGGAAGCCCTCATAGGTGCGATCTATCTTGATGGAGGGATGAGAAAGGTTACCAAGGTTATCAAGCAGCTTTTTTCTCCTTTTTTTACAGATGATAAATTGACAGAAAAAAATCCGAAAAATCTGCTCCAGGAGTATTCTCAAAAAAGATGGGGAATCCTTCCCAAGTATAAATTCACACGAAAAACCAAGAATGGATTTACTGTCCTTGTCTACATTGGGAAAGATCAAAAAGCAAAAGGAACTGGAAAGAGTAAAAAAGAAGCGGAACAAAATGCAGCGCGGGAGCTGCTCAATCAACTCAACGGCCGTGAGGCAGAACGCGTTATGAGTGATCATTGCAAGAAACGTTCATCGTCAGCTTTTCGGTGATGGGATGAATTGATGAGTTGATTGGAAAATGACAACATGAAACATAGAAGACCACTGTTTATCTCAACCTCTCAACCTCTCAACTTTTCAACTTCTGAGATTCCCAAAACCTATTGGTTTATTACCTTTTACCCATGACACGTCACGCGTCACGCATTTACGGTCTTTAATGATAGTCCCCATCTTCCTCCCCCACCTTGGCTGCCAAACTCGCTGTATTTATTGCGATCAAGATACAATAACAGATATCGAAGCGACAGATGTACGGGCGAGAATCGATCAATCTCTTACCGGACAGAATAACCCTGTTGAAGTAGGCCTCTATGGGGGAAATATCTTTGGCCTAAAACCAGAAGCCGTGCAACGGCTATTCTCCTATTTTGACAAACATACATCTGTTATCACCAATTTTAGGATTTCAACGAAACCCCTGCCATTAAATCATGAGGTCATTGCCATTCTCAAAAAAAACAGGGTAACCACTATCGAGCTCGGAATCCCGACTTTTAACGACCGGATACTGGAACTCCTTAACAGAAAACACACGTCAGCAGATTTAATAAACGCCTTTACTGTTCTTAGAGGCGAGGGATTTCAGGTTGCTTTACAGGTGATGGTAGGTCTTCCCCATGAAACAAGAGACGACATTAAGGAAACTGCTAGCAATATAGAAAACCTCAAACCATCATATATACGGATTTATCCCCTCGTATGTATCAATGGAACATCTCTGGCTGATATGTATGGAACTGGAAAATTTCCTTTAATAACCTCAGAAGAAGCTATTAACAGGGCAATGCTCATCTATCTCAGGGCTTTGAAACATGGGGTTAAAACAGTGAAGATGGGACTTACGGACAACGAAGTCATCAAAGAACGGATTGTCGGCGGCTATTATCATCCCGCTTTTGGATTTCTTGTAAAAAGTGAGGCCTTTTATCTGGCTGTAAAGAAGAAGATTCATGAAGTGGCGTTGAAGGGTGATGTTCTCGTTTCTTTGAATAACCGCGACATCTCTCACCTTCTGGGTCACAGACGCAGTAATATTCTCCGTTTCCATAAGCTCGGCGCCTCAATCACCTGGCAGGTGATCGACATTCCACCCGGTATTTTCAAACTTACATCAGAAAACAGAGAAACTCTTGGCACCGTCTTTGACGCTCTCTCTCTGGTTTGAGATAACTACGGTTCGTCCTTTTAAGAAGATCGAGTTGATTTTTGACGCTTCCTTCTTTACATTAATTCATTCTTGGGCGATAATCGATTGATTACGCATTGATCATGAGAACACGTTTTCCGAAATACGCCAAACATCTCCTTATCTTTTATGTAATTATAGTGGCCTTCCTCACCTGTTCCTCTGCCGGAAAGGCAAATACTGCAGATGTCAATAAGGCAAAGGTCGTAAGCAAGGGCGGATACGATTCATTACGCACAAAATCCCTGGAGAAAGGCTCAATAAAAGTTATTGTTCAGATCAAAACTCCCATCATTCTCGAATCTCTGTTGCGAGAAAACGACGAGCACGCACGGCGGGCCGCTCTAATGCAGATGCAGGATCACGTGGTAACCAGGCTTGAAGCACAGGGGCATAGGCTCCGTTCAGTTCGTAAATTCAAGTATATCCCTTACATCGCCATGAAGGTAGATAGCGCAGCTCTTGATAGCTTAGTTTCTTCGCCTGACGTGATTAGCGTTCAAGAGGACATCCCGGTCCCCCCGTCGCTTGATCTCAGCGTTCCTCGCATAGGCGCTACCCAGCTTCAAGCCAGCAATGTGACGGCCTTAGGGTGGGCAGTAGCAGTTCTGGATACCGGCGTGGATAAAACCCATCCGTTTCTCCGTGACAGTGTCATTTCCGAAGCATGTTATTCGACGAATGACCCAGAGTACAACAGCTCTTCCCTGTGTCCAGGAAGAGTAGAAGAGTCTCTTGCGGAAGGATCAGCAATGCCCTACACGGGTGGCTGCCCCTTGGGTGAATGTGACCATGGCACCCATGTGGCCGGCATCGTGGCAGGGCGAAGTGAAATTTTCGGCAGCATAGGACCAGGGGTTGCTCCGGAGGCAAGCATTATAGCGATCCAGGTATTCTCCCGTTTTGATTCTGAGTATTGGTGCGGAGCCGGATTATCTCCATGTACCCTGACCTGGTCTTCCGATCAAATGCTTGGTCTCGAACGGGTTTACGAATTGCGGAATACCTTCAATATTGCCTCTATTAATATGAGCCTCGGTGGCGGATATTATTCAAGTAATTGTGATGAGAACTCATTAAAGGCTTCAGTTGATATCCTTCGGGCATCGGGAATAGCCACAATCATAGCAAGCGGAAACGATAGTCTGTGCGGCTATATCTCTGCCCCCGCGTGTATCTCTTCGGCCATCAGCGTCGGCGCAACTGACGACTCCGATGAGGTAGCCATTTTTTCGAACAGCGCCCCGTTTTTAAGTCTTCTCGCCCCCGGACAGTGGATTGCATCGTCTGTCCCGGGAGGAGGGTACGCTGAATGGGCAGGTACCTCTATGGCAACACCCCATGTTGCCGGCGCCTGGGCATTGATGAAACAGGCAAACCCCGATGCAACAGTTGACGACATCCTCAGCGCCTTTACTTCAACAGGGCTCAGCATCACCGATCAATACTGTACATCTGTCACAAAGAAAAGAATCAATGTATACGAAGCATATAACCTTTTGGGTGATAATGTTAATCTCACCGTTTCAAAAACAGGAGCTGGTATAGGGACTGTGACGAGCGATCTCTCAGGTATTGATTGTGGCGAAACCTGTAACTTTTGGTTCGCAAAGGATGCTGTTGTGACATTGAGCGCTATTGCCGATCCAGGATCTGCGTTCGGGGGGTGGAGCGGGGGAGGTTGTGCAGGGACGAATCCATGCATAGTCACGCTCACGGCAAGCACTTCCGTGACTGCTTTGTTCAGAAAAAATGTTACTTTTGGCACCAAATTCACCATCAGGGGCACCAATTTCGGCAAGAGAAAAGGGAAGGTTTTTATCGGTGATGTACCAATAAGAATAGAAAAGAAAGGTTGGTCTGAAAATACTATTTCCTGCAAAGTGAACAGAATTCCGAAAACATCGCCCGGCATCTTCGGGTTGACTATCAAACCGAAGGGAACCGCATCCTTTACCATCGACGGCGCCGTTGAGGTAAAGAACCCGCAGATAGATTCCATCTCCGTTGATCATGGATTCCCGGGGGCCAAAATCAGAATCAATGGAAAGTATTTCGGCTCAAAGAAGCGAAGACCATATCTGGAATATCAGGGTAAGATAAAACAATGCAGGATTGATTCCTGGGTTTTTGACTCGAATAGGGGAGATAGTGAAATTGTGTTCATCATTCCCAAAAGATTGGATGTAGGAAAATATCAACTAAACCTGAAAAATAAGATTGGAACAGCGTTTGGAGGAGACTTCACAATCGACCCTCCTCCTCTTCCGTAATATATATTCATGATTGGCACGCTTAGCGCCATCATTCAGGAACTTATGACGAGTTCATGCGTTACCATTCTTCCCTTTTCAACCCTCCTGCCCCTTCATATACAATCTCTCTCTTCAGAGATTCTTTGAGTACACTCTTCAGTATGGCCCTTTTATTCACCTTCATGGGGGAAGTAAAGAGCAGAAAAAACCGGATTCTATCCCGGACAGCAATACGCCTGGGTATGGTTGTATTCAGCTGGATCAACATCCTTTTCAGCGCTTCCTCATCGAGGGCTCTAAATCTGATATCTTCTACATCAAGCACCATAAATCTCCCGTCATTCAATACAAAGATATTACATGCCTTCATATCCTTGTGAACAATCTTTTTTCTGGTAATCATCAGCAAAAATTCGGTAAGTCTTTCTATAAATAGCCTTTTTTCATCGGCATTCATGCCGTCGTATACACCATCGAGGTAACGGTCGAGTTCCTGACCCTTACCATGGAGGTCTTCCATGGTTATCGATCCCATTGTGCTGTCTTGGGGAAGCTCAACACAGAATGCCGTCGGTGTGATATTAAGGTTCATGTATGCCAGAACCACATGATTTCTCCATGCCCTTTCAAGTCTGCGCCTGCTCACATATATTTTGCGAATATGGTCCGTGTACCTTTCAACCTTCACCTTGCGGTCATCTTTCAGAACGCTTTGAAACTCTCCCGTAACCCTGTTCTCCATTCCCGATATGTAAAGCCTGTTTCCACGGGCTACTATTATTGATGTTTCCTGGAACGCCCTTTCCTTCTTCTTCCTGATCCACCGGTTCGCTAACCGATCAATCGCGTGTTCCACAACCTCCTGTATACCTGGATTTCCATAGTTTGCAAAAAAGGATGCTTTCTCATGGGAATCCAAATAACCATAAATATTGGCAAGGACATGGGACAAATTCGAAACCTCATCCGGAAGTGTAAATGACCCCTTTATTCTCATTTTATGGAGGTCGATGAGATAAAACTGATTATGGGAAACCAGTATATTTTCAATATGAAGGTCGTTGTGCCTGACGTGATGGGTCTTGAGTTCTTTCAGGAGAACAGCAAGCTTCACCATGAGTTCAGACTGGCACTTTGATGTCGTAAATGCTGCCAATAGGGTCTCGCCTTCGATCCATTTCTGGATGATATAGGAACCCATCCTCGATATGCCGTACCCGAGGGGCTCCGGCGTTTTTATGGAGCGAGACAGAAGCCAATTACCTAATTCATATTCTCGTTTTCCTCGTGAAGCAATCTTATTTCGGATAAAGCCAGGCAGTCCTTTCTCGGCAAAATATTTTATGAAAATCCGACCGTCATAATAATTGGCATGAACATAACTCCGACGGCTGCCTTCCGGTAACACAATATTGTGCAATACAGGAACCAGCCTTTCATCCTTGATAAACCACTCTATTTCCTGAATCTTAACCGGTATCATAAATTTTCTATAATCTCCGTAACCCGTGGTCCCCACACCCTCAGCGAGTATCTTTCTTCAATAACTTCCCTCGCAGCCTGCCCTATTCGGATTCTTTGTTGTGCGTCACCGGAGAGCATTTCTATTGCGGCTCTCCAGCCATTTACATCTGGCCTCAAGAAACCATTGACTCCATCTGTTATTATTTCCTGGGCTGCGCCGAAAGGATGGGCAATCGAAGGAAGACCAGAAGCCATGTACTGTATAAGTTTGAGACCGCATTTTCCCCTCGACCAGACGTCATCCCGAAGGGGCATAACGCCAATATCAAAACTACGAAGCAGGGCTTTCTCTTGGGGAGCAGTCCATTTTTCAAAGACTACATTCGGGGCTTTCGTATTGAGGGGTTTGTCTGCAACAATCTTAAACACCACATCTTGACCAGGGGCATTAAGGACCAACTGTTCCAGGTCCACCAAATATCTGAGGGTAGATTTGCTTCCTATCCATCCCACTATTACAGGCTTTGATTCCTTATGGTCTTTCATGCTGTATTCAATTGTGTTAACTACAGTTGGAACATAATAAATATTGTCAGCCCTCTGTTTTTTTGCCTCCTGGAAGAGAAAGTGGTTTCCACAAAGAACGGTATCGGCGCACTTGATCATGTTCCTGAATTTTCTTGCCCTGGTAGAACTTTCTCCCCGCGAACCGTACATTACCGCATCATCAAAATCATACACGATCTTATTTGCTGCTGCTCTGATAATTGACAGCTTGAGGGGATTAAACAAGAGCCTCTGAATATAGAGCACATCGATTCCACGTATGTGATCAACGATCTGAAGAAAATTCATTTTCGATGTGAGTAGCTCCACATGAAAACCCTGAGCCTCTAAAAAGGGAAAATATTGCTGGATTCTGTACCCTTGCGGATTCTGATGAGTCAAGAAGGCGATCTTTTTCATGCTCCGTCCTTGATCCACCCTATGAGCTTCGGTGCGCAGGCCTGGACAGTGTACTGCTCCATAATTCTTCTTCTCCCTTCTTTCCCCATTTTCTCCCGCAAAGATACATCTTCAATGAGGATTGAAAGTTTCTCGGTCCATTCATCTTTTGTGTTAGCCCAGAATCCGTTTATCCCATCCTCTATCACGTCGCGATTAATACCTACGGGAGTACAAACAGCCGGCACACCCACGCCGAGATACTGAATAATCTTGAATCCACATTTACCCTTCGACCACAGATCATCAAAAAGAGGCATTAAACCGATGTCGAGCGATGAAAGGTCATCAATCTCCCGTTCATAACTCCATGGAATTTTCTTCACGGCAATATCTTTCGTTTCAATAAAAATATCGCAAATAATCGCAAGGACAACATTCGCGTATTTTCTCCCTATGGCTTCCCACACATCCTTGTACCTCTCCATGTAATGAATGCTGCCATGGTCTCCAATCCATCCCAAGGTCACTCTGTCATTTTTATAATGTTTCTTCTCACGGTAGCGTTCTGCATCAATAGGCGTAGGAAGTACTTTAACATTGTCGTGATATTGAGAAGCTTCTTGTCTCAGAAACTCATTTCCTGCAATGACAAGATCTGTGTACCGAAGCATCCTCTTGAAGCTCATTGTTCTTCGTATGGAATACGGTTCTTTTGATAGGGAATTCTTGAACATCACCGCATCGTCAAAGTCATAGAGTATTTTCTTTTTCGCGTGTTTGAGCACCAAAAGGACTGATCGGGGGAGGCGCTTTCTCTGTACAAAAATAATGTCCCCGTTCTTGAGAATCTTCAACAAAGATGCCCAACCGGCTATGTGTTTGGGAAACTCATATACTTCTGTTTCAATACCTGCGGCATGGAAGAACGGAATGTACTGAAGAACCCTGTATCGGCTCGCTGCCACATTTAACCCCTGAACAAGGAATATTACCTTCACTATATCAATCCTTATACATCTGTTTGGATTGTCTTTGAACGCGGAACTCGAAAATCGCAACACGCAACTTTATCATCTAAAGTCCAAAATCATACCATGGGGTAGCTTAAAATCAAATACTTTAAATCCTACAAAAAATCTTGAACTCCTCTCTAAACTGTGCCATACTGTTTTTCAAGGTTTCGGAAGTTTTTGTTATTACTGCAGTAGGTAATCCTGTTACATTGTAGTATTTTTATAACACAGTTCCGCATTCCTTAAAATTCTACAAAGGAGGTGTTTTTCTCGTGGCAAAGGGAACTGTTAAGTGGTTTAACGATGCCAAAGGTTATGGGTTCATAACCCAGGAAGACGGCACAGATGTTTTCGTGCATCATACGGCAATCCAGGGAACAGGATTCAAGACCCTATCTGAAGGACAGGCTGTTAGCTTTGATGTTACGGATAGTCCAAAAGGTTTGCAGGCTTCAAACGTTGTAAAACTCTAAAAAGAACAGGACAGACCCTGGTGCTTCAGGGCCTGTCCTGCCACATACCAATGAATTGTCACAGCGAGGGATAGACAGTGCGGTCTCTCAGCACCGTTCTAAAATACTTGACATAATCCATCTCCCCGGAAAGCAATCCAAGGAAATATTTGCACCATTTTGCATTACCTTTCATTTTATGCATTGCATAGACATTGATCAACCTATTGAAATAGATGGTCCGTGCCAATCGAGCCTGCCAAAAGAGGCTGTATATGTGTTGTTTGACGAATACATTGTAGATTTGAGCGTGATCCCCTTGTGCGAGAATAGCCTGTGCTGCAAGCCTTCCGCTGAGGGCAGCGAAATAGATCCCTTCTCCCGTAAGTGGTTCTACTAAACGTGCCGCATCACCGACAAGAAGAATGTTACCCCTTCCTATTTCATCGCAACAGGTGTTCAGTGGGACGGGGTGCCCCTTGATCTCTCCCATGACCCTGGTCGGATCCAGACACACAGTGGAAAGCAAGCGCCCGAAGGCAACAAGCACGTTCCTCTCGCTATATAAAGCCAGCCCTGCAAGGCCAACTGTGGCAAAATCCTTTTTTGGAAATAACCATCCATATCCAATCTTGACATATCCAAAGAATATCCATGGAAATACCTCCTCGTGTGGAGAATAAAATTTCAGGTTATCATAGGGAATATCCACCTCAAGAGCAACAGGAGGGTTTTCGTCTTTTTTGGAATCATACAGTTGCTTACGGATTATGCTATGACTGCCATCTGCGCCGATGATAAAATCTGATACTACCTCTCTGCCGCTGTCAGTTTTTATAGTGTTGTTGCGTATCCCGGTAACCCTATCTCCAAGGCAAGTTTTACACCCTGCTTTTTCGGCTTCTTTAAGGAAAAAATCATCAAAGACATCTCTGTGGATCATGAAAAGTGGAGCATCAGACCTATGACTTGAGATCCTCCCTAAGGAAAAATGATATACACCAAACGCATTGTAGCGGGAGTCTATAATAGTATCAAATGAAACAGCATAAATTTCTTGCAGAAGCCGTACAGTCTTATCGGGTATCATCCCGCCGCAGAGCTTCTGTCGTGGGAACTTTGCTTTGTCAATTATCAGCGTGTTTCTTCCAGCCTTTGCCAGGATTGTTCCGGCAGCAGCACCTGCGCAGCTTCCCCCGACAATTACAACGTCATATTTCTCCATATTTTTCTTATATCACAATTTATAGCAAGAATTCATATCTGTTACAAAGCATCCTCCATGATAGAATCGTCCGATATGTGACTGCAAAACTCCAATTATCAGAATGTTTCCCATACGGATCACTTCTATGGATTTCGGGCTTTTCTCACACAAACCGGTGAAAGGCATGGTAAACGTACACTTTACAATGCATCATCCATCCATGGAGAACGGTTTCATCCCTCTGAGAAAATCCGATAACGATTGTGTTTATGGCCTGTATACGCATCTCCCATGATACCTTCTATTATTTTACAACGATAGACGCTGTACGATCGAAGGGGTTTGTCCGCATAGCAAGATGAAAGAGAAAGGGGTAGTTGGTTTTGAGGTATTGCATGTAATCAAGCCACTCGTGTATAAGCAAATGGTAGGCTCGTTTAATATCATTCGCAAGGTGATTCTTGTCTGATTCCGGTATAGTCTTTACATCCTCCCGGTATGCAAGCTCCTCCATACAATGAAAAACAGCGCGCAGCAGATCGGTAAATGATTGATGTTCCAGCAGGATAGGATTTTCTAAGAGACGGACAAGAAAATCTCTTTTTTCGCACACAAAACCCTTTAAAACCTCTAAATCGATGAAATCCATTTCAATGCTGAAGTCATATTTCTTGAGGTCGTTCATAGCTTTCTTAAACTTTTCGTCTGTCCAGCTGGCTGATACAAGCAGATCGGATCTAATCGTATCTATCTCACGATCACTCCGGGCAAACAAAGCCATAAGATGAAGCCCGACCTCGCTGAAAAAAACCCCGATTACCATATTGAGTTTTTTCTTCAGGCTTTCCAACTCTCTTTTTGCCAGTATGAGTTCTGTAAAGTTTCCGATAACCCCAAGAAATGTGCCAACACCAATTACGATGAGGAGGATGGTAAAAAGTCTTCCCGTTTGGGTTGCTGGGTGGATGTCTCCGTATCCAACCGTTGCCATTGTCACAATTACAAAATAGGCAGCCTCTACAACAGTTTTCTTTTCAATGATGACAAAACCGATTGTACCCAGGATCATTACGACGAGAAAAACTGCAACGAATATTTTGAGTCTGCGGATTATCGGCTGCATGTATACTGGTATCCTTTATAAGTGTTCTGTTCTTTTCACCGTTTACCACTTACCGTTCACTGTTCACGGTTTTCTAGATTCCCCATCCCCCTGAAACAGTTATGGTAGAACCCGTAATAAATGAAGCATCGTCAGATGCGAGAAAAGCAGCTACCTTCGCAACTTCAACTGGCTCACCCATACGACCCAGCAATGTCTGTTCAATGATTGGCATTTTATACTTATCTGGCAAGCGAATCATGGGCGGAGTCCTGATAAGGCCGGGCACGATGGCATTCACTGTTACACCATCTTTTCCTGCTTCACGAGCAGCGGTTTTGGTCAATCCAATCACCGCCGCCTTGGCAGTGGAATACGCTGCCTCGCCTTTCGCACCCTGAACGCCATATATAGAACTGATGTTTATTATCCTTCCCCACTTGGCCTGGCGCATCTCCTGCATGAATGACTTTATAAGAAAAAATGGGACACCAACATGAATTCCAAGGACCGCATTGAACTGCTCTTTGCCTATTTTCATGGTAGTTCCGGGACGGTCGAATCCGGCATTGTTTACGAGAATATCAATATGTGTGTGAAGTTTTATTTCGTCGATTACCTTGTGAAGTTTTCTATGGTGGGTAAGGTCAATGATAATCGCTTTTACCTTTCCACCTTTCGCAGCAATCTGCTCAGCAACCTTCGGCAATGTCTTCCTGTTTTTATCTAGTAAAACAAGGTCTGCTCCCCGCTCAGCAAACACTTCAGCGCATGCCTGGCCAATACCCTGTCCTGCCCCTGTGATCAATGCAGTTCTTCCACTAAGATTCATCAAGCCCTCCCCGGAAAGACATTCTTTGACACTACGTTATCAAAGGCTATTTTCCGTTGTCAATGAAATAAATCGCTTGGACCATAGCTGACAGCTCATCGGAAAAACACTGCTCATAAATTCCGCAGTGTTTCCCTATCCGCTATAAGCTAAGAGCTGTTCGTGATGTCTTCTTACTGCCTCCTCGTATGCTTGGATCAGTCCGCTTGCTTCTTCATCGGGATTTGGCCATTTTGAGGCTCGGTCCATGGCTGCCTTGCTTAACTCGTTTCTCAGCGCTCCGTCATCGACGATTTTCAATGCGTGCTTAATAAAATCATTAATGTCTAATACATCAAAAAGAAGCCCACATTCAGAAGCTGCTCCTCCCTCTCCTTTGATTGGCCACCTGTTGCCTGGAATGTCAGATGCCAATACAGGCTTCCCTGCTGCAATAGCCTCGATGACGGAGTTGGAAAGCCCCTCGGAAGAAGATGAATTGATAACAGCATCGGCGGAGGTGTATGCCGAATGAATGGAAGCACGGGGAATAATTGGTATCCATCTGGCCCATTCACTATGCCGCTCCACCTCTTCCTGGAAACGGGCTCCATATTCCTGATCAAGGGATGGACCTGCGAGCGCCAGACGGATATGGGAGCGCATTTCGTGAATTCTCGCTATTGCGAGAAGCGTTTCAAGATTTCTCTTTACCGGCCGTATTCCGGCAGGAAGAAAAAAAACAAAATGTTCTGACGACCACCCTGCGAATTTTCGGAGGTCAAAATTATCGTCTCCAAACCAGGCAAAGGATTTCGGCACATACATAATTTTATCTTTTACATCAGGGATAAGCGCTGACAATCTCTCAGTTACCCATTCTCCCTGGGTTACGATAACAGAAGCCCTTTTGCATACCTGGGCAATAATTGTTTCCAAATCATGCAATCGTCCTTCCTGAAATAAGATATCCGTCCCTGCAGGAGATATAACGAGCGGGAGCCTTGCAAAACGTTGCGCGATTTTGGTATCGAGAAATAACGCTCCTGCTCTTGATATATGGTGCGCATGAACGACATCCGGCTTACTATTTTCAAGACTTTCGATGAGATCGTCAGCGTCAAGATGCTCTGCTGCAACAACCTGCACAGACAATCCTTTCTTGATCAGCGATTGCCTCCAGCGTTCAGTAGAGATTGCATTACCAGATATGTTTGGAAATGTTGTGGGGGTAAGAATAAGAATACGAAGGCTCCTTTTCATGAAAGACTCTCCGGGAACGGAGTAAGGCGTATCCCATATTTCTGAAGAAGAGCTGGAAATGCTGGATCGAGCAAGGCGCTAAGCTCCTTCTCTCTTTCCGGCGTAGAGAAGGCTGAAAATGGGCCATCACTCGCAGCATCGGCAACCCTGCCTGGATGAACCATGAGTTCGGTAAGTCCTATGGGGAGATTTTGTAATACCTCTTCGAGGAGGACAATATCGAGCTTGTCTTTCAGATAAAGACCGCGAAAATGATCACAACTGTCAATCTCGGACGACATAACAAGAGATCGTGCAGCCATTCCAAGTTTACTGAACATGTATGGCTCATCCTGCAAATCAGGTTGTGCCATCACCGTGAGCAGTGAAGGATGAGGTTCATCGGGAATCCTGATCCATCGAATTTTATTATTGGAAGCCTCTGATAGTGCAATTGGCAATACAATGGGCGCTACATGAATATGTTGATGACCATCGAGATGTGTAATTGGAATCTGAAAGCTCGCGAGAATATTTATTTGGGCACTGATTTCCTTTTGAATTTCACGTTCAAGCTCGACCTGCAATGGCTGTTTCATAAGAGCGTGCGCTGCGTGCTTTCCTCTGAAAAAGCCATCTTTGGTGGTGAGTATCCGTAAATCGTTGCTGACGGGTTTTCCTTCAGAGAGATTGATATGAATGCCTAACGATATTTCCCTTATCCCAAGACGCTTCCAACGTTCCATGGCATCTTCAAACCCGTCACCGTTCACGAGAACACTCACACTCGTTACTCTACCAGCTTGAATCGCTTCAAAAATTCCACGGTTTCTTGCTTCGTCAACGCCAAGATCGTCCGCATTGATAATCAGATTTTTCATCGTTATTTCGGTTCTGATGCACGGATAAAATAATTATAGAACATGTATTGTGCATCATTTATGTCCTTAAATTCTGCTTTGCCACGGGAACGAAGTTGTAGAAGATACTGAAACAATCCTTCCTCAATTGACTCGTATTCATCAACCGAGAATATTCGGCCGGTCTGATGGACAAGCGCAACGGTATAAAAACGCATCTTCAACCGCTCAAAAACTGCTTTTGGATTAGCGAGGGAGATAGCGAGGATCCAGAGCCTACCCCTTTGTGGGAAAAGAAAAGCTGGCGCGCTATCAATCACTGCAAAAAGATGTTGCGTGCCATCAGGTCCTCCATACCGTGGGCCACAATGATAAAAACAAGGTGTTTGCGGAGGCGTTGCAATAATTACATCGTATCGCTCGTTCGTTTCGGATATGTTTGATTCTTTTCCCACGAATTCATACCAGGATCCGAAACGGGTTTCTATCTGTTTTTCCACATTGCTGAGACGGGCATTGTGGGCAGTTGCTTCAAGCGCTTTCGTGCTAATGTCAACAGCAACAACGTGTTTCGCTCCGCGTTTTGCCGCAGCAATGGAGAGTATGCCTGTTCCGCAACCCAAATCCAGAACCCTCTCTCCACGCTGTATATCGAGAAGCCCTGCAAGCTGGATCGTTGAAGGTGGTGGCGTGTGCACACCCCGAGGCACGAGGAGCTCCAATGGCCCCGTAGGAAGTTCAAATGTCATTGTTGTCTCACCCTCAGCTGGAGAATCTCCGTACCGGTTTCGTGCTGCAGAGAGCATGCGATCAACGAGAGACGGGTAGCTGAGTCCAGCCCACTGAGCGGATTGGGCAAATGCCTCGAAGGGTTCAAGGCTTGGTGTAACATTTGCCTCAAGAAAGTAAAATGATCCACCGGGAGAGAGTTTAAGGTCAAAACGGGCATAATCTCTCAGGTGCAATGTCCGAAAAGCATGCCGCACGTCATTTTCCAATCGACTCAGAAGTCCATCAGACATGACCGCCCTCAGTACATCCTGTCTCCCTCCTGTGAGCTCTTCCAGCTTTGAGTCTTCAGTAAGAAATCCGCGCCCATGTTCACCAAGTTTCCATTCCAGGGGAGGAAGAACTTCGAGCCCATGAGGTCCTTCAAGAACAGAGACTGAAAGCTCTTTTCCGGGAATATATGATTCGGCAATAATGGGTTGTTGAAAGTTCTTCAGCATCTGCGTTGCCTTTGAGCGGGCTTCCCGGATCGTTTCAGCAACAACAACACCCCTGCTCATATGCTCAAATGCTGGTTTGAGAATGAGGGGAAATCTCAACCATGATGGCAGCTTCCATTGTTTTGAACTAATTACGATTCCCGGAGGAGTAATAATGCCCGCATGTGCGAGGGACGCTTTCGCTGCAATTTTATCGTCTGCAGTAAAACAGGCCTGCGCTCCCGATCCAACAACACGGGCGCCATGACTCTCCAGTATTAATCGTATGAATGACCGAAAAAGACCATGACCCCGGAAGGTGTCAGTGTGATCGATAACGAGATCGCAATACCTGGCAAGTTCCGCTCCTCTAAATTCAATTTCCTCAGAGTTTACAATGACCACATCATGACCAAGGGTTTTGAGTCCAACGGCAACTGCTTCAGCACACCCACAGGGAGAACCAGCTGTATGAACAACCCCTATATACATGTATTAAAGATAGCACATTCTTTATAAAAGGAGTAGTATAAGGAGCACGTATGTGGTAAACTAACGTTCGATACGCAGCTATCTTATCTACCTGCCAGTGATAATAGCACCAGACTACTATTTAGTTTTGAAATTTTTTACAGGAGGATGTATGCTCATTGGAAAAATAACGACAAATTCCAAACGAAGAGTCATGGTAACGATAGAAAATCAAAAGGGAGTGAAGGTTGTTGATTTAAGGTCATATCAAGTGATCAACGATGGAGAGTTGATGCCCACCTCAGAAGGCATTACCCTTGCACCCGAGAAGGTTGATGCCGTTATCGACCTTCTTCGGGAAGCACAAAGAAAAATTGCAGGAGCTTAAACATTCCTGACCCATTATTCTGAATCACTGGCTCAACAATCATCTCATCCAGTGATGGACATTGAGGAGGCAACATTGGCAAGACATGGCGGAGGTTTTAAAAGCGATAAGAGACGTAAGGAGCTTATACGCCTGCAAAAACAGGAAGAAAAAAGACAGCGAAGGTTCAGCGGTAAGCCAAGCAAAGAAATGGGCACAGAAGAACACGACAACGGAGATTTCGAAGCTGGGAAATCATCATCAGAGGATACCATAAAAAACGAAGAATAATTCTTGTTGTTTTTATTTTTTTGTGCGATAATCTTATCGGGGTTTCGGAAATATTTGTTAGTTGCAGCTGCAAAGCGTTTTATTTTTGTCATCTCTTCATAACTCAGTTCCGTATTCTTCCACATTCTAACAAGGAGGTAGTCAGCATGGCAAAAGGAACTGTGAAATGGTTCAATGAGTCAAAAGGCTTTGGTTTTATAACCAAAGACGATGGCGGCGACGTGTTTGTTCACTACTCAGCCATACAGGGCTCTGGTTTCAAGTCCCTGTCTGAGGGCGAAACAGTGACTTTTGACGTTGTAAGCGGTCCAAAAGGTCCGGCAGCGTCGAACGTTGTAAAAGGCTAAGCCTGAATCTTAAGGCCCGGAATAATCCGGGCCTTTTTTATAAAATATCCGATCTCTTCTTTTGTAATTTCCTTTTTTTCAGTGGTTTTTCAAACCTCAAAACCTTAATATATTATCTGGAATGTCAAAATTTAAGACTCTCATATTCGCTATTATTATTTTCTTCATGTGCTTCACTATTGCAGGTTTTTTTGCTGTTCCTCCCTTATTAAAACACCTCCTGGTAAAAAATCTATCCACTGAACTGAACCGTGATGTAACGATCAAGAAGATCACGGTAAATCCCTATGACCTGACAATCGCAGTTAGTGGTTTTACCGTCAAAGAAAAAGATACCTCTGAGGTTTTCATATCCTTTGATGAACTTTTTGCAAATATTCAGGCTCTTTCTCTCTTCAAAAGAGCTGTTGTTGTGAGCGAAATCAGGTTAACCAAGCCTTTCGCACGGATCATCCGCAACGATGATGGATCATATAACTTCAGCGATCTACTTGAGAAGTACATCCAGGAAAAAGAGCCTGCTGCAAAAAAATCAAAACCCTTGCATTTTTCCATCAATAACATCAGTATTATTGATGGAAGCGCCGACTTTCTCGATACGCCCAAAGATGTCTTTCATGAAATAACCGATCTGAACCTGACTGTGCCATTCGTGTCAAATATGCAGTACCACCTTCAAACCTTTGTCCAACCAAAGTTTTCTGCCCTAGTGAATGGCGACTCCTTTACCATCGAGGGGAAGACCAAGCCTTTCGCAGATTCGCTGGAAACAGAATTTGATATCAATATCAAAGACCTTGATCTGGCAGATTACTTAGGGTATGTGCCATATAGAAGACACTTTACCCTCCTTTCAGGTTCCCTGGATTTGGTTGCGAAGGTTTCGTATATCCAGTATGCAGAGAAAAAACCAGGTCTCGAAGTAAACGGCAAAATGGAGCTTAAACAAATCACCCTTGTTGACGAAAAAAAGAACCTTCTTTTCAAGGTTGAAGGGATTGATTTGGAGATTGCCTCTGTAAAACCTCTCGATGATTTATTTCATCTCACAAACATGAGCATTCGTTCTCCTGAAATCACTATGCGACGAAGCAAAGACAGGAAAATAGATATTGTTACCATTTCATCCCTTCTGTTTGGTGATGAGAAGCAACAAGGCGATACAAAGACACCGCAACCGGTCAAGGATAAAAAATCTGTGTCCGTTCTTATTGATGAATGGAGATGGAATAATGGGAAAGTGCGCTTTCTGGATGCAATGCCCGAAGAATCTGTGACCATAGAAATCAAAAATGCTGAGATAGAGGCCAAAAATGTCTCTCTCGCAAAGGGAAACAAGGCTGATATACAGTTTTCATTTCTCATGGGAAGGACAGGTAAGGTGAGCGGAAAAGGGACAATTGGTCTTGAGCCTCTTGCGGTCAATCTATCTCTTGATATGAAGGGACTGGGAATCAACACGTTCCAACCCTATTTTACAGACAAAGTAAGGGTGCATATCTCATCAGGCAGTGTAAATACTACTGGGGCTCTGGTGCTTGATAAACCTGAGGGCAAGGATATATCAGCCCGATATACGGGTAAGCTCCTTATTAATCAGTTTCATGCGGCGAACAAAGAAGATTATGAAGAGCTGCTGCGGTGGCAGACCCTTTCTTTCGATAGCCTTGATGTCAGCTACAATCCAACGCGATATAGTGTCAAGGGTATATCGTTGTCAGATTTTTTTGCGGCAATAGCGATCGAACCCGACGGAACGCTCAACCTTCATGACCTGATTGTTAAGGAGGAGGGAACCAAACAAGACGAGAAGGCTCTTACAAAGACTCCCGCACCACAAGAAGCTGCTCCCACCGAACCTGCAACGCAGCCCAACGTTGAAATCGGGGGCATTACGCTTCAGGGTGGAACGATCAAGTTCACTGACAGATCCATAAAACCGAACTATACAGCAAACCTAACAAAGATAGGGGGGAGGGTCTCCAGCCTTTCCATGAAAAAGGATACGGCATCTGACGTGGAAGTGCGGGGCAAGTACAATGATTTTGTTCCTCTCGAAATAGTCGGGAAGGTGAATCCCTGGAAAGAACACTTCTATGTTGACCTCACTGCACACTTCAAGAATTTTGAGCTGAGCCCCCTCTCTCCTTATTCGGGGAAATATGTCGGTTACACAATAGACAAAGGGCAACTCTCTTTCGATCTCAAGTACCTCATTGTTCAGAAGAAACTCGAGGCACAGAATCGAATACTGATTGACCAGTTAACTTTCGGCGAAAAAGTGGAAAGTCCCGATGCGATCAAGCTTCCCGTGAAGCTGGCTGTGACACTCCTTAAAGACAGGCAGGGCAGGATAAATCTCGACATCCCGCTGACAGGCAACATTGATGATCCACAGTTCAGCATCTGGGGAATTGTATGGAAGATAATCAAGAATCTTCTTGTCAAGGCTGCCACCTCACCCTTCGCCCTCCTGGGGTCCCTCTTTGGCGGCGGCCAGGATCTGAGTTATGTAGAATTCGATTACGGTAAGACCAACCTGGCAGATGCCGCTGCGAAGAAGCTTGAAAACCTTGCAAAGGCGCTGCAGGAAAGGCCGGCAGTGAATGTTGAGATTGTGGGTTATGTCGACGTTGAAAAAGACCGTGAGGGCCTTAAGGACCTCCTGCTCTCCAGGCGGGTTAAAGCCCAGAAGGCGAAGGATCTTGCCAAAAAGAACGAGGCTCCCGCTCGCATAGACGACGTGAAGGTCGGTCCTGAAGAGTATGAGAAATACCTGATAAAGGCCTACGAGGCAGAAAAATTTGCCAAACCACGAAACATTGTCGGTCTGACAAAGAAATTGCCGGTCCCGGAGATGGAAAAACTCATGCTAACGAATATAGCCGTGAAAGATGAAGATCTCCGTAATTTGGCCCTGGAACGGGCCACATCGGTAAAGGATTTCATCCTCCGATCCGATAAGGTAACGCCCAACAGGCTTTTCATCGTTCAGGCTCAGAGCCTTATCCCTGAAAAAAAAGAAAATCTCAAGGCAAGCAGGGTAGATTTCAAAATAAAATAATACATATAGCACTTACTGAACAGGAGGGATGTGTGAAAGAACCGAATAGCCCTTACCCATTGAATGTACTATGGGTTTACGGGGTTGGAGGTGTTGGCGGCTACTTTGGAGGGAAACTGGCGTATTCCATTGAGCACAATCCGGGTTCAGCCAGACGAGTCTTTTTCATAGCGCGAGGAGAGCATCTTGATGCAATTAAGCAAGGCGGATTAATCCTTAATACTGCCGAACAAGATGGAATGAGGTGCATGCCGTACCAAGCCACGGACAGAACTGAGGCTATTCCCGACCCGGACCTCTGTTTCCTCTGTGTGAAAGGATATGACCTTTACGCAGCAATCCACTCACTTGTTGGTAAAGTAAAAAAACACACAATTATCATTCCCCTCTTAAATGGTATTGATATCCATGAGAGAGTTCGTAAGGCTTTGAAGGCAGGCGTTGTTCTCCCGGCGTGTGCCTATGTGGGTACCCATATTGAGAAGCCTGGAACTGTAACCCAGAAAGGGGCGCCTGGCGTTATTCTCTGCGGAAAAGATCCTGCCTCCAGGAATTTCAACCACGAACCCCTTATCGCCCTCTTCAACGCTGCCAACATAAGATTCAACTGGGTAGACGATCCTTTTCCGGCCATCTGGGAAAAATATATTTTCATCGCGGCTTTTGGGCTTGTAACAGCCTATTCGGAAAAAACCCTCGGTGCGGTAATGGTCGATCTTGAATTGAGAGGGCTGGTGGAAAAAATTATGGGCGAGATTGTTGCCATTGCAGAAAAGAAAGGGATATCTCTCCCTGCCGGGATTGTGAAAACCTCTCTCGGGAAAGCCAACAACTTTCCTTTCGAGACCAAAACTTCATATCAGCGTGATATTGAAGCAAAAGGCAAACGCAATGAAGGAGACCTTTTTGGGGGAACCATCATCAGGATGGGAAAAGAAGTGGCTGTTCCAACACCCACCACAAAATTCTTATATGGAGAAATTGAACACCGCCTTGGATTACCAGCCGATCAATAAGCAAGTTTAGGGATAATTATATGCTCTTCGCTGATACCGTTTACTGATCACCGATTACCGGCTTGAACCCTCTCTGCTCTTTCTCGCCCAAGCCTCATACTGCGCGGCAATCTCAAGATACTTTTCCCGTGTGACAATCGGTTTATTAATCTCTGCCAAAAGCGTTGACTCAACCCTTCCTTGTATGGCAAGCATCTTCCCTGCCTGCTGGATCATATCAAGGTGAGATTCAAGGAGCTGGGGCGCCATCTGCAAGGCAATTGATCCAGGTATACAAATCTCACCAATAGGATTGCTGCCGAAATTGGCAGCCTGGGCCTTGTAGGTCTGAATGAGCGGAGTAAAGCTTTCGGCTTCTGGAAATCCTGAAGTAGAGATAAGAAAAAACTTCTCCGGCATGGACCAGCGAAAAGGGTGCCGAACACGGTCTTCGGTGTCAATTCTCAGGAAAGGGTCCATACAACAAATACATCGATCCATGACAGCTTTCATCTGGGCACTCATGGTATCAACATATACGGGTGTTGCCATAACAAAAACGTCTGAATCTCTGAAGTGAGGGTATAGTGTATCCATATCATCTTTCATTGCACAGATACCAGGTGTCTTGTGCATACAAGTTAAACAGGCGCTGCACGCTGAGATGGCAAGATCCTTAAGGTGAATGGTATGGGTCAGGACACCTCCCTCTTCAAGACCTTTCAGAAATCTATCGAGCAGCTTCCATGTAACCCCCTTCATTCCCCGTGCACTCCCATTTAAGGCAATTACCTTCATAATCCCCTCCTTCCATTAGATATTTCTTTCGGTTGACCTTTCCGAAAACCTGCTCATATCTTATCTCTGAAGTAATGAAGAAAATCAACGATAAATATATTGTATGTCGTATTTTATATTTCGTACAACGGGAATCTACGTTAAAATATAATATGGTAAAAGACATAGATCTCATCCCTTCTGAACTTCGCGCAATAGAAACCCACAAATACTTTCTCTCTGAGAGAGAGGGAAGAGAAGTCAGTTTTGAAGAAGCCATGATAGACTTTATCAATAATTATGAGGCTGATTTTCTGTGTAAGAAACAAGTTGAAGACAACCAGCAGCAGCGTCAGGAAATACAGAAATACAAATGGATCGAGTCTGAGAAGGAAGGCCATGATATCGGCAGCACAAAGGCGGCGATGGAATGGATTGAAAAATATGGATGCATTTGGCGTGAAGAGCGAGAATCACTTGAGAAGAACGGGTTTATCCGACAGTCAGTGGAAATAAGACATGAATCCGGGGCCCATATAGACATAGAAAAGCTCGCGGCAATAGCTCGTACTTTTGACTGCGATATATACATTCATAAAAACAGAATGGAACATTACAACTTCAAATTGTTTGGTAATAAAGAGTATCTCAATGTCAAATCGATCCTCTCACCAAAATCCCTCGATGCCGTTCATGGTGAGACTATTGAGCTTATCGCAACAGGGGGAAGAGCAATGGATGCACTTGATGTTTCAGTTCGCTTCCTCAATGAATCACCGCCTTGTTTTCCACCAAAGACTGAGTATACTAAATCGTTTCGAGACCATTCGCCGTGAACAAATTTTTTTATCCTTCGAGTATTGCCATTTTTGGCGTCTCCCCAACCGATAACAATCTCGCCCGTATCATTGTGGAAAATCTGGACCGTTTTAGATTTGCCGGCAAAGTATTTCCCGTGGGAACAACACAAGGAAAACTTGGAAAAAGAACGATACTTACATCGGTTAATGAAATCAACGGAACACCAGACCTGGGGGTTATCCTCGTTCCCGGAAGATTCGTTCCCGAAACCCTCGTGGCATGCGGGAGAAAGGGCATCCGCTATGTCATCATCGAGTCAGGTGGATTTTCAGAGTTTGACGATAGCAAGAAGGCACTGGAGGATCAGATACGGTCAATCGCTAAAGAGTTTGGGATGCAGATCATAGGACCAAATTGCTTTGGAGTCATCAACCTTGAAAATGGCGTTGTTCTTCCCTTCTTTGTTTTGAATCCTGGGTATCTGAAAAAAGGGTCTGTCTCTCTCATTTCCCAGAGCGGGGGGATTTTCTATGACACATCGATGCTTACATCATGTGAAGGCATCGGCCTGGGCAAGCTCATGAGCATTGGCAATAAACTTCTCACCAATGAAATTGCCTGTCTTGAATACCTCATGAAAGACGATAAAACATCCGTTGTAGGGCTCTACCTTGAGAACTTCACCGATGGAAGAAAACTTATGGAGCTTGCCTCTCAAACGAACAAGCCTATTGTATGCCTCAAGGCTAATCGGAGCCAAGCCGCAGAGGAGGTTGCCAGGTTTCACACAACTGCCCTTGCCGGAGACGATGAAGTGGCCGATGCCGCCTTCAAACAGGCTGGAATCCACAGAGTGCAGAATTTTCGTGAAATGCTGGATGCTTTTAAAATATTCACCCTCCCGTTCATACAAGGAAATAGGCTTGCGCTTATCACCCGTTCGGGTGGACATGGAGTTTTATCTGGCGATGCAGCCCACCGTCATGGTTTTGAGCCGGCAAAGCTTTCGGACAGTTTTTTTGATTGTGTCAAAAGCAAGAAAATAAACGTTATACGGACAACAAACCCCGTTGATGTAGGAGATGTATACAGCCTGAATGTCTATGGGGAGGTTTTCGAAAAAGCCCTTCAGGAAGAGAATGTAGATGGTGTAATTTTTGTGGCAACATTCAGTTCTGAGACGGATGGTCTCGCTGTAGAGAAGGCTTTGAAGGATGCTGCCTGCTTAACACCGGCGTATGGAAAACCGATTGTGTTCTGTATGGTCACGAATAAGGAACGTTGGTTTCCTTTAAGAAGTGCGGCTGATTTTCCTGTGTTCACCGATGTTGACGATGCACTGAAAGCCCTCGCGCTGTCCCGTGAGCATTGGAGGAATACCCTGAAAAAGCAGACCCGAAGAAAGAGAAAAATGTCTTTTGTGCGCCATAGAAAGGCATTGAAAGCCACAAGCACGTCAGGGATGATTGATAGCCTAAGCGGTTTTGCTCTTCTGCAAGAGTACGGTATCACTGTGGCAGAGCATTGTGTGGCGAGAACTTACTCAGAGGCCAGAAAAAAGGTGCAGGAAATCGGTTATCCCATAGCACTGAAAAATGCATCCCCAGCAGTTCTTCACAAAACAGAGCAGGGAGGGGTGGTCCTCAACATCAGGAACGATCGAGAGCTGGGGAACGCAATTAACAAGATGAAATCTGATATCTATCTCCTCCAGAAAATGGTACCTGCCGGAGTTGAAGTGATTGTTGGCAGTAAGCGCGATCGGGAATTCGGACCAGTCATCCTCTTCGGCCTTGGTGGTATCTTTGTCGAAGTTTTCAGGGATACCGTTCTTCGGGTTGCTCCTGTTAACTTAACAACTGCAAGACAGATGATCGATTCGATCAGGGGTTCTGCGCTCCTCAAAGGATTTCGGGGCGGCAAACGCTGCGACACTGAGGCGCTTGCTCATGCTCTTGTAAACGTTTCTTGGATCCTTTTGAATCACAATGAAATCACAAACCTCGACATCAACCCGCTCATCGTTCTCGAAAAGGGTCAAGGCTGCGTTGCAGTGGATGTGAAGATGCAGGCCCTTTTTAATAACCCGTTTAGGTTACATACAGAAAATTGATGGATTTTTGTAATGACTATGCATAGCAGTGTTGATGACAGAACCCCGGCGTTAGTTTACTATCTTTTCGGCCTTCATTGAGTACCGATCAGCAAAAGGGGTGTCGCCCTCCCTGATGAGCGCAGTGCCTTCCATGACATTGCCTTTTACAACTGCCTCCATGTTTATGATAAAGATTCTTCCGCGCACAGCATCGGAGACTGAAATGGTTATGTCATTGCCCTGGATATTCGTGTCTTCGACAGCATATCGTCTTTTTCCATCGCTCAGACTGGCCCGGATCTTCTGAAAATCCTGCTTAATTAGAAGTACGTATTCCCGTGTCTCCTTTTCATTGCGGAGCGTTACCCGCCAGTTCCCATCGACATGAGCAGGGACAACCCACAGGTAGACAGCTGTGCCGTATGCCTTCAGCGTCATGTCAGGTTTCCATCTGCCCATCTCCCACATGTGGGAAACAATTTTCGATCCTGGCTTTAGTTCTTTCAGAAACTTTGGCAGTAAGCGCGCGTTCAAATCCGGAAGAAGGTAGAGGGTAACAACCGTTGCATCACGCAAATCAACGGTAAAGAAATCCTCTTCAAGGAATCTTACCCTTTCCGAAACACCTGCTTCTTTGGCATTCTTAACGCTTTCGACAACCAATTCCTTGTCCAGTTCAACCCCCACACCCCGGGCACCGAAATCCCGTGCCGCCGCAATGACAATGCGGCCATCCCCTGATCCCAGGTCGTAGACGACGTCATTCTTGTTGACCTCAGCAAGCTTGAGCATCTCTTTGACTACTTTATGGGGAGTCGTTGCAAAAACAACATCGGGAATCGTTTTCTTGCCGGGTATAGAATCGCAGCAGCTCAGAGTGAGACAAAGAACAAGGGATGAGAGTAACTGAACAAATCCATTCTTCATAACGTTACCTCCATTCTTAGATATGTCTTTTTGACATCACAAGAAAAGGAATTCCGACGAGAAACACTCCGATTCCTGTCAACGCTCCTATTCCGGTATACTGGATGCTTGATATGAGCATATAGATACATATAGCGCAAAATAATACAGGGGTAACAGGGTATCCAGGAACCATAAAAGGCCGTTTTATCTGCGGTTCTTTTACGCGCAGGATTATGATGGAAAGGGTCGCAAGGAAAAAGAAGAGCCAAAATATGGGCGTTGTATATTCGACCATAGTTATAAAGCCTTTCATCGTAACCGATCCGAGCAAAACCAATAAAAGGGAGATTGCGCCCTGAGCAATTAATGCATTAACAGGCGTACCTGAATTCTCTCTCCAAACCCCCATGAACCGAAAAAGGGGAAATTCAGCCCCCAGGGCATAGTTCGTCCGTGCCCCTGTGATAATTGTTGCGTTCATGGCCCCAAGGGCAGAAATGGCGATAAGCATTGTTGTGAGTGCCGCACCGTAATGACCTGCAATCCGAACCATAACATCAAATGCAACAGCGTCAGACTTTCCCACAAAAGCCATGCCAAGGACATGAATGTATACCCAATTGATGGACACGTATATGAATGTAATGAGCAGTATTCCCCACAGGAGGGAACGAACCATATTTCTTTTCACATCTTTCAGCTCGGCAGAAATATAGGCTGCTTCGTTCCATCCGCCAAACGTGAGAAGTACAAAAATCATGGCAAGGCCAAATGCCTGAGAAGCCGGCTGAGGTTGCGGCACAGATTCAGATGACGATGCAGAGAAGAATACGCCCCCCAGCACAATGAGGAGAAGGCCGAGCACCTTCACGGCCGTGAGAATGTTCTGTGCGCCTTTTCCCTGACGGATACCGATGATGTTGATGACAGTGAGGACAGTTATACCGATTGCTCCATAGAGGGCAGACGAATGCAGTCCAAGAGAAAATACCTTTGACAGGTAATCTCCCAGCACAAAGGAAAGCATTGCGATTGAGCCCGTCTGGATAACCGTCATCCGTGCCCAGGCAAATAAAAAACCTACGTGGGGACCGAATGCTCGTGTCAGGTAATGGTATTCCCCACCGGGATGAGGATAGGCTGTTGCCAGCTCAGCGTAGCAAAGGGCGCCAATAAAAGAGATGGAACCGCCCAACACCCACGTTAGTAGAAAAATAGGTGCATTGATTGAGTTAGCGGCCACGAGAGATGGTGCCTTGAATATCCCCACACCCACCACGATCCCCACAATAAGGGCCACTGCATCGAGAACCGATAAAGTTTTTTTCATCGCATCCTTCTATAATGAACACATCTTGCGACACTCCTGTCAAGGATGAATGCAAGAGGATAGGAATGATGAGTGGGGCCTTTTTCACGGTTTGCTTGACTCGCCTGCCTCCACGTGCTTAGAATTAGGTATCCATGATCCCTTGACTAAGGGTGACTTCTGAAAGGGGGTACAAGTATGAAACAGAAAATTCGCTTTATGAGGATGTTGACCGTTGCGTGTGCGCTTCTTATTTCACTTCTCGTTATCGCCCAATATTCTGAAGCCAAGACAGCTGGCGAGATCAATGCAAGCGTGAATGCTGCGCTGAATCGTTTTTATAAGCAGGTAGATGGTGCCAAAGAGTTCGCTTCCCAGGCCAAGGCGTTACTGGTAATGCCGAATGTAACAAAGGCAGGGTTCCTTGCAGGAGGACAGTACGGCGAGGGTGCTTTAAAAGTGGGAGGAAAAACACAGGGATACTATAACCTGGTTGCCGGATCTTTCGGTTTTACCTTCGGTGCCCAGAAAATGGATATCATCATAGCCTTCATGACGGACGATGCATTACAAAGTTTCAAGAAGGTTAAAGGCTGGGAAGTTGGTGTAGACGGTAACGTAGCCCTTATCGATGTTGGGGGAGGAAAGCGTCTTGACACCACAACCCTCAGGGACCCCATCGTCGGCTTTGTCTTCGATGCGAAGGGACTGATGGTGGACCTCTCGTTAAAGGGAGCAAAATTCACAAAAGTTAAGAAATAGTTTTAGCAAGAATAAAGGAACGACTGAAATAAATCCATATTTCAAAGGGGATGAACGCCTGTGTCGGCCTTTCCCCGCAAACACGCTCGTTTCGTTCCGGCGACTTCTCTCGCTCGCGTTCGACTTCGGAACTTTTGCTTACGCAAAAGACCAAGCTTCCTTGTCTCTCGACGGTTTGCATAAGGAATACCCGACACAGTATGCGTATGATGTTGGTTCGTGATCAAATCATTGCGAGGCACATAGTGCCGTGTTATGGCACGCAGGCCTGGCAATCTAAGGCGCTGGGATTGCTTCGCAATGCTCACAATGACAATATTTAACTGGAGTTTCCTGAGTTTTCCTCCGATCAACTCTCCAACTATTCGTTATGACAAGCAAAGTATGATTTATGCAAGTCGCGCGACTTGTTTTATGTGAAGTTTCCT